>Ga0307414_10000023_pt1 | contig 208037 bp, 158 predicted proteins | sample DK1Ometagenome_FD_203804 | JGI IMG/M metagenome (GOLD analysis project Ga0307414, IMG submission 203804) | Maize rhizosphere microbial communities from greenhouse at UC Davis, California, United States - DK15-O-3 | ecosystem: Host-associated > Plants > Roots > Rhizosphere > Soil | place: USA... | reverse complement strand
GGTTTGATGATATGAGGTCATCCGGGGGCTTTCCTGAGCCGGTTATCAGGAAAGTCCCCAAAAATCGATAGGGAAATCCGTCACGGGCCAATGCCGTGCTTCCGCGCGAATTCCTCCGCCGCGGCCTTGTCCTTGTTTTCCCACTCCGAATGGATGAATTTGAAGGCCTCATCGCGGTCCTTGCCGGGGGGAAGCGTCTCGGCCCATTGGGCGGCGGACTCGGGTTCGTAAGGGGCCACGGTGACCGCATAGGTGCGGGCAGCCGCCTGCCGGGCGGGGCCATCCTCGCTGGCGTTGATCCACTCGCCGGCGGCCTTGTAGTCCTGGCGGGTCCACTGTTCCATCATCTCGCCGACCTTGTGGTTGAACTTCTCTGCGGGCAACTTGTCGGACATCCAGTCGATCCACTTTCCGGTATCGCCCTTGACCTCCCACCAGCTCAAGCTTTCGGCCACCGCCTTGGCCTCGGTCCCGCTCAGGGCTGCGGACTCAAGCCACGAAATGGAGGCGTCGTAACCCTCGTTCGCCATTTTCCCACCCAGCGCCTGCATGGTGGATTTCTCCAGTTCTTCGTTCGCTGCGGTGTCGGTCGAACTCTTCAAGTGGTTGCGGAGCGCTTCCAACACGGCGGTTCTTTCCGCCGGGGTCTTCACGGCCCGGGCGATCCCCTCCCCGGCCTCGCGGGGATTCTTCACTCCGAGTTCGCCGATGAGTTTGAAGGCGAGGCGCGGATCCTGGCGCGCGGCTCCGGTAAGGATGCCGAGCTGGGTTTTGTCATTCACCACGTCCGGATGGGTCTTAGCATTCGCACGGACCCACTCCAGCGCGGCCATCGGATCGTCCTCCGCCCACTTGGCCAGCGCGGAGGTGACCACATGATTTGAGGGCCCGCCGCCTTCCGACAAAATGTCGGAGGACTCCGTGAATAGTGCCAGCGCTGCCGCCGGATGATCCTCGGCCATGGTCATGATGGCGAACCCGATGATCCCCCGCCGCATTTCTTCATCGACATCCGGCAGCACGCGAAGCTCCGCCACCAGTGTCTTCAACTGCGAGGCATCGAGGTTCAGCATTTCATCGATGATCGCGAAGATCCGCTTTTGCATGCCCGGATCGGGTTCTTCCCCGCTTTCCTGGGCCTTCTTCATTTCATTGGCAAAGGCCGCGAGACGCTTCGCGAAATCCTTCGCATGAGCCTGCTTGTCCTCCCCCGCCTCGCGCTGGGTTTTCATGCGGCGTGGCGAGGATCCGCCCTTCAGGACTTCCTCCGCCTCCAGGCCCAATGCCCGGGCTTCCTCGACCAAGCGCTTCCGAACATCACGCGCGTCCGTAAGCTTGGCATGATTCTGCCAGCCCATGATCCCTGCAACCGCGAGAATGATCGCGGTGATCGTCAGTGATGCTTTCATCGGGTGGAGCGGTTTCCCTTCTTGTCCTCGATCTGCTTCTTGATCTCGGCGCGCTTCGCCTCGTCGGAGATCTTATCCACGAGGCCCAGGGCTGAGTCGGGATTCATCACGGAGCCCTGGCTGCTCAGAAAGGCGATCATCACGTCGTCGTTCCCGCTTTCCTCGTGATACTTCACTGCCAGCTTCGCAGCATCCTCGTACTTGTAACGGGCGGCCATTTTTCCCAGCGCTTCACCGGTGAGACGGTTGAGTGCCTCTGGGGCTTCCTTCGCTGCCCATGCCCGGCTTTCCTGGAAGTTTTCCACCCGCTTTTCGGGCACTTGCGGCAAATTGCTCATCTTGTTTTGCAAAGCCTGCGAAACAATGGCCTCACGCTCTTCCTTCGATGCCCCGATGGAGGTGAGGAAGTTCCCGACCCGCTCGTATCCGCCCTGATGGACCAAGTTGCCGCCCGCGTTGGCAAAGGTCGAAGTCCGTTCGCCCGCCGGGACCGTGGTGCGGATCAGGTCCGCGATGGCCTTTTCATTTCCCGCCTTGATGCGGAAAGACATCCCCTGCGTGAAAAGCGATGAGCGCTCGTTCTCCGGCAGGCTTTCGACGCGGGCTGCCGCGGCCGCGGGGTCCGACTCCAGCAGCGCTCCCACGAGCCCGGCTTCGAATCTCATCCTCGCTTCGCTCCTTCCATCGAGCTTCTTGCTTTCGAATTTCCCGTCCGCAATCTGCTTGTCCATCCACGCCATGGCAGCTGCCGGGTCTTTCATGGCCCAGGTCCGGAAGGCATTGCCCACCTGCCACGAAACGCCGTCCTGGCTCAGACGGTCGCTGAAGCGCTGGACCGCGAGAGCGGGGTCCTTTTGGGAAAGGGCATCGATCAAGGTGGACTCCAGCTGCCGCTTCGCTTCGTCGGTGAGGTCCATGACGGCAATCTCGTCCAAAGCGGCGACGAGTTCCTCCGGGGACAACTCCATCAGCAATCGCTGGATCTCGATGTTCGCGCGCATGTCTGCCACATCTCCGCGCGTCTCCGTGATCCTAAGAGCGATCTGCTTCCACTCGATCTTCTTCGCCTTTCCGTTCGTGGCGCGGGAATGACCCGGGCTATCCGCGGCTTCCTCGCCGCCCGCGACCGGATGGCGTGCCGCTGCGAGGCGTTCGCGAAGGACCGTATTCTCCTCCACCAGCGAGGAAATCGAGCGGCTCTGCGATCCCAGCCAGATGGCGGCCGCTGCAAGCGCGACCACCGGGGGGATGAATTCGACGGGTTTCATGGCGAGGGCGGAGTATCCGCGAAACATCCGGATACGCCGTGAACCCTATGCGGGTTTTCACTCCGCCGTCCGCTGGAAAATGCGGGGATTCTTTGGAATCAGCGCGGATCGCCCCGCAGCAAAAGCGGCGGCGTGCCGAAGCACTCCCTGTTTTCCTGCTTCGCATGCGGCGGTCCTGCTGCGCATCTTCCGCCGCGTGAGTCCCGCCCTCGAAACACTGCTGCTGCCCTTTTCCCGTGGGGAGATCGAGATCCCTCAACGGGCGCTGTTTCTTGGGGCGGAGCCGCACCCGGATCTCAGGGAGTGGCCCGCCGTTACGGGATGGCAGCCCTTTTTCCCTCTGGCGGAGGCTTGGCGAAAGGCCGGCTTCCCTCTCACCGATGAGCCGGCTGGTTCCTGGCCGCTGGTGCTGCTGCTGCCGGGCAAGTCGAAGGAGGAGGTGCTGGCCTCGTTTGCACGGGCCTATGATTCGCTGGAAGAGGGCGGCATGCTGGTGGTGGGAATGGCGAACACCGCGGGTGCCGCCCGTTTCGAAAAGGAGTTCGCCGCCGCATCCGGAGGTGTCGCATCCCTGCAAAAGAACAAATGCCGTGCCTTTCATGCGGCAAAGAGCGCCGCTTGGAATCAAGCCCTGCTGGCAGAGTGGCGGGAGCTTGGCAAACCGCGGACGCTGGAAAGTACGGGATTCATCGTGGAAGCGGGCATTTTCAGCGCCGACCATGTCGATCCGGGTTCCGCGCTGCTGGCGGAACATCTGCCGAAGAATCTGAAAGGAGCAGCCGCCGATCTGGGCGCGGGCTGGGGATTCCTGTCACGCGAGCTGCTCGGGAAAAGCCCGAATCTCAAATCGCTCGATCTCTTCGAAGCGGATGCCCGGGCCCTTGCGTGTGCGAAGAAGAATCTCTCCGGCATCGCGACGCCTCTGGAGTTCCATTGGCACGACGTGGCGGCGGGACTTCCCGGGAAGTACGAGGTGATCGTGATGAACCCGCCTTTCCACACGGGACAGAACACCGATATCTCGCTGGGCCGCGCCTTTCTCCGCTCCGCGGCGGATGCCATGAGGACGGGGGGCAGGCTCTTCATGGTGGCGAACCGCCAGCTGCCCTACGAAGCGGAACTCGATGCCCTGGGTCTCGTGTGGCGCAAGCCGGTGGAAGATTCGACCTACAAGCTGCTCTTCGCCGAGAAACGTCTGGGGCCTTCGAAGCCCGTGACCTTCCGATAAAATTTCATGAAGCTCGTCAAACTGCTCGCCAATCTCGGGTATGGCTCCCGCAGCCAGGTGGAACGCCATCTCCGGACCGGGTCGGTGACGGATATCCATGGGAAGGTCCTAAGCTCCCGCGATTTCCCGCCTCATGCGGAGATCCTCTTCAAAGGTGAGCCGCTCGATCCGCCGGCACCGCTGACGCTGATGTTCCACAAGCCGGATGGCTACACGTGCAGCACGGATGACCCCGGCGATACGATCTACGACCTGCTCCCGGCGAGGTATGCCCTGCGGAACCCCATCCTGAGCCCGGTGGGACGGCTCGACAAGGACACGACGGGACTGCTGATGATGACGGATGACGGGAAGCTGCTGCACCGCTTGATCAGCCCGAAGCATCACGTGCCGAAGGTGTATCGGGTGACCTTGGACCGGGTCATCGAGGGACACGAGGAGGAGTTGTTCGCGAGCGGCGATCTGGTTCTACGGGGTGAGGAAAAGCCGCTGCTTCCGGCGAAGCTGGAGGTGCTGGGAGAGAAGGAAGCCCTCATTACGCTCGAAGAGGGGCGGTATCATCAGGTGCGACGCATGTTCGCTGCGGCGGGCAATCACGTGGTGGCCTTGAAGCGGGTGGCGATCGGGGGATTGAAGCTGCCGGATGATTTGGAAGAAGGTGAGTGGCGGGTTCTTTCGCAGGAGGAGATCGATCTGGCCGGTGCGAAGGGTTGAGGCCAAGGGGTCGTCGCTGGAAGCTGGAATCCATGTCCAGCAATCCGCCGCCGCGCTCCGCTCCCGCCTCGTTCAGGTGTGGGACGATCCAGGTTCGATGTCGCCCCGGCGGGGACCACCGGTGGAGGTGGCTGATGGGAATTCCCCCGTGGCATGCTGTCACCCATGCCTACATTGACAAATCTCCCCTGGCGGGCGCTCCCCGGCAAACAAGCCAACTCCCGTTGCCCCCCGGGCCATGAAGTTTCACCTGTTCCTCACCTGCTTATCAGGTGAGAACAGGTGAAAAAGCGGGACCGCACAATCCCAACCGACTGCCTGCCGAACTCCCACTCCCAGCCCCCGCGAAGCGCGCTCTGATTGATGATTGGAGGATTGATGATTGGTGATTCTGCCTTTCCATTGCCGTTCTCAGAAGATCGTGTGGTGACCTTGAAGCGCGAAACGCTGCAACCTTGGAAAGTGAATCGATCGACGCGGCTTGTGGCCGCTAGCTTCCGACGGTCATAGCCCTCCGCTACATCCCGAGACTTCCCACAGCGCGAGGAACTCGCGAGCTTGCGAAGGATCGTTCAAAAGGATCGGACCGCCCTGAAGGGTGCCGCCGCCGAGCTTTGAAAGATCTCCTGCACGGTCCTTGCGCAGGATCTTGAGTCTCCCCAGCCGGTTCGGGGCCGACTTCTTCAGCAGTTCCAATGCGAGGCGTCCCATCGTCATGCGGACGTTCAGCTCGACGACGTGCTTCAGCGCCAGCGAGCCATCCGGGAGACGATGCACCATGGCATCCACACCGAGCGGGCCGATGTAGCCGGGAAGCAGGTCCCGGAATACCATGGGAATCCGCTCCTGGTACCACTCCATCACCTTTGCTTCGCGATGGAGGAATGCGGCCACCTCCGGGTCGAGCATGCTGGCCCACTTCGGCGAAACGCGGCTGCCCTGGAAGCGGCCGGCGGCATCATTGTCCATTACCGTGAGACCGATGAGTTCCGCATCTCCTTTCGCGTCCATTTCATAAAGCGCGGAAAAATCCGTAACGCGCTCAAGCCACCTTTCGACGATCACGCACCCGTGACTTGCGATGGCGTTCTTCAGCCAATTCCGCGTCTGCTCTTCAGGGCTTTCTTGGTTAATGCGCTTGTGCCCCCGGCCGGCATGCGAATAGGCCGCCTTTACCAAAGCCTGGCCATTCACGAGATAACCTTGGATCGCGGCCATCGCTTCATCGACGCTGCGACAGATCTTTCCGCGTTCCCCACCGAGATCTAACAAATGCTCCAGACGGATGCCGATCTCCTTCGAGAACCAATCGGAAGGCAGAGGCTCGCGCCACTGCCACGGGACCCGTGGCGACATCTGTCCTGCGAACTCCTTTAGCAAGGCGCTGGCATCCGGCGACCATGCCCAAGGCCGCAGCCCGCCGATTTTCCGTTCGCGCAGATCGGCAGGCGATACGATCTCCGGAAGATCGAAGCCCGCACGCTTCAGCTCCGCGAGGTGCTCGCGCGTGGGCGGCTTGCGAAGGATCGCCACGTCATCCTTTCGACACCATCCGACGACCAGCATCTCCAGGTCCTCTTCCAGTGCCAGCTCGGTCTTGGTCGCTTGATAGCGGCCGGACATCGCGTGCGACTCGGCATTGGGATTGAACCAGTGCACCACCGGCGTGCGCCCGCGCGACTGGTCACAGATTTCGAGATGACGGATGAAATCCTCGTCGATGCCAGCCAGCCTCCGCCCCTCCGCATTGAAAGGCGCGAGGCCTTTCGCTCGGGCGGGACTGAGCGGAAAGGACAGCGATTTCCGATACGCTTCCCAATCGCTGCCACCGCGTTCCTTCCAGTGCCGGAACCACTTCACGCCGTGGCCCACGTGGCCGATCTCGTCCTGATAGATCTTCTCCAGCACCGCTGCGGTGGAATTGTCCCCGGCCTGACGAAAGAGCGCGGCGTAATGCTTCGAGAAATCGAGGTTCGCTTGCTCGAAGGTGAGATTGAGCCGCGTGACAAAATCCATCGGCGTCTCCATCGGCGCGATGATGCGCCAGAAGTAATCGTTCACCGGCAGCTCGCCGAACTCGATCCCGCATTCGCGCATGCGGCGGACATACATGCGCGTGTGCATCTGCTCCTCGCGCATCGCCTCATAGACCCCCGCGCGATACTCCTTCGGTGCGTCCGGGAACTTGAGCAGCACCAGCGCCATCAGCTCGGCGGCGAGCAGCTCATGGTTCGCCAGGAAGTGCAACATCACCCCGCGCTCGCGATCGTCGTCGAGCCGGTGGATCCCGGGAAAGTCCACGCGCACACCCTTCGCATGGATGCGCAGCTCGGACGGCCTGCCGGGTTTGTCGGGAGTGATGATCGCCGGTCCGGGCGCATCGTCGCGGGCCGTTTTCGGGGCAAGCCGGAGCTTCTCCTCCAGCGTCTCCGCAAAGAGAATCCGTTCGGCCGCTTCCCGCATCTGCATGCCTTCAACCATGAAGCGTTCCGGCGGCAATGCGACAAATCAAAGACGGCCGGCAGCCTTCACCTTCTCCGCTTTCAACTGCCCGCAACCGGCGGCGACGTCGATCCCGCGGCGTTGGCGGAAGGTGCAGGGGAAACCGGCAGCGAGGAGGATGCGCTGGAATTCGCGGCCGGCCGCCTCCGCCGCCGGGGTTCCTGCAAAGCCGCCGGTGGGATTGAGCGGGATGAGATTCACGTGGGCATCGATCCCCTGCAACAGGGCGGCGAGCCGTCCGGCGGTTTCCGGCGAGTCGTTCTTTCCGGCGATGAGCGTCCACTCGAAGAAGATCCGCTTGCCGGTGATCTCGCCATATTTCCGGCACGCGGCGATGAGTTCAGCGAGCGACCATTTCTTGCTCGCGGGCACCAGAGCAGAGCGCTCTTCCTCCGTGGAACCATGGAGACTGACGGCGAGCCGGTAGGGCTGACCTTCCTCCGCGAGACGCATGATCCCCGGGACCACGCCCACCGTGCTGATCGAGATCCGGGCTGGTCCGATGCCGATGCCGCGGACATTTGAAATGATGCCGAGCGCGCGGATGACGGAGTCGTAATTGTGCAGCGGCTCGCCCATTCCCATCAGCACGAGATTCCGCAAGCGGCGGCCGGGCAGGGTTGCCTCCAGCACGCGGCGCGCGTGCAGCACCTGCGCGACGATCTCGCCTGGGCGCAGGTGCCGGACAAAGCCCATCTGCCCGGTGGCGCAGAAGACGCAGCCCATCGCGCAGCCGGCCTGGGTGCTGACGCAGGCGGTGTGGCGGCCATCGTAGCCCATCAGGACGGTTTCGGTCGTCTGGCCATCGCGATGCTTCAGCAGGAATTTCCGCGTGAGGCCATCGCTGCTGTGGGTCTCATCCACGACCGGCGGGGCATCGAGGAAGAAGGTCTTCCCCTCGCCCACATGGTCTCCCACCCAGCGCTTCAACGGCGGGGAAAAGTCGCGGGCCGCGAGATCGAGTTCGCCTTCCCGTTGCAAAGCGCGCCACAGCGCCTTCGCGTGGTGGGCATTGATTCCGCCCGCCGACAGCTCCGCCTCGATCTCGTGCAGGGCGAGATCGTGCAGGGATCTGGAGGACGGCGTGCTCATCGGGCGCGGCCCCTCCATCGGCGGGCCAAGGGCAAGCTTCAAGTCTCATTTCCCGCGCCAGCCCTAACGAGGCTGGCTTCGGAAATGAAAACTGCCCCCCTCTTCTTTGGCGCGGATCGTCATTTTTAACCCCGCATTAATTCAATTCTGAGATATCCTTTCTTCATCAAGACTTCACAAAGGCGGACCGGTCTTTTGCTTGAACCGGGAACTTTTTTGGAAAACCCTGCGGACCGGTTTCGTTGAATCTCGCCGCCTTTTTTTGGCCGAACCCATGCCCTCCTTCACGTGAAGCCCGACTTTCGCACGATCTCCTCGCTGGCCGCTGTCACCCTGGTTCTCACCGCGCCGGTGTGGGGACGGACCTGGACGGACAAGCAAGGCCGCAAAATCGAGGCAACGCTCGTGGACTCGAATGATAGCGAGGTCACGCTGCAGCTCGACACGAACAACAAGATCGTGAAGCTGCCGCTCGCCCGTCTTTCGACAGAGGATCTGGAGTTTCTCGGCAAATCGGCCACGGACGCCCCGGAGAAAGGCCCGATCCCGCCGAAAAAGGAGATCGCTCCCCAGCCAGGACCGGCGGCGGAGGGCAATGGCATCAATTTCACCGCGCCGTGGCCGCAAAGCGTGCGCTTCGATGCGGATCCGCAGATCCAGACCGTCACGGAGGACAAGGAGGCCAAGCGCTTCATCTACGAGAGCGCGAACTACCGTTTCGTCTGCAACGTGCGCCTTTCGCAGTCGGTCGTGAAGGGCTTCGCGGTGATGTTCGAATCGACCTACAACTATTGCCGTGCGCTGCCGCTGGCGATTTCCGGAGGGGCGAAGACCGATGGCAAATACCTCATCCTGCTCTTTGAGACGAAGGAGGAATACGTGCAAGCCGGCGGACCGCCGACCAGCGCGGGCGTTTATATGCCGGCCAAGAACACCGTGATGGTGCCCCTGACCAGCCTCGGCGTCCGGCCGGTGGGCAGCGGCTACATGCTGGACCGGGATCGCACGAATGGCACGCTGGTCCACGAGCTCACCCATCAGCTCACGCCCGGGCCCTACTATAGCCCCGGTTCGATGGGCTGGTTCAGCGAGGGTCTCGCCGAGTACGTGACCGCGACCCCGTATCGTGCGGGTCTTTTCAAGGTGAAGTCGAACTTCGACGACATCGTGGCCTATGCCACGGGCTACGGAAAGGACGACACCCGCGGTCGTGCCCTCGGCGACAAGATCTCGGCACCGGCGCTGAAGGACTTCATGCTGATGAGCTATGGAAACTTCACCGGCCCGCGCGCGAACTTCAACTATGGCTTCGGGCTGATCCTCACCACGTATTTCCTGCACCTCGACGGGGAAGGCGATGCGGCGCGCGCGAAGAAATTCCTGCAAGCGCTCCGCGACGGAAAGAGGGGGCAGCAGGCGATCGACGTGCTGCTCGACGGCCGCAGCTATGAAGAGATGGAGGAAGCCATCTCGAAGGGATGGAAGCGCAAGCGCGTGGAAATCGAGTTCGGCGATTCGTCCATGAGCGAAGCCGACGAAGAGCCGGAAGAAGACGAAGAGTGATATTGCTTCACCCGCTCGGCGAACCAGATGAGCCCGGCGGCCACCAGGGCCACGCAGGCCCAGCGGCGGAAGTGCGGCCACGCTTTGCTTTCACTCCAGCCCATCGTCACGCTCCATGCCAGGAAGAGGACGATGATTTGACCGACCTCCACGCCGATGTTTGCCGAGATCAGCGTCGGCAGAAACCCTTCGCCCGGGTGGATCCAGGTGGAGAGCGCGCCCGCGAAGCCCAGCCCGTGGATCAGCCCGAAGGCAAAGACCAGCCATAGGCGCCAAGGCCCGGCCTTGCTGACGAAAAGGTTCTCCACCGCCAGTGCGGTGATGCTGAGCGCGATCACCGGCTCCACGATCCAGCGGGGCACGTCCACCCAGCCGAGCGCCGCGAGCCCGAGGGCGATGGTGTGGGCCGCGGTGAAGGCGAGCGATTGCTTGAGCAGCGATTGCCAACGGCGCTGGAGCATGAAAATGCCGAGCACGAAGAGGAGATGGTCCAAGCCTCCGAGCACATGCTTCACCCCGAGGTGGAAGGCTATGGCCGCCGAGTTCTGCCCCTGCTCCACGACCGGGGTTTCTCCCTCTGCCGTTTCCTGCCCCGCAAGCAACACGACCTCGCCACCCGGTGGCACGGTGAGATAGCTGCTCTCTCCGGACGCGGCGGGCATCTTTACCACGAGGTCCGGGTGATCGCCCCCGGCCATGCCGACCGACACGCTTCCCGATTTGCCGGACGGCTCGATGAGGGCGTGGAAATAGGCGCCGTCGTTCAGCAGCGAGGGAAAGGCCGGGGGCTGGGTTTTGAAATCGGGAAATGAAACCTTCCACTCCAAGGGGACGGAACGAGATCGGAAGCTGAGGGATTCCCTCAGATATTTCTCCGCCTCCGTGCAGAGCCGCTGTTGATCCGCGGGGGGAAGATTGACGAGCCAGTCCCGCGAGGGCTGCGGAGCTGCGGCATCGTTGCGGGTCGAGGGATCGGCGTAGCCCGCGTCGAACAGGATCTCCAGCTTCCAGCTCTGTCCTTCCGTGGCAAACTCCCCGTAAAGCTGCTTCACCACGTGGGCAGCGAGCGGTTGGACGAATGCGAGAAAGAGAGCGAGAAGTACCAGGATGTTCCGAAGCATCATGGAAGGGCCAAGGATGGACATTATTGGACTCTTTCCGCGTCTATTCCAGTGCTTTACGCAGATCTTCATGCTAGATCTTGTCCTCCGATCGCGTAGTGAAGGAGCTCCTCTTCGTCCATGAAACCTGTCTTTGTCCCCCTCCTCGCCGCCTGCATGAGCCTCGCCTCCGCGGCTCCGCTGGAACTCCGTTATGACCAGCCCGCCAAGGCGTGGGAGAGCGGCGCGCTGCCGGTCGGCAACGGGCGAATCGGGGCGATGATCTTCGGCGACACATCGAAGGAGCGGATTCAGTTCAACGACATCACGCTGTGGACCGGTGGCGAGAACCTGTCCGGAGGCTATGATGAGGAAGAATTCGGCAGCTATCAGAATTTCGGCGATCTCTTCATCGAGACGAACGGGGATGCGAAGTCATCGGCGTCGGTCACGGCCAGTTGTGCCAGCGACCAGAAGCCGTTCTACGAGGCCCAGGGTGTGAGTGCCGCTTCCGACAGGGACCCTGCGACGAAATGGTGCGTCGAGCACGGGGACAAGGAGGTCATCTGGCAGGCGGATCTCGATGCTCCGGAAGCGATCGCGCGCTATGGCTTCACCTCCGCGAACGATGTGGCGGAGCGGGACCCGGCCACCTGGCGCTTCGAGGGATCGAGCGACGGGTCCTCATGGAAGACGCTTCACGAGATGAAGGATCAGGCCCCGATGGCGGGCCGGGGTGAAACGAAGGCCTTCGACTCGAAGAACACCATGGCCTACCAGCACTACCGGATCGTCTTCAGTCCAAAGAAGGGTCTGGAGCATTTCCAAGTGGCGGAGATTGTTCTCGGGAGCTCCGGCGGTGGCGCGCCGGAGGGATACCGCCGCACGCTGGATCTCGCGAGCGGGGTGCATCGCGTCTCCTGGAAGTCGGGAAACGACGAAATCGTGCGCGAGACCTTCGCGAGCCACGCGGACGATGTGATCGTGATGAACTATCGCGCCACCGGAAAGCTGGCGGGCAAGTTGAAGCTGGCAGGAGCCCATGGCGAAAGCACCGCAGCGGAAAGCGGCCGCCTGGTTTTCTCCGGCGCGCTGTCGAACAAGCTGCGCTACGCCGCGCAAGTGTCCGCAACCGTCGATGGCGGAGCCCTCGCCGCCGAGGGAAACGCGCTGCTCTTTCGCGATGCGAACAGCCTCACGCTGATCCTCTCCGCTGGCACGGACTACGCGATGGATCCGGCGAAGAAATTCCGCTCGGGTGCGGATCCGGTGAAGGCTTCCGCCGACAAGGCGAAGCTGGCGCTCGCGCGGAAGTACGATGATCTCCGTAGCCGCCATGTCGCTGCGTTTGCTCCGTTGATGAGCCGGGTGAGTTTTGATGTGGGCGCGCCGAAAGAGGGCGACATCCATGCCCGCATGGAGACCTACAAGAAGGGCGGCGAGGACCCGGCGCTGGAGGCGCTGATGTTCCAATACGGCCGCTATCTCCTCATTTCCTCCTCGCGCGGCTCGCTTCCCGCAAACCTGCAAGGGCTGTGGAACGATAGCAACGAGCCCGCGTGGTTCGCCGACTACCACACGAACATCAATATCCAGATGAACTACTGGCAGGCGGAACCGGCGAACCTCGCCGAGTGCGCCACGCCTTTGCACGAATGGGTGCTCGCATCGATTCCGGGGAGCCGCGACGCGACGGTGAAGGCCTTCGGCGCGAAGACCCCGGGCTGGACGATGAGGACTTCTGTAAATCCCTTCGGCGGCAATGGCTGGGAGTGGAACCTGCCTTCATCGGCATGGCTGGCACGACACTTCTGGGAGTCCTATACCTTCACCGGCAACAAGGTCTTCCTCGAAAAGAAAGCATGGCCGATCTTCCAAGACGTTTCCGAATTCTGGCTCGACCACCTTGTGGAGAAGAACGGCAAGCTGGTGGTGCCCAAGGGCTGGTCACCCGAGCATGGCCCCCGTGAAGACGGTGTGGCGCATGACCAGCAGATCGTCTGGGATCTTTTCACCTTCACGCTTGATGCGGCGAAGGAACTGAAGATCGACAACGCGCTGACGAAGAAGATTGCCGTCGCGCGCGAAAAATTGCTCGGCCCGCAGATCGGCTCGTGGGGGCAGCTGATGGAGTGGACCACCGAGCGGCCGGAACTAGAGAAGAGCGGCCATCGGCACACTTCGCACCTCTATGCGGTCTATCCGGGCAATCAGATCAGCGTCAGCCGCACGCCGGAACTCGCGAAAGCGGCGGCGATTTCACTCGAGGCGCGCGGGACCTCGGGCGACTCGCGGCGCTCGTGGACCTGGGCATGGCGCACCGGCCTGTGGGCACGACTCGGCGAAGGCGACAAGGCCCAAGCGATGATCCGGGGTCTGCTCACCCACAACACGCTCGACAACCTCCTCACCACGCATCCGCCCTTCCAGATCGATGGCAACCTCGGCATCACCGGCGGCATTTGCGAGACGCTCGTGCAATCTCATGCCGGTGAAGTCGCGATCCTGCCGACGCTGCCGAAGGATTGGCCGGAGGGTTCGTTCAAAGGCCTGCGGGCGCGTGGAGGATTTGAAGTCGATGCGGAGTGGAAAGGTGGAGCACTTTCCACCGCCAGCGTGAAGTCGCTGCTTGGGAAGGAGCTTGTTCTCCGCATCCCCGGCAATCCCTCGAAGATCAAGCTGACCCGCGATGACGGGAAGGAAGCGGAGCTTCCGGCGAAGGAAGGCGTCTTCCGCCTGCCGACGACGAAGGGCGGGGTGTATCGTGTTTCACTCTGAAGGGTTCGCCGTTGGGTCGGCGGGGCCTTGGCGATTCAAGGCCGGGCTTCAAAGACCAGGTTGACCGGTGTTTCGGTCGCACGACGGAAACGGGTGAAGCCGCCTTCTTCCACGACCGCCCGGATGCGTTTCTCGCCCGCTTGCGCACCAAGCGCCAAGCCGACCTCCTGGCTTTTCGAAGCCGGAGTGCAGATCATCGTGGAGAAGCTGTAGTAGATCCTGCCGAGAGGAGTGAGATTCTCGGCAAGGGTGTCTCCGGCCATCGGCTCGACGATCATCCATGTGCCATCGGGACCCAGTGCCTGGCGGATGTGGACCGCGGCGCCCACCGGATCCCCCATGTCGTGCAGGGCATCGAAGATCGTGACGAGGTCGTAGTCGCGCCCCGGGAAGTTCTTCGCGGTGGCCACTTGAAATTCCGCATTCGTCACTCCCTGTTCGAGCGCATGGTGACGGGCGGCTTCCACCGATCCATCGTGGAGATCGAAGCCGATGAACCGCGAGTTCGGGAATGCTTTCGCCATCAGGAGTGTCGAGGCCCCGTGCCCGCAGCCGACATCGGCGACGAGAGCCCCGGCCTGAAGCTTCGCCTCGACGCCGTCCAAGGCGGGAATCCACGAGCTTGTGAGATACGCGGCATAGGCCGCGCGGAAGAAGCGCTCCGTACCGCAGAAGAGGCAATTGTGGTGATCCCCCCACGGAATTCCCCGGCCGCTCTTGAAGGCATCCTCAACCAGCGGTTCATCGTGGTAAACGGATGAAATGGAGAAGAAGCCGCCGGTCATTGCCGCGGGGTGATCCGGCTCGGCGAAGACCGCGGCCTGTTCCGGGTTCATCCAGAAGTCGCCGGAATCGGGATCGCATTCGACGTAGCCGGAGGCCGCCTGTGCGGAGAGCCACTCGCGCAGGTAGCGCTCATCAAGGCCCGTGGACTTCGCCAAGGTCGCGGAGTTTGCGGGACCGCATTTCACGAGCGCCTGATAAATGCCGAGCCGGTCGCCAAGGATGACAAGCGCGCCGCTCACCGCAGCGCCCATATCGCCCATCACTTTTCCGGCGAATTGTTCCAGAAGGTCGGGATCGAGTTTCGTGCGAACGGATTCCCGTTTGGTTTCGAGGGTCGGGTTCATGGCAGGAGGGATTGATTTTCGAGGATTTCAGACAGGCATACCAACGGGTTGGTATAGTGCGGGGGCCGCCGAAAATCAAATGGCCTCGACCGAGAGCGACACGGGAGGTTTTCGCGAGATCCGTGGTCTCAGATCGCAGCCCGTATTGCCTAGGACAAAAAAGCCCCGCCGGTGTGTCGGCGAGGCCTTGATTCCATGAACGGAGGTGGAAATTCCTCAGGAGCGGAATTTGGCAAGAGCCGAGTAACCGTCGCCGTCCAGCTCCAGGAAGAAGCCCACCGAATTTCCGACCATCACCATGTCGCGTTGGCGGAGAATCTTGATGCCGGAGGCGCGCAGGGTATTCCGGACGGCATCATACTGGGGACTGCCGGTGGTACTGACATTCTTGGCGACCAAGGCATCCTCGCGGATCAGGATCACCTTCCCATCCGCGCTTCCCGCAAGCTTGAGCTTCTGGCCGCCAACCTTGATCTTGAGTCCCGCGCCCGACCAAATGTTGCAGGTCTGGGTGAGCTTGTAGGGTTTGTTGCAGGTGGCGGTGCCACCGTTCACCGGCTCCAGTTGGACGGGGCCGCCGGTGCCATGGGTGGCGACGGGTGCATCGGTGGCGATCTGGGCGTCACCGAGTTTTTCTCCGACCGCATTCAATGCTTGGAGACCGATTCGCTCGATCGCTTCGTCGAAAGCGCGGGAGGTGAGGGCCTTGTCATTGGCGAATGCGGTGAGCGGGCGTTTGCTATCCCCCGCGGCAGTGAAACCCCGCGAGAGCAGCTTCTTACCATCCGAAGCAATCAGCTCGAACTTCCCGAAGAAAACAGGAGTCACCAGAATGTCGTCGTTCTTGCCGGCGCGAACGTAGCGATAGTTCTCCACCGTCACCACGAAGCGGTTCGACGAGGCGTCGCTGATCTTGCCCTTGAAGAAGGCGTGCGAGCCAATGTGCTTGCCCACCGACTTCCGGATGCGTCCCGGGAGATCTCCAGGAATGGTGCCGGGAGCGCGGGCGATGGCATCGGCGTAGCGGCTCTCGAACATCTTCTGCTGGGCCGCCGCGGCGATCTCGACCACCAGTTGGGCAGCAGCTCCGGCGGCAGCACCTGCCGCGAAGCCTCCCGTCCCGGTCGTGATGATTGGCGCGGAATACTGTTCGTTGCCAATCGGCTTCACATAAGCGTCGGAATGGATCCCCGGAGCGACCGCTAAGGAAGTAAGTTGTGCCTTTTGGGCTTCCGTCCAATGCGAGGCGCACGAACCGAAGAGAAGGGGAAGGAGCAAGGCGGGAACGAGGAGGAGACTTCTCATATGTCGGCCGCGTGTCTTTGCGAAAGACCCCGCCCCGATAAAGGCAATTCTCCCGGCAGGCCGCCATTCACGAAAAATTCACGTTCTGGCGACCTCCGGAAGGAGATGCTACTCCGGTTCCTGGCGGGGCGACGTGATTGCGCCTTTGTTCGAAGACAATCAATCCCCGCTTTTCAGCACCTTGATGAAGGCATCCTGCGGGATGTTCACCTTGCCGATGGCCTTCATCTTCTTCTTACCTTCCTTCTGCTTCTCGAGCAGCTTGCGCTTCCGGGAAATGTCACCGCCGTAGCACTTGGCGGTCACGTCCTTCCGCATGGCGGAGATGCTTTCGCGGGCGATGATCTTGCCGCCGATACAGGCCTGGATGGCGACGACGAAGAGCTGGTTCGGGATGACTTCCTTCAGTCGTGCGGCAAGGGCGCGGCCGTAGCTTTCGGCTTTGTCGCGGTGAACGATCGTGGCGAAGGCCTCGATCGGATCGCCGGCGATGAGCATTTCCATCTTCACCATGTTTGCCGGACGATAGCCGGCGTGCTCGTAGTCCATCGAGCCGTAACCGCGGGTGCAGGACTTCAGGCGGTCGTTGAAATCGACGAGGATCTCGGCAAGCGGCAGCAGGCAGGTGAGCATCACCCGCGTGTCGTCGATGGTCTCGGTGTGCTCGACCTCGCCGCGCTTCTCCATGACCAGCGACATGATGTCGCCGATGTATTCGCCGGGGATCATGACGAAGACCTTCACCAGCGGCTCGCGGACTTCCTGGATGGTCTGCTGCTCGGGGAAGAAGGACGGATTGTCCACGATCACTTCCTCGCCGTTCGTCTTCGTGACCTGGTAAATGACGGACGGATAGGTGGAGATCACGTCCATGTTGAACTCCCGGCGCAGGCGCTCCTGGATGATCTCCATGTGAAGCAGGCCGAGGAAGCCGCAGCGGAAGCCGAAGCCGAGCGCGGTCGAGCTTTCCGACATGTAGGTGAAGGCCGCGTCGTTGATCTGGAGCTTGCCCATCGCCGTTTTCAGCGCCTCGTAGTCGGAGGCGTCGATCGGGTAGATGCCGGAGAAAACCATCGGCTGGATTTCCTTGTAGCCGGGCAGGGCCTCCGGGCACGGGTGAGTGTTGTCGGTGAGCGTATCGCCGATCTTCGCCTCGTCCGCGGACTTCATGTTCGCGATGACGTAGCCAACGTCTCCGGCAACGAGCTTCTCGCGCGGGTTCATCTTCGGGGTGAAGACGCCGACTTCCTTCACCTCGTAGGTTTTGCCCGTGGCGAAGAGCTTCACGCGCTGGCCCTTCTTCACGCTGCCGGAGAAGACGCGGACGTAGGAGACGACGCCGCGATAGGTATCGTAGATGGAATCGAAAACGGTGGCGCGCAGGAGCTTGTCCGGATTCTCGGTGGGAGGCGGGACGCGCTTCACGATCGCTTCCAGAATGTCCTCGATGCCGATGCCCTGTTTCGCCGAGGCCGGGATGGCGTCTTCCGCCGGGATGGCGAGGATGTCTTCGAGCTGCTTCCGGCACTTGTCCACATCCGCGGCGGGGAGGTCGATCTTGTTGAGGACCGGGATGATGACGAGGTTCTGTTGAAGGGCGAGGTGGAGGTTCGCCACGGTTTGGGCCTCTACCCCTTGGGCGGCATCGATCATCAGGATCGCGCCCTCGCAGGCGGCCAGCGAGCGGGCGACCTCGTAGGAGAAATCGACGTGGCCGGGGGTGTCCAGGAGGTTGAGCTTGTACTTCTTCCCGTCCTTCGCCTTGTATTCCATCGTCACCGGGTGGGCTTTGATGGTGATCCCCTTCTCACGCTCCAAGTCCATCGCATCGAGGAGCTGGGCCTGCTGGTCGCGCTGTGCGACCGTATGGGTGGCATCCATCAGGCGATCCGAAAGCGTGGTTTTCCCGTGGTCGATGTGGGCGATGATCGAGAAATTGCGGGTCAGGGAAGTGGGCATGGCGGCGTGTGACGGGACTCAGGCGGGCGGAGGAAAGCACTAAATACGCGGAAATCACGGAAAAAGAAAGTGCGGGAAGTCAGGTGAGGAGTTGGCGAAACGTCCGGGAGTCTGGTAGTACAAGAAGACGGTGACCGGCAGATACGAAATCCAGGACATCCTGACACAGGATGCGAGCGGTGTGGTTTTCCACGCCGAAGATCGCGAAAGCGGGAAATCCGTGGTTCTGCGGCGCTTTTTTCCCTATGGCCCCGAGGGCGGCGGTCTGCAGGAGGCGGAGCGAAAAGCCTACCTGGCCGCGCTGGACCGTCTCCGGGAGGTCCGGCACCCCACCCTGCGGACGGTTCTGGACGGAGGCTGTGATCCCGTGGATGGCATTCCCTTCCTCGTCACGGAATGGGTGGAGGGCCGGCGGCTCTCCGAACTCCTGAAGGAGCGGGCACTCAGCCCCGGTTCAACCAAGGCCCTGATCACCCACGCCTTGGAGGCGTCGATCGCGCTCGCCGGGGCCTTCGGCGAAGAGGCGGTCTGGGTGGAGACGTCCCCGGAAGCCATCATTTTACCCGTGGAGGGCGAGACCCTCACCTTCTGGGCCTGCCCGCTGAAATGGCTGGGTAGCCCGGAAAAACGCGGAGGACTGCTCCCACTGGCCAAGCTTGCGGAAAAAGCGCTGCATTGGCGCGGCAAGCCGGTCGCAGGGACCGCGCAAGGGCTCGGCAGCTGGGTGAAGGCTGTCCGGGAAAATCCCGACCGCTGGACGCTTCAGGATGCCATCACCGCCCTGAGCGAGCCTCTGACGCTCACTTCCCTGCCAACGCAGAAGAGCAGCGTACCGACGGTGCCGATGCCCCCGAAGAAGAAGGAGACCGCGCCCGCCAAGGCTCCCGCTAAGAAGAAAAAAAGCGCTCTCCTTCCCGTGCTGCTCGCGATCCTCGTGGGAGGCGCGGCTGTTGGAGGCGGCTTCTATTTCGTGAAGGCCAAGGCCAAGCAAAACGCCGCGCTCGCGGGGGAGCCGAAGGAGATCGAAATTCCGAAGGGAACCAGTGCGCTGGATTTCGGAACGAGTTCCCGAGCAAAGGCCGCGCCCAAAGCCGAGGCAACTCCGGTCGCCGCCACCACGCCTCCCGCGGGGAAGGCCACCGTCACTGGAAAAGTCGTGGAAACGGAGGATGGCCAAGGTGCCACGACCCGTTATCTCAAGATCATGGTCGAAGGGGCAAAAGATCCCCGCTGGGTGGGCTATCAGGTATCCCAGAAGGCGAAAGGACTGGAAGCCGCCGATCTGGAAGCACTGAAGAACAAGCGCGTGCAGGTGAATGGCGACGAGAAGAAGGAAGATTCCCACCGCAAGACGGTGATCCACATCCGTTCGCGCGATCAGATCAAGGTGCTCGATTGAGCTGTCGGCACGTGATTTCTCCAGCTGCCCATCTTGCCGCCGTCGATTTCCTGGCACCGAAGGAAGTCCTGTCCCTCGCCGCAGCCGGTCTGACCACCGCAGGCGATCTGCTCGACTGGCTGCCCCGGCGCTACGAGGACCGCCGGCGCTTTGACGCCTTCCCGGCTCAGGCAGGCGGCCCGGCGGTCTGCTTGCGCGGGACGGTGGTGGACTCGATGAAGCGCGCTTTCGGCGCACGGCGGAAATTTTATGAGGCCGTGGTGATGGACGGCACCGGTGGGGTCTTCGGATCCGGGAAAGTGACCTGCCGGTGGTTCAACATGCCTTTCATCCATAAGATGGTGGCCGCCGGTCACGAGGTGATCCTCTATGGCAAGCCGAAGGATTTCGGGGGCAAGCTGGTGATCGATCACCCGGAGTTCGAAATCGTGCGGAACGAAGGCGGTCCCTCGATTCACTTGGAGAGGATCGTGCCCATCTACAAGAACGTCTCGGGCATCGCGCAGCGGAGGTTGCGCGAGATCATCCATGAGCTGCTGAAGCGGATCAATCCGGCGGAGATTGTACCGGTATACGACGTCGATCCCAGCTATCCGCGGATCGAGGCGTTACGGGAGGTGCATTTTCCGGAAGCCATCGAGCAAGCGGATGCGGCGCGGCGGCGCTTCGCCCTGGAGGAATTCTTCACGCTTCAGCTCAACGTCGTGTGGCGGCGCGCGCGCATCCAGGAACACACGGGTCGGGTGCTGGGGACGAAGACCACGCTGCTGAAGCGCTTTTACGAAAGCCTGCCCTTCGACCTCACCGGGGCACAGAAGCGCTCGATCAAGGAGATCGTGGCAGACATGCGCCAGCCGCGGCCGATGAACCGGCTGCTGCAGGGGGATGTGGGCTCGGGCAAAACTTTCGTCGCGATGGCGGCCATGCTTCTCGCGATCGACTCCGGCTGCCAGGCCGCGCTGATGGCTCCCACGCAGATCCTCGCGGAGCAGCATTACCTGACTTTCCGCAAATGGCTGGAGCCGCTCGGCGTGCGCGTGATGCTGCGGACGGCAGCAAAGGAGGCGAGCACGCATTTGCCGATGGAGGGCGAGCCGCAGGTGCTGATCGGGACGCATGCGCTGCTTTACGACAAGGTGGCCTTCACCGACCTTGGGCTGATCGTGATCGACGAGCAGCACAAGTTCGGCGTGGTCCAGCGCTCGCGGCTCATCGCGCAAGGCACGACACCTGACGTACTGGTGATGACCGCCACTCCGATTCCCCGGACCTTGACGATGACAATCTACGGGGATCTGGATGTTTCGATCCTCGATGAGCGTCCCGCCGGCCGCGGCAAGATGATCACCGCGCTCCGCACCGCCGCGAAGCAGACGGAGGTGACGAAGTTCGTGAAGGACCAGCTCGCGGCGGGCAGGCAGGCCTATCTGGTCTATCCGCTCGTGGAAGAAAGCGAGACGCTCAAGGCCGAATCCGCCACCGAGGCCGTGGAGAAGTGGCAGAAGCGCTTGGGCGACCATGAAGTCGGCATGGTCCACGGCAAGCTGGACGTGGAGGAGAAGGAGGCGGTGATGCGCCGCTTCCGGGATGGGACGATCCATGCCTTGGTCGCGACCTCCGTCATCGAGGTGGGCGTCGATGTGCCGAACGCGAACCTGATGATCATCCATCACGCCGAGCGCTTCGGCCTTGCCCAGCTTCACCAGCTCCGCGGACGCATCGGCCGCGGCGAGCACAAGAGCTACTGCATCCTGCTTACCGACGGGAAGAGCGCCGAGGCGATGGAGAAGCTCGCGGTGATGGAGAAGACCTCGGATGGCTTCGTGATCGCGGAGGAGGATCTGCGGCTCCGTGGTCCGGGAGATGTGCTCGGCACGATGCAGAGCGGTCTTGGTGATTTGAAGTTCGCGGATTTCTTGGCGGATACGGCGTTGCTTAGGGAGGCGAGGGCTTTGGCGGATAGGGTGATTGCGGAGGATCCGATGTTGGCGGGGAGACATTCCGGACTCGCATCGATGATCCAGCGGACGGAGATCAAGGAGGTTCAACGGAGCTAGAGCGGTTTAATTCGTAGCCGCCTTAAGCCGGGCCGAACATGGAAAGGCATAATCACCAATCATCAATCCGCCAATCATCAATCAGAGTGTGCTTCGCGGGGACTGGGAGTGGGAGTTCGGGAGGCAGTCGGTTGGGATGGTGCGGTCCCGTTTTTTCACCTGTTCTCACCTGATAAGCAGGTGAGGAACAGGTGAAACCTCATGGCCCGGGGGCCATTGGGGTTGGTTTGTTTGCTGGGGAGTGTCCGGGGGAGATTTGTCGATGTAGGCATGGGTGACAGCATGCCATGAGGGAATTCCCATCATCCACCTCCGCCGGTGGTCCCCGCCAAGGCGAACATCGAACCTTGATCGTCCCCCTACGACATTTCTTACCATGCTCTAGTCATGCAAACCTTCGTCAACGGCGACATCCACGGACAACGGTGAAGGCAGCACGCTCGAATTCCTGCCGCAGCTTTCCACCCGACCGCACACGATCCGCCTTAGACCTTTGCCGCAGGGCAGCGATCCCTGCCGGGACCGAATTGACTGTCGGCCTTTTCCGGAGGTGTCGGCTTCGCCTCAACCTCCGGCTACTGGAGCTGTCATCCCTCCGGGATGAGGAGCCCTGCCAATCAGACTCCCTGCGGTAGGGAGAGCCCAGCACTTCAACTTTCTCACTTCCTCAAATCCGGAGCCACGAATGAGGACGGTCTTGGCGGCTGGACCGCTTCCCAGAGTTCGGCGGGCTTGATCTTCTTTCCGATCTGCATGCCGGCGCGCTTGTAGCGTTCCAGGCACATCGTGATTTCTTCCTTGGTGGGCTTGAGAGGCCGGAGTGCCTTGGCGAGCGAAGGCAAGAATTCGCGCGTGTAGATTCTCCGCGGTTCAAAGAAGAGCTGGATCAGGAAGTAGAGGCATCCGGCGAGGACGATGATGCCCGCGGCGGTCAGGGCCTTGTCCCGATGCTCCGAGGGAAACCAGAGTTGATTGGCGGCAATCACGATGCCGAAGGCGGCGGCAAATCCGCCAAGGATCGCCCATGCGCCTCTGCCCTGGATGTGCATGGCACCACCGCCGAACTTCGCTTCGAAGAGCTCGGAGACGATGGCGAAGGGTTCCAGTAAAAGCTGCTCCCGCTCCCATGGTGTGAGCCGCCCGGCACGCAGCTTTTCTTCCAGTGCCAGCCGTTCCGCGCGTGCCTGGCGGAGGTACGGGAAGGTCTGCTTCGCAAGTATCTCGACGTTATCCCCGGGCTGTTTGGCGAGGGAGCTGTAAGCCGTCGCATCCATCGCGATCTGGGTTCCGCATTTCCCGCAGAAGCCCGCGTGCCCGAGCGTCTTTCCGCTGCCAAGCGAGATGCCGTAGAAATGCTCCTTCATCGAAAAGCGATGGAGGGAAAACGGTGCGATGGTCCGGCACATCGGGCAGAAATCCGCCACGAAGCCGATCCTCTTCTTTGCCCTGCGCTTCCCCGAGATGATAAACATGGTTCCTTTGGCCAGCCTGAAGCCAAACGGAATGTTGGACTTCGGCAAGGACTAACAGTTGGCCGGATTCCACGCCCCGGCTTCGCGGCAGAAGTCACTCGCCACAGGGTCGGCGCATGTCTTAAAGGACGCGCGTGACCAGGATCGCCATCCCTCTTCTCCTCGCAGGCGCTTTCCTTTCGTCATCCTGTTCCACGGCGACCAAAAGGGCGGATGAGTGGGACCGCTATGTGATCAAGCCCGCGGAAGAGAAGCCGGTCTTTGGCAAGGGGCTCGAAGGACGGATGGTCGATGGCAAGAAGGTCTATACGGTGCAGGTCGAGTTTTTCGTCTCGAAGGAGGGAAAGGTGGTCCACGCGTTTGTCCATCGTTCCGATTCACCGGAGAAGCTCCAGTGGGCGGCTGTGAAGACGATCAAGCGGCTCCACTTCGGCCCGCAGAAGCGTCCCTTCAGAACTCGTCAGACGATTATTTTCAACGGGCTCAAGGTGGAGCCGGGTTAAAGGGATCGGCCCATGTCGGGGCGATGCATGGGGATGGAAAGGAGTCCCATTGCATCGCGCACGGCGGCTGCCACGAGTGGGACGGATTTCTAAGGCTGGTGAACCATCGTCCCGGTGAGGACGAGTCGGGAAAAGGAAGCAGTAGCGTTTTTTCCGGGAAATACCTCGCAATGGGATTTCCCGCGGGCTACTCCGCATCGCTCGGCACCGGTCGTCCCCGGGCCCCGCATTTCCCGTGAAAATCACCCTCAACGAATCCATCCCCGAGGAACGGAGATCCCAGGTCGAGACCTTGGTGAACACCATCGCCGGTCCTTCCGAGATCGTCTGGAGTCACAGCCGTTTCCCGCGGCTGGTGATGTTTGTCGAACCCGGACCGAATGATGTGACCGAGCCCGAGAGCGGCTCGATCTTCGAATCCCCGCAGGCGGGAAGGAAGTCTCCGGCCTCCTTGGTCGCGCTGCTCGAGGAAAGCATCAAGGTCTGCCTTTCCGGCAAGGCGTAGGCGATTGCGGACGGTTCGGATTCCCCCCACGAAAAAGGCGGCACCCTGCGAAGAGTGCCGCCATGAGAATAAATCGAGGGAGGGAGAGCCTTAGAAGCGGCGTCCGCCACCTGGCCGGCCACCACCACCGCCGCCGCTGCGTTCTTCGCGGGCTTGGGCTTCGTTCACCTTGAGGTTGCGGCCGTCAAGATCCTTGCCGTTGGTTCCTTCGATGGCGCTCTTCATGGATTCGGCCGAATCCATCGTCACGAATGCGAAGCCGCGCGGCTGACCGCTTTCGCGATCCGTGGGCAGGTGAACGTCCGTCACCCGGCCATACTGGGAAAACAGGGACTCGATGTCCTGTTTGGTCGTCTTGAACGACAGATTGCCTACATACATTTTCATGATCATCCGATGGTCCGCGCGATACGCTTTTTCGCGAGCTGTTCCCGTTGATCGGGTTTCAGGTCACCATCGAATTTGTCAGACTCGCCTAGCAACGCTCCAAGTCTTGATCTTGCCAAGGCGTGAACCAATTGGAGGTCATATCCCAATTCACGGCCCTATTCCACAATAATCCGAAAATATCGGCGAAAGCGCTTATCCATAGGCCTAAGAATCGTAAACCGGATTGACGTATCGCGGCCCACATCCTGCCATCTCCTCCCGTGAATATCATCCACCGATCCTTGCTCGCACTCGCCACCCTGCTCGCCGCGGGATGCGCGACAGAGGCCATCGACCCGAACAAGAAGTCCTATTTCGTCGATGTGGAATTCACGGTGGGCAAGGACGGCAAAACGACCGATGCCAAGGTGATCTCGACCGACGCTCCGAAGGCGATGCAGAAGGCGGCGCTGGAGGAAGTGCTGCACTACCGGGCCGAGCCGTCCGCCGAACCGACCCGAGGACGGCGCAGGATCGAGATGATGGTGGACTGACACTCATCTCTCGAAATCCGGTGGCGGGCGGCTTCCCGCTCGCCAGCCGGATGGGATTGGTTAGATTCTCGGCTCATGACGCCTTCCGTCGCCGACTACGAGAAGCTGGGAGCCTTTTATCTGGGCCGCGAATACGATCCGGAGACCAAGTCCGCCGATGGCGGGCTGGTGATGTATGATTCGAAGGACCTCGTCACCCACGGGGTGGTGCTCGGGATGACCGGTTCCGGCAAGACGGGCCTTTGCCTGGCGCTGCTAGAAGAGGCGGCGATGGACAATATCCCGGCAATCGTCATCGATCCGAAGGGCGACATTTCGAATCTCCTGCTCACTTTCCCCGGCCTGGCGGCTTCGGATTTCCGGCCGTGGATCAATGAGGACGATGCCGCGAAGAAAGGCGTCTCCCCGGATGAGTTCGCGGCCTCCACCGCGGAAACGTGGAAGAAAGGCCTCACCGATTGGGGCCTGTCGCCGGAGCGTATCGCGCAGCTCAAGGAGAAGGTGGACATCAACATCTTCACGCCGGGATCAAAGGCGGGCATCCCCGTTTCGATCCTGAGTTCGCTGGAGGTGCCCCCCTTCGAGATCATGGACGATGCGGAGCTACTCGGCGAACGCATCGAGAGCACGGTGTCCTCGTTGCTCTCGTTGGTCGGTGTGGATGCCGACCCGATCCAGAGCCCGCAGGCGATCCTCCTTTCGAACATCTTCCAGCACGAGTGGCAGGCGGAGCGGAACATCACGCTGGAGACGCTGATCCGGCACATCCAGAAGCCCGGCTTCGACAAGGTGGGCGTGATCGATCTGGAGAGCTTCCTGCCACAAAAGGACCGCCAGGCGCTGGCGCTGAAGTTCAACAACCTGCTCGCCTCCCCCGGTTTCTCGACATGGCTGGAAGGGCCGCCGCTGGACATCGGGAAGATGCTGCACGCGCCGGATGGCAAGCCTCGCATCTCCATCTTCTCCATCGCCCACCTTGGCGATGCGGAGCGGATGTTCTTCGTCAGCCTGCTGCTCAACCAGACGCTCGGCTGGATGCGATCACAGAGCGGCACGACCTCGCTGCGGGCGCTGCTCTACATGGATGAGATTTACGGCTACCTGCCACCGTCCGCGAACCCGCCGAGCAAACGCCCGATGATGACGCTGCTGAAGCAGGCTCGCGCCTTCGGCCTCGGCTGCCTGCTGGCGACGCAGAATCCGGTGGATCTCGACTACAAGGCGCTCTCGAACATCGGCACCTGGTTCCTCGGGCGCCTGCAAACGGAGCGCGACAAGCTGCGCGTGCTCGACGGGCTGGAGGGTGCGGCGGGAACGCAGAATGCGAAATTCGACCGCGGGGAAATGGAGAAGCTGCTCTCCGGCTTGGGCAACCGCGTCTTCCTGATGAATAACGTCCACGAGGATCACCCCGTGCTCTTCCACGTGCGCTGGGTGATGAGTTACCTCACCGGGCCGCTCACCCGCACCAGCATCAAGGCGCTGATGGATCCGAAGCGCGCGGCCTTCGGCGGAAGTACGACGAATGGCGTAAAAGCAGCGGCCAACCCGATGGCGATGCCCGGCATGTCGGAGGAACCCGCAAAGGCTTCCAGCCGTCCGCTGGTGGGCGCGGGCATTGTCGAGAAATTCGCGCCGCCCGCGGGCGAGGCCTCGGAGGTTATCTACAAGCCGCACCTGCTTCGCGTCGGCACCGTTCATTTCACCTCCACGAAGATGGGGGTGGATGGCAGCCGGAAGATCCGGAAAGTGAATGCCATTTTGCCAGAGGCCATCGACTGGGATCGCGACCTGCCACCGCCGCTCAAGCCGGAGGAACTCGGCAGCGAGCCGGCGAATGGCGCCGCTTTCGCCGGACTGCCCGGTTTCGCGATGAATGCCGCGAACTACAAGCAGGTGGAGAAGGAATTCGCAGAATGGCTCTATCGCAACGAACGGGCGGACGTCTTCTCCTGCCCCTCGCTGAAAGCGTTTTCCCAGCTCGGCGAGTCCGAGGGCGAGTTCCGTGCCCGCCTGACCCAGCAGGCCCGCGAGGCAAGGGACGCCGCCTTGGAAAAGATCCGGGCCGCGACGAACAAGAAGCTCGATACCTTGCAGGGGCGTCTCCAAACGGCGGAAGGGACGCTGGCTCGCCAGAAGGCGGAATCCCAGAGCGCGAAGATGCAGGCCGGGGTTTCCGTCCTCGGCGGGCTGCTGGGGGGCCTGTTCGGCCGAAAAGGCCGCGGTGGCTCGCTGATTTCCAAGGGAACCGCCGCCTACAAGCAGCATCAGGACGTGAATATCGCGGAGGACAAGGTGGAGGGCGTGCAGGCGGAAATCGCCGAATTGGAAAAGCAGCTCCAAGCACAGATCGCCGAATTGACCCAAGCCTACGACCCCTCGGCCTTGGCGCTCGAAACGGAAACGATCAAGCCGACCAAGACGAACGTCTCCGTGGATTCCGTTTCCCTGCTCTGGCTACCCTACGACGAGCGCGGTGAGCGGGCGTGGTGAGGGCATTTTCCAATGGCGGATTCCGAAATAGGCGCGAAGTTCTACGGGAGTTTTTCTTATTCCGAGGCTGGCAATGGCCGTCGCGCCAGCCTTCCCGTCAAGGCGGCAGTCTCTAGCCCCCAAAACCATGGGCGACAAAAATCCAAAGGCGAAGCTGAAGCAAAAGCTTCAGCACGAGCTTCACAAGAAGCACAAGGCGGAGGAGATGCAGCGCGAACAGCAGCGGCTCCACGAGCTTCACGAGATGAAGCACCCGCATGAACCGAAGCTCAGCGATTAAGCTCCGCTTGATCCGGAGCCCGACGGGCAGGCGCGTGCTTGGTCCGCCAGAGTGGCTTTTGCGGTAGCGCCGGTGAAATGGAGCACCGGGCGAATGCCCGTGCGCGCGCGAATCCGCACTTCCTTGCGCGGGAAAATATTTTTGAGGAAATTCCTAGCCGGAATGGCCGAAGGGACGTTTGTAACCATCTTCGGACGCGCCCGTCCCTTTTACCATGAAAGCCACACACCTGTTCGCGGCCGCATTTGCCGCCTCCGTCGGTTTCACCTCCGCTTTTGCCGGCGGCGAAGGGTGGACCCATGATTTTGCTGCCGCCAAGAAGCAGGCGGCCGATGAGAAGAAAGACCTCCTGATGGACTTCACCGGCTCCGACTGGTGCGGCTGGTGCATCAAACTGAATGACGAGGTCTTCAAGCACGAGCCCTTCAAGGCGGGCGTGAAGGATAAGTTCGTCCTCGTGGAACTCGACTACCCGCAGGACAAATCGAAGCTCACCGAAGAGACCATCAAGCAGAACGAAGAGCTGCAGGAAAAATACGCCATCCAAGGCTTCCCGACGATCCTGCTCTGCGATGCCAGCGGCAAACCCTTCGCCCGCACCGGCTATGAGCCCGGCGGACCGGAAAAGTACGTCGCTCATCTCGACGAACTGCGCGGCAAGAAGGAGGTCCGTGACAAGGCCTTCGCCGATGCCGTCAAAGCAGAGGGCACGGCCAAGGCCAAGGCTCTGATCGCCGCGCTTGAGGCGATGGAACTGGAAGATGCGGTGGTCGCGAATTTCTACCCGGAAGTGGCCGATCAGATCAAAGCCGCCGACCCGAAGGACGAAACTGGCTTCGCCAAGAAATTGGAGGAGAAGCAGAAGTTCGCGAAGTGGGAAGGCGAGCTCCAGGGATTCGCCCAGAAGAACGACATGGAAGGCGCCCTCGCCTTCGTCGAAAAGTCCGCCACGGAGTTCACCGGCGAGTCGAAGCAGAAGATCCTGGCCACCAAGGCGGGAATCCTCGCCCAGATGAAGAAGTTCGATGACTCGCTGAAGGCACTCGACGAGGCAAAGGCTGCCGCGCCGGACAGCGAAATCGCCGCCCAGCTCGATGGCTTTAAGGAACGCATCGAGGAAATGAAGTCCGGTGCCGGTAAGGAGGAGAAGGAAGAAGCAGCCGAGGAGGAGGAAAAGGCAGGCGAATAACCTCCGCCATTTCATCCCGTTTTCAGGAGCCGTCCGGAAATCCCGGGCGGCTTTTTTATGCCTCAAGCGAAATCGCCGGAAGTCTCTTTTTTGTTCGCGTGAACATCTTTTTCTTTGACGGCAGGTGTTCGGCCTGAGACAAGTCCGGCATCCTAACACGACTGCCATGGCTAAAACGATTGAAGACCCCTCTGACAAGCTTGCCGACGCCCGCAAACGCAACCTCGATCTTGCTATCTCCAGCATCCAGAAGGAGTTCGGAGAAGCCGCCATCATGCGAATGGGCGACGGCCACCGGGTGGACGTGGATGTGATTCCCACCGGAAACCTGCTGATCGACCGGGCTCTCGGCGTCGGTGGCTTCCCCCGCGGTCGTATCATCGAGGTGTTCGGCCCGGAGTCCTCCGGCAAGACGACCCTCACCCTCACCGCGATCGCCCAAGCTCAGAAAAAGGGTGGTCTCGCCGCCTTCATCGACGTGGAGCACGCGCTGGATCCCCAATATGCCAAGATGCTCGGGGTGAACCTCGACGATCTGCTCGTTTCCCAGCCCTCCTCCGGTGAAGAAGCCCTGCAAATCTGTGAGGCGCTGGTCCGCTCGAATGCCATCGACGTCATCGTCCTGGACTCCGTGGCCGCTCTGGTCACCAAGCAGGAACTCGATGGTGAAATCGGCGACTCCACCGTGGGTGCCCAAGCCCGCCTGATGAGCGCCGCGATGCGGAAGCTGACGAGCTTCATCTCGAAGGCGCGCACCGTCTGCATTTTCACGAACCAGATCCGCGAGAAGATCGGCGTGATGTTCGGCAATCCGGAAACGACTCCCGGTGGCCGCGCCCTGAAGTTCTTCGCCTCCGTCCGCGTCGATATCCGCCGCATCGGCCAGATCAAGGCCACCGACGGCTCCGTGCAAGGCAGCCGCACGAAGATCAAAGTGGTGAAGAACAAGGTCGCGCCACCTTTCGCCGAGTGCGAGTTCGACATCATGTATAACGAGGGCATCTCTTCGGTCGGCTCCCTGCTCGATCTGGCCCTCGAAATGGATCTCATCCAAAAGCGAGGTTCCTGGTTCGCCTACAATGGCACCCAGCTTGCGCAAGGACGTGATGCGGCCAAAGAAGCGCTCAAGGCGGACGAGGCGCTCTACACCGAACTCTCCGACAAGGTTCGCGAGAAGCTCGACTCCGCGAAGAAGAAGTAAGCGGAACGATTTACATCGAGTTCGCGTTCGATGGGGCGGCGGTCATGGACCGCCGCTTTTTCGTGTGGGGATGGAGTTCCGTTCATGAGACGTCCTCCCCTGGCAGCAGCGGGTCCGCGGGGGGCGCGCGCGTCAGAGGAAAGGGCCTCGTCCTCAGCGCTGCGGGAAACGGAGGAAGTCGCCACACTGACCGGGGGTCCCTAACGGGAGAATGAATTCATTCTCTTAACTTCCGCCCTCCAGTTCCCTAATCAGCTCAAAGCCCACCGATTGCTGCTGGGACGTCCGCAGGGCACCGTCGATGGTCGCTTGATCCACGTCGTGATTTCGTAGCGTTACCCTCGCTTCCGCGATCCAAATATCAATCATGGACAAGCGCTGCTCCGCCTTCGCAAGTTCCGCTGCAGCGCTGGAGTCTCCGGCCCTCGTCTTCCTGAACAGGGATAGTGCCTCTTTGGCTAGCGCATTCCTGTCATCCAGAAGCTCGCGAAAGCCGGTTAGGGCTTGCCCGTTATCGGATGCTTCGAGCTCCTTTCCCATCTTCCGCAAGCTCCTGCTGCCAGGCGCGGGAGCCGCCTCCGCGCGGTCCTTCGCCTTGCTATCGCGGGGACGGGCAGATGCGGCGGCCGGTCGGCCTGTCCGCGCTGGAGGCTCTTTTCCCAGCTGCCGCTCCCGATCGCAGCCTGCGATGGCTGTCATTGCGAAGATGAACAAGAGGCGCTTCACCGGATTTCCCTTGGGGTTTGGCCAACCGCCCTCTGCGCGCCGGAAGACCGGTGGGCTGACGAAGCGAATCGCTAGATGATGGGAATTCGATACGCGCATGGGAATCGTCCGCCAGCTTCTTTTTCCTGATGACCGCGATGATCTTGTTGCTCGGCCCTGTATCGGGCCCAGGCCCGGCACACTGGAGCGGGCTCGGCAAAACGGGCACCCGGTTTCCCGGATGCCCGCTCGAACTGCTGGACCATGAATCTTTACGGAGTGGCAAGCACCACGCGGTAGAACGCTTGGCCCGATGGCGGCGCGGGATCGGTCCATGAACCCGTGGTGCCGGTGGCGGTAACGGTCGCAACATTCGACCATGAGGCCTCGTTCAGCATCGTCGTGCTGCGTTGTACCGTGAAGTTGACGCCGGCAGCCGCAGGCCAAGTGAGCGTGGCCCCGCTCCAGGTTCCGGCGAAGCGTGACGAGCCGCTGGTCGGCGTAAGGCCGAGCTGATACTCGACGAGGTTCGAAGTGCCATCGCTATCGAAGTCCCCGGTTGCCGTCTGATCGAGCGAACCGAAGTTCGCTTCTTCCCAGGCATCCTCCATGCCATCGGCATCCGAATCCGGATCACCGGTGCTGGAGGCGACGTTCGCGAGGAACTTGCCTTTCGCGAGGACACTGGAACTGATGCGCACTTCGTCGATCTGGCCGTTGAAGCTATTGTAGCCGCCGAAGCCGCCAGCCTCGGCCGGATTGTATTCGGTCTGACCGATGACCCAGTTGCGATTGAACTCGGTGGGATACCAAGCACCGCTGATGGCGAGCGAGCTCTCCAGCACATAGTCCGTATCGCCCGGGGCCTTCAGCCACAGGGAGAGAGTCGTGGAGCTCACCGTGACCGCCGCGGAGTACCAGGAGTTCGCCGAAACGGCGCGGATACTGGCGACTTCCCGGACGGTGGATGAACCATCGATCAATCCTGCGACCACTTGGTTCGCCGCGTTCAGCTTCAGGGTGAAGGAGGTCTGGTAAGGAGCAGCCATCGCCGTGGGGTTCCCGCTCTTGCCGATGATGCCTTGCCCGCGTTCCGTGCGGGTGGGGCGGAACGAGGCCTCCACGGTGAGCGCGTTGAAGATGGCCGTATTGATCGGAGCCGTGCCGGAAGAGTAGATGTTATCCGATGTGTAGCGGTTTCCATCCACTTCGGTGAAGACCAGCGAGCTGGCGTTCATCGCGCCCGTGTTGGTCACATTGCCTTCGAGGACCACCGTGTTGTGAGAAGGAGCGGTGTAGTCCTGCCACGTCATCAAGTCGTTGCCATTGCCAGTCACGTCTTTCACCGCACCTGCCACCTGCGGGTAAGCCACGAGGCCGGCGGTCTTTTCTTCGAATCTCCAGTAGGCCGCGGTGCCGCTGGGATAGGAGGTGTTGTCGGTCGGGCTGGTGCCCGCGTGATACTCCACCGCGTCCGTGCTGCCATCGCTGTCGGAGTCGATCGTGCCATCGGTGTGAAGGATGGCCGCCTCAAGGGTTTCCGCACCCACGCGGAAGTATTTCACTTCCCATCCATCCGGCAGGCCGTCCAAGGGCAAATCATAGTCCGGAGACGAGATCTGGTTTTCGGGATTCGTGGCGGAGTCGAACTCCTGCTTGTTCGTGAAGAGATCGCCATCGCCATCCGCATCAGGGCTGCAGGCGAGGATGGTATCGAAGAAATGGATCTCCCAATCGTCCCCGATCAGGTCCGAGTCTGCATCCGGGAAGCTGACGCGTGTGGTCGGATCGGTCAGGGCCGCATACTCCGCTTCATTCGTGCTGTAGTCGCCATCCGGATCATCGAGCAATCCTTGTGCGAGAGCGTTGAAGTAGAAGATCTCCCATCCATCCGGCAGGGTGTCCGAATCGCTGTCCGGGAAGGAGGCGACATCATCAGGCTCGGTGATCGCATTGTACTCCGCCATGTTCGAGCAGAAGTCGCCATCCGGATCATCGTTTCCACCGTAGGCGGTGATCACGTCGAAGTAATCGATTTCCCAGGCGTCCGGCAGGCCATCGAGATCGGAATCCGTTTCGACGCGCACCAGCATCCCGGCGGAGGGAATGAACTGGTAGTTGCCATCCGGCGAAACCCACACGTCGCTGCTCTTCGTCCACCCCTCGACGGTGAAAGTCGCGGTGAAGTTCTCCGCGATCGTCGCGGTGTTCACGAGCTGGTGACTGTCTCCGACATTCGTACCGGCGCCGGCGAGATCGATGGTGAAGGCGCCGCTGAACTCGAAGGGTCCGCTCCCGGAAATGGTATTGTAGGCGGCCGTGCCGCCGTTCATCGCGAAGGCGAGCTTGCCGGTGGAAGTCAGTACGGCACCGCTGGCCCCGGTGACCTGGATGTTTCCGGTGTAGGTGTTCGCAGCACTCAGGATGACCTGCCGTCCCGTGGTGTTATTGGTCTGGAGGAGAAGCGTGCCGCTGTTTCCGGAGATCGGAGCGCTGACGGTGATCGTCGCGTTGTTCGAGAAGAAGGTGGAAGTTCCGGTACCCGCTACCGAGATGGTTCCCCCGAGAATGAAGGCCGTGGAGCTGTTGCTTGCGTTGTTCACCAAGGAGGCATCCAGCGTGAGGTTGTTGACCGTGATTGTGTTGACGTTGGTGATGCCTTTATAGAGTAGGTTGGCACCCGTAAGCTTCAGCGAGTCACCGGCAAAGGTATGGTCGGTCGCGCTGTCCGCCGGTGTTCGGAGGGCTAGCCCGCTGGGAACGAAGTACGCATTTCCCGCGGCTGGCGCGGCACCATCCGACCATGAGGTGGCGGAAGCGAATGAACTGGTGCCGAAGCCATTCGACGCGGTGAGCGTGACATCGGCGGCGTATAGGGGACAGGCGAGGGCGAGGATCGCCATGATCGCCACAGCATCGCATGGCAGGTGGAAAGCGGAGGGATGCCGCAGGAGTTTGGGGAAGTCTCTGATCGGTTTCATGAGATGGAATGGTCAAGCCACTCCCCGGGTCCGGTGACGGGTGCATGCTCCGGCCGGGGGTAACTTGCGTGCAAAATTAGCAACCCAAATACCACGGCCGGACGAATCGCCGGGGTCACTTGTGAATCGGCACAAAACCGGCGCTTTAGGCGCAATTGGCAGCAGACACTGGCAAAGCCAACAAGCGCACGCCCCTGTGAACATGACGATTCGAGCCATCTCCGCCGTGAAGTGCCCTCTGCGAAATCGAAAGCGGGCACCCGGCGCTCCGGATGCCCGCCCGACCAGCTGGCCCATGAGAAATCACTCGGTGTCCAATATCACCCGGTAAAATGCCTTGCCCACCGGGGGCGAAGGATCCGTCCAGACGGCGCTCGCGCCCGTGGCTGTGACGGTGGCCACGTCTGTCCACGTCGCCAGGGTGGTGCTGCGCTGCACCGTGAAGATCAGACCATTCGACGCCTGCCAGCTGAGCGTTCCCCCGCCAAGAGTTGCCGCGAAGAGCGAGCTGCCACTCACGGGGTTGAGGCCCAGCAGGTACTCCGCGATGTTCGAGGTGCCGTCCTTGTCGAAGTCCCCGGCAGCCGTTTCGGCAAGGGGCGGGTTGCCGAAGTTCGCAAGCTCCCAATTGTCGTCCATTCCATCGGCGTCCGAGTCCACGATCGGGGAGCTCGAGCTCGCCAGGAATTTGGTGGAAGGAAGAGCGGCGGCCGAGACCCGCACCTCGTCGATGAATCCCTTGAAGAGATCGACTTCACCGCCATTCCACCGCCGACGCCCGGCGGCCCATGCGTCGTTCAAACCGGTGAACGTGTTGAAGAAAGCGCCACTGATCGTAGTCGTTTCCTGGAGCACGTAAGCGCTGTCTCCCGGGCCTTTGAGCCAGAGTGAAAGCGTGGTGGCATCGGCAGTGGCAGCTACGGAATACCACTGGCCCGCAACGATGGTTCCGGTGCTGCTTGCATACCGGGCAGCGCCGGAGCCATCCACCATGCCGACCTCGAACTTCTGGTCGCCCCCGCGGAACATCAGGGAGAAGGGTGGCTGGCCTCCAAGCGGGTTCCCGTCCTTGGCAAAGATCGCTTGATTTGATCCCAGCGCATCCATCTTGAAGCTCGCCTCGATGGTCCACGCCGTGAACTGCATCGAACGGATCGGGGCATTGGTGTCGGTGTAGACCAGATCCAGCCACGAGCCATCAGTGCCTCCGTCGAAGTAGAGGGAAGCGGTATTGGCTTGGCCGCTCTGCGGGACGGTCGCAAAGGGAACATCCGTGGAGTATTCGGGAGCTGTCTGGCCATTGTAGGTCCGCATGTGATTGCCGTTCTCCGAAGAATCGAGCACCACGTTGTTGAACTCGGCTTCGCCGCCCGCGCCGGCGGCGACCGCCCCGGAAGTGTTCTCTTCATACCGCCACCATGCCACCGGCCCGGGAACCGAACCGGCATCCGTCGGGTCGGTATCGAGGGCATACTCGGTGGCATTCTCATAGCTGTCGCCATCGGGATCGCCTGTGCCCGCTTGCTTCGCGATCACCACCTCAAGCGACTCTCCGGAAGCGCCGAAGTATTTCACTTCCCACCCGTCGGGCAGGCCATCGCCCTCGCTGTCCGGAGAGGAAACCTGAACCGTGGGATCGGTGTCGAAGATGAACTCGTCGTAGTTCACGAAGAAATCCCCGTCCGCATCCACGTCCGGATCACACGCGGCGATGCTTCCGAAATAGAGGATCTCCCAGCCATCGTTGATCCCATCACCGTCCGTCTCGGGGAAGTTTCCGGCGAAGCCAGGATCGGTCCCTGCAGCAAACTCCGCTGCGTTGCTGTTCAGGTCACCGTCCGGATCGCCCGTTGCGGTCTGGGCCAGGCTGTTGGCGAAATAAAACCTTTCCCACCCGTCGTTGAGCCCGTCGTCGTCGGTGTCGGGATACGACTGTGGATCGTTGGGATCGCTGCCATTCTCGGATTCGAGGAGATTGGTAGCGAAGTCGTTGTCAGGATCGTCCGCTCCTCCTTGGCTAAGATTCCCGAAATTGGCAACCTCCCAAGCGTCGGGCAGCCCGTCACCGTCCGAATCCGTGGAGATCCGGGAGAGCACGCCGGTGGTCTCGTTGAACTGGTAGGTGCCGGATGCCGAGGTCCAGATGTCGCTGTTCTCGGTAAAGCCCGGAATGTTGAAAGTGGCTCCGAAGGTTTCGACAAGATTGGTCACGTCAACCAGCGTCCAACTGTCTCCGATGGTGTTGCCGGCCGCGGTGAGGTCGATATTGAAGGTACCATCGAAGAGAGCCGCTCCGGTTCCCGTGATCGTGTTGTTCACTCCGCTGGCCCCGATGGCGAAGGCAAGGGATCCGGCGGGATCGAGCACTGCACCACTGGCTCCGGTCACCTGGATGTTTCCCGTATAAGTGTTGGTCCCGGTGAGAATGACCTGCCGTCCCGCGGTGCTATTTGTCTGGAGAAGAAGCGTTCCGCTGTTGCCCCCGATGGAGGCTGAGACGGTGATCGACGAGTTGTTCGAGAAGATGGTGGAGGTACCGGCTCCCGCGATCGTGACACCGCCAGCGAGGATGAAGGCGGTGGAAGAATTGCTCGCGTTGTTCACCAAGGACGCATCCAGGGTGAGATTGTTGACCGTGATCGTGTTGACGTTGGTGATCCCTTTGTAAACGAAGTTGGCACCCGTCAGCTTCAGGGAGTCGCCGGCGAAGGTGTGATTGTTCGGGCTATCGGCGGGAGTCCGCAAGCTGAGCCCGCTGGGAACGAAATAGGCGTTACCCGCCGACGGCGCGGCGCTGTTAGACCACGACGTGGCGGATTCAAACGAGCTGGTGCCGATGGTATTGGTAGCACCAAGGGTAACATCAGCTGCATGCGCGGGGATGGCGGCAAGGGCGACGACAGCAAGGCAGGGCAGAGACCGCATGGCGGATCGCGGCGAATCCGGCCTGGAGGTTTGATTCGGTTTCATTGGTGGTGGGGCGGGAGCGTCCCGGAACCGGCGACGGGTGCCTGCGCCGCCGGGACGCTCTCGCAAGGATGGGAGAGCACCCCCGATACCACGGCCTAACGAATCGCCTGGGGCACTTAAGGATCGGCACAAAACCGGACCTTTCGGCGCGATTGGCAGCCACGACTGAAAAAGCCGACAAGGAATGCCCTTTCGAATTATGTCGATTGCGGCAACGCGGTGGAAGAAATCACCACTTCGGCACGCGCATCGAGGGGGGCCGGCTACTCCCTCTTAGTTTTCCTCCATCCAGAGTTCGAGGATGCGGACGGCAGCAGCCTGATCGATAATCGTCTTCTGCTGCTTCGCCTTGCGACCCGCTTCCCTCAATTTCTCCGCCGCGTCCATCGTGGTGTAGGCTTCATCGACGAACACCAGCGGTACATCCGGCACGCGCGATGAGAGCTTCGCCCCGAAGGCGCGAACCTTCGCCGCGGCTGTTCCTTCCGTTCCATCGATGCGGACAGGCAAGCCGACCACAAGCGTCTTGATCCGCCGCTGCGAAACGAGGGTCGCGATCCGTTCGATGGGATCCGCCTTGCGAACGTCGATGGTTTCCACCGGATGCGCGAGGATCCCAAGCGGGTCCGTCGCCGCGACGCCGATGCGCGCCTCGCCGTGATCGATGCCGAGGGCGGGATGTCGTTCGTCGCTGTCCACGGGGAGAAAATGGGGATGGGACAAGTTCAGGTCGATGAAATCGAACGAATCCCAACGGCATGAGGAATTTTTTCGAGAGGTGCAAATGCGTCCACTCCCGTCATTTTTCCCAGCCACTCAAAATCGGACGTTTTCAATCATTTAAACAAGCCAAAATCAATTTTATAAGTTCAAATAGCCAGTCTATATGTCCTAATTTGCCTCTTTTATCACAAATAAGGAATTTGTATTACATCCCATCCTTGACACCTTCGGGGATTTTTCACTAGCGGTTAGAGATCTCCAGAGCCCGATTCCGGGCGTTGGGGCAGTGCAAAAAATACCCATGAAAAGCCAACAAGTTGCCGGAACCGGAAGGTTCCGCGCTTCAAGGCGAGGGCAGCGCCTGCCGCTGTCCGCCGCCGCCCTGGCGCTGCTGGCGATCTCTCCGATCGCCTTGGCCCAGTCTCCTCCGTCCACGTTTAGCCAGAGCGTGAGCACCGGCACCGATTCCGTCACCGTGGACTTCTCGCTGCACCCGATCCGCAGCTCGAACTTCGACGTGCAGGTTCAAGACTCGAGCGGAACCTTTAACACGCACGTTGCGCCCGCGTCACGGATTTACATCGGCTCGGTGCAAGGGCATCCGGGTGCGATCGCCGCCGGTCTGCTGAAAGCCGATGGCACGCTGATCTGCCGGATCAGCTTCGAGAGCGGGGTGGAGTGGAGCACGACCGGCGGCACGGCAAGCGTGCGCGGCAGCACCAACTGGGCGCCTGCGTGGCCGACGACTCTGGTGAGTGCCGGGGGTGCCGGATCCACGGTGTATGCCGCGGAGGTCGGGGTGGATGCGAGTTACCAGGAGTTCCTCGCAACGAACTCCGACGTCGATGACTGCGTGGAGATGGCCGAGTTTTCCATGATGGCGACGAATATCGTGTACCTCCGCGATGCCGCCATCCTTCACAAGATCGGCAAGGTGGTGATCCGCTCCAGCTCCGCGACCGATCCGTATGTCGCGGCAGGCGGCGATACCGGCTTGCTGTTGGATGAGGTGAAGAACCAGTGGAACAACGTCCTTTCCGTCGGGACCACGCATGATCTCGCGCTGGTGGCCCGGCCGGGTGCGGGCGGTGGCCTCGCGTGGGTGGGAGCAATCGGAACCTCGAACCGCTACTCGTCGAACGCGACCGAGAGCAATGGCGACTACTCGATCTACTGGCGGCATGAAGCCGGGCACAACTGGGGCTCCAGCCACTACGAAGGCGGCGGCAATCCGGAGGGCTCGACGATCATGTCGAACAACTCGCTATCCCGCTTCTCCAGCTCTGAACTCGCGAAGATCATCGCGCACAAGGCGACGAAGACCGGGATTTTGGACAATTTGGGAGCCTACTCCGTCGCGCTGCCACCGCGGGCCAACATGGACCGCGCGACCTTCATCACGGGTAACTCCGTGACGCTGGACGTGCTGGCAAATGATTCCGACTCGAATGGCAACACCATCGATATCCTGTCCTTTGTGAGTCCGACGCCGCTTGGCGGCATGGTGACGCTTTCCACGGGCACCGGCCCGGGCGGCAGGGACCAGCTCGTCTACACGCCACCCGCGGGCCTGACGAACGGCACGGACACCTTCAGCTACCGGATCGAGGACTCGACCGGGAAGACAGCCACGGGCTACGTCGCGGTGAAGCCGCTCTTCAATGACGAGCTCGCGGCACACTGGACGCTCAATGATGCCTCCGGCACCACGGCGCTGGAAACCACCTCCACCCAAAACCATGGGACAGTGGAAGGCGCCGCGACATGGGCAACCGGACGCATCGGCGGAGCGATCACCATGGATGGCACGGATGACGACGTGGCAGCCGCGGCGCTCGACCTGAATACCAACGCGATGACCATCTCCGGATGGGTGAAGCGGAATGGCACGCAGGCCCAGTGGGCCGGTCTCGCCTTCTGCCGCGGTGGTAGTACTTCGAGCGGCTTCAATCTGGGGACAGCCCACGAACTGCGCTACCATTGGGGCGCGGGCAGCAATCCCTCCTACAACTTCAACTCGGGGCTGACTCTGCCGGATGCCACTTGGACCTTCGTGTCACTGGTGATTTCACCCACGCAGGCGACGATCTACATGAAGGCTGCCGGCGGCACCTTGCAATCGGCCACTGCCACGGGAACCTTCTCGGCGCAGAGCTTCGGCGATACCTTTTATCTCGGCTATGACCCGCAGAGCTCGACGCGCCGTTTCAAGGGGGATATGGACGATTTCCGGGTCTTCCGCAAATCGCTCACGCTGGCGGAAATCACCACGCTCGCGAATGACGGCGGCACGCCCTCCGCTCCTGCGCCCGCGGTGAATGGAACGAAGGTCGCGGGCATCGGCTTCAATCTCGGCTGGTCCCCTGCCCCGTCCTCGACTTCCTACCAGGTCTATCTTGGCAGCACTTACAGCGGTGTTCGCGATGCCACGACGGCATCGTTCGAGTACGCCGGATCTAGTACATCCGCCTCCTTCACTCCCGGTTCGCTGGCCGCGGGCAAGTGGTTCTGGCGCGTGGATGCGAGCGATGGCACGACGACGCTGAAGGGGCCGGTGTGGCATTTCAACGTCGTCACCGAGCCCGCCGGGCTGGCCGGCTGGTGGAAGATGAATGATGGATCCGGCACCACGGCGGTGGATTCCTCCGCCAGCGGCGCGAACGGAACGATCACCGGCGGCGCCTGGGGAACCGGCAAGCGCTCCGGCGCCCTCGTCTTCGATGGCAATGACAAGGTGGCCTGCGGAACGGGTGCCTCGCTGAATGGTACGACACCCTTCTCCGTTTCTGCATGGGTGAAGATCCCCACCACACACGCGGCCCAAGCGATCGTGGTCCAGCAACGGGGTCCGGCGGATGCCTCAACCAATGGTTACAATGGACAGTACCAGCTGCGCGTGAACGCGGACGGCAAGCCGTCCTTCTGGGTCTATGGCAACAGCGCGAACCAATTCGACTTCGCCGCTTCGACCGCGATCCATGACAACCAGTGGCACCATTTGCTGGCAGTGCGCGATGGAGCCGATGGTCGCATCTACATCGATGGCACGCTTGCAGGTTCGGCCACGGGCACGATCCGTAGCCTTGCCTCCAACATCCCGGTTTACCTCGGATGCGATGGACGGGACAACAACCGCTTCCTGAATGGCAGCCTGGATGAAGTGCGGATCTACAACCGCGCACTCTCCGGCGACGAGATCCAGGCGCTGCTCAACCGGGCACCGACATTCGCGACGGATCCGGTCATCGGCACGTCGGCCAGCGAGACGGTCGCTTACAGCGGCACGCTGAGCGGCGCGGTATCGGACTACGATAGCGCGGCAGGCGAGACCTTCGCCTTCAGCAAGCTCAGCGGTCCGTCGTGGCTCACCGTCGCGAGCAATGGCGCGCTTTCGGGCACACCGCTGAATGCAAACTCGGGGCTGAACAGCTTCAGCGTCCGCGTGACGGATGCGGCAGGGACAACCGATGATGCCACGCTCCAGATCACGGTGGGACCACCACCGCCGGGGCAGGACAGCGATGGGGATGGCTACGCCGACCAGCTTGAGTTGGCACTGGGTAATGATCCCTACTCGTCGGGCTCGCAACCGGGCACCATCTACAGCGGCCTTAAGTCATGGTGGCGCTTGAACGAAAGTTCCGGCACCACTGCCGCCGATGTTTCCGGAAATCAAAAACCGGGCACCGTGAGCGGCGCAACATGGACCACCGGCAAGGATGGCAATGCCCTGCAATTCGACGGTGTGAACGACGGCGTAGTGGCAGGCACGGCGGCAGCGCTGACCGGCACTACCGACTTCACGCTCGGCGCATGGGTGAAGGTGAACTCCGGCTCGCCGCTTGGCACCGTAATCCAGCAGCGCGAACCGGGGGGCTCCGGCTACATCGGCGAGTACATGTTGAACGTGAATGCGAATGGGACCGTGAACTTCTTCCTCTATGGAAACGGCGCCTATCAATTCGACCTCACGACCACAGCCGTCGTGAATGACGGCCAATGGCACTACATCGCGGCGGTCCGCAATGGGACGAATGGCTACATCTACATCGATGGCGCGCAAGCAGCCACGGGTAGCGGCACGGTGCAATCGCTGAACGCGCTGGCGGTGGCCATCGGCCACGACTACCGCGACTCGAACAAGCACTTCACCGGTCTGATCGATGACGTGCGCGTTTACTCGCGGGCGATCTCGACGAATGAGGCACTCTACCTCTTCGATCCCTTGGCCCTACCCTTGGGCTGGTCGAAGCAGGACATCGGCAGCGTGGGCGTGGCGGGAGGCGCGACGCATACGGCCGGCAGCTACACGCTGAACGGTTCCGGTGCGGATATCTGGGGCACGGCGGATGCCTTCCACTACGCCTGGCAAGCGCTGAGCGGCGATGGCGAGATCACCGCACGGGTGGCTTCCGTGGAGAATACCAATGGGTGGGCGAAGGCCGGCGTCATGATCCGTGAGAGCCTGACGGCGGGATCGAAGCATGCGTCGATCTTCGTAACGCCCAGCTCCGGGGTTTCGTTCCAGAGAAGGACGGCCACCAGCGGCACGAGCACCAGCACCACCACGACGGGGATCACCGCGCCACGATGGGTGAAGATCGTTCGCAGCGGCAACACGCTGACAAGCTCCCACTCGGCGGATGGCATCTCGTGGACAACCATAGGAAGCGAGACGATTTCGATGGCTACCACCATCTACATCGGACTGGCGGTGACTTCACATGCGAACACGACGGATTGCACCTCAGTCTTCGACAATGTGACGGTTACGCCGTAGGATTCCCCCCGATAAACCGGCCCCGGCGGCACGCCACCCATGAGAACAGCAATCCTGATTCCGATCATGACGGTCGCACTTGCTGCCGGGGCTCTTCTATTTTTTTCACCCGGAGAAGCCCCGGATGAATCCCGCCCGAAGAAATCCGGGCGGGATTCGCGAGTGGAGAAGCTCCCGAGGAAATCCGGAACCGCGGAAGAACGGCTCGCCCGGCTTACCGACCGTGCAACGATCGATCCCGACGATGCCGAGCATCAGGCGATGCAATTGCAGGGTGCGGAGCGCGATGAAGCGCTGGAAGCATTGGTTGCCGAGCTTGCGAAAACGGACGCAGTCCGGGCGGCAAGGATCGCGGGCTCCATCGAGGATCCGGTGAAGCGGGGTCAATCGCTCGGCTTCGCCTTGGCCCAGTGGGCCAGCTCGGATGCCGATGCGGTTTTCGCATGGCTCGAGGCGACGGAGGAAGACGAAAGGGTGAAAGCCTCCGTCGAACGCATGGCTCTTCCCGCGCTGGCGGAAGTGGATCCCGCGCGCGTCGCGCACTGGATCGCAGAAGGAAAGGCAACGCCCCAGGCGACCGAGGCCGCGGTGGTGACGACGGTGCAGCGATGGGTCCAGAAGGATGCGAATGCGGCGGCACAATGGGTCGCGGCATTCGATGATGAGCGGCTCGTGCACGAGGCGATGGAGCCCTTGGTGAGCCTCTGGACGAAACAAGAGGCGGCCGGCCCTGCGAAGTGGATCGAGGGCATGCCCGCCGGAAAGGCGCGGGATGAGGCCTGCGCGGCCTACGCGGCGGCGCTGGCGCTGACCGCACCTGAGGAAGCGGTCGAGTGGGCGAGGAAGATCGAAGACCCCGGACTCGGCGCGGCAACGATGAAGAGGATCGAGGCGGCGAAGTGATGCCGCCCACTGGCTCAATCGCCCTTCTGATAAATCCTCACGTAGTCCACTTCATACCGCTGCGGAAACTCCGTCCGTGAGGGATCTCCGCCCTGTGGTCCGCCAATCGCCATGTTCAGGCGGAAGGCCTGGGGCCCCAGGAAAGGATTGATCGCGGGACCGTCCTGATTCTTCACGTGTTCCATCGGCTGGGTATTCAACACCTGCCCATCGAGCCAGACGGTCATCTTTTCCTCGTCCCACTCCAGCACCCAGAGATGGAAGACATCCTTCCACCTGCCGTCGGTGTCGAAGCGCCCGATGGAGTGCGATCCCGTATTCCAGACATCGCGCCCGTGTTTGCCCGCCCAGCAGAAATTGGCGTAAATACGACCGCTATAGTACTCGAGGATGTCGATCTCCCCTCCGTGGGGCCAGCGTCCCCGCCCCGTCGTCCAGATCGCGGGCCAGAGGCCGCTCAACGGCGTGAACCGGGCCCGCACCTCGAAGCGGCCGAATTTCCAATCGTGCTTCCCCATCGTGGAGATGGAGGCGGAGGTGTACTCGGACTCCTTGCGCTGCTTCCTCCAATCCCGCGAGCCCTCCTCGAAACGGGAATTCGGCACTTTCTCGCGGCGGCCTTCGATGACCAGCAGCCCGTCTTTCCGGCTCGCGTTGTCCTTTTGATACCACTGGAGCTCGTGGTTGCGGACGAAGCCCTCCTCGAATCGCCACTTCGTTTCATCCAAGGGACCGTTGCCCTCGAATTCATCGGACCACACCAGCTTGTAGGCGGGGTTGCGCGGAGGTTCCACGGCCTCTTCGGCGCGAGCGAAGGAAAGCAAGGCGAGGAAGGCGGCGGAGAGACGGATCATCGGCGGGTGAAACGTGCGGCGGACGGAAAAGGTTTCGGCAATAAGGCGGGAAATCGACTCCTCTTTTCAGGGGTAGCGGTGCAGAAAGGTGGGAATCCGGAAACCCATGGCCGTGACTGCACAACAAATCCTCGACGAACTGAAGCCGCTCGGCAGCGAAAGCTACAAGCGGATGCTCATGAAGAACTACGGCGTGAAGGAGCCGTGCTTCGGCGTGAAGATCGGCGACATGAAGAGGATCCAGAAGCGGATCAAGAAGGACTACCAGCTCGCCCTCGATCTCTACGAGACCGGCAACTACGATGCCATGTATCTGGCCGGCCTCATCGCCGACGACGCCAAGATGACCAAGGCCGATCTGAACCGCTGGGTCGCGAAGGCCTACGCCGGATCGCTTCCCGGGGCGACGGTCGCCTGGGTAGCGGCGGGGAGTCCGCACGGGCATGAACTTGCGCTGGAGTGGATCGATTCGGACAAGCCGCTCGTCGCCACGGCCGGATGGTCGGTGCTCAGCAGCCTCGTGGCGATCAAGGAGGATGCCGACCTCGATCTGCCCGAGCTGAAGCGGCTCCTGCTGCGGGTGAAGCAAGAGATCCACACGGCCCCCGACGCCGTCCGCTACGGGATGAACCAGTTTGTCATCTGTGTGGGCGGCTACGTCGCACCGCTCACCGAGCTGGCGCTCAAAACCGGCGAGGAAATCGGCCCGGTCAGCGCCGACCTCGGCAACAACAGCTGCGAGGTCTTTTCCTCACCGGACTACATCCGGAAGATCCAGGAGAAGGGAACGATCGGGAAGAAGCGGAAGACGGTGAAGTGCTGACCGTGCTTCTTCGGATCGATCTCCTCAAACATCCAACCCGTAGTAACTTCGGTACTTGCCCGTCCAAATCGCGGGGCTCCAATCTTCAAAATCGCCAGCCAATACGGTGTCGTTGAGATAATCCAATGCTTCCTTTGCCTCTGCCGTGCCGAGATTACGGAGATATTCCATCGTCTCATCGACGCCCGCCCCGCAAAGGAAGTGGATGTCCATGCCACACATGAGATCGAAGCTTGCCGACTTGGCTTTCCAGAGGGACATGGAATCGCTCACATCTCCGATGGACATGAGCTGAACGCTCAAGCAGCGGATAAGTTCGGCATCCTCTTTCCCGAGCGCGACATTGGTCACGGCCTCTTTCAACGCCAAGAGGATTGACTCCCGATCAGACGGAGCCGCAGGAATACCAAATCGCTGGAGAGCCAGGTCGTAGGTCATCAGGGCTAAGCTATCTTCGGGGGGACCTCAAAGCAGCTCCGGCGGCAGCTTGTCGGAGAGCTTCTTGATCGCGTCCGCCTGATGCCGGTTGGCGATGAGCAGCGCGTCCTCGGTCTGCACGATGATAAGATCATCCACGCCAAGCAGGGCGATGTGGGAGCCTTTCCGGGCGTTGAAGACGACGTTGTTCTCCGAATCGATCTCGGAGATGGGGGTGTTCACGCGGTTGTCGCTGCCGACCTTTTCAAGGTAGTTCGCGACGGAGAGCCAGGAGCCGACGTCATCCCAATCGAAAGTCGCTTCGATATTGAGGACGCGGCGGGCTTTTTCCATCAGGCCGTAGTCGATCGAGATCGGCGTGAGCTTCGGAAATTGGGCGTCGACGGTGGCGGCCACGTCCGAGGAACGGCGCAGTTCGGAGATGAAGGAGGCGAGTTCCGGTTGATGGGTGCTGAGTTCCCGGATCACGTTCGGGAGGGACCAGACAAACATCCCGGCGTTCCAGCAGAAGCCGCCCTGCGCGAGGAATTGCTCGGCGAGTTCGGTGCTGGGCTTCTCGCGGAAACGCTTCACCTCGGCGGGAGCTTGGTCGCACTGCAGGCCGGGGATGGAGGCGCGCTGGCCACGCTCGATGTAGCCGTAGGAGGGGCAGGGCCAGGTCGGCTTGATGCCGATGGTGACGAGGCCGTCCGACTTCTCCGCGGTGGCGATCGCGTCCCGCATGACCGATTGGAAGGCGGCGGTGTCCGCAATCAGCTGGTCCGCCGGCAGGACGATCATCACCGCATCCGGATTCCGGGCGGCGACGAGGCCGATGCCGAGGGCAACCGCCGGGGCGGTGTCACGTTTCGCAGGCTCGGCGAAAATATTCTGCGCCGGGAGCATCGGGGCCACTTCCCGCACGGCGACCTCCTGCTGGGCATTCGTGAGGATCAGGATGTTTTCCAGCGGCACGAGCCCGTCCAAGCGGGCGATCGTCTGCTCGAGCAGCGTGACATCGCCGAAAAGATTGAGGAGCTGCTTCGGGCGGGCATTGCGGCTCAATGGCCAGAAGCGGGTGCCGGACCCTCCGGCAAGGATTAGCGCATAGGTGGAAGAAGGATCGGGCATCTCGGAGGAGAATCTAACGCCTGCGCGAGCGGGGAAAAGGGCGAATCGCCGTAGTTTTGAAACCGGTTTCCGGGATTGTCTGCCGACGGAAGGATGTTAGCCTTTCTTTCATGAACCCCGACGATGACGGTGAACGGGATTGGACGGAAGCCACCGCGCTTGCTGCTCCGGCTCTGCTGGGCGCGGCTGCCGGCCTGATCCTTGGCGATTTGATGCACTCGAATGCGCGGCGCGGCGTGGCCCTCGCCGTGGCGGCCTTGGGCGTGGCGACACTGCTGCCACTCGCCGTCGGCGGGGTGGTGAATCTGGTGAGTGGTCCGGAGAGCAAATTCGGTGCGCGCCGCCGCCTGCGCAAAATCCGCGATGCCGGTGCCGGCACGGGCTACATCGAGGAGCACCTCGGTGAAGCGGGCGTGATCTGATCCCGGAAAAGCCGGTATGCGCATCGCCATCACCGGCACGACAGGGCGCGTGGGCAGGGCTCTCGCCGGTCACTTTGCGGCGCGGCACGAGGTCATCGAGCTGCCGCGTGCCGCCTGCGACCTCGCCGACCCCGCCTGCGCCGGTGTCCTCTCAGATCTGGACTTCGACGTGCTGCTCAATCCCGGCGGGCTCACCAACCTGGAGCAATGCGAGGACGAGCCGGATCTCGCCCGGCGGGTGAATGCCGCCGCGCCCGCCGAGCTGGCGAAAGCGTGCCGCGAGCGGGGAAAGAAGATCCTCCATTTCAGCACGGACTATGTTTTCGACGGCATCCAGCCCGGCCTCCGCAGCGAGGACGATCCCCCCTCCCCGCTTTCGGTCTATGGCCGCACGAAGGAGGAAGGTGAGCGAGGGGTGCTGGCCGAAGGCGGCACGGTGATGCGGGTGTCCTGGGTCTTCGGGCCGGAGAAGCCTGCCTTCCCTGATCAAATCCTGGACCGCGCCCTGGTGGGCCAGGAACTCTCTGCCGTGGCGGACAAGTTTTCGCTCCCGGCCTACACACCCGATATTTGCGAGTGGGTGGAAGGTCTGCTTTCCGCTGGTTTACCCGCCGGGATTTTCCATGCCTGCAATGGCGGGCCGGTGACGAGCTGGCACGGGATCGCGATGGAGATCGTCCGGTTCCTGAACGAGCGCGAGGGCATGCCGCTGCCGGAGGTGAAATCTTTGTCACTTGATGAAATGACGGCTTTCCGAGCCCCCCGACCGCGCCACACGGCCATGTCCACCGCGCGCTTGGAAGCCGTGCTGGGAAGGCCGATGCGCGATTGGCGGGAAGCATTACAACAGCATCTCGCTTCGCGTCTGTTATCCCGTTGACCCTACCCAAGGCCCGTGCCAACTTGCCTTCATCTTCATGAAGTGGCATTTCCTCCTTCTTGGCTCCTGCGCCCTTGCCCTCTCATCGTGCGAAACCGGTGAAATGGTCACACGCGGGGAATTCGATCCCTTGGTCGCCCCGGGTGCCAGCCGCAACGCCGTGGCAGCGCACTCAGGCTACAAGCCGGGGGCATTTGTCCGCACCAACATGGACAATGTCGCCTTCTTCTCCAGTAAGCCGAAGGGTGACGCGAGCGCCGACAAGACCTTGGCGGGAAACACCGAGATGAAGGTGATCTCCGATGACGGGAGCTATGTGAAGGTGGAGCTGAACAGCGGCGAAGTGGGCTACGTGCCCTCGGTGCAAGTGACGGACCAAAAGTCCGGCCTCGCTCCGGCAATTTCGCCGAATGAGATCCAGCTCTATCCGCCGATCCCGGGAAGCGTCCCGCCGGTGGTGGATCCGAATGCCCCGCCTGCTCCGTCCGTGATCGATCCGGACGCGCCCATCGTCGTTCCAGAAGTGACTCCGGCTCCGGCCGATACCCCGGTCGTTCCTCCCGTGGAGCCCGCCCCGCTGCCACCCGGTAACGAGGCCGAGGACTCCCCGCCGGTGGAGGGCAATTGATTCTCCCAAAAACAAAAAGGCCGCGGATGATCTCCGCGGCCTTTTTCATTTCTTGGAGAGAGATCAAGCCAGCGACTGCAGCGTCGCCTTCACCGCCGCAAAGTCCGGCAGATCCTTCGGGTGCTCCTGCACCTCGGCATAACGGACGACGCCCGCCTTATCGATCACGAAGGCGGAACGCTTCGCAACGCCACCCATAATGAGGTTTTTCTCGGGCAGGAATTGCTCGTAGGCCACGCCGTAGGCCTTCGCCACCGCGTGCTCGTAATCGCTGAGCAGAGGGAGGGTGATGCCCGATTTTTCGGCCCAAGCCTCTTGGGCAAAGGGATTGTCACCGGAAATGCCGAAGACTTTCGCGTCGAGCGACTCGTATTCACCGAGGCCGCCGGAAACGTCGCACAGCTCCTGCGTGCAGACGCCCGTGAAGGCCATCGGGACGAAAAGCAGGACGATGTTCGATTGGCCGACGAGTTCCGACAGCTTCACCAGCTGCGGGCCTTCGGCGGTTTTCGAAACGAGAGTGAAATCAGGGGCTTTGTCGCCGACTTGGATTGCCATGGGGATTTGAAAGGTTGTTCAGGGAAGAGCGGCCACTATAGGGTCACGCACCCGACGGTCAACGGCACCCGAGTCATGAACCCCGAATTCTCAAACATGGGCCGGCAGCTTGCCGGCGGCAGCGGCATCGAGGAACTCATGGAAGACCTCGGCAACGCCCTCGCCCACGGTGGCCCGGACATTTGCATGCTCGGCGGCGGCCAGCCCGCCCACATCCCGGAGGTGAATGCCATCTGGCGCCGCCGCATGGAGGAGATCCTCAGCGAGCCGGGTGCGATGGAAAAGGTGCTGGCGAACTACGATCCGCCGCGCGGCAACCCGCGCTTCATCGCGGCCCTGGCGAACCTCTTCCGCAAGGAGTTCGGCTGGCCGCTCGGTCCGGAACACGTCGCGATCACTTCCGGCGGGCAAACGGCGTTCTTCTTCCTCTTCAATCTGCTCGCCGGGGAAATGCCGGACGGCCGTCGCAAGAAGATCCTCCTGCCACTGGTGCCGGAATACATCGGCTACGCGAACCAAGGCGCCGGGGGCGACCTCTTCCGTGCGGTGCCGCCGAAAATCGAGAAAACCGGACCCCACGAGTTCAAATACCGGGTGGATTTCGACGCGCTGGAGGTGACCGATGACATCGCCGCCATCTGCGTTTCCCGGCCGACCAATCCGACAGGGAACGTCCTCACGGACGAGGAAATCTCGCGCCTCTCCGATCTCGCGAAGAACCACGGCATCCCGTTGATCATTGACAATGCCTACGGGGCTCCTTTCCCGAATATCATCTTCACCGATGCGAAGCCGGTTTGGGACGAGCACATCATCCTCACGCTAAGCCTTTCGAAAATCGGTCTGCCGGGCACGCGCACCGGCATCGTGGTCGCCCATCCGCGGATCGCGGCGGCGATGGCCTCGATGAGTTCCATCGTCGGTCTGGCGAATCCGAATATCGGCCAGGCCATCGCGCTGCCTCTCGTGGAAAGCGGCGAGATCCTCGGCATCGCGAATGAAACGGTGAAGCCGTTTTACATCGAGAAGTCCCGGCAAGCCCGCGAGTTCGTGGCGGAAAGCTTCGGCGAGGATTTCGACTACTACATCCACCGTAGCGAAGGAGCCCTTTTCCTCTGGCTGTGGTTCCCCGGCCTGCCGATCACCTCGCGTGAACTCTACGAGCGGCTGAAGAAGCGCGGGGTGCTGATCATTTCCGGTCATTACTTCTTCTTCGGCCACGACGATGAATCCTGGCGCCACCGCCATGAATGCCTGCGCATGACTTTCACGATGGATGAAACCGTGGTGCGCCGCGGGATCAAGATCATCGGGGAAGAAGTGCGCCGCGCCCATGAGGAAGCACGGGAGACGGCAGGGGTTTGATCCTATGGAGTGCGGCGTATCGGCTCCGCCGCAGCGTTTCGGTTCGTTCCACCCGTCCGCGAAGGCGCCGACATGTCGGCGCACTCCAAAAGCCCATCACAGCTCGACCCGCACCTCTCTCACCACCCGCATCACGCCTTCGATGGTGCGGGCACCATTGGCCATCCACTCTTGGCCGAACTCCGCGAATCCCAGCGGCTTCGCCACGGCGCAGAGCAAGGCCGCGAGCACGAGCTGGTTCGCCAAATAAATGATCACCAAGGAGAGGAAGGTCCCGTTTTCCTTCAGGTCCGGCTGATCGCGCGGGATCATCCACAGCGTCCAGATGAGATGGAATGCCCAGAAGAAGCCGACGAACCCGAAGAGGATCTTGTCCGACACCGGCGGGAGCGGGAAGGCAAGGCCGAGCAGTGCGTGGATCACCACTCCGACCACCGCCCACAGCGGCACGAAGTAAGGCGATAGCGCGATGACGATGTTCGTCTTGTCCGTCGTCACGTAGCCGCCATCGAGGCTCACGCCCCAATCGCTCACCCGGCCGCGGAAGATCCAGATGAAGAGGATGTGCGTCAGCTCATGGCCGAGCACGTAGATGTAGAGGAAGGCGGAGCGCAGCAGACCACTGAAGAACCAGCCGGTCATTAACAGCACGCCAGTCGCGAAGTACCAGAATGCCGGCATTTTCCAGAATCCATGATCCAGCGTCGCATCACTGAATTGCGAGAAGAAGGTCCAGGACGTGACCCAGCAAAAGGGCAGGATCAACAGCCCGAAGAGCCAGCGGCTCATGCGCATCAGGACTCCTGTCGGCGGATCCTCGTAACCCAATGCGGTCCCGGCGATGGCGGCCCGGATGTGCTTCAAGTCCCGCTGGCCGAGGCGGCGGTTCATGCGCTCATGCGCCCGGGCGTTTGCGCGGCGGAGCGCTTCCGAAAACGTCTGGCGGCGACGGCGGCGGTTGCCTCCTGTCGTCGTCGAGCTCAGCCGGATCTGCTTCTTTCGGGTCCTCGCCATGCGCGGCGCCCTGATTACTTCGGAATTCTTAAGGAATCAAGTTTTGATACGTGTTCAAACGATCTTGAGACGCGCCAGATCCTGGGTATCCACCAAGCCCACCGCGCGGCCCTCGGCGTCCAGCACCACGACATCGTCCACCCGATGGGAACCAATGGTTTGCACCGCTTCCACAGCCAGCGAATCCGCCTCCACACTGATCGGCTTGCGGGTCATGAAATCGGCCACCGGCTTGTCGCCGACAAAGGCGTCCCGCTGGTAGCAGCGGGCGAAATCGCCGTGGGTGAAAATGCCCGCCAGCCGTCCATCCGTCTCCACCACGACGCAGGCACCGGAGCGCGCCGATGACATTGCTCCAAGCGCATCCCGCACCGTGGCCGCGACGGGCACCGAGGCGAGGAGCTCCCCCGCCCGCATGATATCGGAGACCCGTGTCAGGAGCGCCCTGCCTAGCGCTCCACCCGGATGAAAGCGCGCGAACTGCTCCTCCGTGAATCCTCTCGCCTCCAGCAGCACCATCGCCAGCGCGTCTCCCATCACCAGCATCGCGGTGGAAGAGGAAGTGGGTGCCAAATTCAGCGGGCAGGCCTCGCGGTCCACCGAAGTGTCCAACACCACATCGCTATGCTCGGCCAAGGTCGAGTTCGGCTTACCGGTCAGCGCGATCAGGAAGACATCGAAGCGCTTCACGTGCGGCAGCAGATCGAGCAGCTCCGGCGTTTCCCCGGAATAGGAAAGCAGCACCACTGCATCGCCATCGGAAATCATCCCCAGATCGCCATGCAGGGCATTCTGGGAATTCAGCACCACCGCCGTCGCGCCCGTGGAGTTCAGCGTCGCGGCGATCTTATGGCCGATGTTTCCGGATTTCCCGATCCCCACCACCACGATCTTTCCGCGCCGATCCAACGTCTCGTGCAGCATTTCGACCGCCCGCACGAATGCCCCGTCGAGCCGAGCCGCCATTCTTTCCAGCGCTCCGGTCTCGATCTCGATCACTTGCCGCGCGTTCGCCAGGAAATCCATGGGCGGAGGATGGGCGAGCTTGGGCACTTGGGGAAATCGAAATCTCCGCCCGCTTACAAGCGCGGATCCACCGGCTCGCTTTCCATGGCGAGGACCGCGAGGACGCACTCGTGGACTTCGTGGAGCGGGCGACGGGCGACGAAGCGGGACAAGCCCTCGATCCCGAGCGCGAACTCCCGTTCCGCCATCGAGCGCTTGTGGCCAAGGTTCCGCTGCTTCAGGCGAATGAGATTTTCCGGATGATCATACTCCGGGCCGTAGATGATGCGCAGGTACTCGCGCCCGCGGCATTTCACGGCAGGTTGGGCGAGCCCGCGCGTTCCCCTCGCAATGAAATCACGCGGCTTCACCACCATGCCTTCGCCTCCGGCGGCGGTTATTTTCTCCCACCATGCAATGACGTCCGCCACCGCGGCTTCGTCGTCGAGCGGCACCTCGCGCCAGCGCGTTGCCTGGAAGAGCAAAGGGTCCGCCGTTTGCAACTTCTCCGCGAGGCTCATGTGCCAAGGGTGATCGCGGTGACTGAAGGTTCCCCCTTCCCCGGCAAGGAAATGGAAGGGGGCGAGCTTGTAGTCGTCTATGCCTACGACATCCCAGCAATACTGCCGGTAGGCCGTGCGATAACGCTCCAGCATGAGGGATCGCGCGGCTCCCCTCTCAAGCATGGCTTCGAGGGCATTACGCGCCTCCGGTTCCAGATGATCGCCGGAGATTGCTCCACCGAGCGTCGTTGAAACAGCGGCGGCATGAGCTTCGCCCGCGGCGCCCACGGCGGCGTACTGCAATTGCAGTAGCTCCATCGCCTTCGCGGACCAAGGCATCAGCTCGCAGTCCAGGCAAAGCCAGTCGCTCGCAAGCTCATCCCAGATCCCTGCTCTTTCCAAGGCTGCAGCGAGGCGATCCAGCAGGGCCGACTCCATGTCCGCATCCGTGAAGAACGGTCGACCAGTCCGTGTGTAGATGACTCCACGACGTTCTTGTCTGAGACCAAATCGGCTGATGGCGAGTACCGGATCACGGCATACCACGGCCACGGCTCGTGACCCCATGTGCTTTTCCTCGCACACGACGGAGGTCACGCCTTGCTGGCGAAAATAGCCGAAAGCTTCCTCCGGCCGCTCCAGCCATCCATCCAGGGCACTGGTGCCGCAGGGTGACATGGTGGGCGGCAGATAGACTAGCCACCGCGGATCAACCGAGAAACGGCTCATCACCTCCAAGGCGGCGAGCACGTTCTCCTCCCGCACGGTGATCGCGGGGCGCAGGGCCGTATCGATGAAGCGCTTGCCACGGAGATCGTCGAGATCCAGCACGCGATCATTCTCAAGCTGGGCATCTCCCGTCTGCCCCGCATGGAGCGGCCTCACCGGCTCGGCATAGGTGCGGAGGGCGGGAACGGAAACGATCTCTCGCTCCGGATAGCGCAACGCGGTGAGCGCTCCGCCAAAGGCACAACCGGTATCGATATTCACCGTATGATTCAGCCAGCGCGGCTCGGCAAATGGCGTGTGCCCGTAGACCACGAGCGCCCGGCCACGGTAATCCCGCGCCCAATCGAGACGCTCGGGCAGGCCGTATTCATCGCGCTCGCCGGTGGTCTCGCCGTAGAGGCAGAACTCGCGGACTTTCCCGGAGCCGCGCCCTTGCATCTCCTCCTTCAGGCCGGCGTGGGCGACGACGAGCTTGCCATCGTCGAAGACATAGTGACTGACGAGCGCATCGAGAAAACCAACGAGATCCCGGCGATCGATCGGATCAGCTTCGATCTGCTCGATCGTTTCCGCGAGTCCATGCGTCGGCTGCACCTTCTTCCCGTTCAGCCAGCGCAGGAACTTCATGTCGTGATTGCCCGGCACGCAAATCGCCGTGCCCGCTTTCACGGAAGCCATCACAAGACGGAGCACGTTTGGAGAATCCGGCCCACGGTCCACGAGATCGCCCACAAAAACCAGACGCCTGCCCTCAGGGTGAGAGACCACGTCGTTCTCCACCATGTAACCCAGGCTCGCGACCAAGGCCCGCAACTCGTCATTGCAACCGTGGACGTCGCCGATGATGTCAAAGGGACCATGATCATCCTTCCGATTGTTCCAAAGCGGTTCGCGGACGATGCCTTCGACCTCATCCACTTCCTCTGGTGAGCGGAAGAAGATGACGTTGCGGAAACCTTCCGTCTTCAATCCGCGCAAGCCGCGGCGCATCTGCGCGATCTGGCGTTTCACCACCTGCGGGCTGAAGTCCCGGTCCGGCCTCGCGATGTTGCGTTCATGGCAGACGCTTTCCGCGATGTTGAAAACGAGTGCCGCGGGAAGGAAGTGATACTCGCGTGCGATCGCCACCAGCTTCGCGCGATCCGGAGCATTCACGTTCGTCGCATCGATCACCGTGAGCTTCCCCAGTGCGAGCCGTTGGCGCACGATGAAGTCCAGCACCGCGAACGCATGCGGCGTGGCAGATTGGTCGTTCTCATCGTCCGAAACGATGCCGCGGCAAACGTCGGACGACACGATCTCCGTCGGCTTGAAATGCCTGCGCGCGAACGTGGACTTCCCCGATCCCGAAGGACCGATGAGAAGAACCAGCGACAGCTCTGGAAGGCGAATGGTCATGGGTTCATCCTTTCCGCGTGAAGACCGCCATCTGGCTCGGCGGCCCGTGTTCGACGTGCTCTTCCCCCAATGGTTCGAAAGCGACCTCATAGCCATGCGCACCGGCGATCCGGTTCGCCCACTCCTGGAACTCGGCACGCGTCCACTCGAAGCGGTGGTCACCGTGACGCAAGGCTCCCGGCTTCATGCCTTCGAAGACGACGTTGTATTCGCGGTTCGGCGTGGTGACGATGACGTGACGGGGCGCAGCCGCGGCGAAGACCACTTCCTCCAATGCGCCCAGCCGATCGGCATCAAGATGCTCGATCACTTCCACGAGTGTCGCAACATCGTGCCCATGCAAGCGGCTATCGCGATATACCAGCGAACCGAGGAAGACCTGAATGCGCCCGTTCCGCTGAAAGGCAGGGATGCGATCCAGCCGCTCGTTTGCGATTTCCAAAGCGCGGCTCGAAACGTCCATGCCGAGGATCTTCGGGATCTTCGTTTTCCGCAGCAGTCGCCTGAGCAATTTGCCTTCACCGCAGCCGAGATCGACCACGGATTGTGGATGCAGCCCGGCAACAAGCTCGGCGACGCGATCGAGCCGCATGTCGTGAAGGGAGATCTTCCGCTCGACCGCGGGCTCTGCGCCGGCATCGTCAGCGTCCTCAGATTCCTCGCTTTCCTCCGGTTCCGGAGCCAGGCGTTCCAAAGCTTCGCGAGCGAGCCTCGTCTGATACTTGAGATAACGCCGGACGATCCAATCCTTTTCGGGATGATCGGCCAGCCAGCCCTCGCCTTTCGCGAGCAGCTTGTCGATTTCCTCGCGGCCCACCCAGTAGTGCTTCGCCCGGTCCAGCGCGCCGATGAGGACGAAAAGATGCTTCAGCACGAGGTGCAGCGGAAGCACGGCCCGCAGCGTCAGCTCATGGTAACGGCTTTCGCCCCATGAAGGAAAGGTCGCGTCGAGCGTGAGCCGCCGTTGCACCACTTCATAGCCTAAGGGAGCGAAGAGCCTCTTCAGGATCTCGCCGTCACCTGCCGGCACGACAGGCAATTTCACCTCCAGATCAAGCGGACGATCCACAAGCTCCGGCCGCTTCGTGCAGCGTCCGTTCAATGCGGTGCCGAAGGCCCGCGCGATGGCAACAGAAAGGAATGACGAGGCCGCGTAGGGACGATCATTCACATACTGCCCGAGCGCCCAACCGCCCTGCCGTGCACCCGCGGAGCGCACGAGATCGATCGGATCCACTTCGACGAGCAGTACCGCCGTACATTCGTCCGGCCGCGCCGCCGGATAAAAAACGGTACCTTTCCCGAAGGCCAGGTCGACCTCATGACAACGCGCCGGATGCTTGTGCAGCAAGTGGCCGAGGTCCGTGGCTTCGGGAGTCCGGTTGGTGATGGAAAGAAGCACGACAGAATCAGGATGAGAGCGGAGCGAGCAGATGGGATAGCGTTTCCGCATCAATCTTCAACTTCGCGGTGTCTTCGGAAAGCAATGCTTCCACCAACGCCGACTTGTGCTTCTGGAGTTCGAGGATGCGGTCTTCGATCGTACCCCGGCAGACGAGCTTGTGAACGAAGACCGGCTTGGTCTGGCCGATGCGGTGGGCGCGGTCGGTGGCCTGGTTCTCCGCCGCGGGGTTCCACCAAGGATCGTAGTGGATCACCGTATCGGCAGCGGTGAGATTGAGACCTGTGCCGCCAGCCTTCAACGAAATGAGGAAGATCGGGATCTCCCCGCCTTGGAAAGTCTTCACCAATGACGAGCGATCCTTCGTGCTTCCCGTGAGCTTGAGGTAAGGGATGGCTTCCTGCTTCAGGTACTCCTCGATCAACCCGAGCATCGAGGTGAATTGGGAGAAAAGGAGAATGCGCCGGCCCTCCTCCAGCAAGGTCGGCAGGAGTTCCTCCGTGAGGTAGTCGAGCTTCGCTGAGTCTGTCACCTTGCGCGCGACCTCGCTCTTCAAGAGCTGCGGGTGGCAGCAGATCTGGCGGAGCTTCAGCAGCGCATCCAGCACGATGATGTGGGACTTCGCGAGACCCTTCGCCTCGATCGCCTCGCGCACGCGCTTGTCCATCGAGGCACGAACCGACTCGTAGAGATCCTCCTGCTTCTTGTTAAGGTCGATGCCGTGGATGATCTCCGTCTTCTCGGGAAGCTCCTTCGCGACCTGGTCCTTCGTGCGTCGCAGGATAAGCGGGGAGACGCGGCGGTTGAGCGCGAGCTGGGCATCGCGCGAACGGTCACGCTCGATCGGCTTGCGGATCTGGGTGTTGAACGTTTTTTCCTCCGCAAGGAAGCCGGGCATCAGGAAGCGCATGAGGCTCCACAGCTCGCCCAGGTGATTCTCCATCGGCGTGCCCGACAGGCAGAGGCGGTGATCGGCCTTCAGCTTGCAGGCCGCTTGGGCGGTGGCCGCCTTCGGATTCTTGATGTGCTGCGCTTCATCGAGCGCCACCACATGCCAATCATGTGATGACAGCGTTTCGAAATCCCGCGACAGCAGCGGGTAGGAGGTGAAGACCACATCCGCTTCCGGAATGCGCGCGAAATCCGCCGAGCGGTTCGGACCATGAAGCGTGATCGTTTTCAGCTCCGGCACGAACTTCGCGGCCTCAGCGGCCCAGTTTGGCACCACCGAGGTGGGAGCGATGACGAGCGAAGGCTTGCCCGGATTCTTCTGCTTTTCCGCCGCGAGGTGCGCGAGCGTTTGCAGTGTTTTGCCGAGGCCCATGTCATCGGCCAGCACGCCATGCAGACCATGAGCCGCGAGAAACTGCAACCAGCGGAAGCCTTCCTGTTGGTAGGGGCGCAGCTCCGCATGAACGCTGGCGGGGACCGCAACTTCCGGCAATCCATGGATGTCGCGCAGACTGCGGCCGAAGCGGGCCAGCGTGCGCGTGGTCTCGGAGGAATCGATCGCCAGCGCATCGGCCACTCCCGCCGCCGTGAGACGATCCATTCGAAGCGGACCGGCGGGCTGGTGGTGGAACAGATGGCGGACGCGATCGACAATCTCCATCAAGCGCTTCGCCGGAAAGCGGATGAAGCCCTCCGCGGGATTCTCACAGCGGATGGTGATGAACTCGGGAAGATTCGGGGAATCGGCGGGCGGATAACCCTTTGCGATCGCATCGGCGATCACCGGAATCAGACTGAAGCGCTTGCCATCGATCTCATAGGAGACCTCGAAGCGGAACCAATCGATGCCGTGATCGGAGTCCGTCTCAATGGCGGGCTCGAACTCGGAAACGAGCCGGGAAGAAAGCCCCGCGCCTTCGTCCGTCTCGATGGTCCACCCTTCCCGGCGCAGCTCGTCAAAGCCGGCACTGTGGAGAAGATCGAGCCACGCCACCTCATGCGTGGGGAATGGCCGGGCAGCGACCACCGAGTGGCGCGTCGTCGCATCCAGCAAGTGCTGGGGAATGGCCTTCGACGCGGATGCCAAGGGCAAGGACAGCAGCCGGGCTTCCGCCGCCCGCTCGGCTTGAAAATTGCGCGGCCAGATCACGCGCTTGTTTCCCACGATCGCCATGTGCTGGCGTGGAGCGCTACTGCTCAAGGGATGAAGGCGGGGACTTTCGCCGTAGCTGAAGGTCAGCTCGCCCAGCAGCACTTCGATCCGCTGCCACCAGTCGCTGAAGACGTGCTTGCGGATGCGAAGAAAGGGCTTCGGCTGCACGGCCGGACGCGTCTCTGCTTCCAGCGCGACGGGTGTCGGGACTGAGACGGCGGGAAGGCCCGCGAGGCGTTCGATGACGTCCGGCACGTGCTCCGGACGCACGACCGGTCCGCGAATCCATGCCGGGAGCATGGCAGCGGGCAGATTGCTTTCCAGCAGACCGATGACCGCATTCTCCCGGTCAAAGTAACGGGGTGGAGTGGTGGGCAGGAATCTCAGGCCCGCGCGGTTGCCGCGAAGCACGGGACGGGCACCGCCATCGGGAAGCGCCTCCCAACGGGCTTCGACTGTCTCCGGCGGACCTTCCGTGACCGGCTTGTAGTCCGAAGAGCCCCGGTAGTCGTTTGTCTCCTCGCCGAAATAGACGCGGCCGGTGGCAAGTATTCCTTCCAGCAGTTCATCCCAATCCGGACCTTCGAGAGACATCGTGCCCCATCCGGAGTGCTTGCGCAGCCGCTGGCGGTAGAGCGTCACCAGCATGAGGTCCTCCTTCGCCATGTACTGGGGAGGCTTGGAAGGATCGGCGGTGGCGAGGCCGGCCTGGATGCGGACCGTGCCATCCTTGAGACGGGTTCCCACACGCAGGGCGAGCTGGAGCGTCCGCTGTTGAGGTGAAAGCGGCTCTTCGATGCAGTAGGCGAGGAAACGCGTCACCGGAGCGTTCTTCGGCTTGGCCTCCTCGGTCGGGGCAAGCGAACGCGACGCGGCTTCGATCTGCTGGAGCCAGGTTGAAACCGATGCTTCGAGAGAGACCTGAGGCTTGCTTGGCACAGGCCCGGCTGGAACTTGTCCCTCAAGTGCCTCCTCGAGCAGGCACAACAAGCCGACCGCGTGCTTGCACTCGGAGCCGACCGGGCAGGTGCACGTCGCTTCCACCGACCAATGCGATCGCGACTCCCGGAGAAGCAGGGAGGTTTCGTAGGGCTTGCGACGGGTGCCCTGGACGAAGCCGGTGACGATGAGTTCGCCCGATCCCGGCAGGTCGATCAGCTCGACACCCTTGATCACCCCGCCATTCACGTAGCCCATGCCACGCGAGAGCGAGGTGCGATCGAAGCGCCTCCGCCACCCTCCGCCAAGCAGCCACGCGACCAACGAAGGACGCGCGGCGATACCGGCGAGGGCCTCTTGCATGACGGATCAGTTCGCCACGATATTCACGAGACGCCCGGGCACAACGATGACCTTGCGCACGGTCTTCCCGTCGATCTGCTCCTTCACCTTCGGGGTGCCGAGGGCGGTGGACTCGATCGTTGCTTGGTCGGCATCCTTCGCGACCGTGATCTTGTCACGCAGCTTGCCGTTGATCTGGACGACGAGTTCCAGCTCATCGGTGATCAAGGCGGCTTCGTCGTGCGGTGGCCACGCCGCATCCGCCAGCATGGTCGTGCCGCCAAGGCGCGCGTGGATCTCCTCGCTCAAGTGTGGGGCGAAGGGATTCAGCACGTGCAAGAGCATGCGGAACTCGTTCAGCGGAACCACCTCGGCGGAGGTGAAAGCATTCGTGCAGATCATCATCTGCGAGATGGCGGTATTGAAGGACAGCTTCGCGATGTCATCGGTCACCTTCTTGATCGTTTCGTGGACCACCTTGAGCAGCGCCTTGTCCGTGCAAGGGACGTCCTGAATCTTGGAGGACTTCACCCATTCGCCGGCTTGGTTCTCTTCAAAGGCCACGCGCCACACACGGGCGAGGAAGCGCGAGACGCCTTCGACACCCTTCGTGCTCCAAGGCTTCACCTGCTCCAGCGGCCCCATGAACATCTCGTACAAGCGCAGCGAGTCCGCGCCGTATTCACTCACCACATCATCGGGATTCACCACGTTGCCGCGGGACTTGGACATTTTCTGGCCATCTTCACCCAGAATCAAACCCGGGCTAAAGTAGCGGTTGAAGGGCTCGTTGCCCGAGACGTGGCCGAGATCATGCAGCACCTTGTGCCAGAACCTCGCATAGAGCAGATGCAGCACCGCATGCTCCGAGCCGCCGACATACAGGTCCACCATCCCTTGCTTCACGCCGCCACCCGCCCAATAGGACTCGACTTCCTTTGAGATGAAACGGTCGCTGTTACGAGGATCGCAGTAGCGCAGATAGTACCAGCATGACCCGGCCCACTGGGGCATCGTGTTGGTTTCACGGATCGAGCCGTCGGGCAGCTCCACCCATTCGCGGGCCTTGCTGAGCAGGGGCTCGGGCGAGCCGCTCGGCTTGTAATCTTCCAGTGGTGGCGCGAGCAGCGGCAGCTCGGCATCCGGCACGGCGTAGTGCTGGCCATCCTTCCACGTCAGCGGGAAGGGCTCGCCCCAATAGCGCTGGCGGGAGAAGAGCCAATCACGCAGCTTGAACTGCACGCGGCGCTTGCCTTTGCCACCCTCTTCCAGCCAAGCGATGATCTTCGCCTTCGCTTCCGCGGTCGGCAGGCCATCGAGGAAGCCGGAATTCACGGCGGTGCCCGGATCGGTGTAGCCCTGCCAATCGGCATCGCCGGAAGGTTGCACCACCTGGATGACCGGCAGTTCGAACTTTTTCGCGAACTCGAAGTCACGCTCGTCGTGCGCGGGCACGGCCATGATCGCGCCGGTGCCGTAGCCCATCATCACGTAGTCGGCGATCCACACCGGGATCTGCTCGCCATTCACGGGATTGGTCGCATGCGCGCCGGTGAAGACGCCGGTCTTATCCTTGTTCAGGTCACCGCGCTCCAGATCGGACTTCGCACCACAAGCCTTCACGTAAGCTTCGACGGCCTCCTTCTGTTCCGCGGTGGTGATCTCCGCGACGTAGGGATGCTCCGGTGCCAGCACCATGTAGGTGGCGCCGAAAAGGGTGTCCGGACGCGTGGTGAACACGGTCACGGTGTGGCCATCCAGCTGGAAATCGACTTCCGCACCCTCGCTGCGGCCGATCCAGTTCTTCTGCAGCAGCTTGATGCCTTCCGGCCACTCGAGTGGATCCAGTTCATCAATCAGACGCTGGGCATACTTCGTGATGCGCAGCATCCACTGGCGCAGTGGACGGCGCTCGACGATGTGGCCCTTGCCGCGCCACTCCTCGACTTCCTCATTCGCCAGCACCGTGCCCAGATCCGGCGACCAGTTCACCGGGGCCTCATGCACGAAAGCCAGGCGCACCGCATCGATCTGCTCGCGCGTCCAACCCTTTGCTTCCAGCTCGGCAACCGGCTTCGCCTTCCCGGCTTCTTCGTCGAAGTAAGAGGTATACAGTTGCAGGAAGATCCACTGGGTCCAGCGGACGTATTCCGGATCCGTGGTCGCGACCTCCCGGTCCCAATCGTAACCGAAGCCCAGCGACTTCAGCTGGCGCTTGAAGGTGGCGATGTTCGCCGTGGTGGTGATGGAAGGATGCTGGCCCGTCTTGATCGCATACTGCTCAGCCGGCAGGCCGAAGGAGTCCCAGCCCATCGGGTGCAGGACGTTGAACCCCTGGCGGCGCTTGGCACGGCCGATGATATCGGTGGCGGTGTATCCTTCCGGGTGGCCGACGTGGAGGCCGGAACCGGAGGGATACGGGAACATGTCGAGGATGTAGAACTTCGGCTTCGAGGCATCGAAATCCGCATCGCCCGGATTCGGCGTGCGGAAGGTATTCTCCGTGTCCCAGCGCGCCTGCCATGCGGGCTCGAATTCATCGAAGGGGAACGGTTTGCGTTTGTCGGACATGGTCGTGGGAAGTGGAAAGCTTTCGTTGCCGGGTTTCCGAGGCCGCCCGGCGGGCCGCGGAACTTGGCGGAAGAGCCTAATTTTGAAAAGGAAAACCCCGCCCGGCGCTGGGCCGGGCGGGGTCGGGAAAATTGAGTTCCGTGTGCCGGGGTTGCGCCTATTTTTTCGCCGTCTTCGAGAGGAGTTCCTGGATCGTTTTCACGTAGAGCTCCGGGCCTCCTTTGAGGTAGCCGATGTCCTCGCCTAGCTTTTTGCCTTCGGCATCCAGCAGCAGAACGGTCGGGTAACCCTCGTTCAAGTAGTCCTTCTTGAGCGCGGCATTCTGCTTCTTGAGCTCCGGCGAGAGCTCGGTCTTTTTCGGGAAATCGGCCTCCATCAGGATCAGGTTCGCCGCCGCGTAGTCCTTGAAGGCCTGCTGGGAGAAGACCTCCTTGTGCAGCTTGATGCACCAGCCGCACCAATCGGAACCCGTCAGATTGATCAGGATCGGCTTGTTCTCGGCCTTCGACTTCGCCTTGGCCTCTTCCCAATTGGTCAGCCAGCCCTCGGTCCCCGCAATGGCGAAGGAGGCGGTGACGACGAGAACGGCGGACAAGCGAAGGAGCGCTTTCATGGGAGTTATGAATGCAGGAACGGGCGGATATTCCAAAGAAAAACCCCGCCCGGCATGCGGGGCCGGACGGGGTCAGGCTGCCATGAACAGCGCTGCCTTGAAATCGGTCAGTCGAGCTCCTTCTTCGCGAGCGCCTCGTCGAGGTGCTTCAGGAAGAGATCGGTCTTCGGGTATTCGGACGCGAAGAAGCGGTTGAACTCCTTCCCCTCGGAATCGAGGAGGATGACGGTAGGGAAACCCTCGATCTTGTACTCCTCCGCGTAGGGGTCGTTCTTTTTCTTCAGCTCCGCGTCGCCATTCGGGAAATCCAGCTCCACCAGGATGAACTTCTTGCTGGCGGCATCGACGAACTCCTTCTTGGAGAACACGTTCTTGCGCATCGCGATGCACGGCGGGCACCAGTCGGAACCGGTGAATTCCACCAAAAGCGGCTTCTTTTCCTTCTTCGCCTGCGCGAGCGCCTTGTCCAAATCCGTGGACCAGCCCTCCAGTTCCTTGGAGAAGGCGGAGCTGACCATGGCGGCGGCACCGAGGGTGAAGGCGGCGAGGTAGGTGATGGCTTTCATTACGTGCTTATAGGCGTAGCACACTCCGGCATTATTTCAAAATTCTTGGCCCGGCCCGGCCGACCGGCTACCCCGGACCCATGCCTTCCGAGCTTCCCGTCCTGGTCATCGCCACCCGCAACGCGCACAAGACGCAGGAGATCCGCGAGATGATCGAGGACCGCTATCAAGTGCTGGACGTGAACGACTTCCCGAATCTCCCGGCCGTCGAGGAAACCGGCACTACCTTCCTCGAAAACGCGACGCTTAAAGCACTCGCGATCAGCCGGGATGTGACGGGACTGGTACTTTCCGACGACTCCGGGCTGGAGGTGGATTCCCTCGGCGGCGCCCCCGGCGTCTGGTCGAGCAGCTACGGCGGCGAGGAGGGAAATCACCCGAAAAATAACGCGCGCCTGCTGACGGAGATGGCGGGGAAAGCCGACCGTAACGCGCGTTTCCGCTGCACGATGGTCCTCGCGCGCGATGGCGAAGTGCTTGCCGATTTCAGCGGCACCGTGGAGGGGCGCATTCTGGATCAGCCGTACGGAGCCGGCGGCTTCGGCTATGATCCGCTTTTCGCCCCGGAAGGCCACGACCGCAGCTTCGCCGAACTCGGCGCTGAGGTGAAAAATGCCCTCAGCCATCGTGGCAGAGCGCTGACGAAGGTGGTGGCGTGGCTGGAAAACGGAGCCTGAATTGCAGCGGTGGTGCCGACTCCGATTTGTTAGGATAGCGCGATGGAAACTCCGAGGCCCCGTGCACCGTTTCCCGGCGGAGTGTTTTTCATTCTGCTGGGAGTGGGCTGCATGGTAGCTGTAACGTGGCCGGTCTGGAAAAATCTCTACCTAGCGACGTGGAAGCGGGTTCCCTGCGTGGTGGAGCGATTCGAGATCACTCGAAATGAAAGCAGCGACTCGGAATTCCGGCCGACCCTCAAGTTCCGCTACGAATTGGACGGGCGCACTTTCACCAGCGATCGCTTGTGGCTGGGCAAGGCCGGAGATCCCTCCTATGAAACCCTTTCCAACATTCGGGAAAGCATCGGCCCCTCCTTTCCCGGGCCGGCGGTGTGTCGGGTGAATCGCTGGAATCCGTCGGAGGCGATATTGTCTCCCTTACCCATTGATCTTTATCGGATGGTTCCTGCCAGCTTGCTCGTCGGACTGTTGATCCCATTGGGCGTTGGGGTCGCCTTGTCCGATGTGCGCCGGAATCGCGGCGTCAGCCGCGGCGAGGCAGAACGTCCGGCACATATCGCCGGTATGGTTTTCTTCGGTGGGGTGGGTCTGTTTGGCGTGGCAGGAGTAGCTCTCCCTGCATTGCTTCGGACGTCAGCCGCCACCTCTTGGAAAGAAGTACCGGCACAGGTGATCTGGAGCCGGGTCAACACGGTTTCCGGAGCCAAGGGAGATTCTCAGCGGCTCGATCTTTTCTACCGCTTTGAATTCAACGGCAGGACGTATCACTCGAATTCCTACAATTTCTGTTCGCCGATTCAAAATCGAAAGACCCTTCAGCAGATCTCGGAGTCCCATCAGCTTGGATCTGAAATCGGATGTTACGTGAATCCGGTGAAACCATGGCAAGCCGTGGTGGATCGCACGTCCACGGAAGGGTGGGTCTTCCCTCTCTTCTCGCTCGGATTCGGAGCAATCGGTTGCGGGGTCATTCTCCGCAGCTTGGCAAAGTCGCGAACGCCTCAATCGGGTGAGAGCAGCGATGGATTGGGAAGGACGTCCTGATTTCCCAGCGGAGGGTGATGGCCCGGTCTGGCAGAGCAGAAAACCACGGGGCAAAATTATTTTGAAAAAACTTAAGAAATCCTTAAGGTCCGCGGCGTGAAACGACTTTTCTGGCTACTTACCCTGCTCGCCGCCGTCGGTTTGAGCTCCTGCGCCCGACAGGTGAAGGCGAAAAACCCGGTGTCCTACCGCTTCGAAAGCGGGCGCACCGCGATGCTGAAAAATGGGATCGCCTACGCCCCGAAGAAGGCACCTACGGCGGTAAAGCGGGCGATCGCGGCGGGCAACCGGCTGCAGGGCAAGCCCTACAAGTGGGGCGGCGGCCATGCCCGGGAGATTGATTCCGGCTACGATTGCTCCGGTACCGTTTCCTACGTCCTCCGCGAATCCGGCCTGATGAGGGGTTCGATGCCCAGCAACGGCTACTTCAGCTACGGCAAGAAAGGCGAAGGCGACTGGATCACCGTTTACGTCCGCAACGGCCATGTTTTCATGACCGTGGCGGGCCTGCGCTTGGACACCGGCGGCCCCGGAGGCCGCAGCGGACCGCGCTGGAAACCGGAAACCCGGGCTGGAAGAGGCCACGTGATGCGGCACCCGGCGGGACTATAGAAGGACGAACCGCGGTTTCGTTAGATCTCGATCTCTTCGATCGAAGCGCAGACGCGATCCGCGATGGAAAAGTCGAGGCAAGCGGTCGTCCGGTTCGGCACCGCCCACACATTCAGGCCCGCTGCCTTCGCCGACTTCACGCCGTTGAGCGAATCCTCAATCGCCAGGCAGTTGCCAGCGGGAAAATCGAGACAGCGCAGAGCTTCCAACCACAGATCGGGCGCGGGCTTGATGCGCGGTGCATCGCCCCGGCACACCACGGTTTTGAAGTACGGCATCAGCCGTAGTTTTTCCAGCCAACCATCGACCCACTGATGGGAAGAGCTGGACACCACACCGACCGGGATGTCCGCGGCATTCAGCTTTTCGAGCAGAGCCACCACCCCCGGCATCGGTCCGGCCTCTTCCAGATCACGGCGGATTTCTACCTGCCGGGCTTCATCCAGCTGGTGCCAATCGAAGCTGCGACCGGTGAGTTCTTCCAGATGCACCTTCGGCGACCACGTGTCGAAATCCGAGCCGATGCACTGCGTGTAGATCTCCAGCGGCAAGGGGTGGTTGTGCGCCAGGAAGGTGCGGTGCCATGCCTCGTAAATGGCCCACTCGGTGTCCACCAGGACGCCGTCGAAATCGAAAAGCACTGCGGAGAAGCGCATGCGCGGGGATGGCCGGGCGCGGCCGGATGGGCAAGGCTGAAACAATCCTTCCCGGGAATTGGATACCCCTTGATGGGTGTGAGATGTTCAACGAATTCCTCGATGTCCGGAGTCCATCGGTGGTAGAGGACACGGGTGTTTGAAGAGTCCATGAGCGGGGAGAAATGGAAGCCCTTCGCAAGATGAATTTCCGGGCGGGCATCATCGTGCTGACGCTCGGAGCAATCCTCGCTCTGGGAGTCGGCCTGCGCTCCTGCGCGACGGAGGGCGATGCGGAGTCGGGAGGAGGAACCTCTACGTGGGAACGGGATCGGAGCGCGGGAGCGAGCAATGGAAGCGATCATGTGGAGGCAAGGCCGTCAAAGCTGCCTCGGCCCGCGCCGGAAGAATCAGCCAATCATTTTATCCGGAAAAAGCTGAAATCGATCATCATCCCGGTGATCGCATTCGACGACACCAGTCTTGAAGAAGCGATCGACTTCCTCAGGGCGCGTTCCATTGAACTCGACCAGGAAGAGGCAGATCCTGCACGGAAGGGCATTTCCTTCGTCATCCGAAAGCCGCGGGAGGATGCCGCCACCACCGCCGTCGATCCTTTGCGGATGCCGGAAGATGCGCGCGAGATTCGTCTGTCGATGGAAGCACGCGACATCTCCTTGTGGGACGCGCTTCATCGGATCGCGAGCGAAGCCGGCCTCAAGGTGGAGATCACCGACCACGGGATCGAACTCTTGTCTCCCTGAACCGATGAATACCACACCCTTCGCCATCTTTGCCGTCCTCTTCCTGGTACTGCTGGCATTCATGTGGGCGGCAAATGAAGGCAGGATTTTTCCCCGCCAGCCAGATGCGACAGCATGAGGAGCAGCGACATTCCGGTCGCTGGGGTGGACCTGCGACGGGGACAAGCGTGTCCCCGCTCCTAATTGGCTTCGCCAGATGCGTGAGCGAGAGGAGTGGCGACACTCATGTCGCCGGCTTACGATCCCCGCTTCCTTCAAGGGTCCCTACCCCGCCGCAATCACTTAAGGTGGATCCTCAAATCCGGCCCGATGAGCTGGATCGTGGAATCTTCGGTGGATTGGATGCGCTGCAGGGCGCGGGTCACCGTTTCGCGGATGGGCAGCGGCAGGGTGGAGAGCGTCGCGTCCCCCAAGGTCGCAAGCACCGCTTCCGCGGCAGGCGAACGATGCGTTCCCATGCGCACAATCTCTCCTTCGCCGGGTTTCTCCGGTCGGGCGAAAAGGCCTTCCAGCGGGCTCTTCGGTTCGGGGACGAGTTTCGCGGTGGCGGTATCGACGCCCGCTTCCTTCGCGGCATGCGCGATGGCTTCGCCAAGGCCGCCGATTTCATCGACGAGGCCGAGTTCCAGCGCGCGGGTGCCGGTGTAAACGCGGCCACCTGCCATCGATTCCAGATCGCCTTTCAGGCGCGTCCCGCGGCCACTTTCAATGCGTTTCTTGAAGGTCCCGTACACCGCCAGCATCGAATCGCGGACCATCTTGGTCTCTTCCTCGGTATAGGGCTTCGTCATCGACATCGCGCCGGCGCGCGCGCCGCGCTGGGTCGCGTGGGTGGTGATGCCCAGCTTCTCCATCGCCCCGCCGAGAACGAGCTTCATGCCCACCACGCCAATCGAGCCGGTGATGGTGCCTTCCTCCGCGAAGATCCGATCCGCACCTGCCGAGACATAGTAGCCGCCGCTCGCCGCCACGCCGCCCATCGAAACGATGAAGGGCCTCTTGGAAGCCTTCCATTCATCCGTCGCTTCCCACAGCACTTCGCTGGCAAGCGCGGAGCCGCCGGGCGAATCGACACGCAGGACCAGCGCCTTCGCGTGCTCGTCTTTCATCAGCTTCAGGATCTCGTCGCGGACCGGCGCGATGGTCTCGTTCGAAATGTCCGAGTCGAGCGAGACCACGGCGACATAGTCGCTCTTGCCCGCCTTCGACTTGTCGTCCTGGAACATCAGCTTGAAGATGTCGAACATGCCGGTGATCTCCGGACCATCCAGATCCGGCAGCGCGTATTCGTGATCGAACTTCGCGCCCTCGTAGGCCGCCTTCACCGTGGCATTGAAATCGGTGCGGTGCTTCAGGTCGTCCACGAGGCCGGCCTCCTTCGCCTCCTGGGTGGTGAAGGTCCCTCTATCGATGAGCGCTTTCACCTTGTCCGGCGCCACCTTCCGGCCTTCCGAGACGCGGCCGACGATCTGATCGAAGATCCCGCCGATGAGTTCCTCCTGCTGCTGCTTCGCGAAATCACTCGGGCCGGTACGGTAGAACTCTTCACCGAAGCTCTTGAAGTCGCCGATGTGGATCACGTCGGCCACCACGCCCGCCTTGTCGAGCAGCCCCTTGAAATACATCGACTCGGCATAGATGCCGCTGAAGGAGACATCCCCCTCCGGCATCAGTGTGAAATGATTGGAGGCGGAGCCCAACAGCGCGGTCGCGTTGCTGAGGCCATCGCTATAGATCCACACGTCCTTCCCGGCCGCACGGATCTCCTTCAAGCGGCGATGGATCTCCTCGATCTGGGACAGGCTGAGGCCGGCGTCATCGGCATCCATCACCACCGCCCGCACTTCCGGATCGGTCGCCGCCTTCGCCAGGCTGCGCGTGATATCGAAAAGCGTCAGCGGCCGCTCGGCTTCCATGCCGAAACCGCCCAGCAGCGAGGGTGCGGCGCGACCCGACTCCGAGAGCTGGCCTTCGAGATCATAGACCGCCACGACCTTCTTTTCGTCCGCGGCGAGGAGGCTGCCGACAAACAGCAGCGGGAGCAGGGCTCGGTACATGGGTCCATGCCTAGCATCGGATCACCGCCGTGGCAATGCGCCTCCCCATCCAAGGCACCATCGCGCCGCAGATCGCTGACCGTTAGACGCGGGCACGTTTAAAATAGTTCACATTTCCAAAGCTTCGCGATAATTTCGCCGGCATGCCCCCCGAGCAAAAAGCCGCCTGGATCCGTCGTATCTTCGTTCTCGTCCTCCTGGGTACCGCCGCCGCGGCCGGCTACTTTTTCGTAATGCCGGAGAACCTGAAAGAGGCCATGGTGAAAAGCACCGCGGTTCAGGTGACGAAGGAGAACATCAAGGAGGTCCAGGGGAAGCCCGGCGTGCTGACCGTCACCAACATGCGCCTCGACGGAAATCCGAACTCCAAGGCGCTGCAGGAGATCCTGGAGAAGCTGAAGCAGGAGAAATACGGCGAGAAGGTCCAGATGGCGGAGGTCGACATCAAAAAGGAGCCTGAAATCGCGGCGGCAGCAGGCCTCGTGGACTTGGAGCAATTCGCCGGGCACCTTGATTTCCATGCGGAGGGGAAAAAACTGGGCGACCTTGCGGGTCAGACGGATCCGAAGATCGTGGAAGCGACGATCGATCGATATCTCGCGGGCTTGCTCCAGCGGATCGATAAAAATTGGTTGCCGGACGTACCCGGGATGCAACGGAATCGGGGCCAGCCGGTCCTTGAGGTGAAACCTGCGAAAAAGCCGGTGACGACCACCCCTTAAGCGTCCCTATTCCGGAATGAGAGCATTTCTCTGCCTGAGCACCCTCACCCTCCTGGCGGCCACATCCTGCGAGAAAGCGAAGGATCTGCTGAAGTCCGCGCCTGAATCCGCTCCCGTTAGCACCGTTTCCTCGACTCCGATCGCAGAGATCGATGCCGCCTCCTACGAGAGCTTCACACAATCCGCAGGCCGGCTGGCAGTGGTCGGGTTCGGGGCGGAGTGGTGCGGAGTCTGCAAGGCGATGGAGCCGGTCCTGACCCAGGTTGCCGGAGAATTTTCCGCCACGGCGACGGTCGCGAAGATCGATGTGGATCGCTCGAAGGCTTTCGCGAAATCGGAAAATGTCACGGTTCTCCCCGAATACCGGTTCTACCGGGACGGGAAACAGGTGGAGCGGATCCTGGGCGAAGTGGAGCCCGGAAAGCTGCGGGGGGTCTTTCAAAAGCACACCAGCGGCTTGCAGACTCCGAAGGGGGACCAGAAAGCGGCCGAAGCAGCGGCTCCCCCGGCCCCGACGATCAGCCGGATGAAGAAAGACTGGCTCCCGCCCGGCGTGGAGAAGCGGTAGGCGTGCAAGTCCCCATGCGGGCGGGCTGCGGGCGGTGACGGGCACTCCCTTTGGAATGGCGGAGTAAAATCGAGCCAATCCAACCCTTTACAACACCGGCCTACCCTGCGAAACACCCCGAAATTTAGCCTCCGCACGCCCGCCAGCTAGCTCCGTCCCGCCATGCCTAAAGATACCTCGATTCACAAGATTCTCGTCATCGGTTCCGGTCCCATCGTCATCGGACAGGGCTGTGAGTTCGACTATTCCGGGGTCCAGGCCTGCAAGGCGCTGCGCGAGGAAGGCTACGAGGTGGTGCTCGTGAACTCGAATCCGGCCACCATCATGACCGATCCGGAGTTCGCCCACCGGACCTACATCGAGCCGATCACGCCGGAAGTCGTTGAAAAGATCATCGCCCGGGAGAAACCGGACGCCCTGCTGCCGACTCTCGGCGGCCAGACGGCGCTGAATACCTCCATGTCGCTCTTCAAGTCCGGCGTGCTGGACAAATACGGCGTGAAGATGATCGGCGCGAACGCCGACGCCATCGACAAGGGCGAGGACCGCCAGCGCTTCAAGGACGCAATGCTGAAGATCGGCCTCGACGTGCCGCAATCCGGCACCGCCCACACGATGGAGGAAGGCCGCGCGGTGGCCGAGCAGATCGCCGCCTACACCGGCAAGAATTTCCCGCTGATCATCCGCCCCGCCTTCACGCTCGGCGGCCAAGGCGGTGGCATCGCCTACAACCGCGAGGAGTTCGAGGAGATCGTCTTCCGCGGCCTCGACCTCTCCCCGGTTTCCGAAGTCCTGATCGAGGAATCCCTCCTCGGCTGGAAGGAATTCGAGATGGAGGTGATGCGCGACCGCGCCGACAACTGCGTGGTCATCTGCTCGATCGAGAACATCGACCCGATGGGCGTGCACACCGGTGACTCGATCACCGTGGCACCGATCCAGACCCTCACCGACCGCGAGTACCAGATCATGCGCGATGCTTCCTTCGCCGTGATCCGGGAGATCGGCGTGGAAACCGGCGGCTCGAACATCCAGTTCGCCATCGATCCGGTCAGCGGCCGCATGATCGTGATCGAGATGAACCCGCGCGTGTCGCGTTCTTCCGCTCTCGCCTCGAAGGCCACCGGCTTCCCGATCGCGAAGATCGCGGCCAAGCTGGCCGTCGGCTACACGCTGGGCGAACTGCCGAACGACATCACCCGCGAGACGCCGGCCTCCTTCGAGCCGACCATCGACTACGTGGTGACCAAGGTCCCGCGCTTCACGTTCGAAAAGTTCCCGGCAGCAAACCAGGTCCTCACCACGTCGATGAAGTCGGTGGGCGAGGCGATGTCAATCGGCCGCACCTTCAAGGAGTCGATGCAGAAAGCGCTCCGCTCGCTGGAGACCGGCCGCTGGGGATTCGGCTTCGACAAGAAGGACGTGCACGGCGCCACCCGCGACGAGATCGAGCGCAAGCTCGCGGTGCCGAATGCCGAGCGCATCTTCTGGCTGCAGACCGCTTTCATGAATGGCTGGACCATCGATGAGGTCTTCGAAGCGACCGCCATCGACCCTTGGTTCCTGCATCACCTCAAGGAAATCGCGGACGAAGGCAGGAACCTCGCCACCTTGAATCTCAAGGACGCCAAGCGCCTCGGTTTCTCCGACCGCCAGATCGCCATGGCCCGCGCGCATGCCCCGGCCATCCATGATGCCTCGATCCACGGTGAGAAGGACCAGCCTGCCGGAGCGCCGCCGCGTGCCGAACCCGAGGGAGCCGTGGCCGACATTCCCACGGAGGACACCATCCGCGCCGAGCGCAAGGCCTGCGGTATCATCCCGACCTACCGCCTCGTCGATACCTGCGCGGCCGAGTTCGAAGCCTACACGCCTTACTTCTACTCCACCTACGGCGACGAAAACGAAGCCCGCGAGTCGGACAAGAAGAAGATCATCATCCTCGGCGGTGGCCCGAACCGCATCGGCCAAGGCATCGAGTTCGACTACTGTTGCGTCCACGCCGCCTTCGCCCTGAAGGAACTCGGCTACGAGACCATCATGGTGAACTCGAACCCGGAAACGGTTTCGACCGACTACGATACCTCGGACAAGCTGTTCTTCGAGCCACTCACCCTTGAGGACGTTCTCAATATCTGCGACCAGGAAAAGCCGCACGGCGTGATCGTGCAATTCGGCGGCCAGACCCCGCTGAACCTCGCCGCGGACCTCAAGCGCCATGGCGTGCCGATCATCGGCACCTCGCCGGAGAGCATCGAGCTGGCGGAAGACCGCAAGCACTTCTCCGCGCTGCTCGACAAGATCGGCCTGAAGCAGGCGGAAGCCGGCACCGCCGTTTCCGAAGACGAAGCCGCGACGATCGCCAAGCGCATCGGCTACCCGGTGCTGGTGCGTCCTTCCTTCGTCCTCGGCGGTCGCGCGATGATGATCGTTTACGAAGAGCCCGAGCTGCGCCGCTACATGCGCGAGGCCGTGGACGTTTCCCCGGACCGCCCGGTGCTGGTGGACCGCTTCCTGGAAGGCGCCACCGAAGTGGACGTCGATTGCATCTCGGATGGTACGATGTCCGTCGTAGGTGCGATCATGCAGCACATCGAGCAAGCCGGCATTCATTCCGGTGACTCCGCCTGCGTCATCCCCGCTTACTCGCTCTCCGATACGATCCAAGCCGAGATCACCCGCGCGGCAAAGGAACTCGCCCGCGAGCTGAAGGTGAAGGGCCTGATGAACATCCAGTTCGCCGTGAAGGACGAGCAGCTCTACGTGATCGAGGTGAACCCGCGCGCCTCCCGCACCGTGCCCTTCGTCTCGAAGGCCACCGGCGTGCCGCTCGCGAAATACGCGGCCCAGATCATGGTCGGCAAGACGCTGCCGGAACTCGGCTTCACCGAGACCGTGATCCCGCCGCACTTCTCCGTGAAGGAAGCGGTGTTCCCGTGGAACCGCTTCCCCGGCATCGACATCGTGCTCGGCCCGGAGATGCGCTCGACCGGCGAGGTCATGGGCATCGACCCGGATTGGGGCATGGCCTACGCGAAGAGCCAGATCAGCGCCTTCAACCCGCTGCCGACCACCGGCAATGTCTTCCTTTCCGTCTCCGACCGCGACAAGCCGGAGTCCATGGACGTGGCCCGCGAGCTGGTGGACCTCGGCTTTGAGATCTACGCCACCGGTGGCACCTGCGACCGCCTCCAGTCGGAGAACATCCCCTGCCACCGCCTCTACAAGCTGAACGAAGGCCGTCGCCCGCACGTCATCGACATGATGAAGAACCGGGAGATCCACTTCATCATCAATACCCCGAGCGGCCACGCCGCCCGGGAGGACGAAGTGAAGATCCGCTCCGGCGCCGTGGCGAACAAGGTCAGCCACTGCACCAACCTCGCCGCCGCCGTCGCCTCCGTGAAAGCGATCCGCTCGCTGAAGGAGAAGGAGCTGACGGTGAAGTCGATCCAGGAGTACCACGCCTGATCCGGCGCGGCATTCGTTCAACAGCCCTGAAAGGGCGGCAGGGTGACAGCCCGGGGTAAGCGCAGCGCAACCCCGGGTCGAACCCGCGCGGCGATGTGCCCTGAAGGGGCACAAGGAGGATGGTAAGTTCTCCCGTCCCCGTCTCCCCCCTCCACGGCGGACCGCTTCCCGCGTCTTTCCCCTTGGCGCACCGCTCAAAGCGGGAGACGTTCGGGGGAATCCGAAAATGCCCTCCGCGCCGCCACCAGGGAAACGGCCACCGGTGAAAGAGACCGGTGCGAAACCGTTCCTTCGCCGTTTCCAGTACAAGGCCTACTCCTTCGGCACGGCGCTCAATTATTTCCTCAGGCGGCGGATCCGGCCGGCGGGGATCGGGGTGATGATCGTGATCGTGGTGGCGACCGGAGCCGCCGCGGGAAACGGGGAACCCCCGGTTTATCAAACCTTTGCCTTGGCCTGCTCGCTCGCCGCGGTCGGTTTCCTTTCGCTGCCCCTGCGCCGTGCCAAGCTCGAAGCCGTCCGCGACCTGCCGGCCCATGCGACGGCAGGCCTGCCACTGACCTACCACATCAGCGTCAGGAACCTGCGGAAGAAAGCCCTCCACCGCTTCGAGCTGCTGGAGACCCCGCCCGACCCGAGGCCGTCCATGGAGGTCTATTCGGCCAGCCGCGAGCCGGGGGAGGAAACCCGCAATATCTTCGATCGCGGTCTGGCGTGGTACCGCTGGAACTGGCTCTGCGAGATCCGTCTCCTTTTCGAGGGCGGACGAAGCGCCATGGTCCCGCACTTGAAACCGGAGGCCACGGCCAAGATCGCCGTATCGCTGGTTCCCCGACGCCGCGGCCTCATCCGCATGAACGACCTGCGCGTGGTGCTGCCGGATCCACTGGGCCTTTTCCAACGCTGCATGAAGGTGCCCGCCCCGGCGGCAAGCCTGGCGGTGCTGCCCCGCCGCTATCCGCTTCCCCGCTTCGAGCTGCCGGGCAGTGCAAGATTCCAGCCGGGCGGCGAAGCCGTGGCAAAACATGCCGGGGCGAGCGGCGAATTCACCGGCCTGCGCGATTACCAACCCGGCGACCCGCTGCGCCTCATCCACTGGCCCACCTGGGCCCGGACGGGGAAACCGGTGGTGAAGGAACTGGAGGATACCTTCTTCCCGCGCCATGGCTTGATCCTCGATACCTTCCCAAAGCCGGGGGACGGCGAGCTCTTTGAAAACGCCGTATCGGTCGCCGCCTCCTTCGTCGTTGCGGTCGATGCCAAGGAATCCCTGATCGACCTGATGTTCATCGCCGGCCATGAGCGCGTGATCACGGCAGGGCAAGGCATCGCACGGGCGGAGACGCTGCTCGAAGTGCTGGCGGGAGTCGAAAGCTCGCTCCACGAGGACTTCGACTCGCTGGCGAAACTGGTGCTGCGCCACGGCGAGGATCTGGCCGGCTGCCTCTGCGTTTTTTCGGGTTGGTCGGAGAGCCGCGCGAAACTCCTGAGCCGTCTGAACCGTGCGGGCATCGAAACTTCAGCGATCGTCATCTGCCATGACAAGCCCGCCGCCGTCCCCCGCTGCCACTTCCTGCGGCATGCGGAGATCGAAAAGGATCTGATGAAACTGCCGCGCAATCTGTAAGCTGGAGACCGCGATGAAACGTGCGATTTTCCACTCCATGAACTCCGAACGGCCGCCTGTCGTCCCGTGACAAGGGAAACTCCACGCTATTTGCTTGGAGCCGCGGTGCTGTTCTGGGCTGCGATCACGGAGCGTCTTGTTCCCGGGCTCATCTGCGCCTTGCTGATCGAGGGCGCCCACTGGACGCGGGTGCGCTGGGCCTTCGCTGAAAAGGCGTCGCTGGTGGCATGGCGCTTGTCCGTCCTCTTCCTGATGATCGCGATGGCCCTGGTGCTGCTGCAGGGCTCGCGGCTCACCGCGATGGCGCGGGTGTTCACCTGGCTGCCGGTGATCCTGCTCCCGCTCCAGTTCGTGCAGTCCTACGGGGTCTCTCGTACTTTCTCCCTGGCGACTTTTTCGATGATGGTCCGGAGGCGGCGCGAGCATGCGGCGGAGTACGGCCTGCCCTATCGCGATGTCCGTTTCGGATTCGGGAACGTCTATCTCTGCGCGACCTTGCTCGCCGCCTGCCTTGGCCAGAATGCCGGAGCTCCGTGGTTCTACGCCTGCCTGGTGATCATTGTTTCCTGGGCGTTCATCGCCATGGGGGCGAAGAGCTGGGGGCTGGCCACGCTGGTGGCGCTCTGCCTCTCCGCTGTCGGGGGCCTCGGGGGTCAAAAAGGGCTGACCGCTCTTTACCTGTACATGACCATGGGGAATTCTTCCCCGGACAATGATCCCGGGCTCAACCATGCCCGCGAACGACAGACATCAATCGGTGACCTCGGAAAGCTCAAGCAATCCCCGGAAATCGTCTGGCGCCTGATCCCGGAGAAGGGTCCGTTTCCCCGTTTGCTGCGGGTAGCCTCCTACAACACCTACTACGGCACGAGCTGGCAGGCCTCGATTCCCAAGGGCCAAAACACCGACGCCAAGGATTTCGAGGCACTCCCCGAGCTCGGTAACCCGGCGAATCCGGACGATCCCGAGGACAAATTCCAAATCTGTCCTCCCGCGCTGCCGGACCAGAGCATCGCCATCAATCCCTCGCTGTCCCGCTTCCGGATTCGTGGCGTGATCTCGGACCGCGGTGGCCTGCTGCCCCTCCCCGCGAGCGCGGCGAGCCTGCACAACTTCGCTTTCGAAGAACTCGAGCGGAACTCGTTCGGGACCTTCATGATGAAGCCGTCCCAACCCGTCAGTGATGCGCGCGTGCTCTGGGACGACAAGTTCGCCACTGAGGCGCCTCCCTGGGAATCCATCATCCGGGACGACCGCCTCAAAGCGGTGCAGCCCGATCTCTTTGTCCCCAACCGCGAAGCGACGGTGCTGAAGGAGGTGGTGGACGAGCTCGGCTTACGTGAGGGCACGACCGTCGAGAAGATCGAGCGCCTGCGGGAGTACTTCCTGACCAACTTCAAATACACCCGCTACAATTCCGTACCCAGGGATCTAACCCGCTGGGCGCAGGGAAACAAAGAACGGAAGGAATGGCTGAAAAAAGGGGAGCGCACCCTTTTGGGCGCATTCCTCCAGTACACCCATGCCGGGCATTGTGAGTATTTCGCGACGGCGTCCGGCTTGCTGCTCCGGGAAGCCGGCGTGCCGACGCGCTATGTGTCCGGCTTCGCGGTGGTGGAGCGGGATCCCAAGTCCGGGGAGGCCCTGATCCGCGGGACCCATGCCCACGCCTGGTGCCGGGCATGGGATGAGGCGACGAAGAAGTGGATCGATGTCGATCTCACCCCGCCGGACTGGACCGGCCTCGAGACTCCGCCGAAGTCGCGATTCCAAGGACTGCAGGACCGCATCCAGCGCCTGCGCGAAGATCTGCTCGTCTGGCGTGACCGGCCGGGAAACATGGCCATCATCACCGCGGCGCTGCTCACCCCGCTCGTGGTGGGATTGGGATTCCTGGGGAAGAACCTGTGGAAGTCCCGCCAGCAGATTGAGGAGCAGAAAAAGAAGACGCGGGGGCCGGTCGTCATGGCGGAAACGCCCCTCACCGCCCTTGAAAAACCGGCGAGGAAGATCCTCGGCGAGAGGCCCCCGGGGCTGCCGCTCGGCCAGTGGCTGCTCCAGCTTTCCCCACGGATGCCACGCCCTGGAATGCTTGCTGAGGCCCTTCTGCTTCACCAGCGCCTGAGGTTCGATCCGGTGGTATCCGATCCGGGCGTGATGGTGGAACTCCAGCGCCTCGTGGCGGAGATCCGGCAAGAGCTCGGGGCCATCCCCCGCCGCTGAGGTCTCCTCCGCGGATCTGTCCGAAATATTTTTTTCGGGGGGAAAACCAGCCATTTGGGTAGGTTTATCGGCGTCTTGTCATACAGGCACTAAAACTCAAATCTTGTCATTAAAAATGACAATGCTCAACGTGCTCGATGTGTGTGAATCCCCGGACGCACTTCACGCCCACGATTGCGACGTTTCTGCAATCGCAGGAGGGCTCCGGCTGCCTGTGGCGACCCGGCTCCAGGTAAACATCGGGAGGCACGCACGATGGATCGCAGGGGAAATCCCCCGGCGTTCGCTCGATAGCCAAAATAAAACTCCATGAATCCTCGATATCCCCACCTCTCCATGTCTCGGGATGCGTGCCTGGCTTCGCTTGCTGTAGCAGCCGTCTGCTCCTTGCTGCCGGAGGCCCGCGCCGACTATCAATCGGAAATCCTGGGCGAAAACCCGCTCGCCTACTATCGCTTCAGCGACGGTGTCTCCACGGTGGATCCTCCGCCCAGTCCCGCGATCAATAGCGGAAGTTTGGGAGCTGCTGCCAATGGCGCCTACCAGCTCACCTTTACCCGGGGAGTCGCCGGAGCGATCAGCGGCAACACGGCGGTGGCCTTCGTGGACAACGCAACGCCGGGTTCCATCGATCACACCGGATCGATTACGGTTCCGAACAACGCCGCGCTGAATCCTTCTCATACCGGCACCAATCCCTTCACCGTGGAATGCTGGGTTCTGCCGAGCCGGGACACATCGACCCTGCTGTCGCCGGTGAACTCGATGAGCTTCACCACCGGTCGCGCGGGTTACCTTATTTATCAGAACTCCGCTACCTGGCAGTTGCGGATGGGCAACAAGGCGTCCACCACGGCCACCTTGGTCAACGGGGGCACCGTAACCGTCGGCCAGTGGCAGCACTTGGCCGCCACTTATTCCGGGGGCACATCGGGGACGATGACCCTTTATGTCAACGGGGTCTCGGTTGCCTCGGCCCCGGTCGCGAACTACGAAGCAAATGACAACGCGCCCTTTGTGATCGGTGCCACTTCGGCTCCGAACCGGACCTTCGATGGTGCGGTCGATGAAGTCGCATTCATCCCTGCGGAGCTGTCAGCGGCACGGATCCTGGCGCGCTTCAACGAGCGCACGAACAACCCTGCCGGATACTCCGCCCATGTCCTCGCGGACTCACCCGCCGGATACTGGCGCTTGGACGAAGCGCCCTACATCCTGCGCACTCCGCCGGTCGCCGACAATCTCGGCACCTTGGGAAGCGGTGCCGACGGTGCCTACAGCTCGCAGGCGCAAAACGCTTCCACCGGCCCCTCGCCCGCCTCCGGTTTCGGCGGCTTCGGCGCGAACAACTCCTGCCTGACGCTTCCCAACGCGAACGGCTTCGTGACCAGCAACCAGCCGCTCTTGAACGGACGCACCGCTTTCACAGTGATGGGCTGGATGAAGCGCGGCGCAACCCATACGACGCGTGGCGGCTACTTCGGCCAGAACGATCTCCTGGAGTTCGGCGACGCGGGCAACGACACCAACGTCGAAGCGTGGATCAATGCCACCGGCGGAAACATCGTGCAGCCCCACAACATGGTGGACGACCAATGGACGTTCATCTGCTTGACCGGCGACGGCAACACCAACCGGCTTTTCGTCAACGGGGCGCAAGTCGGTGAGCGGAACCAAACGGTCGCGGACTACGGCAGCTCCGCCTTCAACTTCAACATCGGCGGGGGCGGGATCTTCAACACGACGGGCGACTTCTTCCGTGGGGAGGTCGACGAGGTCGCGATCTTCGGCCACGCCGTGACCCCGGGACGCGTCCAGCAACTCTACGATGCGGCGCTGAGCAATACCGGCCCCGGCTTGGTAAACGCCTTCCCGTCGGTCTCGCCGTCCGGGTCCATTCCTGAAGGGAAGCCCTACACGCTCTCCATTGATGCGACCGGCTCTCCTCCTTTCACCTACCAGTGGAAATTGAACGGAGCGGATATTCCCGGAGCGACCTCCACAACCTACACGGTGTCTTCCGCCGTCGCGAACACCCCGCCCGGCACGCCCTATAGCTACTCGGTGGTGGTGACCAACGGCTCCGGCACGGTCAGCAGCGAGGTCACCGATGTGCTCGTGGCTCCCACGTTGATCTGGATCGGAACCGATCCGGGCAATCCCGGCGATTGGGACGTCGGGATCTCGCAGAACTGGAAGACCTTCACCGGCGGAACGGCAGCGACCTATGCCGATGAGAACGCGGTAATCTTCGACGATACCGCAACCCTCAAGACAGTGGAATTGACCCAGGATGTGACGCCGGTTGCAGTCACCTTCGACAACGACACGAACTACAGCATCACCGGTGCGGATTGGGTGATCGCCGGGGGCGAGTCGTCGATCCTTTCAAAGGGCGGCAGCGGGGTTCTGGAGATCGCAAACTTCGGAGTGGTCGTCGAGAAGGTGGAAGTCAGCGAAGGCACGCTGCGTGTCGGCAATGGCACCTCGGGGGCGCTGTCCGCAATTGCGGATGTCAGCATGCTCGGGGGCCAACTCCAGATCAACCAAGGCTCGGGAACCATCTATGATAGCCCGACGGTGATGAGCGCGGGCACGTCGCTCAGCGTTACCGGCAGCGGCGGTCTGGAAATCGTGGGCGCGATCACGGGCTCGCCCATTACCGAGGTATTCAGCCGCTCGGGAACCGTGGTGGTCGCAACTGCCAACACGGCCGGGAAGACCGTGACGATCAATTCCGGGACGGTGGCCTTCGACGGCAGCCAGCAGTCGAACCGCACGGCGGCCAATGCTGCCATCACCGTGAATTCCGGCGCAACGATGGAAGCCCGGGGCGTGAATGCGCTGCCAGGCGGCCCGGTCAATTCGGTCGATGTGGTGGTGAACTCGGCCACTCTCGACGTGGTATCCGGCGAGAGCGCGGCCACCGGCGCGGGTGGGCAAAGCCACACTCACCTCCGGGACATCACCTTGAACGAAGGCCAGATCATCTTGAGCTATTCCGGAGGCGGCAGCGCCTACAATGGCGAGAGCTTCCAATTGAATGGCGATCTTACCGTCACGGGTTCGGGCGCTTCCACGATCAGCAACGGCACCGGCGCGGACATCGGCAATTCGGGAATCGCGCTGCTTGCGGTGGATCCGCTGCCCGCACCTGCTCCCGCGGTCCACACCTTCAGTGTGCCTGACGTGTCGCCGGGGGTGGACCTGACCATCGCCACGGAACTGGAAACCTCCGATGCCGCGGCCGCGGACAGCGCCGCAAGCTCCATCGTGAAAACCGGTACCGGCACGCTGCGCCTCGCGGGGAATATCAACCACAGCTATACCGGCACCCTGCAAGTCTCCCAAGGGACGCTGGAAGCGTCGGGTTCGATCGCCGGCCCTCTGACGCTGGCCAGCGGAACAAGCATCCGGCCGGGAACCTCGGTGGGAACCTTCGGTGCCGGAGCGACCACGCTGGGCGGTACCTTCCATTGCGAGATCGATGGCGCGGTGGCGGACAAGATCGTGGTGACGGGGAATCTGACGATCCAGCCGGGAGCCCAGATTTCCTTCAACGTGCTGGGCGGCGGTGTGACCGCTTCCTCCTACGAGCTCATCTCATGCTCCGGCGCGGTGACGGGTTCCTTGCCTGCTGTCAGCGGAGTGCCGGCGGGATATTCGGTAGCCTTCGTTTCCAACTCCGTGGTGCTGGTGCAAAGCGGGTTCAACCCGCAGCCGATGATCAGCTCGACCGCTCCTCCCTTGAACGGAATCGTGGACTTCAACAGCAACGGTGGCGGCTTCTCGGCAAGCGCCCCGGTGACTCCGGAAACCGACTGGACCTACTCCGCGGGATCATGGCGCAGCGCGGGCCAAGCCACCGGCTTCGGCACCGACAACACCACCCACCTGCTGAGCCCGGTCTACACCCTGACCCAAGCAGGTCCGGTCACGCTGAGCTTCACCCACCGCTATAGCTTCGAGGCCGATTTCGATGCGGGTGCCGTGCAGGTCAGCGTGAATGGCGGTGCCCTCACCCATGTTCCGGGGACGGCCTTCAGCCAGAATCCCTACGATACGACAGCCCCCGGGGATGTGACCCATTCGCTGGCAAATAAGGAAGCGTTCATGGGCAATTCCACAGGGCATCCGGCCTTCATCACCAGCATCTGCACCGTGGCGACCGGTGTGGCCGGAAACACCGTGCAAGTACGCTTCACCGCCGCCTACGACAACAACACGGCGGGCGACCTCACGCCGCCAGGCTGGGAGATCGACTCGCTGCAAGTCACCGGAGGCGTTCCCTCCCTGATGACCCTGACGTGGCCGCTGGGAATCATGCAGTATTCGGACAATCTCCAGCCGCCGTGGACCGACATCCCGGGAACGAGCCCGCTGGTGATCGATGCGAAGGCCGCGCCGAAGCGCTTCTTCCGCCTGAAGCCATGAGCGGAATCCCGGGATCCTGAAAACCAAGACGGACGGGTGCTTCACCCGTCCGTTTTTTTCTTATCCAAGCAAGGCCAGGACTTCGCCAGCGTCACTTCTTGATCTGCTGCGTCTCGCCGACCCCCTTCAGGTCGAGCTTCGCGGCTTCCGGAACCGGCCTCACCGGTCCTTGGATGGGAGCTTCCTCCTTCTTCGCCTCCGCTTGTTTCGGAGCGAGATCTTCCTTCGTGCGGATCGCTTGGAAAAGGAGGTTGTAGTTGTGCCGCACGGCGGCCGGGAAATTCACCCGGCCCGGCTCGACGACTTTCTCGCGCAATAGCTTCGAGGAAAGGTCGGCCGTGAGATCGGCCCCGACTTTCACCGCGGCACCCACTCCCGGAACGCCACCGCCCACCGAACCACCGGTGCGGATCACCTCGCTGGAAATCGTGTGACCTTGGAGCGCGAGATTCGACTGGGCGGAAATGATCGAGCCATCCTTGCCGATCGTCACCTCCAGCACGGCGTGGTCGTCGCTGGCGAGCCAACCGCGGCGGTGGTCGATGCGGATGGAAGCGAAAACGCCGCCGTCCGGCGTGGGGGTGAGCTCCGGCTTGTAGGTGCGATAGCCGGACCCCGAAAGATCGTAGTCACAGGCGGATTTTCCCTTCGCCTCCCAGCCCCCGAGGCTGCTGCCAAAGGCTTCGATGTCGATGCCGACACCCGCGTGGAGCGTGGTCACGAGCGACAGGACGAGGGCGAGGCGGATCATAAGGAGCGGTGCGCGGGAAGGAATACCACCAGTGTAACGGAAAACTTCAGTGAAAAATTCGCGCGTGTCACCCATTGTGGCGACTTGCTCGTCCCCGTCTAAGCCGCGAAAGAAGTAGACCTGTCAGACACGTAACATGTTTTGCTTCGCTGCCGGGGTCATTTTTGATGCCGAAATTTGAATTTTTAAACCTGCTTAGAAGAACAACATGACCCTCTACCGCTCCCTTCATCTGGGCCTTTCCGGTGCCACCGTCGTCTGCGTGGGAGCCGTGTCCGCTGCGGAACCGCTCGTGCAACTCAAAAAGGGCGACAACATCGCGATCGTGGGCAGCGGCCTGGCCGACCGGCAGCAACACCACGCGTGGCTGGAAACCTTTATCCACCGCGCCTACCCGGATCTCGACCTGACCGTGCGGAACCTGGGCTTCGGAGCAGACGAAGTGAACGTTCACCCGAGATCGGCCGACGTGCCGCCGACGGAGTATTTCCTCTCGATGAAAAAGGGCGACTACGTGGTGCCCGGAAAGCCGAAGGTGATCTACAAGGCCGGCACCGACTTCGGCGCCAATGTGATCTTCGCCTACTGGGGATTCAACGAGTCCTTCCGCGGGCAAGCAGGCCTGGAGAAGTTCAAAAGCGATCTGGGCGCTTATCTCGATACCCAGAAGTCCGCGAACTACAGCGGCCAAGGAGCGCCGCGGCTGGTGCTCTTTTCCCCCATCGCCCAGGAAAACCTGAAGAACCCGGACTTTCCGGACGGCGAAGCGAACAACGCCAATCTGGAACTCTACACCAAGGCGATGGCCGAGGTGGCGAAAGCGAAGGGCGTGCCTTTCGTGGATCTCTACTCCGCCTCGAAGGACCTGTATTCGAAGGCCGGATCCCCGCTCACGATCAACGGGATTCATCTCACCGAAGAAGGCGACCGCCAGCTGGCCCCGGTGCAGTTCAAGGCACTCTTCGGCAAGGAGCCGCCGGCCTTCGACGATCCGCTGATCGGAAAGATCCGCGCCGCCGTGATCGACAAGAACACCGAGTGGCACCACCGCTATCGCACCGTCGATCAATACAACATCTTCGGCGACCGCTCGCGCATCGCCTATGAGGGCGTGACCAATGCCACAACGCTCGGCGAAGAGCTGGCGCAACGCGACGTGAAGACGGCGAACCGCGACAAACGCGTGTGGGCCGTGGCGAGAGGCGGCGATTTGAAGGTCACCGACGACAACCTGCCGAAGGTGAATCTCGTCCCGCCGAACCGCAAAGATGAAGTTCCGTACCTGAGCGGTGAGGAAGCCATCAAGCACCTGAAGACTCCCCCGGGCATCAAGATCGAGCTGGTCGCCTCCGAGGCGACCGTTCCGGATCTGATCAATCCGGTGCAGATGAATTTCGACACGAAGGGCCGCCTGTGGATCGCCACATGGCCGAACTATCCGGAAACCACGCCGACGACAAAGGTCTTCGACAAGCTGCTGGTGTTTGATCTCGATCCGAAGACCGGCAAGATCGCGAAGACCACCACCTTCGCGGACGGCCTGAACTGCCCGACCGGCTTCCAGTTCTACAAGGACGGCGTGCTCGTGATGCAGTCGCCCGACCTGTGGTTCCTCCGCGACAGCGATGGCGATGGCAAGGCGGATCAAAAGGAGCGCGTGCTCCATGGTCTGGATGCGGCCGACTCCCACCACGAGACGAACTCGATGTGCCTGGAGCCGGGCGGTGCGGTCTATCTCAGCGATGGCATCTTCCACCGCAGCAACGTGGAAACCTTCAATGGCCCGGTCCGCAACATCGATGGCGCCATCTACCGCTACGAGCCGAATACGGGCAAGTTCATGCGCCACGCGCCCTACGGCTTCGCGAACCCGCACGGCCGCGTCTTCGACTACTGGGGCAATGACCTGATCACCGACGCGACGGGAAATGAGAACTACTTCGGGCCCGCGATGAGCGGCCATCTCGATTCCGGTGCGCATCCCGGCATGCAGCGTTTCTGGAATCGACCCTCGCGCCCCTGCCCGGGCACCGCGATCCTTACCAGCCGCCACTTCCCGGATGACTGGCAGGGCCTGTTCCTGAACACGAACGTGATCAGCATCCAGGGCATCTTCCGCGCGAAGCTCACGGAGGAAGGTTCGGGCATCAAAGGCGAAACGCTGGATCACCTGCTCGCCACCGACATCGCGAAGAACCCGAACTTCCGTCCCTCCGGCATCACCGTCGCACCGGATGGCTCGCTCTACTTCATGGACTGGTCGCAAATGCTGATCGGTCACTTGCAGCACCACCTGCGTGACCCGAACCGCGACCACCAGCATGGCCGCCTCTACCGCATCACCTATGAAGGCCGCCCGCTCCTCACGCCGAAGCAGATCCATGGCGCGCCGGTATCCGCGCTCCTCGAACTGCTGAAGGAGCCGGAGAACGACGTGCGCATGCGCGCGAAGATGGAGCTCGGCAACCGCGACACGAAGGAAGTGATCCGCGGCGTGAAGGCATGGATCAATCTCCTCGATCAGAAGGATCCCGCCTTCGAACACCACATGCTCGAAGCGCTGTGGGTTCACCAGTGGCACAACGTGGTGGATCTCGATTTGCTCAAGCGGATGCTCAAGTCCCCCGAACCCCGTGCCCGCGCCCAAGCGGTTCGCGTGATGGGCTACTGGCGCGACCGCGTGCCGGAGGCGCTGGCATTGCTGAAGATCGCCGCGGATGACGAGGCACCCCGCGTGCGCTTGGAAGCGATCCGTGTGGCAAGCTACTTCCGCCAATGGGAAGCAGCCGATGCCGCGCTTACCGCGCTGAAGCATCCGCAGGATTACTACATCACCTACTGCCTGAAGGAGACGATGCGGCAACTCACGCCGTGGTGGAAGCAAGCCATTTCCGATGGCAAGGCCCTCGCCGCGGACAATCCGGAAGGGATCGAGTACGTGATGGGTTCGGTGAGCAGCAACGATCTGGCAAAGCTGCCGAAATCTCCCGTCACGCTGACCGCGATGCTCACGCGCCCCGATGTGCCCCAGGCACAACGCGCCGAAGCCCTCGCGGAGCTGGCGAAGCTCAGGGGTGGATCACAAATCGAAGCACTCCTCGCGACGCTGACCCCAATCGCCCGGAACAGCGGCAGCGCGACAAGCGACCTCTGCCGCATGCTTTTGATGCAGCCGGCATCCGAGCTGAAGGTTTCACGCGCCGCGCTGCAACAGCTCGCCGCAGAAAAGAATGCACCGAATGTCCGGCAGACGGCATTGGCCGCGCTGATCTCCGTCGATGGCGACATCGAACCGGCGTGGAATGAGGCGATGAAGTCGCCGGTCGCATTGACGGACTTCTTGAATGCGCTACCGCTGGTGACGGATGCCGCGGTCCGCAGCACGGCCTTCGATAAGGTGATGCCGCTGCTTTCCACGCTGCCGCCGCAGATTGCGGCCGCCCTTTCAAAGGAGAAGGCGGGCACTGCACGCTACGTGCGCATCGAGCTGCCGCGCTCAGGAACGCTGACACTTGCCGAAGTGCAGGTGATGGCGAACGGCGAAAACGTCGCGCCAAAGGGCAGCGCCAAGCAATCCACCACCGCCCACGGCGGTGGTGCCCAGCGCGCGATCGATGGCCGCACGGATGCCGGCTTCGAGTCCGGCACCCAGACGCACACGGAGGAAGGCGACGACAATCCGTGGTGGGAAGTCGATCTGAAGAGCGATCAACCGGTCTCCAGCATCGCGGTGTTCAACCGTGCGGGCTACGAAGACCGCCTCGAAGGCTTCACACTCACGGTGCTCGATGCGGGGCGTAAGGAGATCTTCAAGAAGACGGGCAATCCGGCACCGAACCTCTCCAGCAAGATCGACGTGCCGCCGGGCGATCCTTCCGGTGGTGTGCGCAGCGCGGCCATCCATGCCTTGGTGAGCCTCGGCAAGGAACCGCAGCAAGTCTTCGCCGCCATGGCGGAGCTGATCAAAAAGAACGAGCAGGTGGTGGCCGCCGCAAAGGCGATCTCGCAACTGCCGCGCACCGCATGGTCGAAGGAACTGGCCGATCCGGCCGCCGGGGGACTTGTGAACTGGGCGAAGAAAGTGCCCGCGGAAGAGCGCACGACCCAGGACTACATCGAGGTCGTGCAGGTCGCGAACGACCTGGCATCCCTGATGCCACCGGAACGTGCAAACGTTGCCCGCAAGGTGCTGAGAGACCTCCGGGTAAACGTCTTTGTGGTGAAGGCGGTGCGCGAGCAGCTGCGCTTCGACACCACGCGCATGGTGGTGGAAGCAGGCAAGCCCTTCCAGGTCATCTTCGAGAACCCGGATGCGATGCCGCACAACCTGGTCTTCGTGCAGCCCGGCACCTTCCAGGCAGTGGCCGAAGCCGTGCAGGCTCAGGCACCCGACAAGCTGGACAGTAAGGGCCGGGCCTACGTGCCGGACAAGGATTCACGCGTCATTGCGGCCACCAAACTGCTTGAGGCAGGCCAGAAGGAGACCTTGAGCGTCACCGCCCCGGACAAGGAAGGCGTCTATGAATTCGTCTGCACCTTCCCGGGCCACTGGGCCATCATGCACGGCAAGCTGGTGGTGACGAAGAACGTGGATTCATATCTCCAGGCGAACCCGGAATCCCCGAAGAACTGACGATCTCAAAATATCGTAGCCCTGTCTTCCGATCCCGACGGGATCGGAAGACCGTAGCGGGGGGTTGAGGCGAAGCCCATCCCAACGAGATCGCAGCAACAGTAGCCGGGGGGTGAGGCGAAGCCCATCCCGAAGGGATGACAGCCTCGGTAGCCGGGGGGTGAGGCGAAGCCCATCCCGAAGGGATGACAGCCTCGGTAGCCGGGGGTTGAGGCGAAGCCGACACCCCCGGATGAGAGCCTAAGAAGCCACCGATCCCGGAGGGATCGCAGCGGGATCCGGTTGCCCGGAAGCCCCCCGCATGAGGCGTTCTCACCCTCTCCCGAACAAGCGAAGACGCATCCCTACCTTTTTCCGCCCCCCTACTTCACAGCTTCCTTCTTCTTCAATGACGAGGGCTCAGTGCCCCTTCAGCCCGAAGATTCTCTCGGTCTGTGCGGCCGCTTTAATCTTGTGAATGTCCTTCACGTAGGCGGCCACGGTTCCGAGCGCCGCGACGAGGGCCGCCCAGTCATCGCCGTAGCCCGCACCGGGAATGATGTCCGGCACCATGTCCGCGGGCAGCACTAGATACCCGAGCGCGCCAACGATCACGCCCTTGGCCCATGCCGGCGTGTCCTTGTCCCGCAGGCAGTGATAAAGGGTGATCGCCGTGAGCACGGTCTTCCTCCCGGCGACGAGCGCATAGCGGGAAATCTTTTCCCAGAGCCGGGGCGCGGAGTACCAGCGCGCGGCACGGTAGCGGGACGGAAGCTGGGGATCCATGACGATGGAGATCGGAAGACGGAGTTTGGAGATCGGCAGGCGCGAAAGGTCCCCCGATCTCCTTCAATTCATTGGCTCACCGGGCCCATCGTTCCTTGCGAGGGAGGTGTCTCCGTGCTCGCCGCGTCTTGCTTGGGCTCGAGCGCGATTCCTTCTGAAGCGGCGAAGTCGGCGAGGGCCATGTCGGCGAGAGCTTTTTGCTCGGCCTCTTTCACCACGGTGCCGCTCATGTCCACGCTATCGCGGGCCACGCGGGCACGTCCTGCCGCCTTGCTGCGTTCTTCCTCCACCATTTCCTCTAGGCGGTTGAGCATGTCGCCGGAACCTCCGAGGGAGCCGACCATGCCGGCCGCCATCTCGTTGAGTTCGGCCATCGCCTTCTGCACCTTCATGTCGTCGATGCCGCGGCGGAGGCTCTCGATCTTGTCGCGGGCGGCCTTGATGGCGACATCGCGGGCGCGCACGAGTTCCTTGTAGCGGGTCTCCGCGCTCTGAAGTTGTGCATTGAGTTCAGTGTGCTGCTGGTCGGTATTCTTGTAGCGCAGCGCCATTTCGCCGGCCGCCTCGCGTTGCCCGGCCTGGAGAAGCGCCTTGGTCTTCGCCTTCAGCTCGTTCTCCTCGTTGTTGAGCTTCTTCACCTGCCCCATCAGCCGTTCCACCAGCCCGGCGTGAGCGGCCAGGCCTGCGTTGAACTCGCTGATCTGCTTGCGCAGGTTCTCCTTCTCCACTTCGAGCAGAGCTTCCGGGTTCTTCTTCTCGATCCCTCCGATGAAGAGGCCGAGGAATCCTTTGATGAGGTTGGCAATGCGGCTGAACATGGATGGAGGCGTTGGTCGCGCTCGCACCATGGGTTAAACAGGCGGGAGGGGGCAAGTACAAGCGGGAGCGGGATTCGGAATCGGCAGGGGGAAAAGACAGGTGGCGTTGAGAGTGGATGGTTGAGAGTCGGGAGTTCGAGCCTGAAGGAACGCGTGCCCCGAGGAGGGTGCGTCCCGTGCTGCCTTTTCACTGATCACTGCTCACGGATCACTCGGCACCTGCCCTTTCCGCGCAGCGGCTCCGCGACCTCCCCGCCTCCGTGGTTCGTTTCCTCAAAACATTGCACCCTGAGGACGGACTTCCTAGGGTCGGTCCCGTGAACCGACCGGTAGATGCCCTGATCGATTTCCTGCGTGCTGAAGAAGCGCGCGGAGTCGCCACCGTGCATCTGGACGACGAAGCCAAGGCCCTGCTTCGCGAGCTGCATCGCCGTGGAAAAGCCGGGCCGAAGCCTGCTCCCGCGGTGCCCCCCGCAGCCGCCGAACGCCCGCAAGCGATTGTGGCTGAGGCACCAAAGGAGGATCCCAAGCCCTTCGTGCCCGCTCCGGCGATTTCGGCACCTATGGCGGGCAGCGCAGCAGAAAAGATCGCAGCACTGGCCGCCCAAGCAGAAAATTGGGAGCCTGCCAAGCGACTCGGAACCCTGCGTAGCACGATGGTCTTTTCCACGGGAAATCCGGAAGCAGACCTCATGCTGGTGGGCGAGGCGCCCGGCTATCAGGAGGAACAGCAGCGCCAGCCTTTCGTGGGAGCGGCGGGCCAAAAGCTCAACGACATCCTGAAGGCGATGGGTCTCGAACGGGAGGCCGTTTACATTTCGAACATCGTCAAATTCCGCCCTGCGATGCCGGGCCAGACGACGAACAACCGCAAGCCGACCGTGGAGGAGATGGCTTCGTGCATTTCCTTCATCCGCGCCGAGGTGGAAATCGTGAAGCCGAAATGCATCGTGGCCCTCGGCGGTACCGCCGCGGAGGGCTTGCTGGGCCTCACCGGCTCCGTGACCGCGATGCGCGGGACGTGGCACGAATTCGCAGGCATCCCGGTCCGCGTGACCTATCACCCGGCCTACCTGCTGCACAACAACTCGGGCAGCCAGGACAAGCGCCGGGTCTGGGAAGATATGCTCGAAGCCATGGTAAAACTCGGCCTGCCGATCTCCGAAAAGCAGCGGGGCTATTTCCTGCCCAAGGCCTGAGCCGATTTTTTCATGAGCTCCCCTGTCCTTGTCCTGACCACCGGCGGCACCATCGACAAGGTGTACTTCGACGCTTCGTCCGAATACGAGATCGGTGAGCCGACGGTGCCTCATGTTTTCCGCGAGGCAGGCGTCGCCCTCGAATGGCGGCTGCGTCCCCTGCTGCGGAAAGACAGTCTCGAGATGACCGACGAGGATCGGGCTCGGGTCCGCGCGGCATGCGAGGAAGCCACGGAATCCCGCATCCTGATCACCCACGGGACGGATACCATGAGCCGGACCGCGGAATTCCTGATGGGGATCCCGGGGAAAACGATCGTTCTAACCGGAGCGCTCGCCCCTGCCCGCTTCCGCGTGACGGATGCGATTTTCAATCTCGGCCTCGCCTTGGGCGCGGTGCAATCGATTCCTGCCGGAGTGTATCTGGCGATGAACGGCACGATCTTCGAAGCCGGAAAAGTCAGGAAGAATCGCGAGGCCGGGAAATTCGAGGGTTTGTGACGATTTTGCCGCCGTGGGTCACGGCGATGTGAGTCGATCTCTCCTTGCGGGCGGGCCGGTTCCGGGCTTGCTTAAAAACTCGCAAAAAGTTGTCCCGATGGGGCGGCTTCGTTCGTCGTCTTGGAGAACACCGCACGAACCCATGACCACGCAAACCGCTGAACCGAAGACTTCCGCTCACGCCGTCGTCTCCCGCGAGGAGTGGCTGAAAGCCCGCAAGGAGTTGCTTGCTGAAGAGAAGAAATTCACCCGCCATCGCGATGAACTGAGCGCGAAGCGTCGCCAACTTCCGTGGGTGAAGATCGAGAAGGATTACGTCTTCGAAGGCCCGGAGGGGAAAAAGACTCTCGCCGATCTCTTCCAAGGCCGCAGCCAGCTCATCGTCCATCATCTGATGTTCAAGCCGGGCGACAAGGAGGCCTGCCATGGATGTTCTTTCCAGGCCGACCACATCGGCGGGCCGTTGATGCATCTGAAGCACAAGGACGTGATGATCACGGCGGTTTCCCGCGCGCCGTGGTCGGACATCGCGCCCTTCAAGAAACGCATGGAGTGGCAGTTCCCTTGGGTTTCCTCCTACGGCACCGATTTCAACCACGATTTCTGTGTGACCTTCACGCCGGAGGAACTCGCCACCGGCAAGATCAACTACAACTACGGCACCTCCCCCTACCTCTTTGAAGAGCTGCCCGGAGTGAGCGTCTTCACCAAGGACGAGGCGGGGAATATCTACCACACCTACTCCACGTACGCGCGCGGCCTCGATGAGCTGCTGGATGCGAACCACTACCTCGACATCACGCCGAACGGCCGCGGTGAGGAGGACCTTGAAAAGTGGCCGAAGTTTCACGACCGCTACGAGCACTCGGAAACGAAGAGCTGCTGCGGCGGCACTCACTGAACGATCTCCCGACAGTAAACCAACAAGCGTCTCCCCGACACAATCGAACCCCAAGAGATACCGCCATGTCACACTACGTTGATGGATTTGTTCTGCCCCTGCCGAAGGACAAGGTCGAAGAATACCGCGCGATCGCGGAGAAGGCCTCGAAGGTCTGGCTCGAACACGGAGCCTTGGAATATCGGGAGTGCGTCGGGGATGACCTGAACATCGAGGGAATGGTTCCCTTTCCGAAGATCGCTGCCGCCGGCGAGGCGGATACCGTGGTCTTCGCCTACATCGTCTACAATTCGAAGGAACATCGCGACGAAGTGAATGCGAAGGTAATGGCGGACCCGCGTCTCACGGAGATGGGTGCGCCGGACAACATGCCCTTCGATTGCTCGAAGATGGCCTACGGCGGCTTCAAGACGGTCGTCTACGCGAAGGCCTGAATTTTCGGCGAAGGCGGGACGAATCAAAAAAGTGAAAGGCAGATGTCCTGAAGCTTTCCCGCCGTTCGTCATCCTTGTGAATCCCTTGCTCAACTCAATCGAACCAAAGAAAAATGAACGCTACACTTACCACCACCAAGATCGAACCCTACCTCCAATTCGGCGGCCGCTGTGAAGAAGCCTTGGAATTCTACCGCAAGTCGCTCGACGGCGAAGTCGTGATGATGATGCGCTTCAAGGACAGCCCGGAACCCTGCGAAGGCGGTCCCAAGATGGATGAAAACCAGATCATGCATGGCTCGATCAAGATCGGCGAAACCATGCTGATGGCCACGGACTTCGGTTGCAGTGAAGGCGGCGGCCAAGCCGGCTTCAGCGGCTTCTCGCTTTCGCTCAGCGCCACCGATGAAGCGCAGGCGAACAAGTACTTCAACGCCTTGTCCAACGGCGGCAAGGTCGAGATGCCCTTGGGCAAAACCTTCTTCTCTCCATGCTTCGGCGTGGTGCAGGACAAGTTTGGCGTGAATTGGATGGTCATCGTGCCGGCCTGAAAGCCCCGCGCTGCCACAAACATCATCCCCTCCCAAGCATGTTCAAAAAGATCCTTATCGGCCTGGCAGTGATCCTCGTGGTGCTTGTCATCGTGATCTCGATGCAGCCGTCGGATTTTCGCATCAGCCGCTCGGCCGCGATTGCCGCGCCGCCGGCTACCGTCTTCGCCCAGGTGAATGAACTGCGCAATTGGGAGGCGTGGTCACCATGGGCGAAGATGGATCCCGGGATGAAACAGACCTATGAAGGACCACCCGCTGGCACCGGGGCGATCTCGAAGTGGTCGGGCGACAAGGTCGGTGAAGGCAAGATGACCATCACCGAAAGCAAGCCCGACGAACTGGTCCGCATCAAGCTGGAGTTCATCACGCCGATGGCGGCCACGAATGACGTGCAGTTCGACTTCAAACCGCAGGGCAACGAGACGCTCGTGACCTGGACCATGTCCGGGAAGAACAACTTCGTCCACAAGGCCTTCGGCCTGTTCATGGACATGGAAAAAATGCTGGGCGGGCAGTTCGAGCAAGGACTGTCCCAATTGAACACCGCCGCCTCCCAAAAGGCGGCTCCGTGAATTCTAACAAAAGATCCTAATGCCAACCATCAAAGCTCACCACCCCCTGGGCTCGGAAAAAAATCCGCAGCGCGAAGCCTCCCAGTACATGCTCCTCTTCCGCCACGGGATGTGGGACCAGGAACTCACGCCGGACCAAATCACGAAGGTCATGGACGATGTCACCGCATGGTTCGATGCCCTCGCCAGCAAAGGAAAGATCGCCGGTGGCAGCCCGCTTGAGGAAGGCGGGAAGACCGTACAGGTCCGGAATGGCAATGTCTCCGTGGTCGATGGTCCCTTCGTCGAATCCAAGGAAGCGGTCGCGGGCTACATCCTGGTGAATGCCGATAGCTTCGAGGAAGCGGTGGAAATCGCAAAGACCTCGCCGCTCTTCAAGTACGATCCATCCATGTGCACCGAGGTCCGTCAGGTCGCCTCGGAGTGTCCATTGTACCAGCGCCTTCGCGAGAAGGAAGCCGCTGCCGTTGGGGCATGAGGAATCGCGCGGATGCGTCGAGCTTGCGATTCCATGAAGACCGAAGCCGCCATCCGCGAACTCATCGAACGACGTGCCGACGCCTTCCGCGCCAAGGACGTGGAAGGCGTCTTCGCGTGCCAGTCGGAGGACATCGTCCAGTTCATCCTGGCCCCGCCTTTGAAGTGTGCGGGAAGAACCACCTTCGACCGCGAGAGCATGGAGGAATGGTTCGCTTCCTTCCAAGGACCACTCGGCTACGAGGTCCGAGAACTCGAAATCACCGCCACGGACGAGATCGCCTTCGCCCACAGCCTGAACCATCTCACGGGCACCGGCACCGACGGGAAGGAGTCAAAGCTATGGTTCCGCGACACGCTCTGCTTCCGACAGATCGAGGGTGCTTGGAAGATCATCCACGAGCACTCGTCAGTGCCATTCTACATGGATGGCTCCCTAAAGGCCGCGATTGATCTGGAGCCCTGAGGCGTTGCGATTCTCTTTGCCGCGAAGAACCCAATCAGGAGGAGAGTTCCTGAAGCCAGCCAAGGAAACATCGGGCAGGGAGCTTTGAAGGGGCTGGATTTGGGGCAATCGATTCCCGCCACCTCGCGGCCCAACCCGCCGCGGGCTAGAAGAAGTGTTGCAATCTCTTGACCGGCTGAACCGGATGATTGCTCATGAATCAAGCGATGTTTGCTGTAATCATAGGCAGAAATGAAGCGGCTCTTGTCGTTTTCCTTTCCAGACAGAGCAAGCACCGAACCATCACCACTCCAGTTCACGCTCCGGACCAGATAGGGACCTTCTGAGTACAGCTCACCAAGGATCGCAGGCCTTGAGAATGTCCATGGCCAATCGGACGCCTTCAGGTTGATGGAGACGTCGACGAAGCCGGTGAGTTCTGAGAAAGCGTTATGTTTCCTCCCCGCCGGCCCGTGGATCACAATAATCTCGGGAAGGCAGAAATACGTCACAACTAGAAAGGAGAGGGAAAGGTACAGGGCGGAGCCGAACACGCAGAGTGCCAAGAAACCGCTGAGGAACTTTCTCCGCTGCCTTGATGTGCTCGCCGCCCTCATCGCCGGAGAAACACCAGCCTCATTCCGCCGCCCGGACAGGCTTTCCGCCGGACAAGCCGACAGCTCACATAGCCTCCCGTGAAAAGAATCATCGCGGGTATGATCCAAGCCCAAACGGAGACAGAGGCGATTGTTCGTGACCCGATCTCTGCCATGAAGGGTCCTTGCCCTCCGCGTTCGGCGAGTAGCGCGGGAATCCTTCTCGCCGACTCCCCCATGTCACGCGCTGCCCCGGAGCCGATGCGTTCGTGCTCGCGGAAATCATAGGCCATATAGAACGCGGTTTCTTCAGGGGATCTCCGGATCGCCCTCGCGAGGACCGACCCATCGGCACTCCAACAGAACTGATCGAGAGGGACGGGGTCTTCCGTGGATAGGCGGCCGAGGCTCACCGGTTGCCACGACCACGGCTTGTCGGAGACCATGAGTTCCAAGCTTCGTTCGGTGATCTCGACGAAGACCTTGTGCTTGTCGCCGGCGGGACCTTCCACCGGAGCCCTGCTTGTCGCGAAAAGCCCGCCGATCAGGATTGCGAAGAGCGCAACGATGAGAGTCATTGCCCCGATCATCAAACCACACAGGACGAGGGCGGGATCTCTGCGGGGCTCCATCACGATGCGAGATGACACTCCCTTTTCGAAGGCCGGAGGAAGGAAACGTGAAATCCGGTGGAAGACCTCACCGCCCGATCGGCGAAACCGGCGACTTCCCGTCCGTCATCTGGATCGGCTTGATCAATCCCTTGTCGTCGTACCCGATCTTCTCCACCGCAAGCTTCCGGCCCCCGCGGAAGGGCGCCGCCTTCTTCGAAGTCTCCCAGCGGTGATAGACAATGAACCACTCCTTCGTGGAGGGATTCTCGACAAAGGAATGATGCCCCGGTCCCTGGTGCTTGTCATCACTCTCCAGAATACAGCCGCGATAGTGCCAGGGTCCTACCGGTGAGGCTGCGGTCGCGTAGTGGACGGAGTAGGTGGAGTCGTTCCACTTCCCGTGACTGTAGGAAAGGTAATAGGTGTTGTCCCTCCGGTGCATGAAGGCCCCCTCCGTGAAGTTTTCCGGCTGTGCGATATCCACCTCGCGTTTGAAGGAGATCATGTCCTCCGCCATCTCGAAAATCCGGAGCTTCGCGCCTGCGCTGCCGCCCGCATAGAACCACGCCCTCCCATCCTTTGGATCGACGAACACCGTCGGGTCTATCGCCTCGAAGCCATCGCCTCCCTTGAGCAGCGGCTTGCCGGAGTCCTTGAAAGGTCCCGAGGGGCTCGTCCCCACCGCCACGCCAATGCGGCTGGGCGTTGGGGTCTGCGGGCCGACGGAGTAATAGAAGTAGAACTTTCCTCCCTTTTCCGCGAGGGCTGGTGCCCATGCGCCGTGCCATGGAGCGCCGTCCTCCTTGACCCAAGGCACCTTGTCGAGTTCGAGGATCGTCCCCTCCCGCTTCCACGTATGGAGATCGGCAGAGCGGTAAGCGGCAAAGACCGGCTTCCGGCTGCGCGGCTCGGTCGGGTAGAGCCAGTAGTCGCGACCGACAACCGCTGCGTGCGGGTCGGCGCCATCCATCACCGGATTTGCCAGCAGCGGCAGATGGAGCAGGAGGCTCGCGAGGAAGAAGCGCGGCAGGGTCATGCACGGACCACTAACGCAGACGGAACCCCGAGTCTTGCGGATTCAACCGGAGGCAACAGATCAAACGATCATCGGGATCGGTCCCTGCGGGTCACGAAGCTGTTGAAGGCGGGCGATGCCGCCGCGGATGTCGCGGAGGAGGTCGCCTAGCTCGTGCCGGAGTTCATCATCCGTCGAGGGGTCGTTCCAGAGACGCAGGACCACCCGTTCCAAACGCCGGTCGCTCCGCTCGCATTCACGGGGAAGCCCCTCGCGGAAAGTGGGAAAGCGGCGGTTCACAAGGCACATCCAGATTTGCTGGAAACCCGCCTCCCGGCTGAAGCCGAAGTCGGGCGTACCACCGCTTTTGCCAATCAAGGCCGCGATCCGGTCTGCCTGCGCGTTCCGCTCCCCCGCCAGTTGCTTGCACACCTTCGCCAGCATGCCGGATTCCGAAATAGTCGCGGCTTGCTGATAGGCACACACCGAATCAAGCGTGCGGGTCAAGGCTGTTTGGAGGGACACGGCGGAAGCTTGAGTCGGAAGCCGAAGCTCGTTCATCCCTTAACCTTCGCAGGAGGCATGCCGAAAGTCATGCGTGGGACGCACGGAGTTCCCGGCCTTGATCTTTCAAGTGTTCCACGGAAAAGCAATTGTTAGAGAAATCCAGCACAGCCGAAGCATTCTGCAATTCCCCGCGCGCGCGCGTAGCGCTTTGCAATTCAGGAGCTGCCAAGTTGCCGGGCGACGCCTTCCACGGCACGCGACCATGCCTCTGCCAATGTCGGGTGATAATGCGGAATCGCAAGGTATTCCGTGGCGGTCAAACCGAGCTCGATGGCCCCTTGGAGAAGATGCGCGGTTTCAATCACCAGGGGGCCGGCGGCGGCGGCCCCCACGAGACGGCCGGTTCCGGCGTCCGCGATGACTTTCACGAATCCCCGGCGGCAACCGACAATGATCCCTTTTCCTTGGTGGGCGTAGTCCTGCTTCGCCGAAACGACCTGCTTGCCCCTCTCCCTTGCCTCCTTTTCGGTGAGCCCGATTTCAACGCACTGCGGCTCGGTGAACCAGCCGCTCATCGCGGAACGGCGGTTCCACTCGGCAGCAGCATCGCGGGGGCCGTCCCTCACGAGGCGGATGGCGTTCTTCCCGGCAACCTCGCCCTGGATGACGGCCAAGTGGACCACCGGCACCGGGCTGGCACAGTCCCCTGCGGCGAAGACATGGCCGACAGAGGTCGCACAGCGCTCATCGATCAGGATCCGGCCCCCGTCCATCGCGATGCCGATGCCTTCCAAGCCGAGACCGGAGGTCGAGGGAACACGGCCGGTCGCGATCAAAAGTGCATCCGCCTCCAGCGAGGTCGCAGCACCCTCGAGTTCCAGCCGGAAGCGGCCCTCTTCGTGAACTACCGACTTCACGACCGTTTCCTTAAGGAACCGGATACCGCGATCCGTGCTTTCCTCCTCCAGCACCGCGGCGATTTCAGGGTCCATCCGGCGCATGATCGCGGGACTACGCGCGATCACCGTCACCCTGCTGCCCAAGCCCTCGAAAAGGTGGGCGCATTCCATCCCGATCGCCCCGGCGCCGACCACTGCCAGCTGCTCCGGAAGAAATGGCAGCCGGATGACATCGTCGCTGGTCCAGTAGGGTGTCCCGGCCAAGCCGGGAATCTCCGGAACCGCGGAGACCGAACCCGTTGCGATGACAAAGGCAGTCGCCTGGAGCCGACGAGGGGTGCCGTCCGCAGGGGTGAATTCGATCTCATGCGGTCTGGTGAATCGTGCGGTTCCACGGAGCAGCGCGTAGTGGCCGCAGGTCATATCGTTTTCGCGATCATGGCGGAATTCCTCCACCAATTTCCTCACCCGTTCCCGGAACACTTCGATATCGAGCTCCGGCGGCCCGACCCGGATGCCGAAGCGGGCGGCATTGCGGATTTCCCGCATGCGGTTCGCTGTTTCAATGAGGGCCTTCGAGGGCATGCACCCGCGCAGGATGCACAGCCCGCCGAGGGTGCCGGCAGATTCGACGAGGGCGACCTTTGCGCCCAGGTTCGCCGCGGTCTTCGCGGCAGCATGCCCCCCGCTGCCCCCACCAATCACGATCAGGTCATGCGATTCGGCTGGCTTCATGGCGGGTCGCACGATCAGCACCTTTCCAGCCGGTGGCCGTGCGGGAGAAAGTGAAGATGACATCGGATTCGAAGGAATCCATGCGGTGGACGTAGCGATCGATTTCGATCGTCTCCTCGTTCACCCGGATCAGGTGGAACCCCTGCGGTTCCCCTTGAAGGCGGGTGGAACAAACGGTCGGTGCTTGGGAAACGATGCACTGCCAGCCTGCTTGTTCCCCGATGGTAGCGAGGTGGGACTGATGGAAATGGCCGCAAAGCACCAGATCGACCCGATGCTTCACGATGAGCGCGACGAGATCCGCAAGCGGTTGCACGACGTCCCGGCCATGCCCCACGGGCGCGAGTAGCGGATGGTGGAGGACAAGAACGCGGAAGGTTCCCGGGGCTCCGGAGAGGCGTTGATCAAGGCGATGAAATCCCTCCGGCGTGAGCCGGCCGACGGACCAGTCCGCGTGAAGGCCGAAGGGCTTCGAGCTATTGACGCTGGCGACATGCAGGCCAGGAGCGGTGTACAAGGGCTCGATGTTTTGCCCGAAGGTCTGGCGATAGCGTTTGAAGGGAGCGAAGAAGCGGTCGAAAGGCTGATTGAGCGCGGGGATATCGTGATTCCCGGGAATGACCAGACGCGGCCGGGGCAGACGCTCGACGAAGGCCTTCGCATCAGCCAATTCGTGCCGCCGTGCCCGCATGGTCAGATCCCCGCTCAGAATGGTGACATCGGGCGCAATTTTCTCTGCCTTCGCGAGGAATGCGGAAGCAACCAGAGGGTCTGCCGCACCAAAATGCGGGTCGGAAAGGTGGAGGATGCGCATCATGAGGAGACCTCCTTTTCATTGGCAATGCTTCCTGCCCCGCAGCAGGTCTGCCCGACTGAGCCGGCATTGAGGAGGAAGAGGGGGCGAGCCATGGCGACTTTTGTCATCCCTTCCTAACAGACAGCATGCCGTCGCTGAGACTCATCATAGGGAACTGGAATTCAGTGTGAAACGTGGGTCATTCCTGCGCCCTCGCGAAGCTGGATATGCAAAACACAATGAAAGGCGGGCGATTCATGCATTTTGCACAACAATGCATCACTAGAAACGAGGCTCTGCATTTTGCAAATTTTGCAAATGAGATCCCGACCCGATCTCGTTGCGTTTACCTTTCATTATCAGCGCTTTAAATCGATTTCCAAAAACTGGTTCGCCGACTGCGAAAAAGAAACTCGCTATGAATCCCATCCTTCTTTTCCGCTCCAGTGCCTGCCGGGTGAACGGTAAAGTCTTCTTCGCCATCCCGGCTTGGTTCCTGTGCATGGTCCTCGGTGTCGCCTCGCTCGGTCTGAACTCCTGCCGCACGGCGCAGGGCTTTGGACAAGACGTGGAGCATGTCGGTGACAAGATCGAAGATGCCGCCTCGCGCTGAGGCGGCGCTTCTCCGAAGCAAAGAACCCGTATCGGCCTATGGCCGAAACGGGCTTTTCTTTTCTGGAGTGAAGGAATCCCGCTTCTTCACCTGTTCCACCTGATAAGCAGGTGAGGAACAGGTGAAACCGCCGGGGGAGATTTGTCTACGTAGCATGGCTGACAGCATGCCACGGGCATTCCCATCATCCACTTCCACCGGTGGGCCCCGCCCATGAACGGGGCGGGAGCGGAGCGCGACGGATTTCTTATCGTCCTTTAGTCCAAGAAGCTGCGGAGCATCCAGGCGGTCTCCTCGTGGGCCTGCAGTAGGTCGGTCAGGAAGTCGGTCGTGCCCGCATCCCCAGCTTCGTCCAAGGCATCGACGGCCTTACGGACTTCGCGCGCGGCGGCTTCGTGGTCATCGCGCAGGGCGGCAATCGCGTGGTTGCCATCGACAAGGGCACCCGGGACTTCCTTGAGGGTCGCTTGGGCAAGAAACTCCTTCATCGAGCCCGGGCTCGCGGCACCCATCATGCGGATGCGCTCGGCGGTTTTGTCGATGGCCAAAGCCAGCGCGTCGTACTGCTTCTCGAAGAACTCATGAAGCGTGTGGAAGCGGTGCCCGGTGAGATTCCAGTGGAAGTTCCGGGTCTTGGCGTAGAGCACGTGCTGGTCGGCAAGAATGGCGGAGAGGTGCTTCACCGCAAGGCCGCGGACCTTGGCATCGAGGCCGATATGGATGACCTCGGTTTGTGAAACGGCGGAGGAGGCTTTCTTGGTGGCTTTCTTTTTCATGGGTAAGCCTCTACTAGCAAATGACGAACCGCCGTGATGATGAATGCCATATATTATTGTATATCAAATATTTACAATAATATCCAGAGGGGATGGCCATGAGGTGAAAATCGCAATCTGCACGGTGCCCGCCTTCCTTGCGAATGAGGCGCTTCAGGTCCAAGCTCCCGGGCATGTCCGATCCCCTCCAGGCAATTTCCGCCGCCTATGATGTGTTGCGTTCCCTTTCCTTCGGGGACCGCGCCGCGGGGTTGAGACGAGCCGCCGACCTCCTGGAGCAATCGAGCGGGGACTTCGCGCGACTGATGGCGGAAGAAATGGGCAAACCGGTCGCGCAGGGAAAGATGGAGGTAGAGAAGTGCGCGAAGGTCTGCCGCTACTACGCGGCGCACGCGGAAACGATGCTCGCTCCGGTGACGGTGGAAGGAGCCACGGTCATGCACCAGCCGTTGGGACCGGTGCTGGCAATCATGCCTTGGAATTTCCCCTTCTGGCAGGTCTTTCGCTTTGCCGCGCCAGCGCTGATGGCGGGGAACACGATCCTGCTGAAGCATGCTTCCAATGTCAGCGGCTGCGCGAAGGCGATCGAGGGCATCTTCGATCAGGCCTACGAGTCTTCCGATTTCGTGAAGGCGGTCTTCGTCTCCGGGAAAGAAGTGGAGCCGCTGATCGCGGACCCGCGGATCCGTGCCGTGACTTTCACGGGGAGCACCCAGGCCGGCCGCAGAGTGGGGGCAGCAGCCGGGAAGCATCTCAAGAAGTCGGTGCTCGAGCTCGGCGGAAGTGATCCCTACCTGGTGCTGGAAGATGCCGATTTGGAGGCTGCCGCAACGACCTGTGCTGCGGCCCGCATGGGGAATGGCGGCCAGAGCTGTATCGCGGCGAAACGTTTCCTCGTGGTCGATTCCGCCCACGACGAATTCGTGGCGCTCCTGCGCGAGGAACTTTCCCGCTACGTGCCAGGTGATCCTTTCCAGGAAGAGACATTGCTGGGCCCGATGGCTCGCGGGGACTTGCGCGACGAGATCCACGGTCAAGTGATCGACAGCCTTGCGGCGGGTGCGGAATTGCTGCTGGGAGGTGAGATCCCCGAAACTGCGGAACTACGAGGAAAGCCGTACTACCCGGCAACGTTGCTCGCCGGGGTGAAGCCGGGCATGCGTGTTTTCGACGAGGAGACCTTCGGCCCGGTGGCGGCAGTGACGCGGGTCAAGAACATGCAGGAGGCGATCGAACTGGCGAACCGCTCGCCCTTCGGACTCGGCGCGGCGGTATTCAGCGGGAATGATGCGCGGGCCCGGAGCGTCGCCCAAGCGCTGGAAACCGGCACGGTGGCGATCAACGCGCAGGTGGTGTCCGATCCGCGGTTTCCCTTTGGCGGGATAAAGGATAGCGGCTGGGGCCGGGAGCTCGGGGAGCATGGCATCAAGGAGTTCGTGAACGTCAAGACCGTGAGGTGACGCCGGAGTCCCTGGAAAATGTTTCTTGCCAGACGGGGAAAAGCCGCCAGTCTCCGCGCCCCCCGCCGTTGCGGGCTTGTGCGATCCGGGAGGCGTTTGGGTAAGGCTTCTAGGATCACCCGTCCTTGAACCACCTGAACTATCCCTATGGAAACACCACCTTTCTCCGAACTCGGTCTCCCGGCCGCCCTTCTCGCCGCCGTCGAAGCCCTTGGCTTTGAACGCCCTTCGCCGATCCAGGCGATGGCGATTCCCGTTGCCCTGACCGGCCGCGACATCCTTGGCTTGTCCCACACCGGATCCGGCAAGACCGCTGCATTCACGCTGCCGCTGCTTGCGAAGCTCGATTTCAAGAAGCTCGCGCCCCAAGCGCTGATCCTCTGCCCGACCCGCGAACTCGCGGTGCAGGTCTGCGAAGAGGTCCACCGCCTCGGCTCGAAGCTCGGCCAGCTTCGCGCCATTCCCGTCTATGGTGGTGCGCCGATGGATCGCCAGCTCCGGGCCCTGCGCGACGGCGTCCAAGTCGTCGTCGGAACTCCGGGCCGCGTGATGGATCACCTGCGCCGTGGTTCTTTCGATGTCAGCAAGATCGAGACGGTCGTGCTCGACGAAGCGGACCGCATGCTCGACCTCGGTTTCCGCGAGGAGATGGAAGAGCTGCTCGCTGCGATCCCCAAGGAACGCCAGACGATGTTCTTCTCCGCGACGATGAGCCGCGGTGTGACGCACCTGATCGGCAAGTTCGGCAACAACGCGCAAACGATCGAGATCGACCAGAAGTCCAAGACGGTCTCGACCATCGACCAGTGCTGCTACGAAGTCCGCGAGCGTTCGAAGGTCGAAGTGCTTTCCCGCCTGCTCGACATGGAGCAGTCCCGGCTCGCGATCATTTTCTGCAATACGAAGCGCTCCGTCGATGAGTGCACCGAGGCGCTGCTTGCCCGTGGATACACGGTGGACCGTCTGCACGGCGACATCACCCAGCAGATGCGCGAGCGCGTGCTGCGCCGGTTCCGCGATGGCACCATCGAGCTTCTTGTCGCGACCGACGTCGCGGCCCGTGGACTCGACGTCGAGAACATCGATGTGGTCTTCAACTACGACCTGCCGCAAGACCCGGAAGACTACGTGCACCGCATCGGCCGCACCGGTCGTGCCGGCCGCAGCGGCCGCGCCGTGAGCTTTGTCTTCGGTCGCGAGATCCACCGGCTGGAAATGATCGAGCGCTACACGCGCCACCCGATCCGCCGCGAGCGCGTGCCTTCCCAGGAACAAGTGGAAGGCCGCCTTGCCGACCTGCTTTTCGATCAGATCCGCGAACGCCTCGAGAAGGGCGAATTCGAATCGCACGAAAGCCAAATGGACCGGCTGCTTGAGCAGGGTTTCACCCCGACCGACGTTGCCGGTGCCCTGATCACCATGCTGAAAGAAGCTTCCGGCCGCGAGTTCGGTGAAATCGCCGAAGACCGCGAAGTACCGGGCCAGCGCGGTCGCCGCGACACGCGTGAACCGCGTGGCGACTCCCGGGAGCGGGCTCCGCGTGAACCTCGCGAGCGTGCTCCGCGGAGTGAAAGGCCGCACGACAATGCGGACATGGTCCCGCTCTTCTTTTCTCTCGGAAAATTCCACGGCGTGAAGGTCGGTGAGATCATCGGCATGCTTTACGGCGAAGCCGGACTTCCGGATGGCGCGGTGGGGCACGTGAAGCTCTTCGCCAAGCATAGCTGCATCGACGTGCGGAAGGATTGCGCGGAGCGGTTGATCCAGATCTCGAAAGGTGCGAGCCTGCGAGGACGGAACTTCATCCTCGACTACGATCGGGGTCCGAAGGACGGGCCACGGTAAATAGCAGTTCCCGCGAGAAGCGTGGCGAGAGCTGTGCTCACCCCGCGCCAAGCTGGCGGCGGATCCACTCCGGATCCCGCCGCATGTCGGCTCAATCATCTCCGCTCGCCCACGCCGTGATGTTCAGGTTCCCGCTCGCGATTTTGATTGTGGACCGGTGATTCCTTGGAATCTCCATCTCCGGATCGCGGTGGACAAAGCATCCGAGTCGCGAGCCGTAAAACTCAATGGCGAGTAGCTTGTCGCCGGCATCGTAGTGGGCCAGCACATCTCCCAATGCGACGAAGGGGATCTCCTCCGGCCGATCGAATTCCCTGATGACCTCTTCCAGCATCGATTGCGGGATCTTGCGGGTCTTGGGAAACTTCAGCGCGGAAGACTCAATCGGGTCCAATTCGATCAGACCCGATCCCGGGGGTGACAGAGCTGCCACCCCCTCGTAGAGGCGGGACATCGCCGCCACCCGCTCCTCGTTGCCATAGTATGACGCGCTTTCGAATCATAGCCCTCCACGATACTGAACACCAACCCAGCGATACATGCCCATCCGGCGAGAGCAAAAGGCGCCGCAATGAGAAGAGTTCGGCGTTTCATGCGGTGCTAGTTTCAGGGTGCAGCCCCTCACAACTTCGCGAGATTCGCTGAATCGATCTCGGTCGCGCGGAAGCGCTCGAAGAAGCTCAGGAGCGGGCCGGTGAGAGCGGTGGTCACAAGGGCCATGATCACGAGCATCGTGAAGATGCGGGGCGAGAGGATGCCGAGATCGTAGCCGATGTTCAGGGCGATCAGCTCCATGAGGCCGCGGGTGTTCATCAGGGCGCCCAGCTTCAGCGAGTCGATCCAATTCATGCCGGTGAAGCGCGCGGTGACGGCGGTGCCGCCCAGTTTACCGATGGTCGCGACGACGATGATCAGCAGGCAGATCATCCATCCCTGAAGGTCATTCAGCAGGGCGATTTGGGTGCGGAGCCCGGTGAAGGCAAAGAAGAGCGGCAGCAGCAAGACGGAGCTGAAATTCTCGATCCTGACCCCCAGCTTGTGCCGGAAGCCTTCGGTCTGCGGCATGATCGCCCCGGCGAGGAAGGCGCCAAACAATGCATGGATGCCAATCGCTTCCGTGCAGAGTGATGAGGCCACCACCACGCAAACGATCACCGCCAGGGTGCGTCGTGAGGGATCGGGACGCTCCAACTCATCTTTTCCGAGCCAATGCGGCAGCAGCTTCCTGACGGCATAGACCATCAAGGCGACGAAGACCAGGACGAGGGCAAGGTTCAGAGCCGAGGCACCGACACTGGTGGCGCGGGCGATGGCCACGACGAAGGCGAGGATGCTCCAGGCGGTGACATCATCGACGGCCGCGCAAGTGATCGCGGTACTCCCCAGGAAGGTCTTCGACATGTGTCTTTCCTGAAGGATGCGGGCCAGCACCGGGAAAGCGGTGATGCTCATGGAAATCCCCATGAAGAGGGCGAAGGCCGTAAAGCTGGTGCCGGGCTGGGCCAAACTACTATAAAGGAAGTAGGCGAGCGCCACGCCGAGGAAATACGGCGCCACGATGCTGGCATGGCTGACCACCACCGCGGTGTGGGCCTTGTTCCGCACGTGGCTCACGTTCAGGTCCATCCCCACGGTGAACATGAAAAGGCAGACCCCGATCTGGCTGAGCAACTTCAAGGTGCCGAGCGAGGAAGCCGGAAACACGAACTGGAATGCGTCCGGCATAAGCAAGCCGAACAAAGAAGGCCCGAGGATGATCCCCGCCGCCATTTCCCCGATGACCGAGGGCTGGCCGAAGCGCGCGAACAAGCCGCCCAGCAAGCGGGACGCCGCAATGATCACGAGCAACTGAAGGAAGAGATGGCTGAGGGGACTGCTGAAATTCTCGCTTACTCCTTTCAACATCGAGGCAAGCATCGACCCTTCAGGTTCCGCGAGCACCCGGTGCACCGGGGTCACGTCGCCGGCTGCCACCGGTGAAGGCAAGCGCGCCCCAAAGTGCAGCAAGCCGGCAATGGCCAGCCCGACGACGGCGAGAACCGCAAAATAAAAGATGGCGGTGCGTTTCATGGAAATGGCGAGCCAGCCAAACTCAATTCTCAACCGGTGGCGCCGCGTGCGAGGGCGACATTTTCTCCACAGGCTTGCCGTCCTCCTCCTCACGGGAGAACCACGTGTAGAAGCCCTCGGTCAATTCCAGCTTCATCCATTCTCCGAGCATGCCGAAGAGGCGGAGCATGTCCTTTCTTTCGAGCGTGAAGCCCGGGATCAGACAGCGCATGCCCTTGTTCGTCCGGCCGAGAAGCCCATGCTTTCGGCGGCGCTTGGCGATGGCGGCAAAGCGCCGGTTGTAGCAGCTCATCAAGGCGGAGAAGATCCTGCCGCTCGGCGGTGAGAAAGGCGGCATGGTCAGCGCGATCTCGCCATCCTGAAACGGTGGCACGACCACGCCCCAATAGTAGAGGCTGAGGTCGAGGCGGAAAGCGAGGCTCATCAAGTCGAACTCCGCCATGTAGTGGTACTTGTCCTTGTAGACCGACTCGAACCAGCGGCGATGACAAATGGAGAAGTCGCGGTTGTGCTTCGCGAGGATGGCGGGCGTCATCTCACCGCGGCGCTGCTGCGAAATGAGATTCGCCGCGCTGGAGGTAGTGAAGGAGATCCAGTCCATGCCCGGGCTGTAGAAGGGATCCATGAAAGCAGCGGCATCGCCGACGAGCACGAAGCCGTCGCCCGAGAAGGTCGTGCTGTAGTACGCCAGGTTGCGCCGCCAGTGCACGTCTTCCTCGTCGTAGGTCGCGTCTTCCAGGATATCGCGCGCGACCGGGTGCTTCATCAGGAAATCCTTCAGGCGGTCGGCGACCTTACCGCCTTCGGGCCAATCGACGATCCGCTGGTCGAAGACGACACCGACGCTGGTATCGCCGCCCTTGAGGGGAATCCACCAGCTCCACCAGCCGTCACCGATGATGTGATTGGTCGCGGTGCCGCGGATGCCATGCACGACCTTTGACCACTCGGGGTACTTCTTCGCGAGTTCAAGGCCGTCCCAATCCTTCAAGCCGCGCCAGCGCGACCATGCGGCGGCGGTGGGGTGCTCCGTGTTGCGGACCCACCAGCCGTTCTTGCGGGCGAGCAAGGCGGCCACGCCCGAGGCATCGACCACCCAGCGTGCCTTCACCGTGTGCACGGTGTCATTGTATTTCAGCTCGATGACCTGCTGGCCGCCGGCCACGAGTTCCACGCTCTTGATCGTGGCGGGGCGCAGGATCTGTGCACCGGCCAATCCGGCACGGCGGAGCACTTCTTCATCGAAGGTCGATCGGTCGAGCTGGTACGAGGGAAGCCGTACTTGGTACTTCGCGCCCAGTTCGCTGGCGTCCGCGATCGACTCCACCTGCTCGTTCTTGAACCAGAAGCGCAGCCCCTGCTTCGCGATGTGATTCTCGTTGAGGTAGCGTGTCAGGCCGAGCACGCGGCCCATGAAGTAGGCGCTGACCTCCACGGTCGCCTCGCCCACCCGCCGGGTGAGCTTTTCGGTACGCTCCACGATGAGCAGGCGCAGGCCGGGATTCTGCCGCATCAGCAAGGTCGCGGTGGCGGCACCGGAAAGGGCGCCGCCGAGGACGACGACGTCATATTCTTCGGAAAGGGTGGGTGCTTGCGATGTCATGCGGACTTTTTCGTGAGTTCGTGCGGACCAGCGCCGGCCGTCGCGGTGGCGGGATCGGAGAAATCAATACGCGGGACGAGCTCGAAGCGCTTCTGGATGGCACACACCGTGTAGAAGAGCCAGACCTGCAGGCGCAGCCGCCAGCCGAGGTTGGTATTGCCGGCGACCAGATTGTTCACCGCCCACTCCATTCCCTTCGGCGGATTCTTGTCCATGAAGACCTCGAAGGAATAGTTGTCGTAGAACATCTTGATCATGTTCAGGAAGACCTGGCACATCTTGCCGACGTGCTTCGTGTAGCGCTTCTGGGCTCTTTCGGAAAGGGCGGTGCCTGCGGCGTCCGCAGCCACCAGTTCCTTTGCCGCCGCGTAGCCGGAGCGGATCGCGAGCATGACCCCCGAGGAGAAGATCGGATCAATGAAACCGGCCGCATCACCGATGAGGAACCAGCGCGGCCCGGCATTCTGAAGGTGGCGATACGTGTAGTCCCCGGCAAAGGCATAGTCGCTGACGCGCTCTGCATTCGCCATGCGACGCTGGAGCTCGCTGGACGTCGCCACAACGTGCTCGAAGCACTCGGCGGGGGTCTTCCCGGTGGACTTGAAATGCTCCAGGGTCTGGACGAGGCCGATCGAGGTCTTTTCCGCATCCAGCGGGATCATCCAGAACCAGCCGAAAGGAAGGCGGACAATGGTAATGTGCCCTTGGTCCGGGGCATCGTTCCGCAGGACGCCGCGGAAGTGACCGAAGGTGGCGAACTTCTTCGGCAGACCGAGGTCGGTCTTGGGAAGCTGCATCTGTTTGCCAAGGAAGGCATCGCGCCCGCTCGCATCGAGAATCCAGCGCGCGGAGAGTTCATGGGTCGCGCCATCCTTCTCGCAAGTCACGGTGACGCCGTCGCCGGTGATGGCGGCGGACTTCACTTTCGTTTGCTGCCAGATTTCGCAGCCGAGCGATCCGGCGTTCTCTAACAAAAGGTTGTCGAACTTCGCACGCTCGACCTGGAAGGTCTGTGCGTAGCCGGACTTCAGGTAGCGGCCAAAGAGGATCTTGATGGCAGCCTTCGAGTTCCCGAGCACGAACTCCGCGCCGAGTTTCTCCATAAAGCCGAATTCCTTCATCTTGTCCCACGCGCCGATTTCCTTCAGCACGTCGTTTCCGTACGGGATCAGTGATTCACCGACATGGAAGCGCGGGAAACTCTCGCGTTCGAGGATCAGCACATTCTTGCCGGCTTTGGCCAAGGCGCTCCCCGCGGTGCTTCCGCCGGGACCGCCGCCAATGATGATAACATCGTAAATCATGAGAGAGGGACGGGCGGAGAATCCGTGGTAGGGCGGGCGAATCCAAGGAGATTTGTAATCACTCCACCGGAAGGGGGCATGCGGAAAACCCATCGGCAAATCTCGTTTCTGCACAAGGAGTTCCCTCTTTTGTGGGATTCCGCCGATGGCGCCGAAACGTCATAGTGGGATCGCGGTTTCTCCCCGAAGATCCCTTTCCACGGATGAAGATTCTCCTCTTTCCCCTTTCCGTCGCGATGTTCGCGAGCGTGCTCTTTGCAACGGGCACGAAGGACGCTGCTACCAGCCGCACGTGGGTATCGAACGACGGCCGCCCCATCGAAGGAGCCTACCTGCGGGCGAATACCGACACCGTGGTGATCCGGCGGGAGGACGGCAAGGAGCTCTCCCTGCCCCTGAAATTCCTGAGCGCCGCCGACCGTGAATTTGTGGCTCAGAAGAGGGCCGCGATGGAATCCACCAATGCCCCCGTAGAGAAGGTGAAGGAGTACCTGAAATACAATCTCTCCGGCGGCTCGGAGAAGTGGCCGGAAGACCGCAGGAAGCGCATCACGGACGCCATGGATGCGGCGGTGGCCCTCTACAACAAGACGGGCGTCTTCAAGAAAACCCTCACCGCCAACAATAGCCCCGGAACCCCGACCGCGGATGCGAATTACGATGGCTGGATCAATTTCGGAGGTTCCATCAATGCCCGCGTCGCCCTGCACGAGATCGGCCACACGCTGGGCATCGGCACGCACGGGAACTGGCAGGCAAACATCGAGGACGGCAAGTGGACCGGAAAGCACGCGCTGGAGCAACTCCGCGAATTCGACGGCAAGGATGCCGTGCTCCATGCGGACCGCATGCACTTCTGGCCCTACGGACTCAATTTCGACCATGAGTCGAACAAGGAGAACGACCTGCGCCACGTGAAAATGGTGGCCGCGATGAGGAAGGACATGGGGATCGATTGAGGGCCCGCTTGCCAGACGGCAAACATCCGCTTCACTGGATGTATGGCGGATTCACCCGGCAATTCACTCCTCAGGTTTCTCCTGCCACTGCTGCTGTTCTCGCCATCCTGCGGCTCGCTTCAATCGAATGCCCTGCGCTCCACGGAGCGGCTGCCGCAAGCGAACGACACCGTGACCGGGACCGGCCAGCTCGCGGTGAGCGGTTTCCGTGCGACGGCGATGGCGGTCATCCGGCAGCCGGCGACCACCTTGCGCACCGGAATCGCGATGCTCTGGCACAGGCCGCGCGAAGTGGTGGGCGGAAACATTCTTTGGGAAGATCTTGCCCCGGCGCCCCAGCCCGCGGAGATCCCGGGCACACCGGAGTTCGAGGCGCTGCTCGATCGCAAAGGGATGCCAAAGCAACAGTCGGGAAACATCTCCTGGTTGGTGGACGGCCCCGGTTTCTTTTCCGAACTCGACCGTCAGTTGGAGAAGGCGACCGGCTCCGTCGACATCCAGTTCTTCATCTACGACAACGATGATGTCGCGGTGCGGTACTCGGACAAGCTGAAGCGGAAAGCGGAGCAGATCCCGGTGCGTGTCCTCTTTGACGACTTGGGCAGCACCTTCGCCCACACCGCGGCACCGGAGACGCCGGGGCCTCAAGGCTTCGTGCCGCCGACCGACATCGCGGACTACCTGCGGGACCATTCGAAAGTGCGCGTGCGCCGTTCGCTCAATCCGTGGCTGGTGTGCGACCACACCAAGCTGCTCGTCTTCGACCAGCGGACCGCGATCATGGGCGGGATGAACATGGGCCGCGAGTACTACTCGGAGTGGCACGACCTGATGGTGAAGGTGGAAGGCCCGATCGTCGGCAACCTTGCCCGCGAGTTCAACCGCGCCTGGAGAAAAGCGAGCCTCTTCGGGGACTTCTCCATCTTCCACTATCCCAGGGCGATCCGTGTCCCCGAAACCGGGCCCAAGGACATCCCGCTGCGCCTGCTGCGCACCGATGCCGCGAAAGGCCAGACACAGATTCTGGATTCCACGCTACTCGCCATCCAAGCAGCGCGGAGACGCGTCTGGATTGAGAACCCCTACTTCGCCCACGATGAAACGGCGCGGGCGCTGGTGGCCGCGGCGCGGCGCGGGGTGGATGTGCGGGTGATCCTTCCCTCCCGCGGGGACTCCGCGATCATGGATGCGGGAAATCTCGCGACCTCACGCGATCTCATCCGGGCCGGGGCGAAGATCTACCGTTACCCGCGGATGACCCACATGAAGGTCATCATCTGCGACGGCTGGGCTCATGTGGGATCCGCGAATCTCGACACTCTCAGCCTCCGGCTCAACCGGGAGCTGAACCTCGCCTTCTCCGATCCGAAGGCGATCCGCAGCTTGGAAAGCGCGGTTTTCAACCCGGATTTCCGGGCTTCAAAACCGATCCGCCTGGAGGAAACGAATTCCCCCGGCGGTCCGCTGGCGGAGACGATCGCGGATCAGCTTTGAGCCGGGATCAATCGACGTTTCTCACCGGTGCCTTCCACACCAGCCGCACGGCATCGAGGCGGACTCGTGCCGTGGCGATGACCTCGGCGAGTTCGGCTTCGCGGGACTGGAGGGCGGCGATTTCTTCCGGCTTCACGTGGTCATTCACCTCCGCGAGATCGCGCAGGCGGGAGAGTTCCGCGGAGAGTTCCGAGCGCATGATGGTCATGGCCTCGTCGATCACCGCGCGGCTGCGGGCGACGCCGAGATCGCGTGCTTTTTCGAGCATCGTGGGGAGCACCTTGCGCTTCACTGCCTCGTTTTTGAGGAGGCTGGCGGGATCGCCGCGGCGAAGCTTCGCGGAAGCAAAGCTGGCATCCCCGGTCTGATCGCCGCCGGTGTGATCGACAGCGATGCGCAGGGGTGTTTGCGGAAGGAAGCGTTCGACGTGGAGATGAACGGGGGCGACGCATTCCACCACGACCCATGCTTCCAGCAGCATGCGCTTTTCACCGGTCGACTCCCAGACGCCGAATGCCGCATTGCCGCCCTCCGAACCTAACAGAAGGTCCATCGCGGCACGCACCATCGGGTGATCCCAAGTGAGGAAGGCTTCATGCTCGCGCTCCAGCGCGCGCTGGCGATCGAGGGTGACGGTGATGCCTTCATTTGGAAGCGAGGGGAAGGCATCCGACTTCAGATTGCCCGGAAGGAGGAAGTAGCGGCGCCTGCCGAGTTCCTCGATGTGCAAGCCGGAGTGTTCGAAAAGACGCATGAGGAAATCCTCGAACTCCGCATCTTCATCCCAATCCTGGATGTGGCTGATCACGCGTGCCGCCCGCTCCGGGCGATGCGAGCTGCGCTCCAGCAAACGATCCTGGCCGCGGGCGAGGCGGGTGGAGATTTCCTCCCGGTGCTCAAGGGTGGTAGCGATCAACTTCTGGATCGCGGCCTTTCCCTTTTTCGCGAGAGAGGCATCGAGCAGGGGCTGGACCTTGCGCTGGATCTCCGCGGCTCCGTGGGGGCTCGCGCGGAACGCATCGAGGCCTTCCTCAAGCCATTTCACACGCACCTCTTCGGCAGTGCCCGTGAGGTAGGGCACGTGGATCCGGATGGTCCCGCGTTGGCCGATACGGTCCAAGCGACCGATGCGCTGCTCCAGGAGATCGACGTCATCCGGAAGATCGAAGAGCACGAGATGGCGGGCGAATTGGAAGTTGCGGCCCTCGCTACCGATCTCCGAACAGATCAAGACGCGGGCGCCGTCTTCTTCCGCGAAGAAGGCGGCGTTCCGGTCGCGCTGGAGCAAGGTGAGATCCTCATGGAAGAGGGCGGTGACCGTTCCTTCGAGATCGCGCAGCGACTCCATGATCTGCTCCGCGAGCTCGCGGGTCTTCGCGATCACGAGAACCTTTTCCTCCGGGGCGAGACCGGCGAGGAGCTTGATGAGCCACTTGACCTTCGCCGCCATTTCGTCGCTGCCCTTCAAGGGGGCGAGGAGCGGCTCGCGCAGCGGGAAGCCGCCGAGGCGCGAGCGGGTATTGCGGAACATCACGCGACCGACGCCGACGCCATCGAGGAGATCGCGGATAAGGGTTTCCCGAGCCTGCGGCTTTTCACCGGCGGTTTCGAGCAGCCCACGCTCAAGCCTTGGCCGACCCGCGGTAAGCTTGACCAGGCGTTCGCTGACCTTTCCGCCGGCGGCGAGACCTTCGACCACGTCCGCGACCTCTTCATAGTGGCGCGTTTCTTCCCGATAGCGCTCGAGATCGGAGTAACGATCCGGATCGAGCAACTGCAGGCGCGCGAAGTGGCCTTCGGGGCCGAGCTGTTGCGGCGTCGCGGTGAGGAGAAGGAGTCCTTCGGTTTCTTCCGCCAGCGCACGCACGACTTCGTAGGCGACACCCGGATTGCCCGGCGACCACTCGAGGTGATGCGCTTCATCGACGACCAGCACGTCCCAGCCCGCTTCCCTCGCCTGCCCGGCGCGGCGCTCGTGACTGGCAAGGAAGTCGATCGATGCAAGGACCCATTGGCTATCGAGGAAGGGATTTGCTTCCGGATCGCCTTCCTCGATCGCTTCGCAGCGCTCCTCATCGAAGATGTCGAAGGACAGCTGGAAGCGTCTCAGCAGCTCGACGAACCACTGGTGAATGAGCGCGTCCGGGACGAGGATCAGAATGCGGGAAGCCCGTCCCGTGAGCAGGAGGCGGTGAACGATCAGGCAGGCCTCGATGGTTTTTCCAAGACCGACTTCATCGGCCAAGAGCACCCGCGGCCGCGGACGGTTGGCAACTTCATTCGCGATGAAGAGCTGGTGCGGGATGAGATCGACCCGTGCTCCTGCCAGCCCGCGGGCGGGCGACCGGCGCATTTCCGCGCGGCGGCGCAAGGCCTCGCCACGCAAGTCGAAATCGCCGGGATCGTCCAGCTTGCCGCCGAAGAGACGCTCCTCCGGCTTGTTGAAAGCCATGGCGTCGGAGAGTTCGGCTTCCGCCACATCGCCCGCATCGGTCTCGTAAATCCGCAGCCCGCCTTCCTCGCGGACCTTTTCCACGGTCATTTCCGTGCCCTCATGGGTGGTGATCTTGTCCCCGGGGAGGAATTTCACGCGGCGCAGGGGGGCGGACTCCAAGGCGTAGCAACGGTTCTCGCCTGCGGCGGGGAAAACGATCTCCACCCTGCCATCTCCTCCGCTGAGGATGATGCCGAGGCCGAGTTCCGGTTCGCTGTCGCTAACCCAGCGCTGTCCGCGCGTCCATGTCTGTGCTGCCATTCGAAAAAGGGCGGGCACCCTAGCGCCCGATCCCGGCGGCGCAAGCCGGGCCTCGCGGCAGGGTGAGATTCCTGTGCGGATCGTTTGGACAGGCGTTTGAATTGCGTCTGGACGGCGTGAAAATCGGTGTTAGAGATTTGATGCTATGAAAATGTCCGCCCTTGTCCCACTGGGCATGATTCTCGCGTTTGCCGCGCCGTCATGCAGTTACACCGCCACTGGCTACCAGGCCGCGGGGTACAGCCCGCATGACGCCTACCACCGTGGCTACACCGATGGCAGCGGCGACAAGCTGCACGGTTTGGCCTACGATCCGCACATCAACGAGGACCGGTCCCTGCCGCGCGCCCACCGCAACGACTACATCTGGGGCTACATCGACGGATTCCGCAGGCCGGGCGGCTACTATTACGAGGGGAGCAAATAAGTTCCTCACGAGCATTTGTGGTTCTCTTCTCCCGTAATGTTCCCGGGAGCTTGAGGGGTGTTGCCCCGGTTCGCCTTATGGCGAGGGACGCGGACTGGCCGTTCCCCCATTTTTTCCTGCCACTCGGCCTGCGTTCCGCTTCACTTCGCTAGCATGAGCCTGCCTGCAAATCTCGTCACCATTCATCCCTATTTCAAAGTCCACGCCGGCACCTCTTGGGACCAGGTGGAGGACGTCCTCCGCGAGTTCGTGGCGACGACGAAGAGCGAGCAGGATTGCTTGTTCTATGAGTTCTCGGTCAACGGTGACGAGGTGTTTTGCCGCGAAGGCTACGCTGGCGCCGAAGGAGTCCTGAAGCATTTGGATAATGTGGGAGCGGTCATTGCCAAGATGCTGACGGTTTCCGATATGACCCGCCTCGAATTCCACGGGCCCGCCGAGGAGATTGACAAGCTGCGGGAACCGCTCGCCCACCTGAAGCCCGCATGGTTCGTGCTTCACAGCGGCATCGAACGGTGAACCTCCGCGACCAGGAGGTACGCCTGAAAGATAGTAAGCAGATACGAATCTTAAAGCTCTGGGATTCGTCCCGTGGATATGTTCTCATCCTCGGACGTTTGCCTCAGTTCTACTAGCGCACCGTCCTCATGCGGGCGCGACCGGACCCCCCACCGGCTCATCCATGAATATCCCCCGCCTCTCGCTCTACGCGCTCTTCCTGCTCGCATCCCTCTGTGGTGCCCATGCGGAGCGGACAAAAGTCCTCCTCATCGAGGGGGCGAGCAACCATGACTGGGTTCGCCGGAAGGAGGCGTTGCGGGCCATTCTATCCCGCGACGGCAGTTTCGAAATCGACGTGAGCGTCACCCCGGGTGCCGCGGGCGATCCCGGCTGGGGAACTTGGTCGCCGGATTTCTCCACCTACGATGTGGTGCTCTCCGGCTATAGCAATGGCGCGGGCGGCGAACCGCGCTGGCCGACGGCGGTGGAGACCGCCTTTGCGGCCTACGTGAGCACCGGCGGCGGTTTCGTGGCAATCCACGAAGCCTGCGACTCTTTCACTGGCTGGGCCGAATACGACCAAATGCTCGGCCTACGCTGGAATCCCGCAAATGTCGGGAAATCGGTCGTCGTCAACGCGAACGAAACCCTGCAAATCCTCCAGCCGGGGCAAGGTGCGGAGACCTCTCATGGCGACCGCGTGAATGTGCTGGTGAAGCGCTTGGGAAATCACCCGCTCCACGCCGGCCTGCCGACCTCATGGATGGCGGCAGATCTGGAAGTCTGGCGCTACCCCCGGGGTCCGGCGGAGAATCTGACTGTGCTCTCCTACGCGAAGGATCCACAGACCCAGCTCCAATTTCCGATCGAGTGGACGGTGAACTACGGCACGGGCCGGGTCTATGCCTCCACCTACGGTCATATTTGGGAGGGTCAGGCGGCTCCCGAAGGCATCCGCTGCGCCGCCTTCCAGGAGAATCTGGTGCGCGCGGTGAAATGGTGCGCGGGGATCAATCCTCCCGCCACCGTCCCCTCGGACTTCCCGTCGACCACCGCCGTGTCGCTGCGGGCGTATGCGGAGGGATCGAGTGGTTTCGGCGGACCGAAGCCGGTGGCAGCTTTTTCGAATGGAGCCCTGCCGACGCTGTCGATCGTGCCTACGGGTGTGATCGTAGCCGAGGCGTTTCCCGCGTTGGATTGGGATTCCCCGATCGATGCGAGGCCGTGGCCGGAAGCGCCGGGCCAGCTGATGATCGCGGAAATGGACGGCCGCATTTACAAGGTGGCCGACAACGACACGGCGACCACCAAGCAGCAGGTGCTCGATATCCGGGACCGGGTCTGGTATTTGAATTGGGAGAACAACGATCCGGCCACGAAACATGGCGGGATTCTCTCCACCGTCTTCCATCCGCAGTTCGGCAAGGGCCAGGGGAAGGACTACCTCTACGTCTACTATCTCCACAATTCGAACGATCAATCGAACGCGAACCCACCCTTCTACGACCGCCTCGCACGCTTCACGTGGAACGGCACCGCATTCACCCCATCCAGCGAGCTCATCCTGATCCACCAGTACGACACGACGAAGGGCCACGAGGGCGGCGGGATGTGCTTCGGGGCCGACGGCTTCCTCTACCTCGCCTTCGGGGACGAGGGAACGGAAAGCGGCGACTCCTCTCCCCACACCCAGAAAATCGATGATCGGCCGCGATCCGGCGTGTGGCGGATGGATGTCGACATGCAGGGAGGCTCCGTGAGTCATCCCATCCGCATGCAACCTTCGGGCACCGGTTCCTACACCCAAGGTTACTATATCCCTAGTAGCAATCCCTGGCAGGATCCTTCCGGGGGCATCCTGGAGGAATTTTACGCGATCGGCCTCCGCGAGCCGCACCGCATGAGCTTCGATGCCTCGACCGGCTTGTTTTGGATCGGCGACGTCGGTGCGAACAGCCGCGAGGAGGTCGATGTGATCGATGCGCCCGGCCTCAATTTCGAGTGGAACTACAAGGAAGGGATCGCCGACGCCATCCGCGCGCAGCCGAACCCGCTGATCGGCTTGTCCCGGCCGCCGGTGCACGACTACTCGCACGCCGTGGGATCGTGCATCATCGGAGGCCATGTATATCGCGGCACGGCGATTCCGGGCTTGGCCGGGAAATACCTCTACGGCGACAACGGCACGCAGCTGCTCTACGCCGTGGACTACGACCCGGTGACAAAACAGACCCTCTCGGTGCAACAGTTCGGCCAAGGGCGGACCGGTTATCTCTTCAATGGCATCAGCTCGTTCGGCGTCGATTCGCAGGGCGAGCCCTTGCTGCTTCAGCTCGGCGGCGGGGTCGCGGGCGCGGCACAAATCTCCCGCATTAAACCGGCAGGGCCGCCAGGAGGCGGAACTTGGAACTATCCGCCGCTGCTCTCGCAAACGGGTGTCTTCACGGATCTGCCGACCCTGACACCCGCGCCCAGCATGATCCCCTTCGACGTAAACATGCCGCTGTGGAGCGCTGGCATGCACAAGAAGCGCTGGGTGATGATCCCGAACGATGGCGTGGCGAATTCACCCGCAGAGCAGATCACCTTCAGCGAGACGGGAGCATGGCAACTGCCGGTGGGAACGGTTTTCGTGAAACACTTCGCGCGGCCCGATACCGATGCACCGCTCGAAACACGGCTGCTGGTCCACGGCACCGACGGATGGGGCGGCGTGACCTACAAGTGGCGCGCCGACGGGACCGAGGCCGATCTGTTAGAAAGTGGTGGCGAGGAAACCTTCACCCTCGGCGGCCAGACCTTCGACTACCTCTATCCCTCCCGCCAGCAGTGCAACATGTGCCATACCGGCGTGGCGGGCCCGGTGCTCGGCTTCCGCACCCGCCAGCTCAACCGCAGCTACGACTACCCCGGCGGTGACACGGCGAACCAGATCGAGTCGCTGAGCGTGGCCGGCTTCATTCCGCAATCGATCACGGTCGCAGCGCTGGAAAACGTGCTGACCTCCGCCGACAGCACCAGCTCCACGGTTTCCGATGAGGCCTGGGCCCGCTCCTATTTCGATAGCAACTGCTCGCACTGCCACCAACCGGGCGGCAGTTCGCGGGCCTTCTTCGACGCTCGCCTGACGACACCGCTCGGCGGGCAATCGATCGTCTGCGGTCCGGTGATCGACGGCCTCGGGGCGCCCGCACCGGCGGTGGTGAAACCCGGCAGCTTCGAGAACTCGGTGCTGCTGCTGCGGATGAACACGATCGACGAATGCTGCTCGATGCCGCCCTTGGCGAAGGGGATCGTGGACAACGTGGCTGTGGCTCGCGTGGCGGACTGGATCCTGGGGATGAATGCAGATTCTTGCACGAAGGCCTCCGGCTTCTACGGCGGAGCTGAAATCGGAATCCCGGGACCCACGACGCCCGGTGCCAATGGACCGAACGCTTGGCATTCGAACATCGTGGTGAACGAGGATGACATCTTCACCAACCTGAGCGGTGCTCCGCTCACGCTTGCCCTCGACCGTTTCCACTTCAACGCCAGCCGCACTGGCGATCCGCTGACGCCCTTTGTCGTGAAGGTGAACGGAAACAACAATTTCAAGGTTCTCGCCATCGGCACGCCGCGGACCAACTACGCGGTGGGGAGCAATAGCCTGCCCTTCTCCGACGCAACCACCAAGATCAACGTCGCACCCGGCGAGACGATCGCAGTCGGTTTCCTCGATGCCAATCCGGACGGCTCCGGCGGCACACTGGCGGGAATCATCGATTGGGAGGAAGGCGGTGCGGAGATCTGGTATGGCGGCGGCGAGACGGATGCCGATGCCGGATCGGTCACCCTCGGCGCGATGCCCGACCACGGCACCCAGCTCGTCACCACGCTGCACCGGAATTACCGTTTCTCCATCAGCTACACGATCGTCGCGTATGAAATGGGCAACGGCCTGAACCTTCAGCCCGGCTTCGGGGTGGATGGCGCGAATTCGAATTTCGTGATCAACAAGACGGATACTTTCACGAACAGCACCGGGGAACCCCTCACCGTGAGCGTCGAGCGTTTCCGCTTCCATACGTCCCGCATCACCGACCCCGTGACGCCTTTCATCGTGAAGATGAACGGCAACAACAGCTTCACGGTGCTGGCGATCGGAGCGAGCCGTGCCAGCTATGCGCTGGGGGACAACGATTTTCCCTTCTCCGCTACCCCCTTGCAGCTCACGCTGGCACCGGGGGATAAGATCGCACCCGGCTTCATGGACTCTTATCCCGATGGAACGGGCGGCACGCGGAACGGCGCGGTGTCGTACGAGTACGAGGGAACGGACGTGAATTACTACAGTTATAGTGAGACGAACACGGCCAGCAGCATCACCGTCGGCCAAGCCCCCGCAACCACCGGCTACCTGCTTCCCAATCTGTTCCGGGATTACTATTTCTCCATCTCCCTCGGCTTCGGCGGTAAGGAAGACGAGGACGACGACAGCCTGCCCGACCGCTGGGAGCTGGCTTACGCAAGCGGCCTCTCGGGGCTTTCCGGAACTGCCGACACCGATGGCGATGGCATGAGCGATCTTGCCGAGCATCAAGCCGGCACCGATCCCACGGATGCCACCAGCCGCCTGATGGCGCTCGGCCTCACCAAGGGCGCGGGGTCGGTGACCGCAGCGGTGAAAACCATCCCGGGAAGATCTTACACGATCGACGTCTCGGCCGATCTCCAATCGTGGACGGACGCGGGGACTTGGAAAGCGGCGAGCTGGCCTGCGACGACCACCCACGTGGTGATTCCGCAGGCATCCCTGCCGCCGGGAGCGGCGACAAAATTGTTCGTTCGGGTGGCACCGGCAGACGAATAAGGGCGGATAAAAGCGCGGCCTTACGGCATGAACGTGTCGCATCTTTCGGGCAATTCCTCATGGAGGATTTTGCTTGCGAAGCTTCTGCCAAATCGTGAGCTGGGGGAATGAACGTGGATCGACGTGAATTCCTCCTTTCCCTCTCTTCCGCAATGGTCGCCCTGAGCGCGCGCGGCTTCTCCCAATCTCAGGATCCCTCGACCGGGGCCGCGGTGGTGGGCCAAGGCAAATACCAGTGGCGCACGGTGCCGGGCTGGGGCGTACTCGATGCTTCGACTCCGGTTAAGGATTGCCACGCGATGATCCAGGTGAAGGACGGGCGCATCTTCCTGCTGACGAACGAAACGAAGAACAACGTCATCATCTACGACCGCGCCGGAAAGCTGCTCGGGAAGTGGGGCACGGAGTTCCCCGGTGCTCACGGCTTCACGCTGCTGGAAGAAGACGGAAAAGAGTTCTTCTACATCACCGACCACGACCGCCATCAGTTCTTCAAGACCACCCTCGACGGCAAGATCCTCCGCACCTGGGACTACCCGGAAAAGAGCGGCAAGTACAAGAGCGCCGGCGAGTTCAAGCCGACCCACGTGGCCTTGGCTCCGGACGGCGGATTCTTCGTGGTGGATGGCTACGGCAAGAGCTGGTGCCACCGCTACGACGAGAAAGGCGAATGGGTGAAGTGCTTTGGTGGAAACGAAGGCGGCGGCGCGAATCTCGCTTGCGCCCACGGCGCGTGGGTCGATACCCGCGACCCGAAGAAACTGCTGTGGATCACCTCGCGGAGCGAATCGAAGCTGAAGCGTTACACCCTGGACGGTGAACTGGTGGACATCCTGGAACTCACCGGCAGCCAACCGAATTTCATCGTGCCCTTCGGCGATCACACCGTGATCCCCTGCCTGCGCGGCAATGGCGCGAAGAACGGGAGCTTGGACAATGGCTTCCTTTGCGTGCTCGATCCCGAGCGCAAGGTGATCTCGAACCTCGCGGCCCCTGCTCCTGCTTACGCCGAGGGGAAGCTCGGCGGCCTCGCTGCCGACACGAAGCTCTTCACCTACCCGCACGGCATCCTGATCGATGACGAGCAGAGCATCTACGTCGCCCAGTGGAACTCGGGAAGAACCTACCCGATCAAGCTGGAACGCGTGAAGGCGTGATCCCCGGCATTCCATCCCTGTGATCCGTTCCGAGCTCCACGAAACGAACCGTCTCTCGTGGAATGCCGCGACGGTGGTGCACAACTCCCACAAGCCCGATCAGGCGGGCTTCCTGTGGGGCGGCGGATCCACGCTCTTCGATGAAGAGATCGGGCTGCTCGGCGAGGTGCGCGGACAGGAGCTGCTGCACCTGCTATGCAACTCAGGGCAGGACACGCTCGGCATTGCCGCGCTGGGAGCGAGCGTCACGGGTGTGGATATCAGCGACGAAGCAATTGCCTTCGCCCGCCGGCTTTCGGAGGAATCCGGGATTCATGCGGACTTCGAGCGCGCCGATGTCTATCCGTGGCTCGACGCGGCGATCGCGGCAGGACATCGATTCGACACGGTCTTCGTCTCCTACGGCGCGCTCTGCTGGCTCTCCGATCTGGAAGAGTGGATGAAGCGCGTGGCGGGCGTGCTGAAGCCGGGAGGCCGCTTCGTTTGCATCGAGTTCCACCCGGTGGCGATGATCTTCGACGAGAAGGGCGTGCCTACCTTCGACTACAGCATGCCGCACGAGCCCCTCTATTGGGAGCAGGGGATTTCCGATTACGTCGGCGCTTCCAGCGGCGGACTAATCCCATCGGGGAAACCGGAGATCGTGGTGCCCTTTGTGAACCCGAACCCCTGCTACGAATTCCAGCGCGGGGTCGGTGAAATCCTGGGAGCCGTCTTCAAGTCGGGACTCACCGTGCGGCACTTCCAAGAGCATCTGTATTCGAATGGGTGGAAGCCGTTTGAAGAGATGCAGCCGCTTCCGGGCCGACGCTGGACGGTGGCGGAGGAAAAGCCCTCCATTCCTCTGATGTACGAACTCGTGGCGGTGAAAGAGTGAACCCGTGCGCTCCCAATTACCCGAGACCCCTTGATATTTGACATCTTGCAAGCATCGGGTTAGCCCTTCCTCCGTGGAAGGAGGTAACGAGCCCCGCCGCTATGGGAGACCATCGGAAGATGGCCTGCACCGGATGTTGGAAGAGCGGGAGCGCGGGCAGACCGAAAGTTTGCAACGCTTGAAGCGCATCGCTTCCCGGATTCTCTTCGGCATCGCGGCCTGTGTGGCGCTGGCCCTCCTAAGCTTGAAGGAAACGCGGGATTTCCTGAGATCGCTCCTGCAAGACGAACCGGCAAAGTCACAAGCCGCAGCGACTCCGGCGACTCCCGCAAAAGTGGATGAGGAGGCGCTGAAAAAAGTGGCGGACATGGTCTCGCAGGCGAACGGCGGAAAGACGATCGACAAGGGCGACATCGAGTTCGGCATGGAACTGCTGAACTTCATGCAAACTCCCTCGAAGGACAACGGTGCCGCGGCCAAGGCGGCGGACGGGAAGAAGTAGGCGGATGTCACCCCTCGCCCACGCGCTGCTTTTCGTCGCCGGATTCGGCGGCGGCTTCATCGACTCGGTCGCCGGAGGGGGTGGCTTGATCACGGTGCCTGCCTTGCTTGCCACGGGCATGCCGCCGCAGATGGCGCTCGGCACGAACAAGCTGCAATCCTCTTGTGGGACCGCGATCGCCGTCTGGCACTATGCGAAGGCGGGCCTGATGAAAACGCCGTGGCTCTGGCTCGGCGTGATGCTTTCCTTCGTGGCAAGCATGGCCGGTGCCCATGCGGTGAGCATCCTCAGCAAGGACCTCCTCAAGCAGCTCATCCCATGGCTGCTCGCGGCAGTAGCGGTCTATACCGCGCTCAACCGCCGCTTCGGCATTCAAACAGGCATGCGGCGGATGTCTCCCGTGCTCTTCGCGATTCTCTTCGGGCTCGCACTGGGTTTCTACGACGGGTTCTTCGGGCCGGGCACGGGATCCTTCTGGACCTTGGCTCTCGTCGCGCTGCTCGGCCTGGAGCTGCGCGGCGCCACCGGCTACACGAAGGCCGCGAATCTCGCGAGCAACCTGGGCTCGCTGTGCATCTTCCTCACGAATGGATCCGTGAACTTCGCGGCGGCGGGAGCGATGATCGGAGGCCAGCTGTTAGGCGCGCGCCTCGGCTCCGGCCTGGTAATCCGGAAAGGCGCGGGATTCATCCGACCGGTCTTCCTGACCGTCGTCTTCGCGATGACGCTGAAGCTGCTGTGGGATGCGTGGCGGGGATGATCAGCCCTTCTTCTGTTTGGGCCGGATTTGCACATGCTGTTCCTTGCGCACGACCTCGAACAACCCGATGGCGGCAATCAAATCGCTCAAGCGGGCATAGCCATAGTTCCGAGAGTCGAAGTCCGGCATGAGCTTGGAGAGATTCGAGCCGACACCGCCGAGCGATGCCCATTCGCTTTCATCCCCGGTCAGCGAATTAATCGCCTTGCGGATGCTGTTCACCAGCTTGTGATCCTTGCGGAGCTCCTCGCCGGTTTTCTTCTGGATGGGAGCAGGAGCACCTTCCGTTTCGGTGCCGGGCTCGGCGGCGGAAATGACATCCGTATAAACGAACTTGTCGCAGGCCGCCACGAAGGGTTTCGGCGTCTTCTTCTCGCCGAAGCCATAGACGGTAAGGCCCTGCTCCCGGATGCGGGCGGCGAGACGGGTGAAATCGCTGTCGCTGGTAACGAGGCAGAAACCGGAGAACCGGCCGGTGTAGAGCAGATCCATCGCATCGATGATCATCGCGCTATCCGTGGAGTTCTTGCCCGTGGTGTAGCTGAATTGTTGGATCGGCTGGATGGAATGCTTCAGGAGCTGCTCTTTCCACGCGCCCAGATTGGGCTTGGTCCAATCGCCATAGATCCGCTTCACGCTGGCCGTGCCGTAGGTCGCGACCTCCGCCAGAACCGCCGCAATCACGGAGGCGGATGCGTTGTCGGCATCGACAAGAATCGCCAGGGTTCTGGCACCTGAAGGGGTAGATGGATCCATAACTCGGATGAATCCATCGCTCATCCCCACCGCCTTGGCAATGCCTGTCAGGTTCCGATCCGGAAACTCTTCAAACGCGGACGCTTCGTGGCGGGATCGACGAAGGTCACGAAAAGGTGCCGCTGCCCTTCCGGAAAGCGCATCAAGGATTCCGAGGCGGTACGCCATTCCTCCCCCGACTGGAACTGGAAGGCGGTGGCACCCATGTTGAATTCGTCCAGCTTCTTCGGGCGCTCGAGCGGCGCGGTCTTTCCGGGCGGCAGGAGCACCTGATGCTCGCCGATGATGAAGCGGACGTTCTGCTCGTAGAGATTGAGCACGACGCAGCCGTCCTTCGGAAAGCCTTTCTCCGAGTCCTCGATCACCACGACATCATGGATGCGGCCCTCATTGCCGGTGGGCGGAAGCATCAAGACGAAGGCGCTCCCCACGCCTGCCGGAACTTTCGCCACCGCCGATGGCGCAGCATCGCCGACCGCCTTGCGGAACTCGATGACACCGTTCTTCGCCACGAGGGATACCGGCGCCGAAGGCATCGAGATCGGCAGCGGACAATCCACCGCCTGCCCTCCCGCACCGGCCGCGATGAACTTGGTGGTCCCGTCCTTGGCGCGCTCAAAGCAAAGGAAGCGGCAGGCGACGGACTCCTGGGCATGGGCCACGCCAAGGATGGCGAGCAAGGTGAGAGCGAGGGTTTTCATGGATACATCTTCAAATTTCACCGGACCCAAGCCAGCGGAAAGATTGGATGACGAAGCGGCGGCCGAAGGTCTTGTTCGCTTCGCTCTGCAGACCCTCGATGCGGGTCTCCGCTTCATCTACCGTGTCGAGGAATTCCGGCATGCGCTGGACGACTGCCTCGCACCAGGCGCGCGCTTCCACCTCGCCCTTTGCTCCAAGCGATTCGCCATAGGCGCGGATCGTGAAGGTATCCGAGCGCACGGTCGCGGCGTTTCCGAGCAGCGAGAGGATGTCGGCCTGGGTGAGGTAGCCGGGCGCTCCCTGGGCGCTGGGACCGGTCAATGCCTCGGGCGTTTTCAATTCAAGGTTCGCGAGGCGGCTGCCATCGATCTCGTAGCCCGCGATGTTCGCGTCCGAATTGATCCCGGCGTCATCGATCGCGACCTGCAAGGCACCAGCCAGCGTATTGCGCTCGGACGAGCCGATCTGGCGGTTGACGAATTCGCCCATCGAAAGGAAAGGACCACGTTCCCGGACTTGCTTCACAATCTCGGTGGCGAGCTTGTCCAGCTCCTGCTCGGTGAGTTCGCGCGGCGCGTGCCAGTAGGCATTCGGCTCGCCGGATTCCGCCTGCTTGTTCGGCAAGCGGAAGCGCGAGAAGCGCGCGCCCTTCGCATCGGAAATGTCCTTGAGATCCGTAATCGAATCCGAGGTGCCGGTACCCGTGGTATCGGGAACTTCATCGATGGCGCCATTGGCACCGTTCATGGAAGCCAGCACCGCGCGCCAGGCATCGACGGAGGTGGAGTTCACATTGAAGGCACCCTGCAAGAGCTGATAGGCAGCGGCCCGCCGGTAACCTTCCGTGCCGGTGATCTGGTCCAGCGCCTTTTCCGGAGTGGCCCCGTTCGCGAGGTGCGGAAGGAAGCGGGTATCCGGCAGCCTCTTCTCCCCCACAAGGAACTCCTTCGCGATTGTGCTCGCGGTTGCCCCGTCTCCGAAAGGACCGCCGCGCGATTGGAGGCCGGAGCAGTAGTAGCCATCGAACAACAGGCTGTTGAGCAGATAGGAATGATCCGCATAGGTGCCGGCAGCCCCCGCCTCCAGGATTGCGGAAGTGGACATCAGCGGGTGCGCGAGGGAATTGCCAACGGGAGCCGTGAAGCGCGGCAAATAGTAGGAAGTACCGAGATTCGCGAAGTTCAGCGAGACCGGGCTTTGGATCGGTCCCAGCGGCACGTCGTAGAGTGTGCCAAAGCGGCGGCCATTGAATACGGTGTGGCCGGTCACGAAGTTCCCGCGATCCGTGCCGGGCTGGATATCGATCACCTCGTCCGTGTGCCCGGGCAAGCGCACGAGATTGATCTCGTGGGCATGATGCGCCGGGTGCTCGGTCACCACCTTTTGGGAACTCACCGCACCGGTGTGATTGTGGAAGACCCATGGCTTGGCAGGATAGGAGCCGTCATCGGACGAAGGATCGAAGCCGCCGTGGGTCGTCTTCGCATAAGCGCTGAAGAGAGCGAAAGGCTTCGGATTCACGTAGTCTTTCAGCGCCGTGGTCGAGTGATCATGCATCTGCATTGTGTTCACGGTGCCATCCTCCGGATAGCGGAGGCGGCCGTTCGCGCCCAAGAGCGTCTTCTGCAAGCCGTCGTTCGTCTCGTAGTTGAAATCGATCACGGAGGTTCGCGCCCGCGTGTTCGAGTTCGCTCCGATGAGCGTCATCTCAACAGTGAAGCGCTTGTCGGCAACGGTGGGATCCGGAAGCGGCGCGAACTCCACATGGATTTCATCCTGACGGCGCAGGCCGATGCAGCTTCCGCGATAGAGATCCCTGCCTCCTTCCTTTTCCACGGTGCTGACCGTGAACCCGGTGGGGGCGAACCAATCGAGATCGTAACCGATGCCATCGCCGCGCCACCCGGGAGTCGCCTTGATCTGGGAGGTGTCCACATAGCTCCCGGTATTGCGGCCATCGCTTTCATTCTCGTTCCGCCAATCGAAGAAATAGGCTTGGGTCGATGCTTCCGAAGCCCAGGTGATCGTCGGCGGAATGTAAGGCGAAAAGATCTTCACCTCCCCGGGCAACATGCGGAGCGGAGTCGAAACGGGTGCGCCCGACGCGGATTTGTTAGAGATCGTGATGCCGAAGCGCTTCGCCTGGCCGCCACTCTGGGTGGGCGAATACATGCGCCCGATCGGCACCAGCCCGGTCGATTGGGCCACTCCATTGCGGAAGACCTGGAGCGCGAAGGGAAGGTTCACGAATTCCACCTTCAAGTTGGTGAACTCGATCGCGACATTGTACGGGTTATGCAGGGTGATGACCGGCGTGTAGAGCAGGTGCAGCAGGTAGTCGTAGGACGAGTTCCTGAAATTGTTTCCCCATGGGCCATGAAGTTCGGCGGAACTCTCCGTCGGGAATGATCCCCTGGGATAGGAAAAGACATCACGCGCGAGGAGGCTGAACGCCATCTGCACTTTCGCGATCGACGGCATCAGGATAGCACCGGTCGGCGCGGTCTTCGTCGGAACCGCGGGACCGTTCTGAACGCCCATGCCGGCATTCCAGTTGGACGGAGCGCTCGCCCGCAGGGTCGGAGAGCCACTGGTGGAGGAAAGCAAGGCCCGGCCGCGGGAGTCTTTTCCTTGGAAAACATTCGCGTAGGAAAACACCTGCTGCCAACTGGGGTCGGACGGCAGATTCAGGCCGTAGGCCACTTGGTAGAGTTTCTTTCCCGAGTATTCCGCCGGCACGGGATTGGCCTCCGCCAGCAGGTTCAGGTCTTCCTTCAAGCCGCCGGTCGTCACGCGGGTCATCAGTCCGGCGGAGTAGGCGGTGAGATCGTGGAAGTGTTTGCCGAAGTTGCCGCGTTCCGTGCCATGACCGAGTTCCGAACCCGCCATGGAGACCATTTTCATCAAATGGGACCGGCCTCCTTCGGTCGCGAGATCAAGGTCATCCGCGGACGCAAGCGTGACTCCATCAATCCGATCCAGCCCGGGCATCTGGCCGCTGGCGAGGGCCGTGGTGCGGGCAGCAAGGTGGTCCTCCGGCGTTTCGCGGCCGAGATTGACGCGCGCCTTCACCCCGTCATCGAGCACGGCGTAGGCGAAGGCTCCGGAGGATTCACCGGAAGGAAGTGCGCCGGTTTTCACGCGATCCGCCCGAACCTCCTTTTTCTCGTCCACCACGGTCTCGCGGGAGACGAGGACGACCGCCGCCGAGTCGGTGGCTCCCTTCGAGAAATCCTGCTGCTTGGTCGAGGAGGGATCCGCCGTGGAGACGAGCCATTTGCGGAAGTCGGCGGACTTCGCGGCGTCGGTTTGGCGGGAGGCATTGTCCGGGGAATTCGGATCAAGCTTCCGGGAATTCCAGACGCCGGTGAGCATCGGCCGCGGCGAATCCGCATCCAGGGTTCCGGCGGTGGCCGTGATCCGGGTATCCGGCCCGGCGTGCTTCTGCAGATCCCCGATCGCGAGCATCAGGGCGAGGCGCGCATTCGCTCTGGCAGTTGCCTGGGAGCTGCTGTTCCCGGTGGAGCGGAGCTCGATGGATGACAACGCGAGCAGACCGATCCCCAACAGGGTGAGGAGGACCATCAGGCTCAAGCTGATCACAAGGGCGAAACCGTTCCTGGCAGGGAGCCTGCGGATCTGCGGGGGTTTCATGGGGTTTTGGGGTTTGGAGGAGGCCCGGAAGCGTTGGGAATCCCGGAATGAAATTCAAAGCGTGTGCTATGAACTCACAATGTAAATACCATGTTGTCTAGCTGTAAATTGCGGAGGGGGTTCGGGTTGCCGGACGGATCCGTGTCATGAAATCACCAGCCCAAAGCTATAGCCTACCTTATCGGCCCACGTAAAAAAAGGGCACGAGACGAATCTCGTGCCCTCTGGAAACCTGGGTAAAATCCAGCTTACTTCTTCTTCACGCCCGGCCGGACCTCGACGATGCCAAGATCGAGATACTGCCCGCCGCCGGTCTGGTGGCAATGGATGGCGATCACGTTTTTGCCGGGCTTGAGCGCGGCTTTTCCGGCGTCGCTGAGCGGAACAAGCGTCAGGTCGGTGACAAAGCCGCCGACCGAGGCGGCAAGCACGCCGTTGATGTAGATCTCGGCGTCTTCGTCGTGATACATGTTCAGTGCGATGTTGTCCGGGATGCTGCTCGGCAGGGTGACCTCGCGGCGCACCCAAATGTCGGGACTTTCCCAGCGGGTCCGGACCTTGGTGTTCGGAGCACCCCCGGCACCGAAGCCGGCCTCACCGGTCTTCCACTTGGAATCATCGTAGCTCGTCGCGAACCAGTCACCTTGCGGACGCTCGGTGGTGTACTGCCACTTGATGTCGCTCTTCTCGGTCGCGTTCGGAACGATGGTGATCACCACCGGCGGGACATACTCGGGCATGGGCGCCCAGCCCTTGGCCTTCGTCTTGTCGCGGGCGGCATATTTCGACCAAAGGTCCTTGTGGTAGAGCGCGGGGATATAGACACCGCCAACCACCGGGCGCGCGGTGAAGCCGACCTTCTTGCCGCTGATGGTCTCGTACCAGTCGGTCATCGGGGAGCGGTTCGGGCCCTCGTTGAGGAACTTGAAGACCGGGGCGATCAACGCGTCAAAGTCCGCACGATCCTGGGTGAGCGAGGCCGTCCAGACGATCCAGTCGAGCTTGGTGTAGGTCTTCCGGTTATCGAGCGGCAGGCCGTAAACGTTCTGGGTCTTCTTGTAGAAGTCCATCTCGGTGCGGAGCACTTCATCCGGGAAAAGGCCAAGACCGAGGATCTTGTCCCACACGAGATTGTACTTCTGGCTCCAGGTGCCAGGGCGATCGAAGGCGAGGCGATAGTGATCGCCATCCTTTGCTTCCTTGATCCAGCGCTGGGCGAATTCCTTCGCGAGCTTCGAGTACTCGGAAGCCTTCGCTTTGTCGCCGCGCATCTCACAGAGCTTGCCGAAGGCCCCGAGGCCGCAGATCGCCTTGGCACTGAGGTTGACGTTGTGCGCGAGGTGGCCCGCGAAGTCATCGGTGCAAAGCTGGTTGGCGGGATCGAAGCCTTCCTTCTTCAGATACTCCGCCCACTGTTCGAGGCGCGGCCAGTAGAGACCCGCGTAGTCGGCATTGCCCTCCATCTGGGCGATGGCGCCCATCAGGAGCAGGATGTTGCCGCTTTCCTCCACCGGCATCTGGTCGTCTTCGGTCTTTTCACCACCGCCATAGACTTGGCCATTGGCATGCGGGTAGGTGCCGAGATCGTGCGGGGCGAAGGGGAACTTCCAGCGGTCGCTCTTCGCATACTCCATGAAGGGCGCGAGGAAGGACTTTGCCACGCTCGGGCCAAAGAGCAGGAACTGCGGTGCCATCGGGTAGAAGACGTCGGAGGTCGCGATGCAGCCGTTCGAGTGGTTCTCCTTCGAGAACTGGAGCGGCTGGCCATTGGTATCCGCCACGAACTTGCCGGCGGCAAAGCACTGGCGGTAGGCGAGCGCGGAAAGCTTGGCGTATTTCTCGCCACCGAGCTTGCGCAGGTCGGCCATCAGCTCGTCGTCGAATTTCGCGCAGCGCTCCTGAAGGGAGGCATACTCTTTCGCCGAAGCGGCAAGGAGGTCCTTCGCTTCCCAGCCGTCCTTCCGCCAGTAGGCGCGCAGGTTCTTCCGATTGTACTGGATGGCGAAGATGTCATCATACGCGATCATCATCCACTTCGAGACCGGTTCCGCGCCGACCTTGAGGGACTTCAGCTCGAGGCCCGCGCCGGCACCATCGGCACGATCCGCCTCGCCGCTGGCATTCTTGCCGCCGGAAAGACCATTGCCCGAGAAAGCGGTGCCGAGTTCCTCGTTCTTGGCGAAAGCGTAGCCCGCCGTGGCATCCGCTGGAGCCGCAAGGTAGAGGTAGCCCCAGTCGATCCGCTGGTCGTCGCCCTTCTTCTGCAGGACAGCCTGTTCCTTCGAGCCGAGGCTTACGACCGAAAGCCCGCCGCCGCTGGCATCCTTCCAGGTCACGTCCTGATCGGCATTGTTCACCGTCAGTTCTCCGGAAGCACCGAAGAAGACGGAGACGTCATGCTGCTTTCCGTCCGTGGCGCGGAAGTCGTAGGTGAGGTAGGTCACCGGCCGCGAAAGGAGGCTGATGTCCTCCGGCAGGGCGGGCGTGGTGAAAGTCAGCTGCAAGGCCACACCGCCACCCTCGAACGTGTAGATCGTCCGCGTCGGCAGGACGGTCAGGCTCTTCTGCTCCAGGACGGGCGCGGAAGCCGGCGTCGAACCCATCACGCGGAAGGTCTTTCCGTCCACCTTCACAAGGCTCGTGAGGGGCTGCTTGCGGCCGGTCCAGTGGGTGGTCTCGACGCCATTGAGCGTATCGCCGGGCGACCAGATGCTGAAGTAGGGATCGCAGGCGACCAAGGGGGTCGCCGGCGGGATCAGATCATTCTCGCCCGCGGGTGCGGTGCGGACTTGGCCGTGAGCCAAGGTCAGGCCGAGGGATCCGGCTGCCAGCAGCGCGGACCTCGGGGTCAGGGTTGGATTGCGTTTCATATCGTTTCTAAACGGGTGGAGGGGAACGCCCGGTTCATCCGGTCGATCACCATCGGCTCACCACGGCGCTTTGTCGCCGTGAAAGCCTCGGCACGCGGCAGGATGCGCGGCCCCTTACGTTCTGAAACGCGTTCTTTCTGTCAAACTTTATGCCCGCCATCGGGCAATCACCGCCTGCGCTCGAAAAAGAGCGTCAACTCGTGACGGTTGTAGGTCAGGTGGGTTTTCGCGATCAGCGGAAGCCCGGAGGCCGACGCGTATGCCACGGCTGCCCGGCAAAGCTCGATGATTTCCTGCGGCGATTCCGCCCCTGCCCCTTTGAGGGTGAACACGATGAGCGATCCCTCCTCCAGATGGTTGGCAAGCCGGACCACCTGTCGGAGCGAGGCGCGGGCATCGCCATTCATATCGCAGAGCAGGGCATCGAAACGGTGGGTTTCCGGTGGGCGATAAGCTTCCACATCCGCCAAGACCACCGAAAGGGAGTCGTGTTTTTTAATGCGGGGGTCCATCGCCGCCCGGTCCACCGCGGTCACCCGGTAGCCCCGGGCGAGGAGTTCGGAAGTCATGCCGCCCGGGCTGGCCCCGAGTTCCAACCAACGGGCCCCCGCCGCGGGAACCGGCCGATGCATCCGGATATAGTGCAACGCCTCCGCGATTTTCGCCCCTGCGCGGCTGATGGTCGTTTCCGCGCTCTGGCTGATGAACTTGGTGCCGCCCGGGTAGAAGCCATTCGCTTTCCGCGGCGTCTCAAGGCCACAGAAGAGACCCTCCTTGCCGACCAGACAGAACAAGGTGGGTTTCTCCGGATCCTGCTCTTCCACCTCGCGGACGGGCATTTCGGGGAAAAGCTGGAGCGTCCGGCCGCGGAGATTGGTGGCGAGGTGCTTGTAATAGGGATGGACGGCTCCCGTTTGGAGCGGGCCCGTGAACAGCGCCTGAGGGGCGGAATCGCCGAACTTCTTGAAAATCGCCTGTGCCGCCTTTTCGACGAAGCCTTCCATCTTCTGCGGAATACAGGGCCACGCATGGTGCACCGGCAGGTTCCAGCTCACGAAGGGCGCCCATCCGGACTCCTGAAGCGCCGCGGGATCGGCAAGGCGCACGAGGTGATAGTCGGTGCCGAGTTTCTTCAACGGAGTGGCCTTCAAGCCACGGAGGATTTCCTCCGAGTGGTCCGCGAAGATCTCGGGAATGCGGATCAGCCAGGAGGGCGACGTGGATGCAGGGGCTTCGGTCACGGACTCTTCCTGTGGCGAAAAGCCGGATCAAACAACACCCAATCATCCATCGCACCCAATGGTTTCAGAAGGGCAGCTTTCCATGGCTTCGTGTGCCAGAAGGAGTTCCGCCGGGGTCGCGGGCTGCTTCCAGACGTAGGTCTGACCGCTTTCGTCATCTCGCCGAAAAAAGGCCGGAGCGATATCGCGGCACATGTCGCAGTCGATGCAGGTCGTATCGTTGTAGAACGAGCCCGGGGCATTGAGGGGATGTTTGTCAGTGGAGTCAGCCATGAGGCGACAGAATGGCAGAAAATCCTCTTTGCGTTAAATTCATTGATGCTATGAATTGATGCGTTTTGCGCATGAATCAACCGCTCCCGCCCCCGATTGATCTCCAAGGCTTGCATCTCTTGAGATTGGTTGCGGCCCACCGGGGGATTACTGCCGCAGCAAGGGCAGCGGGGCTTTCCCAAAGCGCTCTGACCCGGCAAATCCAGATCATCGAGGGCAGGATCGGACTAAGGATTTTCGAGCGCACCACGAGGAAACTCGAAGTAACCTCGGCCGGAGAGTTCCTCTTGAGGGAGACGGAGGTTCTGCCGGGCCTCTTGGACGGTGCCCTGCGGCGCATCCGCGAGGAGTTTTTGCAGGAGCAGAAAGAGATCAGGATCGGCATCTCGCGGAGCATCACATTGGCCCACCTGCCAGGGCTGCTTCACGCCCATCGAAGACGTCACCCGGAAGTAAGGACCACCGTATCGCATCTCACCGGTTCCGCATTGCTGGAAGCCGTGGCCGGATGCCAACTCGACGTAGGGGTGCTGTGTCCGCCACCCCGGCTTCCAGCCAACGTCGAGATCACTCACCGGATCGAAGATCCTTTCACGATCGTCGTGCCGCGCGGGACGACTCTTCCTGAAGACGCAAACAAATCGGACGAGTGGAAGGAATGGGTGACGGGACAGAGCTGGATCGTCCCTCCCGCCGGAACCCGTTCGCGAGCCTGCATCGATGGCTGGTGGTCCGCCCAGCAGCTTGCTCCCACGGCCGCCATGGAACTCGATAGCTTCGACATGGCGATCCACCTCGTCGCGCTAGGAATGGGTGTCGCGTGCGTGCCACGACGCGCGGTGAGTTCGTTTCCTAGAAAGCGGCAGCTCCAGCGTCTCAAGCTTCCACGCCCGCTTGCCAGACAGTTGGCCGTGATCGCGCCCAAGCGGGGAACCACCCCGCCGCACGTTCGCCAATTCATCGGCGACATTCTATTCTAGAAGCATCCTCAGCCCGGGGATCCCGCGATGAAAAAAGCCGGCGGACCATCACGGTCCGCCGGCTTGAGCTTAAGATTCCAGATCAGTTCCTAAGAGCTCTGAGCCTCATCACTTGGTCGGCTTGCCTGGCTTGCTTGGCTTGCCCGGTTTCTCGGGCTTGCCTGGCTTGCCGGGCTTCTCCGGTTTGCCCGGCTTGGTGGGCTTGCCGATGTTCGAGTGCGCCGCACCGGTCTTCAGGGCCTTGGCCTCGTCGGCATTGATGGTTCCCTCGCGGAGAAGCGTTTTCACGAGCTTCACGGCCTTGGAGACGAATTGGCCGTGATTCTTCCAGCCGCTCTCCGGCTCAAGCGCGGCGAAAAGATCGGCGATCGAGCAGCCATCTTCGTCCACGCGGTTTTCAACGCCGGTATCCACGTCGCCGAAGATCACCGTCGGATCGAGGATCGAGTCCGGGCAGTGGTCATCGATGTCCGGAACCCCGTCGCCATCGGAATCGACGGCGACCGTGAACACGTGCACCGCGCCGCCGCCGCTCACGAGCGGCTCGCCGATCGCGAAGCCCAATCCCGGGATGACCGTGACGGCAGTGCCGAGGCCGCTTCCCGCGACGGAGGCTTCATACACCGCAGGCTCGGGAGCCACCGGTGCCGGAATCACCTGCACTTCGGCAAGCGGGCTGGCACCGGGATAGCCGACCAGCAGTTCAGTCGTGCCGTTGAAATCCACATCGAGGAATCCACCGGGGACCACCGGCTGACCCGCGGCCGCACCGGCGAGCGAGAAGTCCGAAATGGCAGCCAAGGCATTGCCGGAAAGCAGGTAGGCCGTGCCACCCGAACCGCTGCCCACAATCACGTCGGCGATGCCATCGCCATTGCGATCATCCACCGTGCCGAGGCGGCTTCCCAAGCGGGCACCCGCCACCACTCCTGGCAAAACCGCGGCTTCCGTACCATCCGAGCTGCGGATCAGCTGGACCGAACCATTGCCCGCCAGAAGTCCCGGCGAACCCACCGCGACATCCGCGAAACCATCCGCATTGAGATCGCCGACGGTTGCCAGGGAAGCCCCGAACTCGCCGCCCGCGACGAGCGGGGAAAGCGTGCGGACCAGCGAGCCATCCGCTCCGGAGAGCAGCAGGACGCTTCCGGTCAAGGAGGTGGCTCCGGGAGCACCCACGAAGAGATCAGCCTTGCCGTCACCGGTTTGGTCTCCGGCATTGGCAAGCGCGGCACCGAAAGACGATCCGGCACCGGGCGAAGCTGCCGTGATGGTCAACAGCACGGAGCCGTCCGCTCCGGAATAGATCCACACGGCTCCAGCACCACCAGGAGCGCCTACCGCGAGGTCGGAAATGCCGTCTCCGTTTGCATCGAGCGCCACGAGGGAACTTCCGAATGCCTGGCCTGCAGCCGCAGTTCCGGTCAGCTCATAGAGGGTGGATCCATCGGCACCACTGATGACCAGAACCTGACCGGACGCGGCCAAGGTTCCGGAGGTGTAGCCTGGATCGCCTGCGGCAAAATCAGGAATGCCGTCGGCATCGAGATCGCCAAGGGCGACGAGCGATGATCCCAGCAGTCCATTGCCTGCGGCAGCGGAAATAGTATAGCGGAGTGGAGCCCCGAGTGCAGGACCGGCAAGCGCAGCAGCGCCTGCCAGGACGGCAAGGGTCCTTACAGGATGGGTGAACAGTGGCGACTTCATTTTAGGTGTGTCAGGTTTAACGTAAGGGGGTCTCCCATTTCAGCCCAAAAGCAATCCACCGTCAAAGGAAAGATTGATTGTTAAATTTACCTAAGCATTTGCCCGCCTCGCGACGTGGAAATCCTTCCAAAAAATGCGGCTTGGGCCTCTGCGAGGAATCGCGTCCTGCGGACGGCGGGCGAACCAATGCCAGTCCCCGCCCTTTCAATTTCACTTTGGGACTTGCTCACCGAGCCCCCCTCAACGTGTTTCCCAAGCTATGAAACGAAATCCCATGATTACCGGAATTCTGTCCGCGGGATTACTGCCTGGCTTGCTGCTCGCGCAGGAAGCGACCCCAGATGCCAAGGAGGCTCACGCCCAGCTCTACCCTCCCGCGGAAATCCAATGGAAAGACGGGCCTGCGTCGCTCCCACCCGGCGCGAAGGTCGCCATCCTCGAAGGCGACCCCACCAAGGAAGGGATGTTTGTCATGCGTCTCCGGTTTCCAGATGGCTTCCACGTTCCCGCCCATACCCATCCCAAGCCGGAACGGGTCACGGTCATTCAGGGAACCTTCAAGCTGGCGATGGGCGACAACCCCAAGCTCGCTGACGCCCGGATTTTGCCTGCGGGCACTTACGGTGTCTGGCCGCCCGGGATGGTTCACGCCGCTTGGATGGAGGGCGAGACCATCGTTCAGCTTCACGGCACGGGTCCGTGGGTCATCAACTACGTCAACCCCGAAGACGATCCCCGGAACCAGAAGAAGTAACCCATCCCCGGGACCTCCCTCCACCGGATGGCTCGAACCCTGCTGCTCACTCCCCTGCTGCTCACTCCCCTGCTGCTCACTCCCCTGCTTCCTTCACCTCCAGCGCCTCCGCTTGGAGGACGCCTTTCGCATCGGGCCTCGCGGTGAATTTGATGAGGATTGAGACGCTCGGGTCGGTTTCCGACTTCGGCACTTCGGCCGTGGCGTGGAGAGCCACATGACCTTCATCGTCAACCTCCGGCTCGGACAGGGAGCTTGCGTAGCCCGCATTGATCTTTGCCGGATCGATCTTGTGTTTTCCTTGCAGGACCTTCGAAAGCTCTCCTTTGGCCAGCTTCAATAAATCCAAGCGGGAAGTAACCGTTCCGTCGGCGGCCAAATGGTGGAGCGTCGCGTGCGCGGTGTGCCATTTCCACGACTGCATCTCCACGAGGTAGTTACCCTTGTCCGACCAGGCCACGCCACAGCTCTCGTGATTGTAGGTCTTGCGGGTTCCGAAATGCTTCCCCTCAAGAAGGGCGAGGGCGCGGTCTTTTCTGACGTCGATAAGGAAATTCCCGAGCAGCGCGTTGTCGGGATCGATGTCATAGCCCAGCTCGGTCTTGTATTTGGCCCAATCGACGGGTTCCGGGCTCTTGAAGCCTACTGCGATTGCCAGGCGGCCATCCGCCGATCCCGTCCCTTCCACCGGCTTGCAGAATTTCGAGGCAGCCACTCCTTTCAGCTCCTGCGGGAGTTCCTGAGCAAAGCCCGCCATGGCTGACGCCAGAACCAAACACGCTGCCAGACACCGGAAAGAGCCCTCATTCATGGCTCGATGATGGACCGCGGCTATCGCAAAGCAAGCGGGTGAAGGCTGCTTGGCTGGGAAATGAAATCCGTACTCGTTTCCCGGAGCCGTGTCGCGCTAGGATGTCCGCCGCGAAAGGCATCCATGATCATTCTCGTCCGCAACATCGACCGCGCCATCACCGAAGAAGAAGTGCGCAAGCTGCTCACCAAGCACGGCAAGGTGCGTTCCTTCGACCTCGTGCTCGACAAGGAAACCGGCCTGTCGAAGGGCTTCGGCTTCGCGGACATGCCGAATCATGAGGAGGCCGCCGTGGCGATCGAGACGCTGGATGGGTTCCAGCTGGGCACCGAGAAGCTGCGGGTGAAACGCGCCGCCTCCTCCTCCCTGCTGAAGGAATCGCCGCGGCCCAAAAAGAATCCACGGCCACGCCGGGGTGGACGCAGCGACCGGTGAGGCTTCGCGGCATTTGACGGCATGCGGAAATTCCCGTGAGGTAGGCAAGCCATGCCGTCACCTCACGCAAAGGCCGTCACCCTGCTCGGGAAGTCCTGTCCCTCGATGAAGGCGCTGATCGCGCGGGTCGGACCCTGTACGATGGAAATTGAAGCGGCTCGCACACCTTTTCAGTCCTTGGTCAGCGCGGTGGCACACCAGCAGTTGCACGGCAATGCCGCGGCCACCATCCTCGGCCGCTTCCAGCAGCTCTTTCCCGGCGGCCGCTTTCCGGGGCCGAAGGCACTCGCCAGTGTGACGGACGATCAACTCCGCGGCGTTGGCTTCTCCCGCGCGAAAACGGCGGCGCTCCGTGATATCGCCGAAAAGACCCTCGCCGGCGTGGTGCCTGGCGCGAAGGCCATCGCCTCTCTTTCCGACGAGGAGATCATCACGCGGCTGACCCAAGTCCGCGGAGTGGGCAAGTGGACCGTGGAGATGCTGCTCATCTTCACCCTCGGCCGGCCCGATGTCTGGCCGGTGGATGACTTCGGGGTGAGGACCGGCTGGAAGCTGACCTACGGGCTGGATGCCATGCCCTCTCCGAAGGAACTGCAGGGGCTGGGCGAAAAGTTCCGGCCGCACCGGTCGATCGCCGCGTGGTATTTCTGGCGGGCAACGGATACCAATCGCTCGCCGGAAGCTTGAACCCGGCGACTACTTCTTCCTGAGAAGCTCCTTGGCGATCTGCTCCGACTCCTCGCGCGTGCCGGCATCGATCTGGAAGCTCTTGCCCAAGGGAACCGATTGCACCACGGGAGCCGTCACCGGTTTCCCGTCGATCAAGACGATGATGCGCAGGCTTCCGGGAATGCCGTCCTTGGTCGCCTCGGTGAGGCGCTTGGCTCCTTCCTCATTGAGGGTGACCAGCACCGCGGTCCGATTCTCTTCCGTCTCGACGACCTTGGCTTCCTCGACGTGCTTTTTAGAGACGATGATGTCGTCGGAGATGGTCAACTCCTCCCCGGACTTCGGCATCTTCACGATCTTCGCGCCTTTTCCGGTTTCGACCACCGTGCGCATCTCGAAGTAATCCGCGCTGGCCAGACAGGGGACGAGAATCAGGAAGAGTGCGAGGGTTTTCACCCCAGCAGGGAGTTGCCGGAGAGGGCTCGTGTCAAGCGTTGGCGAAATGCGTGGCCGCTCCGGGCGGAGAAGATTTCTCGGGAGATCGTCATGTCGGGGTTCTGGTGAAAAATGCCCATCTTGAACGAAAGACCTGTTCTTAGGTCAAAGGAACATGCACCCCAGTGCCTGATCCGACGCGGCAATTTTTTGCGAATGAGTGACCGACCCGGCACGATTTCCGCAGCCGTTCGGCCGACCCCCACGTCCCCCCGACGGAATGCCACCCCCCGGAAAGAAAAGAGCCGCGCGGCCTCGTGCCCGCTGGCGATGCCTCCCACTGTGGCTTCTTGCCACGGTGACCTTTGCCCCGCTCCCGGCGGATGCCCAACAAGAATCCACCTCTTCGCTGACCGGAGAGCTACGGATGTGGCACAAGATCACGCTGGATTTCAGCGGCCCCGTCACCAGCGAAACCGCCGAGCCGAATCCCTTCACGGACTATCGGCTGGACGTCACCTTCACCCACACGTCGAGCGGCAAAACCCGCGTGGTGCCGGGCTACTACGCGGCCGACGGCGATGCCGCGAACACCGCCGCGGACTCCGGGGCCGTCTGGCGTGCTCACTTCGCGCCCGATGCGCTGGGTGAGTGGACCTACCTCGCCTCCTTCCGCACGGGAATCAACGTGGCGATGGATCCGAATCCACTGGCCGGTGAAAGCGCGGGGTTCTTCGACGGCAAGACGGGAAGCCTTCTCATCCAACCGACCAACAAGACCGGGCGTGACCTGCGGGCGAAGGGGCGGCTCGACTACGCGGACGTCCATCACCTGCGGTTCGCGGGCACGGGAGAATATTTTATGAAGGCCGGCACGGACTCGCCGGAGAACCTCCTCGCGTGTGCGGATTTCGACGGGCCCTTCAAAGCCGATGACGAGATGGACGACCTGGTGAAAACCTGGGCACCCCACGTGATCGATTGGCAAGAGGGCGACCCTTCGTGGCAGGATGGCAAGGGAAAGGGCCTGATCGGTGCGATCAACTACCTCGCCTCGGAAGGGATCAACTCCTTCTCCTTCCTCACGATGAACATCAACGGGGACGATAGGAACGTCTTCCCTTACCTCGACTACAACGAGCGGCTGCGCATGGATGTCTCGCGGCTGGATCAATGGGAGATGGTCTTCGAGCATGGAACGCGCAACGGAATGTTCCTGCACTTCAAAACGCAGGAGACGGAGAACGAGAAGCTGCTGGACGGCGGCGACACGGGCAACCAGCGGCGGCTCTATTACCGCGAATTGATCGCCCGGTTCAGCCACCATCTGGCAATGAACTGGAATCTCGGCGAGGAGATCAACGACGCGTCATTGGCGCAGAAGGCGGCGTGGGCGCAGTTTTTCTACGACAACGATCCCTACCGGCATCCGATCGTGATCCACAATGGAGCCAACCATTTCGAAATGATGGGCGATGCCTCGAAGTTGACCGGCTTCTCGCTCCAGATGAACGAGCCCGACTTCAGCGATACCTTTTTCGAGACCCGGCGCTATGTGAATCGCTCCGCCGATTTTGATCGGCCGTGGGTGGTGGCCTGCGACGAGCCGGGCGATTCGCGCCAAGGCGTCCGGCCCGACGACGACCCCGGCCAGACTCACCACAATGCGCGCAAGAACGCCCTGTGGGGCAACATCCTGGCGGGTGGCGGCGGATGCGAATTCTACTTCGGCTACGAGCGGCCGGAGGGCGATCTGACGCTGCAGAACTTCCGGAGCCGGGATGCCTTCTGGGACTACTGCCGCCACACCTTGCGCTTCTTCCAGGAAAACCCGTTCCCCTTCGAGCAGATGGGGAGCCACAACGAACTCGTCAGCGGCAGCGGCGACAATGCGAACCGCTGCCTCGCGAAGATCGGCGATACCTATCTGGTGCAGCTTCACGAAGGCGGAACCCACACGCTCGATCTAACAGGTGTCACCGGCACCTTCACGGTGAAATGGTTCAATCCCCGCACCGGCGATCCCGTCCTAGACGGTGGGAGCGTCGAAGGCGGCAGCATCGTGAGCCTTGGAACTCCGCCGGACACGCCGACCGAGGACTGGGTGCTGCTGGTAGAGAACACCACCGGCGGCAGCGCCACCAACCGGGCTCCCATCGTCAGTGCCGGGCCTGACAAATCCGCGTTCATGGGCGAATCGTCCATTTCCGTGACCATCAACGGCACCGCGAGCGACGATGGCTTGCCAAACGCCTTCGCCATGAGCCGCACCTGGTCCGTCGTGTCGGGGCCGGCACCGGTCTCCTTCTCCAGCGACCACACTTCCATCACCATCGCCACCTTTACCGCTCCGGGCGACTACGTGCTGGGCTTCACCGTCACCGACACCGAGTTCACGGCCTACGATGAAGTGACCGTCTCCATCGCCGTCCCACAGGGCGACGGGATCCAAACCCTGCTTCCCATCCACGACGCCTTTCTCGAAGACGGAGCCAATGAAAACAGCGAGCGCTTGCGGGTGGAAGCGGTTGACCGGCAGCGCACGGCCTACTTGCAATTCGATCTGACAGGGCTGAATGCCGCGCCCACGCACGCCTCGCTCCGCCTCACCGAGGGCGACAAGCACACGTTCACGGAGATGACCATCCGTGTCTTCGCGGGCTCTTCGAACGACTGGACCGAAACCACTCTCGAAGGAGCCAACGCGCCGGCGAAAGGAGAGGAACTCGCGAGTTTCACCGGCGTCATTTCCGATGGCGCGTCGATCGAGTTCGACCTCGGCAACCGGACCACGGAGCGAGGGCTCTACACCTTCATCGTCGAAACAGACACCCCGGATGAAACCGTCGCGTTCGCCTCCAAGGAGAGCGCGCTCGCCAGCGCGCGGCCCGCTCTCTTGATAACCCTCCCGCCCAATACCTCGCCCGTGTTCCCGGGCTTCACGATCAGTACTTCGGAGGACCTTCCCGTGACCTTGACGCACGCCGAGATCCTGGCAAGCGCCACGGATGCCGACGGCGATCCGCTCTCCCTGCTCATCGAAGACGGAACAACCTCCGCCGGAGGGCAGATCGATTCGGAGGATGATCGCTTCACTTACACGCCGGCCATCGACTATCTTGGACCCGATTCTTTCCTGCTCACCATCCAGGATATCCGGGGAGGAACGGTATCGGCGATTCTGAATATCACGGTGGTGGCAGACGCCGTCTCGTGGATCGTCCCGAACATCGCAAGAGTGCCTGAGGGCGTTTCGATCCATTTCAACGGGGTGCCCGCATTCAGCTATTCGCTGCAACGCTCTGCCGACCTCGTGAATTGGTTGACCATCGCACCGCTGTTGAGGGAGGCGGACGGAATCATTGACTATCTGGATATCGAAGCATCGGACGGCCAGATTTTCTACCGCGTCACGGATCGTTGAGGGAGAGCGAATTGTAGAAACGGGATACGCGAATTCACGCGTCATCATCACGGCTTTGTTAGTCTTTTTTACTGGCCGATGTTCCGGTATGGCTTTAGATACTCGCCTTTACTTTGCACTCTCTCTGCCTCTGGCATCCCCCGCCGCAGGCCGCAAAGAAATGGAACCGCCCCCTCGGAAGCTCCGGGGCGCACTTGCGTCCGAAAAATTAAGTTACCTATATTTTCATATAAAACCGATTTTCTAGCTCATGTCGCCAATCAGAGCTTTTCTTATCTATGCCGCACTCAGCTCATTCGCCTCAGCCGCGCCGGTAGGAGTCAATGACGTGTATCAGGAATCCGGGGGGATTCTTGTGATGGAAGCTGAAAGGACGCCGTCCTCGCTCGGCACCGGCACGGACCGCTGGGAAATGTACACGCCCGGAGAAGCGAACTACGTCGATGGCGCGACCCAGGAGGCGCACCTGGAGTTCCAGGGAAATGGCTCTGATGGCGGCGACCCGAAGACGCCGCTGACCTACCGCTTCAAGATCAACGAGAGCGGTTACTACCATCTCCATCTCCGTGCGCGGCAGCGGCTTGCCGGCGCACCGGCCGACAAAAACAACGACTGCTGGGTCAAGGTCAACGGAGTGAATGGGGCGACCTTTGGTGCAGGACCAAAGGTCGGGAGCGAGCACATGAACGATGCGTCTGTGAGCCTGCTCACTTCATACCAGAAGATGTATGTGAGCTCCGCGGTGACCTGGGGATGGGCAAACCTGCTCGATGCCGGCGGATCGTCGAACAAGCGGTGGCCCGTCTACAATTTCAACGCGGGCTCTACCTACATCCTGACGATCGCGGGCCGCTCGATCAATTTCAATTACGATCGCATCCTCTTCCGCAAGGCGACGATCGTGGACACCAGCGCGAAGTCCACGGCCATCCCGGAGTCCGCGGTCAATACGACGCCATCCACCACGCCTGCAATCTCACGGGTGACCTTGGTCAATGCGGACACCGATCGCGAGATCGGCATTCTCACCAATGGCGCGACGATCAATCTCGCGACCACCGGACCGAATGTGAACCTGCGGGTCGATACGTCGCCGCCCGTCCTCGGTTCGGTGCGCTTCAATCTCGATGGCAATCCGGACTACAAGCTGGAGAGCCTCGCCCCCTACACGATCGGAGGCGACCATATCTGGGATGACTACCTGCCGTGGACGCCCGCGACGGGAAGCCACAGCCTGACGGTCACGCCCTACTCCGCGGCTGGCGGTGGCGGCACCGCAGGCACACCGGTTACCGTCAATTTCACGGTCACCAACGAAATCCCCGCTGGCTCGCCAACCGCGAATGCGGGGGTGGACAAGACGGTCACGCTGCCGGCTTCGTCGGTGGCCTTGGGTGGTTCCGGTAGCGATGCGGGAGGATCGATCGCCAGCTACAAGTGGAATCAAGTCGCAGGACCGGCTATTGCGACCCTCACCGCCGGCACGACCACAGCACCCACGGTTTCCGATCTGGTGCATGGCATTTACAAGTTCCGGCTGACGGTAACGGACAACAGCGGGCTAACCGCCTTCGACGATGCGACGGTGATCGTATCCGCCGGTAGCGCTGCGCCCGTGGTGAACGCCGGGGTGGACAAGACGATCACGCTGCCGACGTCCTCGGTGACGCTCGACGGTTCCGGGAGCGACCCGAGCAACCAGATCTATGCCTACCTGTGGACCCAGCTTTCGGGACCGAGCAACGCCACGCGCGCCGACGAGAGTTCATTGAACCTCACCGCTTCGAATTTGATCCAAGGAACCTACGTATTCCGCCTCCGGGTCTATAGTGAGACGGGATTGGTCGGAGCCGACGACGCGACTGTCACCGTCTCAGCTGCGACGGGTGTGCCGGTTGCCAACGCGGGAGCGGACAAGGCAATCACGCTGCCCACCTCATCGGTGGTGCTGAATGGATCGGGGACTGATACGGGAGGATCCATCACGGCTTACGGGTGGGCCCAGGTGTCAGGACCGGGGACGGCGAGCCTTGCCGGAAACAACAGCGCGAATCTCACGGCATCGTCGCTGGTCCAGGGTGCCTATGTCTTCCGCCTGACGGTGACGGACAACAGCGGGCTGACGGCAAGTGATGACGCGGTTGTGACCGTTTCCGCCGCATCGGGGGCACCGGTGGCCGATGCCAACACGGACAAGGTGATCACCTTGCCAGCCAATTCGGTCACTTTGAGCGGTTCTGGAACGGACGCCGGAGGATCGATCACGGCTTATTCGTGGACCCAAGTTTCGGGACCGAATACGGCCACGCGCTCGGGGCAGACGACCGCGACGCTCACTGCCTCCGGCCTGGTCCAGGGCACCTACGTCTTCCGTCTCACCGTCACCGACAACAGCGGACTGACCGGCAGCGACGACGCGATGGTCACGGTCAATCCACAGTCCGGCGGAAGTGGACAGGCAGTCACGCGTCTGGTTTTGATCAATGCGGACACGGATCAGGATATCGGGGACATCGTCAGCGGGAGCACCATCGATCTCGCGGTGACACCGCGACTCAGTGTGCGCGCGGAGACTTCGACGTCCGTGGAGTCGGTGCGCTTTTCTTTCGACGACATCGTGAACCTGCGGACGGAAAGTAACCCGCCCTACACGATCAATGGCGACGTGGGCGGCGTGGACTACACCGCTTGGGTGCCGCCGCTCGGAAGCCACACGCTGACGGGCACGCCCTTCACCGCATCCGGCGGCACGGGCACGGCAGGCACGCCCTTGAGCGTTGTCTTCACCGTGATCGACAGCTCGCTCACCGGCGATCCGCAGGCGAATGCGGGCACGGACAAGAGCATCGTGCTGCCGGCTTCATCGCTTACGATCAACGGCACCGCGACCGACAGCGATGGCACGATCACCGGCCACGCATGGGCGCAGGTTTCCGGCCCGGGCACCGCGAGCCTGAGCGGCGCGAACACCGCGAACCTGACCGCGTCCGGCCTGGTCCAAGGAACCTACGTCTTCCGCTACACCGCGACCGACAACAGCGGGAAGACCGTGAGTGACGAGGTCTCGGTCTTCGTCCTCCCCGAAAGCGGCGGCGATGCGTTGATCAGCGGCGAGCTGAAGAAGTGGCACAAGGTCACGCTGAGCTTCGCCGGCCCGAATACCAGCGAGACGGCCACGCCGAATCCTTTCACCGACTACCGCCTGAACGTGAGTTTCACCCACCTCGGCAGCGGCAAGACTTATGTGGTGCCCGGCTACTATGCCGCGGATGGCAATGCGGCGAATACCTCCGCGACTTCCGGCAACGTCTGGCGCGTTCATTTCTCGCCTGATGAAACCGGAGCATGGAGCTACACGGCATCGTTCCGCAGCGGCTCGAATATCGCGACGAATGCCAGCGCGGCTGGAAACACGGCGGGCTTCTTTGATGGCGACACCGGGAACTTCAGCGTCGCGGCCACCGACAAGACCGGCGATGACCTGCGTGGCAAGGGCCGATTGCAGTACGTAGGGAAACATCACCTGCGCTTCGCCGAGACCGGCGAGTATTTCATGAAGGCGGGCACGGATGCACCGGAGAACTTGCTCGCGTATGCGGACTTCGACGGCGACTTCAAGACCGACGGCCAGGGCGACACCATGGTCAAGGATTGGGCACCGCACCTGGCCGATTGGCAGAGCGGCGATCCGACGTGGGGGAGCGGCAAGGGGAAGGGCCTGATCGGCGCGGTCAACTACCTCGCATCGGAAGGGCTCAACGCCTTCTCCTTCCTGACGATGAACATCAACGGGGACGACAAGAACGTCTTCCCCTACACCACTTACAGCGAGCGCACGCGGCTCGATGTCTCCAAGCTCGACCAGTGGGAGATCGTCTTCGAGCACGGCACCCGGAAGGGCATGTATCTCCACTTCAAGACGCAGGAGACGGAGAACGAGTTGCTTCTCGATGGCGGGAACACGGGCGACCAGCGGAAGCTTTACTACCGCGAACTCATCGCGCGTTTCGGCCACAACCTGGCGCTGAACTGGAACCTCGGCGAGGAGGTGAACAGCGCCTCGCTTGAACAGAAGCAATCGTGGGCGCAGTACTTCTACGACAGCGATCCGTACCATCACCATATCGTCATCCACAACGGCGCGAACCACTACAACATGATGGGCAACGCCTCGAAGCTCACCGGCTTTTCGCTGCAACTGAACGCGCCGGACTTCACGGACATGTTCGTGATGACGAAGGACTACCTGGATCGCTCCGAAGATGCCGACCGGCCATGGGTGGTCGCCTGCGACGAGCCCGGCGACGCGCCGCTCGCCTTGCGCCCGGACAGTGATCCCGGAACCAGCCATACCGATGCCCGGAAGAACGCGCTGTGGGGGAACATCATGGCAGGGGGTGCCGGCTGTGAGTTCTACTTCGGCTACAACAAGGCGCACTCCGATCTCACCTGCAACGACTTCAGAAGCCGCGACAGTTTCTGGGACTTCTGCCGCTACGCGCTGCAGTTCCTGAAGGCGAACAACGTGCCCTTCGAGCAGATGAAGAACCAGAACACGCTGGTGAGCGGCTATGGCAACAACGCGAACCGCTGTCTTGCGAAGACGGGCGATGTCTATCTGGTCCAGCTGCACGGCGGAGGAACGGCCACCCTCAATCTTTCCGCGGCAAGCGGGAGCTTCACGACGAAGTGGCTCAACCCGCGCACGGGTGCGGTGTCGAATGGCCCCGCCTTGAACGGCGGCGGCACGGTGAGCCTCGGCAGCCCGCCGGACACCATCACGCAGGATTGGATCGCCTTGGTCCGCTCGACCACCGGGGGCGGCGGAACCAATACCGCACCCATCGTCAGCGCCGGAGCGGACAAGTCCGCCTTCTTCAGCGGGACTCCCGTGGATGTGAGCCTCACCGGGACGGTAAGCGATGACGGCCTGCCCGCCGGTCTGGCAATCACCCGGAACTGGTCGGTGGTTTCCGGCCCGGCCGCGGTTTCGCTTTCCAGCGCGAATACCGCGACGACATTGGCCACCTTTACCGCAACGGGAAGCTACGTGCTGCGCTTCAGCGCCTCGGATACGGAGCTTTCGTCATCGGACGAGGTGACCGTGACGATCCAGGCTCCGTCCGGCTCCAGCCAGCAGAGTTTCAGCGCGCTTCACGACGCCTACACCGAGAATGGCAGCAACAATAACCTCACGCAGCTCCGGGTGGAGCAGTCGTCCACGCGCAGCCGCATCGCCTACCTGCAATTCGACCTCGGCAGCCCGAGCCCGATCAGCGCCTTCTCGGCCACTCCCGGTTCCGCCGTCCTGCGCCTGACCGAAGGCGACGACACTTCCTCCGGCACCATGACCCTGCGGCTCTATGCGGCCGCTTCGAGCAATTGGACGGAATCCGCCATCACCGGCTCGACCGCCCCGGCGAAGGGCGCGCAGCTCGCCGTCTTCACGGGCGATGTGACGGACGGGAAGGTGATCGAGTTCGACGTCGGCAGCCACATCACCGGCCAGGGAATCTATAGCTTCATCCTGGAGGCGGACGCATCCACCCGCGATGTCTCCTTCGTCTCGAAGGAGAACGCCACCACCACCATGCGGCCTTCGCTGGTCGTGAGCACCGGCTCGAATGCCCCGCCGTCCTTCGCGGGCTATGCGGAGACGATCCCGGTCAATTCGCAGATCCTCATTCCCTACTCGCTGATCCTTGCCGGGGCTTCCGACCCGGATGGCGATGCGGTCAGCGTGGTCATCGCCAGCGACAGCTCGGATGCGGGCGGCTATGTCACGATGGGGACGGATAGCCTGAGCTACCGCCCGCCGATCGACTACAGCGGGCCGGACAGCTTCCAGCTCACCGTGCAGGATGGCCGCGGCGGGTTCACCACCGCGCCGCTCTCGATCACCATCGCGCCGGAGGACGGGATCACCGGGGCCCCGCCGCCGGCCTTGGAGAAAGTCGGCGCGAACCAGATGCGGATCCGCTTCCAGGGAGTGTCCGGCGCAACCTACCGTTTCCAGCGAAGCACCAACTTCAGCGCGTGGACGACCCTCTACACGGTCACGGCGGGAGTAGAAGGGACTGTCGAATACACCGACTCCTCCCCTCCCGTGGGAAAGGCCTTTTACCGGATCCAATCGCCTTGATTAATTAAGATAACTTTATTAAATTTGCCGACGCGGGCATCAGAAGGGACGTTTATTTTTATTCGAGGCCCCCGGAAAGGAGGCGGATTTTGACACTTGTCAATAAGTTCCAGATCGGTTAGACAAATCGCCGTCGCCGTCCCTCCTTCCGGAATTTTATGAAATTCTTCCTCCCCTTGACGCTTGGTTTCACCGTTCTGATCGGAGTTGCTCCGGCGGTTGTGGTCAATTTCGACTTCAATTTGCGTCTGGATAACGACGACGATTCCAACGTGGTGACGGACACCTACGTCGGGCTCGGCGCGGCACCGGATTCGGCGGGAAACACCCACTGGAATAGCGTGCGTCGCGCGGGAAGCACCAGTTTCTCCAGTTCTTCGGCCCTTAACAGCCCGACCTTCGATTCCGCGAGCGTCGCATCCAGCGTAAGCGTTTCGGTAGCAGCGACAGGCCTGACCAATGCCACCATCGCCCACTCCAAGGAATCCTTGGATCAAGAGCTGGGAGGTTATGGAAACCTGATGGGAGACTTCCTGCAGCTCCACTCCGCCACTCCGGGCACGGTGGGCAGTGCCGCGGGAACCATTTCCAATCTGACTCCGAACGCTTCCTACGAAATTTACTTCTACGGCCAAGGCGCGACCTACGGCCTGCCCGGGAACTCGAATTCGGGCCAAAATAGCCTTTTTGCGATCACCGACACCCTTGGCGGGAGCACGATCGGGACCGCCGAGCAAACGGGATGGGATGGCGTGGATGGCGGGGACGGGACTCTCACCGAAGGTGTGGAGTACGTGAAGTTCCTGGTGAACGCCAATGCGTCCGGACAGGTTTTCTTCCGATGGGAGAACGTGATTGCCGGGGTAAACGTCGCCACCGACCAAGCCACGAACGGATCCGGCAATTCCTCCGACTTCGGTGCCTTGAATGGGATCCAGATCGTGAGTGTCCCCGAAACTTCCAGCGCTCTGCTGGGTAGTCTCGGAGTTTTTGGCCTGCTTCTTCGTCGCCGCCGCTGAGGCCGGCGAGTGCGAAGAGCGCGAGGAACAGGGAGCCGATAGGCTCCTGAGTTCCCACACGCGGGAAGGAAATCGCTCCTACCCGTGCATCTTTTTGAAGCTTGCTGAAATATTGGAAAGGGATTATCAATCTAAGGTTCCCCTAACCTTAGGTTTTTATGAGTCCCCCCCACCTCATAATCCTCACGATCCTTGCCCTCATTTATAGAGGGCAGGCAGCTGTCGTGAATGTCGATTTTTCCGAACTCGCTACGTCGGCAGACCGCTTTGGTGGCTTGGCCGCCGCACCGGATCCCGCGGGTTCCTCCGCGATCTGGAACAACATCGTGGGCAACATCGGATCTCTCGCCGTGGATGATCTGGTGACCTCCTCCGGAGGTACCACCGCGTGGGACATCAGCATCACCGGCTTCCTCAATACCAAGAAGAGCGCCTCCGAACAAGAGGTCCTCAATCACGGAAGTGGCAACGGTGGTGGCTCCTACGCGCGCCTCATGCAGGACTACCTGCAGTTGGACTCCGGAGCCAATACCTCCGTGGCCACCGCAAGCGGCCTGATCAGTGGCCTCGTGGCAGGCGCTTCCTACGACCTGTATTTCTACGGCCAAGGCAGCGACATGATGGGCACCGACGCCTCGTCTTCCGGCGAGAACAGCCTCTTTACGATCGATTCGCTGTCGAAGCAGACCGGCTGGGACGGGGTGGACGGCGGGGATCGCAATCTCGTCGAAGGAATCGAATACGTGAAGTTCACCACCATCGCGGACTCGGGCGGAAACATCTCTTTCACGTGGTCCAATGTCGTCGCGGGGGTGAACGTGGTCACGGACAAGGTGACGAGCAACACGGGAACGGGCTCACGCTTCGGCGCACTGAACGGGCTCCAGATTGTGGGGGCCGTGCCGGAACCGACGGCAGCCCTTCTGGCAGCGCTGGGAATGCTGTGCCTGCTCCGGCGGCGGCGCTAGGAATCGTACTGCTGCTCCAAGTCCCGAAGCGGGCCGAGGTAGTTCTCGCTGTAGAAGGAGATGATCTTCCACGCCATGAAGAGCAGGATCAGCACGTAGAACAGCTTCGGCAGGGCGACGGAAAGGGTCTTCGTGCCTCGGGCGGCATCTTCTTGGAAAACCTTTGCCCAGCGGGCGAAATCCTTGTCGAGGCTGCCTGCCTCCTCCGCCGTGGCATAGGAGCGGGCAAAGGCCGACGGGAAAGCCCCGCTGGACACATAGACGGGGCCCAGCGCGCCGCGGTCCTTGAGGACTTCCAGCATCTTCCTGGATGCCTCGCGGATCAGTCCACTGCGGGAAGCATCGGCCGAGGTCTCCACCGTTTCCCACATGGAGAGGCCTGCCAGAAGGCATGTATGATAGACCTTGGTGAAGCGGGCCATCGCCATGCTGCGGCGGGCTCCGCCGATCACCGGGATCCGGTTGAGCATGGCATCGATGCCCGGATTCACCGTGGCGCTCGCCAGCAAGGCGCGGATGCCGAGCCAGACAAAGAACACCACCGCATAAACCACCAGCATGGTGGCGGCAAATCCGGCCATCACCTCCGCGCTGCTTTTCTCGCCGCTGAAGAGCGCTGGCACGAAGGAGATGAACATGCCGAGGTGAAGCATCACCACGGGATAGATCATGCTCTGCAAGGCATCCCGCCGTGCATTGGCGAGCATGCCGAAGTAGTCGGCGAGATGCTGGAATGCCGGTGCCAGACGGCCACCCCGCTCCCCTGCCCCGATGATGCTCTTCTCAAGATCGCTGATGGCGCCACGGTTCTTGGAAAAGGCATCCGTGATGGATTTGCCGGTTTCCAGATCGTGATCCATCTCCTTCAACAAGGCCGCCTGAGCGGCGGGCAGCCGCGTGTCCAACATCGCCCGGGCGGCATCGCGGATACCGAAGCCTGCTTCGAGGAGCTTCGCGATTTCGGTGTAGAAGAGGTGCTTCTGGGCAGCGGAAAAAGCCATGAGGTTTCATCTCACGCTGGCATTTTGTTCTAACGGTGCAAGGTCATTCGCCTTTGCCCGCTACCGTTGCGGCCTTGGCCTTGCCCGCCAGTTTGATCGCGGGGCGTGGCGGGGGCTTCATGCCCGTACCGAGGAAAAAGGATGGATGCGGGGGCTTGTTGTAGGAGACATTTTGCCAGGCGATGGAAAGGCGGTACTGCGGATCATGCATCAGCGTGGTCAGCCGATGTTCCGTGGGAAAGGTGGTGGTATAGAGGCGCAGCGACTTGCCACCGGGGCCGGGTAACAGCAGTTCCTCCCGCCAATCGCCGATCAGGTCGGCGGCGAGATTTGGCCACATCCCGCCATAGCGGCTCCCGCGGCCTTCCCCATAGGGCGGCTCCGGAGCGAAGATCTTTTCATCGCTTCCGGATTCCCAGTTCCATTTGAAGACGGAAAAGGCGCCGTAGGTCTCCCGCAGCAGATCACCATCCCACCAGATGACCCAGTCGGCGAGACGCGGACGTTGTCCAATCTCCACGCCCTTGATCGTCCGCAAGCCGCCGGGGCAACCCCACACTTCGGCACCTGGATGGCGGGGATCGATGTCGGCCACCACGCCATCGCTGATGTCGATGCCGGGGCTATGGCTCCACAGCAGCCTGCCGCTCCGCGCATCGTGAAGGCCGGCGCCGGGAGTCTGGAAGCGGACCGTGTCTTCTTCATTCTCGGTCACGAGGTAAAGCTCGGGACCCGCCCGTTCCGGATCGAAATCGCTTACTTGGATCGCATCGCCATGGCGTCGGCCGGTCGAATAGAGACCCTTGCCATCGTCGTCCACAGTCATGGCTTGATAGAGGATCTCATCCTTTCCATCCGCATCGACATCCGCCACCGACAAGGCGTGCCCACCCATCCCGGAGAAGGGTGAAGCCTCCGTGAAGGGAGGACGGCTGATGCCCGAGTCGAAAACCCAGCGGGAGCTCAGCTTCCCGCCCCGCCAGTCCCACGCCGCCAGAACAATGCGGCCATAGACGCCCCGGCACATGACCACGCTGGGATGAACGCCATCGAGATAGGCGACTCCTGCGAGGAAGCGGTCGCAGCGGTTTCCGTAGCTGTCGTTCCCGCCGTTTCCTCCCAGCCCGCCCCAGCCGTCAATGGGATCACGGCCGGGGATGTAGTCCACCGTCTTGAGCGCGGCCCCCGTCCTGCCATCGAAAACGGTGAGGAACTCCGGGCCGGACAAGATGCGACCGTAACGCTGTGTGCCTTCCTCCTTGTTCCGCCAATCTTTGTCCCGGTCGCCGATGATCTTGCCGGTGCCGTCCTTCGTGCCATCGGCAGTTTTGCAGACGAGTTCGGCACGGCCATCGCCATCCAGATCGTACACGATGAACTGCGTGTAGTGCTCGCCTTCGCGAATGTTGATCCCGAGGTCGATCCGCCAGAGGCGGGTGCCATCGAGCTTGTAGGCATCGAGCACCGGCGTGCCGGTGATGCCATTGAAGGAGTTGTCCCGGCCGCGGGACACCTGATGGAGGATGATCTCGTATTCGCCATCGCCATCCAGATCTGCCGCCGAGGCATCCCCGGGGCGGTAGCCGTCGATCGTCTGGATCGGGATCTCGATGAAATTGGCAGGAAGGACCTTCGCGGCCTTTCCCGCAGGGTCCTCCTTTCCTTCAACCACGGAACGGACGACATAGGCTTCCGCCTGCCCCGCTTCGCCATCGGTGAGATTGGTAGGGCCGGCAAGAGGTGCGGCGTTCACGCGCTGCTCCTTTCCGCCGGTGATGCGGTAGAGATTGAAGGAAGTTCCTTCCGGATCGTTCCCGAGAAGCCGCCAGCCAACACACACTTCCCCACCCGCCTGGCGCACCGCCACCACGCCGCGATCGAGTGCCTCCATCTCCCGTTGGGCGAGGACGGGGTCTGAAATCAGCAGCCACGCGAGGCCGGACGCGATGATTCGTGGGAGCATGGGAGGCATGGCGTGGGATGAAACTCCAGCGGACCTTATTCCTCGTCTTACCCCTTCGGGGGATGAGCCGCAAATCACATCGCTCCGCGATGCCAAAGCCTTGCCGTAAAAGGTTCGACAATCTGGGCCGCCCCACCTTCATCTAATGGCATGGAATGGTCTGCGTGCCCTGCCCGACATCCCCTCCCCACGACGATCTGATCCGATGGCTTTCCCCGTCCAGCCGCAGATCCTGATTGCACACCCGTGGATGGGCCACGGCGGCTCGGAAGCGACCGCGATGTGGTCGCTGCACGCCCTGCAGGATGTCGCGAAGATCACCTTCACCACCGCTTCGCCGGTGGATTGGGACAGGCTCAACGGCACCTATGGCACGGCGGTTTCTCCGGAAAAAATCACCCTGCTGCAAGCGCCGCGCCTGCCCGGCGTGGCCACCGGGACAAAGCTGGCATTCTGGCAGCGCGCCTACTTCGAGCGCTTCTGCCAGACTCTGCCGGAGCGCTACGACATTTGCATCAGCTCCTACAATCCGATCCGGTTCAACCAGCCCGGCATCCAGCTGATCGGCGATTTCAGTTTCGACGAAGGCGCGCGGCTGGATCTCTATCCGAACGCGTCCGACCAAGCGTATCACCGGCCATCCCTTCTGCGCCGGGTGTATCTCTCCGTGGGCGAGCAACTCGCGGGGCGCGATGACGGCGAGGTCGCAGGGCCGGGCGATCTGATCGTGGCGAACTCGCGCTGGACGGCACAGGTGCTCGACGAGCGCTTTCAGATCTCGAATTCGCCGATCCTCTACCCACCTTCTTCCCTGCATGCGGTCGAATCGACCGTCACCCGCGATCCGCTCGGCTTCGTGTGCATGGGCCGCATCATGCCGGAAAAAGAAGTCGAAGGCATCATCGCCATCTTGGACCGCGTGCGGGCGGTAGGGTATCCCGCAACGCTTGATTTGGCCGGACAGTTCGGCATGGACCCCTATTCGAAACGCATCGCCCGCATGGCGAAGGAGCGCGCGGAGTGGATCCGCACCCCCGGCTTCTTCGGGCCGAAGGAAAAGCAGGAAGTCTTCGCCTCCCGCACCTACGGCATCCATGCCTGTCGCGTGGAGGCCTTCGGCATCGCCATCGCGGAAATGGCTACGGCGGGACTTCTGCCCTTCGTTTCAAGTGATGGAGGGGTTCAGGAGATCGTCGGCCTGAAGGAGCTGATCTATTCCGACATCGATGATGCGGTGGCAAAGATCATCGCGAGGATCCAGCAACCGGAGAGCTTGGAAAGCATGCGGACCTCCCTTCGCGAACGCGTGACCCGCTTCGAGCCCGAGCGCTTCTCAGAGACTCTGGTGGGTATCGTGCAAGACTTCCTGAAGCACTCCACGGCCAAAGCGTGAACCATGTGGGCCAAGCTCCACCAACGTCTCTCGGATCCCTTGTTTTACCGGAAGCGCGTCCGGCAGCTTCTGCGGCCCATTTTCCCGCCGCGCCGGCCGAAGCCGGTCCTGCTCGATGACCTGTTGGCTCTTGAAGGTCCTTGGCTCGTCGTGATCGCGCACCCGGATGACGAGCTGTTTGCTTCAGGCCTTTTGTGTGAACTTTCCGCGCGTGGCCGCGAGGTTCACCTGCTCTGCCTCACTCGTGGCGAAGGAGGAATCACGGGCAATCAATCGCGGGAGCAGCTCGGAAAAGCCAGGGAGGCCGAGCTGCGGAATTCCGCGGCGGCGCTCGGGGCTTCGTCGGTGAGCTTCCTTGGTCATCCCGACCCATTGGGCAAAGCGCACCGGACCTATGCTCCGGGGGTGACTCGGGAAGCCCTGGCGCGGCAGATCAGCGGGATAATGTCGGAGCATGAGCCCGCCGTGGTGGTGACCCACGGCAGCGGCGGAGAATATTGGCACCCGGCGCATCTCCTGGTGCGTGCGGCGGTGCTAAAGGCAACTGAGGGAAGGCATGCGGTGCTTACCCTTCACGCCTGGCAGCCGGGGCACCCGCTGACCGGGCTGCTGAATCGCGACGATCCGGCGGACCTGCGGATCGATGGGACGGAGCACCGGGAACAGCGCTTGGCGGCGTTCCGCGCGCACCGGTCCCAGTTTGACTATTTCGCCAGCCGGGGTGGAGGCTCCTTGGAAGGCTTTGTCGATCGCACGGCGCAGGAGGCCTACCGGCATTATCCACCCGGACATTGAGCAGCGGCATGCCGCCGGAAACATCGCACTCGGCATCGGATCAGGAGCTTGTAAATTCAGCGGCACATGGATTTCACGTTTACTCCCCTGCGCACGCTGATCCTGATCATATTGCTCGCTGCATTCTGGTTTCTCGGTGGTTTCGAATACATGACCGGAGCAGGAAGGCACATCGGCAAGGCCTGGTTCTACTCGATCGGGATGTTCGTAATTGGGGCGATCATGGTTTCCATCGTCGATCATTGGGTCGGCAATCTCGATCGCTCGAATCTCCGCTGGCTTTACATCGTCATGGGCTTACTCGCGATGGGCGGCGGTCTGATGTATCAACACATTCTCCGCGAGCGCGTTAAGATTGAATTCAGCAAGGAATCGGCGATCTGAACGCGAAGGTGGAAAAACTCCTTCGTATGTGTTAGGGTGAAAGATGACCCTCCGGATCATTCCTTTGCTCGTCATCGCCAGCGCGATGGCCGAGGAGGGCGTTCGTCCGGGTGTGATCGCGAAAGATGACCTCAAGGAGTATCCCTCCCTGATCGGCCAACGGAAGCAGATCGTCGATGAAGCTTTGGAACTCGCGGCCCAGGACACATGGCTGAAGTACCTCTTCGGCAGCGCGGATCCGGCGAACGGCGGACTCGATTGCTCGGGCTCGGTTTACTACGTCCTCCAGGAAGCCGGCCTGCAGCCGCCCCGCAGCTCCGCCGCCCAATATCAGTGGGTCAAGAAGGCCGGGGCTTTGATCGAGGTGCCGTCCAGCACCACATCCCTCGACTCCGCGGTTTTCGCGAAACTCACCCCCGGTGACCTGCTGTTCTGGTCCGGCACCTACGAACCGAAGGATGGCCGCGAGGTTCCGGTATCCCACGTACAGATTTTCCTAGGCCACGAGAAATCGACCGGAAACCCCGTGATGGCGGGGGCCAGCGACGGCCGCACCTACCGGGGGACGAAGCGGGTGGGCTATGGTATTTTCGACTTCAAGCTTCCGCGTGCGGAATCGAAGGGCGTTTTCCTCGGCTACGGGCTCCCGGAAGCCGCGCGATAGCCCGTTCGGGTCATACCCATGGGAAAAATCTTGTGATTTCATAAGAAACGATACTTTTACTGAGTTCGCGTCGCTTACCAACCCAAGAACGCTGCCATGCCTGCGCCATCGGAGACTGTTTTTCGTGCCCTTGATTCTTTCCGCATCGAGACCCCTTCCTGGGGCTATGCGGATACCGGAACCCGTTTCGGAAAGTTCCATCAGCCTGCTGCGGCGATCGATCTTGATGACAAGCTGGCGGACGCCGCCCACGTCAATCGCCTGACCGGCTGTTGCCCGAGCGTGGCCATGCACGTCCTGTGGGACTTCGCGCCGGGTACGGATGCCTCCGTGGTAGCCTCGAAAGCAGCGGCGCTCGGAATCCGCATCGGCTCGATCAATCCGAACCTTTTCCAAGACCAGCTCTACAAGCTGGGCTCCGTCGGCAGCCCCTTTGAAACGGCTCGCGACCAAGCCTTGGCGCACATTCTTGATTGCATCGAGATCGGCAAGCTCACGGGTAGCCGGGCCATCTCGCTGTGGTTCGCGGACGGCACCAACTATCCGGGGCAAGACAGCATCCGCGAGCGCAAGCACCGTTTCGAAGCGGCGCTGAAGGAAGCCCACGGCCATCTTTCACCGGAGCAGATGCTGCTGGTGGAGTACAAGCCCTTCGAGCCTGCCTTCTATCAGACCGATCTCGCGGACTGGGGCATGTCATTCCTCACCGCGAAAAAGGCGGGGCCGCAGGCCAAGGTGCTTGTCGATACGGGGCACCACTACCTTTCGCAGAACATCGAGCAGATCGTCGCATGGCTGCTCGATGAAGACATGCTCGGCGGCTTTCATTTCAACGACCGCAAGTATGCGGACGATGACCTGACGCTTGGCTCCATCGATCCCTACCAGATTTTCCGCATCTTCCACGAGATCCACTTCTTCGCCTGGGAACGGGGCGGGAAATATCCGGAGATCGAGTACATGATCGATCAGTCCCACAACCTGAAGCCGAAAATCGAGGCGATGATCCAGACGGTCTGCACGGCCCAGGAGCTCTACGCGAAGGCCGCTCTGGTCGATCACGAGGCGCTGGTGCAGGCGCAGCGAAGGGGCAATATCGTCGATGCCGAAAGCTGTCTGAAGAAGGCGTTCAATACCGATGTGTCCGGCGTGATCGCGGATTGGCGTGGTGCCCATAAACTCGAAGCCGACCCGCTGATGGCGCACCGTGCGACGGGGTACGCCGAAAAAGCGGCGGCCGAGCGGGCGAAACGTCGTCAGGAACTTGGCATCGCGACGGAGCACAGTTATGCCTGAGCGCCGACACGCGTAGCCCAAGCGCCTTGAAAGCCCTTTTCCAACTCTCCGATGTCCGGAAATCCTTCGGTGCCGTGCGCGCGCTGAAAGGGGTGTCCTTCGAGCTGATGCCAGGGGAAGTCCACGCGCTGTTAGGCGAGAACGGTGCGGGCAAGTCCACCTTGATCAAGGTGATCACCGGGGCCCATGCTCCGGATGAGGGCGTGCTGACGATTGGTGAGGAGCAGCTTCGCTCTCTGACACCCGCCCATGCTCGGGCTTTGGGAATCGCCTGCATCTATCAGCAGCCGGCGCTATTTCCGGATTTGACGGTGGCGGAGAACATTGGCCTGCGGCTGAAGAAGCCCGCGCCGTTCTCCGTCGTAAAGCGTGCAGCGCAGCGGGAAAAAGCGATCGAACTGCTGAAACGGGTGGGTGCGGAGATTTCGCCTGACGCGGAGGTGCACGAGCTTTCGATGCCGGAGCAGCAGCTCGTCGAGATCGCCTGTGCGCTGGGGTCCGGCGCACGGATCGTGATCATGGATGAGCCCACGGCTTCGCTGACGCAGAAGGAGCAGCACCTGCTCTTCGGCGTGGTGCGGGACCTTCGTGCGAATGGCGTGGGCGTGGTCTATATCTCGCACCGGCTGGAGGAGATCTTCGCGCTGGCCGATCGCGTGACGGTGCTGCGCGATGGCGAGAGTGTGGGCACGCACGCGGTGAAGGATTTGACGGAGTCCGCGATGATCAAGCTGATGGTCGGCCGCGAAGTAGCCACGCTTTATCCGCCAGCGGAAAGCGAACCGGGCGAGGTGGTGCTTTCGCTGAGGGGCATCACGTGTGCGGAAGGTGGCGTGCATGGTGTGGATCTCGAGGTACGGGCCGGAGAGATCCTCGGCATGGCCGGCCTCGTTGGGGCAGGCCGCACCGAGCTGGCTCGCGTGCTTTTCGGCATCACTCCGGCGGATTCGGGAGAGATCCACTTAAAGGGAGAGAAAGTTTCCATCGCCACGCCACGCGATGCCATTTCGCAGGGCATCGCCTACGTGCCCGAGGACCGGCGTCGTCATGGCGTGATCCTTGAAATGCCGATCGCGCATAATATCACGATGGCGGTTCACCCCGTGCTTTTCCCCGGCACCTGGCTGCGTAAGAAGCGCGAGTCGGAAATGGCGAAGGATTTCATCCGTGATCTCGGCATCAAGGCATACGGCCCGGAAGCTCCGGGCGGCAACCTGAGTGGCGGAAACCAGCAGAAGGTGAGCGTTTCCCGCTGGCTGGCGACGAAGCCGAAGCTGCTGATTCTCGATGAACCGACGCAGGGCGTGGACGTGGGCGCGAAGAGCGAGATCCACCGGATCATCCGCGAGCTGGCGAAAGAAGGTCTCGCGGTGCTGATGATTTCCAGCGACCTGCCGGAGGTGCTCGGAATGAGCGACCGGATCGCGGTCATGCGCGGAGGCACGGTGACTGCCGTACTTCCGGGCGGTGCCGATGCGCACGACGTGATGTCCGCCGCGCTCGGACAGAACGGAAAGGAGGTCGCATGATGCGGAAGTATTCGCGCGAGTTCACGGTCGCGGGGGCACTGGCTCTGCTGTTCATTTCGCTCGGGATTTTCGCGCCGAATTTCTACGAGGCGCAGCCGTTGCTTTCGCGCTTCACCTCGCAGATGCCGGCACTGGTTGCGGCCATCGGCATCACGCTGGTGATTATCACGCGGCAGATCGATATTTCCATCGGGGCGCAGTTCAGCATGTGCGCGGTAGTCGCGGGCATCGTGGCCGCAGCGGGCATGCCGCTCGGTGTCGCGGTCTTGGCAGCGATCGGCACGGGGATCGTGATGGGCGCTTTCAACGGCCTCCTGGTCGCGTGGCTGGGTCTGCCAAGCATCGTGGTAACGCTTGCCACGATGGTGACTTGGAATGAAGCACTGCGTCTCTGGCAACAGGGCCGCCTGATGCCGTTGCCTGATGGCATCCAGTGGTTCGGCATCAGCCAGGCTGCGGGACAAGGAATCGTGATCGGTGCTTCCGTGACGCTATTGCTCGCTTTCGCTTGGGCGATGAAGAACCTCGCCACCGGCCGCTATGTCTATGCCACCGGCACCGATGCGGAAGCCGCGCGCCTCGCGGGAATCAATCCCAAGCTGACGACCTTCGGGGTCTTCGTGCTGATGGGGGCTCTGGCGGGCATCGCTGCGGTGCTGAACATGGTGCAATCCCCCCAGGTGCAGCCGAACGCGGGCGACGGTTTGGAGCTGAAAGTCATCGCCGCTGCCGTCGTCGGCGGTGTCGCCATCACCGGCGGCCGCGGCAATCTCTGGGGTGTCCTGTTGGGATTGCTCCTGCTCGCGAACGTCAATCCCGCGCTCACCCATTTCCACCAGCCGCCCTACTGGGAACGCGCCATCCAAGGCCTCGTGATCCTTCTCGCCGTGGTGGCCGACGGCCTGCGACGCGGCAAGAAATAGACCGCCATGTCCGACACCAAGTCCATCTCCCTGAAAAGCATCCTGGCCCGGCACGAAGTCGTGCTGCTGCTGGTGATCGCGGTGGAGATCGTGCTCTTCAGCACCCTCGGCCGCAGGTTCCTCGATAGCACGAATGTCTCGAACATCTTCCGCCACTCGGTGGAGATCGGCTTGCTCGCCCTTGCAATGACACCGGTGATCCTCACCGGCGGCATCGATCTTTCCGTGGGTTCGATGATGGGGCTATGCGCGGTGTCCTTCGGGATGCTGGTGAATGAGGCGGGGCTGTCCCCGATGGTGGCAGGGCTGATCGCAATCGCGATCGGGATAGCGGGTGGGGGCTTGAACGCGCTGCTGATCGCGCGGATGAAGTTGCCGCCGTTGATCGTGACACTGGGAACCTTTTCGCTTTTCCGCGGGCTCGCGGAGGCTTTGACGAGGGGCTCGAAGTCTTACTCGGGTTTCTCGAAGTCGTTCCTTGAGCTGGGAAATGGCGAAGTTGCGGGTGTGCCGACGCAGGTGTGGATCTTTCTGGTGGTGGCGGCGGGCGTTTACCTGCTGGTCCATCACACCACGTTCGGCCGCTCCTTCCGCGCCATCGGCTATTCGCCGGAAGGCTCGCGCTACGCGGGCATCCCCGTACCGCGGAACATCAGTTTGACCTATATCCTGGCCGGTGCGATCTCGGGCTTGGCCGCGGTGATTCTCGTCGCACGGCTCGGGGAAGCGCGGGCGAATGCGGGGATCGGCTACGAACTGCTCGCCATCACGGCGGTGGTGCTGGGCGGCACCAGCATCTTCGGCGGTTCGGGAACGGTGTGCGGCACCTTGCTCGGCTATATCGCCGTGGCAATCCTGGGCAATGGCCTGAGCCGCATCACCGCCTATCAGCTTTTCGATCAGCCCATCGCCAGCATCGCCCGCGAACTTTCCGGGATGCTGACCGGTCTGCTGCTGATCGTCGCGCTCGCCGTCACGCCGCTCGCAAGAATCCTCGCCACGCGACGTTCACGCAGGCAGCATTAAAGCACAGCTGTGGCTTCCAGCCGCAGGTCCAGACTCTCACAACCCGACCAAACTTCACAAATCCAAGATCCCGTGAAACGCACCCGCTTCCTCTGCTCGCTCGCCGTTCTCTGCGCCGTTCCCTTCCTTCCCGCCTGCAAGAAGTCCGAGGAAGCCGGAGCCGGTGGCAAGAAACTGACGATCGCCCTGCTTCCGAAAAGCAAAGGGAACCAGTACTTCGTGGCCTGTGAAAAAGGCGCGCGCGCCGCGGCGAAGGATCTCGGGGCGGAGCTACTTTTCGATGGTCCGACCAATTCCGATCCGGCGAAGCAGAACGAGATCGTCGAGAACTGGATCTCGCTCGGCGTGGATGTGATCGCTGCCGCTTGCGAAAACAAGGACGGTCTCTCCACCGCGTTGCGCAAGGCCCAGGCGGCGGGCATCAAGGTGATCACCTATGATGCGGACGCCCAACCGGATGCCCGTTCTTTCTTCGTCAATCAGGCGACCTCCCAAGGCATCGGTGACGCATTGATGGACAACGCCGCCAGCTTGGTGGGCAACGAAGGCGAATTCGCGATCATCACGGCGAACCTCACGGCCGCGAACCAGAACGAATGGATCGCGGCGATCAAGAAGCGCCAGGCCGAGAAGTATCCGACGATGAAGCTCGTGGACATCAAGCCCTGCGATGACCTGAAGGACAAGGCGCAGCAGGAAACCACCAACCTTCTCAGCGCTCACCCCAATCTCAAGGCCGTGATCTCCGTATGTTCCCCCGGCGTTCCCGGTGCGGCGGAAGCGGTGAAACAGGCTGGCAAGACCGGTGTCGTCAAAGTCGTGGGCCTCGGCCTGCCGAGCGAGAACAAGGCCTATGTAAAGGAAGGAGTCACTCAGTCCGTGATCCTCTGGAAGGTGGAGGACCTCGGCTATCTGGCGGTGAAGGCCGGCGCGGCGCTTGCAGATGGATCCCTGAAGCCGGGCGCGACGGAATTCGATGCCGGGAAGCTCGGGAAGATGAAGGTGGAGGGCGACAATATCCTGCTCGGCACGCCGTTCTCGTTCACGAAGGAGAACATCGATCAGTTCGATTTCTGAGGGTCAGGGCGTGCTTGGGGGCGTTACCCCGGGTAGCCGCTTATTCGTCGCGTCAACCCGGGGCTCTATTAGGGACGGCGTTGCCGTTCTGCGAGGCGTATGAAGACTGCCTCGTTGCCTTTGGTGGCGGAGCGGGGGGACCATTCGGGGGACAAGAGTGTCCCCCCTCCTTACGAGGCTTACCTTGAGTGGCTGCTTCTGCGAGGCACCTTGGAGGCTCACTCAACTACCACGCGGTAGAAGGCTTTGCCTGGCGGCGGGTTGAAGTCGCGGAAGACTCGGATTTGCTCGAAAGTGACGGGATCGGACTCGGTTTGCATGTTCCCGATGTAGGACCAGTTTTGCAGATCGGGTGAGATATCCACCCGATAGAGGCTGAATTGGGTGTGGGGATAACGAAGGACGATGGAGCCGAACTCCTTGGTGATCCTGAGGCCCAGCGGGGCGGGAGGAATCACGGCGGTGAAGGACAGGGGAATGTCGAAGTTGGCTTCGTCGACATCGTTGCTGGCGAGACGGAGGGTGCCGCTCTTCACACCGGCATCGTTAAACTGGGTTCTCACGATGACCTTGGCCGTTTCGCCAGGGGCAATCGAGAGATCGCCAGGGAAGATGGAGATGGGATCGACGCTCAGGTCAGGGTTTGATCCGGGGAGGAATGTAGCACTTGAGACCTGAAGCGTGGCGGTGCCGTCATTGAAGATGGTGATCGGCCATGCCGCACTTGGGCCGGTTGCCACTTCGCCGTAATTCACGGGGGTGCCATGCGTCGTTTCGACAAGCGAGGTATCAGCGCCGGTGAAGACGGCGATTTCCTGGGCGGGGCTGGAGTTGCCGAGAGCATAGGTGGTTGCATTCCCTCCGCCCTCGAGGATCGGGTAACCGGCGATCAGGAAGGAGTCGTCCATTGCCAGCACGGGAAAGCGGGTGTCGCCCGGCGTACTGCTTCCCAAGGGCGCTCGGCGCAGCCAAGTCTTCCCGACGCGTTGGTAGAGCAGCACCTGACCACCGTAGGCCTTGAAGTAGGTCGTGGAGATCGCCATGTGATTGCCCGCGATGGCCACGGCGCTTCCGAAGCCAATGTTGATGTTGGTTTCCGACGGTGCGGCGAAGCTTCCTTCAAGGGCCCAGCCGCCTGCAGAGGAGAAGACATAGGCGACGCCGTCCTGTTTCCCCGCGCGGCTCTGGTAGGGTGCTCCGGCGACCACGCGACCGGAATCGATGGCCACGCTGAGTCCCAATTGCTCACTGGCGAGGGCATCCGGAACGGTGAGCTTGGCCTGCTGCGACCAGAAACTGCCGCCGCCAGCAAAAACGTAAACTGCACCCGTATCCGTGCGCCCGTTGACATCACAATACGGAGCACCGACGGCGATCTGGTTGCCATCGATGGCGACCGAAGTGCCAAACTGATCCTGCGCTGCGCCTCCGCCTTGGGCGAAAAGCACCTGCGGGCCATTCCAGCCTCCCGCAGTCACCTCATAGACCAGCACCCGTCCTTCTCCGGGAAGTCCATTGAGGCCGACTTCACCCGGGCGACCGACCAGAAGCGTCTCGCCCTCCAACGCCAGATTGTTGCCAAAGTAGTAAGCTGGCGAAGGCGGCAGAATCCTGCTGAAGAAGGACCAGACCGTGCCACTGCGGCGGAAGAGCTGGATGGTTCCTCCCGGAACAGGATTGTCGTCCATTCCCACGCCGACCGCGGCGAGGTCGCCATCGAACGCGAGACCCCGGCCGAAGAATTCGCCAGCTGCAGGGTCGAAGGAAGCCAAGCGAGCTTCGAGTGCCCAAGCCCCCGCCGAATAGCGGAAGACGTATACTCCCCCGACATTCGCACCGAGTGCCGTGGTTTCCGTGTAGTCACCCACGAGCGCGGTATCGCCATCGATATCGACATTGCTGCCGAACTGGGAACGACCCGGAGGGATCGGCAGGGCTTTGAGATTCACGATCAGCGGATCGATCGTGATCGGGTAGGCAGCTGCCGTGTCATTGACGACCCACTCGATGCCGCCCTCAACAGCGGCGAGTGAGGTGTCCAGGACGCGCCCATTGGCATCCCATGCCTTCAGATCACGATAGCCATAGACCGGAGTGCCGGTGGCATCGCTGAAGACGAGATTCCCACTCCCCTGTCCTTCGGTCTTCGCTTCCAGACCCCCGATCCCGAAGGCAATCCGGACTTTGTCCGAAGAGGCTGCCGGGCGCTGCGCGAGCACCATGCCGTGTTCCAGGCCGCCCTCGGCATTGTCGAACCACTCCACGGTGCCATCGCCATACTCGTAGCGGACGCGGGTTCCTTCCGCGACGACGCGGGCGGATTGATGGTCGCGAGGAGAGATCTTTACTTCGCGCGCGCCTTCCTGCGAACGGATGATGACGCCATCCTGTTGGAACCTTGAAGTGAATTGTTGGCCGGGATGATTTGCGAAGAAGAGCGTGCCGTCGTTTTCAGGGAGGAGGCTCTCTTCGCCGGAAAGGCCGCGGACCTGGCGGCGGGCATCCGAGATTGCGGATTCGAGATTGGTGCTGCTTGCGGGGACATCCGATCTAACAGCCGGATCCGCGCCCCGCTGAGATCGCGCGGAGGTCGCGGGATGACGGGCACTCGCGGTGCCGCGGTCATCCGGAGCGGGACTGAACCGCGTGGTCCCCGCAAGGAACAGCAGTGCGGCGAGGGCGACGGTGAAGAGGAGGTTCTTGCGCATGACCGGTGAGAGGTGACCTCAGGTAAACCCCGGATTCAGGCGCGAAGCAAGATTCCCCTTTTCACCAAAGGACCCATTGACAGCGGGCCAGGGTGGAAGCGGTGTCTACCAGTAGCCTTGTCCCCCCTTGGCCGCACACCTTGATAGTATCAAATGAGATTATGCGCGCGACCTGGTTCTGAGGGAAGGTCCATGCTCCGGCACCGGTTCAGTTCGCAGGGAGCAATCAGTTCAAGGGCTATCACCGAGGGAGCGGGTGACGATGCGGAAGAACCCGCGCGCTGCGGGTGAGGGATCACTGACGCTTACCCGCACCCGGCCGCCCGGAATGGATTCCTCCGCCACCTCCGCACTACCGCTCCAAGGGCCGGCACCCGTCTTCGCGGCCACGGTGGTCCAAGCCGCGAGGTCCGGCGATCTCTGGACACGGACCGCCAAGGCAACGGCCGGAGAACTCATTTCAAACTCAAGGGCGACCCCCGATCCGGACAGAACGACCTGGCGGGTGGCCGTCAGAATCTCGCGCTCGCGCAGGGCCTCGTAGCGGGCAAGCGCTTCCAGGAAATAGTAGTCGCCGAATATCAGGGAACGATTGTCATCATCCCACTGGGTGCTCGCGGCCTGGAGGATCCCCGGATGGGAAGTCTCCAACACCGCGCACAGGTAATCCGGTGCCGTTCCCCCGTCGGTGCCATCGTATGCGATGAGGCACTCCAGGATGTCCTCCGCGGTCCCGAGGTAACGATCCCGATCCGCGGCACCGGGCACATGGCCAGCCAGCTCGATGAGCCCTGCGGCAGCGATGGCGGCGGCGGAAGAATCACGCAGCGTGAAAGCATGGGTCGCAGGTTTGCGGTCCCCGAGGCCGCTCCCCGTACTAGAATTGTAGTTGTTGTTCGCGTCGTTCCATGGACCCGCCGGTTCCCCCAGGGCGGCATCGAAGTCGCTGGGCGGTACAAAATCGCCGGGCCGGTGGTTATAGATATCGACGCTGTCGTAGTGCGGAAGGTGATCGAGGAAATAATCCGCCGCCGCCTGAGCCCCGGCGAGGATATCGGAGGCATCGGTAGCGGGATCACGGCTGCCATGGCGATAGACCGCGGTAAGTCCGTAGATGGCCCATGCTTGGCCCCGCGACCAGGTGGTTTCGTCACCATAGCCTTGCCTGGTGCTCTTGCGCTCGACCTCGCCGATGTGGCTGCCGCTTTCGAAGTGTTTGACCACGTGGTAGGTGCCACCGTCCGCACGCATGTGGCGTGCGATGGAGTTGCGGGCGTGCGCCAAGGCGTGATCGAACCAAAGACGCTGCGCAGGGAGGCGCCCGTTCAACTCGTAGGCCACGAGCAGGAGCTCGAGGTTCATCAAGTTATCCACGCACACGGGATAGGGTGCCTCGATCGTGTCCCAGGAGCGGGTGAAGCCGGCAGGAACGGGGATGCCGCTCGAGTTCGGCTTGTTGAAGCGGGAATCCAGTTTCGCGGCCGCGGTTGCGAGTGCCTGTCTGGCGAAATTGCGATAGGTCCCCGCGGGGTCGCTGAGGTCGTCATGATACAACCACCCCTTCCCGACCGATCCCAGGACGATGAAGCCGATATCGTGATCGGTATTCGTCGATTGGGCCAAAGGCTCGGACCAATCGGTGGCCAATTGCCGCCAGGTCCCGCTGCCGGTACGCTGAGCCAGGAACCAGAGGGTGCCGGGCCAGAAACCGGTACGCCAATCGCGGGTATTCGACGCCACCGTCCAGCGGCCGGTCGAAAGATTGCCGCTGGTGGGAAAACGCGAGTATTTCCCGGACGCCCCGTACGTTGTTTCCATCCAGGAGACGGTTGCCGCGCTCCGTTGCTCCGCGGTCGCCCACGCCTCTGCAAGCATGCCGGGGAACTCCCCTGCCCCCAGCTTCAGCGTACCGACGAGCATCCCGAAGACGAGCGCGGGGAGCTGCCTGGCCAAAGGTCCTGGGGAGATCGCAATCACGGGAGGAGGGGGCCACCGTCCAGAACTAAGGCACAGTTCCGCCATCACCGCATCCGAAGATCATACGACGCCGCGATTTCCGCAACGAATGCGGATCCGCCGGGCGAGCTGCGGGTCGCGATCAACCGCCGCCCCGGAACCGAAAAAAGTCAGAGTTCCAGCATATGGGCGACGTGCGCGGCGGTTAACTCGCCCATCGTCTTGCAATCGCGGAAAATGTCGGTGTGGTGGTATTTCGCCAGGTCTGCGGCGAGGGATACGACATGATCGCGGGGGGCGAGCTCGTCTTTTCGCATGATCCCAAGTAGCGCCTTGAGCCGCAAGCCTTCGACCTTCGCCCGGCGGGTCATCTGGGCGTGCTCTTCGGCGACGTATTGATCGATGGTCTTCCGGTTGAGGACGTCGAAGGCGAGCTTGGTGACGGTTTTGTTAGAATCGAAGCGGTAGGCGAGGTAGGTCTTGCCGCGGCGTTCGTAGCTCTGTTGGTCGAAGTCGATGGGGCGGACGCGATACTGAACCTCCTCGAAGTCCGGGGTGATATCGACGACGTAGTTCACGCTGCGCATGTCGCCTAGCAGCCGGATGAAGCAGCGCTCATTGAATTTGGTGAATTCCTTCGCGATGCGGACCTTGTTGAGTTCCGGGCGCGGCAAATGATTTTCGAGGAAGACGTCGCCCGGGACGCCGGCGATATGCTCCTCGATCAGCGTGTTGCCGTTGATGAGGTAGTTGATCCGGTTCGGCGAGAGGATGTGCTCCAGCTCCAGACCGTAGATGCGTGAGGCATCCGCCTGCTTCACGTAGAAGTAGTCGGAGTTGTCGTTGTAGAGATTCGTGATGCGGATGCGGAAGGGCCGGGAATTTCCGAATTCGCCGAAGTCGATGCGGTCCACGGTGAGGTGCTCGTGGAGGTCGCTTTCCCCGCCGATCTTCAGCTCGGCATAGATCTTCGTGAGCTTCGGCCGCAGCTCCAGCATGAGCTCCTGCGGATAGTACACCGTGAGCCAGAGCGTCTCTTTCCCGCGCGGATCCTCGTAGGGCATGGACCCGGCGAAGCGGACGAGATCCTCGTAGACGAGCGGGATGTCCCGGAGGCGATCGAAGTGATAGAGGTACTGACGGAGCGAAGGAGAGACGTCGTACTTGATCTTGCGGCGGGAGATCACGCGGGGAGGATGCACTTTTCTTTGGAAAAGGCGAAGGTCGAACGTGGAATGAAAGGCAGGTGCCCGCTTCGCGGGAGTGCCAAGTGATCAGTGATCAGTGATCAGTGGGAGAGGAGTTTGCTAGTTTTCAGTGTTCAGTTTTCAGGAAAGGCAGGCGGATAGGACTGCCAGGAAGCCCCGGGGAGGCGGGTGTTTGGAGGGAACGAACCGCGGAGATCGCGGAGGGGAGCGCGGAGCTTGAGATGGGTGACACCTAGGCGTAGGGGCGATTCGTGAGTACACGGGCGTGCGGCCACTCCGTGTAATGGCCGCAGCAAGGGACCGTTCCTCGTTCTCACGAACGAGCCTACGGTGGGTGGTGCGGGACGGGGGGTTAGCCGGCGGTTAGGAAACCGTTAGTCGGCGGTGCTCAGGACGAGGTCCTTGAACTGGACGACCATGGCGGGACCCGCGTGGATCTGGAGGGCGAGGATCCCTTCCTTCGGCGCGTGGGCGGCGTCGTTGTCGGTGACGTCGACGGTCTGCTTGCCGTTGATGAAATGCTGCACGCGGTTGCCCTTGGCGACGATCTTGTAGTCGTTCCACTGCTCGTTCTTGATGGCGGCCTGGATTTCATTCGAGTCGCCGACGCTGCCAGTGACGTTGACCTTGAAGTCCTGGGACTTGGGATCGGCCGGGTTTTTCTCAACAAAATCGATGGAGGTTTTCTGGCCGCGCTGGGCGAGGATGCCGCGACCGCGCTCTTCGTAGAGGATGCCGCTGTAGGTCGTGCCGGCTTCGAAGTCGGCCTGGTAGCCGCTGACGATGGGACCGAAGTCCCCGGCGGGAAGTTCCTTCGAGCGGTATTGGACCCCGCTGTTTCCCTTTTCGATGCGGTATTTGAAGGTGAGTTCGAAGTCGCCCACGGTGCCGTCTTTCCAGACGAGGAAGGTATTGTGAGCGATCTTCGTGTCGCCGGAATCGCTGGTCTTGCCGGTGATGGCGCCGTCCTGAACGGACCAGAGCTTGGGGTTCCCTTCCCAGCCGGAGAGATCCTTGCCGTTGAAGATCTGCTTTTCACCCGCGTGAAGGGTGGCGGTGAGGGCGAGAAGAGCGGGAAGAAGTTTCATGGAATTCGATGCGGAACGGTTCTTACGCGATGCGAAGCCTGAGGATTTCACGGGTTTGGGGGAAGGAAGATGTGAGGCGCGTTCGGGGGATCGGAAGGCAGAATCGCCAATCATCAATCGGAGTGCGCTTCGCGAGGTGTAGGATTCAGGTGGAACCGGAGGCGCGTGTCATGAAGATGTAGTCCGGGCGTAAGCCACTTCGTGCGAGGTCGGCAGTCGGGGACCGTTCTTGGGGACACGAGTGTCCCCACTCCTTAAAGTGAGCTTGGCAGCTAGGGACCGTTCGTCCGCTCAGAGGACTGAGCGGACTACCTTTTAGCCGAGCAGGGTGGTGCGGGAGTAGAGGGCGAGGACGGGGATGCCGCGGGCTTCGATGGCTTGGCGGCCACCTTCCTCGCGGTCCACGAGGACGAGGGCAAAGGCGACCTTTCCGCCCTCGCGCTCGATGACATCGATCGCCTTCAGGGTGGATCCGCCGGTGGTGATGACGTCATCGACCACGATGACGGTCTGGCCTTCGGCGAAATTGCCTTCGATCTGCTTGCCGCGGCCGTGGCCCTTCGGCTCCTTGCGGACGGTGAAGACTTGCAGGGCTTCATCGGGATTTTGCACCGCGCTGGTCATGCCGACGGCGAGGGAAATGGGATCCGCGCCGAGGGTCATGCCGCCGATCGAGTCGATCTTGAGGCCCTCTGCCTGGATTTTTTCGCGGACGGCAGCCCAACCGAGCTTGCCGATGAGATTCGCGCCGAAGGGATCGAGCGCGGTGACGCGGCAGTCGATGTAGAGATCGCTCTGAGCGCCGGAGGCGAGGGTGAAGGTGCCGGTGCGGACCGACTTTTCGAGGAGGATGGCTTTCAGCGCGGCGGCGGTGTCGGACATGCGGGGAGATTTCAGGGACAAGGGGTGAGAGTCCAGAGCAAGAAGGCGGGAAATGGATTCGACGGCGAGATCTCCTTCCGGGCATCATGAGCAGACAATCATGGGAGTGAAGTTACCAGACCTCAAAGCGGAAGAGCCGAAGGAGAAGCGGAGCTTCAAGTGGATGCTCGGTTTTTCAGTGGCCGCGGTGCTGGTCTTCTACGGACGTGCGGCCCTGACCATGTGGGGGCAGGATCAGCTCCGGGCGCGCATGGCATCTTCCGGGAAAGACGAAGCGAAAGTCGGTGCGGCTTCGGAGTTCCTCCAGCAGATCCGTTTGGGCGAGCAGCTCGGATGGCTGCTGCTGACCTTCTGTTGCATGGGCTTCTTGATCAGCGCGGTGTTCTGGATCCGATCCCTGAAATCGGCGAAATCCGCCGGAAGCAGACGATGAGCGAAACCGCGCCTCTTGGGGAAGACGCTGCAGCGGATCCGCTGGCGAAGGCCTATCGCCGGGAGAAGAGGACCTTCTGGTGGGCCTGCGGCTTGCTAGGTCTCTTGCTGCTGGCTTGGAGCGGCGGGGCGGTTTTCTCCTATTTTGCCCAAAAGAAATTGTTCGAGGTGATGGCTGCTCCCCATGCGGACTTCGAGGCCCTGGAGAGCTATATCAACGAGATCCGCCCGTGGATCAATGCGCTGCGGGTGGTCATCATCGTTCTCGCGATTGGCTTTCTGGGGTGTTTGGTGGGTTGGCTTCTGGCGATTCGGCGGAGGAGGAAGGTTGAAGCCGAGTGGTTTTCCCAAAATCTCTAGTAGCTTCGACCGCACACGGCGTGTGCGGACTACTTCTGCCAAGCGGATCTGGAGATCCGCGGTCCCAGGGGGGCTTCGGCTAGGCGGACTAGCTTCCGGGCACGAAAAAGCCGCCTGCCCTTGCGGGTGGCGGCTTTCGTAAAATCCTTTCGGGAGTTCGCTCAGTTGGCGAGGGCTTCGGCGCTGACGTTGACGCGGCGGCCGTCCTTATCGAAGAACACGCGGCCATCAACGACGGCGAAGATCGTGTGATCCTTACCGATGCCGACACCGGCACCTGGATGCCACTTGGTGCCGCGCTGGCGGATGATGATGTTGCCCGGGATGACGGCTTGACCACCGAACTTCTTCACGCCGAGGCGCTTGGAGCGGGAGTCGCGACCGTTCTTGACGGAGCCTTGACCTTTCTTGTGAGCCATGAGAGTGGGAAAATAAGAGGTGAATCAGTCTCAGCCCGCGATGGAGGTGATCTCCAGCTTGGTGAGGTGGCGGCGGAAGCCCTTGGTCTTGTGGAAGCCCTTGCGACGCTTGAACTTGAAGGCAACGCCCTTTGGTCCGCGATGCTGCTCGACGACCTTGGCGGTCACGCTGGCACCGGAGACGAGCGGGGCGCCAAGCTTGATGCTGTCGCCTTCACCCACCATGAGGACGTCGAAGGTGAGTTCGGAATCGACTTCGACATCGAGCTTCTCGACGTCGATCTTGTCGCCCTGCTGTACGCGGTATTGTTTACCGCCGGTTTTGATGACTGCGTAGGCCATGGCCGTAGAAGAAAGGATTCGGGTCCACCCGAGAGTCGGGCGGGCGGGGAGATCACCACGGGTCCGGCAAGACGGCAAGGGAATTTTTTGAAATCGACGTTCTCCGGTGGATCGGGTTTTTGCGTGGCATGGAGCGGATCGTCCGGGACGAAGCGGAGATGGAAGCGCTGGCAGCGGCCTTGGCCGGCGAGGTGGAGGCCGGAGCCGTGCTCGCGCTGGTGGGGGGGCTGGGAGCAGGCAAGACGCGCTTTGTCAAAGGGTTGGCGCGGGGAATGGGATTCGCCGGAGAGGTGACGAGCCCCACATTTTCGCTGGTCCACGAGTATCGCGGCGGGCGGCTGCCGGTCTTCCACTTCGACCTCTACCGCTTGAAGGATGAGGAAGAATTGCTGGGGATCGGTTGGGACGAGTTTTTCGACGAACCCGGAGTGGTGGTCGCGGAATGGGCGGATCTTTTCCCCGATCTGATCCCGGCGGGAGCCCGCTGGCTGCAGTTCGAGGTGCTGCCGGAGGGAGGGCGGCGGGTCCGTCAGTTGCCCAAGCCAGCGGTGCGGCCGACGGCCTGAACCATCCGATTCGCCATCTGCTGGACGCCACTCGCCGCGCCGCAGGAGGAAAGCAGGGCGGTGGCGAGACCGGCCAAAGCGTAGGTGATGAGGCGGGTTTTCATGGAGGCGGACAGTAGGGGGCTTGGAAAAGCGGTCAATCCAGCAGTTCCGCGGTTAGGAATCCGGGAAATGAGGGCGGGGAGGCCGGTCGTACCGGCACGTCGCGATGAGACCCGCCTCCTTGCCCCCAATTCAGGAGGCCTTTGATCGGCCTGCACTGACCCAGGGTTGCGCTTCGCTTACCCCGGGCTCTCTCCCTGCCGCCCCGTTGGGGCTTTTGAGCGCGGACGCGCGGGTCAATGGATGGCTCCCGGGGCGGTCTTTCGCCAGATGCGGCGGCCGAGCATAAAGGCGGTCATGGTGAGGCCGACGGTGATGCCCCACCACATGCCGGTGACGCCCATTCCGAAGGGGTAGGCAAAGACCCAGCCGAGCGGGATGGACACCACCCAGTAAGCCCAGAAGGCAATCCAAGCGGGCGCGTGCACGTCATCCAGGCCGCGCAGGGCACCGGCGGAGATGATCTGGAGGGCATCGCAGAATTGGAAGGCGGCCGCCACGATCAGAAGCTTCGCCGCGACATCCAGAACCGCGGGGTCCTCGATGAAAGAGCGGGCGAGCTCACGATTGAAGACGATGAAGGAGGTGGCGCTGAGGACGGTGAAGGCGATCCCCATGGCCCAGCCGCTGGAGACGATGGGGCGCATGGCGGCGTGGTTCTTCGCGCCGAAGGCCTCGCCCATGCGGACGGTAAGGGCCATCGAGATCCCGAGCGGCACCATGAAGATGGTGGCCGCGCAGGTGATGGCCACCTGGTGGGAGGCCATCGCCGCTTGGCCCATGTTTCCTATGATCAAGCTCGCCGCCACGAAGGCGCTCACCTCCGCCAGCAGCTGCATGCTTGCCGGAAAGCCGGTGCGCAGGAGATCCCGGACGGCTGGCCAATCCGGCGCGCGGAACCAACGGGCGGGCACCCATTCTCTCACCCCCGGATCCCGCACGCACCACCAGATCATGCAGCCGAGCGACACCGCGCGGGAGATAATGGTGGAAATGGCGGCTCCCTCCAACCCCAGCGCGGGCGCACCGAAGTGACCGAAGATCAGCATCCAGTTCAGCAGGATATCGAGCCCGACCGCGCCGATGGAGATCCAAAAGACCGGCCACGGGCGATTCATCGCGTCCGCGTGGTTTTTCACCACCATGGAGGCCATGGCCGGGATCATGGAAACGGCGATCAGGACGAAGAAATTCGGCACGATCGCGATCACCGCCGGGTCCTGTTTGAAGAGGCCCAGGAAGGGCAGCATCGCGAAGGCCAGGGCGACGGTGAGGAGTCCGAGGGCGATGGCTATATAGAGTCCGTGGCGGAGGGCTGCGCGGGCGGCGACCGGTTCATTCGCCCCGCGGGCCTGGGACACGCGGATGGAAACAGCCATCGACATGCCGATGCCAACCATCATCGGCAGGTAGATGATGGTATTAGCAAAGGAAGAGGCCGCCAACTCGGTGACGCCGAGCCAGCCGAGCATCATGGTATCGGAAAGGCCGATGAGCATCTGGCCGAGCTGGCCGATGATCAGGGGTAGGGCGAGCCGCAGGGTGGTGCGGCTTTCCTCAAGGAGGCGTGAAACGGAAAAACTCATGGAAACGGAATGCGGAATGGAAAAATCGGGCAACAAAAAGCCCGCCGGGAGACCTGGCGGGCGGGGACAAGCGGCGATCGCGATTCCGATCCGTCACGCATTGCCCCCGCAACCGACGATGTCGGCGAGTGCGGTTGGAATGCGGAACATGTTCATGAACGGCGGGAGGCTAGCCTCCGGGAGCAAGGGGTGTCAAATGGGGAAATCTCCGCGGATCGCGCCTCACTTGATCTCCTTCTTCAGGGCCTCCGCCCAGATGGCGTAGCCGGCCTCGGTCGGGTGGACGCCATCGGCCATCAGGGCGGAGGGAAGCGTGCCATCGGCCTCGAGGAACTTGTCGCGGAGGTCGATGAAGGTGAGTTGCCGTGCTGCCGCGATCTTGGCCAGCAGGACGTTCAGCTCCGAAATATAGGTACGCAGAGAATCTTTCGCCTTCTGACCGCGGGGAAAGACACCCATGAGGATGACCTTTGATTCCGGGGACTTCTCGTGAATGAGCGCGAGGATGGCTTCCACGCCGGCGGCAGTTTCAGCAGGGGTATTCGTTCGCGCGTTCTTCGTGCCGGTGGAGTTGTTCGTCCCGATGTTGAGGACGATCCACTTGGGCTTCAGTCCGTCGAACTCCCCGTTTTGCAAGCGCCAGAGGACATTCTGGGTGCGATCCCAACCGAAGCCGAGATTTAGAACCTGCTTGCCGCCGAAGATGGACTCCCAAGCCTTCGGTCCCCGCGCATTCGCCCCGGGAGAGGCGGGCTCACCACCCCAGAAATGGGTGATGGAATCCCCGATCAGCACGATTTCCGGATCGATCTTTTGTTTGGCGGCCATCACCGCCTCGTGGCGTTGCCACCAGTCGTAGCAATCGTTTTCCAGCTTCGGGACGGGGACGATGGCATTGTTCCCCTTTTCCTGTTCCTTGCAGGATGAAACCCCGGAAAGAAGTAGCAGGCAGGCGAAAAGGCGCGGGAGCATGGGAACCATACGCTGCGGACGATGGAGGGACTTTCCGGGCGGGAGAATGAATTAATCCGATTTCGCGGTTAGAAATCCGGGCCCGGGCGGTTTTTATTCGGGGCGGGATGCAGACCCTCACGCTCTATGTCAGCTCTCCCGGCGACGTTCGCGACGAACGCCAGGCCGTCGGGAGAATCGTGGAGCGATTGCAGGCCCGCTACTGGAACCACGTCCGGCTGGAGCTGGTGCCGGGGGAAAAGGAGCCGCTGGGGGCGACGGCGCATTTCCCCGAGGAACGGGTCCGCCCCTCCGACTGCGATCTCTTTGTCTGCATCCTGGGCTCGAAGCTCGGGCCACCCCTGGAGCTTGAGGAAGCGACCGAGGCATTGGAAGAGCGGGCGACAAAGGACGGCGACAAGGCGAAGCCGGACATCCTGATCTATCGCCGCATGAGCGAGCCTTCTGCGGGAGATCAGGTGATGCGCGAACAGCGCAAGAAGCTGGATGCCTTTTGCGAGCGCTTCTTCTTCAACAAGGACAAGACGATCCGCCGGGCTTTCTCGCCCTATGAGTCGGTGGAGGAGTTTTCCACGATGTTCGAGCAGCACCTGGAGAAGCTCCTGCTGCGGCACATCCAGCTCCAGCGCGGTGCTTCGGAGGAAGTGGTGCGGCCGCTGCCCTTGGAAGGCTCGCCCTTCAAGGGCCCGGGGACTTTCGAATTCGAGGATGCGCCGCTTTTTTTCGGTCGGAACCGGCCAATTGCGGAAGCACTGGCCAAGCTGATGGAAAATCATGCGGCGGGCCACGCCTTCCTACTGATCTACGGGGGTCCCGGATCCGGGAAGTCCTCGCTGATGAAGGCGGGACTTGCCCCGCAGCTGACCGCCGATGGCTACCTTCCCGAGGTCGGGACTTGGGCGGGAACCAGCTTGCTGCCGATCGAAGGCGATGCGACCCCGCTGGAAACGCTGGCGCGTGCCCTGGTGGAGGCGATCCCCGATCTGGGAAAGCTGCGGGACACGTCCGGCAGGGAGAAGCCGGCGCCCGCGCCGGTGCGCCGGTCCAAGAAGAAAAAGAAGGCGCCGCCTGCCCCCAAGAGCGAACCGGTGTGGGACAGTGCCCGGTTGGCGAGAATGATGGGAAGGCCGGAGGATCTCGCCTTCGCGATCACGGCGGTGATCGCGGCACTGGATCGCATGAGCGCGGGCAAGCCGGCTCATCTGTTGATCCTGGTGGATCAGCTGGAGAAGATCTTCACCGCGCGCGAGGTCACGCAGGAGGATCGGGACCGGTATTTCCATGCGCTCACGGCCCTGGCGATGACGCGGCGGGTGTGGGTGGTGGCGACGATGCGCAGCGAATTTTTCCCACGGGTGCCGGAACATCGGGATCTCTTCCAACTGGTGCGTCATGGTGGCGACTACATCCTCAGTCCGCCGGAGCTGCCGGAGCTCCACCAGATCATCCGCTATCCGGCACTGGCGGCGGGTTTGGTATTCGAACGCCACCCAGAGACCGGGCGCGAGCTTTCGGAGCAGATCTGTCAAGATGCGTCGAACGTGCACGATGTGCCGCTGCTGGAGGTCACCTTGGAAGAACTTTACCAGCGCAGGCGGGAGAATGTCCTGACTTGGTCGGCCTACAACGAACTCGGCGGACTGGCGGGGGCCATCGCACGGCGTGCGCAGCAAGCGGAGGGCGTCACGACCAACGGTGGTGCCGCCCGGCGCAAGCTGCGGGTCTTCCAAGGGGCCGCGGCAATCTTTGCCATGCTGGCGATTGCCGCCGGTGTGCTGGCAGTCGCGTCACGGCAACGCCAGCAGCGGCCCGATCCCGCGGAGCGGCAGACCCAGCTATCGCTTGCGACTGCGGATTTCGACGCCGGTGCCGCGCGGATCGATGCAGGAGCGCCGGAAGAAGCACTGCCCTTTCTGCTCTCCGCGCTGGAGAACAATCCTAAGCATCTCGATGCGCAGGCGCTTCTGTTAGGCACGCTGCGCCGTACCGCGTGGCATTTCCCGATTGCCGAGATCCAGCACCCTTTGCCCGTGACGCAGGTCGCTTTCGGCGATGATGGCGCGCTCTATTCGTCGACCGATGCCGGAGCGAGCGGCGAAGGCTTCAACACCACCCTGCGCTGGAATTTGCAGCAAGGGCACATCGAGGCGGTGCTGATGCCGGAGGGTGGTCAAGCGACGCAAACGCTATCGATCGCCCCGGGCGGGCGGCGGGCGATCATCCAGCGCGGAAACAAAGCAACGGACACCATCTTGCTCTGTGATGCCAAGACTTTGAAGCCCATCCAAGCGCTGGACCTTTCGCCGGGAAGCCCGGCGGAATGCTTGGCTTGGTCGGCGGAGGGTGCACTGCTTGCCTATCCCGCGGATCTCAAGGGCGGGCTCTCATGGGTGATCGCGGATGCCACCACGGGCGAAACCATCCGCCAATCCGAGCGCATCGAGATGAAGGGTGCGGAACCGGTGACGGTGCAGCTCGATCGCGAGCGCATGCGGGCAATCCACAGTGATGGCACCTTGGTGGAGCTTCCCCTTTCGCCCATGGTCCCAATGCGGACCGCTCGGCCGGCCGGTCAGGAGCGATTTTCGCAAGCCTTCTTAAGTCCGGATGGAAATGAGCTGCTGGCCCATGTGCCGACGCGCGACAGCGAGCCTGAACTCGCTCTTTTCCATCTGCACGAAGACGAGTCCACGAAGACGCTTCAATTCAGGGCGGGCGACATTCCGCAGCAAGGGGAGTGGCTGGATTCCGAAGTCCTGCTCAAGCACGCGGGATGGAACCGCAAAGCGGCCCCGCTGTGGACGAAGTTGCTCAAGGGCACGAAAGCAGGTGAGAGCGTTCCGCTTCAATCCAGCGACAAGAAGATCCCTGTTCCGCTGGTCGTGGATGATTCGATCGTACGGCTCACGGATGTGATCGAAGGTCGCAGCTATCCCGCGGCCCCTCTGATGATGGACGCGGCAGTGAATGCGGCTGCATTCGGGGATTCAATGATCGCAACCGGCACGAGCTCCGGACGACTCGCGATCCAGCGCGCGTTACCGAGATTGGACTTTGTCCTGAAGACCAATCCCCCGGCGGAAGATTCAGGGGCAGAGGGTTGGTCGATGTTCAAGATGCTCGGCAAGGAAACGCGGGTCGATTCCCGCGCGAATGTCCTCCGATTGAAGGTTGGAGAGGAGAGCATCCCGCTGGAGAAACCCGATGGCTGGGTGACAACGACAGACGTCGCCATGTCCGAGGATGGCACACGTCTGGTGCAGGCGGGCTTGGGAACGGGATCGAGAGGTTTCGTTTCATCGGGCATCGTCCTCTGCGATCCGGAGTCGGGAAAGGTCATTTCCGACCTGGAGCCGGTGGACGCGGTGAGCCGGGTGAGCTTCCTCGGTGAGGGCCATCGCGTGGCGGTCATTGGCGGGACGGAAGTTCTCGTTTTTGAAGTGGGGGAAAGAAGCTTCAAGAAGATCGACACGATTCGGGTGGCCGGTGCGATCGACCTATTTTCAATGCCACATGCGAAGCGGCTCGTGATCGCGACCCGGAACCAGGTGACACTTTACTCAAGCGACGACTTTTCTGAAGTCGCGGTGCTTCCCCTCGCGCAACCGGCGGCCGTGGGCGACCGTCCCGGGATTAGCCATCCATGGGCTGAAGATATCCAAGGAGGCTGGCTTGCCTTTGCGGCAAATCGCGCGCTGACCGTGTGGTCCACGCACGGTGCGCGGGCCTTGATCTCGAATCTCCCGCTTGCGGAGGGACCAATGACGATGGCCTTTGCAGAGCGGGATGGCTTTCGTGGCGTGAAGCTGGAGGGCGCGAATGAAGGCTTTATCCCACTGGCCAAGGTGGCGGGCCTGGAGCGTGATGAACTGGATACACTGCGTGCTTTCTCCCAAGGACTGGGAGGCACCCGTTTCGCCGAGGGGGCTCGCTCGCTGGTGAAGCTCTCACGGGAGGAGAGGCGCGGATCGCTCGGCCACAATCCAGAGATGCTCCGCAGACTTTTTCCCGGCGCGGATCCGGTGCAGATGCGCGATTCGATGCTGGCGCTTCCCTTCACCGGTGCTGGGGTCGAAACATGGCTTCCCCTGTGGGAACGCCTCGCCTCGGGGGACAAGGTGGACGCCCACCGCATCGTGCAATGGGCCGCGGCGCTCGGTGATCATCCGTGGTTCCTGCAATACGTCCGAAGCTTGATTGCCGCCTCCGATGAGCGGCTCTTCCAGGCAAGGCGGGGCGAGATGCCGAAGGCGGGGGATCCGGACATCGGACGTCTGCAGGAACTCGCTGGAGATTCCGCGGAGATGCGGGATCTGAAGCAGGCGTCATGGAAAGCCGCACGGACGACTTCCGAACGTCCGGCGGCGCTCGCGAAATTGGACGCTCACGTGGCAACAACCCTCAAAGCCTTTGAAGCGGAGGCATCGCCGCGGAACGCCATCGCTCACGCCGAAGCGCTGGCGCTGCGCGGTGAATTGAAAGCCGCAGCGGACTTCTTGAAAGGCAAGGTCGCCGCCGATGCCGGAATCGATTTGCAACAAGCTCACACGCTTCTTTCGGCAGGCTTGGAACCGGAAGCACGCGAAGTAATCGACAAGGCACTTCCCTCGCTCGGCTCGCCGTGGCTCTGGCGACAATGGTTGCAGGTCCGGTCGGCGCAAGGAGGTGGTCTTTTGCCCTTGGTCGAAACTACGATGAATGCCGTAGGTGGCACTGGGCCGGCTGCCATTGAGGCGCTCCGCATTTCGCTCGCGAAGAACGATCCCGCTGCCATCGCGGCCTGCTTGAAGTCGGGAAAGGATGTGCCCGAATCCCTGCGAAAATATGCCACGGGGGCCGCCTTGTGGACTGACGGGAAGAAGGCGGAAGCCTTCGCGCTATGGCCCGACGGCTTTCCGGAGATCGGGGATGAGCCCGCCTTCAAGGATTGGGCAGGATGGGAGGCCGCGCTGCCAGCCGGAGATGCCCCCCCGCTGTTCGCCGAGATGGAGAAGGAGCTGTCGATCCTGACTCCCGCTCCGGACGCTTCCGTGGAGAACTTGCAAGCGATCGCCGTGCTCTTGCTCGATCCCAAAACCACCGCGAATTTCGGCATCAAGCGGGTACGCGAAGTCATGGTCCGCACCGCGCTCGAACTGGCGCATGACAAGAGCTCCGGTGCTCTGGTGACGAAGCTGGTGGACCGTGCGCGCCTCGCCGGAGCTTCCCATCTGGACTGCCTGCGGGTCGAGGCGCGTTCCTTCATGGCCGCCGGGGAATACACCGCCGCCTATGCGCGGTGGATCGAGCTGATCGACTCGGACGATGCTGACATCAGCTCCAGTGACTACCTTGAAGCCGCACGCTGCGTGATCGAGGACATGCAAGATGCCGCGGCCATCGAACTCCTGATGCGGGGCAAGACCGAGTTTCCGGCGGATTCCGGCTACGCCTTCGACGCGGCGTGGCTCCTGCTGACGACCAGCCATCCGGAAGAAGCGGGGGTGTTCCTGGAGCATGGCTTTGCGATTCCCTTCGCGGATGACCAAAAGGAAGTCGCGCTCGCGATGCTCGTTTGCGCGGCGGAGCAAACCAGTCGCATCGATCGTGCGGACAAGGCGTTCGCCGACCTGGTCGCCGTCGCCGCCGATTGGGGCTCGGAAGAGAGCGTCAACGGCCTCGATTGGCCGGAGACGCTGAAGCAATCGCTCCTGGCGGTGGCGCAACGGAGTCGGCACGAGGGCGGGGAGTGAACCTTCCCCGAGCCAACGTCACGGGGTGAGCAGCACCTTGCCATTCCGATCGGCTTCCGAAAGCCTGCCGATCGCGGATTGGAATTCGCTCAAAGGAAAAGTCCGGTCCACCGGCATGCTCAGATTTCCTGACGCTAGCGCGGCCGCAAGTTCACCATAGACGCTGAGGATCTCCTGCGGCGGGGCATTTTCGATCCATTTGGTGATCCACAGGCCGCGGAACCGGAGGTCCTTGAAGATCAGCAACCCATTCGGCACGGTCAGCGGGCGTCGGGCCATGGCTCCGTAGGTGATATGGATGCCGCCCGTGCCGAGAAGATTCATCAGCCGCAGCGCGCTTTCTCCGCCGACGCAATTGAAGGCAAGCACCGGGCGCTCCCTGCCTGAGGCTTTGAGAGATTCCACCGCGGCGTCATCGTCCAGCATCACCTCGTCCGCGCCGAGCGCGAGTAATTCGGCCCGGAGTTCCTCGCGACGTACGAGGTTCATCGTATGAACGCCGAGCCTTTTTCCCAAAGCGATAACGCAGCGCCCGACGGCGGAATTCGCGGCATTCTGGACAATCCACGAGCCCGGGTCGGGTCGGGCAAAGCCGGTGAGCAAGCGCCATGCGGTGGCCGGATTCACCTTGAGCATCGCGGCCTGGAGAGGATCGATACCGGATGGAAGCTTGAAGAGATAGTCCCCGGAAACCTGCACGTGGGACGCCCAGCTTCCCGCACGACGCAGGACGATCGCGCGATCGCCCGCCTCGAAATCCGGCGAACGGCTCTCCACCACTTCTCCGCAACCCTCGATTCCCGGAACGGTGGGAAGCGGCGGCTTCACTCCGTAGGTTCCCTCGATCAAGTTGAGATCGGCGGGATTTACCGGTGCCGCCAGCATGCGCAGGCGGACCTCCCCCGCTCCGAGCGGTGGCAATTCGAGCGGCTCAAGCCGCAGCACCTCGGCGGGCTTGCCAAATTCGTGGAAGCGGATCGCTTGCATTCAAATCCCGATCAATAACGGAAAATCCGGCGAGAGGCTGGAACGCTCCAGCGAGCCGACGGAGCCGTGAAAGCACATGGCCCCGTCCTCACTGCAATACCAGACTTCCGTTGCGCCGGCATCGAAGTAGAGCGCCATCTTCTCATTCATCTCTTCCGTGGTATGGGAGGGGGAGATGACTTCCACGCAGATCTCCGGCGCCTCAAGGAAGCAGCGATGGTCGTATGCACGGGTATGGCGGGCGTCCGAATACCAAGCAACGTCCGCCGCCTTGACGCCGTCCGAAGTGGAAATCGGGCACTTGGTGACGACATGGCCACCCAAACGGCGGTTGAGCTCATGGCCGATGCTAAGTTGGCGGCTACCTTGGGGTGCCCCGGGAGGAGGGGTCATGATGATGTGCCCGTGGCGATCCGTTTCGATCCGGCCATCCACTTTCGCCAGGTCGGGATCCGCAAGCAACCGCTCCCAGACGCGGAGATTGAATTCCGTCTGGTCCTCCCGCGCGAGAAGTTGAATCGAGAGATTCATGGATGATAGACTAGCGGATATCCATCGGAGTGCAAGGTCATGGGAAAAGCCCCCGCTGCGCCTTCACCTCCGCGACGATTTTCACCGCCAGCGCCTGGGCGGCCATGCGATGGGAGAGCTTGTTTCGCTCCGCGAAAACGAGCACACGGGCGAAGGCCGTCTCCAGCATTGTTTCGAGCTTCGTGAGCACCTCCCGCTCGGTCCACTGGAAGCGCTGCAGGTTTTGCACCCACTCAAAATAGGACACCGTCACGCCGCCCGCGTTGCAAAGGATGTCCGGGAGCACGAAGATATCGCCCCGGGCATCGATTACTTCGTCCGCTTCCGGGGTGGTCGGGCCGTTTGCGCCTTCCGCAAGCACCTTGCATTTGAGAAGATGCGCATTCCCCTTGTGAATGACCATGTCGGTTGCCGCAGGTGCGAGGATATCGCAGGGCTGGATGAGGAGCTCCGCAGGATCAATCGGATCGGCTTCGGTGAAACCCACGATGGAGCCCCGGGCAGCCACGTGATCGCGAAGCATCCGGGTATCGATTCCCGCGGGATTCCAGATCGCACCGTTAACATCGGAGATCCCGGTAACCCTCACCCCGGAGTTTGCGAGCCCGTAGGCAGTGTGAGAGCCGACATTGCCGAAACCCTGCACGATCGCCGTGGCATCGGTCAGCTTGATGCCCAGCTTGTTCAATGCCCGGCAGGCGAGGAATGCCACGCCATGACCCGTGGCCTGCGTGCGGCCGGCCGAGCCCTGGAGGGTGAGCGGCTTGCCGGTGACGATGCCGGGAACGAGGCGACCTGCGTGGGTCGAGTAGGTGTCCGTTATCCACGCCATGGTTTGCTCGTTCGTGCCCATGTCTGGGGCCATGATGTCGATGTCTTCGCCGATGAAAGGTATCAACTCCATCGTGTAGCGGCGGGTCATCCGCTCGAGTTCGCCCATGCTCATGGTTCGCGGATCACAGGTGATTCCACCTTTCCCGCCGCCGAAGGGGAGATCCATCAATGCGCACTTCCAATTCATCCACATGGCGAGCGCGGCGACCTCGCCGAGCTCGACGCTCGGATGATAACGCAGGCCGCCTTTCACCGGACCGCGGGTCAGATGGTGCTGCACCCGGTAGCCGAAATACACCTTCGTCGAGCCGTCATCGTGGCGGATCGGCACGGTCACGGTGACCAGACGCTTCGGCCACTTGGTCCGCTGCCGGAGTTCCTCACTGAGGCCCAGGAAATCTGCCACCAGGTCGAACTGCGTGGCAGCCATGGCGAAGACGGGATTTCTCAGAAGTTCGTCGCGCATGGGTCCTTTCTAACCGCGAATTCTGCGAAGCCAACGGATTCCTTTCACCCGGTTTCGGGTGCGCTTGGAGCTTGGAACTTCCCATTCGCCGCCTAGGGTCTGGCCCCGATGGAGCTACTGAGCGTCGATGGCAAATTCTTCCGGTCCGGAGGAAAGCGCGTCGTCGTGCAGATGGTGACTTACGGCCCCCTCCCCGGAGGCTGGCCGGAGGATTTTTCGGAGGATTTCGACCGCATCTCGGCAGCTGGATTCAATGCCATCCGGCTATACGAAATGCCGGACCGGCGTTTGCTCGATGCCGCCCTCTCCCGCGGATTACGGGTTTTCGGCGGCTTGCGCTGGCCGCAGGCGGTGGACTTCATGAAAGACGACCGAATTCTTTCGTCGGCCCGTGTTTCATTGGCGGAACATCTGCGCGCGGTGGAGGGCCATCCGGGACTCGCGGGCGTCTTCGTGGCGAATGAAGTCCCCGCCGATCTGGTGCGATGGATGGGACCGGTGCAGGTGCGACAGGCGATCGAAGGCCTGATCACACTCGGAAAGGAGATCCGGCCTGAAATCCTGTGGTGCTACGGCAATTACCCGAGCACGGAGTATTTGGAGCCGGAGAACGCGGACTTTACCGCCTTCAATGTTTACCTGGAGGATGAATCGGCATTCCGGAAATACCTCCGCCGCCTGCATCACATCGCGGGAGACCGACCCGTGATGATTTCCGAGTTCGGTCTCGATTCACGGCGAAATGGAACTGCAAAGCAGGCTGAGACGCTCGCTTGGGCGATCCGCGCTGCCCGCGAAAGCGGAGCCGCCGGGATGACCATCTATGCCTGGACGGACCGCTGGTGGAATGCCGGTCTGGAAGTTCTGGATTGGGACTTCGGCTTGGTGGATCGGGATGGGAGGGACAAGCCCGCCCTGACCTCCGTGGCCACGGAACTGGCGGCCCAAGGAAGGAGTTCTTCCCGCGCTCCGGAGCTCATCTCGGCAATCGTCTGCACCCGGAACGGGAACTCGCGGATCGCCGCTTGCCTTGAAGCACTGGGGAAACAAACGCTTCCACCCCACGAGATCATCGTCGTGGACGATGGCTCGATCGATGGCACGGCAAACTTCGTAGAGAAACGTTTCCCGGAAGTGACGATCCTGCGCCTCGAGCCGTCCGGGCTGAGCGCGGCGCGCAATGCGGGAGCAGAAGCCGCGACAGGCGCGATTCTCGCCTTCACCGATGACGACTGCGAACCGGACAGGGATTGGCTGGCGGGTCTCGACGCCGCATTCGCAGAGGGATGGGACGCTGCGGGGGGGCCGAATCTCCCGCCCCTGCCCACGAACGGCGCGGAAGCTGTCGTCGCCGCCGCACCAGGCGCCCCGAGCCATGTGATGCTGGATGACAAGGAAGCCGAGCACCTGCCGGGATGCAATATCGCGGTACGGCGCACGGCGTACTTCGATATCGGCGGCTTCGACCCGATCTTCACCACTGCGGGAGACGATGTCGATTTCTGCTGGCGGCTTCGCGACAAGGGATACCACCTCGGCTTCGCGCCCACCGCCTTTGTCTGGCACCATCGCCGCCCTTCGCTGCGCGGATACCTGAAGCAGCAGATCGGATACGGAAAGGCGGAAGCGCTGCTCATCGCCAAACACCCGCAACGCTTCACGAAGAACGGCGATGCGAAGTGGGACGGCTTCGTCTATTCCGGTGGACCCGTGCGGGCGATTGAAGGTTCCATCATCTACCATGGATCGATGGGGCAAGCGGGATACCAAGGGGTGATCGATCGCATGCAGCCCTTGCGGCCTCTCGACCCTCGCTTCGACAACCTTCTTTCACGGTCCCATCTTGCGATCCTATCATGGCTCCAGCCGAGGCTGCGTTCCTGGTTCCGCTGCGGGCGATGGAAGGGGCCAAGAGCCGGAGCGCACCGAGCGAAGCAGCCTTCGCCGGATGCGGAGTTCTCCCTCTGGTCGGACGAAGGAAAAACCCGCGACGACTTCCTTCAATATCTTCTTGGGCAAGGGTGGAAACCCGGAGGCGGATGCGAACTCTGGGATCTGGAAAAGGACGGAACCCGCTTGCTGCTGGCCACCGAACGTGGAGATAAGATCGGCAAGCTGACCTCGATCCGCATCTGGGGAAAGGTTCCCCGAACCCTTCCCTTCCTGAAATGACCCGGAGCGGCAATCGACAGGAAACCGGCTTGTCTTCGAGCCCGGACGCTTGCGGGCTGTCGCCACAGCTTCGTTCTTTTCCTGAGCGGTCCGTCGGCTACATTGTCGGGATGCCGCCGCTTTCCCCTCACCTCTTCTGGGATGTGGATCGCGAGAGCATCGACCCTGCGCAGCATGGAGCCTGGCTCGCCAAGCGAGTACTGGAACACGGGCGGTGGAGTGATTGGCAAGCACTCGTGGCTTACTACGGGAGAACCGGCTTGGAGGAGATCGTCACCAATCTCCGCTCCTTGGAACCGCGGGCCTTTGCTTTCTGCCGTGCTTGGTTCGATCTGCCCGCCTCTTCATTCCGATGCTACGCTTCGACGCCATTCCCGTTTCCGTCCACCGTTTGCTGAACCGGCTTGCGCCGTCGCCAGCATTGAACGGCTTTTCCCTCGCTGGCGGGACCTCGCTCGCGCTGCGGTTCGGTCACCGGCTTTCGGTCGACTTGGATTTCTTCACCACCCATCCCTTCGATCCGGAGGAGCTGCAAGCCGGGCTGGAGCTGCCGGAAGCCATTGTGGTGGCACGAACCAACGGCTCGCTGACGCTTGATGCCGCAGGGACTAAGCTCGATTTCCTCCGTCATGCCTATCCCCTCCTGCAGAACCCTGAATCGTTCGGCGAGGTCAGCCTCCTGTCGGTGCCGGATGTCGCGGCGATGAAATTGAACGCAATCGCTAACCGAGGCTCGAAGAAGGACTTCTTCGATCTCTGCGAACTGATGAAGTGGCATTCACTGGAGGAGATGCTGATCTTTTTTGAAGCGAAGTATCAGAACTCCGACCGCTTCATCGTCTTGCGCAGCCTCGCGTGGTTCGAGGATGCGGAGATGGAACCTGATCCGGTGTCTCTCACCAGCCTCTCGTGGATCGGGGTGAAGGAGCGGATCGCGATTGCCCTCCGGGCAATCTGATTCAGCCCAGCGGTGCCAGCAGTGCCGACAATGTGCTCTCATCCGGAGCGGCTGCGCGTGCGGCATCCGACAGCAAGGAGTCCGCGAGCTGGCTCTTCTTGGCCTGAAGCTGGTGGATCCGTTCCTCGACCGTTCCCTGGCAGATGAGTTTGTGGACGAAGACGGGCTGCGTCTGGCCGATGCGGTAGGCGCGGTCGGTGGCCTGGGCTTCGGCGGCGGGGTTCCACCAGGGGTCATAGTGGATGACGGTATCGGCGGCGGTGAGATTGAGGCCGGTCCCACCAGCCTTCAAGGAAATGAGGAAGACGGGGTAAGCGCCGCCTTGGAACTTCTCGACGAGTTCGCCGCGGTTCTTCGATTCTCCGGTGAGCTTCAAGTACGGTACTTTCCGTAATTGGAGAAGTTGCTCGACGAGTTCGAGCATGGAGGTGAATTGCGAGAAGAGCAGAATGCGGCGCCCCTCTTCGATCAGCGTGTCGAGAAGGTCGGCAAGATAGTCGAGCTTGGCGGAGCCTGCGGCCTCGGCCTCCAGCTTTGATTCTCCTTCAAACTTGAGCAGCTTCGGCTCGCAGCAGATCTGGCGGAGCTTGAGCAATGCCTCAAGGAACACCATGCGAGACCCTTCGAGCCCCTTGATCGCGATGGCTTGGCGAACGCGCTTGTCCATCGTGGCGCGCACGGTTTCGTAGAGATCCTTCTGTGCGGTATTCAGTTCGACCGGATGGATGAGGATCGTCTTTGGCGGCAGTTCCTTTGCCACCTGGTCCTTCGTGCGGCGCAGGATGAGCGGCGCGACGCGGGTCTTCAGCGCCATCCGGCATTCTTCGTTCCCATCCTTCTCGATGGGGTTGCGGAAGCGGCGGTTGAAGTCCTCCTGCCCGCCGAGGAAGCCGGGCATGAGGAAGCGCATGAGGCTCCACAGTTCGCCGAGGTGATTCTCCACCGGCGTGCCGGAGAGGCAAAGGCGATGGCGGGCATCAAGCTGGCAAACGGCCTGCGCGACTTTTGAAGACGGGTTCTTCACGTACTGCGCTTCGTCGAGCACCGCGAGGTGGAAGGTATGCTCCTTCAGCTTGTCGATGTCCCGTTGCACGAGCGCGTAGGAGGTCAGCACGAGATCGGCGTAGGGGATCGAGCGGAAGTATTTTTTCCGCTGCGGTCCATCGAGCATGAGGATGCGCAATGAGGGCGCGAACTTCTGCGCCTCTGCCCGCCAATTCGGGACCACACTCGTGGGAGCGATCACCAGTGCCGGCTTTCCTTGCGAGCGGCCTGCATCCTTCTCGGCGAGAATGTGGGTGATCGTCTGGAGGGTTTTGCCGAGACCCATGTCATCGGCCAGGATGCCGTGAAGCTCATGGCGCGCGAGGAACTGCATCCAGTGGAAACCTTCCATCTGGTATTCACGCAGGTCCGCCTTGATCCCCGGGGGCTGAGCGACTTTCTCGATGCCTGCGAAAGAGGTGAGCTTCGTCGCGAGCTCGGCGAGACGCTCCGGTGCCTGGATGCCCAGTTCATCGGAGGTGGCGATCGCCGCGGCATCGAGCGGATGAAGCTTCAGCTTCCCGCCTTTGAAACGGCGTGGATCGATAAGCGCCGCGAATTGCTTCAGGATGCGCCGGATACGCCCCGCGGGAAGGCGCAGCGCCCTTCCATCCTGGAGATAGTGAAGGAAATGCCCGTCGGCGGGGAACTCCAGCGTCGTCTCCATCGCACCGCGATCGAGCAACTGGGCAAGAATCGGCAGGAGATCGAGTTGTTTGCCCCCGACATCGAAGCCAACAGAAAGATGGAACCATCCGGTGCCATCATCTTCGAGCGTGTAGACGAAGCCTTCGGGATCAAGGTCGATCACTTCGTAACCGACGTCGGGATCAAAGACCACCGTCCACCCGCCGGCTTCCAGCACGGGAGCACCGGTGGCGCGGAGCCATGGCCAGAACTCCGCGAGCGTGCCATGTCCCGGATTGGGAAACCAAAGACCGGCTTCGGATGGAGTGCCCGATTTCCTTTTCCCCGCGAGTCCAAGGAGGAAGCGGAACTGGGAATGGCCGCCAAGGCTCGCCAGGCCAGCCTGCTGGAGGGAAAGGATGGCATTCATCTCCGCGGCGATGTCGCGACGGATTACGAGCGGGCCTTGTGCGGTATCGATGTGATGCTCGCGAGGGCCGGGAATACCACCGAGCGAAATACGATGCTCACCGTAGATCGCCACCGGGCGTGCCACCACCCAATCGCCGGTATCGGGAATCTTCATTGCCTGAAGCAGAAGGCGGACAACCTTCGTTTCGGTTTCCTCCCGAACGACATTCAACAGGAAGGTAGGGGTGAGTTCGAGGTGAGGAGTGTCCTCCGGGGCGGAATGGATCGATGCAGGTTGCGGAAGACTGGTGATTCGTGCCGGGCGACCTTCCAGGACGCGGGAGAGGTTTTTCGGCTTCGCAGCCTCCTCCAGCAAGGCGGCGGCATGGGGGCAAAAGCTCCGCATTTCGCAGGTGCAGGATGTTTCGAAATCCCATGAGTCCCCTGCCATCCACAGGGTGACCTCGCTTTCCTCGCCCGCCACATTCGCACCGAGGATGAAATTGTCCTCGTCCGGCCAATCGCCCTTCAGGTCGCGCACTTTCGGACGGAGGCGCTGGCCCGCTTGCAGGCATTCCTCTTCGAAACGCTCGCGCCAGCGCTCGTCGTCGAAAAATCCGTGGATGTCCGGCTTCGTTTCCAAAGGGCCGCCGAGGATGACGGAGCGGGACGGGGAGTCGAGGCGAAGTAGCGGCCGTTCCATGCCTTTTCGGAATCGACGCGGGCGCCGCTCCTTTCCACGCTCGGGCCATGGAAGCCGACGACGACAACGACGAGATCTCCCTGGATCCCCCGCCGACCCAGCCTCTGCTGGAGGGCGACCTTTTGAAGCAACGGATCGATGCCGTGGTGGCGAGCCCGGCGCTGTGGAACCGTCTGGAGATCCGTCTCGGCGATCTTCTGGAGGAAATGGCGGAATTCGACGACTCGCTCAATGACGATGAGCTGCAGTCGCTGTTCACCGTCACCATCATCGCGCTGGGTGCCATGCATGCGACGGTGCCCAAGGAATACGATCCCGACCCCTACCGCATGAGCGTGTGGTATGAAGAGGAGATCGCGACCGGCCCCGCCGATGAGAAGATGGCGGAGTACATGGAGACGCTCTTCGCGAAAACCGCGCAGCCCAAGGTAGCCTCCGCGGCAGCCGGGATGCTCGCCGGGTATGCCGAAGAGAAGAAGATCCGCGACGAGAAGCTGGAACAGCTCATCACCGCGGTCTGCGCGGCGATCTGGGAAGCGGCGCATTGGCCGGTGAACCTCAATCCCGAGGCGAAGAACTAAAGCGAGGGGCGCGAGACGCGCCCCCTCCGTGAATCAAGCGCCGCCGGTGGCGATGTGGGCGAACTTGTCGTCAAGGAAGCGGAGGACCATTTCCTCTACCTTCTCATCGCCGAGGCGTTCGATGACTTCCACCGAGAAACCGCGGGCGATAAGCTGGCGGGCGCGGACGGGATCGATCCCGCGGGCGCGGAGGTAGAAGATCTCCTCATCGCTGATCTGTGAGCTGGTGCTTCCGTGGGAGCACTTCACGTCGTCAGCGTTGATCTCCAGGCCGGGCATGGAGTTTGCCTCCGCCTCGTCGCTCATGAAGAGATTCCGGCAGGTCTGGTAGGCATCGGTGCGGTGGGCGCCTTCGTCCACGAAGATGAGGCCTGAGAAAATGGTACGGGATTCATCGTACAAGGAGTTCTTGTAGAGGAGATCGCTGTAAGCCCCCGGGCTGACGTGATGCTGGAAGGTGCGCTGATCGTACTCCTGGTCGCGGGCCGGGATGCTGACGGAAAGCATGTCCGAGCGGGAACCTTCGCCTTCGAGGCGACTGAGCGACTCGTTGCGTGCCCATGCGGCGCCGGTGTTCAGGATAAAGCCGATGGCCGAGGCATCCCTGGCGACGCCGGTTTCATTGACCTGGATGACCTTGGTGTTCTCGTTGAAAGCCTGGATGGCGACGTAGTCGAGCTTCGAGCCCGGGCCGGCATTGAGATCGTTCACCGCGATGGCGAGACCGGCATCGCTGTCATTGGCGGATTGGAAGTAGTCCACCACGCGGACCTTCGCATTCGCGCCGGTGACGACCAGCGTGTGCGGGAAGATCACGGTGTTCCCACCTTCGATCCAGTGGAACACCTCGATCGTGCCTTCGATTTCAACGTTGGCCGGGATGTGAACGAAGAGTCCGTTGCGGAGATTCGCCTCGTGAAGCGCGGTCCACTTGGCCGAGCCGAGACGGGTATCCCGCTTCATGAAATGCTCGCGCACCAGATCGCCGTGCGAGACGAGCGCCTCTGACAGGGGGAGGCAGATCACCCCTGCAGGCAGCTTTGAACTGGAATGAATGAGCTGATCGTTGGCGAAAACGAACTTCGCCGCGACGTCTTCCAGCGAGATCGAACGCGCCACCAGTTGCGACGCGGAAGCCACCTCACTGCTCGCGGAGAAGCCAGCGAAGTCCATCTGCTTGTAGGACGAGAAGCGCCACGTCTCATCGCCGCGCTTCGGAGCCGGTGTTTCGAGGAAACGCTGCCATGCGGAACGCTGGCGCTCGGCGAACCAAGCGGGGAACGCGGCGGGAGTCTCGGGAGCGGATTCGAGAAGAGTAGCGGGATGTTCGAGCACGGCGGGCATGGGAAATCAGGATTGAGGCACCACGAATCGGACGAATCTTTATTACTTGAAGGGCGCACCACGGGAGCTCGGGAATCCCACTTGGTGGATTCGGGAGATTCATGATGCTTCGATGGATCAGCCGACGCTACCTTCCATTTCGAGGTCGATGAGGCGCTTGAGTTCGACGGAGTATTCCATCGGGAATTCGCGGACGAGGTCGTTGATGAAGCCGTTCACGGCGAGCGACATCGCGGCGCCTTCGCTCAGGCCGCGCTGCTGCATGTAAAAGAGCATGTCTTCCGAGACCTGCGAGACCGAGGCCTCATGCTGCGTGGCGTGCTGGTTCCCCTTCACCGTGATCGCCGGATAGGTATCCGTGCGGCTGCGGGTGTTGATGAGCAGGGCGTCGCACTCCGTGTTGTTCTTGCAGCCCTTGAGGTGCTTCGGGATGTGAACCTGGCCACGGTAGGTGGCGCGGCCTTGGCCGACGGAGATCGACTTCGACACCACGTTCGAGGTCGTGTTGTTCGCGGCGTGGATCATCTTCGCACCGGTGTCCTGGTGCTGGCCGCTGTTCGCCAGCGCGATCGAGATGACCTCGCCGCGGGCGCGCTCGCCCTTCATGATCACGCCGGGATACTTCATCGTCAGGCGGCTGCCGATGTTGCAGTCGATCCAGCGGACCTCGGCGTCTTCCATCGCGAGGCCGCGCTTGGTGACGAGGTTGAAGACGTTGCTGCTCCAGTTCTGCACGGTGACGTACTGGATTTTCGCGCCCTTCAGCGCGACGAGTTCAACCACCGCGGAGTGAAGGGTCGCGGTCTCGAACTTCGGTGCCGTGCAGCCTTCCATATACATCACCTCGGCGCCTTCGTCCGCGATGATGAGGGTGCGCTCGAACTGGCCGAAGTTCTCGGAATTGATCCGGAAGTACGCTTGCAGCGGTTGCTTCAGCTTCACGCCCTTCGGGATGTAGATGAAAGAACCACCGGAGAAGACGGCGCTATTCAGCGCGGAGAACTTGTTGTCGCCCGTCGGGATGACCTTGCCGAACCACGGACGGAAGATCTCCTCGTGGTTCTTCAGGCCCTCCGTCGAGTTCACGAAGATCACGCCCTGCTTCGTCAGCTCCTCCTTCATGTTGGAGTAGGCAGCTTCGGAATCGTACTGGGCCTCCACTCCGGCGAGGAAGGCACGCTCCTGCTCGGGGATGCCGAGGCGCTCGAAGGTGCGGAGCACGTCTTCGGGCACGTCTTCCCAGGAACGCTTCGGCCTCTCGCCGTCGGAGAGGTAATAGCGGATGACGTCAAAATCGATGTTCTCCAGATCCTTGGTCGCCCAGTGGGTCGGCATCGGCTTCTCGCGGAAGACCTTAAGCGCCTTCTGGCGGAACTCGCGGATCCACTGAGGCTCTCCTTTGACCTCGCTGATGTAATCGACGGTCCGCTCTGTCAGGCCGCGGCCGGCATCGAACTTGTGGCGCTCCGGAAAGTGGAAATCACCCTTGGTGCGGTCGATGTCGATCGCCTCCCGGGTGTCGGCGTCGATGGTACTGGATGCGTCGTAGGACATGGAACGAAATGACTGGTGACTAGGCAGCGGCGTTTGAAGTCGCGGTGCTTTCGTCGGGTTGGGAAATAGAACAACTTTCCTCGCAGCAGGGCCCGGGGTCGAGGGTGGCTTCGAGGAACCATAGCGCACGGTCGAGGCCGTGGGCGGTCTTGATAAAAAGGTCGGCGGTGACTTCGTCGTCCACCTTCTGGGCGCGCTCGATGGCGAGTCCCGCGCAGTCGGCGACGGCGGCGTAGCGGTCGGCAAGCAGGGCGACCAGCTCGGAGCCCCAGGTTGCTTTCTTCGGGAGATCGTCGAGATCGGTCTTGCTAGCGATGCGGCTGGCGGTACCAAGGGCGCGACCGCCGAGAGCGGTAATCCGCTCGGCAAGCTCGTCGGTGAATTCGTCCAGCTCGCCGGCAAGCCGGTCGAAGAGCTCATGCAGGCTGATGAAATTCGGCCCGCGGACATTCCAGTGAGCCTGCTTCACCTGGAGGCGGAGATCGATCGCGAGTACAAGGAAGTCGTTCAGCAGCGCGACGGATTTTTCGCGGCTCTGCTTGTCGAGGGGATGACGTGTCTTGCGCAGTTTCATGGCAATGCCTCCCGTAGCAGGGATCAGGCCGTGACCAATGCTTCTTCCTTGAGGAAATCGTAACCGTGTTCTTCCAACTCGAGGGCCAGTTCGGGGCCGCCGGAGCGGACGATCTTACCTGCGGCCATCACGTGGACGTGATCCGGAGCGATGTAGTCCAGCAGGCGCTGGTAGTGGGTGATGAGCAGGATGCCGCGCTCCGAGGAACGCATGGCGTTCACGCCCTTCGCGACGACTTTCAACGCGTCGATGTCGAGGCCGGAGTCGGTCTCGTCGAGAATGCAGTATTTCGGCTCCAGCATCATCATCTGGAGGATCTCGTTGCGCTTCTTCTCGCCGCCGGAGAAGCCTTCGTTGACGGAGCGGGCGGTGAACTTGCGGTCCATCTCCAGGAGATCCATCTTCGAGTAGAGGCTCTTGTAGTAGCCCACGGCATCCAGTTCCTCACCCTTCGGCAGGCGTGCCTGCAGCGCGGCGCGGATGAAATTGGCATTCGAAACGCCGGGAACTTCCGCCGGATACTGGAAGGCGAGGAAGATGCCCGCGCGGGAACGCTCGTCGATCGACATCCCGAAGATGTCTTCTCCGTCGAGCGTCACTGTTCCGCCGGTGACGACGTAGCCTTCATTGCCGGCGATCACCTTGGAGAGCGTCGATTTTCCGGAACCGTTCGGGCCCATGATGGCGTGGACTTCCCCGGCAGGGATTTCAAGGGAGACACCCTTGAGGATCTCGGTGCCGTCTTCGAGCGTGGCGTGCAGGTCGGTGATGACGAGGGACATGGGAAAAAATGACGAATGTCGAATTGGAGAATGACGAAGGAAAATCAGGCAGTGGGAAGCTCACCGCGGAGGGTGATTTCGATGTCGGTGATGACGGTGCCGGGCGGGAGATCGAGGACATCGGCGAGATTCACGCCGGGCTTGAAGGTGACGTCGTGAATCGCCCCGCTGCGCTTGTCGTGGAAATGCCCGTGGTCGGCGAGGTTTGGACAGAAACGCGAGGACTCGCGCTCGAAATTGACCTGACGGATGACGCCGTGCTGTACCAGCGCCTCAAGGCAGTTGTAAACGGTCGCCAGCGAGATGTTCGGCAGCCGGTCCTTGATCCGCATGAAGACGTCGTTCGCCGTCGGGTGATCACGGTGATCCATCAGCAGGCGATAGACCTCCCAGCGCTGCCGGGTCATACGCAGCCCGGCGATTTCGGCGGGCATTTCGGCCGCGGAATCGGGATGGCTGTCTGACGATCGGGTCACCATATAGGGGCGGCGGAAACTACGCCCACACCCCAACTTGGCAAGAATAATTCTAATTTCAATTCGAAGTTACCGCCCGCTTTTGCCGGATGAATTCGGCGACAAGTCGTATCTGATTGTCGCTCAATAATCCTGCGGCAGGAGGCATCCCGGCCTGGGGAACGCCGTCGCGGATCGTTCTCTCCAGATCTGCCAGATTCGTGACATGCTTGAACTCCCCTGAAAGAAGCCCGCGCTTTTCACCGCCCGCGAGGCCGGGTCCGTGACAGGAGGCGCAGGCGGCGGCAATAATTTTTTCCGGATCCGAGGTTTCCGGGGTGAGAATCACCGGCTCGGCCGTGCTCCCGGCGACCTTTTCGACGTTCCCGGCGGGATCGGCGACGATCCGGATCAGGCGGTCGTCTCCCTCCCCGGGCCGACCCTCGGGAGGATCCTGCATGGAGGTGCCCAGCCAGAGCGAACCGTCCGGAGCCTCATTGATGAAACGGATGCGGCCCCATTTCTGGTTCCAGAGGCGCTCGACGTGAGTCGGCAGGCCGTCCCCGCCCAGCGAAATCCGGAAAACCGTTGAGCCGCGCAGGCAGCAGAGCAGCAGCGAACCACGCAGCTCGGGGAAAGCCTTCCCCTGATAAAAAAGCAGGCGCCCCGGGCCCACGGCGGGCGTGATCTCGACCAAAGGCGGACGCATCCCCTCCGCCTCCCGGCGATGCGAGATCACCGGCCAACCGTAATTCGCGCCTTTTTCGATCAAATTCACCTCATCGCCATGGAGCGGGCCATGCTCGGACTCGTAAAGGCGGCCGGTGCCAGGCTGGAAGGCGAGACCCTGCGGATTGCGATGGCCGTAAGACCAGATCTCCGGTCGGGCGCCTTCCTTGCCGACGAATGGATTGTCCGCGGGCACCGAGCCGTCGGCGTTGAAGCGGAGGATCTTGCCGTGAAGCTGATCGAGCTTCTGGACCCCCTCGGCTTTATCGGCATCGCCGGTCGTCATGTAGAGCATGCCATCCTGACCGAACTCCAGCCGACAGCCGGTGTGGTTCTGGTTCGCGGCGATGCCCTCGATAATGGTCTTCGGCTCGACCAGTTTGTTCCCCTCAAGCCGGTAGCGCTCCATCCGCAGTTCAAACCGGCGCTCCCCGATCTCCTTGTCCCATGCCAGGAAAAGGTGGCCGGTCTTCCCGAAATCGGGCGCGAGGACCAACCCCAACAAGCCCATCTTGTTTCCTTGGGCAGCGGGCAGCACGAGCGCCGGCTCGGCGAGCACCTTGCCATTTTCCACGATCTTCACCTGGCCGATCCGCTCGGTGAAAATCTGCCGGCCATCCGGCAGAAAGCGCAGTTCCCACGGTACCTTCAGCCCCTCCGCCAGCACCTCGATGCGATGGGGCGTGACGAGTGCCGCATCCGGTGGCGCGGAGATCGAAAGGGGCGCGGCGGCGACCACCACAGGTGTCAGAAGGAATCCAAGGACTTTCATGGTCAGTTCGCGGGGACAAGACGGATGATGCGATCCGGGCCGTTCAGGATCACGTAGATGAAGCCGTCCGGCGCATCGGTCACGTCCCGCACCCGGCCGATGTTCTTCAGCACCACTTCCTGCTCGGTCACCTTGTGATCCACCAGACGCAGGCGACGGATCTCCTGCTGGGCGAGGGCTCCGGCAAAGAGGTCATTCTTCCACTTCGGGAACTTGTCGCCGCGATAGAAGGAAAGTCCGCAGGCCGCGATGCTCGGCTGCCAATAGATCACGGGCTGGTCCATGCCTTCCTCGGACGTCTTGTCGGTGATCGGGGTGCCATCGTAGTTCATGCCGTAGGTGATCACCGGCCAGCCGTAGTTGTGGCCGGGCTGGATCCAGTTCAGCTCATCGCCGCCGCGGGGGCCGTGCTCGGTATCGTAGATCGCGCCATCGCGCGGATCGATGTCGAGACCTTGCGGATTGCGATGCCCGTAGGTCCACAGCCCGGGAACCGGGGTCTTGCCATCGAACTTCGGATTGTCGTCCGGCACGCGGCCGTCGTCATGGAGGCGGTAAATCTTGCCCTTCGCGTTCTCCACATCCTGCGCTTCATGCCAACCGCCGCGCTCGCCCACGGGGAAGTAGATGTAGCCCTTGTCGAAGACGATCCGCGTGCCGAAGTGCACGCCAGCACCGGTGTAGAACTTTTGATCGGCCTTCCAGATCTGCTGCTGGTCCGTCCACTGGCCGTCCTTCAGCTTGCCGCGGACGTATGCGGTGATTGTTTTCGCGTCCCGCCCCTCCTTCGTGCCATCGGCGAAGCCGAGGTAGATCCAGCCGTTCTTCCCGTAATCCGGATGCACGGCGACCTCCATCAGACCGCCTTGTCCGTGATCGACGATGGCAGGGATGCCCTTCACCGGCTCCGGATTCAGTTTCCCGTCCGCTTCGATGATCCGCAGCCTGCCTGCCTTCTCGGTCACCAGCTTGCGGCCATCGGGGAGGAAAGCGATGGCCCAAGGGTTCTTGAGGCCATCTTCCACCACCATCTCGATCTTATAGTCCTCATGCTGGGTCTTGGTGATCTTGCCCGGCTCCGGTTTCGGGAAATTCATCCCTTTCTCCTTCGCCTGCTTTTCCTTCTCCCGGATGTAGATCACCAGCGAACGGATCTGACGATCGTCGAGGATCGTGCCAAAGGGCGTCATCCCCAGCTGAACGTTCCCCTCCTTGATCGACTTCAGCAGCCCGGCATCGGAGCTGCCGTGCTTCCACTCGCCATCGACCAAGGATCCACCCTGTCCGCCGCTGAGGTCTTTCCCGTGGCAACCGGAGCAAAGCTGCTCGAAGACCTGTTCGGTCTTCATTTTTGAGTAATCGGGCTGGTCTTGAGCGTGCAGAGGAATCGTCAGGGCGGAAGCAAGGAGGAGGCGTTTCATGGGAATGGACGACTCATACGAGAGGCGTTTGGCATTTCAAATTCCCGTTGTGTCGTTTCTTCGAACGATTTCATTCCCTCCGAAGGCGCTTCGGGCGTCATGCCCCTCTCAGAAACTCCACTCGGCACCGACCCAAAGGGATCTCGGACCGGCGATGGTGCGGATGCCATCCGTGCTCAAGCCGGTGGCGATCTCCTTGTCGAAAAGATTGTCTACGCGGGCATGGAGCATCAGGTCTTCCCGCGCCTGCCAGGTCGCGCCGATCCGGGCGCTGGTGTAGCTGGGAATGCGCCGTGCCGCCAGGGCATCGTCGAACTGATGCGCGCCATACTCATAGCCAGCGAAGAAAGTGAGGCGATCCGTCGCGTGCCAATCCGCCGAAGCGATCACGCGGAGGTCGGGCGCTTGGGGAAAGGGCTTCCCATCCAGCAAGGGCTGGCGCGAAGACTCGGCAAACTTCGTGTCGCTCCAGATTCCATTCAGGCCGAACCCGAGCTCCTTTCGCGGCTCCCATTCGACACCTGCTTCGACACCGAGCACGCGCGCCTCATCGACATTCTGCCGCTGCGAGCCCGAGCCCCCCGCCGGGATGGTGCCAAAGATGGCCGCAATCTGCGAGGGATCGGTAACGGGCACGTTCGCGATCGCATCGCGGATCCAGTGATGGAACACGCTGGCATCAAATTTCAGACAGTCCGCAGCCTGCCAATCGAGCGTGCCTTCCACGCTGTAGAAACGCTCGGGATCGAGCGCGGGATTCGCTTCCACGATATCATTCCGCACCCGGAAGGGACGATGAAGTTCATTCAAGGTGGGCAGGCGGAAGCTGGTGCCTGCGGAAAGCCCGAGCTCAAGGTCCTCCGTCACGGGATGCGTCAACGCGAGCGCGAAGGAAGGCTCGATGCCATCGCGATCCGGCTGGAGGTTCGTGCGCAAGGGAAGCCCCGTGACGAGGGAGGTCTCCAAGCGGCGACCGTCTTCCAAGGACCAGGCATCGCCACGCAAGCTGGCATCGATCCTCGTCTTCGAGTCGGTCTCGTAGCCTGCCGCGATGAAGATTCCCGCCAATCCCTGCTCTCCGCCTGCATGGCGGCGACGGGTGAAGCGGCCGCCGATGAAGGTGGCGTCTTCATTCGTCGCACCCTCGATCTGCCGGAGATCCGCCCCTGCGGTGATCGACCACGGGCCCTCCGGTTCCCACATCATGGTGAAGGCACCGCCGGTCCCGGTGCCGGGCACGTGGAATTGATCGAGCGAAGGATTCTCCGCGGTGCGGGTGGCATTCACCGAAGTGAACATCGACTCGAATCGCCGCTGCTGTTGATAGGCGACGGCTTGCCATGAAATGCCACCTTGTTCTTCGGAGGTGATGCGCAGAGCGAGATCGATCGCCTCCGTCGAATTGCCCGCGAGCGGTGTGCCATTGCCACGGTTTTCCTCGTACCACGCGAACATCGGTTCCACGGTGATGCCGGGAGCCGCTTTCCACGCGACCTTGAGATCCGCACCCATCAGATCGATATCGAGGCGCCGATCGATCGTTCCGCGCTGCCATGGCGTGACCGCAAAGAAGCCATCCGAATGCATGCCGAAGCCCGAGAAGGAAAAGGCCAGATCTCCCTCTTCACCGACCAGAGTGTGCGAGGTGGCTGCCGAAATCGTTCCCTGGCTACCGCCGCCGATACGAAGCAGGTGCCTTTCCTCAAAGGCGGGATGGCTGGTGAGTTGCACGACTCCTGCCGGACTCTGATTTCCCCACACGGCGGCCCGCGCGGCGGGGACGATCCTCACCGAATCCAAGGTCGCCGGGTCGTGGCGTGCCCAATAGACCCAGCCGCCGAAGGGATCATTCTGCGGAATGCCATCCAGCAGCACGAGCGTGCGCGACGCGGCAGTCGCACCGGTATTGCGCAGGCTTACACCGGCCGATGTCGGATTTCCGAAGAGCGAGGTCTGGCGGCGATAGAGCGAGAAGGAGGGTTCTCTGGAGAGCAATTCATCCAGCGTGCGCGGCGCTTCTTTCGAAAGTTCCTCACGGTCCCATTCCGCCAGAGTCCATCCGGGCATCTCGGCCATGCTGCCGCCGCGGCGCTCCGCGAGCACGGTCATTTCCGGCAGGGACTCCTGAGCGGCCAGAGGAACGGTCGCGACGGCGAAGAAGGCAAAGGAGGAGGTCTTCAAGCTAAGCTGCGAGAATCGCGAAATCGCCGATGCCTTCAATGGAAATGTAGCGGCGATCTATGATCGTCGCACTTTGGAGACTATGAGCCGCATCGTGAAATCCTGTTTCGGGGATACGCCAAGATGCGGCTTACTGCCGCCAGTTTCCGACGGTCATAGACCGCCGCTACATTTTCCCCCTGTCGCCCGCTGCCTCACCGCTTCATAGAGCGTGATCGCGATCGCGGTTGAGAGGTTCAGGCTGCGCGTGCCGCCTTCCACCATGGGGATGCGGACCCCATGATCGCCCGCCGCGTGCACCATGGCTTCGGGCAGGCCCTTGGTTTCGCAGCCGAAGACCAGATAGTCACCATCGCGGAAATCCGCGTCCCAGTGTGCGCGTATCGTCTTGGTGCTGAGGTACCAGAAGCGCGCGGAGGGATCGGATTGGGACTTCAGTTCATCAAAGCTTTCCCAAACCCGCAGATCCACGTCCTTCCAATAGTCGAGGCCGGTGCGGCGGACATGCTTGTCATCCAGCGAGAAGCCCAGCGGCTTCACCAGATGCAGCCGGGATGCAGTGGCAAGCGCCAGCCGGCCGGCGGCACCGGCATTGTGCGGGATTTCGGGAGCGACGAGGACGATGTGGAACACGGTGGCGAATCAGAGTGCGAGTTCGCCGAGGATGCGCTCGGCCTGATAGATCTTCCTCAAGGATTCGATGATCCCTGCCGGGTGAACGGAGACGCAGCGTCCCCTTTCATCCGTGTAGGCGAAGTCCGAAACCAGGCCCGGCGCATTGGTATCGAAAACCAGTCCGATCAATTCGCCCTTGCGGTTCACCACCGGGCTGCCGGAGTTGCCGCCGGTGATGTCGTTCGTGCTCACGAAGTTCAGCGGCGTCTTCGGGTCGAGCGAGGAAGAGCACGTTTCCCATTCCTTGGAGAAGTCGAAAGGAGCCACCTTGCCTTGGGCATCGTGCCGCTGCTGCAGTCCTTCGAAGGTCGTTTGGAAAGGAACGGCTCCGCTCTCGTCTCCGTAGCCCTTCACCGTGCCATAGGAGAGACGCAGCGAGAACGTCGCATCCGGATAAGTGCTGTCGCCCAGAAGTGCGAACCTCGCCTTTGAAATGCTTTGGTGCGCCTGCTCGATCTCCTCGTCCGCAGCCTCTCCCTCCTGCCGCAGATGGAGGGCTTCATCGTCGACGATGCGTGCGAGCTCGATCATCGGATCATTGGCCTGCGTCACGGCGTCGCGACCGCCTTCGTAGAGCTTCCTACGGAGAGCCACGTCCTCCAGCCCGGTGCCCATCACCAACTCCGAGGCGCGAGCGGCGGGCGACTTGCCGGCGAGAATCTTCTTCACCAGCGGATCCGTGGCACCCAGCTTCGCGCAGAGGAAGGTGAGGGCATTGGTCATCTTCACCGCTTCGAAGTTCTTATAAACCGGCTCATCGGAGAAGAGATCGAGCTCCAGGGAAACGCGCTCTTTCTCCTGGAACTCCGGCAGCCGCGCCTTGTCGGAAAGCAGGCGCTGATCCCCGGCGCGCAGCAGGGTCCGCGCGATGCCGAAGAGTTGGGTGCCGAACGCATCGCCGCCTTCGAACATGCGTAGCCGCGCTTCCATCTCCTTCGAGGATTTCTTGGCCTTGGTGATCCGTGAGAAGGCGGCATCGGCGTTCTTCCACTCCTCCTTCTGGCGGAAACTCTCGCGCATCTTCGTTTCCTCTTCCGCCTTGCGGGCCATGAAGGCGGGATCCAGCAGGCCGTTCAAGCGAGCCACCATCGCCTTGCGGCCATTCTGCGTGCCGGTGATTGCACCCTTGGCACGCCGCGCATTCTCCAAGTCACGATCCGACCAAGCGCGCATCATCGCCTCGCTGCGGAAGATCTGCTCCAGGCGATACGGGAAGGAATCATCGCGCATGCTTTCCAACTGCGCCAGGGTCACGAGACGGTTGGTCCGCCCCGGGTGGCCGGAGGTGAAGATCAGATCGCCCTCCGCCGCACCGGCGGGATTCCACTTGAGAAAATGCGGTGTTTTGGCCGGAGCTCCATTCTCGTAGGCGCGGAAGAAGCAGTAATCGAGGCAGAAGCGGGGAAACTCGAAGTTGTCGGGATCGCCGCCGAAGGCCGCAGCCTTCACGTCGGGCGCGAAGACCAGACGGACATCCGTGTAGCGATGGTAGCGGTAGAGATGGTAGGCACCGCCTTGGTAAAGCGTCACCAGGTCGCTGCGCAGGCCGGTCTTTTCATCCGACTCCTTCTCGATCTCACCGATGGCGATGCGCCGTTTCTTCGATGCTTCTTCCGGAGACGCCTTGGGGTCGACGGCCGCGTTTACCCGCTCCGTGACGTCCTCGATGCTCATCAGGACATTCAGCTCGAGGTCCGGGCACTTCAGTTCTTCTTCGGCGGTCTTCGCGTAGAAGCCATTCTTCAAAAGATCGCGCTCCGGGGTGCTGAGCTTTTCGATCATACCCGATCCGACATGGTGGTTCGTGAGGATCAGGCCATTCGCCGAGGCGAAGGAGCCGGAGCCGCCATTGCCAAAACGCACGGAAGATTTCTGCAAATCCTCCAGCCACTCCGGTGTGATTTCGAAGCCGTACTTCTCCTTCACCTGCCGGACGGGCGGCTTGTTGAAGAGCCACATGCCTTCATCGGCATGGACGGAGAGGGCGGCGGAGAGGAGGAGGCCAGCCAGGCTGATCGGGCGCATGGCGGGGAGGATAGAGGGCCGGTGCGGAGGTGCAATCACGGAGGCGAAGCCACGTTCAAGCCGTAGATTCGAGCCCGTATTCCTTTTTCAGATCCAGAAGATGGTGACCCATCACCGAGGCCGAGGATAGTTCCACGACAACCACCATGAAGATGTCCGGATCTTCAGTATTTACCAGAATGTGCTGAAAGGTCCCGGGCCCATTTTCCCAAATGTTTGTTATAGTCCCTTCGGAGCAATCGTGTCGTTCGAAGTCCTTTTCGGGAATCCGGTCGAAGTAAGACCAAATATCACAGGGAGGCGAACCCTCTGGATCGATCCGGATCATTCGCCCCCCGAATGTCGCCGAGAACTGGTCCGTGGTCAGATTGTGGGAAGCGGTCATCGGGCAATGATCATCGTTGCGCCTTCGCCAGCGCCTTCTCGTATTTCCCCGGGTTCTTGTTGAACTTCTTCAGGCAAGGTTTGCAGCAGAATTCAAAAGTCTGACCCTCGTACACGATCGAAACGCGCTCGTCCATTTCGTCCAGATCGTCATGTGTGACGAGACAGGTTTTCAGCGGATAGGCCTTCGGCTTCGCCGAGACCTTTGTCACGACCTTCTTCGAGGTGGCCTTCGTTTCCCCGGCTACAGGGTTGGCGGTGGGCTTGGTGGCACATGAGGCGAGGCCAAGCGCGACGAAAAGGAGAAGCGGAGTTTTCATGAATGAAACAGCTTTGACGGCCGCCGGGGCCGAAAGGCCCCGACGGCAAATTTCAGATTTAGCGGATTTTCGATAGATACTTCTGCGGGTTCTTCTCGAATTTCGCAACACAAGGCTTGCAGCAGAACTTCACCTGCTGGCCGTCGTAGACCTTGGTCACCGGCGAGCCCATCGAGCCGAGCTTGTTGTCAGTCACCAGGCAGGTCTTCTTCGGATAGGGCTTCACCCCGGCTGCGCTGGCGCTAGCGGCGAGCAAGAGGGATGCGAGGAATGCAATGGTCGTTTTCATAATGGTCATTTGTTTTTGTTAGAATCGGAAACTGAAGCCACCGCCGAGTCCGTAGTCGGAGTGGTACTGGGTGATGAGGGAGAATTGCTTGGTCAGGATGTAGTCGGCACCGAGCGTCCATTCCCAATCGCTGCCGGTGTCGTATTGCACGTTCGCAAAGACGCCGAGGCGGTCGGCGATCTGAAGAGCCTTGCCAAGCCCGAGGCGCAGATCGCCCTCGCTATCGAGCTGAACGGAGCTCTGGATCAGATACGGCAGGCGGTATTCGATCCCGGCGAAGGCACGGTTCTCCGCGTCCTCTATATTCGTGAAGCGCCAGCCGAGAACGGTGGAGAAGTTCGGATTGAAGTAGCGCTTCCAGCCGACATCGATTTCGTACTCGGTCTCGTCCACATCCCCGTAGCCGACGTCCCAGGTGCCGAAGAAGTCGTTGCGGGAATTCGTGAACGTCAGCATGCCGTCGCTCATGTGGCTCTGCAGCGAGCCGTCGACAAAGGCGTAAAAGGGATCGTGTGCATGTTCACCCAGATGCGGCATATGATCCGCGCCCTGCTCTTCATAGGAGAAGACCCGGGCCATCCCGGCATGCATGTGGTAGAGCAGGTGGCAGTGGAAGAGCCAGTCGCCGCACTCATCGGCTTCGAACTCGATCGTGCGCTTTGCCATCGGCGGCACATCGACGGTGTGTTTGAGCGGCGCGTCCTTCCCCTGCCCTTCCAGCACGCGGAAGAAGTGTCCGTGCAGGTGAATGGGATGGTGCATCATCGTGTCATTCACCATCTCCAGGCGCAGGACCTCGCCGCGCTTGATCTTGATCACGGCGTCCTCGGCCATCGTCTTGTCATTGAAGGACCAGACATAGCGCTCCATATCCCCCGTGAGACGTAGCGGAATGGTTCGGCGTGGATGGGAGGCGGCGAAGGCGGTGGTCTCGCGGGCCCGGAGTTTCGAGTACGGCGAGAGGGGCCGTTGGTTGCCGCTTCCCCCGTGCTGCATCCCGGCGTGATCCATTTCCTTCATGTCGGGAGAATCCGGTTCCGGCGCAGCGGCATCCGTGTCCTTCATGTCCCCGTGGTCCATGCCCTTCATGTCCATTCCCGCATGGCCTTCCCCGTGCACGGACATGGCGGCGTGCTCCATGCCCTTCATGTCCATGCCTTCCATCTCGTTCATTCCCGCCATCATGTAGTCCATGCGGTAGAGATCCGGTCGCGGGATTTCCGGTGCGGGGTGTGCTTCGCCACTGCCTAACAGGATGGAGGCATGACCCGAGCCGTCCTGCGCGGTGGCGCGGATTTCCCACTGCCCAGAGCGCGGTACGGTCACGATCACGTCATAGGTTTCCGCCATTCCGACCAAGAGGCGCTTGATCGGGAGCGGCCGGACGGCGGGACCGTCCGCTGCCACAATCGTCATGGGGCCGGTGGCCGACTCGAGATAGAAGTAGGTCGATGCCGCGGCATTGATGAAACGCAAGCGCACCCGGTCCCCCGACTTGCCGGGCAGCTGGATCGAACGCTTGCCGTTCGCGAGGAAGGCATCATAGGCCACGTCCGAGATGTCCATGGCAGGCATGCGGGTCCGCTCGCGCTCCCAGAAATCCTTGAGCGCCCCGGCCTTCGCGGCGCCGGTGAGGCTTTGCATGCTGCCCTTTTTCAACGCGTACCAATCGCTGCCGCGCTTGAGCGTGCGCATGACTTCCTCCGGCTTCTCGGTCGTCCAATCGGAAAGCACCACGACGTGATCACGGTTCGCCTTCACCGGCTCCCCGCCCTTCGGCTCGATCACGATGGACCCATACACGCCCACCTGCTCCTGCAGGCCGGTGTGGCTGTGATACCAATAGGTGCCGGAGTGCTTGAGGGGGAACTCGAAGGTGTGCGTGGTGCCGGGCTGGATCGGCGGGGTGGTGACGTGGGGCACGCCATCCTGAGCATTTGGCAGAAGGACACCGTGCCAGTGGATGGAAGTCTCTTCGCCCTTCAGGCGATTGTGCACGCGGATGCGCGCGGTATCGCCCTCGCGGAAGCGGAGGGTGGGTCCGGGGATGCCGCCATTGAGCGTCAGCGCGCGGACAGCTTTGACTTCGCCGCCGGGCGTCCAGGATTGCTCGGCGACTTCGAGGTCGTATTCGACCACGCGGGCGTGGGCTGTTGTTAGAAAAACGAGGAATAGGAAAAGGGATTTCATGGCAGTGAACCAATAGGTTGAGCTGGCTTTCCAAGGTCGCGGTGATCTGCTTTCACAGATCCACCATGAGCAAAAATCGGAGCGGCTTTCCATCTCCATCGCTCGCATCGCCAGAACGACGCAGTCGTCCCGCTACGATGGGGGAAGAAGCCGCGGCCCCTATCAAATCAAGAACCGCTGCAATACGGCGAGCCTGCGCAGGGGCGGCCCGGTATCGCTGCGGAAATCCACCGGCGCCACCTCACGCGAGGGAACCTCGGGAATCAAAAGCGCCTCCAGCGAAGGCAAGACCGGCGGCAGCTCGATGGCCTTGAACACCGGCAGTGCCGGCGGATCCTCGAGTTGCTTCACGCTCTTCGCGGGGCACGCGCAATGCTCCGGCAGTTGCTTCTCCTTCTTCGTGCCGCCACAGCAATGGCTGAAATTGCCGACCTCCTCCGCCTTCCTCACCGTGCAGCAGCAGGCCGGGTTCGCGATGGCAATCGCGAACAGTGCGGCGAGGATACTGCGGATAAGGTTCATGACGGGACGCCCGTGAGAGATCGGGGCAGGCTAACTTATTTCTTCAATGGTTCAACAACCAAGCAACCAGCAACACCTGGGGCACGGTGATCAGCGGCAGCGCGAACGTGGCCTTCCAGGACTTCGTGGTCTCGCGCAGCACCATGATTTCCGTGTAGTCGGTCGCGGCACCGGCCATTAGGAAGGTGAAGGCATTTCCCGGAGCCGCGGCACGGGTCAGCAGGTCGGCGGCGATGGGGCTGGAGCCCTCGGAGCAGACCTCGATGATCGTCGTTGCGATCAAGGTGAGCACCAAGCCGAGCAGGGTCGGGCCGAAGTACTGCGAGAATAGTTCATCCGGCACGAAGGCGCGGATCGCCGCGGCGAGCACCACGCCGAAGAAGATCCAGCGCAGGATCATGCGCGATTCCTTGAGGCCGCCGATAGCGATCTCTTTCACGTTTTCCCGGGTGGGTTTCAGCTTCGAGAATGCCACGCGAAAGGCGGGGCCGAAGCGGAAGTCCGTGGGAAGTTCGCGATGATTCGGATTCGCAGGCAGCACGCCGCGTCCCACCAACAGATCCGTCACCCAGCCGGTCAAGACGCCGATGACCATCGAAAGCCCGATAAAAATCAGCATCCACTTCCAACCGATCAATGCGGCGAGGATGAGCGTCAGGGAGAGCGAGTTCCACGGGCTCGAAACGAGGAAGGCGAGGGTCTGGCCGAGCGAGGCACCCTTCTTATAAAGCTGGGCACCCACCATCAGGATACCGTGATTGCAAAGGTCCAGCAACGTGCCCGCGAAGGTCGCGCGAAGAATCCCAGTGAAGCTGCCACCCTTTCCGAGCAGCCCGCTCACGAGATCCTGCGGCAGCCTCCCGATCACGCCGACGGCGACAATCCCGGCCAGCAGCCCCCACCATGCCTTCGACATGAACTCGTAGCTGCCGTGGGAAAAGTTGTGCCACCAGTGAGGGCCGGCAGCGATGAAGTGTCCGGCGAGCCCTGCGGCGACAAGCACCATCGATCCCCAGAGCAGCCAGTCGATCTTCTTGGAGGGCGCGCAACAGGATGCCGTCGTTCCCTCCGGCTGACTATCGCAGCAGGAAGGCTTCGCTTCCTTCGCCGGGGCACAGCAGGACGGCCGGGTTTCCGGTTCCGTGGCGTGGGTGTGGCAAGAGTCCATGGCGTGATTCGGTTCAGGCGAGACGGCGTTTGTAGAGTTCGATGAGTTCTTCCATCCGGCGATCGAGTTGCTTCGGATCCGAAGCAGCCTCGGTCACGCAATGGCGGACGTGGTCTTCCAATAGCTTGGCCTCCAGGCCGCGCAGGGCGGAGTGGATGGCGGAGATCGTGTTGAGGATCTCCGGGCAATCGCGGTTCTCCTCGATCATCCGGCCGATCCCTTGCACCTGACCGGCGATCCGGTTTACCCTGCCGATCAGGGGCTTTGTTTCGTGGCATCCGCGCTGCATGATAATACCTATAGGGGGTATGGGTATATTTGCAAGCGAGGAAAATGACGAATGCAGAATTTTCGAATGTCGAATGAAGTGTTTTGAAGAGAGAAAGCTAGGGCGGTTTGAGTTGAGCTGGGCCGAACGTGGGCCGTGCAAGCGGATCGGAAGATCCGCGATCCCGCTTTTTCACCTGTTCTCACCTCATAAGCAGGTGAGGAACAGGTGAAACTTGCTGAGCGGGGGTTGTCATGGGTGTTGGCTGTCCCCGGCACCCGGCGACAAGAGTGTCGCGGCTCCTTACGCTTCCGCTCGTAGCGCGGAGCGTCCCGGGTTCGGTTTCGTTCATGAATGGGAAGGTATCGCACGATGCGGCCCGTTGCCGCTGAAGTCGGACGGTCATGGACCGCCCCTCCATTTTGC
>Ga0307414_10000022_pt1 | contig 212123 bp, 191 predicted proteins | sample DK1Ometagenome_FD_203804 | JGI IMG/M metagenome (GOLD analysis project Ga0307414, IMG submission 203804) | Maize rhizosphere microbial communities from greenhouse at UC Davis, California, United States - DK15-O-3 | ecosystem: Host-associated > Plants > Roots > Rhizosphere > Soil | place: USA... | reverse complement strand
GCTATTTTATTTTTAATTTTATGTGGAGCTGCCATGGTAACCTGGTGGATGGCTTTTAATGGAATTAATATAATGTTACCGGCAATTGGCGGTGCTGTTATCGGACTTATTTTAGTTGTAATTTCTGCATTTAAACCAGAAGCTTCTCCTTATTTGGCTCCGGGCTATGCTTTATTTGAAGGATTATTTATTGGAGGTATTTCTGCAATATTTGAAGCAATGTATCCAGGAATAGTAATCAATGCCGTGGGTGCAACTCTTGTTACTTTTTTAGTTTGCTTAGGTTTGTATAAATTTAAGATTGTAAAAGTTACTGAAACTTTCAAATCTGTAGTAGTTGCTGCTACGTTAGCAATTGCAACTTATTATCTAATTTCGTGGGTTTTCTCAATGTTTACCAGCTTTACTCCTGTTCATTATGGAAATTCTATGATGAGTATCGGAATTAGTGTTTTTGTTATTGTCATTGCAGCTTTAAATTTATTCCTTGATTTTGATCAAATAGAAAAAGGAGTGCAACAAAGAGTTCCTAAATTTATGGAATGGTATGGCGCAATGGGTTTAATAATTACATTAGTGTGGTTATACATAGAATTCCTTCGACTTTTATCTAAATTGTCTAAAAAATAAATTTTTCCATCATATTAAAAAAGCCTTTTTGAAATTCAAAAAGGCTTTTTTTTATATCTCTTGCTAACGCAAAAATCGAAATAAATACCGCATTTTTAAAAAAATAGAATACTTTCTTAATCTATTTTCAATTTCCTGAATTTTCTTTTTTAGCCTTTCTGTTTGGTTTTTTAAGCTTTAAAAAAAACCTATTAAACAGTTTTTTAATTCAAATTAATGATTAAACAGACGATTTTAAATTCGTTTTTATAATTATTAACCTACAAAAAAATATTGTAATTTAAATTTTAAAAAAATATGGATTTTTTTAGAATTAACTTGATGTGCAGGTTTTATAATATTAAAAATCTTAGGAAAAATACCACTTCACAAGAGTAATTCTTATTATGTAATAAATTGCATTTAGTGTAATTTATTACATAATTCATACTTTAATATAAAAAAATATAGTTTATTAGTTTTTTTATAACTATAAAATTACATTATTATAAAATTATATATATTTTTGTGTAATCGATTACAATTAAATAATAATTGAAGTTGATAAGAAAAACCACAAAAAACCACTTTTTAAATTTTACTATCTTAAACAAACCACTATGAAAAAAAACCTACTTTTTCTGGCTGCCTTTATTATGGCTGTTCAGACTTGGGCACAACAAGTGCAAATTAACGAATCAGGAGGATGGCTCGAATCTGCTTTTGTAAAATGGCAGCCTGTAAGCGGCGCTCAGACGTACAATGTCTATTACACAGGCCAAGGCCTTACAGACAAAAAAATTGACGACCAGCTTATAAGAAGTTACGGAAGTTATTTTAGAGCTGACATTCCGGGGTTACAAGCCGGAACGTACACTATAAAAGTAAAACCTGTAATTTCTGGTGTCGAAGGAACCGGAACCACAACCGGGAACTTAACTGTTACAGCACAGGATCGCAATGGATTTGCATTTGCGGGCGGACGTGTTCCAGGAGGATATAAAGCTGACGGAACTCCTAAAGACAATGCAGTGATTCTTTATGTTACACAAAACACAAAAAATACGGTTTCGGCTACCATCACAGGTGCTACAACAAATCCTTGTGTTGGTTTACAAAACATATTATATGCCATTAAAAAAGGGCAGGAAACCCGCCCATTCATTTTTCGCTTGATAGGAAACATTACAGATTTAAGTGTAATGGAAGGCGGAGATATTGTTATCGAAAATGCCAATAACGCATCAAGCTATATTACTTTAGAAGGTGTCGGAATTGATGCTGTTGCAAATGGCTGGGGGATTCGCCTAAAATCAGCTTCTAATGTAGAAATTAGCAATATTGGTGTTATGAATTGTAATAGTACTGCAGGTGACAACATTGGAATGCAACAGGCTAACGATCACGTTTGGGTTCATAACTGCGATTTGTTTTATGGAAATGCAGGAAGTGATGCAGATCAAATTAAAGGAGACGGAGCGCTTGATAATAAAACCTCCACTTATATTACCTTATCTTATAATCACTTTTGGGATAGTGGAAAAGCAAGTCTTCTTGGATTAAGCGAAGGAACGACCAGTGGCTTATACATCACGTATCATCATAATTGGTTTGACCACTCTGATTCTCGTCATCCTCGTGTACGCTATTATTCTGCACATATTTATAACAACTATTTTGATGGTGTTTCTAAGTATGGCTCAGGATCGACATTAGGCTCATCGTTATTTATTGAAGGAAATTATTATCGTAATACCAAAAATCCTATGCTGACCTCATTGCAAGGAACAGATATATGGGACGAAGCGAATCAGGTAAATAATGCCGGAACAATGGGAACCTTTTCAGGTGAAGCCGGTGGATCAATCAAAGCGTTCAATAATACTTTTGATGCGTCAATCGGAACAAATGATATGCGCTTTGTCGCTTACAACGATCCAAATCCTTTGTATAATATTGCAGGCAAGATTAGCTCAACAACCGATTTCGATGCATATGTAGCTACAACAAGAGGAGAAACTGTAAGCAGTTCCGTAAAATCTAAATCTGGAGCAAATACATACAATAACTTTGATACTGATGCTTCATTATATGTTAAAAACTTAGTTGTAGATCAGCCTGCAGTAGCTAAAACAAAAACGACACAATACGCTGGTCGCGTTTCGGGAGGAGATTTAAAATGGACTTTTGACAATAGTGTAGATGACAAATCTTCACTTGTAATTACAGCGCTTAAATCGGCATTAACGAATTATAGCGGAACTTTAGTAGCGGTACAGGGAGAAGGTAATCCTCCTGCAAATCCTCAAACCTTAACTTCAACAAGCAATAATAATCAAACCGTAACAAGTGGATCAGCTATTGCGACAATTGTATTTACCTGGGGAGGCAGTGCAACAGATGCAAGTGTTACTGGATTGCCAGCTTCTGGAATTAGTTTTGTAAAAAATACTACAGCCAAAACAATCACTATTTCAGGAACTCCAACTGCAAATGTATCATATTCAATTACTACAACTGGTACCGGAACTGCGGCTACAGGTTCTGGAACAATTACGGTTAATTCAGCAGGAACTCAAACCTTAACTTCAACTGGTAACAATAACCAAACAGTTGCCAGCGGTACCACTATAAACACAATTGTCTTTACCTGGGCAGGAACTGCAACAGACGCAACTGTTACTGGATTGCCAGCCTCTGGAATTAATTTTGTAAAAAATACTACAGCCAAAACCATTACAATAACAGGAACTCCAACTGCAAATGTATCGTATTCTATAGCAACAACCGGCACATCGGGTTCACCTACAACGGGTTCCGGAACAATTACGGTAAATACCGGCGGAGCTTCAGGAAATGAAACTCATAATTTTACAACATCCGGAAAAACAAGTTCTTTTTACAATATAACAGGAAATTTATCTACAACAAAAGGAACTGTAACCTACAATGGGTTGACACTCACACAATGTTTAAAAATAGAATCGTCTACCAGTATAACATTTACAACAACTCAGGCAAGTACTTTAACTCTTGTTTTTGTTGAAAGTGCCGGAACAATAAAAGTAGATAATGCTGATAAAGTTGCTTCTGGCGGAATAGTAACTGTATCTCTTGCAGCAGGAAGTCATACAATTTCTAAAAAAGATACGGCAAATTTATTCTACATGAGTACTATTTACAGCGGAGGAACATTACGCATGACCTCAAAAGAAGAAAAACAAAGTGAAACTGTAAAAACGGTATTATATCCTAATCCTGTTTTAGAAACTTTGTACGTTTCTAACGAGAACACAGAAAAAATTGAAATTTATAATATGTCAGCAGTTTTAGTAAAAACCTCCCAAAATAATGGAGCAATAGACATGAGCAGATTAGCTCCCGGGACTTATTTTGCTAAAATTTATACTTCTCAGGGATCATTTAATCAAACGATAATAAAAAAATAAAGAACATTTTATGCAAAAAAAGGCTTCCAGATTTGGAAGCCTTTTGTTTATTAAAATCTAAATTATAATCTGTACAAATCTACTTTTAAATATCTATAAACAGTTTCGATTGCTACTAACAACAAAAATATTTTAGATTTCATTTATTGAAAATTTTAACCAAACTTAAATAAAACATAACAACTATCAAGCATAAAAAAACCGCTTTTTAAAAGCGGTTTTTTATTATTCGTATAAATTTCGTTTTACAAATCAAATTTGATTCCCTGTGCCAAAGGTAAACTTGTTGTATAATTTATTGTATTTGTCTGACGTCTCATATAAATTTTCCAGGCATCAGAACCAGATTCGCGACCACCTCCGGTTTCTTTTTCACCACCAAAAGCGCCACCGATTTCTGCACCAGATGTTCCGATATTTACGTTTGCGATTCCACAATCTGAACCTGTTACGGAAAGGAATCTTTCTGCTTCGCGCAAATTATTTGTCATAATAGCAGATGATAATCCCTGAGCTACTCCGTTTTGAAGTTCTATTGCATTCTCCACTTCTCCAGAATATTTAATTAAATATAAAACCGGAGCAAAAGTTTCGTACTGTACAATTTCAAATGAATTTTTAGCTTCGGCAATTGCAGGTTTTACATAACAGCCACTTTCGTAACCTTCTCCTGTAAGTACTCCGCCAGGAACTAAAATATTTCCTCCTTCGGCCACAACTTTATTTAAAGCGGCGCCGTACATTTCTACTGCATGTGTATCAATAAGCGGCCCCACATGATTGTTTTCGTCAAGCGGATTTCCTATTCTTAATTGTTTGTAAGCTGACACTAACGCATCTTTTACCTTATCGTAAATGCTTTCGTGAATAATCAGGCGACGTGTTGATGTACAACGCTGACCTGCAGTTCCTACTGCTCCAAAAACAGCTCCTATAACAGTCATTTTTATATCAGCATCCGGAGTTACGATAATTGCATTGTTCCCTCCTAACTCAAGTAGTGATTTTCCTAATCGGCCGGCAACTGCCTGTGCTACAATTTTTCCCATTCGGGTTGAGCCTGTAGCAGAAACCAACGGAATTCTTGTGTCTGCTGTCATTAACTCACCTATTTTATAATCTCCATTAATTAAACATGAAATTCCTTCCGGCAGATTATTTTCTTTGATTACCTGCGCTATGATGTTTTGACATGCTATACCACAAAGAGGCGTTTTTTCTGAAGGTTTCCATACACAAACATCTCCTGAAATCCAGGCAAGTGCAGTATTCCATGACCAAACAGCAACTGGAAAATTGAATGCGGAGATGATTCCGACAACTCCCAATGAATGGTATTGCTCATACATACGGTGGCCTGGTCTTTCTGAATGCATTGTCAAGCCGTGTAACTGGCGTGATAAACCAACTGCAAAATCGCAGATATCGATCATTTCCTGAACTTCACCATATCCTTCCTGCAATGATTTTCCCATTTCATAAGAAACCAATTTACCAAGGGCTTCTTTATTCTGGCGCAATTTTTCTCCAAACTGGCGAACTATTTCTCCACGTTGCGGAGCCGGAATCAATCTGAATGTTTTGAAAGCTTCTGTAGCTGACTGCATCACTTTTTCGTAATCCTGAGGTGTTGACATTTTTACAGAAGCAATTAATTTTCCGTCAACCGGAGAATAACTTTCCAGAATTTCTCCCGATGAAAAGTTTTGTATCCCAGTTGATGTTCCTTCATTTATAGATTTGATGCCCAATTTTTCCAGAGCCTCATTCATTCCAAATTGTGATGCTATTGTTGTCATTGTAACTTTTTTAGTTAAAATTGTTATATTTTTATGTAAAGATATTATTTCGAATGGAATATCAATTCAATTGAATTGTTAAAAAGAAAGTAAATTTAAGGTTAATTAGAATCAATTACAGAAATAACAAGCAATTTATTCCCTTTAATTCCTGAAATTTGCGTCATTAAAATTATTCTTATTATGCGTATTTTCAATAGATTTTTGATTTGTGTCATCTTAATTTCAACTGCTGCTTTTTCTCAAAAGGAGCAAAAATCATCTTTTCAGGTTGTTCCTTTAGGGACAAAAGGCGGTATTGATGAAAAAAATCTTTCTGCGTATTTACTGGCTCCAGCCAACACAAAAGATTTTATTTGTCTGGATGCGGGAACTGTAAACGCCGGAATAGAAAAAGCAATTGAAAATAAGGTTTTTAAAGTTTCTACAAGTGAAGTCTTACGCAAATACATAAAAGGTTATTTGATTTCACATGCGCATTTGGATCATGTTTCAGGATTGATAATAAACTCTCCTGCAGATTCTTCTAAAACCGTCTATGCCACTCAAAAATGCATGGAGATGATGGAAAATCATTATTTTAATGATCAGACATGGGCTAACTTTGGAGATAAAGGCGTTGGGTTTCCGCTGAAGAAATATCATTTTCAGACCATAAATACAGGTGAAGAAGTTCCTATTTCTAATACAAAAATGACTGTAAAGGCTTTTCCTCTAAGCCATGTTAACCCGTTTGAAAGTACCGCTTTTTTAATAAAAAGTGAGGAATCGTATGCATTATATTTAGGTGATACCGGCTCAGACTCGGTAGAAAAAAGCGACAAACTAAAAGCGTTATGGACGGCAGTTGCGCCTTTGGTTCAAAAAAATCAGCTGAAAGGTATTTTTATTGAAGTTTCTTTTCCTAATGAACAACCAGATCAGTTTTTATTTGGTCATTTAACTCCAAATTATCTAATGAAGGAGCTTCACGTTTTGGAAGATTTAGTGGGGAAAAATTCACTCAAAAACTTCAAGATTATCATTACACATTTAAAACCGCCTGCAAAGAACATTATAAAAATTAAAGAGCAGTTAAAAAAACAGAATGATTTAGGGCTGAAAATTATTTATCCTGAACAAGGGAAACGATTTGAATTATAAATGAATAAACTAGAAAGTTGTTATGAAAACGGAACTCCTAGCCCTGATGGCAGCGGCATCCTTTTGTGGCGGGGTTCGCCACAAAAGATATAGCGAACAGCAGGAAATAGCTCCAGATTTTTATAATGAATCTATTTCTTAGCTGTAAATCTTGGATCTGTTTCCATTACAGTTCCGCATTCATCGCAGGTTCTTAGTTCTTCTGAGTTATAGAAATGTTCGAAATGTGGCAGAAAATCTTTTTCTATATTATGCAGTTCAAAAAATACTTCATACAGTTTATGATTGCAGTTATCACAATGCCAAAGTAAACCGTCTGTGTACCCTTTTCCTGCACGTTTGCGCTCGATCACCAAACCGATTGAACCTTCTGAACGAACCGGAGAGTGTGGAATTTTTGCCGGATGCAAATACATATCACCAGCATTTAGAACCATTTCTTTACGTTCGCCATCTTCCTGGATTACAACTTTTATACTGCCTTCTAATTGATAAAAAAGTTCTTCGGTTTCATTGTAATGATAATCTTTACGAGCATTTGGTCCCGCAACAATCATAACAATATAATCACCAGAATCTACATACAGGTTTTTGTTTCCTACAGGTGGTTTCAATAATTGACGATTTTCCTCAATCCATTTTGTGAGGTTGAAAGGTTTTGCTATTGCCATTTTTTCAGCTGCTAAATTTTAAGAAGCTAAGTTAAGGAAAAGTTTCCAGTCGCAGTCGCAGTTTTCAGCACTAAACTGAAAACTGTTACCGAAAACTGCGACCTATTTCATCTCTCTGATCAAATAAATATAAACCGGAAAATGATCACTGTACCCCACTTCTGTTAATGTATGCCGTAAAGGATAGCCTTTATATTTTCCTGAATCCTGAATAAGATAAGGTTTATTGAAGATACCTGCTTTCCAGAAATTAAAAGAAGAAAAATCAGTTTTTATTAAAGATCCGGTAACCATGATCTGATCAAAAATATCCCAGGAATCTCTAAATGCCAGTGTGCCCTGCCCTTTATTGAACATTTCTTCAAAGGGATTAAAAATTCCAAACTGCTCAACTTCGGTTTTTTTGGCTTTTGCTCCCAAAGCTATTTTTATACTTTTATTATAAGGACCATCGTTTAGGTCGCCCATCGTAATTACTTTTGCATCTGGATTTATTTGCTGAAGCGAATCAATGATTTTTCTGTTTAGTGCTCCGGCTGCTTCGCGATATTTACTTGAAGCTTTTTCTCCACCGGATCTTGACGGCCAGTGATTGACAATAATATTAAGTTCCTCTCCGTCTAAAAATCCTGTGATTAAAAGCTGATCTCTCGTAAAAACCCGATTGTTTTCAATTTTGGGTTCTGCATCATCATCTGTTTCTTCCTTTTCTTCTTTTGAAACTGTTTTGTTTTTATAAATCAACAATGGAATATTGGAAAAGGATATTGGTTTAAAATGGTTTTTCTGATATAATAACGCAACATCAATTCCGCGTTTGTCCGGTGAATCAAAATGTATTATTCCGTAATTATAATTCAGCAATTTTGGCTGTTTGATTAAATCTTCCAGAACTCCTCTGTTCTCTATTTCAGAACCGCCAATCAAAGTGGGCGCATTTGTGTTTTCGGGTGTTCCTATTTCAGATAATACTCTTGCAAGATTCTTAAGTTTTTGCTGGTATTTCTCGTTTGTCCAGTTTTGGGCTCCGTCTGGAGTCCATTCATCATCATTTGTTGCCAGATTATTTATTGTATCAAATAAATTTTCGAAATTATAAAAAGCTACTGTATGGATATTATACTTTTTGGGTTGGGCATTTAAGAATGATATAAAGAAAAAAAGCAGGCAAAACAGAACATTAAGGCGCATAATCGTATTTTAAAAAGGCCAATATAATAAATTATATTTGTAAGAAATTTATATTGTAATTTAAATTTATATTTTTGTTTAGGATCATAGTTTTCCCATATTCAATTCGGCTGAGAATCAGAAAATAACAAAAAAGCCATCTGAAAAATTCATTTCATAATGGGAAACGCCGCAACTTTTTTAACCAAAGTGTATCTTTGCAATTTATACTATAAAAAAGTGATAAAGGATTAAATGTTGCCTTTAGCCGAATTACAAAAACGATATGGAAGCTAATTTTAATTCGTAACCTTAAAAATAATTTATAAATTTAAGCAAAAGAAACTCATGAACTTAATAGGATTAGATCATATAAAAAAACATTTTACGGTTTGTAAAATGGTATTTCTTACTTTTGCCTTACAATCATTCACCTGTCAATCACAACAAAACATGATAACACCGCCTTATTTACAAAAAGGAGATACTGTAGCTATTTTGGCAACTGCCAGAAAAAATATAGATGATAATCTAAAACCTACCATAGAATTATTGCACAGTTGGGGGCTAGAAGCTGTAGTGGGAAGTACAATTGGTCTTGACGTAAACCAGCTTGCAGGAACTGATGAACAGCGTGCAGCAGATTTTCAGAAACAACTTGATAATCCGAATATTAAGGCTATTTGGTGTGTGAGAGGCGGATATGGAACTGTCAGAATGATTGACTTACTGGATTTTACAAAATTTAAGCAACATCCAAAATGGATAATTGGTTTTAGTGATGTTACTGTTCTGCACAATCATTTAAACACAATGGGTTATAAATCTATTCATGGTGTAATGCCGGTAACGATTCCGCGTGCTACTGCAGCTGCAATTGTTTCTATGAAAGCAAGTTTGTTTGGCGAGCCATTATCTTATAGTGTCGGATCTGATAAAATGAATAGATTTGGACAGGCAACGGGAGAATTGGTTGGAGGAAATTTATCTATTTTATACAGTTTACTTGGATCTCAATCTGCAATAGATTGTAAGGATAAAATTTTGTTTATTGAAGATTTAGATGAATACCTTTATCATATAGACCGCATGATGATGAACCTAAAAAGAAATGGATGTATCGAAAACCTGAAGGGGATTGTTGTTGGAGCAATGACAAAAATGAAAGATAATGAAGTTCCCTGGGGAAAAAATGCTGTTGAAATTGTAGATGATGTAACTAAAAAATACAGCATCCCGGTAATTTTTAATTTTCCGGCAGGACATATTCAGGACAACAGGGCTTTGATTATGGGAAGCACGGTTACAATAGATGTAAATGCATACGGAAGTACACTTACTTTTAAAAAATAATATTCATGAAAATTTCTTAGTCTAAAGGATTTTCAAATACCACATACAATTACGCAGACACAAAGTCGCAAAGAATTGAAATTCTTTGCGACTTTGTGTTTTTGCATACAACAAACTCATAACTCAAAACTAATAACTTAGAAAGTGGCTGAACATAACGAACTGGGGAAAAAAGGAGAAGAACTTGCCGTAGAGTTTCTTTTAAATGAAGGTTACAAAATTCTGGATAGAAACTGGACTTTCCAGAAGGCAGAAATTGATATTATTGCTCAAAAAGAAAATATTCTGGCGGTGATTGAAGTGAAGACGAGATCGAGTTCAGATTTTGGTTTACCACAGGATTTTGTCAAGTCAAAAAAAATTCAATTACTAATAAAAGCAGTAAATGCCTACATAAACGATAGGGGAATAGATTTTGAAATTCGTTTTGACATCATCGCAGTCCAGAAAAATGGTGAATCATTTGCAATTGAACATCTTACGGATGCTTTTTATCACTTTTAACATAATTTTTTATTGTTATAATTGTAACAAATTGTTTTTTTATTTATATTTGCAGAGATTTATAACATCGCACTGTTAACTCAAACCAACCAATTACGTTACCAAAAAAAAAAAGAAAAATTATGAAAACCGTTTCATCCATTGTAGAAAATTACATTAAAACAAAGCCTTTTTTATTAAATGCGTTATCACTCGGAATTATCAATTTAACATCCCTTTCCCGTAATATTATGACAGAACTGGAAAGTGAGTTTGGAAAAGAGGTAAAACAAGGTGCAGTTGTAATGTCTCTTAAACGACTCACTGAAGAATTAGATTTTAAACTGAATCATAAAATCAACAAAGTCATTAAGAATATTGGAGAAATTACGGTTCGTTCAGAATTAACAGATTATACTTTTGCGGCTTCAGAAACTGTATTAAACAAACAGGCTGATCTTATTTCTGATATTAATGTTTTGTCTGATATTTTTTATACCTCATCACGTGGTGTAAATGAAACCAATATTGTGGTGAGCAGCAGTGTTAATCATTTGGTAGAGAAACACTTTATGCGCGAAAAATTAATTCAAAAATTGGATAACCTCGCTTCTATTACAGTAAAATTACCAAAAGAAAATATTGTTGTTCCGGGAATCTATTACTTTATTTTTCAACGTTTGGCCTGGGAAGGAATTATCATCAATGAGGTAATTTCAACTTCAAACGAGTTCACTATTTTAGTTGGAGAAGATCAGGTTGATGTTGCTTTTAAAGTGATTAAAGATTTGAAAAACTAGTGTAAACACACATTATCATTACTTACATATTGAAATCCTTTTATCTTTAAAGTCTTAAAGATAAAAGGATTTTTAAGTTTTATAAACTACCATTTTTGTCTTCCCCTTACTATTAACAAATAAGAATATTCTCAAAAGTATATCGAAAGGTTATTTTAAAGTTAAAAAAGCGTCAAAAAGACACTTACTTATAAAGAGGGACTTGCAGGCATTTATTCTTCATTTATTAAAAAAACTAACAAAAATTAAGAAATAAGTTTTTTTACTTATAATTTGTTGAGAATAATATTTTTATATATTTGCTAAGCAATCGAACAAATCACACCACTGATAGTCATAATATAATTAGAATAAAGAAGACTAATTAAATTAATGTTAGAAGCAAACAACCAAAGCGAACAAATTTTTAAAATGTCACAAAAGAAAGGCATGAGTTACGAAGAAATTAGTCAGGAACTCGGCATTTCTATAAATACCGTCAGGAACCAATGAGCAAAGCATTAAAATCGATGCGAGTCTTTTTTCAGGTTCATGATGAAATTATCTAAACCACAAAAACCAAAATTAACCAATCAAATCACTTCTTTCGGAGTGATTTTTTTTGGCATTAACACAATTGTCATCCTGAGGAACGAAGGACCACACAAGTAACTTTGCAAAGATTGGCGATTTTGTTTGTGGGAGTTTGTTGTGTGGTCCTTCGTTCCTCAGGATGACAAAACAACCCGTTCAGGATAAAAAACAAAAAATTAAAATTACTCTTCAAACAATTCCATCAATTCCAATGCTCGTTTAATAGACTTCACATTATCAAAAGTCAATAACAAACGTAATCCGTTTACGGTTTGTTTCTCTTTCATTTTGCAGAGTGAACTATGTTTTTGTACAAAATTCAAAACATTTCTAAACTTAGACGATTGATAGTAATCTGATTGCTGATCTGAAACAAAATAACCAATCATTTTGCCTTGTTTTAGAACCAGTTTTTCAATTCCCACTTTCGTAGCGATCCATTTTATTCGGATGCTGTTTAGCAATGCAGTCGCTTGTTTTGGCAATGGCCCGAAACGGTCGATTAGTTTTCTTTCGTATTCCTGCAATCCAGCTTCGTCTTTTATCGCGCCCAATTCGTTGTATAAAACCAAACGCTCAGAAACGTTATTAATATATTCATCCGGGAATAACAACTCAAAATCGGCATCGATCTGAATCTCTTTTACATATTCTTTGGTATCTATATTATTTTCTTCCGGATATAAATCTTTGAATTCATTTTCCTTCAATTCTTCGATGGCTTCGTTCATGATCTTTTGGTACGTATCAAAACCAATTTCGTTGATGAAACCACTTTGTTCACCACCTAATAAATCTCCCGCACCACGAATTTCAAGATCTTTCATGGCGATATTGAAACCACTTCCGAGTTCACTGAATTGTTCCAAAGCCTGAATACGTTTTCTGGCGTCTTCGGTCATGGAAGAATATGGCGGACAGATGAAATAACAGAATGCTTTTTTGTTGCTTCGCCCTACACGACCACGCATTTGATGCAGATCTGATAATCCGAAATTATTGGCATTGTTGATGAAAATCGTATTGGCATTTGGCACATCCAATCCACTTTCGATAATGGTGGTAGCTACCAAAACATCAAAATCTCCGTTCATGAAACCTAACATCAATTCTTCGAGTTTGGCACCCTCCATTTGTCCGTGACCGATTCCGACTCTGGCATTTGGCACCAAACGCTGAATCATTCCGGCTACTTCTTTTATATTTTCGATTCGGTTATTGATAAAGAAAACTTGTCCGTTTCTTTGAATTTCATACGAAATGGCATCCCGAATAATTTCTTCATTAAAACCAACAACATTGGTTTCTATCGGATAACGATTTGGCGGGGGTGTTGTAATTACCGATAAATCGCGGGCTGCCATTAAAGAAAACTGAAGTGTTCTCGGAATTGGCGTTGCTGTCAATGTCAACGTATCAACATTTGCCGCTATTGTTTTTAATTTATCTTTTACGTTTACGCCAAACTTTTGTTCCTCATCGACAATCAATAAACCAAGGTCTTTAAAAACCACATTTTTGTTTACCAATTGATGTGTCCCGATGACGATATCCAGTTTTCCTTCGGCTAAATCTTTTAAGGTTTGTGCTTTTTGTTTGGCTGTTCTAAATCGGTTTAAGTAGCCAACAGAAACCGGCATATCTTTTAATCGTTCTGTAAATGTTCTGTAATGCTGGTACGCCAAAATAGTGGTCGGAACCAAGACGGCAACTTGTTTGCTGTTATCAACTGCTTTAAAAGCAGCACGAATCGCAACTTCGGTTTTACCGAAACCAACATCTCCACAGACCAAACGATCCATTGGGCGATCGCTTTCCATATCAGCTTTCACTTCTTGTGTCGATTTGGTTTGATCGGGTGTATCTTCATAAATAAACGAACTTTCTAATTCGTTCTGCAAATAACTGTCCGGCGCAAACTGAAACCCTTTTTCTAAACGACGTTTTGCATACAATTGAATTAAGTTGAATGCAATATGTTTGACACGTGCTTTGGTTTTTTGTTTTAAAAGTTTCCAGGCGTTAGATCCTAGTTTGTAAATTTTAGGCGGTGTTCCGTCTTTTCCGTTGTATTTGGAGATTTTATGAAGTGAGTGAATGCTCACATACACAATATCATTATCGGCATAAACCAATTTTATGGCTTCCTGCGTTTTGCCTTCTACCTGAATTTTTTGCAAGCCGCCAAACTTCCCGATTCCGTGATCGATATGCGTTACGTAATCGCCAACAGAAAGCGCCGTTAATTCTTTAAGCGTAATATTTTGCTTTTTAGAATATCCGTTTTTAATGTTGAATTTATGATAACGTTCGAAAATCTGATGATCTGTATAAGCTGTAATCTGATTTTCTTCGTCGATAAAACCTTGATATAAAGGCAGTACAATGGTATGATATTGTTTTCTAATATTCTCTGAATTGGCTTCGTCTAAAGTTTCGAAAATATCGTGAAAACGTTTTGCTTGTGTTTCATTCGAACAAAACAGATAGTTTTTATAACCGTTAAAATGATTGTCGCTTAGATTATTCAGCAATAAATCAAATTGTTTATTGAACGAAGGCTGTGGCTGAAAATGAAATTCAAATTTTTGGGTAGTTTTGAAAATAGGTTTTGAAGCCAATTCTACTATGGAAAAATCCAAAGCTCTTTTGATAAACGAACTCTGATTTAAGAATAATTGTTCTGGCGTGGCGTGTTTTATTTCTCCCGAAAGTTTCTCAAAGGCTTCTTGTGCCCTTGCGAATTGTTTGTCTAACTGACTAAAAAGCCCATCTGTATTTTGAATAAAAAGAACGGTTTTCTCGGCAATATAATCTAAGAAACTTTCGCGGTTTTCCTGAAAAATCTTGTTTTCGACATTCGGAATAATCGTGATTTTTTTATGGGTTTCTACCGATAACTGCGTTTCAACATCAAAACTTCTGATGCTGTCCACTTCATTTCCAAAGAATTCAATTCGATACGGATGATCGTTTGAAAAAGAAAAGACATCGACAATTCCTCCACGGACTGAGAATTCTCCTGGTTCTGTAATGAAATCAACTCTTTTGAATTCGTATTCAAACAAAACTTCGTTTATAAAATCAATTGAAATTTTATCGTTTAAAGAAACTTTCAACGTGTTTTTATCCAATTGTTGTCTCGTTACTACTTTCTCAAAAAGTGCTTCGGGATAGGTAACAATTATTGCTGGCTTTTTACGCGAATTGATTCTGTTTAAAACCTCAGCACGAAGCAAAACATTGGCGTTGTCTGTTTCATCTACCTGATACGGACGACGAAATGAAGCGGGATAAAACAATACATCCTGCTCGCCAATCATTTGTTCGAGATCGTTCAAATAATAGGCAGCTTCTTCTTTATTGTCTAAAACAATTAAAAAAGGCAATTCGGTTTTTTTGAAAACAGCTCGTATGATAAACGAAACTGCTGATCCCAACAAACCGCTAAGATGCATTTTTACTTGATTTTGCTCTAGTAGTTGTGCGGCAATCTGCTGCGCTTTGGGCAAATTGTCATACGTAGTATATAAGGCGTTTTTACTCAACTTTAGGTATATTTTGATCTATAGGCGGTGCAGAGTTTGGTATTGCACGCGCTGTGTCTAACATTTTTAAAAAATCGGCTTCTCCTTCTTCTTTTGGTATTTTGGCTTTTTCGACAATTTTATCCATTTGTCTCTCTAATGAAACCAATTCTTTGTTGATTTCACCAATTAAAAAAGTGACTTTGTCATCTGGTATTTGATTCAAATGAATGAACAAGTCCAACATTTTAACTTTAGTAATCAAAATGGAAATTCTGCTTTTTATCTGAGGCTGATTAAATTGGGCTGGAATATTATTATTTAAAAGAAGTGCTTTTTTTGAAATCGCTGTTGATTTTTTCTGAAATGCGCCTATACTTCTCTTTGGTTTCTCTCCAATTTCTTTTAGAAAATCGCGCCATTCTGTCCATTCTCTAAAATTTTGTTCAGAAACTTCATTAATTGGTTCATCAATAAAAATCCAGGCTTTATTAATATTATTGAAAATTTTCTCGTTCTTTTTAGCCACTTTTTCATTTTCAGCAAGACGTCGTTCATCTTCACCCTGACAGGAATGCAGTACAAAAATCAAAAGCAGAAAAAGAGATATTTTATATTTCATTTGGTAAAACATTAAGCTACAAAGTTACAAAGTAAATTTACAATTACGAATTCTGTTTTTTGCTAAAGATTCTATAAATCAACGTTATTTTTTGCCACAGATTTCACTGATTTAATGGATTCTTTTCTTCAAAAATTAATAGAAAATCTTTTTAATCTGTGAATCTGTGGCTAAACTCTAATTTGGTGTAAAGTTTTGAATAGGGAATAATCTAAAAACAAACTTTATTATTGTTAATTTTTTAATTTTTGTTTCTAAAAAGAATACTTATTTGCGAAAACGTTATATTTGCAATACTAAATCCCAAATAAATGAATCCAAAAATATTGATCATTGGTGCTTGCGGTCAGATTGGGACAGAACTGACTCAAAAGCTTCGCAAGTTATACGGAACAGAAAATGTAATTGCTTCTGATATCCGAAAATTAAATACTGATGTTGTAAATTCAGGTCCGTTTGAAGTGGTCAATGCTTTAGATTTTAATCAAATCGAACATCTTGTAGAAGTACATAAAATTACGGATGTTTATTTAATGGCCGCACTTTTATCGGCTACAGCCGAAAAAAACCCTGCGTTTGCCTGGGATTTAAATATGAACTCACTTTTTCATGTTTTGAATCTGGCGAAAGCAAAAAAAATCAAGAAGATATTCTGGCCTTCAAGTATTGCTGTTTTTGGGCCTACAACTCCAAAAGAGAACACGCCGCAATATACTGTAATGGAACCTTCTACAGTTTACGGAATTAGCAAACAGGCTGGCGAAAGATGGTGTGAATATTACCATAATATCTATGGTGTTGATGTACGTAGTATTCGTTATCCGGGTTTAATTAGCTGGTCTACTCCTCCGGGCGGTGGAACTACAGATTATGCTGTTGATATTTTTTATAAGGCTATTGCGGATAAAAAATACGAATGCTTTTTGTCTTCAGAGACAAAAATGCCAATGATGTATATGGATGATGCAATTAATGCAACCATCAATATTATGGAGGCGCCTGCTGAGGATATCAAAATACATTCTTCTTATAATTTAGCAGCAATGAGTTTTACCCCTACAGAAATTGCTAATGAAATTAAAAAGCATATTCCGGAATTTGAAATTACTTACAATCCTGATTTCCGTCAAAAAATTGCGGACAGCTGGCCTGCAAGTATTGATGACAGTTCTGCAAGAGAGGACTGGAACTGGAAACATACTTTTGATTTGGAATCGATGACTAAAGATATGCTGGAGCATTTGGGATAACCTGAATTCTCTTCTGATTTAAGCGTGTTATTTTAAAAGCAAAATACTTTTAAATAACACGCTTTTTTGAGTTCATTTTTTAGATACGCTGTTGACGATTGCATAATTTTCTTACTTTTGGTTTTAAAATAATTTCAAATTTATCTTAAAAACATCAATCAAATCACAACAAAAACGTTAATCAAATGACAAATTCTTATCATCCTATCGAACAAGGCAAAAGAACTGCTATTGTTGATATTCTTCGTGGCTGGGCTATATTAGGCGTAGCTATAGGCAATTATTCAGGTCTTCCGTACATTAGTGTATCCAAAGAAAGCAATAGTGTTTTATCTGAAATACTATCTAAGATTGATCAGTTTTTTTTCGCTGGAAAATCCTGGACTTTATTGACCATCTTATTTGGCTATGGGTTTGCTATTTTAATTAATAATGTTGCGGCAAAAGGAAAAAATCCGGTTGCTTTTTTTAGCTGGCGAATGCTATTGCTCTTTATTCTGGCTTTTGTTCACTCTGCTTTTTGGTTTGGTGACATCTTAAAAGATTATGCCTTTTTAGGACTTATATTATTGCTGTTTCATAAAAGTTCAGCAAAAACATTAGGCATTCTTTCTGCTGTTCTTGTTCTTCTTATTCCTTTTGTAATGGCTTATATCAAAAGTTTTAATTTCGAAAGGATAGACATTATTTCAAATCCTGAATATTTAAAGTTGTATTATTCAGGAAACTGGCTGGACTTTTTTAAATTTAATCTTGTGGCTTCTTTTTATCAACAAATTATTGCTCCCGGTTATGCTATCACTGCACATCTTGTAATGCTGGCTTGTATGTTTTTTGGGGTTATGCTTCAGAAATTGAATTTTTTTAATCGGTTGAACGAAATGAAAACGCTTTTGAAATATGTACTTATCAGCAGCTTCGCTATTGCTGTTATAATTGGTATTGTATTTTATTTCGCTATTGAAAACAAAGCTGAATTTCTTAAATTCTTTCATCCGTATTTCTGGCTTATTTTGAGCACAATGATTTTTATCGCAACCGGAATTACGCTGTTATACATTAATGGAAAACTTAAAACGATTTTCAGCTATTTTAGCGCTGGCGGCAAAATGACATTGACCAATTATATCGCTCAAAATATTCTGACTGCTTTTGTTTTCTCGGGTATTGGTTTCGGCGTTACCTACACATTGCCCTATTGGTTTTACTTTGCACTGGCTGTTTTTGTTTTCATCATTCAGTTATTTATCAGCAAGTGGTGGCTTTCTAAATACAATTACGGTCCTATCGAATGGTTATGGAGATGTGCCAGCTACAGAGAATGGTTTCCTTTTAAGAAAACAAAATCAGAAGTTGTTACTGAAATAAAAACAATATAATCTTATAAACTTAGATAAATTTTGAAATAAGAAAAGCCCTTAAAAATATTTTAAGGGCTTTCTCTTTAAGTTTAAGCTTATTTAGCTGATTATTTTACTTCAAAAACATTATTAGCAGCTTTTATATCAGCCATTAATCCGCTTGGATCGATGGTGATTTTTTTGATTGCTCCTTTATTTTTATCAATTGTAAAACTATAGTTAGATTGCGCCCAGGCCCAATCTTCTAAAACAGTTCTTTTTACGTTCGGGTTTGGATTTGGCTTAATGAAATTCATCATTCTCAATGGAATGTAAAAACTCTCAGAAGTTCCGTCTGTATATTGTACTGTCAAATCAATTGGCATTGGCATTCTGCCAATTCTTTCTAAAGTAACGGTTGTTTTTCCTGCATTATCTGAAACGCTCTTAATTCCGTAATCAATTGTGTTTGTTGTCTCTGCCCAATCAATCAAATACCAGTCTAATTCAGCTCCCGAAACTCTTTCTGCCGTTCTTTTAATATCATTTGGAGTTGGATGCTTAAATTTAAAATCATTGTAATATCTTTTTAAAGTAGCATCTAAATTTTCCTGTCCGATTACATAAACTAGTTGAGAAAGAAAGATACTTCCTTTTACATAAGAAGAAATACTGTAAGGTTTGTTCTCATCATAGCGATCACCGTGAGTTGTTTGTGGTTGTTCTTTTCCGGAATTTACTAAACTGTAATATGCGTTATAGTTATCCTGAAAAGGATTAGCAACTTTTTTATCGCCTTCTAATTCGTTTAAGGCGCTATCTTCGATGTACGTCGTAAAACCTTCATCCATCCACGGATGTTTTGATTCGTTAGACGCCAGAATATGCTGAAACCAGGAGTGACCTAATTCGTGTGTTGCTGTTCCTAAAATTCCTTTAAGAGTCCCGTTTCCTAAAATTAGGGTACACATTGCATATTCCATTCCGCCATCACCACCCTGGATAAAAGAATATTGTTTGTATGGATAGGCCCCAACTTTATGATTATAAAAGTCCAATACTTTCACCATTAAAGGCTCTAATTGTTTCCAGTTTTCGGCAACTTTTGGAGTGTTTTTATAAAAGAAATGCAAATCAACATCATTTGGTCCTTTTACAATATCATGTGCATATTCCTTGTCTGCTGCCCAGGTAAAATCATGAACATTTGGCGCAATAAAATGCCAGGTAAGCGTTTTTGTTTTTTTAGGATATGTAACTGTTACACCGGCATCTTCATAACCGTGACCTATTGAATTTTTATCCTGAAGATATCCGGAACCTCCAATTGTGTATTCTTTATCGATTGTAATTTTTACATCAAAATTACCCCAAACACCGTGAAATTCTCTAGCTATATATGGGTCTGCATGCCATCCTTCGAAATCAAATTCAGCAAGTTTTGGATACCATTGCGACATAGAAAGTTCAATCCCTTCAGAATTATTTCTTCCTGAACGACGAATTTGTACCGGAACTTGTCCGTCAAAATCCAGGGTAAAAGTTGTTTTAGAATTTGGTAAGATTGGCTTGGCTAAAGTTACTTCCAAAATAGTTCCCGAAGTTCTGGTTTGAGCTGTTACACCATCTTGTTTGAAATTGGTAATTTTTAAAAACCCTACTTCGTTTGGTTTTAATGTTTCAATTCGGCTTTGTTTTACATCTTTACCGTCTGCTCCTTTTACTCTACTCACCATTCTTCCGTCAGGATCTTTTATCGAATGCAAACGCGCATCCATCTCACTTCCGGGCTGAAAAGCATTTGGATATAAGTGATAGAATACTTTTTTTAATGTATCCGGAGAATTATTTGTATATATCAGTTCTTGTTTTCCTTTGTACTGATAATTTTTAACATCCATTGATACCTCCATTTTATAATCGACATGCTGTTGCCAATAAGGAGCACTTTGTCCAAAAGCGGAGTTTAAACCAAAACTTAAAACCGTTAGTAAAATAATTTTATGCATATTCATTTAAATAAAAAAATGGAAGAGCGGTTACTCTTCCATTGGATTAGTGTGTTTTATTTTTATTTTTTTGACATTTTTTCAGCCATTAGCAATGCATTATAAGCATTTACCATTTTGGCTGTTTTAGATGATTCAGCCGATGAAACCGCTACCGGTTTTTGCTCCGGATTTGGGTTTTCTCCCAAAACTACCATTGAAGGAAGTAAGACTCCTGAATCCATCAAAATATGTTTTACCTGAGAAGCTTTTAATTTTGGATAATAAGAACGGATTAAAGCAGCAACTCCGGCAGCATTTGGAGATGCCATTGATGTTCCCTGTAAGTACTTGTATTTATTGTTTGGAACTGTTGCATAAATCTCTTCTCCTGGAGCAAAAACGTCTACATTTATTTTTCCAAAGTTTGAAAATCCTGCAACTACATTTTCTCCATATTGTTTATTAATCGCACCAATTGTAATTACGTTGTCTGCAAACTCTTTAATATTGTCCTGAGAATCATTTGGATAGTTGATGTTTTTTGTTTCATCTATATTATATCCGTCATTTCCTGCAGCATGAACAATTAAAACATCTTTTTTAGCGGCATATTTTATAGCATCATATACCCATTGTTTGTGAGGCGAAAAACTTTTTCCGAAACTTCCGTTGATTACTTTTGCTCCGTTGTCTACTGCATAACGAATTGCCAAAGCAATATCTTTATCATATTCATCTCCGTCTGGAACAGCTCTTACTGTCAAGATCTCAACATTATTTGAAATTCCGTCTCCACCTAAATTATTGCCACGAACCTGAGCAATAATCCCGGCAACGTGTGTTCCGTGAAGTGCTTTTTCCTTGTCCGGTCCAAAAACGATATTATTTCCGTAACGGTTATTTTTGATGTCTTCAGGATTATCTCCCAGAGATTTCCTTCCGTCTAATTCTTTATTAAGATTATAATTTAGCTGATCATAAACTGACTCTCTGTAATCTTCCAGTTCTGCTTCAGGATCAAAAGTTGGTCCTGCATTACCAAAAATCTGAGTCATTATCATTTTACTTCTGGTAACTTTTGGGTCTGTTGAAGTAATTGAGCTTAAATCTTCAAGTTTATAAGTTGTTTTATTTAACTCTTTTTTAATAGTACTATGTACATCCAGCAGAAAATCAACCTGCTGTTTATCTTCTAAAGCTTTTTTATATTTTTCTTCATATTGTGCCAGAGCATTTTTATATTCGGCAGTTCCATCATCTTTCTTTTTAATGATACGGGTCATTTCAAGATTTTCATGTACCACATCTCCAAGAAAATTCCATCCGTGAACATCATCGATAAAACCGTTTTTGTCATCATCGATTCCGTTGCCAGGGATTTCTTTAGCATTTGTCCAGATCATTCCTTTTAGATCTTCGTGTTCAATATCTACACCTGAATCTACAATACCAACAATAACTTTTTTACCTGTTTTACCTTGCAATAATTCGGCGTAAGCTTTGTCAACACTCATTCCTGGAATAGAATCTTTTACTAAATCAAGATGGCTCCATCTCTTTAATTCATTTTCACTAACTGGTGCTTTTTTTACTACTGCTAATGGTGCTGTAATAAATTCTTTAGAAGTTGAAACTTGCGCTTGCGCACTAGCGCCGCAACCTGCCAGAACAAGTAATGCAAAAGCAGATAAAGTATTTAGTTTAATATGATTCATGAACTGTTTTAAATATAAAGTTAAAAGTTGCGACTAAATTATGCTTTTTTGTTACAAAAAACTAACTGTTAACACTGTGTTATGATTTATTTGCAGCAATTTAAGTGTGTTTTTACAATAAAAGAAAGCTTTTATTTACAAATCAAAGTACGTCCTCACAAGTAAAAACCTCTTTCAATCGAACACCTTTTTCAGTATGCTCAACTGTTATTATCTGATTATGCGCATCATGCTCCAAAAACAAATAATGATTATGGTCTGCGGCAGCGTTTAAAAATTTTGCTTTTTCAGGCATCGTTAATAATGGCCTTGTATCATAACCCATTACATAAGGTAACGGAATATGTCCCGCTGTCGCTAATAAATCGGCACAAAAAACTATTGTTTTATCGTTGTATTGAATATGTGGAATCATTTGTTTTTCCGTATGACCGTCAACATAATAAATTCCAAAATTCAATTCTTCAGAAAATCCATAATCGGTTTCCGGACGTTTTATAAAACTCAGTTGTCCGCTTTCCTGCATTGGTAAAATATTCTCCGAAAGAAAAGAAGCTTTTTCACGCGGATTAGGTTTTGTTGCCCAATCCCAATGATTTTCGTTGCTCCAATATTTTGCATTTTTAAACGCAGGCTCGTATCCGGTTTTGCCCGAATTCCATTGAATACTTCCTCCACAATGGTCAAAGTGCAAATGAGTCATAAAAACATCTGTAATATCATCTCTGTGAAAACCATATTTGGCCAATGATTTATCTATTGAATGTGAGCCCCAAAGCGAATAATATCCAAAAAACTTTTCAGATTGTTTATCTCCCATTCCGGTATCAATCAAGATCAAACGGTTTCCATCTTCTATAAGTAAACAACGTGCAGAAATATCAATCAAATTATTACTGTCTGCCGGATTAGTCTTGTTCCAGATTGTTTTTGGTACAACACCAAACATGGCACCTCCGTCTAGTTTAAAATTCCCGGATTCTATTGGATAAAGTTTCATAAGTATACATTTCTAATGAAAAACAAATCTAACAAATACAATTTTCGTTATGACAAAAATATTTAATTTAAAACTCAAAAAAACCGATTCTTTTAAAATATCTATAAATTTAAAAGAATAAAATTACCAAATTTTCCATTTTTCATAGCAATGGAAAATAAAATAAACAGCAACCAAAATTTTAAAATAACTATTATCTATTTTAACATTTGTTATAATAATGTGAAGCGTTATGGAAAAAGGTTTTTAAGTCGTATCTTTGCGGATAATTTCATTTCAACATTGACAGACAGTACTTTAAAATGTAATAATTTCATTACCATTTTAATTCAGTCATCAATGAATAGAAAAGACAAATACCATAAATACAATGATAAAAGTTTCTGATACAGCCAAAAAGAAAATCATCGACTTGATGAGTGACGACGGTTTTGATGCCGCTCATGATTACGTACGCGTAGGTGTGAAAAGCGGTGGATGCTCTGGTTTGTCATATGATTTAAAATTTGATAAAACCAAAGGCGACGACGATAAAATATTTGTAGACAACGACATAACAATTGCAGTTGAAAAAAAATCATTCCTTTATTTAGCCGGTACTACTCTGGAATTTTCAGGAGGATTAAACGGAAAAGGATTTGTATTTAATAATCCAAATGCAAGCAGAACTTGTGGTTGCGGAGAATCATTCTCACTATAAATTTATAAAGAATAACAAGACTAATAAAGCGTAATTCTTTTAAAATTTTTTGAAAAATTACCCTTTAAATCTTTACATCAAAAATGAGCAAATACACCGAAGACGATTTAAAAATCGAACTGGAAACAAAAGAATATGAGTACGGATTTTATACCAATATAGAGTCTGAAACTTTCCCTATTGGCTTAAACGAGGATATCGTAAGAGCTATTTCTCTTAAAAAAGAAGAGCCGGAATGGATGACCGAATGGCGCATTGAAGCTTTTCGTGCCTGGAAAGAAATGATTGAACCGGAATGGGCAAATGTTCGTTACGAAAAACCTGATTTTCAAGCCATTTCTTACTATTCAGCTCCAAAACAGGTAGATCCAAATAAAACTTTGGACGATGTTGATCCGGAACTTTTAGAAATGTACAAAAAGTTAGGAATCTCTGTCGATGAGCAGAAAATGATGAACAATGTCGCTATGGATATTGTGGTCGATTCTGTTTCTGTGGCTACTACTTTCAAGAAAACATTAGGAGAAAAAGGAATTATCTTTTGTCCAATTTCTGAAGCTATTAAAGAGCATCCGGAATTGGTAAAAAAATATTTAGGAACTGTTGTCCCTCAAAAAGACAACTTCTACGCAGCATTAAACTCAGCGGTTTTCTCTGACGGAAGTTTCTGTTATATTCCAAAAGGCGTTCGCTGCCCAATGGAACTTTCAACTTATTTCAGAATCAATCAGGCAGGAACAGGACAATTTGAAAGAACTCTTGTTATTGCAGATGCAGGAAGTTACGTTTCCTATCTTGAGGGTTGCACCGCACCAAGCCGTGACGAAAACCAATTACACGCAGCTGTGGTTGAATTGATTGCGTTGGATGATGCAGAAATTAAATATTCTACTGTTCAAAACTGGTTCCCTGGAAACAAAGAAGGAAAAGGTGGAGTTTATAATTTCGTAACCAAAAGAGGTTTATGCGAAACAAACGCTAAAATTTCATGGACACAAGTAGAAACAGGTTCTGCTGTAACCTGGAAATATCCTTCTTGTGTATTAAAAGGAGATAATTCGGTAGGAGAATTTTATTCTATTGCCGTTACAAATAATTACCAACAAGCAGATACAGGAACTAAAATGATCCATTTAGGAAAAAACACTAAATCGACTATTATTTCTAAAGGTATTTCGGCTGGTAAATCACAAAACAGTTACCGCGGATTAGTGCAGATTAGCCCTAGAGCTGAGAATGCAAGAAACTTTTCGCAATGTGATTCTCTTTTAATGGGGAACAATTGCGGAGCGCATACTTTCCCTTATATCGAAAGTAAAAATCCATCGGCAAAAATAGAGCACGAAGCAACTACAAGTAAAATTGGAGAAGATCAGGTCTTTTATTGCAACCAAAGAGGTATTCCGACAGAAAAAGCGATTGCCTTAATTGTAAATGGTTTCAGTAAAGATGTATTGAACAAATTACCAATGGAATTTGCCGTTGAAGCTCAAAAATTATTAGAGATTTCTTTAGAAGGTTCTGTTGGATAATTGAAAGATGGAAAACAAAAAAGTAATCATATTAGGTTCTTCCAGAAAAAACGGAAACACGACAAAAATTGTAGACGAAATTTCTAAAGAGCACGGAATTGAGGTAATTAATTTGAGTGATTTTAATATTTCCTATTATGATTACGAAAGCAAAAACAGAGAAGATGATTTTTTTCCTTTAATAAAAGGTATCATCGAAAATTATGACACTTTAATTTTTGCAACGCCAATATATTGGTATAATATGAGTGGAATAATGAAGGTTTTCTTTGATCGTTTTTCGGATTTAATTCGAATTGAAAAAGAAACCGGACGAAAGCTTAGAGGAAAGAAAATTGGCGTGATCTCAAATTCACACGATAATGAAATCGAAGAAAGTTTTTACATCCCATTCAAAAAAACTGCCGATTATTTAGGCATGGAATATTTAGGACACGCGCATTTTAATGCCAACATCCTAAACCAAACAACAAAAATAGAATTGACATTTATATAAAATAAAAAAAACAATGTTATCAATACAAAACCTTCACGCCTCAATTGGTGATAAAGAAATCCTGAAAGGAATTAATATAGAAGTTAAAGCTGGCGAAGTACACGCGATAATGGGGCCAAACGGTTCCGGAAAAAGTACACTTTCTGCTGTAATTGCCGGAAACGAAAACTATGAGGTTACTGACGGACAAGTTTTCCTTGACGGAGAAGATCTTGCTGATCTTGCTCCGGAAGAAAGAGCGCACAAAGGAGTTTTCCTTTCGTTTCAATATCCTGTGGAAATTCCGGGAGTTAGCGTTACTAACTTCATGAAAACTGCTATCAATGAAACTCGTAAAGCAAACGGTCAGGAAGAAATGCCGGCCAACGAAATGCTGAAAGTTATTCGCGAGAAGTCTGAATTATTAGAAATCGACCGTAAATTTTTATCTCGTTCTTTAAACGAAGGTTTTTCTGGAGGAGAGAAAAAAAGAAATGAGATTTTCCAGATGGCAATGTTAGAACCAAAATTGGCAATTCTTGACGAAACCGATTCTGGTCTTGATATTGATGCTTTAAGAATTGTAGCCAACGGAGTTAACAAATTGAAAAGCGAGAAAAACGCGATTATCGTTATCACGCACTACCAACGTTTGTTAGATTATATCGTTCCGGATTTCGTTCACGTTCTTTACAACGGAAGAATCGTAAAATCTGGAGGAAAAGAATTGGCTTACGAACTGGAAGAAAAAGGATACGACTGGATTAAAGCAGAAAACTAGTTTACAGTTACAGTTTACAGTTTACAAAACTTATAACTTATAACTCATAACTCATAACTAAGAAAATGGATTTAAAAGAAAAATTAGTATCGTCTTTTATGGCTTTTGAAGAGCGTGTTGATGTACATTCAGATTTACATGACATTCGCACAAATGCCTTAAAAAACTTCGAAAATAAAGGTTTCCCAACCAAAAAAGAGGAAGCCTGGAAATACACATCGTTAAACGCCATCTTAAAAAATGACTTTACGGTTTTTCCAAAAGAAGAAAATGCAATCGAATTTAATCATGTGAAAAAATATTTTTTACATGAAATTGACACTTATAAATTAGTGTTTATTGATGGTGTTTTCAGTTCGCATTTGTCTTCTACTACGCATGACGGAATCGATGTTTGCTTGATGTCTTCGGCATTGACTAAACCAAAATATAAAATGGTTATTGATACTTACTTCAATCAAATTGCTAGTAAGGACGAAAGTCTGACTTCGTTAAACACTGCTTTTGCAAGTGAAGGTGCTTTTATCAATATTCCACAAAAGAAAGTGGCTGACAAACCTATTGAAATCATGTATTTTTCAACAGGAAACGAATCTGCTTTGTTAGTTCAGCCAAGAAATTTGATTATTGTGGGGGAGAATTCACATGTTCAAATTATCGAACGTCACCAAAGTTTGAATGAGAATCCGGTTTTAACCAATTCAGTTACGGAGATTTTTGCTCAAAAACGTGCGATTGTAGATCACTACAAAATTCAAAATGACAATCTTGAAGCAAACTTAATTGACAATACTTACGTTTCACAACAACAAGAAAGTCATGTTTACGTACATACATTCTCTTTTGGAGGAAATCTGACTCGTAACAATCTGAACTTTTATCATTTTGGAGAAAGATTGACAAGTACACTAAACGGAATCACGATTATTGGAGAAAAACAACACGTTGATCATTATACTCTGGTAAATCATGCAACACCAAATTGTGAAAGTTTCCAGGATTATAAAGGGATTTTTTCTGATCGCTCGACTGGAGTTTTCAACGGAAAAGTTTTGGTAGAAAAAGAGGCTCAAAAAACAAATGCTTTCCAAAAAAGCAATAATATTTTGTTGAGTGACAAAGCTACTATCAATGCAAAGCCACAATTAGAAATTTTTGCTGATGACGTAAAATGTTCTCACGGTTGTACTGTTGGTCAGCTTGACGAAACTGCGATGTTCTACATGCAGTCACGTGGTATTCCTAAAAAAGAAGCTAAAGCTTTATTGATGTACGCATTCTCAAATGCCGTTATCGAAAGCATCAAAATACCGGAATTAAAACAAAGAATTACTAAAATTATTGCAATGAAATTGGGTGTGAATTTAGGATTTGATTTGTAGAATTTTCTGTTTATAAAAATTAAAAACCGATAAGTTTAAAACTTATCGGTTTTTTTTATGCTTTCCTGCAAGGTTTCCAAAACCTTGTAGGTATCGAGGCGTAAAAAACATAAATACCTACAAGATTTTGGAAACCTTGCAGGAAAACAACTTACTTTCTAACACTCGCAATAACCTCCTTCAAAAATCCATTAAAATCAAAACCTTTATCGCCTTCTCTCACTCCCATTCTTACAATCACCATATCTAAAGATGGAATAATCGCAACCATTTGACCTTGGTAACCACTGCAATAAAACATATCGCGAGGAACATCCGGGAATTTCCCTCCTGCGTTTAACCAAAATTGCGCTCCATATCTTCCGTTTGAAGTATTGGTTGGTGTTGCGGTATATTTTACCCAGCTTTCATCTAAGATTTGCTCGCCGTTCCAGTTTCCTTTTCTTAAATATAACAATCCAAATTTTGACCAGTCTCTGGGAGTTGCCCATCCGTAAGATGAACCTACGAAAGTTCCCGACATATCTTGTTCTACAATCATCGAATTCATCCCGATTTTGTCAATTACGGCGCCGTACCAAAAATCAAGATATTCCTGTTGGGTTTTAAATTGCCTTCTTAAAATTAGAGATAATAAGTTGGTTGTACCGGAAGAGTAATTCCAATGTGTGTTGGGTTCAAACTGCGCTGGTTTATCGAGCTGTACTTTTCCCATATCTTCGGCTTGAAAGAGCATTTTTGTGGCATCACAAATCGTGCTGTAATTCTCTTCCCATTCTAAACCAGAATTCATATGAAGCAAATCGTTTATCGTAATAATTTTGCGATCATCATTTTGCCATTCTGCGACTGGAGCCGGTTTATAAATGTCAATTTTTCCTTGTTTGGCCAGAACTCCAAAAGCGGAACTTGTAATGCTTTTTGTCATCGACCATCCCAGAATTTTACTGTCTTTATTAAAACCTGTATCATATTTTTCAGCGATCAATTTGTCTTTATATAAAACCACAACAGCTCTTGTACGTTTTGTTTTTACGTCATTTTTATCAAATGCATTTTCAACAGCATTCTTCAATTTAGAATAATCAACATTTGAAAACACGGTGTCTTTTGGTTCATTATTTCCATAAGGAAAAGGAAGATTATTAACCAATTTAGTCCTTTTTGGAAGCAGATACGGTTTTAAAACATCAAAATCATCATTAATTAAAGTTGCTCCTAAACCTTCCCTATAAATAGCTTTTCTCTCTTTTAATCCATAAACGGCAGAAGTCGCAAACTTTCCTGCATCATTAATTGAATTCGTTGCCAAATCAATCATGTCTATATCATTGTCGGTTTTTTCGATTAACTCTTTGGATCGATTATCAATAAAATGGCCCGAAGCTATACTTTTAGCAGAAAACCCAGAAATCAAATCCAGTTTTGGGTAGGTTGTAAATCCGAAGTATAAAAAGGCAAGAACCAAAACCAGAACGAGTAATTTTAGAAATTTTTTCATAAATGATATAACTATTTTTATTGCAATATAATTAATTTATGCTCACGATATTACTACTCAAATTAGAAATACAATTCATAATATTGAGTAAATAGAATTAAAAATTACATAATTGACATTTTTATTATTGTTGATGGCGCTATAAAAGGAAATTATCGAATTGCCGTAGAAACAAATTTAGTTTTAGTACTTTTGTAAATAGAATTTTTCTAAATAAGACATGCTAGATATCCAAAAAATAAGAGCTGAATTTCCGATTTTTTCACAAAAAGTAAACGGAAAACCATTGGTATATTTCGACAACGGAGCGACTTCGCAAAAACCACAGATTGTGATCGATGCCGAAGCGAAATATTATCAGGAAATAAACGCCAATATTCACAGAGGTGTTCACACATTAAGCCAATTAGCTACTGATGCTTACGAAGTTTCTCGTGGTAAAGTACAACAACATATTAATGCTAAGTTTGCTCACGAAGTATTGTTTACTTCGGGAACAACATTCGGAATCAATTTAGTAACGAACGGTTTTGCTTCGATTTTAAAACCGGGTGATGAAGTTATTGTTTCATCTTTAGAACATCATAGTAATATTGTGCCGTGGCAAATGCTATGCGAGAAAACCGGAGCTGCTTTAAAAGTTATTCCGATAAACGAAGACGGCGAATTGATGATGGAAGCCTTTGATGCCTTGTTATCAGAAAAAACTAAAGTCGTGACCGTAAATCATATTTCGAACGCGTTAGGAATCATTAATCCGGTTAAAGACATTATTGCAAAAGCACACGCTGTTGGCGCCGCTGTTTTAATTGATGGCGCTCAGGCTGTTCCGCACTTAAAACCGGATGTTCAGGATTTAGATTGTGATTTTTATGCTTTTTCAGGACATAAAATGTGCGGTCCAACCGGAACCGGAATTCTATACGGAAAAGAAGAATGGTTAAATAAACTGCCTCCTTATCAGGGTGGCGGTGAAATGATTAAAGAGGTAACTTTTGAGAAAACGACTTATGCTGATCTTCCTCATAAATTTGAAGCGGGAACTCCAAATATCGCAGGCGGAATTGTTTTAGGAACAGCTATTGATTATTTGAATAGTGTGGGTTTCCAAAATATTCAGCAATACGAAAACGAACTTTTAGAGTATGCTACAAAACGTTTATTAGAAATTGAAGGTTTGCGAATTTATGGAACCGGAAAAAATAAAGCTTCTGTCGTTTCGTTTAATATTGATGGAATTCACCCGTATGATATTGGTTCAATTATAGATAAATTAGGAATTGCTGTTCGTACAGGACATCATTGTGCGCAGCCTATTATGACTTTCTTTTGTATTCCGGGAACCATTCGTGCTTCTTTCTCATTTTATAATACTAAAGAAGAAATTGATCAAATGGTAGATGCTGTTAAAAAAGCACAAACAATGTTAAGCTAAAAAATTAAATATATGCGAATAGTATCATTATTACTTTTAACTGTTTTTATAGCAACTGGATGTTGCAGTCAAAAAAAAGCAGACATGAAATCAACTCAAATAGAATACTCCGCTCTTTCAAGAGGATATTATAAAAAAATCCTTGTAGAAAACGAATCTGTTTCTGTCACAAATGGCAGAAATGAGGAAGCCGTAAAAAATAAAATAGATGCGGCAAAATGGAATAAAATTGTAGCTGAGTTTTCTAAAGTAAACTTAGACAGTCTGTCTGCCTTAAAAGGGCCAACCGAAAAACGTTTTTATGATGGCGCTGCAATTGGAAATTTAAAAATAACAACTAATGGCAAAACTTACGAAACACAAGGCTTCGACAATGGGTTTCCTCCAAAGAAAATCGAAAAATTGGTAAATTTGCTTACGGATTTTGTTAAAGAATAATTATGACAATAAAAGAGATACAAAACGAAATAATTGACGAATTCTCAATGTTTGATGATTGGATGCAACGTTACGAGTACATCATCGAATTAGGAAAAAGTCTTCCGTTAATCAATGAAGAATATAAAACTGACGAGAATTTAATTAAAGGATGTCAGTCAAAAGTTTGGCTGCATGGTGAACAAAAAGACGATAAAATTGTTTTTACTGCAGATAGCGATGCGATATTAACCAAAGGAATTATCGCCATTTTGATTCGTGCATTTTCCAACCAAAAAGCAGCTGACATCATAAATGCTGATACTGATTTCATTGACGAAATAGGCTTAAAAGAGCATTTATCAGCCACTCGTGCAAACGGCTTGGTATCGATGATTAAAAATATCAAAATGTATGCTTTGGCATTTAATGCAAAAAACAACTAAAAAAATTAAACCTTAAGATTAAGCTTCATAAAGAGTTAACTTAATTTCTTTACTAATAGAAGAAAATTAAGCTTACTTTTTACCACAGCAGTAAAGCTTAATTTCTCTTAATATCTTAATGGTGAAAATACCAAACAAAAATTATGGAACAAGAAATTGACACAAATGAATTAGGAGAATCAATCGTAAAAGTTTTAAAAGGCATTTACGATCCTGAAATTCCTGTAGATATTTATGAATTGGGATTAATTTACGATGTAATGGTTAACACAGATTACGAAGTAAAAATCTTAATGACATTAACATCTCCAAACTGCCCGGTTGCAGAAAGTTTGCCAAGAGAAGTAGAAGAAAAAGTAAAAACAATCGAAAACATTAAAGATGTCGATGTTGAAATTACTTTCGATCCGCCATGGAGCAAAGATTTAATGAGCGAAGAAGCAAAATTAGAATTAGGAATGCTTTAAAAAATGTTTCAAGTTTCAGGTTTCAAGTTTCACGTTGCTGAACTTGAAACCCGAAACCTTAAACTAAATTTCTTATGGAAGAAATCATCAATAAAGTTGCCAATAGTGCCTTAGAAGTTTTTGATCTTGAGGATTATTATCCAAAAGGAATGCGTGTGCAAATTGACATTTCGCAATGGCTTCTTGAAGGATTTTTATTAAAAGAAAAAGACTTTAGAGAACACCTTAAAAATCACGATTGGTCTCAATATCAAGATCAATATGTGGCTGTTCATTGTAGTACAGATGCTATAATTCCGGCCTGGGCTTTAATTCTGGTAGCAGTACAACTGGCTCCATTTGCCAAAAAAGTTGTAAACGGAACAATAGAAGATCTGGATGCAAGTTTATATGAAGAAATTTTGCCTGCCATTGATTATTCTGCTTACCAGAATAAACCGGTAATTGTAAAAGGCTGCTCAAAAAAACCTGTTCCTATGCGCGCTTATATCCTGGCCACAACTTACTTGCAGCCATACGCAAGAAGCATTATGTATGGAGAAGCTTGTTCTGCTGTACCTTTATACAAAGAATCTAAGAAATAAGGCACTTTAATACCCAATAAATCCTACATAATCTAACGGTTTTTAGTATATTTGTTAACATACACTTAAACTAAACACCATGAGAAAGCTATTTATACTACTCTTCGTTTTAGCAAATATTGCTTTTGTTCAAGCCCAAAATTCAGAAAAAGAATTAGTTCAAAATACAGAAAAAGCAGTCCAAAAAATCAATGACACCATAGAAGATGAAGGATGGAAAGCAAAGGGAACCGTATCACTTTTATTAAATCAGTCAAGCTTCAATAACTGGATTGCCGGAGGTGAAGATAGTTTCTCAGGAACCTTAGGAATCAATTACGATTTCAATTACAAAAAAGACGATATTACCTGGGATAATAAAATACTGGCTTCTTACGGTCTTTTACAAACTAAAACGGCAGATTTCGAAAAAAAGACAGACGACCGTTTAGAATTTAATTCGATTGTAGGAAAAAGAGCTTTTGGCGAATGGTACTACTCTTTCTTCTTGAATTTCAGAACGCAATTTTCTACCGGTTATTTATATGGAAAGGATGAAAATGGCAAAGAAATCCGAACAGAGAATACCCAGTTTATGTCTCCGGGTTATTTAACCACAGGTCCCGGTCTTTATTGGTCAAAAGATGAAAATCTAAAAATTAACTTTGCGCCATTAACTTCAAAATTCACTTTTGTTGATGGTTCTTACACATCTGGAATTGACAGAGGAACAGGTTTGCCTTATGTAGATGGAGATTATTTTGGTGTAGACGCAAACAAAACCATTCGATATGAACTTGGTTTTTATGCTTCTGTTTATTATAAACTCGCCATAATGACCAATGTAACAGCTGAAAATACTTTAAATTTATATTCTAACTATTTAGAAGATCCTCAAAATGTAGATATCAATTATTCTTTGAATATTATCATGAAAGTAAATAAATATCTATCAGCCAATTTAGCTTTTCAGGCTATTTATGATGACAATGCTTTTCAGGGATTTCAAACCAGAGAAGTATTTGGTTTAGGAATTAATTTTGGGTTTTAATCCTTAATCAGAAGCATCACAGAAAACTTCTTCAAAAATTACAAAATACTTATTCAGCTTGTTGATATAAAAAAAGCGCTCCGGTTGGAGCGCTTTGTATTTTTATTCTTCTTCTTTTTCAACAGCATCCTTATAATCCGGATACAGGAATTTATTATACGGAAATCTCGTGATATGAATCTGACGCACAGCTTCGTATACTGTTTCTCTAAATTCCTCAAAATTTTCTTTATTAGTAGCAGAGATAAATAAAGCATTATTCTGACCAACATTACTCATCCAGGTTTGTTTCCATTCGTCTAGTGTATAATGTCTTCTGGTTTTTTCGGTAATCAGGTCATCTTCATCTATTGTCAGATGTTTATAGGCGTCAATTTTATTAAAAACCATTATAATTGGTTTGTCATTACTTTTGATATCTAACAAGGTTTGATTTACAGATTCAATATGATCTTCAAAATCAGGGTGAGAAATATCTACAACATGCAAAAGCAAATCTGCTTCGCGAACCTCATCAAGTGTACTTTTAAAAGAGTCTACCAATTGAGTTGGTAGTTTTCTAATAAAACCTACTGTGTCAGAAAGTAAAAATGGCAAATTTTTAATCACCACTTTTCTAACTGTTGTATCAAGAGTTGCAAATAATTTATTCTCTACAAAAACATCGCTTTTACCAATCGCATTCATCAAAGTCGATTTTCCAACGTTGGTATAACCCACAAGTGCCACACGTACCATCGCACCACGATTACTACGCTGGACACTCATTTGTTTGTCGATTGTTTTGATTTTATCTTTCAATAGCGAAATCCTGTCACGTACAATACGTCTGTCTGTTTCGATCTCTGTTTCACCGGGACCGCGCATACCAATACCACCTTTCTGACGTTCTAAGTGTGTCCATAACCCGGAAAGTCTTGGTAATAAATAGATACATTGTGCCAATTCAACCTGTGTTCTTGCATAAGAAGTTTCGGCTCTTTGTGCAAAAATATCCAGAATCAAATTGGTTCTGTCCAGAATTTTACAATCAATAATCCTTGAAATGTTCTTTTGTTGGGATGGCGACAATTCATCATCAAAAATCAGGGTCGAAATATTATTCTCTTTTACAAAAAGATTGATTTCATCTATTTTTCCTGTCCCTACAAAAGTCTTAGGATTGGGACGTTCCATTTTTTGCGAAAAGCGCTTAATTACTTCACCTCCTGCGGTAAAGGTCAAAAACTCTAATTCGTCTAAATATTCGTTAAGTTTTTCTTCACTTTGGTTTTGAGTTACAATACCAACAATGGCTGTTCGCTCAAAATTTATAACTTCTTTTTCTAACATATCTTTGAATAAGATGCAAATTTAATGATTTGTAAGCTATTACACTTACAGAATTTATATTTTAAGTACTATTTATGATATTTGGATAATGTAAACAAAAACCCATTTAAAAATTAAGAAGCTTAACTTTTAAATGGGTTCAAAAAAAGGGAAAAAAAATTATTCGTAAATAAAAGTTTTCTCTGTTTTTACAATTCCGTTTTCTTCTATTTGAGAACAGGAAATAGGGAAATTCAATTTATTGTATTTGTATTTTCTGCTTATTGCAACCAATGCTGTTGACGACGGGCTGAAATTAACTTCATTATTATACGAAATTGTTTCAAAACTAAATTCGTCTTCATGATAAGAAATCATCGGAACAATTATTTTATAATTATCTCCAAACAGATTCTGAACAATTAATTGATCTACCGATTTTTTATCGTCGTAAGTAAATGTTTTAGAAATTTTGTCTCCAACCAAACCTTTATGTTTTGAAACATTATCGTTTACATAAACATATTCTATTTTTCCAATAATGGCTTTGTTTCTATCTCGTGATGTACGTCTTACAATGATTCCATTTTCAACTATGTATTCGATATCATCAACCAGATTTTGGTGATTGGTACTTTTTTTAGTTGTTGCTTTTATTCGGGCGCCTTCATATACAAAACTTACTGTTTTAGTAATATAATCATTCCCTTCATGGTATTTATTTACAAATTTTATAATGTTATTATCTGCATCATAAGTGTAATTAGTGACTTCTTTCCAGTCGCTTCCAATTTTTTCTTTTACAGTCATATCCAGTAATCCATTTTTATTGTAGAAGAATTTCTGGATAACATCAGAGGTTGTGATTGTTTGGATTTTCCCATCAGCAAATGCAATTGTTTTGTTTACAATTTCACCATCTTTATAATTCTGATAATTTGTTTTTACAATATTGATTTGCTTTAGCTTCACTGGCGGAGTGTCCTGACTATGCAACAAACATGGGAATACCATCATTAGGATGGCCAATAAGTAGATTTTTTTCATGGTATTTATATCGATTTGGGATGACCAAAATACAAAATTCCTTTAAAAATCAACAGTATTGGGTTCAAAAAGTATTTATTTTTAAATAATTACCTAAAAACCAATGTTTTATTTTGACTATCAAAAAAGTTGTAGCTATTTTTCTCCAAAAATCCTTACATCATCAACCATAAAAGCACCGTTTAATGTTTTGTCTTTTCCTGAACCGATATACTTAAAGGCAATATTTATGTTTCCTTTATATGATGACAAATCAATACCTCCGGAAGTTATAAACTGGCGTGTAGGTGTAGATAGATTTGCCATTTTTGCATTTAGCTTTGTCCAGTTTGCTTTTGAGACATTCGAACCATCAAAATTCGTTGAGATATAAACCTCTAAAGTATTTAATGGTGAATCAACTTTTAAATCATGTTGGGCATTTCTAAACGATAACACAGCATTAGTATAATTGTCTAAATTAATTTTGGGCGAAATTAACCATACAATATTTTGAGCTGCAGTTGTACTTGTAGTATTGAATTCAGCATAACCATTTCCCGAATATAGCATACTCTTCCATAATTTAGTTCCTTTTTCTACTACATTACTCCAGCCGGGAAGAGCAAAATTTACATTGTTTTTAACCGATTGAAAATCTTCAGAAAACAACGGAACACTTCTTTTTCCATCCATTACAAGATCACTTTCGTATCGCGCCATTAATTGATAATCCGAACCATATTTTGTTAGTATCCCCCGTACTTTTCCGCTTCCTGCGGGAACTGGACCAGATGAAAAATTTGCAAAACTACTAGTCCTGAAGATAATTTGATTTCCGGTTTTGTCTGTTAAATTCCAATTTGTTGCTCCGCCTACATTATTAGATTCCTCAAAATAATGACGACCAATTGCGGCTTCAGTAAACTGAACATCTTTAAGTTCAACCAAAGTATTTAGTTTACTATCATTTAGTGCTTCTTCTATAGAAACAAAATCAACAAGTTGATTTTCATTAACAACTGTACATGAACCATTCAGCACATTTTTATAATCATTTTGCGAAACTCTTCCAATCGTAGGGTCACCTGAGTTACTAACATACAAACTGCCTATTTGCAAACCTCCATAATATAAAGCTGTAAATTGGTTTTTCAGTTTGATGTAAACTTTGTTTCCTATTCTAAAATCAACATAAGTATTTGTTACATCTACAGGAACATTAAATCCCAGAGCCGGTTTTCTGTCTGTAGCCATTGTTTGCAGATAAATCGTTTTAAAAAAATTACCTCCTTCATCAGTAGAGGTTACATATCCTTCAATAACATCATCAAAACCATATTGTTTTGGTACTGAACCAGATAATTCTTTTACTTTTTCTACCGTTTGATTTACTGTCAGATTGGGTTGTGTACATTCTAATTTTGGGATTTCTACTTCTTTACTGCAAGCATAGAGTAATAATAATGATATTGCAAAAAAAGATTTTAAGAGCATATTTTTCATATTCTGAAGTGTTTTAAAATTTTATAAATTAATACTTAATATTTACGAAGTAAGTTCTTCCGTATCCATAGAAATACTTTGGTCCAAAAGATGGCGTACCACTAGAAACATCCTGACTAAGTGCCCTGAAATTGGCATTACGTGCCTGTTCAAATCCTCCGGTTTTATAAGAGATATTCAGAAGATTATTGACACTTGCAAATAGTCCGACATATTTTCCAAACACATGCCACGATTTACCTCCGGAAATATTTAATAAAGAAACCGGATTAAATTTTTCCTGCTTTAATAATATTTTTGCTTGTTCTTCTGTCGCTTCGGGAAATATCAAACCGTTTTTAGAATTTTTATAGAAACGATCTGTTCTGGCAATAGGCGAAATATCAATATAACTTTCTGTTAAATAATTAATATTGGCACTGAACCACCAAAATTTTGGATCCCGATATTCCAGTCCAAATGAATATGCCTGTTGTGGCATTCCCGGCTGTTTGTAATTTTTAAGATGTGATTTTCCAAAATCAAAAGTCGCCTGACTATTTTCTTTAGCGGCATTAGCATCATTTGTTATCGAGACATTCGGATTACTATTATAGGTGTAATTGCCATATGCGGCAGAAAAGGTAGTTTTTAAAGTCGCTGAAACCTGATAATCAAAACTCAGTTCGGCTCCAATATTTTTCTTGTCAAGATGGGTTAATGTTTGTGTTACAAAAGCATCGGTATTATTATAACCCGCCCCTTTATCAAAGATTCCTTCTGCATAAAAAAAGGATGTTTTGGTAGTGTTTTTTATTAAAGTAAAATATGCCGTCGCTCTAACCTTAAGTTTAGGTGAACGGTATACATAATTTCCTTCTGCACTACTAATGTTTTCATTTTCAATTCCGTCTACAACAGAATTATTGAGTCGGGAATTTGAAAAAGTATTTCGAAGTGAAGGCGCTCTTGTAAGATGCATTCCGTTAAAATATAACCATTCTTTTCCTGAAATTTTATAGGTAAATCCGCCCTTGAAACCGAAATTTTCAAAATTTACTTTTTGACTTTTCCCAAGGGATGTTGTGGGATAGATACCGTTTTGATACAATCCTTCTCTTTGATAATCTGTTACAGAATAAGATTGTCCCACATATAAATCAATTTTTTTATAATTGAATTTAAATTGTGTGAATGCATCTATTGTCGTTGCCAGAAGATTATAATTATATCCATAAGTATCACCCTTTTTTACCAGACGATTTGGGTTTTGCAAATCAGATTGTGCCTGATCACCAGTGTAAAATGAATCTATATCTTTAAAATATAAACCTCCCAGTAAATCTAAAAGATTCTGAAATTGATGTGATCTCAGATTTCTAAAGGTAATCCCGCTGTCGAAAGAACTGTTTTCTGTAAGTTTAATATTTAAGTTTGTATTGGCTGCAAAAGTTTTATCATCTGTTCGGTCTTCATACAACACATAATGGCTTTGGGCAGGCTCATAACCCGAAACTTTCACGCCATTTGTTATTGGCTTCTGGTTCGTTTTGTACATAGCTTCCCAGTCAATTTGAGAATTCTCTAAAAACAATTCCTTATTCTCTTCTGCCTTTGCATAATCTGGCGTATATGCTCCCGAAAACTCTCCATTATCTTTTGCATAGAGTGACGTATAATAGCTGGGCAGTTTTCGGTAGTAAACCGGATCCGGACTGTTTGTGTTTTGATAATCAATATTAGTATTCCCTATTTTACCAAACTGATACATAATACTGGAATTCAGATTTGCTTTTTCATTTATCTTAAAATAATGATTAAGCATTAGGAGGGGTTCCTCGATGTTTTTGACGCGTGCATTTCTCTTTTCGCCATTTTGCCAGCCCCAATACGAATTATATTTATTATTTGTTAATGAATTGACTTCATTTGTATTAGCAGAATTTTTTCCGTGTGAGTTTGGTGTATAAAATCCTGTAAAATTAAACGAATGCTTATTGTTTAATTTTCTTTCGACACTTATAAAAAAAGATTCGGCATCAAGACTTGTACCTTCAAAATACCCTTCATTTCCAATTCTTTTACCCGCCGAGACTGCATAAGCCCAACCCGAAGAATTCATGCCCGAAGCATAGGTACCGATTGCCCGCCAATTATATGTTGTATTACTTCCTGAGAATGAAATCTTTCCTCCTTTTCTATAACCAGAAGCGCGTGTATAAATTTGCTGTGTTCCTAATATACCGCCAAAAGTATAATCTGAAGCAGCAGCGCCAACTGAAAACTCCTGATTTTTAAGAACATCATTTAATCCTCCCCAATTTGCCCATTGTGGCCTGCCGTCATAAATTTTATTCATCGGCATTCCGTTAAGCATCATGGTTCCGTTCTCACTGTCTAATCCACGCACTTTAAATCGGGCTTGCCCCCAACTAAAAGCTGAAGCTTGAAAAAAGGCGTCTTTTGAAGATTGCAATAGTCCAGAAGTCATCTCAGAAGAACTATTATCATCTGTGAGATCACTTTCTAGTAATGAAATTAAAGCGCCGGGGATTTCATCAGAAAAATTATCTTCCAGCTGTAAAACGCCAAGATTAGTATCTGAATTTAAATTGACTTTTAAAAGCAGATCTTTGTATCCGTTACTATGCAATAAAAGTAATTGCCCTCCTTTGAGAGAAACATGAATTGCAAATTTTCCGTTTGCCTTGGTAAGCTGTGTAATAGCAGAATTCTGAATGCTGACTACAACATTTCCCAATGGATTTTGTGTTTTTGCATCTATTACTATTCCTGAAATAGTAGTTTCCTGTTGTGCAAAAACATGTATGAAGGGCAATAAAATAAAAAAAATCAAGTATTTTTTTCTCATAAAAAACACAAATTAACTTTGGTAAAACGTTAGTATTAAAATGTTTAGAATAAACATTCTGATCATTTACATCAAAGGATAAACTGGTTTTTTGGAATACGGTATTTAATTCAAAGATAAATAATATTAATTATTACAGTAATTTTCTTGTTAAATTAATTTTAAAAACAAAATAACTATATGTCATTTTATAAATAAGCTATTTATTGAATAATGATGTATTTGGTTTTATAAAACTTATTAAATGGTTCTGATCTTAGAAACCATAAAAGCAATGAGTACGCCAAAAACCCCGATAAAAGCAAAAGAAAACTGAAGCCCAAAGTTTTGCGCAATATGTCCTATTACGGGAGGTCCCATTAAAAAACCGAGAAAACTAACACTGGAAACAATAGTTAGCGCTTCTCCGGGAGGAACAGTTGGATTTTTTCCGGCCATACTGTAAACAGTAGGAACAATTGTAGCTACACCCAGACCCACAAGCATGAAAGCAATTGTACAGGGAATAATATAAGGAAGAAAAACAGCTGTAAAAAGTCCGCCAGAAATCATAACGCCGCTAATTTGCATAACACGCTCACGGCCAAATTTATTGATTAATCCATCACCTAAGAATCGTCCGCTGGCCATCATGATCATAAAAGAAGTGTAACCTAAAATCACCAAAGGCCCCGGAGCCTCTACAATATCTTTAAAGTATACGCCGCTCCAGTCAAACATTACACCTTCGCTCGCCATGCTGCAAAAACCTATTACACCGAGCCATAGTAAGGCACTGTCTGGCTTGGTAAATAACTTTTTCTTTTGTCCTTTGTCTTTTAGTTTTTCTTTGGCTCTGATCAAAAATTTAAAATTAAAGGCAACCATAATAACTACAATTCCGCCTACTATTAAGAAATGATGCAACGGATTTAAATTTAAAGCCAGCATTCCTAATCCTACCAATGCACCGGTAAAACCTGCAAAACTCCACATACCGTGAAAGGAGGACATAATTGTTTTTTTAAAAAGAACTTCGGTGTAAACACCCTGAGTATTGACAGCAATATTGGCCAGATTTCCGAATAAACCGAACATAAATAATCCCAAAGACAATTGTAATGCTGTCGTTGCCAATCCTAAATTTGCCAGACATAAAACATACATTATTAAAGAAAAAACCAAAATGCGGTGGCTTCCAAATTTGGTAACCATTTTTCCCGAAAAAGGCATTACGATTAATTGTCCCATTGGCAAAGCAAAAAGTATTGAACCTAAATCTCCTTCGGTTAAATGTAATGCTGTTTTAATGTCCGGAATTCTGCTGGCCCAGGTAGCAAAACTTAAACCCATTCCAAAATAAAACGTTCCAACAGCAAAACGAATTCTCTTCAAATAAGAAGCTTTTGCTTCTCTAAAGACTTTCTTGATTTTTCCTTTTGTCTGGAAAAGTGATAACGGATTAAAATCTATCAAAGCTTACAGTTTTTTGGGTTTACTACTATAAAAATACTAAAAACTTTTTTATAGACTATTTATATCCCGCAGTTCCCCTATTTATAACGTTATTGTTTATAAATTGGATATCTAATGAACAAAATATATGGTTTTTTTGCTAAAGATTGAAATGTCTTTTTTAATTAAGGCTACCACAAATTTCACTGGTTTTCGCTAATTTTTTTCAATTTAATTAGTGAAATCCGTCGTAAAACCTTTTATAAATCAATTACTTTTTTCTGTTCATTACTGGCAATTGCAGCCTCTATAATCTGCATTACTTTTACACCATCCTGTGCTGTAACTGGCTCCATCTTATTGTTTACAATAGCATCGTAAACTCCTTCAAAAAAACTGAAATAATTCCCGTTAAGCGTTGGTATTTTATCACGGACTAATTCTCCGTTAATTTCTGTATGTAAAAGTCCCTGAAAGATTTCGGGCTCTTTTCCCCAGGTATCAAAGTTTGGCTTTTTACCCAGTTTTAATTCATCTTCCTGAACGTCGCCGCGAGGCTTCAAAAAAGATCCTTTCTTACCGTGAATCGTATAAGCGGGATTTGCTTCTCTCACAAAAAAACCAGCTTTTAGTCTGACTCTAAAATTAGTATAGATTAATAATAAATCGATCCAGTCGTCTACTAATGAATTTTCTCTGGTAATCCTGATATCACCAAAAAGCGATTTTGGAAAACCAAATAATGCTATCGCCTGATCTATTAAATGTGGACCTAAATCTTTTAGAATTCCTGCACCATCATTAGCCGTTTCTTTGTGTGCTTTTGGGCTCAGCAAAGGATTGTATCTGTCAAAATGAAATTCGGCTTCAACCAGATCTCCCAAAACCCCGTCATTTATTATTTTCTGAATGGTTTTGAAATCACTATCCCAGCGCCTGTTCTGAAAAACAGCTAATTTCAAGCCTTTTTCCTGAGCTATTTTAGCCAATTCTTCTGCTTCGGCCACGGTTGTTGTAAATGCTTTTTCTACAACAGCATGTTTTCCGGCCAAAAGCACTTTTTTTGCATATTCATAATGGGTTCCGACTGGTGTGTTTACAATAACCAAATCGACATCATCTGCTAATAATTCCTCAATTGAAGCATAACTTTTTACATATGGATAATCTTCCTGAATGAGTTTTTTGCTTCGTTCCCAGGAACCTAATAATTCAAAACCCTGATGAATATCTAAAAAAGGAGCATGAAATACTTTTCCCGACATTCCGTACGATAATAATGCTGTTTTTATTTTTTGCATTTGTATAATGTTTTTAACCATTAAGAGATAAAGAAAAATTAAGTTCAAAGCTTAATGAAACTTAATATCTTAATGGTTCAAATTAAAAATATTATGTTTTATTTTTATTAAACTTTAGCCCGTGCGTATTGTTTTGGCCAAAGTATATCTTCGCCTAATTCTTTTGCAAAATGCAAAGGCAGGTTCGGATCTCTCAGTGACTCTCTGGCAAACAAAACCACATCAGCCTCTCCATTATTTAAAATCTCCTCAGCTTGTTTTGCTTCTGTAATCAAACCAACAGCTCCGGTTAAAATAGCAGCTTCTTTTTTAATCTTTTCGGCAAACGGAACCTGATAGCCCGGTTTTAATTCAATTTGCTGATGCGAAACCAGTCCGCCTGAGGATACATCGATTAAATCTACTCCTTTTTCTTTTAAAATTGCCGAAAGTTTTACTGATTCTTCCGGATTCCATCCGCCTTCTGCCCAATCTGTGGCAGAAATTCTAACCCATAAAGGCAAATCTGAAGGCCATTCTGATTGTACGGCTTCTAAGATTTCCAGCGTAAAACGAATTCTGTTTTCAAAAATTCCGCCATATTCATCTGCTCTTTTATTCGTTAAAGGCGATAAAAACTGATGTAATAAATAACCATGTGCGCCATGAATTTCTATAACCTGATAACCAGCTTCAACAGCTCTTTTTGTTGCCAACCTAAAATCATCAATTACTTTTTTGATGCCTTCTTTGTCTAAGGCTTCAGGCAGAAATGGTTCGTCATCATGATACGGAATCGCACTTGGCGCAACGGTTTGCCATCCGCCATGAACAAAATCTAATTTTTTGTTGCCCATCCACGGTGCAGAAACACTTGCTTTTCGGCCTGCATGCGCTAACTGAATTCCCGGGACTGCATGTTGAGAAACGATAAATTCATTGATTTGTTTTAATTTCTCAATATGTTCGTCTTTCCAGATTCCTAAATCAGAAGGAGAAATTCTGGCTTCGGGAGAAACTGCTGTAGCTTCCTGAATAATCAGACCGGCACCTCCGCTGGCACGGCTTCCTAAATGAACAAGATGCCAATCGTTTGCAAATCCGTCGATTGCAGAATACTGGCACATTGGAGAGATTACAATTCTATTTTTTAAAGTGATTTTTTTTATCGAAAGTGGTGAAAATAATAATGAAGCCATAATGTAACTTTTAGTGGTTTTAGGCTACCAATTGGGTATGATAGCGTTCAAAAAAGTAAAGTTACAGCATCTTGTTAAAACTGGAAATCTAAATGTTTATTAATTAACAAACATTTAAAACCTTATGTCTTATATTGCACTATCAAATTAAAATAGAAACGTTACTTTTGTGCGTTAAATTACGAACTAAAAATACAAAATGGATATAGTTATCAAACTCTCTCAATTTCTATTGAGTTTATCTTTACTTATTATTCTTCACGAATTAGGACATTTTATTCCTGCAAAATTATTTAAAACCAGAGTTGAGAAATTTTACTTGTTTTTTGATGTAAAATTTTCTTTGTTTAAAAAACAAATTGGCGAAACTGTTTACGGAATCGGCTGGTTGCCGCTTGGAGGTTATGTAAAAATCTCGGGAATGATTGACGAAAGTATGGACAAAGAACAAATGGCACTTCCGCCTCAGCCGTGGGAATTTCGTTCTAAGCCGGCATGGCAACGTTTGATTATTATGTTGGGTGGTGTTACAGTAAACTTTATCCTGGCTTTTATTATATATATCGGAATGGCGTTTGCTTATGGTGATACCTATGTAGCAAATGCAGATTTAAAAGATGGTGTTCTGATAGAAAATCCGGTTATGATCAAAGCTAGTTTTAAAACTGGTGATAAACTTGTTTCTATTGACGGTAAAAAAGTTGAGAATTTTGATGGTGATCTAAATATGAACATCATCATGGCTAAACAAATCCTGATTGAAAGAGACGGAAAACAACAAACTATCAATATGCCGACTGATTTTGTCGATCAGTTATCTAAACACGAAAAAGGACTTTTAGTTTCTATTCGTTCGCCTTTTGCTATTAAAACTATTCCTGAAGAATCTGCAAATACTGCTTTGAAACCAAAAGATTTAATTGTGAGTGTAAATGGTCAGGAGGTAAAATATTATGATCAGGTTAAAGCTATATTAGAAAACAATAAAGGAAAAACACTTCCTGCTGTTGTACTTCGTGATTTAAAACAAACTCCTGTTACTATTAAAGTCAATAAGGAAGGAAAACTTGGCGTTGTTGCCGGAGGTGTAGATTTAGAATCTTTAGAAAAATTAGGTTACTATAAAATAAGCACAAAAGAATATAGCTTTATTGAATCAATTCCGGTTGGTCTTCAAAAAGGGAAAGACCAGTTAGTAGGTTACGGAAAACAACTGAAAATGATTTTTAATCCGGAAACAAAAGCTTACAAACAAGTAGGTGGTTTTGCGGCAATTTTTAACATTTTCCCTACTTCATGGAGCTGGGAAGTATTCTGGTCAATCACTGCTTTATTGTCAATTATGCTTGGAGTAATGAATTTATTGCCAATTCCGGCGCTAGATGGTGGTCATGTGATGTTTTTATTATACGAAATGATCAGTGGCAAAAAACCTAGTGATAAATTCCTTGAAAACGCCCAAATGGTTGGGTTTGTACTACTTATAGCACTCCTTTTATTCGCAAACGGAAACGATATTTATAAGGCAATTGTGAAGTAGAAAAAAAAATCAAGAAAAAGAGTTAAAATATTTTTGGGAAATTAAAAATTCGACTATATTTGCACTCGCTAAAAAGAGCAACAACTTCCTCCTTAGCTCAGTTGGTTAGAGCATCTGACTGTTAATCAGAGGGTCCTTGGTTCGAGCCCAAGAGGGGGAGCAACTTTTTTTAGCAAACATATTTACCTTTAAGGTGATTCCTCCTTAGCTCAGTTGGTTAGAGCATCTGACTGTTAATCAGAGGGTCCTTGGTTCGAGCCCAAGAGGGGGAGCTTATTAAATACCACTTATATTTTTAAGTGGTATTTTTTTTTGATATTAACTCATAGAATCTTGTTAATCAGAGCCCCGATAGCTATCGGGGTTGGTTCGAGCCCAAGAGGGGGAGCTTATTAAAATACCACTTACAGACGTAAGTGGTATTTTTTTTGCTTTATCCTCAATGAAATTATAATATGAATTGTGTCTACATTCTACACTCCGTAAAATTAAATAGATTTTACATTGGATTCACCGCAGATTTTGAAACCAGAATGGAATTTCACAAAAATGCTGAATCAAATAAATTTACAGCAAATGCTAAAGATTGGACGCTATTTCTCAAGATACAATGTGAGAACAAAACTCAGGCCTTGAATATTGAAAAACATATTAAAAAAATGAAGAGCAAAACTTATGTAGAGAATCTAATTAAGTATCCTGATATTATTTCTAAACTCAAAGAAAAATATAAATAAACTGTTAATCAGAGCCCCGATAGCTATCGGGGTTGGTTCTCCCGATACCTATCGGGACAAGAGAGAGAGCTTATTAAATACTACTTACGTCTGTAAGTGGTATTTTTTTTTGTCCTTCTCAATAAAATATAATTGTGTCTACATTCTACACTCCGTAAAACTAAATAGATTTTACATTAGACTTTAATTCGAAATACTGTTTTGTACATTTGTATGACATCATAACAAAATGGAAAAAATTCCGGTTCGACATATTAAGTCTTCTTCTGCAAAAGCTGATTTGATTCAGAATTTCAGCATGCGAAATATTCAGGACTTACTTTCCGGAAAAGATATGATTCAGGATCTGCACCGACATGATTTTTTTCATATTCTGGTTTTACAAAAAGGGTCTGGATTTCATACTATCGATTTTAAAAATTACGAAATAAATGATTCCGCTATTTTTTTCGTACGCCCCGGGCAGGCACACCAATTACGGTTAAATGCAGAAAGTTCCGGATATATGATTCAGTTAAACGCTGAGTTTTATTCTTCCGACAAAACGATTTATTCTTTTTTACGCAAAGCCAGCACTCAGAATTATTATTCTCCTGACGAAAATAAACTTAAAAGAATACTTTCTGTATTAGATTATATCTTTCAGGAATATAATGACAAACGCGAAAATCATACAGAAGTCATCAGAGCCAATCTTAGTATTTTCTTTGTTGAAATGATTCGGGAGCAAAAGAACAATTCAATTGACAAAAACAATTTGTACACACAGGAACGTCTTGAAGAATTTCTGGCGCTTTTGGAGAAACACATTTTTACCCACAAACAAACAGCAGATTATGCCGAAATGCTGCACCTCACCGCATATCAATTGAATGCTGTTACCAAAACATTATTAAACAAAACAGTTTCTGAACTTATTATTGATGCTATAATTTTAGAATCTAAAAGATATCTTTTGGCAACAACAAACCAGGTTAGTCAGATTGCTGATTATATGGGTTATGAGGATGTTTCTTATTTTATTCGCTTCTTTAAAAAACATACGGGATTTTCGCCGGAAACTTTTAGGCAAAACTTTAAATAAGTTACAGTAAACCGCATTTTTGTCCTATCCCTTCTAATGGTTTTGAGCGTATTTTTGATTCTTTAATTTAATCAGAATCAGGATGAATCAGAAATGGGATGAAAGATACAAGGACAACGAATTTGCATATGGCACCGAACCTAATGTCTTTTTTAAAGAATGGCTTCTAGAATTTGAACCCGGAAAAATTTTAATGCCGGCCGATGGCGAAGGCCGTAATGGTGTTTTTGCCGCACAACTTAACTGGAATGTCACTTCGTTTGATTTAAGCGCAGAAGGACAACAAAAAGCCCTGAAACTTGCCAAAGAAAACAACGTAAGCTTAGATTATATTGTTGGAGATTTGGAACAGCTCGAATTTGAAAAAAATTATTTTGATGCTATCGGACTTATTTATGCCCATTTTTCTGCGGAAACTAAATCGAAACTTCACAAAAAACTTAATGACTATTTAAAACCCGGCGGAATTGTGATTTTTGAAGCCTTCAGCAAAAGACATTTAGATTTAAAAAAAGCAAATCCAAAAGTTGGAGGGCCTGATAATAGTAATGATTTGTTTTCTACAGCAGAAATTCTGGCCGATTTTGAAAAGTTTGAGATTTTGTATTTAGAGGAAGAAGAAATTATTCTCAATGAAGGCAAATTTCATGTTGGGACTGGCTCTGTTATACGATTTGTGGGAAAGAAAGCTTAGTTATTTTTTTTCTTTGGAGGAACGAGAACCTCAACAGAAACCCAACAAAGCCAGATAAATTTCAAACACAAACTAATCTAAAGTTTGCGTCAAAGCAAATAGAAAAAGCAACTCTTACCTGTGAGAAAATTGTATTTTTGTTTAATCAGGCAAAAACAGAAATGCACAAAAATGTATCGTACAAACACAACGAGTATTTTACGACACAAATAATTTTATCAGGAATTTTAAATATCTTTGAATTATGAGCACACTTACAAAACCAAATCATATAGGGCGAAAAATTAGCCGTATTCGTGAACTTCGAGATATGAAACAAGAAGCATTGGCGCAAGCTTTAGGAACGAACCAACAAGCTATTTCGGCTATTGAAAACAGTGAAACCATCGATGAAGAAAAACTTAAAGCAATTGCCGAAGTTTTAGGCGTGTCTGTTGAAGGAATTAAGAATTTTTCTGAAGAAGCGGTTTTAAATATTATTGGGAATACAATTAACAATCACGATAATGCTTCTTCATTCAATTATGGTTGCACTTTTAATCCACTTGATAAAGTTGTGGAACTTTATGAGCGTTTGGTTTTGGCTGAGAAAGAGAAAGTTGAATATTTGGAGAAGTTGTTGAGAGGGAAGTAGAAATTCTTATGAAAAACAAAATAACAACAATAAAGTTCGAGTCCGAGAGAGGGAACTTATTAAAAGACTATCATGAATGATAGTCTTTTTTTGATTTATATACTTTTGAAAAAAACCTTTTATTATTTTTAACTCACCTCATTTTATATTTTATTTAGTTTTTATGGAAAACCGTAAAAACATCAAATACATAGTCTTTACTTTTATATAAATTATTAGATTTCTTTTTACCAACGAAAACAGGTAGTTATACTTGTTGATAAATAACACATAAAGTATTTTATTTACAATCAAAATTAGCTTGTACAAAAACAGATAGAATTCATTTATATCATAATTTATATTTATTTAATAGAATATTTATTCTAAAAAAAAAATCATTCCACATTATAAACAAAAGCAATGGAAATAAAAAAATTCAGAGTTGAAAATTTACATCAGCACAAAACTTATGAAATTTTATTTGAAGATAACAAACTAATTCTTGTTGCAGGAAATGGCTCAGGAAAAACAACTTTAGTCAATCTATTTTACTATTTCCTATCGAGACAATGGAACAAATTACTAGAATTTAATTTTGAAAAAATAACGCTTTGGATAGATGAAGAAGTATTAACATTTAATAAAGAAATTTTTCAAAACCTAATAATTCGCGATTCAAGAATTACGAAAAGGTACAGCCCAAATATATTATCAAAACTAAACAACATTGTTGAGACATTTCCAGCAACAGAACTTTTGAATCTAACAAATAATCAACTTGAAATTATTGCACAAGAATTTGCAGTATCGTATAGGGTTTTAAGGGAATATATTTATGATATACAAGAGAAAAAATTCAATATTGACAAACATAACGACATTAAGTATATTGAAGACAAATTAAATCTAATATTTAAGGATACGCAAATAATTTATTTACCCACATACAGAAGAATTGAAAAAGATTTGAAAAATATATTTCCTCATCTAGAAAATAGCTTGAAAGAAATGGAATATTTAAATCAAAGGAATGAAAAGAACAACTTCAATAATTATTATTTAGAACTTGTTGAATTTGGCATGTCTGATGTTAGTAGAAAAATAAAAAAAAGGTGTATTGAGTTAAAAAATTATTTTTATGACAGATTAAACACAGATCTAATTGGCTCATATTTAGATGACATTCTAAATAAAAGTTATCATAATTTTGATATAAACAAAATCCAGCAAATAGATTCTGATGTTCTGGACTATATTTTAAATAGATTAGATGAATCCGTTATTAGTCCAAAAGGAAAAGAAAATCTAATAAAATTTGTTGAAGAACTAAGATACGCAGATAATTATACTATCGAAGATAAAATCAATGCTCATTTCGTTTGGAAACTTTTTCAAATATATGATTTTCAGCAAAAAGAAGAAACTGACATTAATCTTTTAATTTCTATATGTAATAAATACTTTGGATATGGAAAAAAGATTGAATATAATAAGGATGAATTTAACGTTCAAATAAACTTAATAGACAAATTTGAAAATAAAACAAAAAATTCATTTTTTGTTTTACATAGTAATAATTTTACACTATTTGAAGATTCTAAAACAGAAGATCCTTGTATTGATTTCAAAGATTTATCTTCAGGTGAAAAACAAATTGTATCTCTTTTTACTCATTTAATTTTAAACAAAAAAAATTATTTTCTAATCATTGATGAGCCTGAACTTTCCTTGTCAGTGCCTTGGCAAGAGGAATTATTACCTGATATTTTAAAATTACGAAATTGTAATGGATTATTGTCTGTAACACATTCACCTTTTATTTTCCAAAATGAATTACGATATTTCACTCATTCCTTAGAAGAATTTACATCTTAAAAATGAATTTACTAGATACTTTAGATAACGCAATAACTAGACCTGTGTCATCATATATAAAACTTTTAACTCAATATAAAAAAGCTGATGCTACTATCTTTTGCTTTGTAGAAGGCCATGAGGATATAAGTTTTTATCATAATTATATGGAAAGATATTTTGCAAATAATATAAGATACATTATTTGCAATGGAAAAAGTAATGTAATAGAAAATTATAAAACTTTAAACTGGAATTTTTATGATAAAAAAAGAGTGCTGTTTTTTATAGATAAAGACTTTGACAATTATATAAACGAAGAGATTTTAATCGATGAAAATATTTTTACCACAGAGCATTATTCCATCGAGAACTACTTAGTTGATGAAGTGGTTTTAAAAAAATTCATATCTGATAATTGTAATATTACCAATGAAGTGGTTATAAAAGAATTAATTAATGATTTTAATATAAAACACATTGATTTTACATCTCATTTAACTAAAATATCTGCTTGGATGATTTATTGTAGAAGAAATAAATTTAAAGTAAATTTTAATGATATAAGCTTATCGGATTTATTTAGAATAGATAGTAGCGGAAAATTTATCAAAATTAAACTCGATGAATTTGAAAACCATTTCGACTACATATGTGCTAAAACAAAAACAAAACACTTTGATTTAAAAGAAATAAAAATAGTTTACGAAGAATTAATTTCTGAAACAAACAAGAAAAAATTTTTGAGGGGTAAATACGAACTTTTTTTTATGTTTATGTTTATAAAATATATCATTGAACATGTAGTTCCTAAATTATCAAATAAAGTTAAAGAACACAACAAAAGTAATGATGAAAAATTGTTGAGACCTAGAGTTACAATCCAAGTTCGGGAAGAAAACATTTTTCAAATATTATGCAATAAAGTTAGAGAACCTGATACTTTAAAAACATTTATTGATTCAAAAAAAACAATATCATAACATCGATAAAACATTAATTGTCAAAGTTTTTTCGATGAATGCAATATTTTTTAAACAAAAAAAGCGCCACAATCTCTTGCAGCGCTTTTCTATTTTTTAAAACTTAGAATAATTAAACCCCCAACTTCTTAGCAATCTCAGCAGGAACCCCACCTTTGTTTACCATTAAAGCAGTAGTTTTATATTTTACGAAATTTTTTGTTACAAACAAGAAGCCTTTGTAGTCGTTTGTTTCTCCCCATGAATTTTTTACGATGTAATATTCTCTTCCGGTTTGATCTTTTGCAAGACCAATAATGTGCATTCCGTGGTCGTCTGTTGTGTTGTAGTTGTCAAACGCAGCCTGGCGCATTTCGGCAGTAATTTCAGGTTCTGGTTTTGGTCCGTTAAACATGTCTGCTTTTTCTTCGGCTGTCATGTCGTCGAATTTTTTTGTTGGTACATATGCTACTCCATTTTTCCAGCTAAAGCTTTTCTCGCTTACATCTGTTGCCCACGCTACAGTATATCCTTTTTTAAGAGCATTGTCAATAACATCAGTCATATCGTTTACTTTTACGTTGTACACTTGATCAAACGACCAGTTGTCTGGCACCATCATAGTTGTTTTTTCGTAATAAGGAGCCGTTGTAAAAGATGACATTTCGATATAATCGTCAGGATTGATTCCCACTATTTCTTTGGCAAAAGATTGTGGCGTGTAGCTTTTTCCTTTGTAGTTGAAATTTTCCGGAACTTTTCCTAAGTATGAATCAATAACAGCAGCATACGCTTTTTGCCAGTTTGGTGTTAACTCACCATTTGGATTTTTTACTACCGCAGCCAAAACACCTTCTATAAGCGCAGACATTTCGGCAAATTTATTTTTATCAGTTCCGTAGTTTAGCCCCGTGTAAACTTCTCTTGGTACGGTTCCGTATTTTTTATACATATTAATTACGTCGTGCAATGCGCCACCGTCACCCAAAGTAACCGCGCCGTGCATGCGCACATAGTTAATCCCTTTTTCTACATAGACATTTCTAGCCGAATATATTTGAGACAATTCTACAGGCTGTTTTCCTAAACGAATCATTTCTGATTCTAAGAATGAGTTTGTAGAATAACTCCAGCAAGTACCCGAAGAACCTTGTGCTTTTACCGAAGTTGTTCCTAAATTGATCTGTTCTGTGAATTTAAAGTTTTCTTTACTTTTATCACTTGCATTTAGTTTTAGTGAGTTTACTAAAACGTCTTGTGCAAAACAGCTTGTTGCCCCTACGAAAAATACCGAAGCAGCAAGTACCGATTTGAATGAAAATGTATTCATAATAGATGTTTAAGGTTTTGATAAATTAGTCTCTTATGTTTCTAATTTGTTACAAAACAATTAAATTTTGTGCAATTTGTTGCTATTCTGCGGTTAATTTTTTCACAATCTTTTCATTAAGCTGTAAAAGATTACAAATTATGCAAAACTTAACGGGCTGTGACAACCAAATTAAATTCCTGAATCATTCTTTGCCAAATAAGTGTTATTTTGGTTGTCGAAATGCCACGAAACGAACCTTAAAAATGTACGAACTCCAAAAAGAGAAATACTTAGGCAATACGAAGAAAATATTCGACAATACGCAGGGAATCGCAGTTGTCGAAACAGAGTATAAAAATAAGGTTTATGAGGGCTGGCATTCGCACAATAACGCGCATATTACACTTTTTGTACGAGGCGGAACTTCTGAAAAACGAAAAAACTTTAGCGAAACCGTTGGCCCGGGGTCATTATTATTTTACCACAGCGACGAACTGCACTTAAATCAGGACACCCTTTTTCCGTCTAAAAATATCAACATCGAAATTGAGGAAAATTTCCTGAAAGAACTTCAAATTACGGAATCGATAATTGAAAAATCGGTTCAAAATGCTGCACTTACCAAATTTTTAATTCTGAAAATTTTTAAGGAATCTATGGTTGCGGATACTTTTACGGGCGATACGATTACGATGTTATTTGCCCAATTATCGAATTCGCATACCCATCTGGAACGTTTTGAAAAAAGTCCGTTTTGGGTAAAAAGTTTAAGCGAGCTGCTAAACGATTGCTGGAACGAAAATCCGAATTTGCAAGATCTGGCGCAGGTTTTAAACTTAAATCCGATCACGATATCGAAACATTTCCCGAAATATTTTGGCTGTACACTGGGCGAATACATGCGCAGAATCAAAATAAACCGTTCGCTTTCGCTGATAACTTCCAACAAAATAAATCTTACCGAAATAGGTTTTGAATGCGGTTTTGCAGACCAAAGCCATTTTATCAGAACGTTTAAAAACCAAACCGGATTTTTGCCGAAACAATTTCAAAAATTATAAGAGAGGCAAATTTCATTCTATTTTTTGGTTTTGGCGGCGTGTACTTTTACTCCATCATAAATCATTAAAATACATACAGATGGAAACGCTTTCTAGAAAACAAAAAATATTTAATTTTCCTTTAATAAAAATTGTCCTGGCCTTACTTACCTTTTTGGCCGTTGTAATAATTGGCCAGCAAATTGCGTTAAAACTGCTAGGTTTAACTTCTCTTGAGAAAGAGTACAGAAATCTTTTAAAAGGACTTTTTGTGTCCGTCTCGTGTATTTTCAGTTATATCCTTTTCTTTAAAAAATATGACAAAAGAACGGTAACTGAATTTTCTTCAAATGGAATTTTCAAAAATCTTAGTATTGGGGTTTTAGTTGGTTTTGTTTTACAGTCGCTTACCATTTTGGTCATGAACCTTAACGGAAGTTATAGTATTGTAGCCGTAAATCCCGTTTCGTTTATACTGCTCCCGCTTACTGTAATGTTTACGGTTGCCATTATTGAAGAAATTTTGGTGCGAGGCATCATCTTTAGAATTGTAGAAGAAAAACTGGGGAGTTACATTTCACTTACGATTTCTTCGGTATTGTTTGGCGCGTTGCATCTGGTAAATCCTAATGGTACTTTGATTTCTGGAATATGTATAACAACAGCCGGTTTTATGCTGGGAGCTGCCTTTATTTACAGCCGTAATTTATGGTTTCCAATTGCTTTGCATTTTGCATGGAATTTTACACAGTCTGGAATTTTTGGCGCCATAACATCCGGAAATGAAAAAACAAGCAGTCTATTGGTTGCTAAAATACAAGGTGCAGAAATCATTACCGGAGGAGAATTTGGCCCCGAAGGATCAATCCAGGCTGTACTTTTTTGTGCGGTGGGTGCCATTGTGTTATTGGCCTTAAGCCATAAAGAAAATAAAATTATTAAACCGTACTGGAAGAAATAAGATAAAAGTCGTGGGCGAAGGTCTTCGGCTTCGCTCAGCCTGACACTATTGAAAATCAAATTATCGCATCCAGTTGCTTCCAAAGACAATATAATATGCCCAGTCTTCAGGACCTCTTGCGATGTCAACGCCCATTCTGAGTTTAAATTTTCGTGCCAGTAAATACCTAAACCCTGATCCGTAACTGTATACAACAGGTTTTGAAAAGGCTTTGTCCCAATCGTCAAAAGCACTTGCAAGACCTCCGTAGGCCATAACGCTCCATCGTCGGTATACATCCCATCTAAATTCGGCTTCGGTAACTATACTGGTTTTTCCCTGATATCTTGCGGCCGGAATTCCTCTTAAATTAATTCCGGGCAATAAATAAAATGGCGGTTTGCCAAAGGCCTGTTCGCCTTCGATTCTGAGTCCGCCAATTAATTTTTTAGTTAGCGGATAAAAGCCAATTGCAGAGAAATTAACGCGCCACGCATCATAATCGCTCCCGATGGAGTCGTCTGACCAAAAGAAATCCGACTGTAACCGGATTCCTTTATCTGGAGTAAAAATATTATCACGCCCATCAAACTGAATAGCACCACCAAACTGACTTATGGTACTTTTAATATCTTTTGGCTGCACAAAAGGCGGCGGCAATTCTAAATCGGGCAAATTTATCTTCGAATTTAAAAATAAATATTGTGGTCCGGCGCTCCATTTGGCATTTCTAAATTGCTTAAGCCACTGTGTGTAGAAAATAGTCGACTTAAAATTGAGCTTAAACTCCTGATCGTTTCCCGTTGGCAGATTATTGGCATAAAATGACAAATTCATATCGCCATAACCGGCCATTACGCGGTAGAGTATTCTAGGTTTAATTAAGCTACTGGAGCGAAATGCGCCCACCATCCAGCTTTTGTTTCCGGTATACATTCCTATTCCGCCCGTTATATCGGGATTTATAAAACGCTTTTTGCCGTTTTCATCGACAACTGGTGCGTGTTTTTTGAGAAAAACGGGTACAATTGCACCTCCAATTCCGCCTAAGGCCGGTTCTGTTATAACAGTTGGAACTACGATAAACCCATGGGCATAAATAATATAATCACTTAAATCGAAGGCACCGTCGAGAGAATCTTTTACGCTAATATGTGGTTTCTGTGCAAAACCAATACTTGAAACGAATAAAAATACAAGACTAAAAAGAGGAAGATTATATTTGTTTCTTGTGTTTCTCATAGCAAAGAATCTAAGGGTTACTTAAAGAAAGTAGTACTGCTTATTCTTTTTTTGTACTAAAAATATGGGCAAGTGTAACAAAGAAAGTATTTCCCTGAAACCGGTTTACGGCATCAATCTCCCCTAACCAGCGTAAACCAATAGTAGATTTAGATTTTAAGTGCAGGAAACTTACCTCAGCTCCCAATGCGGCCACATGGTCTTTTTCGCCTTGCCAGACAATGGGTCCAATAGGAATTTTGTCATTGGTCACTTTGTATTGCAGGTAATAAATTAACCCTGCATTTAGAATAGAAACGGGAGCGGTTTTTTCGGCATTCAAACAATAAAATGTTTTTCCCAATCCGCCTTCAAAACTTAGGATATCTCCTGTTTTTATTTCGGTATCTTTCTTTTTTCCGTTGATTTCGTAAGAGGCCATAGTTGCAAAATGAAAAGTCTTCTTGTCATTAAAAAACAAGGTTGTTCCCACCGAAAACTCATTCATAAACATTCCTAAACCGCTGTTGTCTGTGGCGCCGGCTTCGTATTTTCCTGTCGGAAGATAGAGTTGATAACTAAAGACAAAATCTGCGCGTTTTTTATGCCAGCCCAATTGTACGGGAACTAAGTAAGTGTCTGTAAAAGCAAGAGAACCATCAATGTTTACATTATTGCCTTCAATCTTATTAGAAGCTACTGCAAACAAAGCGGTTGCCCCATAGTTGGCGCCCAATATCTTGAAATCACTTACCCACGAAACTCCTGCTCCTGTAACAAACATATTAATATCGGGGTTTCTGACTGCTACATCTCCGTTACTGTCCCGCAAGGTAGAAGCACCGTAAAAATATCCCGGAACATATAGCACAAGGGTATTTTCGGGACTTTGTGTTCCGGCCTGCAAACCCATTCCGCCAAGGATGTGACCACCCTTAAGCTGTGCATTAGCCAGAAAAGAAACGAACAAAAGCAATAAGGAACTTATCAAATTTATTACGTGTCTATGCTGCTTACATTTAGTTTTCATAATTTATATATTTAAATTAATGTCAAAAAAATTGTTTCCAGCCTTGTGTTTAACCGGAAGATTTTAAATAAAAACAGGGGCTTTGTCAGAATCCAGCCTAATGGTCTTAAAGTATTCTGATGGCGATTTTCCGGTATGTTTTATAAAGGCTCTAAAGCAGGTAGTACGTGATTTAAATCCAGATCCCCAGGCCATGCCTTCGAGCGATAAATCCTTCCATTCAGGATCATTTATTTTGTGTTTGAAGTATTCGATTCTTTTTAGGTTTACATAATCCTGAAAATGCAGGTTAAATTCTGAATTAATTAAATTGGAAAGCTGATGTATTGATATACCAGTCTCTTCGGACAAGTCGCGAATGACAAAATCCTTTTTAAGGAAAAGCTTTTTTGTACAAAAAACAGTGTCAAGTTTTAAGAGATATTCCTGTCTTTTTTCTGTAGTAACTTCTTTTATAAGCGATAAATCCTTGACTTCATCTATTTGGGCCAGTAAAGGCGGGTCTGTTTTTAAATCTGCATTTTCCTGGTTATCAAAAAAAATCTGAGGCCTAAAATAAAGCCATCCTACTGTAAAAATTAATACTGAAGAAATCAGAATATAACTCGAAAAGCCCATATTCTTTACATTATTGACCAAAAAATAATGTACAAAAAGAGCTGAAAACAAAAACAATATCACCAGATTATAAATCCTCAGCCAGTCGATAATTTTTGTTTTTTGAGTTTTGATATGCTCTTCTTTTTTTAGATCATAATTCAGGAGCATCATGGTCTGACAAAAAGCATAAACAAGCCAAACAGTAAGATTTAGCATCGTAAAAGGGTCTTTTACTTTTGATGAAATATAATCAACAAATTGTATGTCTGTTACATTTGCGAGCCATACGACAATCGTTAAACATAGATATATCATAAAAGGCAAAAAATGCAGCCAATCGTATTTTCTAAACCTTTCGCCCACAAACAAAACATTTCTAACGTATAAAAAAGAACATGGCGCCACTAAAAAAATAAAGGCTTTGGTAATGATGAATAAATCCGGAAAGCTCTTAAAAGTATTGGCGGTCAGATAAAAATTGTAAATACTTACCACAGCCAGACTAAACAGGAAAAGCCCCAAAAAATAACTTTTTGAAAATTTTTTTCTTGAAAAAAGGATCATGAAAGAAGTCGCAAAACCAATAAGTGTCGCTATAAAAAAGAAAAGCGAAAGTACTATATCAACCATAATTTTAAAACTTAAATTATAAGTGTTTGGGGAAATTCGTAGAAAAAGTATATAGTGTAGGGCTGTACTTATCTTGTTGTGATAAGTACAGCTACTTAAAGCCTGAGTTATTTTTTTACTGCACCTGGCGGAAAACCTTCCATGATTTTCTTAATTGCACCGGCAATAAATTCTTCAGGATTATCTGGTTTGCTGTCAATCTGAGAATTTCCTATTCCCTGCCATACCAATTTTTGGGTTTTTGCAGAAACAATATCAATCACCAGAGAACCATCAACATAATCATAAGTATTAAATGTTGTAGATCCGCCGCCCATCATAGCGCCACCGCCCCAATATCCGTATGGGCGATACATCCCGCCATATCCATAAAAATTGGTGTCGGCAGTAACGGATTGTTTGTTTTTTAAGATGGATACTGCATTTACTTTCAGATCAGGATTTGATGCCGATTCTGTAAAACCTTTTGCGATCATTTCTGACCGAATGGCATTTGTAACACGATCCACATTGAGTTGGTTTACTTGTCCTTCCTGAGCCTTTAAATCATAAACTGCAAAGGTTTTGTATTCGCTAAAATTGGCAGAATGATCATAATCAGTTGTCACTTTTACAGTTGGTGAGCAACTATATAATAAAACCAATAAAAATATTGGTATAAAACGAAAGTTTGTTCTCTTGGTATTCATTGTGTGATATTTAAATTAATGATTAAACTAGTCTAAGTTGAATTTTAAATCTTAACTAAATTCTGAATGAATGGCGAATAGGGAAGAATGGCTACAAGTATAAATATAAGATATTGCAAAACAAGCGATTACAACAACTCAAAGATATAATATTTTCTTTAACTCAGATACCAAATAAGTAATTTTTCTTACATTATTTTTAGTATTTGCTTTTTTTCTTCTTTAGCACATCATTTTGAAGGGAAGACAAAAGCCAGAACTGCTCTTAATCCCCAATCGGATTTCATTTCATGCGGACCCACTACCGGAATTAATGGCATTATGGCAAATTGCACGACCTGATCTCCTAATTTGGTAACCGCACCAATTGATGGGTTTATTGTTATCATAGTGGTATTTCCTTCCCAGTTTTGAGTAATCTCTGCGTTTACCCCTAAGCTTGCTCCGCTTTTATAGCTATGTGAAAGAAATATTTGAGTATAAAAACTATTAAAATCAGCGCGATCTTCATTTCCTGCTACAGACCAAATCTGATTGGCTATAAACCCCACCGAAAGCCCTTTGCCCTGATGCATAACTAATACACTTGGCCCTACTCCAAACTTTTCTGTTCCTAAAACTTTTTCTGTAGCCGTAGGCACCAAAAAAGCAGGTCCGAATCCTAAAATAATCCCCTTTGTTTTAGGAGCAAAAAAAGCAGTTACAGTAGCATCGCTCAGTCCAAATTCATGCGTGTTTTCGCCTGTAATATCTCTTTGATCGACTACCGGAATAATATAACGTGTTATTAAGTTTAAGTTTTCTGTTAATTTAAAAGGAATAACAGGCTGTATGTTTATAGTATATTTTGAGCCGTTAAAAGCACCAATACCATAATTCAGATTATTTTGCAAAGGCACACTTATAAGACTTGCTACAGGATTGGCCAATTTATCTGCTAATTCCTGTGCACTGGCTCCGGATTTTGCAGGCTCTTCCTGAGCATAAACGGAAAAAGCAATAAGAAAGTAAACTAAGCCAAATAAGAATTTGATGGTTTTATAAGAGCTATTCTGTTTCATAAGGGTTTGTATTAAAATTATTCTTTTAGAAAATCAAAATGAAACAATTTTTACAATCAAAAATTGTTTCATCTCAACCCTAACTAATTCAAATTACTTTGGAAATATTGTTTTCCAATCGTCTTTCATACTGATTACATGATATTTGTATTTAGCGGCAGTACTTAAGGATAAATTATCTTTTTCCTGATAACTGTATTCTCTGATGGAGTCGTTGTGGTTTACAATCATTTGAAAAGAAGGATATTTGCTCCCAGAAGAATATCGCAACATGGCAAGGTCACCGGCTCCTCCCTCGTTTCCACAAGCAAAAACTGGGCGCTGGCCAATATGCAGTTGTATAGCAATTGGTTTTCCTGTTTTATCATTTAAAAGATCTAAGGCAGGTTCTCGCTTGATGGTATTAGTCGCATCATCAAATTTGTATTTAAAAGACGTTCCAACAACTTGTTCTTTTGGAATACCATAAAAATCAGCAGAAATTGCCCTAACCAATTCGATTGTTCCTCCGGTTACAATGAAAGTTTTGAAACCATTTGCACGCAAATAATCCAAAAGCTCCAATTGTGGCTGATACCTAATTTGTTTTAAAGGAACATTTTTACCGGGATATTGTGCAGCTGTAAAAAATTCTTTGGCCGAGTTTTCAAATTCATCTTCGGTCATGCCAGTATGTGTTGCAGCTACCAATTCGATTAATGTTTTTTCGCCTCCTTTTTCAAAAAAAGTTTTGTCTTTTTCGATAACGGCTTTAAAAGGCTGTTTTTGCGCCAAAGCCGGGTTGGCTTCTACCATTTTTTTTACCCGATAAAAAGCAAATAATTCCTGAACATACGGTTTTTCTGCCCATAGCGTTCCGTCATTATCAAAAGTGGCAATCCTGCTTTCTTTTGGAATAAAATCTGGACTTCCTTCTTTAGTGACTTTTTCAACATAAGCGATGATACTACTTTTGATTGTTCCGTCATTCCAGCTTGGCAGCGGATCACTGCTTGTTGCAACCGTTGCACTACTATCATTAGGATTAGTAGTAGAAACAGTATCCGTCTTTTTGCAGGAAACAAGCAATAATAAAAAGAGTGGCACTATATATATCTTCTTATACATGGCATTGATTTTTAAGCTTTATATTTTATTTTTTCTTTTTGTTTGCATTTGCATCATCACCTTCTTTATCGCGGGGCATTATGTTTTTCTCAATAAATGCCTTCGCTTTAATTTGCATCAATTTCTGATCAAGAATAGTTGTTGGGTTAAAACTTGGCGGTATTGAGCGTGGTGGGTATTTATCAAATGTTTCAGCAAAGACAAAAACCTGCTCCATAACACCATACATTGCAGGAACATGATTAAGGTTCCAATCCCAGTAAGTATTAGATGTAATATCGGCTCTTTCAAAAGGATCCTGCATGATATTAAATATTTTTTGTAAACGAAGTTTAACAAACGGTTCTGCCCACACTTGCATTGTTCCTGGCGCACGCTGTTCGGCAAAAACATATTTATAATCACCTTGTCGTAATGCTACTAGTAATCCATCATCATCAGAATAGAAGAATTTATCCCTTACACTTTTTCCTGTTCCCCGAAGCAAAGCCGATTGATCAAATCCATCTAAATGAACATTGTAACTTTTTCCATTAGCAGAATAACCTGATAATAATTTTTTTGTTAGCTCTGGTTCTCCTGCAATTGAAGCCAATGTTGGCATCCAGTCATTATGGCTCATTAATTCGTTTGTAATTTGATTTGGCTTGATTACTCCTGGCCAACGTACCATACACGGAACACGGAAAGCACCTTCCCAGTTTGTATTCTTCTCAGATCTAAAAGGAGTCATTGCTCCGTCAGGCCACGTATTCATGTGTGGTCCATTATCTGTAGAATAAACCACAATGGTATTATCTGCGATACCCAAATCATCTAATGCTTTTAAAAGATCTCCAACAGTCAAATCATGCTCAATCATACCATCAATATATTCACTGTCTCCATGTGTATATTTACCTCTGTGCTCTGGTCTTACGTGGGTGCGCAAGTGCATACGTGTACCATTCCACCAACAGAAAAATGGTTTTCCTGCGGCGTGCTGTCTTTTAATAAAATCTATAGCGGCTGCAGACGTTTCGTCATCTATAGTCTCCATTCTTTTTTTAGTAAGAGGCCCCGTATCTTCGATTCTTTGTTTTCCAACTTTTCCAAAACGTGGATCTGTTATAGTTCCATCGTCAGCATTCGTTGCCGTACATTTCAAAACTCCTCTTGGTCCGAATTTTTTTACGTAAGAAGGATCCTTAGGGTAATCTGGCAATTCTGGTTCTTCTTCTGCATTTAAATGATACAGATTTCCAAAAAATTCATCAAATCCATTTACAGTTGGTAAACTTTCGTTACGGTCTCCAACGTGATTTTTACCAAATTGGCCAGTAACATATCCGAGACTTTTCATAACACCACCAATAGTAGGGTCTAATTGGCTCATGCCCATAGGCGCGCCAGGAAAACCAACTTTTGTTAATCCGCTTCGAATACCGTGCTGACCGGTTAAAAATGCTGCACGTCCTGCAGTACAGCTTTGTTCTCCATAGTATTGTAAAAATCGTAACCCTTCATTTCCAATACGATCAATATGGGGTGTCATATATCCCATTAATCCATCGCTATAGGCGCTAACGTTGGTTGTACCAATATCATCTCCCCATATAATGAGAATGTTAGGTTTTTTATTGTTTTGAGCTTTCACCTGAACAATTGTGAAGCATACTAATGCAAAAAGCATTATGGCATTTCTAATTTTACTTTGTTTCATGGCAGTAAGATTTATTAATAATTCATTTTTATAATGGTTTATGTAAAATCGAATTATGTTTTTCTTCCTAAAATCTGGCAGAAAATAATCTGTATTAAAAACAATATGATAGATTTTTAGATGTCAACAACAAAGGATTTTTTGGCAACAACTATTTTTAACTTTTTATTAAGTGTCTCAAAATTAAATAATAAAAGTGCGAAGTATCTTATTTTTAAGACTGTACATTGTTGCAAATTATAACTTGCAACATGAAAAGGTTTATTTGATACAAGATGCTGTATTTTATGATTTCAAAAAAGTCTTTTGAGTTTTGTAAAGCGAAAAATGAAAAAACTTAAACAAAAACCTTTTAAAGTATTATAAAGCAAAAAGCCACCCGATACCGGATGGCTTTTTAGATATTGCGGATCTTTTTACAGATACTATTCTATTTCAGAAACTCTCATGGTGTTAACCATTCCTTTGTCTTTAATTGGCATTGCTGCAAGGTTGATTAAGTAATCTCCTTTTTGTGCATATCCTTTTTCTACAGCAATTTTATTTACATCTGTTACTGTATCATCAGTACTGCTTTCATTATCATAGTAAAATGATTTTACTCCCCATAACAAATTCAGTTGTGTTAAAATTCTTCTGTTTGAAGTAAATACTAAAATATGCCCCGAAGATGGTCTCCAAGCCGAAATTTGAAAAGCTGTATAACCACTATTTGTTAGTGTACAGATTGCTTTTGCTTTAATTTCATTTGCCAGTAAAGCGGCCTGATGACAAATTGTTTTTGTAATAAAACGTTTTGTTTTAATCTGTGGTGTATTTTGTGGAACCTGGATTAGCGGAGAATCTTCAACAGCTTCACAAATTTGTGTCATTTTCTGGATTACTTGTACCGGATAATTTCCTGTAGCGGTTTCTCCAGACAACATTACAGCATCTGCACCATCCATTACTGAGTTTGCAACGTCATTTACTTCTGCTCTTGTCGGAGTTAAACTTGTAATCATTGTTTCCATCATTTGTGTTGCAACGATAACAGGAATTCTGGCAGTTTTTGCTCTGCGGATCAAGTCTTTTTGAACCAATGGAACTTCGTGCGCAGGAAGTTCAACTCCCAAATCTCCACGTGCTACCATTAAACCATCGCAATATGCTACAATTTTATCCATGTTCACAAGTGCTTCCGGCATTTCAATTTTAGCAATAATTGGAATTTTATATTCTGAATGCTTAGCAATTAGTTCTTGCAAGTCTTGTAAATCGCGAGGTGTTTTTACAAAAGAAAGTGCGATCCAGTCTACTTTTTGCTCGATTGCAAAAATAGCATCGGCGATATCTTTTTCAGTTAAAGCTGGTAAAGAAATTTTAGTGTTTGGTAAATTAACGCCTTTTTTAGATTTTAATTCTCCTCCCTGAATTACTACTGCAGTGACTTCTGTTTTTTTATCCGTTGTAAGGATTTCAAAAATCAATTTACCGTCATCTAGCAAAATACGCTCACCCGGATTCACATCATTTGGAAAGTTTTGATATTTCATGAACACTTTTTGAGCTGTTCCGATAACATCTTCAGCAGTTGTAAAAGTGATAACATCACCATCGTTTACGACTGTACCTTCTTCCATTACACCAACTCTTAATTTTGGTCCCTGCAAATCTCCAAGGATTGCTGTAGTGTAACCAAACTCATCGTTTAATCCTCTGATGATATTGATTTTTTCTTTTACTCCTTCGTAATCAGCATGCGAAAAATTGATTCTAAACACATTCACACCTGCATCGATCATATCTTTGATAATCTCTCTCGTACCACATGCAGGTCCAAGTGTGGCTACAATTTTAGTTTTTTTGTTTGTAAGCATTTTTTTTAAAAAATTAGATTGTTTTTTGATTTTATTTTGTTTGTATCAACAACATATATAGCAGCGATACTTTCTATTGCATTTAGTTGTTGTTGGATTTCTGAAAAATCAATAGCCTCATCGCTATTATCGATTTTTAGGAAATAATCTACTTTTTTGAATTCAGGAAGTAAATGAATTGTTGTAGAAACCTCACTTGTTTCATTAGAAAACAAATTCTGAAAATCATTTTTACTCACTGAAATGATTTCATTTTTATTCTGAATCAGATTCCACGAAACGGCTTTTTCAGAATCATAATAATAAAATCTCGAAAAATTTGCTTCACCTTCCTTAGTCTGAGCGTGGATCTCGTTCTTGCTCTTACTGAGGTTTATTGGAAGTTTTTTATTGATAAAATAGGCTAGCCGATAATCTTCTAATGAAGTATGGATTGCCATTAAATAATAATCAATTTCGTCAAATTCATCTAAATCCAATCTATGAATAGCCATATCATGAAAAATCAAGTTGTAAATATACTATTTCTAGCGGAGCATCAATAGTTAAGATTAGCATGTTTTTGTTAATTTATAAACGAAAACGTTGTAGCTTTAACAAAGCTATGCTATTTATGTAGTTATTTCTTATCTATTTTTTCCTGAAATGCAAAATAAGCTCTTTGTGATGCTTTTTCTTCTGCTTTCTTTTTTGAAGTTGCTCTAGCTCTTGCAATTACTTTATCGTCAATACTTAATTTTACTCCAAACAAACGCTGTCCGTCAATTCCGTTATCTTCAAAAATGTCATAATGAAAGATTCTCTTTTCTTTTTGGCACCATTCGATAACAAGACTTTTATAACTAATTACTTTTCCCTCAAGCCGGGCGATATCTACATAAGGAATAATGACTCTTTTTTGAATAAACTTTTCACAAAAAGCATATCCTTTATCCAGATAAATTGCTCCAATAAGGGATTCAAAAATATTACCATGAATATTTTCCCCAAAATGCTGAATTGGTACTTTGCTTTCTACAAAACGTACTAAATTTAGGTCTTTTCCCAATTCATTCAAATGCTCGCGGCTTACAATTTTGGAACGCATCTTAGTCAGATAGCCTTCATCTCCGTTTGGTGCTTTGTTAAACAAATGCGCTGCAATTACTGCACTTAGCATTGCGTCACCCAAAAACTCCAACCGTTCATAATTAATAGGATTTCCTGATTCATCCAGTTTATTGGAAGACCTGTGTGTAAACGCTTTCTTATAAAAGTCAATTGAAGCAGGCTGAAAACCAAGTATTTTCTGAATAGTGTCAAAAAAAATCCCGTCTTCTTGAGAACGGGATTTCGTAAATATTTTTTTGATAATATTCATAGACAAAATTAGTCAACTAATTTTTTAAACAATACACAAGCATTATGTCCGCCAAAACCAAAAGTGTTGCTCATGGCTACATTTACTTCTCTTTTTTGAGGCTTGTTTAATGTAAGGTTTAATGCTGGATCAATGTTTTCGTCAACAACTGTATGATTAATTGTTGGAGGAACAAGACTGTGTTGCATTGCCAGGATAGAAGCAATAGCTTCAATAGCTCCGGCAGCACCAAGTAAATGCCCTGTCATTGATTTTGTAGAGTTGATATTGATGTTTTTTGCATGTTCACCAAAAACAGCACTGATTGCTTTTAATTCGGCTACATCTCCTAGTGGAGTAGAAGTTCCGTGAGTGTTGATATGATCAACATCTTCAGGGTTCATTCCGGCATCTCTCAAGGTATTTTTCATTACTGCAATAACTCCAATTCCTTCCGGATGTGGTGCAGTTAAGTGATAAGCATCAGATGACATTCCGCCTCCGCCAATTTCGCAATAAATTTTTGCTCCACGTGCTTTTGCATGTTCGTAGTCTTCAAGAACTAAAGCTCCTGCTCCTTCCCCTAATACAAAACCATCTCTGGTTGCATCAAATGGTCTTGAAGCCGTTTCCGGGCTTTCATTTCTTGTCGATAAAGCATGCATAGAACTAAAACCTCCCATACCTGCAATTGTAACTGCAGCTTCAGATCCTCCTGAAATGATTACATCACACATTCCTAAACGAATGTAGTTGAAAGCATCAATTAATGCATTTGCAGAAGATGCACATGCAGAAACTGTTGTATAGTTTGGTCCCATATAACCGTTACGCATAGAGATATGTGCCGGAGCAATATCTGCAATCATTTTAGGTATAAAGAAAGGATTGAATTTTGGTGTTCCGTCCCCTTTTGCATAATAAATTACCTCTTCCTGAAAAGTTTCCAAACCTCCAATTCCTGCTCCCCAGATAACACCTACTCTTTGTTTGTCGATATTATCATCAGTAAGTCCAGCATCTTTAATAGCTTCATCACTGGCAGCAACAGCATATTGAGCGAATTTATCTAATCTTCGGGACTCCTTACGATCCATGTAATCTTCAATGTTGAAGTTTTTTACTTCGCAGGCAAATTTCGTTTTATGCTTCTCTGTATCATAGTACGTGATTGGAGCGGCTCCGCTTACCCCATTCACAAGTGCCTCCCAATAATCCTGGATATTATTCCCGATAGGAGTAAGTGCACCTAATCCTGTTACAACAACTCGCTTTAACGTCATAAATATGTATTTTGTACTTTAAACAAATAAAACCCACGCTTTCTTAACAGTAATGTTACTTAAGAGCCATGGGCATTACAATATAAATATATCTTTTTGATTGAAAATCAATCGAAATTTAAATTTTAAAAAAATAATAACACCCGATCCTTAGAAATTACAAAAATTAAAAGTCAAATTCCAGTTGGAATTTGGGATTTCAAAAATTGGTATTTTTAGAAACCGGGTGCGGTATTATTATTTTTTAGCTTCCTCGATATAAGAAATAGCTTGACCAACAGTAGCAATGTTTTCTGCTTGATCGTCTGGAATTTGAATATCAAATTCTTTTTCGAATTCCATAATAAGCTCAACAGTGTCTAATGAGTCAGCTCCCAAATCATTAGTGAAGCTTGCTTCTGTTACAACCTCGTTTTCGTCAACACCTAATTTGTCTACGATAATCGCTTTTACTCTTGATGCAATGTCTGACATAATCTTTAATTTTAGAATTTAATTTGTTGGCAAAAATAAAAAACTTTATTTTAAAACAACTATTTAGTTTATAAATGTGACACTAATTTATAAAATTAATTTCAAGAAAGCCCTTTTAATACTATTTATTTTCGATTTTTATTCCGTTTTTTGCATTCTCAAAACAGACTCTATTATGAAAAAAATTGTTGTTTTTGCCTCAGGATCAGGAACTAATGCAGAAAACATTATAAAATATTTTGCACAGACTAAAATCGCCAGTGTGGTTTCGGTTTTTACAAATAATGCTTCGGCAAAAGTGATCGAAAGAGCAAAAAATCATCAAATTCCAGTCGAAATCTTTGCAAAAAACGAACTTTTAGAAAGAAACGTATTACAGAAAATAGAAAAAATCGACCCGGATTTGATTGTTCTGGCAGGTTTTTTATTGAAATTTCCAGACAACATAATTGAAAAATATCCAAATAAAATTATCAATATTCATCCTGCACTTTTACCTAATTATGGAGGGAAAGGGATGTATGGAATGCACGTACATAGAGCTATAGTAAATAATAAGGAAAAAGAAACCGGGATTTCTATACATTATGTAAATGAACATTATGATGAAGGCGGTATTATTTTTCAGGCCAATGTGGCACTAACAGATGAAGATACTCCGGAAACAGTAGCCGAAAAAATTCACGAACTTGAACAAAAACATTTTCCTGAGATTATTCATAAAATACTGGAAGATTCAAATTCAAAAATCTAATTTCAAATTCCGATCTAAAATCCTACAAATTTAAAATCTGCAATCAAAATAAATGACTCACGAAGTACATATATATACAGACGGCGCTGCAAAAGGGAATCCGGGAAATGGTGGCTATGGCGTTGTTATGGAACTGGTAGGAACACCTTATAAAAAAGAATATTACGAAGGATTCCGTTTGACAACTAATAACAGAATGGAACTATTGGCGGTAATTGTGGGTCTTGAAAAATTAAAGAAACCAAACATGAAGGTTTTGGTTATTTCAGATTCAAAATATGTGGTCGATTCTGTTTTGAAAAGCTGGGTTCTGGGTTGGGAAAAAAAGAAATTTGTTGGAAGAAAAAACCCTGATTTATGGAAACGCTTTTTAATTGCCTATCGCAAACATACAGTCGATTTTAAATGGATTAAAGGCCACAATAATCACCCACAAAATGAGCGTTGCGATCAACTGGCTGTTATGGCCTCTATGCAGCCCAATCTTTCTGTTGATGTTTATTATGAAACTGTGGGGTCTAAAATGGAATAAAAAAACGCATCAAAAATATTTGATGCGTTTTTCGTTCTAACTTAAAAAAATCTATTCTTCTTTGTCTAAATCTTTTGCCGTTTTAAATCCGGTCAAAAGTCCAATACCTGCCATTATGAAAATAATTGAAGGATAAACAGCGCCATCATTCAATGCAGTATAAGTTGTTATTAATAAAGCTACAAAAATACCAACTCCGCTTCCTATTAATAAGAAAGCCAGATTTACTACAAAGATTTTCCAGGCCGGAACTCCTTTTCCTTCTCCTTTTAAAAATATACTGGCATCAACACCTTTTTCTATAAGCGCTAAACGCTCTCTGTTGCGTGTTGAATAAATAAGATAGACAATCCCGAAGATCATCGCAAAAAGGCTAAGTGGTACTAATACTTGTGGTCCCATAATTTTTATGTTTTTTAATTGATTGATACCTCATATGACGATACCTTTTAAATTGAGGTTACAGCTTTTTTAAAATAAATTCAATTTTTAAAACTCCAAATTCCAAAAACGACTCATTATCAATTAATTTTGAGATTTAAAATGCGTTATTGGAAGCAACAAACTTTGACAAAGATTGTAGAATTCCTTTTTATAAAAATTGAAAATAGATTTTTTTCCAAATCATTGTAACCTAAATAAAGAAACCGTCGTCCTATATAAATATGAGTGCAATAAGTGATCAACATTATATCGATAAAATTCTACGAGGCGACACCAATGCGTTTACTGCTCTTGTGGATCGTTATAAGGATATGATTTTTTCGTTGTCACTAAAAATGCTCAAAAACAGAGAAGAAGCAGAAGAGGTTGCACAAGACACATTTATTAAAATTTTTAATTCTCTAAGCAAGTTCAAAGGTGATTCTAAATTCTCTACCTGGATTTATAAGATCGCTTATAATACGTGTTTAGATCGTTTAAAGAAAAACAAAAAAGAAGACCTTAATATATCAATAGACGAATTTTCGGCACATCTAATTAAAACAATGGACAATGCTTTGAGTGCTTTAGAAGATAAAGAACGAAAGCAGACGATTCAGAATTGTTTGAATTTGTTGCCGGGTGACGAAAATTTCCTGCTAACTTTATTTTATTTTGAAGAGCAAAGTTTAGAAGAGATTGGAAAAATCATGAGTATCAATGCTAATAATGTGAAAGTAAAATTATTTAGGAGCCGACAAAAATTAGCCGTAATTTTGAAAAAGCAATTAGAACCAGAAATAGTAGCGTATTATGAAAGAGAGCGATAAAAATATAGAAAATCTGATTGACAAAATGATGAGCGATGACACCTTAGAATCGCCATCTATTGATTTTACTTCAAAAATAATGACTCAGGTTTTGGTGGCCGAAAAAAATAAAGTTAAAATCTATAAACCTTTAATTTCTAAAACAATTTGGGTAATTATTGGTTTTAGTTTACTTGCTTTGACCGTTTATGCCTCCCTTTTCTCTGGAACTGAATATAATTTAGGAATTGATAAATCATATACAGAAAGATTTTCTACTCTATTTTCTGGAATTCATTTGTCAAAAAATATTTTGTACGCTATTTTAATTGTGCCTTTTATGATTTTAATTCAGATTGGTTTGCTGAAGAATTATTTTGATAAGAAGTATGAGTTGTAGGTTATTTGAATGAATCTTCTCTTTTTGTGATATAAGCAACTCCTAAATAACAATCAGAACTTAAATCATAACCATTCACAAACAAAATATAAGCTATAGTTGAATATTCGCCATCTTTTATAATTGCACGGTTTAGAATTATTCTTTTTGAAAGTAATTTTTTGGAATATTTTTTCAAAAAACTACTAAAACCTAAATCAGCATATTCTTTTTCTGTATTTGAGTTTAGTTTAAAACTTTCTAAATATGTTGGCTTTTTCAGCAATCTCTTATCTAAAACAAAATCCTGGTTTAAAACAGTATCTAAAAAATCTTCATATGAATCAAATTTTTTAGAATAATATTCCTTATAAAAGAAGAATAATTCCGCACCACTACTTAAAAGAATTTCGTTATCATTTGTCCTAATATATATATCTAAAAATGTAACTGAGGGTGGCGGTAATTTTATTGCTCCATCCTCCTGAATTTCTCCACGACCAGCCAAAACATTAATCATTTCTTTTGAAAAATTAGGTTTTTTCTTTACACAAGATATTAAAAAACAAAGCAATACTAATAAGGATAAAATTTTCTTCATGAATGAAATTTGAGATTTAAACAAATCTAACTAAAATCTTCACTGCTTTTTCCAAAAATAAATCTTGTTTTTTAATTCCTAAAAACATATTTTAATCCTTCAAAAGAATCTAATATAATTCCTTCATTTACAATAGTTTTAGCCCCGCAAACGATATTGTTTTTTTATGAAAATTTTGCGAACCTAAACCGTTGCAATATTGTAACTTATGAAGTATCTTTGCACCCTAATTCGAAATTCATAAAATGAATAAATTATTGATTGTTGGAACGGTTGCTTTCGACGCGATTGAAACTCCTTTCGGAAAAACAGATAAAATATTAGGTGGTGCTGCGACGTACATTGGTTTATCGGCATCATTTTTTAACTTGCAATCGGCCATCGTTTCTGTAGTTGGCGACGATTTTCCACAAGAACATTTAGATCTTTTAACTTCAAGAAATATTGATATCTCTGGTATCGAAATTGTAAAAGGCGGAAAAACCTTTTTCTGGAGCGGCTTATATCACAATGATTTAAATTCAAGAGATACCTTAGTTACTGAACTAAACGTTTTGGCAGATTTTCAGCCAAAAGTTCCTCAAAATTATAAAGATGCTGATGTTGTAATGCTAGGAAACTTACATCCTTTAGTACAAAGCAGTGTTCTTGATCAAATGGAGAAAAAGCCAAAATTAGTAGTTTTAGACACTATGAACTTTTGGATGGACTGCGCTCTTCCGGAATTATTAGATGTTATTAAACGTGTAGATGTTATTACAATTAATGACGAAGAAGCGAGACAACTTTCAGGAGAATATTCATTAGTAAAAGCAGCCAACAAAATCCAGGAAATGGGACCAAAATATGTGGTGATCAAAAAAGGAGAACATGGCGCACTTTTATTCCACAATAGAGAAGTATTTTTTGCACCGGCTTTACCGCTCGAAGATGTTTTTGATCCAACAGGAGCCGGAGACACTTTTGCAGGTGGTTTTTCAGGGTTTATTGCACAAAGCGAAAACATTTCGTTTGGCAATATGAAAAATGCGATTATTTACGGTTCAAATTTGGCTTCATTCTGTGTAGAGAAATTTGGAACTGAAAGGATGGAAACATTAAGTAAAGCAGAAGTAGCGATTCGATTACAGCAATTTAAGTCGTTAACTCAGTTTGACATAGAAATATAATGCCCGAAAGCCTCGATAACACGGGGCTTTTTTATTACGTTAATACACACAACTTACAACAACACAAAATACAAAAAAATGAGCGACGCGTTAAAACACGAATGTGGTATAGCCTTAGTTAGACTTCTTAAACCGCTTGAATATTACAAAGAAAAATACGGAAGTGCTTTTTACGGGATACAAAAAATGTATCTGATGATGGAAAAACAGCACAACCGTGGTCAGGATGGGGCGGGTTTTGCCAGCATCAAACTTGATGTAGAACCTGGACAACGCTACATTAGCAGAGTTCGATCAAATCATTCACAGCCTATTCAGGATGTTTTTGCCCAAATCAATGATCGTATTAACGAAGAATTGAGTGCTCATCCGGAATATGGAGATGATGTTGCCTCTCAAAAAGCAAACATTCCTTATATAGGAGAATTATTTTTAGGTCACGTTCGTTACGGAACTTTCGGAAAAAACAGTATCGAAAGCGTTCACCCATTTTTACGTCAGAGTAACTGGATGCACCGTAACCTTATTTTGGCTGGTAACTTTAATATGACAAATGTTAAAGAGCTTTTTGAAAATTTGGTTGAACTTGGTCAACACCCAAAAGAAATGGCTGACACTGTTACCGTAATGGAAAAAATTGGTCATTTCTTAGATAAGGAAGTAATGCAATTGTATCAGGACTGTAAAGCAGAGGGATATTCTAAAAGAGAAGCTTCTCCAGTAATTGCAGAACGCCTGGATATTGCAAAAATATTGACTCGTTCGGCAAAAAATCTTGACGGAGGTTATGCTATGGCTGGTTTATTAGGTCACGGAGATGCTTTCGTTTTTAGGGATCCTGCAGGAATTCGTCCGGCATATTTTTATCAGGATGATGAAGTTGTGGTTGTCGCTTCTGAGCGTCCTGTTATTCAAACTGTATTTAATGTTGCTTTTGAAAAAGTTCAGGAAATCGAACCGGGAAATGCGTTGATCATTAAGAAAAACGGAAAAGTTTCGATGGAACAGATTCTGGAACCAACAGTGAAAAAAGCATGTTCTTTTGAAAGAATTTATTTTTCCAGAGGAAGTGACGCCGAAATTTATCAGGAGCGTAAAAATTTAGGAAAACTTATTTTGCCAGCAGTTCTAAAATCTATTGACAGCGACACAGATAATACTGTTTTCTCTTATATCCCAAACACAGCAGAAACTTCCTTCTACGGTTTGGTTGAAGCTGCACAGGATTTCTTAAATCAGAGAAAAAACAATTATATCTTAGAAAACAGAAATACTCTTACTACAGAAACATTACAGGAATTATTGGCTGTAAAAATCCGTACAGAGAAAGTTGCTATTAAAGATGCTAAACTAAGAACCTTTATTACAGAAGACAGCAGCCGTGACGATTTGGTCGCTCACGTTTACGATGTTACCTACGGAGTAATTAAGCCAACAGATAATCTGGTAATTATAGATGACAGTATTGTTCGTGGTACGACCTTAAAGATGAGCATCATCAAAATGATGGATCGTTTAAAACCAAAACGTATTGTAATTGTTTCTTCTGCTCCACAAATTCGTTACCCGGATTGTTACGGGATTGATATGGCTAAGCTAGAAGGCCTTGTAGCTTTTAGAGCAGCTTTAGCTTTATTAAAAGAAAGAAACCTATACCATATAGTAGACGAAGTTTATGCTAAATGTAAAGCTCAGGAAAACTTTGCAGATACCGATGTTGTAAACTACGTAACGGCTATTTATGATCAGTTTACTCCTGAAGAAATTTCAGATAAAATTGCTGAAATGCTAAGTTCACCGGAAATTAATGCTGAAGTTAAAATCATCTTCCAAAGAGTAGAAGATTTACACATTGCCTGCCCTAAAAATCTGGGAGACTGGTATTTCACCGGAGATTATCCTACACCTGGTGGAAATCGTGTGGTAAACAGAGCATTTATGAATTTTTATGAAGGTAAAGATGCGAGAGCGTATTAGAAAAATATTAACAAAAGGTTAAATTGTGCATTTCATCGGTTTTTTTTGCCGTTTATCTTAAATGTTTGGGGAAAACGAAATGCTATAATACTTTTGGGAAACCATAACATTAGTAGGTTAAGTTTATGGTAGATTTGGGGCAAAAAGGGTGGAAGAAATTCCACCTTTTTTATTGGAATAAAGTGACCTAAAATCGGTTCAAAGTAAGAAATTACGTATTTCGTCGAATATATTTGCACTTAATCTAAAATATTTGCTATTACAATATAGCTATTCTATATTTACTATACCATAACATTAGTAGGTTAAGTATATGGTAGATTTGGGGCAAAAAAGGTGGAAGAAATTCCGCCTTTTTTATTTTTATTTTAAGAAGACAGAAAATAGAGTAAAGAATATAGAACTTAGTTTAAAAAATGTAACAACAAAAAAAAGACGGACAGCTATTAATTAAGCCATCCGTCTTTTTCTATTCTCTTTATTCTATCTCTTTTAATAGAGACTATTTTTCTAATGCAAATCTTCTTGTAACTTCAGTCCAGTTAATTACATTGAAGAAAGCCTCTATATAATCTGGTCTTCTGTTTTGGTAGTTTAAGTAGTAAGCATGTTCCCAAACATCCATACCTAAAATTGGAGTTCCGCCACACCCAACTTCCGGCATCAATGGATTATCCTGGTTTGGAGTTCCGCAAACATCCAGTTTTCCACCTTTATGCACGCATAACCAAGCCCATCCTGAACCAAATTGAGTTGCTCCGGCTTTAGCAAATTTTGCTTTAAACTCTTCAAAGCTTCCAAAAGAAGATTCGATAGCAGCTAATAAATCACCTGTTGGTAATCCGCCACCGTTTGGAGCCATTACAGGCCAGAATAAATTGTGGTTGTAGAAACCTCCACCATTGTTACGAACTGCTGCGTTTGATTTATCTAAGTTTATTAAGATGTTTTCGATTGTTTTTCCTTCTAAATCTGTTCCTGCAATCGCTGCATTTAGATTTGTTGTATATGCATTATGATGTTTAGAATGGTGAATTTCCATTGTACGTGCATCAATATGTGGTTCTAATGCATCATATGCATATGGTAATTGTGGTAATTCGAAAGCCATGATATATAATTTTTATGGTTTATAATAATTTATTTCAAATTTAAACATTTAACTTTGGAATAGAAAATACTATTTCGTTATAATTCAATTTAATTAATCGATAAATTGATTTTTTAAGATCTAAATACTTGTAAATCTTTATTTTCCATTAAAAGAAGTCATCGTATTTTCTAATCCGGCAGTTCCAAAAGATTTAATGATTTCTGAGGAGATCTCTAATCTTTCCGTTAGTTTGGCATTTTCTTCATCGTTCCATTCTCCCAAAACATAATCGACCTGCTGTCCTTTTTTAAACTGGTCACTGATTCCAAATCTGAAGCGGGTATAGTTCTGTGTATTTAGAACCAGATTAATATTTTTTAGCCCGTTATGACCTCCGTCACTCCCTTTCGGCTTAATACGAATGGTGCCAAATGACAGATTTAAATCGTCTGTAATCACTAAAATATTTTCTAATGGAATATTCTCCTTGTCCATCCAGTATTTTACTGCTTTTCCACTTAGATTCATGTAAGTGTTTGGTTTTAAAAGAAAAAAAGTTCTTCCTTTAAATTTGTATTCTGCCAAAGCACCCAATTTTACAGTTTCAAAAGAAAGGCTTTCTTTTTTGGCAAAAAAATCTAAAACCTTAAAGCCTATATTATGTCTTGTGTTTACGTATTCAGCACCAATGTTGCCTAATCCTACAATTAAATATTTTTTCATATAATCTGTGTTCTCTTCTTTTTGTGTTGATGAAAACAGTTTTGTTATCCATTTTATCATGTGGCAAAAATAAACTTAATTAGGGAATGTGGCAATTGGTTGAATTAGATAATTATTTTTTACGACGAAGATTGTTAGAATAGCACACAAGTGACACGGATTAAACGGGTTTACACAGATTTTTTGTTCTCTTTTTTCTCAGACTGAGCGAAGTCGAAGTCTCGCACGAAGCTCGACAATCTAAATCCAATACTTTGCGAAGGCTTCGACTTCGCTCAGCCTGACAGCATGTAGATTTTATTCTGAAAAACTTAGCAACTCAGAACCTCAAAAAAAAAGCACCAATCTTTCGATTGGTGCTTTTTGTATTGATTTGAAAAAAATTATTTTTTCTTTCCTTTTGCAGGAGCTTTTGCAGCTTTTGCAGCTTCCTGAGCAGCTTTCATAGCAGCACGAGAAATTCTTACCTGAGCAACAACTGTGTTGTCCGGGTGCATAATTTTGTATTCTGGAGAACCAACTTTAGTAACGTATAATTTGTTACCCATTTCAAGTGGAGTAATGTCAGCTTCAACAAAATCAGGAAGATCTTTAGGTAAAGCTTTTACTTTTAATTTACGAGTGTTCAAACGTAAAACACCACCTGCAAGAACACCTTTAGATGTACCAACAATTTTCACAGGAACTTCCATAGTGATTTCTTTGTCATCAAATAATTGAAAGAAGTCAATGTGTAAAATTTTATCAGATACCGGGTGAACCTGAATGTCTTGCAAAATTGCATTGAATGATTTTCCTTTTCCAAGTTCGATCACAACTGTGTGAGCGTTTGGAGTGTAAACCAAGTTTTTGAATGCCGCAGCGTCCGCTGAGAAATGTACTGCCTGATTTCCTCCGTATAACACGCAAGGAACCGCTCCAGCATTACGTAAGGCCTTAGTTGCTACTTTGCCCACGCTTTCTCTTTCTGATCCTTTAATTGTAATCGATTTCATTGTAAAAAAATATAGTTATTAAATAATATTCTAATCTTTATTGTAGTATCATTGCCTCGTTCGCCGCAATGACTACATAATAAATTTTCCACTAATGGAATTGTTGTGGTGCACCATGTGCATAACTTCGGCAAAAAGAGGTGCACAACTCACTACTCTGATTTTCTTTGACTCTTTCTTTAACGGAATTGAATCTGTAACGATTAATTCTGTTAATTTAGAATTTTCAATTTTCTCATACGCACTACCAGATAATATAGCATGTGTACAAATTGCTCTTACGCTTAGTGCTCCTTTTTCGATCATTAGGTCTGCCGCTTTGGCTAATGTTCCTCCTGTATCGATCATGTCGTCTACTAATATTACGTTACGGCCTTTTACTTCACCAATTAGTTCCATAGTGTCGATAACGTTGGCTGCTTTTCTTTGTTTGTAACAGATTACTACATCTGATTCTAAAAACTTAGAGTAAGCATATGCTCTTTTTGAACCTCCCATATCCGGAGATGCAATAGTTAAATTTTCTAATCCTAAACTTTCTACGTATGGTAAAAAGATAGTAGATGCAAATAAATGATCTACTGGTTTTTCGAAAAACCCCTGGATCTGATCTGCGTGCAAATCCATTGTCATTACTCTTGTTGCTCCTGCAGCATCTAATAAATTAGCTACTAATTTTGCTCCAATCGGAACTCTTGGTTTGTCTTTTCTATCCTGTCTTGCCCAACCAAAATAAGGCATAACAGCTGTAATATGTCTTGCTGATGCACGTTTTGCTGCATCAATCATTAATAACAATTCCATCAAATTATCGGCAGTTGGAAATGTTGAGCACACAATAAAAACGCGTAATCCTCTGATTGATTCTTCGTAAGATGGCTGAAATTCTCCATCACTATACGTTGACATCGTTACTTTTCCCAACGGAATCCCGTATTGTTCTGCAATTTTTTCTGCAAGATAAACACTTTGTGAACAAGCAAAAATTTTAGCTTCTGGTTCTAGGTGCGACATTATAATTTGTTGTTTTGTAGTTAGTTGTGTGTGCGTCGTTTTAACGAGGTGCAAATTTAGAAAATTTATTGGACACTGAAAGGAAAAATTTAAGTATTTTTAGTAGAACATTTAATTTAATTTTTTACATTTGCACCGTGTTAAAGGAATAAGCACAGTTATGACCTCATAATTGCTTATTCTATTGCGTTAAAATGACTGATTTATTAGTTGTTTTTTCGTCTGCTAAGCCCGGATGGCGGAATTGGTAGACGCGCTGGTCTCAAACACCTGTGGGAAACCGTGCCGGTTCGACTCCGGCTCCGGGTACAAAAACCTCTTCTTAACGGAAGAGGTTTTTTTTTGTTTTTAGGAAGAATCTCATGCTACAATAACGGAAATCAAAAGACTTCGTTATAGACATTGCCAACGATTTCAACCGTTGGGGCGCAATATATTCAAACCGTATCCCACGGTTGAAACCGCGGGCTATATTTTTAAAATATAATATTCATTTAAATTGCTTCACAACTCACCTCATGCAAAACAGGAAAATTACAAGAGTTAGCAATAAAACACAATTTATTTGCTTTTGTATGAAGTTCAATTGCTAATTCAATTTTATCTGGATTCGAAATTTTTACTTTTGGAAATAATCTAACCTCAACAAAACGCCCGCTTCCATCTGCAGAAACTTCAAGCGTTGCTTCAGCATTATCTGAATATTCTAAAACTTCTATTCCGTTTTGAGAACATACATATAAATAAGACATCATGTGACAGGAAACCAAACTACTCAATAATAAATCTTCCGGATTGTATAATTCAGGATCGCCTTTGAATGCTTTGGCTGCTGAAATATTTAAAACAGGTTTTCCTTCAATTTTAATTTGATGGTTTTTGCTATAAAATCTTTTTGTTAAATCTTTCTGGATTTGGTTTGAAGTCCAATTTAGCCCTGCTTTAAATAAATGTTTCATTTTGCTTTATTTTTACTTTTGCTAAATTAAGATTTATAAGCTGAATTATTTAATCTCACAAAGACGCAGAGTCGCAAAGTTTTAGTTGGATATATTAACGCTTAAAAACTTCAGCTTAGCGTCTTTGCGAGCAACTTTCTCTCCAGTATAAACAAATAAAAAAACCTCGAAAGCATAACTTTCGAGGTTTCTTAGAGAATTACTAACTAATTAATATAATTCCAAAACTATTTTTTCACAGAGAATTTAAAAGTAGTTTTAGTTTTATAATTTTCTCCCGGGTTTAGAACCGTTGTCGGGAAGTTTTTCTGGTTTGGAGAGTCCGGATAATGTTCTGTTTCTAAACATAAACCTGTTCTGTGTGCGAACGTACCGCCGTTTGGCATTGGTAAAGTTCCGTCAAGGAAATTTCCGGAGTAAAACTGAATTCCAGGTTCATCTGTGGTCATTTCAAGAACTCTTCCGCTTGCTGCGTGATATACTTTTGCTATGATTGTTTTTCCTTTTTCAGGATTGTTCAATACCCAACAGTGGTCGTAACCTTTTCCTCTTTCTAATTGCTCGTTTTTAGCTTCGATGTCTTTTCCAATTAATTTTGGCGTTCTGAAATCGAAAGGCGTATTGGCAACATCGTCTAATTCTCCTGTTGGAATTAAAGTCGCATCAACCGGAACAATTTTATCTGCATTTAAAGTCAATTCGTGATCTAAGATTGTTTTGGTAAAATCTCCTGATAAATTGAAGTAAGAATGCTGCGTTAAATTCACAACTGTTTTCTTATCTGTCGTTGCTTCGTACAATACTTCTAACTGATTATCATTTGTCAGGGTGTAAGTCACAAAAACCTTTAAGTTTCCAGGATACCCTTCTTCCATATCTTTACTTAAATAAGATAATTTCAAAATAGCCGTATCTCCTGATTTTGCCTCATCAGCTTTCCAAACAACATTAAAATATCCTTGCGGTCCACCGTGCAAAGCATTTGGAGCATTGTTTATTGCCAATTGATATTCTTTTTCGTCTAAAGTAAATTTTCCTTTAGCAATTCGGTTGCCGTATCTTCCGATCAAAGCACCAAAAAATGGATTCGCTTTTTCGTATTGAGCCAAATTATCAAATCCGATAACCACATTTTCAGAAACACCTTCTTTATTAGGCACTTTCAAATCTGTAATTCTTCCGCCAAAAGTGATGATATCTACTTCCATCCCATTTTGGTTTTTCAATTTATAGCTGTCTACTTGTTCTCCTTTTGCGGTTTTTCCGTAAGAAGATTTCTCAATTGTAACTGTCGCTTTTTTATCTGAAGAAACTGTAGTGTCATCCATTTTTTTATCGTTTTTGCATTGAACTGAAATCAAAGCCAAACTCAGTAGGCCAATTCCAAAAATATAACGTTTTAATACATTCATAATAATATTTTAATTGGTTAAAGTTAGATGTTAAAAGTTAAAAGTAGCAAAAAATCTTAGAACCTTAGTAACTCAGAATCTTAGCAACTAAAAAAATTAAAGGCCATGTTGAAACAAATGATAATACGCTTCATTTGCATTGATCTTATCTTTAAAGTCTCTTACAGTTGTTTTTTCATCAATTACCAATAATTCGATTCCGGCGATATCAGCAAAATCTTCCATGTATTCTGTTGTCAGCGACTGGCTATAAACTGTGTGATGCGCTCCTCCTGCCAAAATCCAGGCTGTTGCCGCAATATCAAGGTTTGGCTTACAATCCCATAAAACTCTTGCAACCGGTAATTTTGGTAATTCAGCCATTGGTTTAATCGCTGTAACTTCGTTTACAATTAAACGGAAACGGGTTCCCATATCAACCAACGAAACATTAATTGCATCTCCGGCTGGCGAATTAAACACCAAACGGGCAGGATCTTCTTTTCCGCCAATTCCTAAAGGATGCACTTCACAAGAAGGTTTTCCGTCGGCAATAGATGGACAAATTTCTAACATGTGTGATCCTAAAACGTATGATTTTTGAGGCGTAAAATGGTACGTATAATCTTCCATGAAAGAGGTTCCTCCTTCAAGACCCACGTTCATTACTTTTAAGGCACGAACCATTGCAGCTGTTTTCCAGTCTCCTTCTCCACCAAAACCGTAACCGTCGGCCATTAATCTTTGTGTTGCGATTCCTGGTAATTGTTTCCAAACACCCAAATTTTCAAACGTATCTGTAAAAGCTCCAAAACCTCCTTCTTCAAGGAAAGCTCTTAAACCTAATTCTATTTTTGCCGCTTCCGCTAAAGAACTTCTTTGCGCTCCGCCTTCTTTTAAAGCATCTGTCAAAGTATAGGATTGTTCGTAAACTGCCAATAAATCATTTAATTCTTTGTCTGTAACTTTCTCAATATATTTCGTAACATCTGAAGAATCAAAACCGTTCACTGACATTCCGAAACGAATCTGAGCTTCTACTTTATCTCCTTCCGTTACGGCAACTTCACGCATATTATCTCCGATACGGGCTACTTTTAAGTTCTGAAGTTCATCCCAACCTAAAGCCACTCTTGTCCAGATGCCTAATTTTTTCTGAACTCTTTCGTCTTCCCAATGTCCAACAACCACTTTGCGTTTTTTACGCATTCTTGACATGATGAAACCAAATTCACGATCTCCATGAGCTGATTGATTTAAGTTCATGAAGTCCATATCGATAGTTCCCCACGGAATTTCAGCGTTGTATTGTGTGTGCAAATGGCATAATGGTTTTTTTAAAATACTTAATCCGCCAATCCACATTTTAGCCGGAGAGAAAGTGTGCATCCAGGCAATAATTCCGATACAGTTTTTAGCCGAATTAGCTGCCAAACAAACATCCAATATTTGCGCAGGTGATTTAACCACATCTTTATAAACCACTTTTACCGGAATATAAGACGCTCCATCTAATCCTTTTGCAATTATTTGCGAATGTTCTGCTACTTTTCTTAAAGTTTCTTCACCGTATAATTCCTGGCTTCCTACTACAAACCATACTTCTTTTTGAGAGATATCTATCATGTCTTTATTTGTTATTTTTGTTTCAAGTTTCAGGTTTCAGGTTGTTGGAATCTAAAAACTCGATTTGTTATTTTATGTTTTAAGTTTTCTTTGTTTCAGCTTTCAAGTTTCACGTTCCAATAACTTGAAACAAAAAAAAACCTGAAACCTGAAACTTTTTCCTACTGTCCGTAATACGAATCTTTTCCGTGTTTACGGTTGTAATGTTTCTTTATTAGCGAGTCTTTTAATCTTGGTGCGTTTGGGTTTATTTGTAAAGTCAGGTACGCCATTTCGGCTACGACTTCAAGAACCTTGCTGTTGTAAACTGCTTTTGCTGCATTTTTTCCCCAGGCAAACGGACCGTGATTTCCTATCAAAACCATTTCTACTTCTTCGTACGAAAGATTTTTTTCTTTGAAACAATCCAAAATCTGAATTCCAGTATTGTGTTCGTAATTTCCTTCTATAAGCGAATCTGCCATTGGCGGAGCGCACGGAATATCAGCCGTTAAATGATCGGCATGTGTAGTTCCAAAAATTGGAATATCCCTTTGTGATTGTGCCCAAGCCACAGAATAGGTCGCGTGCGTATGTGCAACGCCTCCAATGTTTGGCCAGTTTTTATATAAGTAAGCGTGTGTTTTTGTGTCTGATGACGGACGCATTGTTCCTTCAATAACATTGTTATCAAAATCTACAATAACAATGTCTTCCGGTTTTAAATCTTCATAAGGAACGCCGCTTGGTTTTATGGCAAAAACACCATTTTTTCTGTCGACCGCACTTACATTTCCAAAAGTATATACTACCAAATTCAATGCGTTCAACTGCATATTGGCTTCGTAGCATTCCTGCTTTAAATCTTTATAAAGAGAATTCATGTTTTGCTATTTTAATAGTTGGATCTTCAAAAGCACTTAATTGATCGTAAGCGATTAACAATTTGTTATACGCTGCTACTTTGTCTAATTGAGGGAAATATTCTCCATCGAAATCACTTCCTATTTTTTGACTTGCTTCGATTACGTTTGGATAAATTCCGGCTGCAACTGCTGCATAAATTGCTGCTCCCAAAGCAGGAGTCTGGTCTGAAGCTGCAATTTTAATTGGTTTGTTTAAAACGTTAGCCAAAGTCTGCATGATAAAAGGTGATTTACGGGCAACGCCGCCAATTCCGATAACGCTGTCAATTTTCACTCCTTCTTCTTCAAAACGATCAACGATTTTTTTCGCTCCAAAGCAAATAGCGTTTACTAAAGCTTTAAAAATATGTGGTGCTTTTGTTCCTAAAGATAAATTTGAAATGGCGCTTTTTAATTCCTGATTGGCATCAGGAGTTCTTCTTCCGTTAATCCAATCCAGGGCAATTGGAAGACTTTCTGAAACCGGAATTTTCTCGGCTTCTTTTGTTAATTCTACAATTAATTTATCGCTGAATTCTTCTCTTAATTGTTCTTTTTGGGCCTCATTCAAAACTGCAGAAGAAGTCAATAAATGTTCTGTCGGCCACATTAATAATTCTTTGTACCATGCCAATAAATCTCCAAAAGCAGATTGTCCTGCTTCAAGACCAATAAAGCCCGGAATTACAGATCCGTCAACTTGTCCGCAGATTCCACGAACGGTTTTTGTTCCAACTTCATCATAAGAACCAACCAAAATATCACAGGTTGATGTTCCCATAACGCGAACTAAAGTGTTTTCTCCAATTTTTGCGCCAACTGCTCCGGAGTGTGCGTCAAAAGTTCCAACGGCAACAACAGTGTCAGTTGAAAGTCCTAAACGATCTGCCCATTCTTTGCTTAAATTTCCGGCAACTAAGTCAGAGGTATACGTTTCATCATATAAATTTCCACGAAGTTGTGCTAAATATGGATGTAATTTTTCTAAAAATTCAACCGGTGGTAAACCATTCCAGTCTTCGTGCCACATGGCTTTGTGACCCGCAGCGCAACGGCTTCTTTTGAATGTTTTTAAGTCCTTATCTTCGATTAACAAATACGTCATTAAATCACAGTGCTCCATCCAGGTATGTGCTGCATTTCGAACCGCTTCATCTTCTCTTGCGATGTGCAAAATTTTTGCCCAAAACCATTCTGACGAATAAATTCCACCTACATATTTTGTTACGTTTTCACCGCCCCAGCTTACTGCCAGTTCGTTGATTTCGTTTGCTTCGTTGATAGAAGTATGGTCTTTCCATAACACCATCATGGCGTTCGGGTTTTCTTCAAAACCTTTTGTCAAAGCCAAAGGAATTCCTTCTTTGGTAACCGGTACCGGAGAAGATCCTGTGGTATCAATGCAAATTCCTTTTACTAAAGAAGGATCTACTTTGCTTTCTTTTATAACGGTTTGAATCGTAATTTCTAACCCTTCTATATGATCTAAAGGATGCTGACGAAACTGATTAATTGACGCGTCACAATATTGTTTGTTTTTCCATCTTTTATAATGAGAAACATTTGATGCTAATTCCTGCCCATTTTCAGTATCTATAAGCACCGCTCGAACAGAATCTGTTCCGTAGTCCAATCCTATAACGTAATTTTTCATTCGAAATACATTTATTAATGACAACAAATATAATTATAAATAATTTATAAGTGTATAAAAAACACTTAACAATAATAAGCTTGTGAATTTTTACAGATAATGCATCAAAACAAGCCTTTAAGATCAAAACAAAAAATAAACGTTAGTTATACATTTATTCTGTTGCGATTATTTCATCTTTATTTTCAAAACTGTAACTGAGTATGCCGGAAAGTCATATTGAATTTTACTTCCATTTAACTTAAATTCACTTTCTTTCGGGCTAATTTTAGTTGGAGTTTCAAAAGAATTCTCATCATTTATTCCATCTCCTTTTAAAATTACTGCCGTTCCTTTGGTGTCTAATTTTGCTCCTTTTACCTCAATTGAAACATTTTGGGCTGTTGCAGCAGTATTCACAATTTTCAGGATTATTTCTTTTGAGTTCACATCTTTTACTGCCGATGCAAACAGGTCGTTTGCACCAATTACTGGTTTTCCGTCTTTTGTAATGTTGATTAAATCTGTTCCTTTATTGTTTGAAAATAATTTCTGAACATAATAATTTGGCGTTCCATACGATTGTAAATTGTTGAACCAAATCATATCAGGTGTCCATTGCCAGCCTTCTACGTGCGCAAGTAAAGGTGCGTAAGAAGTCAAATGAACAACCTCAGCATTTCGTTCCATTCCGGTCATAAAAGCGGCTTCAGAAAAAGCACATTCCCAGTTGTTTTTATTCTCCGGACTTGCGATTGCTACACTTTGTGCTGCATATTCTCCAGCAAAAATCTTTGGTCCTTTACGGTCGTAATTGTCATAACGTGTTACATTTTTACGAAACCATGCCGGGTCTTTATAATAATGCTCGTCGACAATTTCTGCATTCAGTTTTTTAAGTTCTTTCATGCCGTAATCGAAGAAATCTCCGTCAGGAAATGGTCCTGTTCCGGACACAATTTTAATGTTTGGATATTTTGCTTTGATCGCTTTTTGAAATACTTTGAAACGCTCTATATAATCTGGTCCCCATTGCTCATTTCCAACTCCAATGAATTTTAAATTGAATGGTTTCGGGTGTCCCATATCGGCTCTGACTTTACCCCAGGCTGTCGTTTGATCGCCATTTGCAAATTCAATTAAGTCTAACGCATCCTGTACATAAGGATCGATTTGATCCATCGGAACCAATTGCCCGGTGTTGAACTGGCACGCCATTCCGCAGCTTAGAATTGGCAGTGGTGATGCCCCAATATCTTCTGAAAGCTGAAAATATTCGAAGAATCCCAAACCAAAACTCTGGAAATAATCCGGAGCCGGACGATGTGTAAATTCCATGTTCCAACGATTTACCGCAGTTTCTCTGTCTTCAACTTTTCCAACCGATTTTTTCCATTGGTAACGTTCTGCCAAAGTTCTTCCTTCTACAATACAGCCTCCCGGGAAACGTAAAAATCCAGGTTTTAAATCGTATAATAATTGTACTAAATCTTTACGAAGTCCGTTTTTTCTTCCTGCCCAGGTATCCTCAGGAAATAATGAAATATTATCAAGATCGATAACCCCATTTCCTTCAAAAGTTATTTTCAGCTTCGCTTTAGCTTCTGTTGCTGTAGCTGTTAACTGTGCAGTGTAATCTGTCCAGTCTTTTGATGTTGGAACCACCGAAGTTGCCCCAAGAACTTTACCGTCTTTATCAATAAACTGAAATATAATTTTGGAAATATTTCCGGATATTTTTGACGCTTTTAAAGTCAGATTGTATTTCAGATCTTTTTTGATTCCCATTCCTCTGAAACCTTCATTAACCAATTGATAACCACTGGCATCATTAAGCGTAACTCTGCAGTAATTATGATTGGTTCCTTGTTTGGAATATTGAACCACATTTGCAATTCCGGATTGCTGATTCAATTTATGGCGATCGCTGTTGGGTTCATTCCATCCCATCATTGGAAACAGAAATTCAAATGATCTGTTTTTGATCATTTCGGCATACAAACCTCCATCTGCAGCAAAATTGATGTCTTCGAAAAATACTCCGTACATCGTCGGCTGAATTTTGGTCACCGTTTTGGCAGCATCGACCTGAAGGTTATTTTTTTGTGCCGAAGCATAAAAGCCGTTAAGCAATAAACCGCAAAGGGTAATTTTGGTAATTAAATTGGACTTCATTTTTTTATAATTAATGTGTTTTATAGCACGCGGATTACACTGATTCACTAAAGTGAAAACGCGGATAAAAACGGATTTTTAATTTTGTCTTTGTTTTTAAACACATAGAAACATAGTTCCCGTACATTAAAAAAAAGGCATTTGATTTGTGTAAAGACATATAGCTATGTGTTCAATTACTCTTTTATATTAGTTTGAATTCTATGTGTTTAAATTTTTTTCTCACGCAGATCTGGCAAATTCAGCAGATTTTTTCTAATCTTTTTAATCCTTTAATCTGTGCCAAAATCTTGATTCTTTCTTCTTGCCTCTATTTTCTATGTTCTATATTCTAAACTCTATTCTATTTCAAAACGGGCCATAAATCAGCATCCCAAAGCATTTCTTTGACTACTAATCTTGGTGTTCCGTTGGTTTTCTTTTCGTAAGCGTGGTAAAAAATATAATCTTTGTCATCAAAAGTATAAGCACTGTTATGGCCTACGCCAAAGTAATTTTCATCGCCTTGAACTACTAAACTTCCCCCGCCTTCATTTAATGCTTTTCCTTCTTTATCCACATAAGGTCCGGTTACATTTTTAGATCTTCCCACCACAACTTTATAAGTGCTTTTTTCTCCGCGACAGCATAAATCCCACGAAAGAAATTGGTAATAATAACCGTTTTTCTTGAAGATAAACGGAGCTTCAAGTGCACCGTCGCCGGGATCAGAATCTGCCAATTCAAAAGTTCTTTTGCGTTTCGAAATCGTGTGCCATTCCTGAGGCTGTGCAATCGATTTTAAATCGGAATTTAGTTTTACCAACTTCAATCCTTCCCAAAAAGAACCAAATGACAACCACGGTGTATTATTTTCATCAAAAATTAAATTCGGATCAATGGCATTCCACATATCGCGATTGGGTTGTGACTGAATAACAATTCCCTGATCGACCCATTTGTAGTTTTTATCTTTTGGATCTAATGTCGTATTCGTCACAACACCAATTGCCGAAGTGTTTTTGGCGAAAGCTGAAACGGAATAATACAAGTAATAAATATTGTTATGAAATGAAATATCCGGCGCCCAAATATGGTTTTTAAAATCGGCTGCAACGCCATCTGCCCAAACTGGTTTTTCTGCAAAAACCTGAGGCTCTTTATTCCAGTTTTTTAAATCTTTGGAACTGAAAACACTGATTCCGTTGCCTGTACAATACAAATAGTAAGTGTCTTTTTGTTTGATGACGACCGGATCGTGCACGACAATTTCCTGCGCAAACGAAACTGAAGCTATCAGCATCATTAAAACAGAAGGTGTATGTTTTATTTTTTTATAAAATTTCATATTGATGTTTTTTTTCACCATATAAGTGATATAAATAAAAGCTAAACTGTAAACTGTGACTGCGACTGAAAACTAACTACTGAATTCCTTCAGAAGTCATCACAATTCTTTTCATTGTCCCGTCTTTGTTATAGTATAATTTATCAACGCAGACTGATCTTCTAAAACTTCCTCCGTCTGGCTGTGTTGCGCCATTATGATAAATAAAATACGATTGTCCTTTAAAATCAATTATCGATTGATGATTGGTGTTGCTGTTTCCGGCAATTTCATTCAAAATTCCTTTAAACTCCCACGGACCTGTAATGCACTTGCTCATGGCGTAAGCGATTTTCTCAGGAAACTCATAGGCATAAGACAAATAATACCAGCCTTTATGTTTATGAATCCACGGTGCTTCTGTAAAATGCGGTAGCTCTTTTATATGCTGAATCGGGCCATCTAGCTCGATCATATTATCTTTTAATTTGGCATAATGACAGGCGGTGTTTCCCCAAAACAAATAAGCTTGTCCATCTGTATCGATATAAACGGTCGGGTCGATATCGTCCCAGCTTATATCGCTGAACTTGGTCATATCGTTTGTGATTAAAGCTTTTCCTAATGCATCTTTAAAAGGACCTGTCGGATTGTCTGAAATGGCGATTCCGATAGCTTTTCCTTGTACAGAACCATGTTCGACTGTAACATACCAATAAAACTTTCCGTTTCTTTCGATCACCTGCGAAGCCCATGCATCACCTTTTGCCCATGTAAAATCAGTTGTTTTTAAAGGCACCGGATGTGATTCCCACTTTTTCATATCCGATGAAGAATAGACCACCCATTCGTTCATCTTATAAAAATGAAAGTCTTTTGGCGCTTCGTCATGACCGGCGTACAAATACACTTTATCCTTGTAAACCAATGCTGCAGGATCACCTGTATATTGATCTTTGATAATTGGGTTATTGAATTTTGCCGGATCAATTTGTGCAATTGCTGTTGTGCAGGATACAATCAAAACTGAAAATGACAAAAATGTAATTAGGTTTTTCATTATAATTCTTTTAAAACATAGTTTCTATATGTTAATGTTTTTTCACGCAGTCCCGATAGATATCGGGAGCAGATTTTTGATTTTTTATTTCCTGCTTTTAATCATCTTAAATAAGCCCCAACGGGACGAAATGTTTATAGAAATTTTATTTGTTTTTTCATAAAAACCCCATCGGGGTGACATATTTCATTATAAAAATCTGGATATCGCTCCGCTGGAGCTTTTAATCAACGACAATAATAATTGGCTATAAACATTATGCTCCTCTGGAGCTTTTGACAATACAAATTTTTTTTTGGAACTTGGAATTTTAAAAAATTAGAATTTTCTAATTCACTTTTTTACCCCAAACAGGAAGTCCGGCCGCATTAATTCCGGTGTAACTTAGTGTTACTTTTCTGGTGGCAGATTCCCAGTCCCAGGCATCGACAACATTACATTTTACTCCGTTTATTGTTACTATTTTTTTGGCAGCATCGTAAGACCATGTTCCATTTACGTCGCCGCTCACTTTTTTATCCGCAGTTAAATAAATAGTTACTGATTTCTGAATCGTTTTATATTGGTAATTCATGGTAATCTGCTCCCAGGTTCCCACTAAATTTCCTTCTGCAAAATTGGTTGCTGGCACTCCGGCATAACGTTCGGGCTCTACAACCGGCCAGCCATCTTCTGTCCATTGAATTCCGCGTATATGTCCCATCATTACAGCGTTTGAAACTGCGATTCCTGCAACTCCTTCCGGTAAACGGGCTTGTGAAGCGTAAAACCATTGTTTGGTTGTTGGATTTTGAAAAACAGCACAATGCGCAAAACCAACCCAGCCTGTATGATTTTTAAATGAATAAGGATGTGTCAGCATAGGGTAGCATTCGGCACCATTTGTAATGCTGATTCCTGTGTTTGTAACATAAGGCCCTAAAATGCTTTTTGATCTTGCAACACGTGTATTATAGGCAACGGATAATTCATCATAAGCCAAAAATAAATAGTAATATTGAGTCTCTGGGTTGTAGATAATTTCCGGGCCTTCGAGTGCCTGCCAACGGTTTGTATTGACATTTCCGCGTCCAGCAATTCGTACTCCGTAGTCATCAATCGTTTTTAATCTGTCTGGTTTACCGGTTGTCGGATTCAGTTTTAAAGCGGCTATTCCGGAGTGCCATGAACCGTAAATCAAATATTGATCTCCTTCCGGGGTTTCTATAAAACTTGGATCGATGGCGTTAAATTTAAAATAAGCCTCCCAATCATTTCCTCCGTTTCTTACGTAGCTTTTTACTCCGTCAGGTTCAGAGCAAACCACCATTCCCTTGTCGACCCAATTGTTTGAAGCCAAATCATCTGTTTCGGCCAGACCGATAAAAGCACGTTCTGTCCAGGAAGTATTGGTATCAGTTCCTACAATCGGGTTTGTAACAACAATGCTGTAATACATTCTGAATTTATTTCCCACTTTTCGAACGCATGGTGCCCAATATCCATAATTCGGATTTTCGATAGGAGGAAGGGCGGGAGTCATTCTCGCTCTTTTATTATTTAAGGAATCTTTTACCCAAGCAGGAGCCTGTGTCATCGAAGATCCCATGAATTCCCAATTGATTAAATCTTTAGATCTTCTGTAGAAAAAATGCCCGTTTCCTTCGTGTGCGTTTCCATAAGAGGCATCGGTTTGATACATATAATAATATTCTCCTGATTTTTCTACTGATGGATCATGTACGTTGGCCAAATTCCATTGTGATCTGTTTCCCCAACTTGAAATTGAAGTATAATTATCTGCATAAGTTGGTCCCGGAAAAGCTGGTGTTACCACTGGCGGATCAACAACTACAGGCGGATTCGGATTTTCTGCAGCAGGATCATCTTTTGAACAGCTTACAACTGCAAGCGCAATTGATAGCACGCCGATGTATGCAACTTTTATAATGGAATTTGATTTTTTCATCTTTTCATTTTTTATTTTCCTTCTAAAACAACTACTGAGAAAGGAGGAATAGTAATTTCAAGTTTTCCTTTTTTGTTTTCGAAACCTTTAAAAACTGATGGAACAATTTTGTCTGGCGTTTCGAATGAATTATAATCTTGTAATTTGGCAGATGTTATAACCATTCCTGTAAAGTTTTTTACTCCAAGATCTTTAACATCAATCTCTATTTTGTTTTTATTTTTTGCATCTACATTTACTAATGAAATATGAACCGCCCCGTTTTTATCTTTTGATGCTGATGCTGAAACTGCAGGAAGTGTTTCTCCGTTGAAAGTATAATTTGGAGAAGTAAAACTTATTGGTAACAATTTTGCATCCTGATGAACGCTGTACATTTTCATAACATGATACGTTGGCGTTGTAATCATTTTGGCTTTGTCTGTTAAGATCACAGCTTGTAAAACGTTAACACATTGTGCTAAGTTTGCCATTTTTACTCTGTCAGCGTGATTGTTGAAGATATTCAAAGTCGATCCGGCCAAAACCGCATCTCTCATGGTATTTTGCTGGTATAAAAATCCAGGATTTGTTCCTTTCTCTACTTCATACCATCCTCCCCATTCGTCAACTATCATCGCTACTTTTTTCTGAGGATCATATTTGTCCATTATAGCAGAATGTTTCGTAACCAATTCTTCCATTTTTAGAGCGGATTGCATGGTTTTGAAATACCCTTCTTCAGTAAAGTTTCTGTCATCTCCTTTCTTACCCCAATCGATTACAGCATAGTGATGTACTCCAACTCCGCCTAACATATTTAGTGGAATGTTTTTCATTAAAACTTCTGTCCAGTTATAATCGGCACTGTTTGAGCCTGATGCAATTCTTGTAATTCCGCCTGTATTTTCCCAATCAGACATAAATGTGGCAAATTTGCGGTATTCTCCGGCGTAGTATTCTGCTGTCATATTTCCACCACATCCCCAGGCCTCATTTCCAATTCCCCAGAATTTAACTTTCCATGGTTCTGTTCTTCCGTTTTTTTTACGCAAATCACTCATCGGACTTTTACCGCTAAAATTGGTGTATTGTACCCAGTCTGACAATTCCTGAACCGTTCCGCTTCCAACATTTCCCGATAAATAGGGTTCTGCTCCAAGAAGCTCACACATATTTAGAAAATCATGGGTTCCAAAACTGTTATCTTCAGTTACACCGCCCCACCATTTGTTTACAATAGTTGGTCGTTGTTCCTGAGGTCCAATTCCGTCTTTCCAGTGATAAGTGTCGGCAAAGCATCCGCCAGGCCATCTTAAATTTGGAATTTTCAACTCTTTTAAAGCAGCAATAATATCATTTCTAACTCCTTTTGTATTGGGTATTTTTGATGTATCTCCCACAAAAAAACCTCCATAAATACAGCGCCCTAAATGTTCTGCAAAATGTCCGTAGATGTTTTTGTCAATCGTTGGTGCATCTGTAGTGTTTTTTATGGTTACTACTGTTGTTTGATTTTGAGCGAAACTTACCTGATTACAAAATGTAATAAGAAAGGTGATTAAAAGTGCTTTTTTCATACGTGGATAATATTAGTTTTTATTGAAATATGGTCTTACCATTTTTATTGTAATTTTCATTTTGAATTATGGCAATTCGTAATGTCTTTAATTATAACATCATGTGAATATTTTTAGGCATTCACATGATGTTAAGAATTCTAACTAACTCAAATAATTTTAGTTTCGGTTTTCAGCTCCAGCTCGCAAAGTGACTGAATACTCAAAACTATTTTTTAGTAACTGTCATTTTGTTTTGTTCCCGGATTGTTGTCCATTTCTAATTGCGGTATTGGATAATATTCTCTACCCATAGTATAGGAGTTAAATTCAGCATCTCTGGTTTTTAACCATTCAAGTTTTGTAGGATTCTGTAGCCATCCCCAACGACGTATGTCATCAAAACGGTGTCCTTCAAGAGGAAACTCTAAGAATCTTTCGTGACCAATTTGCTCTCTCATCTGAACCTGGGTCATTCCGGGTTTTGTGATAGCTAAATCGGGTAATCCAACTCTGTTCCTTACCATTTGAATGTAGGTGTAAGCTCCCTGAGTATCTCCTGTTTCATTTAAGGATTCGGCGTACATTAAAAGAATATCGGCATATCTTAACAAACGTTCGTTTATACCGGAACGCCAATCGTATTCGTCTGCAAATTCTCCATCAGAATTTTGATATTTTCTACAGAATATGTCGTTCAGGTCTGCCGGACTTGATGCATAGAAGGCGGCAAAATCTCTACCGTATAATTTTGTTCCCGGTTTATTGTAAAATATAGTTGCATCTAAGCGCGGATCAAGATCTCCTGTCTTTGTTTTTTCGTCATGATATTCGTTAAACAGCACCCACGAAGGTTGTACATCTGTCCATCCAAAAGCTCTTGGTGCATAGGTAATTGCACGACCGGAGGTTTTACCCCATCCGGATGCTGGCGCACCGCCCCAGCCTAATTCAACCCCACCGGCATCTCGGCTAAATTGTACTTCAAAAAGGGATTCGGAGTTGTTTTCATTCACTGTAGTGAAATTATCACGATAATTAGATACTAAAGAATAAACGCCTAGGTCTATAACTTGTTTAAAGGTTGTTCTGGCATTAGTAAAATCTTTGGTAAACAGATAGGCTTTTCCTAAATATCCTAAAGCGGCTCCTTTTGTTGCACGTCCTTTCTGACCCGCATCAGCGCCCGAAACACCTGTATAGGAAACTGGAAGTAATTCTGATGCGGATTTAAAGTCAGCGATAACCTGAGCCCATCCTTCTTCATTAGATTTCTGTGGATAATATACGGCCAGTTCAGTTGGTATTGGTACATTTTTGAACAAATTTACAGCGTGAAATAAATACAATCCTCTTAAGAAATAGGCCTGTCCTAAGATTCTGTTTTTTAATGCACCGTCCATTTCAATTCCGGGAACATTTGTCAGCACCTGATTGGCGCGATAAATTCCCTGATAATAGGTTTCAAAAGCCCAGCCATATATGGCAGCATCGGCTACATTTGAGTTAAAATGCCCTGCATTGTACATTGCCGGCCAAGGGCTGTTGGTACGCGCATCATCTGATCTTGCATCAAGCAGTAATGGTGTACTTCTCATATAAGTACCATCTGTTAATAAACTTCCGTACGCTGCATTTACACCTTGTAATGCGTCATCACCTGTTTTCCAAAAAGAGTCAACAGCATTGTTGTTTGGGTCAAGCTGTTCTAAATCTTCATCTTCAACACAGCTTGTGGTTACCAAAGCGAGAGAAAAGAAAACTGCTATATAGTTATATATTTTATATTTCATTTTAATACGTTTTAATGGGTTAAACCTGTTTAGAAATTTACTTCTACTCCTAAAGAAATTGTTCTCGGATTTGGAAGAGATCCTCCATCATAGCCTCTTGATAGCAATCCATCACTAATAAAATCAGGGTCATAACCTTTATATTTTGTAATAGTTAGTAAGTTCTGTCCATTAATATAAACTTTGGCTTTCTGAATAAATTGATCTTTTAGAGGAATTGTATAACCAATTTCCATCGTTTGTAATCTTACAAAATCACCACTTTCTATGAATCTGTTTGATTCTCTTGCATTTCCGTTAGGATCACCAATAACAGGTGCCGGAACATTTGTATTTGTATTTGTAGGTGTCCAGTAATTCAATTCATCTGTATGATGATTGGTGTATTGTCCAATCATTAAATTTCGGTACATCGCATTAAATATTTTATTCCCTCCGCTTCCCTGCCAAAACATAGAAAAATCGAAGTTGGAATAGGATGCACTAAAATTTAATCCAAAACCATATTTAGGGATTGAAACTCCCTGAAAGGTTCTGTCTGCATCGGTAATTTTTCCGTCGCCATTTGCATCTTTAAATTTAATGTCTCCAGGTGCGGCTCCTGTTTGTGTTGGAGAAGCAGCTACCTCAGCAGCGCTTTGAAAAATTCCGATAGCCTCCCATGCAAAAAGTTCACCAACAGATCTTCCTACTTCTGTTTTTGAAAACGTACCGTAAAGTGGATTTCCGTTTACTCCTATTTTGGTTACTTCATTGTTCAGCGTACCAAAATTAGCCGAGATATCGTATTTAAATTTATTGTGATGATTACTGTAAGAAGCTGTAAACTCCAGCCCGTAATTTTTCATGTCTCCTGCATTTGTAAAAATTTCTGCCGGAAAAGCTCCGTTAGAGAATGGCAGAGGCACTTTAACCAAAATATCGTTTACTTTTTTTGTAAAATATTCAGCCGTAAACTGAAGATCATTATCCAGAAAGCCTAATTCTAAAGCGATATTTTTACTCGTTGTTTTCTCCCATTTTACATTTGGATCCAGTGCACTTACAACTGTAGTTCCCGGTGCAAGTTCATTTTCAAAATCATACCCTGCAAAACTATTTACAGTCGATGCAAAGAAATATTGTGGAATAGTATTGTTACCTAATGTACCATATCCTGCGCGAAGCTTTATGTTGCTTACCCATTCCGGAAGGTGAATGAATTTTTCATTACTGATTTTCCATCCTCCTGAAAAAGAATAAAAGTTTGCAGAATTATTAATCTTGCTGAAAAGAGAGGTTTTGTCCTGTCTAAAATTGGCTTGTAACAAGTATTTGTCATCATAAGAATAATTTAACCTGCTGATGTACGATATTCCCGTAATTGTAAATTCTGTTTCTCCCGCATCTCTTGAATCTGCGTATTGAAGTTTACTGATTTCTCCCGGAAGAAAACCTACGCCTTTTGACCAATGGTTATAATTGTCTCTTCTTTCCTGAATCCAGCCTGCTAATGCATCTATTTTGTGTTTGTCCAGAGAAACTTCATAGGTTAGTAAATTATTCATGAAAGTTCTTAACTCATGACCATTGGCAACATCGAGTGAAGCTTCGTCATTGGTGGTAATATAATACCAGCCCAAATCACTTGGCGGCATAAACTTTCTGTTTTCCCAGTCCGTTCTGTCGTAGCTTACATCCAGTTTGTATTTAAGACCGCTTACGATTTCAATTTCTCCCCAGATATCTCCAAGAAAGCGATTTCTTTTTCCACTGTTTTCTATCAGATTATTAAATCCAATCGGATTCATTGAAATAGCTCTTTGTGTCAGATTATCAGTTCCGCCATACCCACCAAGTCTGTTTGAATCATAAACCGGCATTGTAGGAATGGCTCCCAATATATCACTGATTACTGTTTGCCCTGCATTATATTCATTAAAAATTTCTTTATCAGATTGTGTGTATCCTAATTTAGCGCCGTATTTGAAACGTCCTTTTTTACCATTCAGGTTCAGGTTGGTTGACAGCCTCTCATAGTCCTGTGGCGTTCTAACGTAACTTGTGTTTTTAAAATAATCTACATTAAAACTATACGTTATATTTTCTGCTCCTCCGGCCAAAGTCAATGCCTGATTTTGTACAACACCTGTCTGCAAAGCTTCTTTCTGCCAGTCTGTATTGACATTTGAGATATAAGCCGCATTTGTTGGGTCATTGCCCGGAGCAATGCTCTCAGTAACGCCTGCTCTTCTGTCCCTGTTGCGCTCTGCTTCGCTCGTAATTTTCTGGTAACCCAAACGATCGGTAACATCCCATTTTTTGGTCACATTCTGAAGGCCGACAATTGATTTGAATTTAACATCCATTTTGCCTGCTTTTCCTTTTTTGGTTGTAATGATGACTACTCCATTGGCGCCTCGAACACCATAAATTGCTGCCGAAGATGCATCTTTAAGAACCTGCATAGATTCTATTTCTCCAGGAGCAAAATCATAAGGAGAATCCACCATAATTCCGTCAATTACAAAAAGAGGATTATTATTTGTAAACGAAGTAATTCCTCTAATTTTAATATTTACAAATCCTCCCGGTTCTCCTGAAGATTGCACAGTTACGCCCGCAACCTGTCCCTGAAGCATTTTTGCTGCATCGTAAGTGACTGTCTTTTTTGCCGATTCTATATTTACAACACTTACAGATCCTGTAAGATCGGCTTTCTTTTGTGTACCGTAACCTATTACGACTACCTCATTAAGCTTATTGGTGTCTTCGCTTAGAACAGCATTAATTGTTGATTGGTTTCCTACTGTTATTTCTTTGTTATTAAATCCTATAAATGAAAAAACTAAAACATCGTTTTGAGATGCCTTAATTATATACTCTCCATCAAAACCAGTCACGGCGACTGTCTTGGTTCCTTTTATCATAATGTTTACGCCCGGCAGTGGCAGATTGTCCTGTCCGGAGGTAACAATTCCGCTAATCGTTTTGCCCTGAGCCGACATTTGATTAACAGAAAACAGCAGCATTAATAATGCTAAAATCCATTTTTTTCCTGGCAATAAAAAATTGCGATAAAAAAGTAATTGTTGGTTTGTTATCATAGTGGTTTTTTAAGTTGGTTAGTTAAGCAAAGTATAAGTGTTGATTCTACATTTGTAAATTTAAATAAAAAAAAAGCTTAAAAACAAATTAATATCATAAAAAAAGTAGCAAAAAAAAATACATATCGTAATTTAAGTGTAAAACAAACATTTAAAGTTTGATATTATTTTAAAAAAATGATCTTTTTATGGATTTATTTGTGTAAAAACTACACTTTTTGATAAAAAAGCCACTTTTAAGCAAAAAACATGTGTTGATAAAATTTTTGTAAAATATCTGTTTAATAAGTATTTAAAAGCTCAAATACGACTATATTTGTACATAAAATCTTATGATATAGTATGATTTTTTAGCTATTGTGATTACTTTTATTTAAAAAACTATCCTTAACTATCCTGTTTTCTTCTAAAAAAGTAAAAAAAGAAGGTCTTCAATTATTTTTATAATAAAAATCATTTTTTTTAAGACTACTTTTGAGAGGTTGTTTATATAAGTGTATTATATACATTAATAAATTATGAAACGAATAAGGAAGTTTATATATTTACACTAAAAAATTGAATATGCTAAACAGTTATAGCTCTGCTGATAAAGCTTTATTAGCAGTAGATTGCATCATTTTTGGATTCGATAATGAGGGTCTAAAAATACTTTTGATAAAAAGAGACTTTGAACCAGAGAAAGGGAAATGGTCTCTTATGGGCGGTTTTTTAAGACGCGACGAGGTATTAGACGATGCAGCTATCAGAGTCTTAAATACCTATACGGGGCTAAATGATATTTACATGGAGCAATTGCATGCTTACAGTGAGATTAATCGTGATCCTGTCGAAAGGACTATTTCGGTTTCTTATTATGCCTTGATAAATATCGAAAATCATAATGCCGAGCTTATTAAAAATTATCATGCACAATGGTTTAGTGTGTCAGAAGCGCCTAACTTAATTTTTGACCATAATGAAATGGTGCAACACGCGATTAAAAGATTACGTTACAGAACTTCTATTAAACCAATTGGTTTTGAATTACTGCCTGAAAAATTTACAATGCGTCAATTATTAGAATTATATGAAGCAATTTTAAGCAAAGAATTGGACAAACGAAATTTTATCAGTAAAATCAATTCTCTTGAAATCCTGAATAAACTGGAAGAAAAAGATATGCAGTCTTCCAGAAAAGGATCTTATCTATATACTTTTAATAAAGAGAAATACGAAGAAAAATTATTGAATGATTTTATATTAAATCTTTAAAAAACAAAAACCTGAAAGCTCCAACTTTCAGGTTTTTTTCTACAATAAACTACTGGTAAAAATAAAAAAATTTCTTTTTAGCTATTTCCTTTTTTGTAATCTGCCAGGAAAGTGGCTAATCCGATATCAGTAAGCGGATGTTTTAATAAACCTTCTATTGCACTCAACGGTCCGGTTATAACATCGGATCCTGTTTTGGCACAATTTATAATATGCATAACGTTTCTAACCGAAGCTGCTAAGATTTGTGTTTCAAAACCATAATTATCATATATTAATCTGATTTCTTCAATCAGTCCCATTCCGTCTGTAGAAATATCATCCAGACGGCCTATAAAAGGCGATACATAAGTTGCTCCGGCTTTGGCTGCCAATAGGGCTTGTCCCGAAGAAAATACCAAAGTACAATTGGTTCTGATTCCTTTATTCGAAAAGTATTTAATGGCTTTTACACCCTCTTTAATCATCGGGATTTTAACCACAATCTGCGGATGCAGCGCTGCTAATTTTTCTCCTTCGGCAATCATGCCTTCAAAATCGGTCGAAATAACTTCTGCGCTGACATCACCGTCAACTAATTCGCAAATTTTTACATAATGGTCCAATATATTTTGTGCACCGGTAATTCCTTCTTTTGCCATCAATGAAGGATTTGTGGTTACTCCGTCTAAAATTCCTAAATCGTTTGCTTCTTTAATATCTTTTAAATTAGCTGTATCTATAAAAAATTTCATGTTTTCTCTTTTTTTTAAGTTTAATTTGAAAAGTGGTTGTGGTTAATTGATAGTAGTTTATTTGTCCAGAGGTTAATTGTAAAACAGGCTCATTCTGTTTTACTAAAAAACCAACTAAATAATAAGTGTAGAATTTACATTTGCAAATGTAAGTAAAATAATTCCACAAAAACAAGAAATTGTTTTTGTGGAATTATTTATCAAAAAGATGAGGATTTATTAAACAAAAAGTTTTTTGATTGCCAGATAATGAAACATTTCAACAAAAATCAATAAATAATTTACAACGAATTTCGCAGGATTAAGGATGACTTATTTTCAATTTGTTCTTTATTTCCTTTAAGAACCATTTCGGCCAAAATTTTTCCCATGGCTTCAAAATGAGTAGAAATCGTTGTAATTCCGCTGGCAACAATTTTCTTCAGCGGTGTTTCATTATAAGAAATAATTCCAAAATCTGTACCCAATTTCAAATTTTGCTTTCTTGCGTTTTCAATGACATTTACAAGATCTCGGTCATTGGGTATAATATACAAATCGCCTGCTGTAATTTCTCTTCCTGCGAATTCGGTTATTACTGCGTGCTCAAAATTATATTCAGTACAGAAATCTTCAAAGCCCAGTTTCATTCCAAGCGGTTCCCTAAATCCGGGGAATATTAGAATAAGCTTTTTATATTTATTTATTCTGGTTTTTCCTTTCAGCAAACCTTCAAAAATATCTTTTTTGTGATTCTGATAAATTGCCGGATATGATTTTAATTCCGAATTGGTCTGATCCAGTATGATTACTTCATTTACTGGTAGGGTTTTTATAGAATCTACTATATCGTTTAAGTCGGTCGGCATAATTATGTATTTGGTATAATTTCCGTTGCTGTCGTTTATCAGTTTTTGAAAAACTTTTACATTAAAATGATGAAAGAAAATATCAACCTGAACATTCTTCCCAATATTCTTTAAAAATGAATTATAAATATCTTCCTTAAAAATATTCAACTCATCAAAAAGTAAAAAAATCCTTTGTTTTATAGTAGTTTCAACGCTTTTTACATAATAGCCTTTACCTGGAATTGCATAAATAATCCCTCTTTTTTTGAGCTCATCATAGCTTTGCAAAACCGTATCCCGGGACAAAGAAAATTCAAGACACACCTTATTTACTGATGGAAGTCTGTCACCTTTTAAAAGTTTTCCATCTTCAATTGCGCGCTCAATTGAAAGAATAATCTGCTTATATTTTGGCAGGCCGATATTATTTTGTACAGAAATTACGCTCATAAAAATCTGAATTTTGTTGCAATATACAAAAACTGGTAGGTACTGGTATACAAATATTTGAAATGTTTCTATTTTTGGATTTCATTTTTGATAAAAATTGCATGGAAATAAAACATAAATCGCATTTTCAGAATCTATCTGGTTATAAATTGTTTGGTATGATGCCCAATAAGGAAGAAATTTATTCTTTTGAATTAACCAACAAAAATGGAATGAAAGCTCAGATTATCAATTATGGAGCAACAGTAACTTCTTTACAGATTCCGCTATCAAATGGCAAAACTGCCGATGTTGTTTTAGGTTTTGACAATCTGCAGTCATATCTGGACTCATATGATTTGCCAAGTGCTCCTTATTTTGGCACAACAGTTGGCCGTTATGCAGGAAGAATACACAATGCATCCTTCAAAATAAATGATAAAACTTTTCAGCTTTCTCCCAATAATAATGGCAATACTTTGCATGGCGGTAATTTTGGTTTTGGCAGAAAGGCATGGAATGTTACTGATATCACTTCGGGCGAAAATCCGTCGATTACTTTTGGACTTTTAAGTGAAGATTCCGATGAGAATTTCCCGGGAGAATTACACGTGTATTTAACCTATACGCTCACAGAAAAAAACGAACTAAAATTAGAATACAAAGCCACCACAACCGAGGATACGGTTATTAATCTAACGCATCACAGTTATTTTAACCTCAACGGGCACGACTCTGATGTTTTGGATCAGGAAATGTTTATCAAATCTGCAAAAATGCTGGAGACAGATCAAAATAATATCCCAACGGGAAATTTAATTGATCTTCTAAATCACGATTTTGATTTTAGAACACCAAAAAAATGTCCGTTCCCGATTGACAATTCTTTTGTTGTAAACTCAAAAACAGAAGTTATAGCCAAATTAATCAGTTCAAAAAACAATCTGCAAATGAGTGTTTACACCGATCAGCCAAGTGTACATATCTATGTTGGAGGAAATTGCTTTGATACATTAAAAGGAAAAGAAAACACGGCTTATCATCCGTCAAGCGGAATTTGTTTTGAAACGCAAAATTTTCCTGATGCACCAAATCACAAACATTTTCCGAATGCTGTTCTCAAAAAAGGAGAAGAATACACGCAGAAAACAGTTTACCGATTTGAAAATTTAAACTAATAAACCAGACAACACACCTACAATTCCAAAAATAATGAATGACATTTTAATACAAAACACGACGGCATTTTTTGAGAAATCTTTTGGTTCCAAACCTCAAAAAATTGTACTTTCTCCAGGAAGAATCAATATCATTGGAGAACATATTGATTATAATGACGGATATGTTTTACCGGCGGCGATTGACAAAGTAATTTGTTTTGCTTTTGAAAAAAACAACACCAAAAAATCTAAGGTCATTGCCATCGATCTAAACGAAGAGTTTGAAGTCGATCTGACTCAGCAAATAAAACTAAGCGATGTTGTCTGGACCAATTATATTCTTGGTGTTATCAAACAATTACAGGATAATGGTTTTTCTTTTGAAGGGTTCAACTGTGTTTTTAGCAGTAATATTCCGGTTGGTTCCGGATTGTCATCTTCAGCTGCTTTGGAGTGTGGTATGATTTTCGGAATAAAAGAACTTTTTAACCTGACAATAGAAAAGGTAGATATCTCATTATTAGGACAAAAAGCAGAACACTGGGTTGGTATCAATTGCGGAATTATGGATCAGTTTTCAAGCGTTCATGGTCTTGAGAACAAAGTAATAAAGTTGGATTGCAATACCTTAGAGTTTGAATATCACAATGCCGATTTTAAGGATTATTCTTTGATTTTGATGGACAGCAATGTCAAACATTCGCTTTTTACGTCAGAATATAATACAAGAAGAATTGAATGTGAAGAAGGATTGGCTATTATTAAAAATCATTTTCCGGAAATAAAAAGTTTCAGGGATTGTACTGAGGAACAGCTTGTAAGTATTGAGGATAAAATGAATCCGACGGTGTTTAAAAGAGTGCATTTTGTAGTGAAGGAAATTAACCGTGTCATAAAAGCCTGTGAAGCACTAGACAACGGAAATATTGAACTTTTGGGAGCATTGCTTTTTGAAACTCATTATGGTTTATCTCAGGAATATTCCGTAAGCTGTGCCGAGCTCGATATGCTTGTCGATACCGCAAAAGCAGATGATGCTATAATTGGTTCGCGCTTAATGGGTGGCGGTTTTGGTGGATGTACCATAAATTTAATAAAAAAAGGTCATGAAAATGAGGTAAAAAATAAGTTTTCAAATCTTTATTTAGATACATTTGGGATTGAATTAAAATTTTATGATGTAAAAATCTCAAACGGAACAACACTATTTTAATACCACTACAACGACAATGAAAAATTTTGACATCAACGAGGATCCTCACAGACGATTTAATCCGCTAATTAACGAATGGGTTTTGGTTTCACCTCATCGTGCAAAACGTCCTTGGCAGGGACAAAACGAAATCATTTCTACAGAAGAATTGCCAAAATACGACGAAACTTGTTATCTATGCCCGGGAAATGTTCGTGCAAACGGAATGAACAATCCTAAATACGAAAGCAGTTTTGTATTTGAAAATGATTTTGCTGCAATGAAGCAGGAGGAAATTATGTTTGAAGAAGATATTAAACATACTTTTTTTAAGGCACAGCCGGAACGCGGAATTTCTCGTGTGGTATGTTTTTCTCCCAGACATGACCTTACTCTACCCGAAATGAGTATTGACGGAATTGAAAACATCATCAAAACCTGGCAAAAAGAATACACCGATTTAGGAAACATCAAATATATCAACCACGTTCAGATTTTTGAAAATAAAGGAAGTGTGATGGGATGCAGCAACCCGCATCCGCACGGTCAGATCTGGGCACAATCTTCATTGCCTACGCAGGTTGAAAAAACACAAAACAGCTTAAAAGCTTATTTTGATAAAAACAAAAATACATTACTGGCAGACTATCTTCAGGCAGAGTTAAAATCCGGGGAGCGTATTGTAATAGAAAACGAGCATTTTGTAGCGCTGGTTCCGTTTTGGGCAATCTGGCCTTATGAAACGATGATTATAAGCAAACGAACTTTTGGAAGAATTACTGATTTAACTAGTGAAGAGATTACCTCTTATGCCAAAATATTAAAACAGTTAACCTCAAAATACGATAATTTATTCAACACCTCTTTTCCGTATTCGTCAGGAATTCATCAGGCTCCTACAGATGGCTTACTGCATCCTGAATGGCATTTCCATATGCATTTTTATCCGCCTTTATTGCGATCTGCAACGGTTAAGAAGTTTATGGTTGGATATGAAATGCTTGGAGAATCTCAAAGAGACATAACACCGGAAAAAAGTGCTGAGATATTGAGAAAATTGTCAGATGTGCATTACAAAAGCACTGCCAAAGCACTCTAAAAATTCAAATTTAACATAATATCCGTTTATAAATGTTAAAAACACATTTGTAAATGGTGTCAATTTGGATTTTTATTTTACTTTTGGATTCTGTTCTTTTTTTTCTCAAAAAAATAACAGAATAAAAACACATATCATATTTAAAACCGAGTTAATTAATAAAAACAATAGTTTGAGATTTTCAAAAATTACAAACCTTAAAAATAAACAAACAATCACCTTTACTAATTTTTAAAAAACTAACAATGAACCAGAACCTTGCTTTCGCAGATTATGCGGTTTTTATTATTTATTTCATCGTTGTTTCCGTCTACGGTTACACAGTTTACAGTAAGCGTAAAAAAGACGAACATGATGCAAAAGCTTACTTTTTGGCAGAAGGAAACTTAACGTGGTGGGCTATTGGAGCTTCATTAATTGCCTCAAACATTTCAGCTGAACAATTCATCGGAATGAGCGGTGAAGGTTTCTTCCTTGGAATCGCCGTTGCGGCTTATGAGTGGCTTGCTGCTGTGGCTTTGATTATAGTAGCCGTTTGGTTTATTCCCGTATATCTTAAAAATAAGATTTACACCATGCCACAATTCTTAAAAACACGTTATAACGAATCGACTGCATTGATTATGGCCGTTTTCTGGTTGTTTTTATATGTATTTGTAAACTTAACTTCGATCTTATATTTAGGAGCTGTTGCTATTAACGGTCTTGCCGGAGGAGAATATCTTCACGTAATTATGGTTGGTCTGGCTGTATTTGCTTTAATCATCTCTTTAGGAGGTATGAAAGTTGTGGCTTATACTGACGTTATTCAGGTTGCGGTTTTAATTATCGGAGGTTTGGTAACTTCATACATTGCGTTAACAACTGTTGGACAGTATTTTGGAGTTGGCGAAAATGCGATTGCAGGATTTAAAGTTTTAATGAAAGAAGCTCCTGAGCATTTCAAAATGATTATTCCAAGACCAACTGCCAATTCATCGCAGCTGGATATCGATAAATATCTAACTTTCCCTGGTTTAATGTCTTATGTTGCAGGTATCTGGATCATCAACTTAAACTATTGGGGATGTAACCAATACATTACCCAAAGAGCTTTGGGTGCCGACTTGCAAACTGCCCGTACAGGTATTTTATTTGCCGGTATGCTAAAATTATTAATGCCTTTAATCGTAATGTTGCCTGGTATCGCTGCTTATGTTTTATATCAAAACGGACATTTACCTCAATTGGTTGGAGGAAAAGACGGAGCTTATTCTGCTGTATTGACTTTCTTGCCAACTGGTTTAAAAGGACTTTCTGTAGCGGCACTAACGGCTGCAATTGTAGCTTCATTGGCGGGTAAAGTAAACAGTATCTCTACGATTTACACATTGGATATTCATAAAAAATACATCCAGAAAGAAGCGGGCGAAAAACAACAGGTAAATATTGGTAGAATTGCCGTTTTTGCTGCAATGCTTTTAGCTGTGTTGTTTACATGGAATGATGTTTTAGGAATTGGCGGTGTTGGTGGATTCACTTACATTCAAAAATATACAGGATTCATCAGCCCAGGTGTATTTGCAATGTTCTTCCTTGGTATGTTCTGGAAAAGAACAACAGGAACTGCTGCAATCGTGGGTGTAATTTTAGGATTTGTTTTATCTGTATTATTCAACGAATATGCACCGGCCTTATTCGGAAACGAAACTTTATTATACACAGCTTATCCTAATGGAAAAGGTGCATTCGAAATCCCTTTCCATATTTGTATGGGATTATCATTCTTCTTCACTATGCTGGCGATGATATTGATCAGTTTTGCTGGTCCAAAAGTAAATCCAAAAGCGTTTGAAATAGACTCTGAAATGTTTAAAGTAAAACCACAAACTACAGTTTTAATCGTAATTACATTATTGATTATTGTAGCGTTGTACGTTAAATTCTGGTAGTATAATTTTTTACTATATTATTATTTTTTGAAGCATAAAAAGACTGTCTATAAACGACGGTCTTTTTTGTCTTTATTTCATTTATTAAAAAACAAAATCCAATTTTATCATTATGTCCACACAAAAATTTTGCTTAGCCTTAGATCTAAAAGAGGACCAAAAATTAATTGAGGAGTATAAAGAACTTCATCAAAATGTCTGGCCTGAAATTATAAAAAGTATTAAAGACTCGGGAATTAATGTTCTGGATATTTACTGCTCCGGAAACAGATTATTCATGATAATTGAAGCCGATGCTGATTTTACATTTGATAAAAAATCACAAATGGATGCCAACAATGAAAAAGTTCAGGAATGGGAAACCTTAATGTGGAAATTTCAGGAGGCATTACCCTGGGCAAAACCGGGTGAGAAATGGGTTGTAATGGAGAAGATATTTGGATTGTAGAAATAAAAAAAGCCTTGATTATTCAGGGCTTTCTTCATTTATAGATATTCTGAAAAGCTTATTTCAGTTTCATTAATTTTTCTAAATATTCCACTTTGTCTTTTTCAGACTGAACTAAACGTTCGTAAAGTTCAACAACTTTATCAAGTGGATTGAAAGTACAATGATTCGAATGTGGGGCATTAACGATATCACCAGTAATATCATTATCATATATATTATTAAAATAATTAATAGCAGCTTCGTCAGAGAAGTTCTTAATTGCTTCAACGCTTACCCCAAGAGCTTTTGCAACTTGAATTAATTTTTCTTCATCAACACTTTCACTATTTTCCATAGCCGAAATAGCTTGTTGATTTGTTCCTAAAGCTTGCGCAAGAGCTTCTTGTTTCATGTCTTTTAGTTCACGAATACGGCTTATTTTTCGTCCTATATGATTTGATTTTGTTACTGTGCTCATAGCTCAAAGATAATAATTAAGGGATAAAATAGAATATGTATTATGCCTAATGGTAATGTAAAATATGGATTAAACTTTTGTCAACAAATGTTTGATTCAACAAAAATACAATTTTTCCGACAAAAACCCTGATTGGTCAGGGCGTTGTTTTTTTATGATATTTATAAACTTATTTCAGCTTCATTAATTTTTCTAAATATTCCACTTTGTCTTTTTCCGACTGAACTAAACGTTCATATAATTCGACAACTTTATCAAGCGGATTAAATGTTGGTTGATATTGAATATTTGAATTCATTGATGCATTATCATTATTATTGATTGTATTTCCAATAATATTAAATATTGCTTCTTCTGAAAAATTCTTAATTGCTTCAACGCTTACCCCAAGAGCTTTTGCAACTTGAATTAGTTTTTCTTCATCAACACTTTCACTATTTTCCATAGCCGAAATAGCTTGTTGATTTGTTCCTAAAGCTTGCGCAAGAGCTTCTTGTTTCATGTCTTTTAGTTCACGAATACGGCTTATTTTTCGTCCTATATGATTTGGTTTTATTACTGTACTCATAGCTCAAAGATAATAATTAAGGAATAAAATAGAATATGTATCGTACATTCTCGTAATGTAAAATACCAATTAACACTTTCAAACAACAAATGCCTGACTGAACAAAAATACAACTTTTCAGACATAAAAAAAGCCCTGATTATTCAGGGCTTTGTTCTTTCTGCATATTTAGTAAATACGCCATATTTGCAATCACATGATCATGTTTTTTGACAAACGAATTTTCTTCATTCCAGACATAACCTGCGAGAACAGCACAGATTTTTTCTTTTACATCGGGATTTTCCGGCTGATGGAAAAATAAAGTCTGAAGATTTCCGGTGTACCACTCTTTCACGTAAGTGGTAAAAACCGCAATACCGCGTTTCATATATTCTGTAAATTCAACTTCCCAGTCAACAGGAATTCCCTGCGACTCTTTTAGGTATAATTTGGCGGCAAGCATTCCCGATTCTGTTGCAAAAGCAACTCCGGAAGAGAAAACAGGATCCAAAAATTCAGAACTGTTTCCTGTCAGGGCAAAACCGTCTCCGTACATCCTTTTTACGGCTCTCGAATAATTTTCAAGTTTAACGGGCTCAAATAAAAATTCGGTGCCTTTAAATCTTTTAATATAATAATCAGATAGCTGAATGGCATTTTTTAAAGCCTCGGCATTATCCTTGTTTTCTGAAAGTGAATTGATAAAATCGGTTGGCCCGACAACTCCAAGGCTTGTATTCCCGTTAGAAAACGGAATTACCCATAACCAGACTTCGGTTTCTAAAATATCAAACGAAATTTGAGTTCCTTCTTCTCCTTCGGGTCTGTTTATATCTTTAACATGCGTAAAAATAGAAGAATGAGGATCTAATTTTGATGGCGTATCCAAGTCAAGAAGTCGTGGCAAAACACGTCCGTATCCGCTGGAATCGATTATAAATTTAGCGTGTATTTCTTTTAAATTTCCATCTTTATCTTTTACAATAGTTTTTGAATTTTTCCCTTCAAAAGAAACTTCCAAAACTTCAGATTCAAATTCCAGGTCAATTCCTTTTCTTATTATTTCCTGAGCCATTGTGTTGTCAAAATCGGCTCTTGGCACCTGCCATGTCCAGTCCCAGCCTTCGCCAAATTTTTTGCTGAAATCAAAAACACAAATTTCATCTTTTCTTATAAAACGTGCACCTAATTTCTTTTCAAAATTCATCGCATCGAGGCTCTCAAACAGTTCAGCCTCAGCAAAATGATCCATAACCCGCGGAATAAGGCTTTCGCCAACAACGAGTCTTGGAAACTTTGTTTTTTCTACAACTTTTATCTTAACATTGTTTTTATGAAGATATGATGCAGAAACGCATCCAGAAGGTCCCGCACCTATGATTAAAACATCTACAAACTCCTGTGTCATATTAGAAATGTTATTATTTATTAACTTACATTTGCCATCATCAAAATAACTACATTTATTTTGATAAATAAAATTAAATTAGCACAATCAAAAACGATTTAATGAATACAATTAATGAATATTTAAGTTTAGCAGAATTTGAGTCTATTATCTTTGGAAACAATAAGGTTGTAGTCAGTGATGTTGTCTTAAACAGAGTAAAAGAAAGCTTTAATTTCTTAAAAGAATTTTCTGGAAACAAAGTAATTTATGGCGTAAATACAGGTTTCGGGCCAATGGCTCAATATCGTATTAAAGAATCTGATCAGATACAATTACAATATAACTTAATAAGAAGCCACTCATCAGGAACGGGAAAACCTTTGAGCCCTGTTTGTGCAAAAGCAGCGATTTTAGCAAGATTAAATACACTTTCATTAGGAAATTCAGGTGTGCATCCTTCTGTTATTCATTTGATGGCAGAACTTATAAACAGAGATATTACGCCATTAATTTTTGAACATGGCGGAGTTGGCGCCAGCGGAGATTTAGTACAATTATCACATTTAGCCTTGGTTTTAATTGGTGAAGGTGAAGTTTTTTATAAAGGAGACAGAAGACCAACTCCCGAAGTTTTTGCAATCGAAGGTTTAAAACCTATTCAGGTAGAAATCAGAGAAGGCCTTGCTTTAATCAACGGAACTTCGGTTATGACCGGAATTGGAGTTGTAAATGTTCATCATGCTAATAAATTATTAGACTGGTCATTAAAATGTTCTTGTGCTATAAATGAATTAGTTCAGGCATATGATGATCATTTTTCTGAAGAATTAAACCAAACAAAACGTCATAAAGGACAACAGGAAGTAGCTGCAAGAATGAGACAAAATCTTTCTGACAGTACGTTGATCCGTAAAAGAGAAGACCATTTATATTCCGGAGAAAATACAGAGGAAATTTTCAAGGAAAAAGTTCAGGAATATTATTCACTAAGATGCGTGCCTCAGATATTGGGACCGGTTTTAGAAACCATAAATAACGTTGCTTCTATCTTAGAAGACGAATTTAACTCGGCAAATGACAACCCGATTATTGACGTAAAAAACAAACACGTTTATCACGGAGGTAATTTTCACGGAGATTATATTTCGCTTGAAATGGACAAACTGAAAATCGTGATTACGAAATTAACCATGTTGGCAGAACGTCAGTTGAATTATTTACTGAATTCAAAAATTAACGAAATTCTTCCTCCGTTTGTAAACTTAGGAACTTTAGGATTTAATTTCGGAATGCAGGGCGTTCAGTTTACGGCAACCTCAACAACTGCAGAAAGCCAAATGTTATCCAACCCAATGTATGTTCATAGTATTCCTAATAACAATGACAATCAAGATATTGTAAGTATGGGGACAAATGCGGCGGTAATTACCTCAAAAGTAATCGAAAATGCATTTGAAGTTTTGAGTATCGAAATGATCACAATCGTTCAGGCTATTGATTATTTAAATCAGAAAGATAAAATTTCGTCAGTAACCAGAAAATGGTACGATGATGTTCGAAATATTATTCCGCAATTTAAGGAAGATCAGGTTATGTATCCTTTTGTTCAGAAAGTAAAAGATCATTTGATCAACAATTAAGCTTTTTTATCACATTATTAATTGAATTTTAAATCATGAAAAAAACACTTATTTTTTTGTTGCTGTTATGTATTCAATTTGTTAATAGTCAAGAACTGGCATTAGTTAAAAAGAATTCAAAATTCGGATATATTTCCAAAGACGGTTCTTTTAAAATTGAGCCTCAATACAAATCCGCCAAAAGTTTTTCTGATGGTTTAGCTGCTGTCGAAAACGGAGGAAAATGGGGTTTTATTGATACAAAAGGTGCCTGGGCAATTCCGGCAGATTTTAAAGATGCGAAAGATTTTAACAGCGGAATAGCAATTGTACAAAAAGATAAGGAGTGGGTTTATATCAATACAAAAGGAGAAATTCAAAAAGCACCTGCCTCTGATAAATTATTTGATTTTAATAACGGCGTTGCTTTCATCAGGCAAAACAATAAAGTTGGATTAATCAACAACAAAATGGCCATTGTTTTAGAACCAAAGTACGATCAGATCAAACCTTTTGAAAATGGTTTTGCAAGAGTTGAACTGAACAAAAACTGGGGAATTATAAATACCGAAGGAAAAGAATTAGTGGAGCCTGCTTATGCTGAAATCGGAAATTATTTTAAAAACACAACCTGGGCCAGAAAAGACAAGACTTTCGGAATTGTAAATTCCGGAAAATTTATTCCGGTTGACGGAGCAGAAAAAATCTGGGATTTTGAAACACAAGATCTGACTTTTGCCAAGAAGAACGGAAAAATTGGATTCATTGACTTAAAAGGAAATTGGGTAATTACTCCTATATATGACAAGGCAAAAGCTTTCTCTAAAAATTTAGCTCCTGTTTGTGTAGGCTCAAAATGGGGATATATCAACCCAAAAGCAGAATTTGTGATTGAGCCGACTTACAGCGATGCAGAAGTTTTCAGTACAAATGGCTTAGCACCTGTAAAAGAAAGTAATTGGGGTTTTATTAATGAAGCAGGAAAATTAGTAATTCCAACACAATACGGCATAACTTCAAACGGATTTGTAATTGCTCTTTTTGTGCAACAGGACAAAGGTTTTATCAATGGTATTGCCCGTGTGAAAAATGAAGGTAAATGGGGTTTTCTTAAACCGGACGGAACTGTTCTGGGCAACCAGTGGTTTGAAAACGCAGAAGTGTTTTCGAAATCAGAAAAAAATTATGTTTCTGAAATTGCTGCTGAAAAACCTAAACAGGAAACCAAACAAGAAGCCAAACCAACTGCTAAAACAGTAAAAAAATCAACTGCAAAAAAGAAGTAAAAAAAAATTTACATAAATGAAGTCGGCTTTATTAAGTGCTTACAAACCCAAAAAAGACGATATTATTTATAACCTATAAAAAAATAAACCCTGATAAATGAAATGTGTATTAGTAACAGGCGGTTCAAGAGGAATTGGAAGTGCTATTTGTAAAAAATTAGCCGTTGAGGCCGATTATCATATTTTGATTAATTATCACTCTAATAAAACTGCTGCCGAAGAAACACTTCAGGAAATTGAGAAATTGGGAGCAACAGGAGAAATTTTAGGCTTTGATGTTTCGAATTTCGATGACGTACAACAAACTTTAATAAAATGGCAGGAAGCAAATCCGGATGCCATTGTTGAAGCAATTGTAAACAATGCAGGAATTACAAAAGATGGTCTTTTTATGTGGATGACTCCCGAAGACTGGAACGGAGTTGTAAATACAAGTCTGAACGGTTTCTTTAATGTAACACAGTTTTTCATTCAGAAAATGCTGCGTAACAAATACGGGCGAATTGTAAACATGGTTTCTGTTTCCGGAGTAAAAGGAACAGCTGGCCAAACCAACTATTCTGCTGCAAAAGGAGCAATTGTTGCTGCTACAAAAGCTTTGGCCCAGGAAGTTGCCAAAAGAAATATTACAGTAAATGCAGTTGCGCCCGGTTTTATCAGAACAGATATGACGAGCCAGTTAGACGAGAAAGAATTACTAAAACTTATTCCGGTCAACCGTTTTGGAGAAGCCGAAGAAGTCGCAGATTTGGTAAGCTTTTTGATTTCTAAAAAAGCAAGCTACATTACTGGCGAAATTATCAATATAAACGGAGGAATATATTCTTAAAATAACCATTAGGTAAATATTAAAATTTACATTTAATGGATTAAAAAATTACTTTGAAGACGATGAATAAGAGAGTTGTAATTACTGGAATGGGAATTTATTCTTGTATCGGAACTTCTTTAGATGAAGTGAAGGAATCTTTATATAATGGAAAATCCGGAATTCAGTTTGATCCTGAAAGAAAAGAATTTGGTTTTCAGTCTGCCTTAACCGGAGTAGTTCCTAAAGTCGATCTTAAAAATTTATTGACCCGCAGACAACGCATGAGCATAGGTGAAGAAACCGAATATGCTTATATGGCCACTATAGAAGCCCTGAAGAACGCCAACATCGACGATGCTTTTTTTGAAAACCGCGAAGTCGGAATTATGTACGGTAATGATAGTGTTTCTAAAGCTATTATTGATGCTACAGATATTGTCCGAGAGAAAAAAGACACCGCTCTGATTGGTTCGGGAGCGATTTTTAAATCGATGAATTCTACGGTAACCATGAATTTATCTACGATCTTTAAACTTAGAGGAATCAATCTGACGGTAAGTGCTGCCTGTGCCAGCGGTTCGCATTCTATCGGATTGGCCTATTTTTTAATTAAAGGCGGTTTTCAGGATATTATTATCTGTGGAGGTTCGCAGGAAACCAACAAATATTCTATGACCAGTTTTGATGGTTTAGGCGTTTTTTCTAATCGTGAAAGCAGTCCTGAAAAAGCCTCAAGGCCTTTTGATTCAGGCCGTGACGGATTAATTCCAAGTGGCGGCGGAGCGACTCTTATCTTAGAAAGTTATGAATCTGCAATTGCCCGCGGCGCCAATATTATTGCAGAAGTTGCCGGTTACGGTTTTTCATCAAACGGCGGACATATTTCGACCCCAAATGTAGAAGGCCCTTCTATCGCAATGCAAAGAGCACTTGACGATGCTAATCTAAAAGCATCAGACATTGGCTACATAAACGCACACGCCACTTCTACTCCTGTTGGAGATGCTAACGAAGCAAAAGCAATTTTTGAAGTTTTTGGCGAAGAAAATCCTCACATTAGTTCTACAAAATCTATGACCGGACACGAATGCTGGATGGCCGGAGCAAGCGAAATAATTTACTCAATAATTATGATGCAGCATGATTTCATTGCGCCTAACATAAATTTGGAAAATCCTGACGAAGACGCTTCGAAATTAAATTTAGTTAAAACTACGTTAAACAAAAAATTTGACATATTTTTGTCCAATTCCTTCGGGTTTGGAGGAACCAACTCCGCGTTGGTAGTTAAAAAGTTTAAATGAAGTGATGAATAAAGAAGAAATAATAGAAAGAATTAATAGTTTTTTGGTTGAAGAATTTGAGGTTGACGGCGATGATATTGAACCAAACGCTAATTTAAAAGATACACTAGGTTTAGATAGCCTGGATTATGTAGATTTGGTGGTTTCTATTGAATCTAATTTTGGTGTAAAACTGGTTGAAGCTGATTTTGTCGGAATCGCTACTTTTCAAAATTTCTATGATCTTATTGAAGCCAAACTAAAAGCTAAAACTGCTTAATGAACCAATGGGATGGCAAATCAAAGGGTACCGTTTTAGGCTATAGAATATTTGTTTTTTTAATAAAAAAAGCAGGTATCAAATCGGCGTATGTTTTACTTTATTTTGTTGCCTCCTATTATTTTTTATTCCTGAAGAAAAGCAATCGCGTCATTTTTTATTATTTCAAAGAAAGGCTCGGATATTCCTATTTTAAATCTAAAAAAATGGTTTTCAGAAGTTACTATACTTTTGGACAAACTATTATTGACAAAATTTCTATTTCTGCAGGAATGCGAAACAGATTCACTTATGAATTTGACGGAATAGAAATTCTGAAAAATCTCTTAGCCGAAAAAAAAGGCGGCGTTTTGATCAGTGCACATATTGGAAATTTTGAAATTGCAGAACATTTTCTTGGCGATATAGATCTTGATTTTCAAATTAACCTTGTCACCACAGATTTAGAACATTCAGATATCAAAAAATATCTTGAAACGATAACTCAGAAACCAACCGTAAAATTTATTATCATAAAAGATGATTTGTCTCATATTTTTGAGATCAATGCAGCTTTGGCAAAAAATGAATTGGTGTGTTTTACGGGAGATCGCTACTTTGAAGGCACCAAATCTCTTTCTGAAAAAATACTGAACGAAGAAGCCAACTTTCCGGCCGGACCATTTTTGATTGCTTCGAGACTAAAAGTTCCTGTTGTTTTTGTTTATGTAATGAAAGAACCAAATTTACATTATCATCTGTATGCCAGAGAAGCAACCGTGAAACATCGTGACGAAAAAGGTTTACTCAAAGAATATACACAAAGTGTAGAAAACATTATACATAAGTATCCTTTACAGTGGTTCAATTATTTTGATTTCTGGAACCACTTTAAATCATAAATTTCTTCAACTGGTTAAATCGGCCGAAGATCATTTTTCTGTAAAACAACAATAAGTAAACGAATCTTAAAATCAAAAGTCCGTTAAAAAAAAATACCTATTTTTGCTTTCCACCTAAGACGAAACCTAAATGAAAAATGTTCTTGTTATTTATTATTCCCAATCCGGACAATTAGAATCTATTGCAAAAAATATTGCAAAACCATTCTTAAATTCTGATGAAATAAATGTAACTTTTTACGAAATACAATTAGAAAAACCATTTCCGTTTCCGTGGGACAAAACGTCATTTTTTGATGCTTTTCCAGAATCTTTTCTTCAGATTCCAAGAGAATTAAAACCTGTACCGGAAGAAATATTAAATACAAAATTTGACTTAGTATTATTTCATTATCAGGTTTGGTATTTGTCGCCATCTATTCCAATAAATTCATTTTTAAAAAGTGATTCCGCAAAAAAAATACTAAATAATACACCTGTTATAACCATTAGCGGTTCGAGAAACATGTGGATTATGGCGCAGGAAAAAATCAAAGTTTTATTAAAAGAGGCCAAAGCCGAATTGGTTGGAAATGTAGCTTTGGTTGATCGTGTAGGAAATTTAATCAGCGTTATTACAATTGTAGAATGGATGTTTTCGGGAGTTAAGAAAAAATATTTAGGTATTTTTCCGCTTCCCGGTGTTTCAGACAAGGATATCCAGGAATCGGATAAATTTGGAGAAGCAATGCTTTCTGCTTTTAAACAAAATAAGTTAAGTGAGTTACAGCCCAAATTAGTAGCACTCGGTGGTGTTTATATAAGTTCATATTTGGTGACAGTAGATAAAACGGCGAATAAAATTTTTAATAAATGGTCAAACCTTATTTATAAAAATCAAAAAAACAGAAAAGCACTTCTTAAAGTATTTAATGTTTATTTATTCCTCGCAATATGGTTAATCTCACCAATAGTATATATATTGCACCTTATTACATATCCCATTAAGTTAAAAACCATAAAAAGAGAAACTCAATATTATCAGGGAGTTTAGAAGGAAATTAGATTATGTTTGAAGTATATATTACCAAAGCTGCAAAATATTTGCCCAACGAAGCTGTTTCAAATGAGGAAATGGAAAGTTTTTTAGGCCTTATCAATGATACTGCTTCAAAAGCACGACGTATAATTTTGCGCAATAATAAAATTACAAGCCGATATTACGCCGTCGATAAAACAGGAAAAAGTACACACAGCAATGCCGAATTAACCCGAAATGCTGTTGAACAATTATTTGATGAAAACTTTACAGCCCAGGATCTTGAAGTACTTTCCTGCGGAACCTCAACACCTGATATTTTTCTTCCTTCGCATGCAGCGATGGTGCATGGTTTACTAAAGAATAAATCGGTAGAATTAAACTCATCAACAGGGGTTTGCTGTGCTGGAATGAACTCTCTTAAATTTGGTTTTCTTTCTGTAAGATCAGGAAATTCAAAAAATGCAATCTGCACAGGATCAGAAAAAGTTTCTACCTGGCTGAATGCTCAAAAATACAATCACGAAGCAGACAATTTAAAAAGTCTGGAAGAACAGCCCATTATAGCTTTCAAAAAAGATTTTTTACGCTGGATGCTTTCTGACGGCGCCGGAGCTTTTTTATTAGAAAATAATCCTCGAGGACCAATTTCCCTTAAAATAGAATGGATGGAAGCTTTTTCGTATGCATACGAATTAGAAACCTGCATGTATGCCGGAGGTGATAAATTAGAAAACGGAGAAATCAAATCTTGGAGCGATTATGCGCCGGAACAATGGTTAAACGAATCTGTATTTTCTATCAAACAAGACGTTAAATTATTAGACGAATTTATTCTTGTAAAAGGTGCCGAAAGCATGAAAGACGCAATGGATAAAAACAACGTTACCTCAGACGATATTACTTATTTTATTCCTCACGTTTCTTCAAACTTTTTTGTTGAAGGACTGAAAAAAGGATTAACAGAAAAAGGAATTGAAATCGCTGATGAAAAATGGTTCATGAACCTTTCAAGAGTTGGAAATGTTGGCTCTGCTTCTATCTATTTGGCTTTAGAAGAATTAATGAATTCCGGAAAACTGAAAAAGGAAGAGAAAATTCTTTTATCTGTTCCGGAAAGCGGAAGATTCTCTTTTGCATATGCCTATTTAACCGTTTGCTAATGGAAATATCTTTGCTGGAAAAAGAAGCTGTCGAGAATTTACTGCCGCAAAAGTTTCCTTTTGTAATGGTAGACAAAATGTATTCGTTTACTGAAAACACATTAGTTTCCGGTTTAAAAATTCAGAACGATAATATTTTTTTTGATAATAATATTTTTCTGGAAGCAGGTTTAATCGAGCATATGGCACAGTCTGTTGCGCTGCATACCGGATATGAGTTTTTTTTAAGAAATGAAAAAGCTCCAACAGGTTATATTGGTTCGATAAAGGAAATTGAAATTAAAAAATTACCAAAAGTAAACGATACAATTCAGTCGACAGTAACTATTATTCAGGAATTTGCCGGTATTACTTTGGTTGATATCGTAACGACTTTAAACAATGAAGAAATTGCAAACGGACAAATGAAAACCGTTATAGCTAAATAATATTTGTATGAGAACTGCTGTTGATATTCAGAATTACCTGCCACACAGAGCACCGTTGCTTATGGTAGATTTGATCTTGAATATTGAAGCCAATTTTGTAGAAACAGTTTTCCTGATAAAAGAAGACAATATTTTTGTTGACAATGATGTTTTTATCGAAGCCGGTTTAATAGAGAACACAGCACAAACTTGTTCTGCTATAGTAGGAAAAAAATATTTCTTTAACGAGAACGGAACAGAAAATGAAGACATCAATATAATTGGTTTTATAAGCGCAATAAAAAACCTCAAAATACACGAATTGCCAAAAGCTTATGATACGATTATAACCAGAGCAAATTTGGTTTCTAAATTTGATGGAGGCGATTATACTTTATGCACAATGAGCTGTGAAAGTTTCCTTGGAGAAAAAATACTTCTGGAGTGCGAAATTAATTTGTTTATTCAAAAGACAATTTCGGCATATTAAAATAATTCCACTCGAAAACAAAACCTTTATGGAAAAAGATAAAGTACCACAAGACACAAGCAATTTAACGAAAAATAACGTAAAAGAACTTTTGTACGCAACTGACGAAAATGGCAATTACACCACCACGTTAAGTACAGGATGGGAACCTAAAGCAATAGCACTTTCAAATTCTATTGATGAAATAAATGAGCGAATTGCCGAAGCCAAAGAACAAGTTTTAAATGGTGAAGTAAGCCCGATTGCTTATTTTATGGAATTGAATAAAATGGATCTTACAATTTTGGCAAGTTATGTCGGAATGTGGAAATGGCGTGTAAAAAGACATTTTAAACCAAAAAATTTTGCTACCTTAAGTGATAAAATTTTACAGAAATATGCCGATGCTTTTGAAATTTCAATAGCTGAACTAAAAAATATCAAAACAGAATAATGCAATTAAATTTTACGCACCATCAATCTGCTCACTGCGAAAACGGGGTGGCTTCAAATTTGTTAAAAAACAGCGGACTGAATATCAGCGAACCGATGGTTTTTGGTATTGGTTCCGGACTTTTTTTTGTGTATCTCCCTTTTATAAAAGTAAACCATGCTCCGGCAATTAGTTACAGAACATTACCGGGACAAATCTTTAATAAACTGGCAAGCCGCTTAAATTTAAAAATAAAAAGACAAAAATTTTCTTCGGTTTCTAATGCAAATAAAGCTTTAGACGAAAATTTAAAAAACAATATCCCAACGGGATTACAGGTTGGAGTTTATCACTTGAGTTATTTTCCAGATGAATACCGTTTTCATTTTAATGCGCACAATTTAGTCGTTTACGGCAAAACAGAAACAGATTATTTGGTAAGTGACCCGGTTATGGAAACCGTAACTACCTTAACGCATGATGAATTAGACAAAGTACGGTTTGCAAAAGGAGCTTTTGCGCCACGCGGACAAATGTATTATCCGATTCAGATTCCAAAAGATGTTGATTTAAAAAGTGCCATCATTAAAGGAATTAAAAATACGTGCCGGGATATGTTGGCCCCAATGCCAATTGTCGGAGTAAGGGGAATCAAGTTTGTATCGAGACAAATTCGAAAATGGCCATTAAAACACGGAACAAAGAAAGCCAATCATTACCTGGCACAAATGGTTCGTATGCAGGAAGAAATCGGAACCGGCGGCGGAGGTTTCCGTTTTATTTATGCAGCATTTTTACAGGAAGCTTCGGTTATTTTGAATAATGAAGAATTGAAAATACTTTCTAAAGAAATGACACAAATTGGAGATTCATGGCGAGATTTTGCCGTTGAAGCTTCGAGAATCTACAAAAACAGAAGTGCCAAAGAAGATGCTTACAACACTATTGCCGATGAACTTTTGGACATTGCCAACAGAGAAGAAATCTTTTTTAAGAAATTAAAAAAAGCAATTAGCTAATATTTTGAATCCCATTATTAAAATAGAATCCCTTTCGAAAAAATACAAAAATGCAGAAATGTATTCTTTGAACGATTTTTCGCTTAACATATATGAAGGACAGATCTTTGGATTATTAGGTCCAAATGGTGCCGGAAAAACAACTTTGATTTCTATGCTTTGCGGTTTGGTAAAACCGACTGCCGGTCATTTTACTATTTATGATCTGAACTATGCAAATCATTCTAAAAAAATCAAAAAAATTATTGGTGTTGTGCCACAGGAATATGCTTTGTACCCAACATTAACTGCCAGAGAAAATCTGCAGTATTTTGGCAGCATGTACGGTTTAAAAGGATCTGATTTAAAAGATAAGGTAGTTGAAACTTTAGACCTTTTAGGATTGCTAAAATTTGCAGACAAACGTATCGAGACCTTTTCGGGCGGAATGAAACGCAGAGTAAATCTCATTGCCGGAATTCTGCACAACCCAAAAGTTTTATTTTTGGACGAACCAACCGTTGGTGTAGATGTTCAGTCAAAAAATGCAATAATTGATTATCTGAAAGTATTAAACCAAAACGGAACCACAATTATTTATACATCTCATCATTTGGCCGAAGCCGAAGATTTTTGTTCAAACATCGCCATTTTAGACAGAGGCAGAATCTTTGCACAAGGATCACCAGAAGGCTTAATTCATTCAACCAAAGAAGCCAGAAATCTCGAAGATGTTTTTATTTCATTAACCGGTAAGGACTTTAGAGATGATATATAAAATTTGGATGTCGGTTGTAAAGGAATTTCTTCTGCTAAAAAGAGATTTAGGCGGATTGATTATTTTATTTATCATGCCCCTGGTTTTGGTTATCACTGTTACTTTAATTCAGGACAGTACTTTTAAAACAATTAGTGATAATAAAATTCCTATTTTATTGGTCGATAAAGATCAGGGTACAGTTTCTAAAACGGTTTTCGACAATTTAGAAAAAAGCAGTTTATTTACTGTTGTTACCCAAATTGACAACAAACCAATTACCGAAGAAATTGCAAAAGAAGCTGTTTACAAAGGAAAATTTCAATTAGCAATTGTAATTCCTCAACATTTAAGTACTGATCTGCAGGCCAAAATTGACCAGAATGTCGAAAAAATTGTCAGCAGTATGGGCTTGACAGACAGCACTGCAACTGTTACTCCCTCCAGAATAATCAAAGAAAAAGAGGTAAAATTATATTTTGATCCGGCAGTTCAGATGAGCTTTAAAAATGCTGTGATGAATTCTATCGACAAAATGATTTCGCAGATAGAAACCAAATCTATTTACACTACTTTTCAGAATCAGTTAGGAGAAGGAACTACTTCATTCGAACAAAAGAGTTTTATTACTTTTAAAGAAATAATTCCGAAAATAAACAACAAAGAAGTTCTTCCAAATTCGGTACAGCATAATGTTCCGGCCTGGACGCTTTTTGCAATATTTTTTATCGTACTTCCGTTGTCTATCAATATAGTAAAAGAAAAATCACAAGGAACATTTGTCCGATTGTTAACCAATCCGGTTTCTAATCTGATTGTCATTATCGGAAAAACGATTACTTATGCTGTAATCTGTATGATTCAGTTTTATATGATGGTTGCGGTTGCGGTTTTTCTGTTTCCGCATATTGGGCTGCCATCCTTAAATATCGAAGGACATTTACTTTTAATGAGTGTCGTAGCGTTATTTTCTGGTTTTGCTGCAATCGGATTCGGAATTTTGTTAGGAACCGTTGCCAGTACACAGGAACAATCTGCTCCTTTTGGGGCAACAAGCGTTATCATCTTAGCTGCTGTTGGCGGAGTTTGGGTTCCGGTTTTTGCCATGCCAAAAATCATGCAGATAATCGCAAAATCATCGCCAATGAACTGGGGTTTAGACGCTTTTTATGATGTTTTATTGCGTAACGCATCTTTATTAGAAATCATTCCGAAAATAAGTTTATTGTTTTTGTTTTTTATAATTACAACCTGGATCGCATTATTTTATGACAAGAAAAAAAGAACAGTTTAACGAGGCGACTAACCTGACCGTTTCTCACGAAATCAGAATTCGTTTTAACGAAACTGATCCGCTTGGAATCGTTTGGCACGGCAATTATATAACCTATTTTGAAGATGGGCGCGAAGCTTTTGGACGCAAACACGGACTTACTTATCTCGATATTGGTAATACAGGTTATACAACGCCAATCGTAAAATCGAAATGCGAACATAAATTGTCTTTGCGTTACGGTGATGTCGTGACAATTGAAACAACTGTTGTAGACACCCCGGCTGCAAAAATGATTTACCGTTTTAAAATTATAGATGATAAAGGCGAAGTAGCCTGTACAGGCGAAACCGTTCAGGTTTTTTTAGATAAAGAAGGAAATTTAATGCTGACAAATCCTCCTTTTTATGAGGAATGGAAACGTAAAGTCGGGTTGTTGAAATAAAACACGATTAGCACGAATTAATTTTCATTTCCTGCAAGGTTTTTCAAAATCTTATAGGTATAAGTTGTAACAAACGAAATCAAAACATACCTACAAGATTTTGAAAAACCTTGCAGGAATAAATAACCAATACAAATTCACTTAATCTGCAAAATCTGCGTGAAACTTTTTCAGATAAAGCTTAAAAAAAACATACCTACAAGGTTTTGGAAACCTTGCAGGAGAGAAATAGAAATCATAAAATGTTAAGAGAAATATACATATCCGAAACAAATTGTATCACGCCATTAGGTTTTGATGTCGAAACCAACATCGAAGCGATTCTACGCGGTGATTCTGGTATTCAGCTTCATAATGATATTTCTTTGATGTCAAATTCCTTTTATGCCTCTATTGTTTCTACCGAAAAAATAAATAGTGCTTTTGAAAGAATAAGCATCGAAACCAAATATTCACGTTTAGAGAAAATGATGATTTTGGCTTTGGAGCCGATTATCAAAAATTCGGGAATTGAATTAAACTCAAAAACGGCTTTTATACTTTCTACGACAAAAGGAAATGTTACTGCTTTGAAAAACGATTCTGAAGAAAATTTTAATAATGCCTATTTAGATGTTCTGGCAAAAAATATTTCAGATTTCTTCAAGTTTCAGACACAGCCAATTGTCGTTTCAAATGCCTGTGTTTCAGGGATTTTAGCAGTTTCGATTGCTAAAAGAATGATTCAGTCAGAGCTTTATGACTCTATTTTTATTGTGGCTGGTGACGAAGTTTCAGAATTTGTTTTATCTGGTTTTAATGCATTTCAAGCCATGAGCGATTTGCCTTGTAAACCGTATTCTAAAAACAGAACCGGAGTAAGTTTGGGCGAAGCAACGGCAGCCGTTTTAATTTCGGCGGAAGCCAAAAACGCTAAAATTAAAGTAATTGGTGACAGCTCAATAAACGATGCAAATCATATTTCAGGTCCGTCCAGAACAGGTGAAGGTTTGTTCAGAAGTATTCAGAATGCTTTGAAAGAAGCTCAAATTGAGGCTGCCAAATTAGATTATATTTCAGCACATGGAACCGCAACGCCTTTTAATGATGAAATGGAAGCTATTGCATTTAGTCGCCTAGGTTTACACAATGTCCCGGTAAATAGTTTAAAAGGTTTTTACGGACATACCTTAGGCGCTTCGGGATTGTTGGAAACCGTAATTGCGATAGAATCTGCCAATCAAAATAAACTTTTTGAATCGAAAGGTTTTGATGAAATTGGGGTGAGCGAAACAATAAATATTATTGAGAAAAATGAAGAGGCAACTATTGAGTATTTTTTGAAGACGGCTTCTGGATTTGGAGGTTGTAATACGGCGGTGGTTTTTGAAAAGATAAAATAAACACCAATTACACTAATTCTCACGAATTAGTTTAGTGTAATTTTTAAACCTGAAATAATTTGTGCCAATTCGTGAAATTCGTGTTTTAAATTACAAAAATGACTCAAAACAAAACCTATATACAATCCTACATCACCATCCAAAACAACGAAATTGTTTTGAACGGAACTTCTGTATTCAAAATTGAACCAACCGATTTTGGCGATTTTTCAAAACAAGCCTACCGTAATTTTGAAATTCAGTATCCAAAGTTTTTCAAAATGGATGCTTTGAGTAAACTGGCTTTTTTAGGTTCTGAATTGATTTTGAGTCCGGTAATTTCGACTGATCAGGAAAATAATATCGCTTTGGTTTTGGCCAATAAATCATCAAGTTTAGATACCGATGTGAAGTATCAGGAATCGATTTCAAACAAAGAAAACTATTTTCCTAGTCCGGCGGTTTTTGTTTATACGCTGCCAAATATTTGTCTGGGCGAAATAAGTATTCGTCATCAGCTGAAAAGTGAGAATTCTTTCTTTATATTTGATGTTTTAAATGCCGAATTTTTGTCTAAGTATTCGGAGATTCTGTTAAACACAAATAAAGCAGATTCTGTTTTGTGCGGTTGGGTGGAGTATTTTAATGACAATTATAAAGCTTTTCTTTGCCTTATAAGCAAAGAAGAAAACGAGAAATATAGAAACGAAAATATCAATACATTATATAATAAATAATCATGGAAGCATTAAAAGAAGAATTAAAAAATAAAATTATTACCACTCTAAATCTTGAAGATATCGCAATCGAAGACATTGCAGATAACGATCCTTTGTTTGGAGACGGTTTAGGTTTAGACTCGATTGATGCACTTGAATTGATCGTGATTTTAGATAAAGATTACGGAATTAAATTAGTAGATCCAAAAGAAGGAAAAACCATTTTCCAATCTATCGAAACTATGGCGGCGTATATTAGCGCCAATAGAACAAAGTAGTTTACGTAAACTTTGTCAAAGTTTGAAACTTTGACAAAGTTCTAAAAATCTACAATCCAAAATCATAAATCTAAAATGACTAAAGGTGTTGCAATAACGGGAATGGGAATTATCTCTTCGATCGGAAATTCGGTTGAAGAAAACTACCATTCGTTAATCGAAAATAAAATCGGGATTTCCCGTATCTCTAATATTTCTACAGTTCATGAAGATGTTATTAAAGTGGGTGAAATCAAAAAGACCAACGATGAGCTTATCAGTGAATTGAAATTAAACCCTGATAATAATTTTTCGAGAACCGCTATGATTGGTACTTTGGCAGCAAAACAAGCTGTTGCAAATGCCGGCATTACATCAATCAACGAATTTAGAACCGGACTTATTTCTGCTACCAGTGTGGGCGGAATGGACATGACGGAAAAACATTATTACGATTATTTTGAAAAACCGGAACTGGTTAAATATATTACATGCCATGACGGCGGGGATGTTGCTGATAAAATTGCCGAAGAACTGGGCTTAAAAGGAATGGTTTCTACTATTAGTACAGCTTGTTCTTCTGCTGCAAATGCAATTATGCTTGGTGCGAGATTGATTAAAACCGGAAAATTGGACCGTGTAATTGTGGGCGGTGCCGATGCCTTGTCAAAATTCACCATCAACGGATTTAAGACTTTGATGATTTTATCTGACGATTATAACCAGCCTTTTGACAATAACCGAAAAGGTTTAAACTTAGGAGAGGCTGCTGCTTTTTTGGTTTTAGAATCAGATGAAATTGTAGCAAAACAAAATAAAAAAGTATTGGCGAGAGTTTCCGGTTACGGAAATGCGAATGATGCTTTTCACCAGACCGCTTCTTCAGAAAATGGAGATGGTGCTTTCCTGGCAATGAAAAGAGCTTTTGAGGTTTCGGGCTTAAAACCTTCTGAAATTGATTATATCAACGTTCACGGAACTGCAACGCCAAATAACGATTTATCTGAAGGAAGAGCAATAAAAAGAATTTATCAAGACGAAACTGTTCCGGATTTTAGTTCGACAAAACCTTTTACGGGTCACACTTTAGCGGCCGCGGCTGCGATAGAAGCCGTATACAGCGTATTGGCAATTCAGAATAATGTGGTATATCCTAATTTGAATTTTAAAACGCCAATGGAGGAGTTTGATTTGAAACCTCAGACTACCTTAAAAAATGCAAATATCGAACACGTTTTATCCAACTCTTTTGGTTTTGGAGGAAATTGTTCCACCCTTATATTTTCGAAAAGCTAATGAAATCGTCATGATTCCAAAAAAATAAAAACTAAGAATGACGATACCCTATTCCTTTAAAAAAACAAATATAATCTTCGCATGAAAAAAACATATATAAATGGAGTAGGCTGTATTTCGACTCAAAAAACATTTGATACTGTTTTTTTAGAAGAAGCTGCTGTAAATCACGACGAAAATGTGCTGGCCATCATACCGCCGGCGTACAAAGAATACATTTCGCCTGCTGCAAGCCGACGCATGGCAAAAGGCGTGAAAAACGGAATTGTAGCTTCGGCTTTGGCAATGAAAGATGCCAATGTTGAAAAAGTCGATGCGATTATTACCGGAACCGGTTTAGGGTGTATTGAAGATTCTGAAAAATTCCTAAAAAGTATTTTAGATAATAAGGAAGAGTTTCTAACGCCAACTTCTTTTATACAGTCTACGCACAATACGGTTGGCGCACAAATTGCGCTTTTACAACAATGCAAAGGTTACAATTTTACGTATGTAAACGGTGCGGTTTCTTTTGAATCGGCGCTTATAGATGCCAAAATGCAGATTGAAGAAGACGAAGCCAATGCAATTTTAGTTGGAGGTGTTGATGAAAACGGAGAATATACCACTTCGCTTTTCAAGCTAAATGGCCGCATAAAAGCAGACAACACTGCTCCTTATGATGTTCTAAATTCTACAACAAGCGGAGCTGTTTATGGTGAAGGCGCTAGTTTTTTTGTTTTAGAAAATGAAAGAAAAGACAATACCTATGCGGAACTACTCGATGTTGCGATTGTAAATACACTAAAAGAGGATGAAATTGAGAACGAAATTAAATTTTTTTTAAAATTTAAAAATCTTGAAATTTCAGATGTCGATGCCTTGGTTTTAGGTTTTGATGGAAACGCTGATTTTGAAAATTATTACAGAAACCTGACTGAAAATTCTTTTGCCCAAACTCCTGTTTTATACTACAAACATTTGAGCGGTGAATATGATACGGCATCTGCTTTTGCTTTTTGGATGGCTTCTAAAATTTTGAAAACACAGGAAGTACCAGAAATCGTAAAAGTAAATTCTGCTGAAAAACCGGCTTACAAAACCATTTTATTATACAATCAATTAAACGGAAAAAATCATAGTTTTACATTGCTTTCAAAATGATAACGCATAGAAACATATCGATCTTTTTTATATTTTTATTGATTGTCCTGAATATTCTGAATCTTTATGTGACGATAAATTTTCTTTGGTTTTTAGGAATAATTATCCTCTGGATTGGAATAAATGCCATAGGATCTTCTTTAATTTATTCTGATTATCATGTTAAAGCATATTGCCATAATCCATTAGAAACCAAAAAAAAAATTGCGCTTACTTTTGATGACGGACCGACTTCTTATACTTTGCAGGTTTTAGAACTTTTAAAAAGATACAATGCGAAGGCGACTTTTTTCTGTATTGGAAAAAATATTGAAATGCATCCTGAAATTATAAAACAGATTATCAACGAAGGACATTTGGTAGGAAATCACTCGTATAGCCATTCAAAATTTTTTGATTTTTATAATGCCGATAAAATAACCGATGAACTTAGGAAAACAGATCAGCTTCTGGAAAAATTCACATCAAAAAAAATAAATTTTTTTCGTCCGCCTTACGGAGTTACTACACCTTCCATCCGACGGGCCTTAAAAGCCACGGGGCACAAAGTTATAGGCTGGAATATTCGTTCGCTTGACGGAGGAATTAAAAACCATGATTTAATTTTCAATCGGATTATAAAACGCGTTTCTCCCGGGGGAATTGTACTTTTGCATGATACGGCGCAGCACTCTGTTTTGGTATTGGAACAGTTTTTGCAATTTTTACAGCAAAATAATTATGAAGTGATTTCGATTGAAGAACTTTTGAATCTTAATGCTTATGAAATTGAACGCGGATAACGCTGATTCGCTAAGCGAAAACGCGGATAAAAACGGATTTTTTATGATCTGTCGCAATCATTAATCTGTGGCAAAATATTTCAAAGCACAACTTTTAAAAAATATGAAAACTAAAATAGCACTACTAATTCTATTTATTTCGGGCAATTTGTTTGCTCAGGAGCAAAAAATGACTGCTGCAGAAATTGCTTCTTTTAAAGAAGATGTAAATGTGGTTTCTAAAAAAATCAAAACGCTAAGCACCGATTTTGTTCAGTATAAACATTTGGATTTTTTATCAAAAGATATTGAAACATCAGGAAAAATGTTTTTTAAAGAGCCTTCGCTGCTTTCATGGCAATATAAAAAACCATACAATTACAGCATTGTTTTTAAGAACGGAAAAATCCTGATTAACGACGAGGGAAAGAAAAGCGCGGTTGATATTGGCAACAGCAAAATCTTTGCACGAATAAATAAATTAATTGTAGGAAGCGTGAGCGGCAATATGTTTGACGACAAGGAATTTACGATTTCGTATTTTAAATTAAAAGGTCAGAATCTGGCAAAATTTGTTCCGAAAGATGCGACACTGAAAAAATATATCAAACAAATTGAACTGACTTTTGATAAAGAAGAAGCAACCGTTGTTCAGGTAAAATTATTAGAATCCTCTGAAGATTATACCCGAATTGTACTAAAAAATAAAGTAATCAATGCAAAAATCGACGATTCAGTTTTTACTAATTAATTGCTTTCTGGCAATTGTCTTAGTTTCTTGTGGCTCGGTCACAAAAAATTATACACCAAAAAAATTAGACAAAACGTCTTATCAATCGCGGTATTTTTCAGATTCAAAAACCGATTACGTTTACAAAACGAATATTACCGTTTATGGAAATGAATTGTCTGGAATTTTTATTGCCAAAAAAATAAATGACACCATTCACCGCGTTGTTTTTACAACTGAATTCGGTAATAAATTACTGGACTTTGAAATTTCTGAAAAGAGTTTTAAAGTCAATTCCATCGTGTCAGAATTAGACCGAAAAATCCTGATTAACACCTTAAAAGAAGATTTTAGATTGCTGCTTAAAAAAGAATATTTGATTCAGGAACAATTTGAAAATGAATCAGATAACATTTACAAATCAGCAGATGGAAAACGTGATAATTATCTTTTTTTGTCCAAAAAAGATCAAAAATTTGAAAAACTCATTCATGCTTCAGCAACAAAAGAAAAAATAACACTTACATTTAGTTCAGAAAACAATATTTTTGCCGAGAGAATTCAGATTGTGCATCAAAATATTAAATTGAAAATTGAGTTAAATTATTTTAAGCAAGAGTAGAATTTAAGTAACCATTAGATCAAACCAAGATGAAAAAAATAATTCTAATTGTTTTCGCTTTTTATATCGGAATCATTTCAGTCCAGGCACAAGTTAGTGTAAATCCAGGTCTTAGAGGAGGTCTTAATCTTTCAAGATTAACGAACATTGATTACAACAATACCAAATCTGATTTTTATATTGGAGGATTTGTAAACATAAAATTCAACAAATATTTTTCTCTACAGCCAGAGCTAAATTATTCCAGACAAGGTTCAGAAGGAAGAGAATATGCTCTTGGAAGTAACGCATACAGAAATGTAAATTACGATTTAAATTATGTAACGCTTGGTGCACTTGCTAAGTTTAATTTTAAGGGAAGTGGATTTCATGTAATGGCCGGGCCTTCATTTGATTTTAAAACAGATGATAATTTTGGTGATTTTGGGTACAGACCTGTCAATTTTGATTTAGCTTTTGTGGGCGGCCTTGGGTACACGTTACCAAACGGATTAACATTTGAAGCAAGAATTAAACAGGGTTTAATTGATATTTATGGTTACGATGGTCTTGATTATGATGAGAATGGAGATTATTATTACGATGATATTATTCTGAATCAGGTTTTTCAAATTGGTATTAGTTATACTTTTAAAATGAAATAAAACGAATGGTTCTACACGATTTTTACAAAATACTTTCGGAAGAAAAAATATCCGATTCTAAATATGTTATTACGATTTTGGTCAATGAAAAACATGATGTTTTTAAGGGCCATTTTCCTGGAAATCCTATTATGCCGGGCGTATGCATGATTCAGATTATTAAAGAACTTACTGAATCTATTACAAAAAGTACGCTGATGATCCAGACACTTTCAAATGTAAAATTCATGGCGCTTATTAATCCGGAAGCTACTCCGGAGTTGCGTTTAGAACTTGATGTTGTTATTAGTGAAGATAATTTGGTTAAAGTGAAAAACACTACTTATTTTAACGACACTGTTGCTTTGAAGTTAAGCAACACTTATAAAAAATTATAATTATGAAGCTATTATTGACATTATTTATATGGATAAATTTTACGGCTGTTCCCGATTTGGCGAGCATTCGCAAAATGTACACTGAAGCTCCTAAATCTGAAGCTGGTGCCAAAGATTTTGTAGAAAAACTTTCGGGTATTTCAAATAATGATGATAAAATTATGGTGGCTTACAAAGCTGCCTCAATTTTACTGGACTCAAAATATGAGAAAAAAATAGGCGAAAAAATCAGCCGTTTTAAAGAAGGCGCAAAACTGCTTGAAGCTACAATTGCAAGTGAACCAAACAATATCGAAATTAGAATGATTCGCCTGAGTATTCAGGAAAATGTTCCCGGAATTACCGGTTATAAAAAAAATATAAAAGAAGACAAAAAATACCTTACGGCCCATTATGCTGAACAAAGTGGTGCTTTAAAAGAATATTTAAAAGACTTTGTATTACAGTCTAAAAGTTTTTCTGAAAAAGAAAAACAATTTGTAAAGTAGGTAAATAAAGCTATCTATGAACCCTACTCTATCTCAGCAGGAATTATTAAATTCAACACATTTTTGCGTTATTGTACCTACGTACAATAATCACAAAACGCTAAAAAGAGTTTTGGATTCTGTTTTAGAATATACCCAAAATGTCATTATTGTCAATGATGGCTCAACCGATGAGACAGGCGAAATCTTAAAAGGATATGCCCATTTAACTCAAATTCATCACGCCCAAAATTTGGGAAAAGGGATGGCTTTGCGAAATGGTTTCAAAAAAGCAATTGAATTAAATTTTGAATATGCGATTACCATCGACTCAGATGGTCAGCACTTTCCTTCTGATATTCCGAATTTTATTGCTGAAATTCAACAGCAACCGAATTCATTGTTGATCGGAAGCCGGAATATGGCGCAGGAAAACGTACCTAAAAAAAGCAGTTTTGGTAATAAATTTTCAAATTTCTGGTTCAAATTCGAAACAGGAATTAAGCTTACTGATACGCAGTCCGGTTTTAGGCTTTATCCTTTAAAATTAATTCCAAAATTATTTTATACCAATAAATTCGAGTTTGAAATTGAAGTAATTGTGCGTTCTGCCTGGAAAGGGGTTGTTGTAAAAAACATTCCGATTCAGATTTTATACGATCCTGCAGAAAGGGTTTCACATTTTCGTCCATTCAAAGATTTTACCCGAATCAGCATCTTAAATACTGTTCTGGTTACAAATGCAATTTTATATATTAAGCCCAGAGATTTCTTTAGGAAAGCAAAAAAAAAAGGTTTTAAAAAATTCTTTCTCGAAGATATTTTAGAAAGCAATGATTCAAATTTCAAAAAGGCGGCTGCAATTGCTTTGGGAATTTTTATCGGAATGTCTCCTTTTTGGGGATTACAAACGGTATTACTTTTGTTTTTTGCCACTATACTCAGACTCAATAAGGTCATTGCGTATTTGTCTTCTAATGTGAGTTTTCCTCCTTTTATCCCTTTTATTATCTATGGATCACTAAAAATGGGAAGCTATTTTGTGTCTAATGAAAGTACTTTGGTATTAGACAGTTCGCTTACGCTTGACGATATTCAGAAAAATGCAACACAATATATCGTCGGAAGTCTTATTTTAGCATCAGTTTCTGCCATAATTGTCGGACTCTTAAGTTATTTGCTTTTAACTGCTTTCAGTAAAAAGCGTTTACCATAAAATCTGTTTATCTTAGCCAGGAATTACACGAATTCACACGAATTTTTTTTTATAAATTCGTGGTTATCATAATGAATAGTAAAATTTGAATCAGGCCGTTAAATTGTAAGCATTACGATTATTTCATTATAAAAACCTGAAATAATTCTAATGTTAATTCGTGGCAAAAAAAAATTATAATGCATCGTTATTTCTACGTTATTCATTTATTTGTAAACCGCAGAAAATCTTTATCGGTTTTACTGGCTTTACTTATGCTTATTCTTTTCGGCTTTTTTGCATCTCAGCTCAAATTTGAAGAAGACATTACCAAACTTATCCCAACAAACGATAAGTCTGATGTTACGGCAAAAGTTCTGAAACAACTTAATTTTGCTGATAAAACTACGGTTATTTTCAAACTGGAAAAAAACGGTACAGAAGAAGATTTAAAAGAAATGGCAACTATTTTTTCTGATAGTGTTGCACTCTCCTGCAAACCATATATTACAGGAATTCAGGGAAAAATTGACGAAGAAAATATTCAGGAAACAATTGATTTTGTTTACAACAATCTCCCTCTTTTTCTGGAAAACAAAGATTACGCTGCTATTCAGGATAAACTTCAGAAAGACAGTATTGCGGCAACCGTTCAGGGAAATTATAAATCGATTATTTCGCCCTCGGGATTTGTAACCAAAGATTTTATTCTCCAGGACCCACTTGGGATTTCTTTTATTGCTCTAAAAAAATTACAACAACTCAATGTTGGAGATGATTTTACGCTCAGCAATGGTTTCATCATGACTAAAGACAAAAAGAAATTACTGCTTTTTATTACCTCCAATCTTCCATCGAGCGAAACAGAAAAAAACACTCTTTTTGCTGCCAGATTAAAATCGATTCAGGAAAATTTAAATCAAAAATTCAAAAATAAAACTTCAATTAGTTATTTTGGTTCTGCCCTTATTGCTGTTGCAAATGCCAATCAGATTAAAAGTGATATTATTTTAACAACATCAATTGCAATGTTCACCCTGATGTTGATTTTGATTTTATTTTATAAAAAAGTATTAATTCCGTTAATTATTTTTCTTCCAACTGTTTTTGGCGCTCTGTTCGCTGTGGCATTTTTATATTTTGTAAAAGAGCAAATTTCTGCCATTTCTTTGGGAATCGGTTCTATTTTACTGGGTATTACTATCGATTATTCGATTCATATCCTGACGCATTACAAACATAACAGTGATGTCAAAACATTGTACAAAGACATTACGATGCCTGTCATCATGAGCAGCTCAACTACTGCTGTTGCTTTTTTATGCCTTCTGTTTGTAAAATCTGACGCACTAAATGACTTGGGAATTTTTGCTGCCGTTATTGTGATGGCTTCGGCATTTTTCTCTCTTTTGATTGTTCCTCATTTATATAAGCCTAAAGAAAATCCTGAAGAACATAAAAAAAATGTGATTGATAAACTGGCTCATTTTTCGTTTCATAATAATAAGTTCCTGATTGGTTTTTGTGTCCTGATTACAATTGTATGTTTTTTTACTTATAATAATGTCGGTTTTAATAATGATTTGTCACAACTGAACTTTGTTCCAAAAGAAATAAAAGCCGCCGAGAAGGATCTTGAAGAAAGTTCGAGTTTAACCTCAAAAACTATTTATGTTGCTTCGTACGGAAAAAGCATGGAGGAAGTTTTGCAAAACAACAGTCATCTTTTTTCTGATTTGTCTGCAGCAAAACAGGAAAATAAAATTTTAAATTTCAGTTCCGTTGGCGGGATTATGCTTTCACAGGCAGCGCAACAAGAAAAAATCGATAAGTGGAATTCATTTTGGGATGCCAATAAAAAGCAGCTTTTAAAATCACAATTAATTTCTGAAGGTTCTAAACTCGGTTTTAAGCCAACAACTTATTCCAGTTTTTTTGATCATCTTGACTTTGAGTTTAAACCAATTTCAGCTGATGATTATTTGAAAATTAAGGCTTTGCAACTGCATGAATTTGTAACGCAAAAAAATGGTTTTTATACCATTTCGACTTTGGTAAAAGTAACGCCTGAGCAACGCGATACTTTTGTAAAATTGGCTGATACCAAAAAAAATGTGATTGCAATTGACCGTCAGCAAATGAATGAAACCTTTTTCAGCACATTAAAAACCGATTTTAATTCGTTGGTAAATTATTCTTTTGTTGCTGTTATTCTGATTCTGTTTTTCTTTTTCAGAAGAATCGAGTTGGTGATCGTGAGCTGTATTCCAATTGCTCTGACCGGAATTGTAACGGCCGGTATTATGGGAATATTTGGCATTCAGATGAACATTTTCAGTATGATTGTCTGTACCTTGATTTTTGGTCATGGTGTCGATTTTAGTATTTTCATGACGAGCGCACTTCAAAAAGAATATACTACCGGAAAAAATGAAATTGCGATTTACAGAACATCAATAATTCTGGCTGTAATCACAACTATTTTAGGAATTGGTGCGATGATTTTTGCCAAGCATCCTGCTTTGAGGTCTATTTCGTCAGTTTCGCTAATTGGGGTTTTTGCCGCCTTGATTATTACGTTTATTTTTTATCCGATTTTGTTTAAATTATTTTTATCAAACCGTCCAAAAAAAGGAAATGCACCGTTTGAATTACGTAGTTTAATACACGGAATTATTTCCTTTGCTTATTATGGTCTTGGTGGATTTCTAATGTCGCTTTTCAGTCTGATCATTATGCCGATTCTGCCAATTAGCGAACAAAAGAAAATGAAAGGATTTAGATACGTGATTTCTAAATTCATGAAATCTGTATTGTATTCAAATCCTTTTCTTCATAAAAAAGTCATTAATAAATTCAATGAAAATTTTGACAAACCTGCTATCATAATTGCCAATCATTCTTCTTTTATAGACATTTTGGCCATGGGCATGCTAAGTCCCAAAATTATATTTTTGGTAAATGACTGGGTTTATAACTCCCCTATTTTTGGAGGTGCAGTAAGAAAAGCAGGTTTTTATCCTGTTTCTGAAGGAATTGAGGGAGGCGTTGAACATTTACGTAAAAAAGTAAATGAAGGTTATTCGTTAATGATTTTTCCGGAAGGAACACGTTCAGAAAGCAATCAGGTTAAGCGCTTTCATAAAGGTGCTTTTTATCTTGCCCAGGAATTTAATCTGGATATTGTTCCGGTCTTGATTCATGGTGCTTCAGAAGCAATTCCAAAAGGAGATTTTGTCATTCACAGCAGTACTCTTACTGTTTCTGTTTTAGAACGAATTACTCCTGAAAATCTTTCATTTGGAAAAAATTACGCCGAAAGAACAAAACAAATTGGTGCCTTTTTTAAAGAAGAATTTCATAAAATCCGTCAGGAATTAGAAGGAATTGATTATTGGAAAAAAATGCTTCTTCACAGTTATGATTACAAAGAAATTGAAATAATACATAGCGTAAAAAGCAATCTCAAAACCCATTTAGAAACTTATTATAAACTCAATAAATATCTGTCGGCGAAGGCCAGAATATTACATTTATCCAATGATTACGGTCAGTTGGATGTCTTGCTTACTTTGCAGGAACCACAGCGAAAAATATATTCTTATACTATAGACGAAGAAAAATTCGCTGTAGCCAAAACCAACTATGTCGTTAGAAAAAGAAAAATTTATTATCTTGAAAATCCTGAAACTGTATTAGAAAATCAATACGATACGGTTTTAATTTCTGATGAAATTTATAAAGATGATCTTGAGAAATTTATTTCGGTATCATCATCGTTTATTTTAATTGATTGTCCGGGTTTAAAAACAACTTTGATAAACTTTGGTTTTGAGTCTGTTCTGGATGAAAATTCAATAATCATTTTAAAGAAAAACCAGAATGAAAGAGCATTATGATGTTGTAATTGTCGGCAGCGGTTTAGGCGGATTAGTTTCGTCGGTAATTCTGGCTAAAGAAGGCTACAGCGTTTGTGTGCTCGAAAAGAACAATCAATATGGTGGAAACCTGCAGACTTTTGTACGGGACAAAACCATTTTTGATACCGGAATTCATTACATAGGAGGCTTGAGTGAAGGGCAGAATCTTCATAAATATTTTAAATATCTGGGCATAATCGATCATTTGAATTTAAAAAAAATGGACGAGAATGGTTTTGATATTATTTCTTTCGGGAATGATAATACCGAATATCCGCATGCGCAGGGTTATGAAAATTTTGTAAAACAATTAGAAAATTATTTTCCCGAAGAAAAAACAAATCTTGAAGAGTACTGCCAAAAAATAAGGTTAATCTGCGACTCTTTTCCCCTGTATAATTTGAACTGGCAAGGCAAATACGATAATGCCATTTTAGAATTAAATGCCAAAAGTACAATTGATGAATTTACTGAGAATAAAAAACTACGAGCTGTCTTGGGAGGCTCTAACTTTTTGTATGCCGGAATTCCCGACAAATCTCCTTTTTATGTTCATGCTCTTTCTGTAAACTCTTATATTCAAAGTTCCTGGCGCTGCCTTAATGGCGGAAGCCAGATTACAAAACAGCTTTTAAAACAACTGAAAAAATATGGTGGAGAGTTCTATAAACGCAAAGAAGTAATTCATTTTTCTGTAGAAAATAATAAAGTGATTTCTGTAAAAATGAAAGATGGAACTGAAGTTTCGGGGACTTATTTTATTTCGAATATTGAACCAAAAACGACTTTGAAAATGGTTGGTGAAGAATGTTTCAGAAAATCATTTTACAGTCGGATCCAAAGTCTGGAAGGTGTAATTTCTGCTTTTAGCCTTTATATTGTTTTTAAGCCAAAATGTTTCAAATATATCAATCATAATTATTATCATTTTAAAGACAGTGATGATGTCTGGACTGCACATGAATATGATGAAAATTCCTGGCCCAAAGCTTATATGGCGTCTATGAATGCTTATAAACAAGATGAAGAATGGGCAGAAGGAATGACTTTTATCACGTATATGAAATATGACGATGTTTTGCCGTGGGCAGATACTTTTAATACGGCTGCTGAAGAAAATGACCGTGGAGAAAGTTATGAGGAATTTAAGTCCAGAAAAGCAACTGTATTTTTAAATGAGATTGAAAAGAAATTCCCTGAAATCAGAGATTGCATAAAGTCCGTACATACTTCATCACCACTTTCTTATCGGGATTATATTGGAGGGGACCGAGGTAATATGTATGGTTATGTCAAGGATTCAAATAATCCGATGAAAACCCTCATTGCATCAAAAACAAAATTAGATAATTTGTATCTTACCGGCCAAAGTATCAATATGCATGGTGTTTTGGGCGTAACGATTGGAGCTGTTGTCACCTGCTCAGAAATTCTCGGAAAAGAATACCTGGTAACCAAAATCAATAAGGCATCTGAATAAAAAAAGCAAAATGAAGAATCGAATTAAAATACTTTTCTTTTTAGGCTTCTTGTTGATGTTGGTTTCCTGTGGAACCTCAAAATCAAATAGTCATTTACCGGATATAGCTCAGTACAATGCAACCAAACCTGTTGTTACAAAACTTTCTGACACCGTTTTTGTTTCAGGAAAAAATTCGTTTTTAAAAAACAAACAAGGTCTTTGGGAATTGTATGTTGAAGGTGATCCGCTCGAAATTGGCCTTACTACCGGCGCCTTAACCGATTCCCTTTTAAAAAAACAACAACAGATTTTTTTCTCCAAAGTACAAGATTTTGTTCCGTCAAAATTTCAGCAAAAATTACTGCGGAATTTTCTACGATGGTACAACAGAAAATTATACCAGAATGTTGCCAACGAATATCAGGCAGAAATTTATGGTGTTTCTCAATATACTTCTCATGAGTTTGACAATTTAGCACCACCATACCAACGCAGTTTGTATTTGCATGGAGCGCACGATATTGGTCATGCTCTACAGGATTTGGCCTTGGTTGGCTGTTCTTCTTTTGCTGCATGGGGTGAAAAATCTGAGAATGGTAATTTAATTCTGGGTCGTAATTTTGATTTTTATATCAGTGACGCTTTCGCGGAAAATAAAATCGTGGCGTTTATAAAATCAAAAACGGGATACCCTTTTATGATGGTTACCTGGCCAGGCATGAGCGGTGCCGTTTCGGGAATGAACAAAGAAGGTTTGACAGTAACAATTAATGCCGGAAAATCTAAAATTCCACTAGTTGCCAAAACGCCGATTTCTATTCTTACGAGAGAAATTTTAGAGCATGCAAAAAACATTGAGGAAGCAATTGCCATTGCCAAAAAAAGAAAAGTTTTTGTTTCTGAATCTATAATGGTCGGAAGTGCAAATGATAATAAAGCTGTTTTAATTGAAGTTTCTCCGAATAAAATGGATGTTTATAATGTGCCGAACAGTAATCAGCTACTTTGTTCTAATCATTTTCAGAGTGATGCTTTTAAGAATGATAAACGAAATCAATCGCAAATTGTGAACAGTCATTCGAAATATCGTTTTGAAAAAATGGAAGAGCTTTTTGAGGAAAATAAAAAAATCAATCCTAAAATTGCTTCAGAAATTCTCAGGAATAGAGAGGGTTTGCAAGATATAGAACTGGGTTATGGAAATGAAAAAGCTTTAAACCAGTTGATGGCGCACCATGGAATAATTTTTAAACCAAAAGAAAAACTGGTTTGGGTTTCTGCAAATCCGTATCAAATGGGAGAATTTGTGTGTTATAACTTAGATTCTGTTTTCGGTGAAAGAAAGAATCCTTTGATTTCATTTGAAGAGGCAAATCTTACTATTGCCAAAGATCCTTTTATAGAAACGACGGCATTTAAAAACTATCAAAAATTTAAAAAAGAGGGTCATAAAATAGACCTGCTTCTAAAAAACAAAACAGAAATTCCTGCTGATTTTATTGAGAACTACCAATCTTTAAACCCTGATTATTGGGTTGTATATTATAAAGCAGGATTGTATTTTTACCAAAAGAAAAACTTTGCTCTTGCTAAGGAAAACTTTCAAAAAGCACTGACCAAAGAAATTACAACTGTTCCTCAAAAAGAAGCAATTGAAAAATATTTAAAAAAAATCAAAAGGAAATAAACATGATTCCATCAATAGAAAAGGATTCTTTAGAACAGATTAAAATTTTTCAGGAGCAAAAATTAACCGAACTTTTACATTATATCAGCAACAATTCTCCTTTTTACAAGAGGCTTTTTGCCGGACAGAATATAGATATTTCTAAGATTAAAACCCTCGAGGATTTGCAGCGTTTGCCGGTAACGACAAAAGAAGATTTACAACAATACAATGATGATTTTGTGTGTGTGCCACAGCATAAAATTATTGATTACGCTTCTACTTCGGGTACTTTGGGAGATCCTGTTACTTTTGGTTTAACCGATTCTGATTTGGATCGATTAGCTTATAATGAAGCGATTTCGTTTGCTTGTGCTGGTATAAAAGAAGGTGATGTTGTGCAGTTAATGACCACAATTGACCGTAAATTTATGGCTGGTTTAGCTTATTTTTTAGGGCTTCGAAAATTAAAGGTGGGCGTTATTCGGGTAGGTGCCGGAATTCCTGAATTGCAATGGGATTCTATTTTAAAGTACAAACCTTCTTACTTAATTACTGTTCCTTCTTTTTTATTGAAGTTAATTGAATACGCAGAAATCCACGGAATTGATTATAATAATTCAAGTATAAAAGGTGCCATTTGCATTGGAGAATCTTTGAGAAACCAGGATTTTTCAATGAATACATTATCTAAAAAAATAACAGATAAGTGGAATATCAAGTTGTTTTCAACGTATGCTTCAACAGAAATGAGTACCGCTTTTACTGAATGTGAACACGGAATTGGAGGCCATCACCATCCCGAATTAATCATTACCGAAGTTTTGGATGAAAATAATAATCCCGTAAAAAATGGTGAAGCGGGAGAATTAACTTTTACAACTTTGGGCATTGAAGCGATGCCGCTATTACGTTTTAAAACCGGAGATATCGTTCAGCTTCATGACGGGCCATGCGCCTGCGGAAGAAATACTTTTCGCGTTGGTCCTGTTATTGGCCGCAAAAAGCAAATGATTAAATATAAAGGAACAACACTTTATCCGCCTGCGATGAATGATGTTCTGAGTGATTTTGACAATATTGAAAATCATATTATCGAAATTTCCACCAATGATTTAGGCACAGATGAAATTGTGATAAAAATTGCCGTAAAAAATCAAACTCCTGAATTTTTACAAGAAATAAAAGATCACTTTAGGGCTAAACTAAGAGTGACTCCAAAAATTGAATTCTCCGCCAAAGAAATTTTAAATCCATTGGTTTTTAACCCAATGAGCCGAAAACCAATTCGGTTTTTTGACTATAGAGTTTAGAAAAAGGTACAAAGCTGCAAAGATTCAAAGGGACAAAGGTTTTATAAGCCTGTAGAAAACCTTTGTCCCTTTGTTGCTCTGAACCTTTGAACCTCAATTTGGTACAAATTAAACTAAATGTTGTAATTTTGCACAAAATATTGAAGATGGTCAAGATTGGCAACATAGAATTACCCGAATTTCCTTTATTACTCGCACCGATGGAAGATGTGAGCGACCCGCCGTTTCGCAGATTATGCAAGACGCATGGCGCTGACTTAATGTATTCAGAATTTATTTCGTCGGAAGGATTGATTCGTGATGCTATCAAAAGTAGAATGAAACTTGATATTTTTGATTACGAACGCCCTGTCGGAATACAGATTTTTGGCGGTGACGAAGAAGCAATGGCGCTTTCTTCAAAAATTGTTTCAACTGTAAAACCAGACTTGGTGGATATTAATTTTGGATGTCCGGTAAAAAAAGTCGTGTGTAAAGGTGCCGGAGCCGGGGTTCTAAAAGATGTCGACTTAATGGTACGTTTAACAAAAGCTGTTATTCGCAGCACTGATTTACCCGTTACAGTAAAAACACGTTTAGGTTGGGACGAAAGCTCTATTAATATTGATGAAGTTGCAGAAAGACTTCAGGATATTGGTGTTCAGGCTTTGACAATTCATGCCAGAACCCGTGCACAAATGTACAAAGGTCACGCAGATTGGTCTCACATTGCACGTGTAAAAAACAATCCCAGAATTACAATGCCTATTTTTGGAAATGGTGATATCGACAGTCCTGAAAAAGCATTAAAATATAAAAATGAGTATGGCATTGACGGCATCATGATTGGCCGTGCCGCGATTGGTTATCCGTGGATTTTTAACGAAATCAAACATTTCTTTAAAACCGGAGAACACTTACCTGCTCCAACTGTGAGCGATCGTGTTGATGCGGCAAGAAATCATTTGCAATGGTCGATGGACTGGAAAGGAGAACGCTTGGGAATTGTAGAAATGCGTCGTCATTATACTAACTATTTCAAAGGAATTCATTCTTTTAAAGAATACAAACAAAAGCTTGTTACTACTGATGAGCCAGAAATTTTGTTCGCTATAATGGATGAAATTAAAAAAGTTTATGCAGGATACGAATTTGTATAAATAAAAAGGACCTTCAGTTTGAAGGTCCTTTTATTTTATTTATGTATGTATTAATCATCATAATGAAATCTACACTGTATTATAATACATTTTTGATCAACACCTTTAGTGCCTGAAACTTTATAAACGAGTCGGTGTTCGCTATTAATTCTTCGTGACCAAAAACTTTTTAAGTCATGACGCAGCGGTTCCGGTTTTCCAATTCCTTTAAATGGATTTTCCTTAATTGATTTAATTAACTCTTTTATTTTTATTGCCGCTTCAGTATCATTCTCAATCCAGTATTCAAAATCTTCCCAGCCATTTTTAGTAAAACAAATATCCATACATCAATTATAATTCATCAATATTATAAGATATAAGTTTCCCTTTTTCTAATTGCTCAATAGATTCACTAAGTCTTTTTCTATTTGTATTAGTTGATAATAAATGTTGTGTTTCTAATATTGAATTGTATTCTTTCATAGAAATTATTACAACTGCATCTTCTTCTGTGTTTCTTGGAACAACAATTATTTCTGATGATTCTGAAACTTCGTCAAAATAGTTTTTTATATTCTTTCTTAATGTAGAGATTGTAACTGCCTTCATAGTAACGTACTTTAATTTGTACCTTCAAAGGTACAAAATATTTCAAATAAAAAATACCTTCAGTTTGAAGGTCCTTTTTTTATGAATTATACTTGAGTACGTTTCCATTTTCCTCTTTTATAAAAGAAAATTCCAGTAAGCGTTATCGCAGTTTCTGCAACCGGAATCGCAATAAAAACTCCTGTTGGTCCCATATTAAAATGTTTTGCCAGGACATAGGCTAACGGAATCTGGAACAACCAGAATCCGAAGAAATTGATTCCTGTTGGTGTCCAGGTATCTCCGGCTCCATTAAAAGTATTAATCAATACCATTCCAATTCCGTAAAAAACAAACCCAACGCTCATAATTTGCAGAGCTTCAACGGCAATTATTCTTACCATTTCATCATTGGTAAAAAAGGAAATAATATACTTACCAAAGCACAATGTAATGATCATGATTGAAGCCATAAAAATAACATTATATCTTGCTGTTGTGTAAACAGATTTTTCGGCACGGTCTATTCGTTTAGCACCCAAATTTTGTCCCACCAAAGTTGCCGCAGCATTACTTAGCCCCCAAGCAGGAAGAATAAAAAACATCATAATTCTAAGTGCGGTCTGATATCCTGCAGATCCATGATCGCCTCCTGTTGTCGCAACCAACTGAGCAAGAAAAATCCAACTGCAGGATGCAATTACAAATTGCAAAACACCAGGTGCAGCAATTTTTATTAATGCTTTTATCTGTTTAAAATCGGGGATAAAATACGATGCTATAATTTTTAAAACTCCCTTTCCAAAAAATAAATGGTACAATTGGTACAAAACACCAATACTTCTTCCTAAAGTTGTTGCTATTGCAGCACCCGTTAATCCAAAAGCCGGAACCGGGCCAAAACCGTTAATTAAGACCGGACACAAAATAATATTGCAAATATTGGCCAGCCAAAGACTTTTCATTGCGATGGCAGCATTTCCTGCTCCGCGAAAAATTCCGTTAATCAAGAATAGAAGCATGATACACAAACTTCCTCCCAGCATAATTTGCGTAAAAATATAACCATGCTCTGCAGCATCAACAGATGCTCCCATTAGGATAAGAATATCTTTGGCGTAAATAAAACCCAGAATACTCATTACACTATTTATTGCAAACGCTATAATAATGGCCTGCATACCTGCTTTTGCAGCAGCTACCGGATCTTTTTCTCCAATACGTCTTGCTACAACCGCTGTTGCTGCCATACTGATTCCGATTGCAACTGAGTATACAATTGTAATTACAGATTCTGTTAAACCTACGGTCTGGATCGCAAAACTACTGTGTTCCAGATGTCCGACAAAGTATAAGTCGACAAGTGCAAAAACAGATTCCATCATCATTTCTAAAACCATTGGAATGGCCAGTAAAATGACAGCTTTTTTGATACTCCCTGATGTATAATCAAAAGATTCATCTCCTTTGATTGCTAATTTTAATGTGTTGAAAATTTTAGAAAATAAACTCTTTTGTATGTGTGTCTCTGACATAATATAATAGGATAAATGATAGAAATGGTCCAGACTCATTTAGTGTCTGAACAGAAGAAAAATTTAAGTATCCTAATTATTTGAAAAAATTAATTAGGATTAAAGAGAAACAATCATATGCTTAAAGTTTTGAGACGATAAATATAAGTAATAATTTTTTAACAGGAAATTTTAATCTAACAGCTTTTCACTTACTCTGCTGCTGGCTATTAAAGAAGCCACAAAGCCAAGGGAAACAATAGTTCCCATTACGATAAATACATTTTCTAAAGTGAAAACTACAGGATAAGCCAAAGTAGGCGTTATCATAATTAGTTCATATTTTTGTTGAAACAACACTAAGATTATCCCAAGGGCAAGACCAATAATTCCGCCAAATATACTTAGCAAAGTTCCCTGAAGCAGAAATATTTTTCGCAAATGGCCAATGTCAGTTCCCAAGTTAAAAAGGGTTTTGAGGTTTCCTTTTTTGTCCAGAATCATCATAATTAATGCCCCTATCAAATTAAAAAGAGCTACTATTATTACCAGGGTAAAAATGAGGTAAACAGCAATATTTTCGGTGTTGAGCATTTTGTATAAAGACTCATTTAGCTGTGCTCTGTTTTTTAATGTGATTTTGTTGTTGAAAATCTTTTTTAATTCTGAATTAATAGCTTTTTCATCTGCATTTTCTTTTAGCTTAAACTCGATTCCAGAAATCTGATTTGATTTGTACATCAATAATTCCTGCGCTAAACTTAAATCAGCAAATACATATTTTGAATCCAGATCTTCACTTATCGAGTAAATTCCGACAGGAAGAACATCTGTTTTATTGAATGCTTCTTCAGGATTTTCAAAAGCACCTTTTCCGGGTTTGGGCGCAAATATTTGCAATGGATTTTCAAAATCCAAAATTCCCATAGAAAAATCCCTTGCAATGCCATAACCAACAACTACCTGATAGGTATCAGGTTTTATCCACTGTCCATTAAACAGTTTTTTCTTAATGTCATTTACAACAACATAATTACTGTCAACTCCTTTTAAATTAGTAACTTGTTGTTTATCCTTAAACAAAAACAGTACGCGTTCTTCGATAATTTTGGTATATGAAGCAACGCCTTCAAGGTTTTTGATTTCTTTTTCCTGATCCGGAGTAATCAAAAATGATTTACCATAAGTACTGGTTAATTTTAGATCAGGATCAATTTCATTTGTAAACGAAAGACTAAAAACTTTCAATCCGCTAAAAACGGATAATACCACAAACAGAGCCATTGTACCAACAATAATTCCCATGCTGGCAATGTAGTTGATAATATTTATAGCATTGTTTTTACTTCTGCTAAAAACATATCGTTTGGCTATGTAAAGGGGAAAATTCAATTTATGATTTTCTTCTTTTTTCTAAAAGATCTCTATTTTCTATTGGGTTTTCTTTTCCGGAAAGAGCATTGTCTATTTTTTCAATATAATCTAAAGAGTCATCGATAAAGAAAACCAAATTTGGTACACGACGCAATTGTAATCTTACACGTTGCGATAAGTCATGTTTGATTAGAGTTGTATTGGATTTTATTCCTTCTAAAGTTTCCTTGGCTTTCTCCTGAGGAAAAATACTTAAATATACTGTTGCCACTGATAAGTCTGAAGTCACACTAACTTTGGATACCGAAATCACCAAATTACTGATTCCGTTTTTTCTCACTTCACCTTGCAAAATATCAACCAAATCTTTTTGGATGACACCGCCTATTTTTTTCTGTCTGTTTGTTTCCATAGTGCAAAAATACTATTTTAAAATTCAATCATACAATTTCAAATAAACAATAGGTGATTTTTACATTGTTATTCGGTTTTATCATTATCTAAATTTGTATGAAACTATAAAATTAAAAAAAATATCAGAATTAAATTCTAAGAATTACTGTTTTAAAAATGATATAAGTCATATTTTTTATCAGAAATATTATACAAATTTGATATAAAATATAACAACTATCTATTATGAAAAAAAGAGAACCAATCAGTCATATAATGACTAAAAGTGTAGTTACAGTAAATCAAAATGATGATCTTAAAGAAGTTGTAACAAAATTAAAATCAAATTCTATCCGCCATATTCCTGTCGTAAACGGGAAAGAGGTAATTGGTATAATAAGCCGCACTGATATAAACCGCTTAACTTTTGGCGCTCTCTTTGATGGTCAGGATGGGGCCGATGAAGCTATTTTGGATATGCTTACTATTTCTCAAATTATGACTTCAAAACCAAAAACTGTATCCTCAGATACTGTTATCAAAGATTTAGCAGAAATTTTTGTGAAGGAAGAGTTTCATGCTTTGCCTGTGGTTGATAATGGTGTCTTAAAAGGAATTGTCACCACTACTGATGTTATTCGTTATTTATTAGAACAATATGATTAATTAGTTTTTTCAACAAAAAAGGGAGCAAAATTTGCTCCCTTTTTTTATCTGTTCTGTAACCATCCTTCCGGATTATTGTTTGATGTGTTTTGAAGAATCAAAAACTTAATAATTGTTTTTCCTGTGTCTCCACTTGTTCTTACTTTTCCAATACTTTGTTTGATATTTACTTTATCACCTTTATTTACAAATACCTGACTTAAGTTTTGATAAACGGTAAAATAATCTCCATGCTGAATCATAACCGCTCTGTTGATTGGTGATAAAACAATGATACTCGACACTTCCCCTTCAAATACCGCGCGGGCATTTGCTCCTTGTTCTGTAGTAATTTCTACTCCCGAATTATGAACGGTTAAAGACGGAACAAGGGGATGTGGCTGATCTCCGTAACCAAGTGATATAAATCCTTTTTCTACCGGCCATGGTAATTTTCCTCTGTTTGCTTTAAAGTCGGCAGCTAAAAGTTTTCCTTCTGGCGTTAAAGCAATTTTTGATGAAGAAACCGGTCCTGTAGAAGCAGTTGATCCTGGATTGTCTTTCGCTTTTTCAAGAGCAGCTTTTCTGTTTGCTTCTGCAATAGCTTCACGAATTAAACGATCAATTTGCCTGTCAATTCTTTTCGCTTCCTGCTGCTTGCTTCTTGTATCGGCAATAATTTTATTTTTATCTTTTTTAATCGAATTAACAAGCTTTTGCTGTTCTTTTTTTTCAGCTTCTAAAGCGATACGCTCTTTATTATTTTCAATAATAATCTTTTTCTTAACTTGTCTCTGTCCGTCTAATTTTGCATTGTAATCTAATAATTGAGAGCTCTTTGACTGAATTTCCAAACCTTGGTTTTTTCTAAAAGCGGTATATTGTTTTAGATATTGTGCTCTTTTATAAGCCTGCAAAAAGCTTTCTGAAGATAAAATAAACATTGCCCTGCTTTGTTCTGAACGGCTTTTGTATGATTTTAAGATCATTTTTGCATAGTCTTCCTTGAGAATTTTCAATTCTCTTTTTAACTTATTAACCTGAAGCTGATTAATATAAATATCATTAGTCAACAGTTTCTCTTGTTTTGCTGTTGTGTTAATTAGTTTTTCTTTCAGTTTGATTTTATTTGCCTGAATCAAAATTACATTAACCGCCGATTTTTCTTTTTTCTTTACAGATTGCAACATTTTTTCGTTGTCTCTAATTTCCTGCTGAATCTGAGCTTTTCGCTGTTCAAGTTTTTCTTGTTGCGAATCTTGTGCCCACATAAATGTTGTGGTACATATAAAAATTAGGCTTAGGAGAAATTTTGGCATCTTTCTGTTTTCTTTTTGCAAATTTACTTAATTATAACCTTTTTATAGCCACTTGGCACGCTATAAGGAAAAGAAAGTTCTTCGTTGAATGAAATATTAGTATAATTTAAATTAATATCTGTTTTCCCTTTCGGCTGAACAGCATTAATTTCAATTGTTGTCGGGATGGTTCCCTGGTCAAAAACTTTGTTGTCAGAATATCTAATTTCCAGCATTCTGTTTTCTGCAGGCTGGGAAATTTGTTCTTTTTGCAACAAATACTTTTCTGGTTCAAGGAAGAAAGTTTTTTTCAGTTTGGTCTCTTTTTCATCTTCCAGACGAAAAAGATTTTCTACAATTGTCTGCGTATATTTTCCTTTTCTTAAATCATCCAATGCTTCTCCAACCAATAGATTCTGAACTTTACTGTAATCCAGTTCCGTTCCAAGCCATTTACTAAGGCTTGTAAAATCGCCATCATAATAAGTACTGTTTATCTTTTCGTAATAACTTACCGAAGTTGGTGTAATCAATGCTTTGGCCATTGTAATTCCCAAAAAACGAACACTTACTAAAATCTGTTTGTCTTTTTCGATTTTGATTTCGGCTGTAACATTTTGACTTTGCTTTTCATCAACATATTTTGCACTTGCTTTTATGTATAATGTCGAAAAATCTAATTTGTTTTCGTAATGTTTTTCTACTGCTTTTTTATCTGTTTTTGCTTCAACAACTTCATTCGTATTGTTTTGCACGGCAACAGCTTTAGATTTACACGAAATCATAAAAACCGGAACCAATATTATCATTATATATTTTTTCATCTGCATTTAGTCTTTTACTTTTTTTTCTTTAATAACTCATTTGCCTTCAAAAAGTATTCCTCTTTTTTCTTAGCGTCTCCCAATCCATTATAAGCTTCACTTAATTGTATGTTAAAATTTGCCTCAAGTTTTGTATCATCAACAACATAATCCAGTCCCATTTCCAAAACTGTTTTTGCATTTTTAAATTGCTGCAACTGATTGTTTCCTAAACCTGCATAATAATAGAATTGAGGCTGACTCGGATAAACTTCTATCATGTTCATTGCTCTTTTTGTCATAGGCTCAAATTGTTTTGCCTGTGTGTAAGCTTCGAGCAAAAGCAAATTTGTTTCACGATCTGTATCTGAATTTGCTTTTAGATCTTTTTCATAATATTTAATTGCATTCTCAAATTGGTTTTTGCTGTGATAAAATTTACCAATTTCTCTGGCCACATTGACTGCTTTATCATTATCAAAATAAGAAACTGCTTTTTCTAAATCAGGAGCATATTGCGGATTTTTATTTACATAAATCAAAAATTCATTAAGCGTACGATGTTTTATTTTTGAATCAATTTTTGCACTTGATAAAATTACATTCATCGCTTTAATAGCTTTATCTGCTTGATTATCGTCTAAATATCCTTTAAATAAAGTTACTTGTCCCCATTCAGAATTTGGAATTTCTTTTGCCAGTTGTTTCGCAACTTCCAACGCTTTATCTGTCTCTTCTCCTTTTGAATACAAAAAAATCAGATTCACATAATTCGATTCTTCTTTTGGATTCTTTTTAATCTGATCAATCAAATTACCGATTTCTGCATTTTGGTATTTCCCCTGAGACAAAATCTGGTTTTTATAAATCTCACGATCCGAAGACTTTCCAAATTTTTCGTTCATCTCATTAATGGCAACAAGAGCTTTATCGTATTGATTTGTAATCATGTATAACGAAATCAGATCGTCTTTATATTCTTCATCAAAAACAATAATTTTCTGAATTGTTTCTATTGCCAAAGGGTAGTTTTTTGTCTCGAAGCTTACGTCATAAATTCCAAGCCAGAACCATTTATTCTTCGGATTTAGTTGGGTCGCTTTTTCAAAAGCATCCTGCGCATTTCTATATTCTTTTAGTGCCAGATAATTTTTTCCCAACTCAAAATAAGCTACAGCATCATTAGGTTTTAACTTAATACATTTCTCTAACGATACAATTGCTTTATCATAATTTTCGATTCCTTTTTGTTTTAATGATTCATAAAAAGAGTCCTGATATTCATCTGTTGCCATAGCAATATCTTCCGGTTCAGTCTGAGCCGTAACCGATGGTATATTACCAAGCAAGGTGATAAATAAAAATAGTAAAACTCCTTTTTTGATCATTTTTATTTTCTATTTAGACAAAGTGAATCTTTAAATTATTGTTTTATTCCAAAACTGAATAATCACCAATGCTGATGCTGGTAAACTTACCATCATAAACAACGTGGTTTCCTATCATTGCATTATCTAAGTTAGCATTTTTTATTTGAGAATAAGTCTGCACTAAGCTATTTTTAACAGTACTGTCAATTACATGGCATCCTTTTCCTAGTGAAACGTTTGGTCCAACTGTTGCATTTTTTAACACTACATTTTCACCGATATAACAAGGAGGAATAATTGTTGCGTTTTCTAATTTTACATTATAATCAACCAAATGTTCTCCGTCATTATGTAAAAAACCTAACATTCTTGAATTCGTTTCAACAGTAACATCTTTATTTCCACAGTCCATCCATTCGTCGACACTTCCGGTTTTAAAAACCTTTCCATCTGCCATCATGGCCTTAATTCCGTCATTGATTTGATACTCACCACCGTTTTGAATGTTATTATCTAACACACTCTGAAGTTCTTTTTTTAAATCGCCAACTTCTTTAAAATAATAAATTCCTATTACTGCCAAATCGCTTACAAATTCTTTTGGCTTTTCGACCAATTCTATAATTTCGTTATTTGGATTTAATTTTACAACGCCAAATGCTTCCGGCTGTTCTACTTGTTTAACCCAGATTACAGCATCTGCTGCAGGATCTAATTCAAAATCAGCTCTGATCAAAGTATCTGCATAAGCAATAACTGCTGGCCCAGACAAAGATTCTTTTGCACACATAATAGCATGTCCTGTACCCAATGGTAAATCCTGACGGTAAATTGATGCTTTTGCTCCTAAACTTCCTGCTAATTCTTGTAAACTTTCTACAAGATCATCACCAAAAAAAGCAGGATCACCTAATATAAAAGCAACTTCATCGATAGGTTGTTTTAGAATTTTAGCAATATCCTCGACTAAACGATGAACAATAGATTTCCCTGCAACAGGAATTAATGGTTTTGGAACCGTTAATGTATGTGGTCTCAGTCGTGATCCACGACCTGCCATTGGAACAATTATTTTCATTTGATTTTATTTTTTATGGGAAGATTAAAATCTTCAAGTGTTGGTTTGGTTCAAATTAGTTACCGCAATTCATCTGTTACGAAAGTGTTTTTATTCTAAGGTTTGAAGATGCGATTGAAAATTATTTCACTCCCGTGCTTCCGAAACCCCCTTCTCCTCTGGATGTAACAGAAAGTTCTTCAACTTCAATCCATTCTGCTCTTTCGTGTCTGGCAATAATTAATTGCGCAATTCTTTCTCCGTTTTCAATTACAAAATCCTCATTAGATAAATTTACCAAAATTACTCCAATTTCTCCCCTGTAATCAGCATCAACTGTTCCTGGAGAATTCAAAACTGTTACTCCTTTTTTGGCTGCTAAACCACTTCTTGGCCGAACTTGTGCTTCATAACCAATTGGTAATTCAATAAAAAGCCCGGTTTTTACAATCGTTCTTTCCAAAGGTTTTAAGGTTATAGACTCCGTTAAGTTTGCGCGCAAATCCATTCCAGCAGAGGCAATTGTTTCGTAATTTGGTAAATCGTGCTGAGATTTATTGATAATTTGTATTTTCATTTTTATTTTTAAATTCTTAAAATGTATATATTGGATTCAAAAAAACCAATCTTATTTTCTATTCATAATTCCCTTTATTGTACTTTTCTCATTATGATAAACAAAATAAATAAAGATTAAAAGTAACGGAATTCCAACATAATATTTTTCTCTAAATCCGTAAAAAGAAATAGCCGAAAACAAAATTGAAATGCCCAGATATGCTCCAATTTTCTTAGTATCATATGGTATTGGGTAATATTTGTTTCCTAAAACATAAGATATTAACATCATTGAACCGTATGCTGAAATAGTTGCAATTGCAGATCCGTAATAACTATATTTTGGAATTAAAATATAATTTAAAACCAAAGTTACTATAGCTCCGACGATTGAGATATAAGCACCAATTTTTGTTTTATCTGTAAGTTTATACCAAACTGACAAGTTATTGTAAATCCCCAAAAAGAAATTGGCAAGTATAATAAGAGGCACTACTTTCATAGCCTCCCAATAGGATTTGTTGTCAAGTAAAAGAAATTTTAAAATATCTGCAAAAACAATTACACCAAGCAGAATCAGTGAACCAAAAATTACAAAATATTTGGTAATAACTGCATACGTTTGTGGTGCGTTTTCGTTTTTGGCATGGCTAAAGAAGAAAGGCTCAATACCTAATCTAAAGGCAGTTGCAAACAAAACCATAAACAATCCCAGTTTATAACATGCAGAATAAGCACCTACCTCAGACTTTGCCAAATTTTCAGGTAGCAAATAGCCTAATAAAATTTTATCAAAGTGCTCATTTACCGCAAACGCAAGACCGGCTACCAAAATAGGCAAACCATATTTCATCATTTTTTTCCAAAGTACAGGATCAAATTTTCGCCCAAGCGAAAGATAATTTGGAGACAATACAATAAAAGTAGCCAAACTAGCCAGTAGGTTTGCAATGAAAATATAAGCAATCTGGAAATTCTCTACATATAAACTATCCCAAATAGAATTAGGATGTGAAGCCGCAAGTTTAGGGAGGTATATTAAAAAGAAAAAGTTCAGTAACATATTGATTACTACATTTCCAATTTTTATTGCTGCATAAACCATTGGCCTCTGATTGGCCCTAAGTTTAGAAAATGGTACTAAGACCAAAGCATCTAAAACTAAAATCCAAACCGAATAAGTGACATATTGTGCATCTACCTCGGCCCAGCTTGCCAGTGTATTTCTGAAAATTAACGCTGCAAACAGAAAACCAATTGAAGACCAAAATATAGATATTGTAGAGGTTGCAATAACATTTTTCTTATCATCTTCGGCACTGTAAAACCTAAAAAAAGCAGTTTCCATTCCATAAGAAAGTACCACATTAAAGAAAACCATCCAGGAAAGAACAATCGACACTTCTCCATATTCTGCTGTTGGCAGAATACCTGTATATAGTCTCACCAATAAAAAACTGAGCATACGAGGTAAAACCGTTGCGAGCCCGTAAATAGCGGTTTGTTTGAATAGATTTTTATATAATCCCAAAATTTTTTTTGTAATAAAGTTTATACAACAAAAATAACCATTTCTTTGGTTAATTATTGTTTTGTTGATTCAATAAAAACGTAATTGTAAATTTATAACGTTAATTTATTTTCATCTAATACTTTAACAAAATGAAATCCTTTTGGTTCATAACCCTGGTTATAATAAAAACGGTGTGCTGCAAAATTTCCTGTAAATGCATCTAGGACAATACTGCTGCAATCCAGAGCCAATGCTTTTTGTTCTATATAATCAGTTAGTAACTTTCCGATCCCTTTTGAACGGTGCTCCGGATTAACAACAAAATTGTCTATTTCAAGATATTTGCCTGTCCATAATTTTGTTGCAGACCAACAGCCGGTAATACCCAAACAAATATTATTCTCAAAAACCGCAATTTGAGTATAATTATGCGGAACCATCTCAGAAAGATATTTTTCATACTTTTCAGCCGAAAGGTTGGGATAAAGAAATCGAATAGTCTCAATTTGACCCAGCATTTCTGGGATGGTAGTAAATTCCTTAATTTGTAATTTCATAGCTCTCTAAAAATAAAACAGCAAAAATACTCAATTTTCTTTCTCGCATTTATACAATTTTAAAACTAAACATGTGAAATATGTAAATTAATGTCAAAAATTATGTAAGATTTTTTTCTTAAACTCTTCTTAAATTTGCTACATAGGGATTGAGAAAAGCTACAACGTAACCCTTAAAAAAAACGAAGCACTGGGACTGATAAAGCTTGTTTGTTCCCATAAAAGACAAAGCACAAGGGATTGATTCTGCTGAAATGTAACCCTACAAAAACAGAGCATTGGGACTAATAAAGCTAGTTTGTTCCCATAAAAAACAAAGCACAAGGGATTGATTCTGCTGAAATGTAACCCTTAAAAAAACAGAGCATTGGGACTAATAAAGCTAGTTTGTTCCCATAAAAGACAAAGCACTGCAGGTGTCTACGATCTGCCAATAAATCTTAAAATGGTATTGATTCTCGGTTTTTGAATTGATCGAGAATCACCATTTTAAAATCAAAAAACTTCAAAAAAGCTTATATATAAAAAAAGGGGTCAACAATTGTTGACCCCTTTTCTTTATTCTTAATATAATATTATCCGTTTAAAGCTTCTGCTCCACCAACAATCTCAAGGATTTCATTAGTAATAGCTGCCTGACGTGCTTTATTGTAAGTCAACTTCAATTGATTTCTCAATTCAGTTGCGTTGTCAGTTGCTTTGTGCATTGCTGTCATACGCGCTCCGTGCTCAGAAGCAAATGAATCACGAATACCTTTATATAATTGTGTTTTCAATGATTTAGGAATCAAAGTTAACACAATTTCTTCTTTTGAAGGCTCGAAAATATAATCTCCGGCAGTAACTGTTTTGTCTGATTGAATCGGAGCTAATGGTAAAAACTGTTCTACTTGTACAATTTGAGTAGCAGCATTCTTAAATTGATTATAAACCAATTCAATTTTATCGTACTCACCAGACAAGAATTTTTCAGTCAAATTTTCTGCAATTCCTGCAACATTATCAAAAGTCAAATGATCAAAAATTGCATTATGATGACCGTGAACTTTATGCGTTTTTGCTAAAACATCATTTCCTTTCTTACCAATAGGAAAAACATCAACCTGTTTTCCTGCGTAAAATTCAGTACGGTTTTTAATTTCCTTAATTACGTTTGTATTAAATGCACCACATAAACCTCTGTTTGACGTTACAGCAACAAGTAATACTTTTTTTACTTCACGCTGTGTGGTGTATGCACCTCCTACTTCACCTTCAAGAGAAGCGGAAAGATTTTGCAGTAACTCCGTTAATTTCTCGGCATAAGGGCGCATCGCAGTGATTGCATCTTGTGCTTTCTTAAGCTTTGCAGCAGAAACCATTTTCATAGCCGATGTAATTTGCATCGTCGATGAAACGGAAGTAATTCTATTACGGATTTCCTTTAAATTTGCCATCTATTAATTAGAAAATGTGATAATTTGACAATTAGATAATTAGAATCAATCCTAAGATGTTTTCTAATTATCTAATTTACTAAATTATCTAATTAGTTATATTTTGCTGAAATTTCTTTTGCTGCTTTTTCGATAACATCAGTAATGTTGTCATCCAACTTACCAGCTTTCAACGCGTTAAGCGTATCTTTATGCTTGCTGTTTAAGTAAGCAATAAAATCAGCTTCAAATTCTTTTACTTTATTTACAGGAACGTTTCTTAATAAGTTTTTAGATCCAGCATAAATAATAGCTACTTGGTTTTCAACAGGATAAGGATCATTCAAACCTTGTTTCAAGATTTCAACGTTTCTTTTTCCTTTTTCAATTACGTTTAAAGTAACTGAATCCAAGTCAGAACCAAATTTAGCGAAAGCTTCTAATTCACGGAATTGAGCCTGATCTAATTTTAAAGTTCCAGAAACTTTTTTCATTGATTTAATCTGAGCATTACCTCCAACACGAGATACAGAGATACCTACGTTGATTGCAGGACGAACTCCAGAGTTGAACAAATCTCCATCAAGGAAAATCTGACCATCTGTAATCGAAATTACGTTTGTTGGGATATATGCAGAAACGTCACCAGCCTGAGTTTCGATAATTGGCAACGCAGTTAATGAACCGCCACCTTTTACGATAGACTTAATAGAATCTGGTAAATCGTTCATGTTTTTAGCAATTCCGTCATCTGCAATTACTTTACAAGCACGCTCTAATAAACGAGAGTGTAAGTAGAAAACGTCTCCAGGGTATGCCTCACGTCCCGGTGGTCTTCTTAATAAAAGAGAAACCTCACGGTAAGCAACAGCTTGTTTAGATAAATCATCAAAAACAATAAGTGCAGGACGTCCAGAGTCTCTAAAGTACTCTCCAATTGCAGCACCTGCGAAAGGAGCATAAACTTGCATTGGAGCCGGGTCAGAAGCATTTGCTGCAACAATAACAGTATAAGCCATTGCTCCTTTTTCTTCTAACATTTTAGCGATTCCTGCTACAGTTGAAGCTTTTTGCCCAATTGCAACATATATACAGAATACAGGTTTTCCTGCATCATAAAATTCTTTTTGATTTAAGATTGTATCGATACAAACAGTTGATTTACCTGTTTGACGGTCACCGATTACAAGCTCACGTTGACCACGCCCAACCGGAATCATTGCATCAACCGCTTTAATACCAGTTTGCAATGGCTCAGTTACTGGCTGACGGAAAATAACTCCAGGAGCTTTTCTTTCTAATGGCATTTCGTATAAGTCTCCACCAATTGGTCCTTTTCCATCAATAGGAAAACCAAGAGTGTTAACCACACGTCCTACCATTTGCTCACCTACTTTAAGAGAAGCAATACGTTGCGTTCTTTTTGCTGTTGAACCTTCTTTAATTCCAGTCGTAGGTCCTAAAAGAACCACACCAACATTATCTTCTTCAAGGTTCAATACAATACCTTCAAGTCCGGTTTCAAACTCAACTAACTCACCATATTGTACATTAGATAGCCCGTAAACACGAGCAATACCATCTCCAACCTGAAGTACTGTTCCTACTTCCTCTAGCGTAGCACCAGATTCAAAACCTTCTACTTGCTTTCTTAATATTGCTGAAATTTCAGCAGGTTTGATTTCCGCCATCTTAATTTATAATTTAGACACTTTTATGTGTAATAAAACTAATTACTTAACTCTCTCTTTAAAACTTGTAATCTGTTTGCAACAGAAGCATTGTATTGCTGATCTCCAATTCTCAAAATAAATCCTCCAATAATGGCAGGGTCTACAATGTTTTCTATTGTTATTTTTTTATCTGATAATGTTGCAATTTTAGCTAAAACTTTTGCCTCCAAAGCTGCGTCCATAGGAATTGCTGTTGTAACTTTTGCTACTTCCACTCCATTGCTTTCATCAAATACTTTGCTGTATTGTACTGCAATTGCATCCAGAATTTCGAATCTTTTGTTTTCAAATAATAAATGAAATAAACCTTTTGTTATGCCATTTACATTTGCAAAAACTTCTAATAAGGCACTTTCTTTAACGTCAACTCTTGTAGTTGGGTTTTGGATGAAAGTGCTTAATTCTAAATTGCTTTCAATTGTAGAAGCAATTAACTTCATATCGTTATTTACAGCTTCGGCAACACCTTTAGAGTTTGCTAAGTCCAGAATTGCTTTTGCATAACGAATTGCTGCTCTTGTACTTGCCATAATCTTAGTTTAACTTTACGTCACCTAACATTTTCTCAACTAATTTAGTTTGAGATTCTTTGTTAGATAATTCTTCTTTCAATAATTTTTCAGCGATGCTTAATGATAAAGTTGAAACCTGTAATTTCAATTCTGCCATTGCAGCATTTTTTTCACTCTCGATAGCTGCCTTAGCCTGCTCGATCATTTTTTGACCTTGCGCCTGAGCTTCGTTTTTAGAATCAGCAATCATCTTCTCTTTCATTTCGCGTGCTTCTTTAAGCATAGCGTCACGTTCAGCACGGGCTTCATTCAAAATTCTTTGATTGTCAGCTTGTAAGTTTTGCATTTCCTGTCTTGCATTTTCAGCAGAAAGCAATGCATCTTTAATACCTTGTTCTCTATCATTTACTGCATCAAGAATTGGTTTCCAAGCAAATTTTTTCAACAAAAGAATTAATCCAACAAATATTAGTATTTGCCAAAAGAACAAACCGAACTCAAACTGATTTATTAACTTATCCATTATATTTGATTATAAATTTTAATTTTTGTCTTTTTTTAAATTGCATTTATAAAAGCAATTTGTAATGTTTTAATTTTAAAACAATAGTTACAACCAACCGTTGCAACTATTGTTTTTTGATTTTAATTAAGATGCGAATAACGCAGCGAAACCAATACCTTCAATAAGTGCAGCAGCGATAAGCATAGCTGTTTGGATTTTTCCAGAAGCTTCTGGCTGACGAGCGATAGCGTCCATTGCTGAACCACCGATTCTACCAATTCCTAATGCTGCTCCGATTACGATTAATCCTGCTCCAACGATATTTGGAATTTCCATAATATATAAATTAAAAATTAAACATTCAATTTGATTTTAGATTTTTGACTTCAAATTTTAATATCTTAAAAATGTGAGATCATAATCTAAATTTTAGTGGTGAGCACCTTCTTCGTGGTGATGCTCTTCTACTGCTGAACCAAAATAAAGTGCAGACAGCATTGTAAAAATATAGGCTTGTAAAAAGGCAACTAAAATTTCAAGTATAGAAAGTACAAATGATAATCCAAAAGATAAACTGCTTCCAATCCAGCTTTTAAAGATAAACATTAATCCGATGATACTCATTAAAACTATATGCCCTGCAAATATGTTTGCGTATAAACGAATCATTAATGAGAAAGGTTTAATAAAAACTCCTAACAATTCAATTGGAGCTAAAATAATTCTCATTGGTTTTGGTACTCCCGGCATCCAGAAAATGTGACCCCAGTAATTTTTATTTGCAGTAAGGTTTGTGATTAAGAAAGTAAGGATTGCCAAAGAAAAAGTAATTGTTAAGTTACCTGTAGCATTAATCCCAAGTGGTGTTAATCCGAAGATATTTAAAAACAATATAAAGAAAAAGATTGTCAATAAATAACTCATGTATTTTCTATAATGTTTCTCTCCTATATTAGGAATAGCAATTTCATCTCGAATGTAAACCACTAATGGTTCAAAAATTCTACCAACTCCAGAAGCTATACCTCCGTTTTTGGCATAAGATTTTGCTAAGCTTGAAAATAAGAAGAACATCAATAAAGCAGCTGCAAAAATTGAAACTACTGTTTTTGTAATTGAAAAGTCTAAAGGACGAACATTTTCCGGGTGACCCGTTTTTTCGTTTTCTATAATTTCTCCAGAAGCATCTGTTCTGTAAATCTTACCATCATGATGATTGATCGCATAGTAGTTTCCTTTTGATTCTGCTGCTGTGTGACCATGATTAAATTTAGAAGAAGAAAAAATATGCAAACCATTATCCCAAATAATTACAGGTAATGGAAAACCATAATATTTTCCAGTTTCATCATCTTGTGTGAAAGTAAAGTCATGAGAGTCTAAAACGTGGTGGCCTACAAATGCTTTAATCTTAGATTTTACATCTGTTGGCTCTGCTGCATGATGACCTTCTGAAACAGCTCCATGAGCTTCTTCAGTTTGAACATGCGCTGAGTCTTTTTCAGTATTTGAAAAGCTCATTAGTGGAAGACAAGCTACTAAAGCTGCAAGAATAAATCTGAGTGGTTTGTTTGAAATCACCATAACTGTGGATAAATCTTATTTTTTACGTTTCTAAAATTTGGTGCAAAGGTACATTTTTTATTAATATCCAAAAGGATATGAAAAATTATTTTTAAACCTTATTTTACAGAATCGCTAATTTAACGCTTTTCATTTAATAATTGGACAGTTAAAAGCGTCTCAAATAACAAAAACAAAATAAATGTTATAAAAAAATTGATTTTTTCGAAACGGATGTTGTGAAACTTGTCTGATAAAATTGGCCGCAAAACAATATAGGCCACAAACATTTGAATAAATGTTGCTAACATAAAAAACATTCCGATACTATCGAATTTATCTTTTTTGAACCTTAATATTATCGCAAGTAATATAGTTGCCAATAACAAAAAGATTAAATACAAAACTTCAAGGCTATAGTGGAAGTTTAGATCATTAAGTTTAAAAATAAAAAAAGTTGCCTTATGTATTATATAGGTAGAAAAGGCTAGAATGTATAAATGGAAAATGAGCTTAAATTTTTTTAAAAACATTTTGAATAATTTTCTGCAAAGATGCAATATTTTCAAGAGGTTTTTTAAAGGTAGGCTACTTAGTTTTATTGATTTCGTTTACTTGTCGAATCACGTTATATAATGCTAGTGCAACACCAACCATAACTAATATCTTATTATAGTATACTTTTTGGCTTGGATGATTTTCATCCAGCCAGCTTCCTAAATAAGAAAATACAAAAATAATCACACCCATTTGTATCGGAATATTAATGAGTGCGATCCATTTATTCCGTTGGTTTTTGTTCGGTTCCTTTTCCATTTTTTTCCGGGATTTCTTTCGAAGTTGTAATCATGGTACAGGTTGCTGTAAACTCAGCTCCTGGTTCGATCGAAAGTTTTCCTACCAGAACTTCGCCATGTATTCTTGCTGTAGCTTTTATATTGAGGATTTCCAGCACTTTTATTTTTCCGTGAAACTCTCCTTCTACATCTGCATTGTTACATATTATTTCTCCTTTTACAGCTCCTTTTGCTCCAATTACGAGCTTACCTTGTGAGGTAAAATTTCCTATCAATTCTCCGTCTAATCTAAAATCGGCTTTTGAGACAATGTCTCCGACAATTGATGTTCCTTCAACAATTCTATTGGTTTTTCCTAACAGTTCTGTACCGGGTTTTTTAACTTTTTCAAACATTATATTATGGGTTTTTGGGGACTAAGTAGGCATCAAGATTTTTCTTGATTTGAACGATTTTATAGTTTTCCGCAGAAATAATAATCGCCTGATTGGAGATTTTATATTTTTTATCATCTCTAAAAACACCGGCAATATCATTCGCGTAAGCTTCAGATTTTAAACCATGTATAACTACAAAACTTTCAGTTTTATTGTATTTATCGAAAGAAGTTGTTAACCTTTCAAAATTTTCAACTAATAAAAACACTCTTATTGCTTCTTCAATCTTTTGAACCGTTTTGGTGTCGCTGTTAGAAACCGGATATATAATTTTCCAATTCTTATTGTCATTTGTGGTAAAAGTAAGTCTCTCTAAAATTGGAACTTGTTTTTCTAAAAGTTCGCGGGCATTTTTACCTTCAACACTGTTTGGATAATTGTCTGCTACTGCTTCTAAACCTTTTTTATAGGCGGCCAAACCATTTACTTTTCCTAAAGTATTGGCTTTCAATAATTCATATTTAGAAACAATATCATCTCCGGAGTACTGATTGATTAAATTATCAATATTATCCAAAATCATATTAAATTGTTCTTCCTGAAACAACTTATACCATTTTTGATATTCTTTTTCGGGAGATGCCAAATCTTCACTATTGCTATTATTTAAAATTTCGGCATATCTTGAATTTGGATAAGTCGTTGTAATATTCGCTTTTATAGCCTGTGCTCTTGCAGGATCTGTAATTTCATAAATTTTGTACAAATTATACATCGTCGGCAAAACCAGTTTTTCTTCCGGATTGTTCTTTAATAACTGTTCCAGTTTATCACTTGCCAATTTGTTTTCCTTAAATTTTTCTTTATAAATAAGGCCTAACTGGTAATAAGCAAAATTGCGTTCTTTGCCAATACTGTCCATTGCTGTTTGTGCAGTCGGAAGTTGCTTTTCATAAAACGCTGTTGTGTACTTTTCTATAACTATTGAATCTTTTACAACGTTTAAAGAGTCCTGATTGACCTCTGTTTCTTTTGACATTGCATCATCGTTTGCAGCTTTTGCCGAAGCCATTCTCCAATAACTTCCTAAAGACCTGCTGCCCCACATTTTTTTAAACTGCAATTTACCATAAGCAACTGTTGTTGGGTTATAGAAATAAAATGTACTTACGGGATCATTTCCTGTTGGTGGGTTAAATGCCCCAACTCCCGGAGGCATGCTTGGCTGCGATTGCGGATTTACAGCTGTTGGCTCATCGGCTTTGGAGTTGCGGTCAATATTTGCCAGTTTTTCTTTTTCCTTTTCTTCAAGGATTCGTTTGGCTTCGTCCTTCTTTTTTAATTCTGCTATGTAATTTTCAAAATAAATTTTTCTTTCAGGAGCAGGTAAACCATATACCATAATAATACTGTCATTGCGTTTTGCAATTGCTTCATATTTTATAACGTCATCAAGGTTTTTTCTGTTTTTTTCTATAAAGGCAAACTCTCTTGTTTTTGGGTCTAATTTTACTAATGTACTATCGTAATATTTGGCGGCCATTGAGTAATTTGTCTCTTTAAAATACATGTTACCTATATTACGATAAGTCGAAGCGGCCAAATATGGATCTTTTGGTTTTCTGCCTAATGATTTGTTATAAAATTTTAAAGCATTTTCCTTTTCTTTCTTTTTATCATAAAAGACTCCCATTTCATAAAACAAAACATCATAATAAGGTCTGTTTTCCCGATCGGCAGTCAGTTTGTTATACGTTTTTAAAAATATAGTATCATTGCCATTTTCATAATCATACAACTGGGCTTTTTTCGCGTACGCGTGCATCATATATTTTCGATCGGCTTTTCGATTCATATCTATAACTCCGTCATAAAAATAAATTGCGCTGTCTTTTTTTCCTTGTTCCTGATACATTTGCCCCAGAATAAAACGGTATCGGGCTTTGTCTTCGTTTACACGACTAAACTCTTCGGCAATTCTGAGCTTGGCAACTGCACTGTCTTTTTCTTCTAGATTTATAAAAGCTTCAGCCAGCAAGGCATTTGCGTCAGAAAAAGTTTGTTTGTCTAAGTCTGTCTTTTTTAATAAAAGGTTGATGTTTTTTACAACAATACCATCATTTCCTAAACGCATATTGGTTTTTTCGCGCCAGATTTTTGCTGTGTATATATTACTGCTGTTTGGGTATTTGTATAAAATATAATTAAATGCTTCTAGAGCCGGAATAAAACGCTGATCATAATATCTGGCTTTTCCGAGCATTAAATACGCTTCGTCTATCTGATAGTTTTTTTCTCTTCCGCCAATGTTCATGGAGTGTTTCTGAATGGCTTTTGTGGCTTTTGTTTCCGCCTTTTCAAAATCGGGGTTTTTTGCTTTGTTTTCGTCAGGAAAACTTTCATCGAACTGCATTTTCTCAATGGGTAATGTTTTCCAGAAATTATCCTGATCATTACCCTGAATAGACTGTAAACCTTTCTCTAACCCAATACCGCCATTATACAAAATATTATACTTCGTACTTAACGCATGTGAATTACGTGACAAAAATGTGTTTTTTTTGGTAGAACAAGCTATCAAAAGGAATAAAAACACAAAGAAAAAACCATATTTTAGAGTAATCTTTTTCAATAGAAAGAGTTTAAGTCATTTAACTGCAAAATAAGAATTTTAGTATAATGACTTGTAAAATTACGCTTCTTTTTGTAATATATAAACTTAAACGGAAAAAAACAATTCGAGTTCCTGCAGCGTTTCTTTTGATGTCTGAATATCTTTTACAATTTCTCCTTTGTTAAGTGCAACAATTCGGTCACAAACCTCAACTGTGTGCTGCAAATCATGGCTTGAAACGAGAACCGTAACATTAGGATCTTCAGCTAGTTCTTTGATAATTTTTTTTAGTCGGCTAACTGTTGTCGGATCCAGGTTTGCAAATGGCTCATCTAGAATAATTACTTCGGGATTACCGATAAGTGCTGCAATTATACCTACTTTTTTTTGGTTCCCTTTGGAGAGATCTCTTAGGTATTTTTTGTTTTTCAAAATTTCTCCATTAAAAAATTCTTCATGTTTTGCCAGTAAGGCATCAATATCGGCTTTGTTTTGATGACGTAAATCTCCGATAAAATAAAAATATTCTTCTGGGGTTAAATATCCGATAAGAAAACTTTCATCTAAGAAAGAGCCAGTAAAAGATTTCCAGTTTTCACTTGTATTTACCTGAATATCATTGTTTTTTATACTTCCTGTAGAAGGCTGGATCAAATCTAAAAGCAAGCTGAAAAAAGTTGTTTTTCCTGCGCCGTTATTTCCAACCAATCCAAAACTTTGCCCTTTTGGGATCTCAAGAGTATCAATATTTAAAACTGTTATATCATTATATTTTTTTGAAAGTTTGTTTACTTGTATCATGGTATTTTAGATTTTAGATTGGTGACTTTAGATTAAAAAATCATTCTTTATTTTTGATATTTGATTTCAATCTGATAGAAATTATCCCATTATCAAATTGGCGCATTTTCTAATTAATTCTTTTGTTTATAAGCACTTATTGTACTGTATTTTTCTACTTTATATCTTTTTTCTATTAATGAAAAGACTTTGTTTCTTAAAACAAAACCTGTAACTCCTGCCAAAGCAACAAAGGCCAAACCAAGATTTGGACCGTTAATTTTAAAACCAATCCAATATAAAATTATAGGCACCAACAACTTAGGAATCGTGAGTAGCATTACATTTATATTAAAAGCTTTTTTATCGCCAAAAGCGCCGCTGGTAGATGATAAATCAATTGGTGTTTTTGTGAATGCACCGCCCAAAAGCACAAGATGTGAATTGACGCCAATATTATAAATCGCACCAACAACAATTATGATATAATAATGCAATCCAAAATAAATGTAAAAGGATGCAGCGATTGTAGATATAACGGTCGCAATAACTATCAGCCACCATTTTGAAGTAATATATCCTCTGTATGGGATGTTTTGAGTCATCATAAGCTGGTAATAAGAACTGTCCCAACTTGGTACAAACTGTCCGAAAGTAAATAGAAATCCTCCAGAAACAAATATGCCTGCAAAAATATGCATGGTAGGGTTGTCATATGTTTCTATACCACCGGAAAAAAATAAAAATCCGTAAAACAAGAAAACCACGCTCATCAATATGGTCATTTTCGATCTCTTATTTCTCTTAATTAGTTTAATATCGTTTTTGAGAAATGTTCCCAAAGTTCCAAACTGGTTTAACCACGAAAGATTTTCTGTTGTAGCAATATCTTCTTTTTTAGAAAGCCCGGCATCCAGATACAGATTTTTTTTGAAATAGTTGAATGTAAAAACATACAACCCGATCAAGACCAGGACGGGAATAAGAAACATCCATTTTTTGTCATAAAACCCTTCAAAGAAAGGTGTTGTAAAAGTGGTTACATCAAAAACTTTATAATATTGTGCCGCTCCCAAAGCCAGGATTAACCCGATGAAAACTACAAACAATTTGTCAATATTACTCAAAATTATATTTAGAAAGTTGTTGATATAAACGAATGAAAAAGCAGCCACAAGCCACAAGACAACACTAATACTATCATATCCTTCTATAAGTAAAACTACAGAAAAAGGAAAAAAGAAAAAGACATGAACCCAATTAAAGAAAGATAAGGCTGTTTTGCCCAGTGAGAAATGAACAATTGTTGGTTTTTTGAAAGGCAAAACCAACAACGGTTTTATATTTAAAACAGGAATTGCCTGCATTAGCAACCGAATCACCAAATCTGATAAAAAATAATAAATCAGAAATCTGTTGACTGTGATGAGCGGCTCCATATTCATTTTTTTTAGAAAATAAAATGCTCCTACTCCCATTGCAATAAAAACTATCGAAAGATACATCATCACAAAACCTATTAAAATTTTCATGGCCAGGTTTGTTCCAAACGATGCAGATCTGGTAAAGGCTTTCCATTCGAGGTAAATAAACTTTTTAATCATGGTTCTTTGGTTTTCAGTTTTATAGTAAGAGACCAAATGTATGGAAACGTTACAAAAAAAGTTAAAAAAAAATAATTAGTAAGTGTCAATTAGCTCTTGTTTGCTACTTTTGCAGAAAATATAATATCATGCCTTCATTCTTAAAACTAATAATTAAAGAGGTTAAACGCGAAACTGCCGATGCCGTTTCTGTTCTTTTTAATGTTCCTGAAGAACTAAAACCGGACTATAAATTTATCGCCGGACAATATATAAATTTAAAATTAACTCTTGATAATCAAGAAATCAGACGTGCTTATTCTATTTGCTCAGCTCCTGAAAGCGGTGAATTGAGAATTGCTGTTAAGGCTGTAAAAAATGGTTTGTTTTCACAATTTGCAAATACCAAATTAAAAGCCGGAGATGTTCTTGAAGTAGGACATCCTGAAGGAAAATTTACCTTTGAGCCAGACGCTGAAAGACAAAAAAATTATGCTGCTTTTGTGGCAGGAAGCGGAATTACACCTGTGCTTTCTATCATAAAATCTGTTTTGAAAAGTGAGCCAAAAAGTTCATTTGTATTAGTTTATGGAAATAAAACTCCTGACGAAACTATTTTTTATCAGGAACTACATGACTTACAGCTGCAATATGTAGGACGCTTTTTTATACATTATGTTTTTAGTCAGGCTAAAGCTGAAAATGCTTTGTTTGGACGAATAGAAAAATCGACTGTAAACTTTGTACTTAACAACAAGCACAAGGAATTAGAATTTGATAAATTTTTCTTGTGCGGGCCAGAAGAAATGATTAATACTGTTTCGGCTATTCTGAAAGAGAAAAATGTAAAAGAATCGGCTATTAAGTTTGAGCTTTTTACTTCTTCTACAGAAGAACATGAAATCTCAGCTTCTTTAGAAGGGCATACAAAAATTACTGTTTTGGTAGATGATGAAGAAGTATCTTTTGAAATGTCTCAAAAACAAACTATTCTTGATGCAGCATTAAAAAAAGGAATTGACGCTCCATATTCTTGTCAGGGTGGAATTTGCAGCAGCTGTTTGGCGCGTATTACAGCAGGAACGGCAGAAATGACCAAAAATTCAATTTTAACAGACAAAGAAATTGCCGACGGATTAGTTTTAACTTGTCAGGCACATCCAACTTCAGAAACTATTTATGTAGATTTTGATGATGTTTAGACGTTAAATTTCAAAATAAAAAAAAACCCAAATCCCAATATTAAAATTGGAATTTGGAATTTTTTAATTGATAATCTTGTCAACTATCAAGTTGAGAATTCTATAGTAAGTTTTGAATTCTTTTTACAACTTTCTTTGGTGAAATAGTTCTCATAGCATCTTCATATCCTTCTACTATTTTATTTCCGTAAACAGAAGTTGGCAGTTTTGGATATATATGCCTGTCTGAAACCAGTGCATTATCAATACTTTGATTGAATGGCAAAAATCCTGCATACGGATGTGTGGCTCCCCAAAGTGTAATCACTTTTACTCCTAACATTGCAGCGATATGAGCATTTCCTGAATCCATAGAAAGCATGACATCAAGATTGCTTATCAGTTTTAATTCCTGTTGAAATTTAATTTTTCCGGCAACGTTTATCACATTTTTAAAAGCTTGAGAAAGTGAATCCAAAATTTCGATTTCTTTCTTTCCTCCACCAAAAAGTAAAATAGTCTGATCTTTATTTTCGGCTAGTTTTGCAATAACTTCCTGCATAAGATCCAAGGGATAAACTTTTGAATCGTATTGTGCAAAAGGTGCAATACCAATTAATTTCTGATAATTTTCTCCCACTAAATCTGTAATCTCGGCGCTTAAAACTGCTTTTTTTGGAAATTCAGGATTCGTCAGATCTAAAGGAAAGCCAAGTTCTTCAAACACTTTTGCATGTCTCTCGAACATGGTTGGCAATTGTTTGAATATCTTTTCTTCGACTCGTGTCAATTCTTTTTTTCCATCACGTCCTTTGTCAACCGTTGCTCTTTTTTTTCCGCTTAAAGCAAAAAGTAAACTCACAACTTTAGATCGTAATACATTATGAAGATCTGCAAAAGCATCTATTTTAGATTTTTTTACATCTGAATATAAGCGCAAAAGGCCTGGAAATCCTTTATGACGTTTTTTTTCATCAAAGGCAAAAAACTCCAGATTTGAAATTCCTTCAAAAAAAGGTTTAAAAAACGGACGTGAAATTACAGTGATTTTTACTGCTGGATATTGTTTTACAAAAGCGCGTAAAACAGGAACCGTCATGGCGACATCTCCCATTGCGGAAAGTCTCATGACGGCTATATGTTGAATAGTCCTGGGCAATTTTGTAACCAACTATTTTTTGTTTTGATATAATACCGGATTCAAATCATCATCATTGTACATTTTCATTTGTTTGTACACTTTCATGAATTTGTCTCCATTTTCGATATCTGTAAGTAATTCTTCAATTGCTGTAGATAAGTCACTTCTTTGTTCTAAAAGAATATTTAGTTTTTCCTGGCATTTATCTCTGTGCTCTTGTGAAGCCTCAGCACGTGTAGCTTCTTCCTGCATGTGATAAATTTTTAAAGCCAGAATAGACAATCTGTCAAAAGCCCAAGCCGGACTTTCTGAGTTGATTTTTGCTCCGTCTTTTGCTTTTACATTACTGTATTTTTGCAAAAAGTAACCGTCAATATATTCCACCATATCTGTACGCTCCTGATTAGATGCATCAATTCTTCTTTTAAGAGTCAGCGCTGCAACAGGGTCGATTTGCGGATCACGAATAATATCTTCAAAATGCCATTGTACGGTATCAATCCAATTTTTTAAATATAATAAATGCTCAAACTTATCTTTTGGATAAGGATTATTTATTGGCTGATCAACATTATCAAATTGATGATAATCTTTTATGCTTTGTTCGAAAACTGAATATGCTAATTTTGAAAACATGTCTTTATTTTTTATAGACACAAAGATACTTTTTATACTTTTATAGTGCGAAAAAATCCTTTAATTTTTCGTTATCAACAAAGATTGCACAAAAATAATTATAAAAACTCATTATGAAAATCCATTATATCTCTGAAAATAACAGCATCTTAAATCATTTTTTGGGTCAGATCAGAAACATTCATATACAGAACGACAGCATGCGTTTTCGGAAAAACATAGAACGAATTGGTGAAATAATGGCCTATGAACTGAGCAAAACCCTGTCTTATAAAAACGTCGAAATTCAGACTCCTCTTGGCATTAAAAGAACTACCGAAATAAGTGAAGATTTGGTATTGTGTTCTATTCTACGCGCCGGTTTGCCTCTTCATAATGGTTTTTTAAATTATTTTGACCATGCTGAGAACAGCTTTGTTTCGGCTTGTCGACACCATCCTAACAATGATGATTATTTTGAAATTTTGGTTGAATATCAGGCACTTTCAAACATCAATAATAAAACGGTTCTGCTTCTAGATCCTATGTTGGCAACTGGTCAGTCTATAGTTGCTGTTCATGAAAAACTGGTTCAGAATGCAACTCCAAACGAAATTCATATCGTTGTGGTTATTGCTGCCCCGGAAGGAATTGCATACCTAGAAAAAAATCTTCCTGAAAATTGCCATTTATGGGTGGCTTCTCTGGATGAAAAACTGAATGAGAAAAATTACATCGTTCCAGGCCTTGGCGATGCAGGTGATCTTGCCTACGGAAGTAAATTATAATTGGGAGAAAAAAGTAAATAAACTACAGGCAATCACTATATAAAATACAATATCGTTGTTGAGTCTTTTCTGCGTATATTCTACATGACTTGCTGCCATAATCGTTAATGGTGCAATGCTAAATAATAATAAATCATTGCTTTTATTGGGAGAAATAAGATAAACAATAACGGATATAAAAAAGCAGGCTATAATTTTTTTGTATGATGAATGTACAATTTGTGGTCTGTTTGATAAGGTAGTCAGCATTGAAAACACAAAAAACAAGGCAACCGCAACGTAAATTGAAAGTGCGCCATTTTCATAATTGTTTTTAAAATAATCGATACTAAAATCTACAACAGCACGCTTTTCAAAAAAACTAATGGCATCGATATGGAAGATGAGTGATATCAATAAAAAAATCACTGCGACGGCCATAAGCGCAATAAATGGCAAAACCCAGTTTCTGTAATCGCGTGAAACGTGAAAAATAATGGATATAAAAACCAGTATCAAAAACAAAATGCACCAAAATTGAAATAAAGAAGCTATTAAAATCCAAAATGAGGCGTCGAATATTTTTTCTTTTGAAGCTTTTAAAGACTGCAGTGAAATCAGTCTTCGAAGTGCCAGCAAAATAAAAAAGTTGGCATAAATTACGTTTGGATTATTAAATATTGTCGGGAAAAACAATATAAACAATAAATAGAAAAATATCGAATAACCGTTGTCTTTACTGAGCCCGTTCTTTTTTACTATAAAATTAATCAGGAAAAACAAACCAAAAACAAAGCACAAAAGACTCATTTTTTGAAACGCCAAAAATGAAGAACTTACCCATGAAGGTTCCTGAATTTGATAAAGAAAAAAGAAAACCAGTATCAAAATTACAATCAAGGAATAATTTAATGGTGTAGATTTTCTAAAAACACTTGTTATCATAAGGATATTTTATACTTTTGTGATTGTAAATATAATACTTGTTTAAAAGGAAACCCAACAAGTTGAAAAAGATTCTGTCAATTGAATTTTGTTTTCAATGCGTTACAAAATAATAAATAACATATAATTTTATAAATTATGAAAGCTTTTTTTGAAGGAATACAATACTTATTCGTTGATATTTTGTTTGCTCCGCTTGACTTTTTACGTCGTTTGGAATTAATTTCCTGGTTTGGTGCAAATTTAATTAACTGGATTTTTATGATCATCTGTGCATGCGCAATCGTTTATTGGATTAAACAATTACGCATTTTTGATGACGCAGGAACAGAAAACCAAGATACTACTGCTCACTCTTTTTTAAAGTAAGTCGAAGCCGATATCTTTTCTAAAATACATCTTATCAAAGCTTAGTTTATCTATGTTTTGGTAAGATTTTTTTATGGCCTGTTGGAAATCATCACCATATGATGTTACCGTCAATACACGTCCTCCATTACTTAAAACATTTCCTTCTTCTAATTTTGTTCCAGCATGGAAGACAATGGAATCTGTAATGTTCTCTAAACCGGTAATTATTTTTCCTTTTTCAAAATCTTCAGGATAGCCGCCGGAAACAACCATAACTGTTGTAGCACTTCTTGGATCAACTTCCAATTCAAAAGAATCTAATTTCTGATCTGCAACAGATAAAAATAATTCTACTAAATCAGATTTTAATCTCGGTACCACGACTTCAGTTTCAGGGTCACCCATTCTTACATTGTATTCAATAACGATTGGTTCGTTTTTTACATTGATCAAACCAATAAAAACAAAACCTTTATATTCAATTCCGTCTTTTTGAAAACCTTCGATTGTTGGTTTTACGATACGGGTTTCAATTTTTTCCATCAAAACAGCATCAACATAAGGAACCGGAGAAACTGCTCCCATACCACCTGTATTTAATCCTGTATCACCCTCACCAATTCTTTTGTAATCTTTTGCTGTTGGAAGAATTTTATAGCTTTTTCCGTCCGTTAAAACAAAGCAGCTTAATTCAATTCCATCCAAAAATTCTTCGATTACAACTTTTGAACTTGCTGCACCAAATTTTTCATGAACCAGCATGTTTCTCAATTCAGTTTTAGCTTCTTCAAGATCCTGAATAATCAAAACGCCTTTTCCGGCTGCTAATCCGTCGGCCTTTAAAACATATGGAGGCTGCAAAGTTTCCAGAAACGCACATCCGTTCTCTACTGTTTCAGCAGTAAAACTGTCATAAGCCGCAGTAGGAATATTATGTTTCATCAGGAATTCTTTTGCAAATTCCTTACTTCCTTCTAATTGTGCCCCTAATTTTGATGGCCCAATAACGGGAATATTTTTTAGCGCTTCGTCATTTTTAAAAAAATCATAGATTCCTTTTACTAACGGATCTTCCGGCCCAACGACTACTAAACTTATTTTTTCTTCGAGTACAAGTGTTTTAATTGCATCAAAATCAGTTGGAGCTATTGCAATATTTGTGGCAATAGCCGCAGTTCCTGCATTTCCGGGTGCAACAAAAAGTTTTTCGCAAAGCGGACTTTGAGTCATTTTCCATGCAAATGCATGTTCTCTTCCGCCTGATCCCAATAGTAAAATTGTCATGTGTTGTTATATTTAGTTGTGGTGCAAAAATAATTGCTTTTACACGTAAAAAATAATTAAATCTTAAAAAGTTCTGGATTCTGTACTGTTAGTAATTGTATAATATTATTTTTGATGAAAATTTAACCTGCTAATGATTTCTCTTTTTGATATTTCGCTTCAATTAAATGGTTTTCCGATTAAGAAAGCAAAAACTGATCTGGATGCAATTACCAAATTATCAGAAGAAGAATTTTTAATCTTTCTTCAAAAGCAAAAAGACGAAATTGTTAATTTTCATCTTCAAAATAACTTTTTTTATAACGAATTAATTGGTGATAAAATTGCACCAAAATGGGAAGATCTTCCTGTTTTAAATAAGCAAAACCTCCAAAAACCTCTCAAGGAAAGACTTTCTAAAGGATATACCTTAAAAAATGTATACCTCAACAAAACCTCCGGTTCGAGCGGAACTCCGTTTGTTTTTGCTAAGGATAAATATTCTCATGCCTTAACATGGGCATCTAATATTATGCGTTTTGGATGGTTTGGAATAAATTTTAATCATTCTTATCAGGCGCGTTTTTATGGAATTCCAATGGATTTTATCGGATACCGAAAAGAGCGTTTTAAAGATTTGTTGAGCCGTCGCTTTCGATTTCCGGTTTTCGATTTATCAGATACTGTTTTAGAGAAGTTTTTACAGAAATTCAAAACAAAAAAATTTGATTATATCAATGGTTATACGAGTTCGATAGTTTTGTTTGCTAAGTATTTAGAAAATAAAAATATCATATTAAACGAAATTTGCCCCACTTTAAAAGCTTGTTTTGTTACTTCGGAAATGCTTTTTGAATCGGATAAAAAACTTCTGGAAAAGCAATTTGGTATCCCAGTTATCAATGAATATGGTGCCTCAGAACTGGATTTAATTGCTTTTGAAAACCCTAAAGGCGAATGGCAGGTTAATGCCGAAACGCTATTTGTAGAAATTTTAGATGAAAATAATAATGTTCTCCCATATGGGGAAGAAGGCCGAATTGTGATTACTTCTCTCTTCAATAAAGCGAATCCGTTTATAAGATATGAAATTGGCGACATAGGAATTTTAGATGAAAAAAGTACTCCACAAAAACCTATTTTAAAGAAATTAATTGGAAGAACAAATGATATTGCCATTTTGCCAAGTGGAAAAAAATCGCCCGGATTGACTTTTTATTATGTTACCAAAAGCATTATTGAAGATGACGGAAATGTCAAAGAATTTATTATCAAACAAACCAAACTGGATGCTTTCGAAATTGAATATGTTTCTGAAAAAGAATTGAATGCAGAACAAATTCAAAAGATTGAAGAAGCCATTTCCTTATATCTTGAACCCAATTTAAACTTCGATTTTACTCGAAAAGAAGTCTTAGAAAGAACCAATCGAGGAAAATTAAAGCAATTTAAATCGTATTTATAAAATTTTCAAGGACACAAATTGCGTCCTTGAAAAATTATAGGAAATATTTTTTTATGGATTTCGTATATTACTTACCATATCTGGTCTCCAATTATAACTAGTTCCAGCAGGATTAAAGTTACCATTAGAATAATATCCATTGTAACTTCCATTCCATCCCCAATTCATTCGAAGATATGCGCCAGTACTAATTAATTGTGACATTACCTCACCTGGTGTATTAGGATCTGGTACACATTGATAATATTGCATTTCACTAATTCCATCAACTACCCAGCAATGTCCTCCTTTTGATCCAAAAATTAAGAACTCAGCTTTTTCTGAACCGCATAAAATGACTGGTCTTCCATAAACAATTTCAAATTTAACTGTTCCATAATCATAATTACCATAATTAGGTGATGGATAACCAAAATTTCTTAAAGTTCTTACAATATCTTTACGATCCGCGCCAGAACTGCCACATCCATAATCCATATTTAAATTAGCTGGATATCCTAGATCGCGCATTAATCTTGAAGTTTCATAACTGCCTCCATTATTCATTTGATTCCAATTATAGGTTGCTGGATATTCATGATACCTCATTACTTGCGCAACTGCTGTTGCAACGCATCCAGTATATGGACGCCCATTTAATACACTAGCACATCCTTTATTATCAAGTAAATCATTGTAACCAACTCCTTGTCCCCATTCAGTTTGAAGCAACTGACCTACACTTAACTGCACGGTGGTCATATTATCTCCATTATTACAATCACCCTCAATGTAGTAATCAGCAGCAGAAGGAATTCTTCCTTTTCCTGTCTTCGTTAATATTCCTGAAGTTTTGCTGCTATATAAAACATTTACACGATTAGAATTTAGCCATAATTTTTTTAAATCCTTGCTCTGTTCTTTTTTTTCGTTCCTAATTTTTTTAATGGTTTGATCAATAGTTTTCATCCATGTTATTATTCCCTCTGGCAAATCAGAACCTTCCGTTGGAAAAGAATTATTATCGGAATAAGCTAATATTGGCGAAATCCTATTGTCTCCTGAAATAATTACAAATCCATTGTTTTCATAATTAATAATGTACATTGATGGATTTTCTTGCCCTGTTTTTATGGGAAATGTTCTTTTAACTTTTCTTTTCCCTAAATTTTTTCCGTTAATATTACTGGCCGGAGGAGATTGAGCTTCTGCTATCTTAATAGCTTCCTGAATTGAAATGTAATTTTCATCCACATTTTGAACTGCCAATTCTTCTGAATTTTGGCATGAATAGATAAAAAAAACAATACTTAAGTAAAAATATTTAACACAGTTATTCATATTAAAAAAAAATTAAAGTTTCGTTAAAAATAACATTATTAATATGAATTTTACTGTTATCTTAATTTAGTAATACAAATTTAACATTGTTTTTAAATTAAAAGTGCGACAAATGCTTCTGGACACAACAGAAATTAAAGTTGATATTCTTCAGATTCAAAAGAAATTAGAAAACCACGATAAAAATATCGAATTGGTTTTCTCATATTTGGATGAGTTGACAGAGAAAAAAGAAAAGAAAGTGAAAGAGTAAAAATTGGATATTAAAAAATAATTGGAGGTCACAAATTGTGACCTCAAGATTTAAAAAGCAATATCAAATTGCGGCCTTAGAGAAATCCTAAGTCTTCTTTATATATCGAGGTTTTATAATCAACTGTGTAAATAAAAATCGCACCATCAACAAAACAGAAAACACAAAATTAAATCCATGAAATTCTCTGTAAACACCAAAGTTGTGTTTTATCAATTTGAATTTTGATGACGAAATAGAATTTTTCCTAATTCTGTAAAATGCCAACGGTTCAGGAACTGGTTTTGTAACCTGAATTTGTTTTAAAATAGTTAGCCACAAACGCCAATCTTGTCTTTTTTGCGTAGCTTCTAAAATGATTTTTCCGAAATAATCGGCGTCGTAAATTGCGGTTAAATTGCCAACGTAATTACAGAAAAACAGTTCGTCGTAAGTTAAATTTATTGGCGCTTCTACTCTTCTGTTTAAAGAATTTCCTTCTTCATCAATACAATCGTAAAAACTAAAGGTGAAGTGTAGATTATTTGCTTTTAAAAACCCGATCTGCTTTTCTAATTTATTGGAAAACCATAAATCATCGGCGTCTAAATAAGCGATATATTTTCCAACCGCTTTTTCTACAGCTATGTTTCTGGCGAAACCATTTCCTGAATTTTTTTCTAGTTTAAAGAGTTTTATTCTACTATCGTTTTTTGCAAATTCTTCAATAACAGAAACTGTTCCGTCTGTTGAAGCATCATCAACCAAAATCATTTCCCAGTTTTTATGTGTTTGATTTTGAACTGATTGCAAAGTTGCCCTAATGAACTTTTCAGTATTATAGGTTGGTATTATAATAGAAACTAATTCGTTCATTGATTCTGACTGCTTTCTGAAATTTATGCTTGAACTAAAAATAAACCCGAACCTGATTAACAAATTCGGGCTGTTGAAGATATTATTTTATATAACTGGAAAAATCTTTGTGTTCTTCTTTTGATAATTCCTCTTGTGATAGCGACCTGAAATAATCGTAGGTAATTTTCATTCCTTCAGAACGGCTTACTTTGGCTTCCCATCCTAATAATTCTTTTGCTTTTGTTGTATCTGGCTGACGCTGCAAAGGGTCATTTATTGGTAACGGATGATACACTACTTTTTGATTTGTACCAGTCAATTTTATAATTTCTTCGGCAAAATCCTTAATCGTGATTTCGTCCGGATTTCCAATATTTACAGGATAAACATAATCAGAATGCAATAATCTGAAAATACCTTCTACCTGATCGTCTACATAACAAAAAGAACGTGTTTGCATTCCGTCTCCAAAAATTGTTAAATCTTCTCCGCGAAGTGCCTGCCCTATAAAAGCCGGAATTACACGCCCGTCGTTTAATCGCATTCTTGGTCCGTATGTATTAAAAATACGAACGATTCTGGTTTCTACTCCATGAAAAGTATGGTACGCCATTGTTATAGATTCCTGAAAACGTTTTGCTTCGTCATAAACACCGCGCGGACCGATTGTATTTACGTTTCCGTAATATTCTTCTGTTTGTGGGTGAACTAACGGATCTCCGTAAACCTCAGACGTAGAGGCGATCAAAATTCTTGCTTTTTTAACTCGCGCTAGTCCCAACAAATTATGTGTTCCCAATGATCCAACTTTTAAAGTCTGAATTGGAATTTTTAAATAATCAATTGGACTTGCTGGTGATGCAAAATGCAGTATATAATCTAAATCACCAGGTATATGAACAAATTTGGTAATATCATGATGATAAAATTCAAAGTGTTCTAACTTAAATAAGTGTTCAATATTTTTAAGATCTCCGGTAATCAGGTTGTCCATTCCAATGACGAAATAGCCTTCTTTAATGAATCTGTCGCATAAATGCGATCCTAAAAATCCTGCCGCTCCAGTGATAAGTATTCTTTTCATATTTGATTTGTTGAATATTTTTTGGATTATCTCTTATAAAATCCTAGGAAATAACCACAAATGTACTAAAATATCTGGCCTTTTGAATGCCATATAAAATCATATTTTTTAAAATAACTTAACTATTTACTGATTATATCTAAGCATATTTCTCTATTTTTACTCCTAATTAAACATTCTGTTTTGAAAGTTGTACATATTATTGAAGCTCTTGGTGGCGGCGTTTATACTTATTTTAAAGATTTATCTACTTTTTTTGGAGATGAAGCACAAAATAAAAGCATCCACACCACAATCATTTACAGCGGAAACCGAAAAGAAATTGATCCTGAAAATATAAAAAAAGATTTTTCAGACGGAGTGGATCTTGTAGAAATCAATATGGTTCGGGAGTTTTCTCCTGTTCAGGATTTAAAATCAACTTATAAATTGTGGCAGGAACTCAAAAAAATCAATCCTGACATCATTCATCTTCATTCTTCAAAAGCTGGTGTATTAGGCCGAATTGCTCATTTTTTCTTATTCAAAAAAAAGAAATTGTTTTATACGCCGCACGGTTATGCATTTCTGCGAACGGATATTTCTAATTTTAAAAAGAAGTTATACTGGCTGATTGAAAAGGGAATTCAGCAACTATTTGGTGGAACTACAATTGCCTGCGGAGATACAGAATATGAAATTGCTAAAACAATTGGAAACTCAAAATTAGTACGGAATGGGATTGATATTCCTGAAATTCAACAGCATTTTTTACCTCATCAAAACACTAAATTAACCATTGGTATAGTCGGACGAATTTCCTTTCAAAAAAATCCCGATTTATTTAATCAGATTGCATTACGATTTCCTGATTTTGATTTTGTTTGGATTGGGGACGGAGAATTAAGATCTGTTTTGACAACTAATAATATTAAAATCACAGGATGGATTTTAGATCGTGCTAAAGTTTTAAAAGAATTAAATAAAATAGACATTTATTTACAAACTTCAATCTGGGAGGGCTTACCGATCGCAGTACTTGAGGCCATGGCTTTGCATAAAACAGTGATTGCTACCAGAATAATTGGTAATAAGGATATCGTTTATCACAATCAAACTGGATTTCTTTTTGATGAAATTAGAGAATTGGATCAATATTTTGAATTTTTGAAAGATCCTGCTAACAGAATTGTTTTTGGAGAAAATGCTTTTATAAGATGTCAAAACTTATTTGATAAAAACAAAAACTTCAAAGAATTATCAGGGATTTACAGCCAATCTTTTCTGCAGCCAAAAGCTTCCAAAAACTGAAAACCAAAATCCACTAAATGCAATTCCGTCAAAACGAAGTAAAAAATCATCAATAAGATTTGAGGTGAAAAAAATCAGAAAAAAGGAAAGTATCAGCGCATTTTTCAGATCATAGCCCAAATAAGCAATTGTAAAAATATAAAGCATAACAACCAAAGGCCCAAGAATACCAAACTTTAGCAAAAAATCAAGAAACTGATTGTGCGTGGGAAATTCATATTTGGACAAAAACTTTTGATTTGTTTCCTTATAATATTTGTTTAGTTCGGGTTTTCCATCAGAAGCTCCAACTCCAAAAGGAAGATTTTTTAAAGACAATTCCCATGCCGATTTCCAAATCGAAACTCTGGTTACCAATGAATTAAATACTTTAGTTTCCGGATGGTCAATTTCGTCGAGTTTACCAACTTTATCCATATAAGCAAAAGATACCGACAAATATTTTTGTTTCATATAAGGGTCTTTCTGAACAAAGAAAAATAAAATTCCACCTAACAATACAATAAGAGATATTGCTGTTAGGATCACATTTTTTAATTTGACTTTTGTTTTAACTTCTAAAATTAAAACAATCAAAAATCCGACAAGAACATTTATTAATGCCATTCTGGTATTGACAAAAAGAACGAAGAAAAACGATAACAGAAATATAATTATCCGAAAAAATTTAAACATCATTTTTTCATGATTTTTAAAACTTTCCAACACAAAAAATAAAGCACAAACAGAAACAAATGCCAAATGCATGTTGAGCGCCGGGGCGTGAATTCCCATTGTTTTTGAAAATTCATAACCCATTTCCCATAAATGAACTCCGTTTAGATATTTATTCATTAACTCCGGGAATACAACATTAAACCTGATAAAGAAAAACAACAGAATTAAAGTCGTTGCGATAAGGTATGTTTCAACTAATTTTAAAAAATTGACACGCTGATAATGGCCAATTATAAATAATGGAAAAATTAATAAGGAAGTACTTTTTTCGATTGCTTTGAGCCCTTTTGAAAATGAATCGTTATTCCAGAAAAGCAATAATTCTAATATAACTGGAGATGCAATACAGGCCATTAAAATTAAGGCTGTTTTTGTGTATTTTAATTTCCTAAAGAAAATCAGGTTAAAGACGGCAAACAAAATAATCAACAGCGAACATGGTTTCCTGAAAATCATCGCAATAGCGATCAGACACAAAAAGACATGAAATATTTTATTGAAGTTCTTTTCTGAAATGTTCATAGTATAAGGCAAAATAAATTAATGGAAAAATACCGATTTTATGTCTGACTGCTGAACCTAAATCGGGCTCAAACACACCCTGAACAATAAAAAAAGAAAAAATGATAAACAAAATAAGGAGTTCATTCTGATATTTCTCTCTCTCTTTTAAACATTTTGAAAAACGAACTAGTAAAATATAAAATAACAAAAGCTGCCAAATTATAAAAACAATAATTTGAGGCGAAAATATATGTTTTAAACCGTTTACAGGAATGTTTACTGTGAAAAAGCCATAAAAAACACTTATAGCTTCTCCATACCAAGTATCTGGTTTTACGGGCGGAACAATCATAGAGTTAGCATCTGTAGACCCCATTCGCATTTTATTAACCACTTCACGGCTCATTTCAGAAAAATATTCTCCTTTTATAATTCCGTAACTTAATGATAGGAAAACAGCAACCAATAAACCGTAAAAAATAACCGTTATTGTTTTGTTTTTAAAATTAATAAAGCTTACCAGGTACATTGCGCCGGCAATAATAGGAATTAATGCAAAATAAGGTCGGTATAAAGCACCGAAAATAAATAACATCAATATTATTGTTATTAAGGTTTTCCTGAATGAAAATCGATTATTGCAGCAAATAAAAACTACTGGAGCAACGAATAAAAAAGTAATAAACTCTTTTGATGGCATTGAAATGAAAATCGCTATCATGAAAATCCCTAAATAAACTAAAATGTTTTTGATGTTAACTTTTTCGAAATTTTCCGGAATTCCTATTTTATAAAGAACAAACATTAATATTGGGAATTGTATAAGCGAAATTACCGGAAATGGTAAATAACGTAAGCCTGTAATTTTATAAAATAAAATGGTTAACGGATAACTTCCTAAAAATCCGATTTCATTATAATTATCATAAATAATAATCGCAGAATCGTAAAAAAACTTGGGTGGTAAAATAAAAAAAGTCAAAAAAGCCACAACAAGATTAGCCATGGAGATGACAAGAAATGCAGCTGTGCTTTTTTTAATTAAAAATGACATTAAATTATTGATTTATATAAAGTAATATGTTTTTCTACCATAATTTCTATATCAAATTCTCTGGCTCTTTCTTTACCTGAAGTTGCTATAGTGTCGTAAAAATCTTTTTCATTGATTAATTTTGTTATGAAAAAAGCGAGTTCCTCAGCGTTTCCTTTTTCAAATAAAATACCCGCTCCTCTTACATTCATCATTCCCGGAACATCAGAAGCTATAAATGGTATTCCTGAAGCCATACTTTCTATAGCAACCAAACTAGAACCTTCTCCATTTGAACTTAGTACAGATATATCTGCTGTTTTTAAAAGTTGTGGTGCGTCTGTTCTGATTCCTAAAAAAACAACTCTTTTTTCTAAACCGAGTTTATGCACAAGCTTTTCACAACTTTCTTTTAAGACTCCATCACCAACAAATATAAGTTTAATATTCCCGGGTAAATATTGCAATGAATTTATGGCTGTTTCCTGATCTTTATGTTTATTAAAACTTGCTATATGTATTAACAAAATATCCTGATTTGTCAATAGCTCCGAAATCTCATTTTTAGTGTAAGGCTGTGCATCATATATTTTTTGAAGACTAACGCCATTTTGTATAAGTACTATTTTAGATTTTGGCTGTTTTAAATGTTTAAATATTATTTCAAATACATCATCTGCAATGCAAACAATCCTGTCATAAAATCTATAAATAAAGCGATCTATTCTACTTAGAAAAAAATTATTTAGACGAGGGTTTGTTGTACTATGTTCTGTAACTACTATTTTAATTTTAGATAAAGAAAATATTTTAGCCAAGACAATCCAATACTGGGATGGAAACAAATGAACGTGTGCAATGTCATATTTTCGCAAGAAAGGCATCATCCTGAAAACATGAAGCGGATTGTACGGATTTGAATTTAAAGAATAAATATTACAGCAGCTCATATTTTTTAGAGTCGCTAAAAAAGGTGTTTCTTTTCCGTTTAATAGTAATAAATCTGTTTTAATTCTTCTCTTATTATAAAGCGGAATTGTTTCTAAAAGCAATTTTTCAGCTCCACCGGTTTGCAAACTATTTATTACATGCAGTACTTTCATCTTAATTCAAAAAAACTTTCATTTTATCTTTCCTGTAAATTATTACTGCCGAAACAAAATTCCAAAAAAAAGAACTCGAAACAAAAGCAATAGCTGCTCCCGTCATTCCGTAAACAGGAATTAATAATCGGTTTAAAACAAAATTAATGATCACCGCAACGATCAAAATAATCTGGTAAATGTGCTGTCTGCCGGTCATATTCAAATAAACCGAAGATGAACCAAATGCAGAACAAACTCCCTGGCCTATTATCAAAATCAAAAAAGCTTGCCTGGCTGCAATATATTCTTCACCAAACAAAGATAAAATATGGCCCGAAAAAATACTCAGCAGCACAACGACAGGAAGCGTTATACCAAAAATTGTACGGGAACTGTTCTTTAAAATCTTAGCTAATTCGTTCCTGTTCTGACCAGAAAAGTGTTCAGAAATTTTGGCAGAAACGGTAATATTAATTGTAATGATGATAATCGAAACAATGGTCATTATTTTGACTCCAACAGAATAAAAGGCAACTGTTTCATCGTTTCGGTATTTTTTTAAAAACAGGATATCAAAACTCATCAGTAAAAACAACGCCATTCCGCTAATTGCAATCGGATATGATTTTAAAAAAATCTCTTTTTGCGGGATTTTTTCTGTCGAATTTTGTTTATTTATTTTATTAAAATAAATTAAAACAAAAACAGAACTGATAATGGCAAGAACAACAAATCCAATTAAAAAAACATCTACCAGATAAGTTTCTTTTTGGTAATAAAATAAGGCAATGGAGCCTAAAATTAATGGAACGTATTTAATAATATTTCTGAACAGTTCGGCAACGATTAATTTATCTAACGCTCTGAAAACCTCTGTATTTAACATCGATATTCCCGAAAAAAATAAGGCTATAGATGACTTAAGAATTATGGAATAAACCTCATCATCAGAAAAATAGTTATTTATTTTTTTTTTATCAATTATCAGAATAATTAAAAAAGCTGTTAATGATGACAAAAATAGCATGAATACCATTTTTGAATATATACTTTTTAATTCTTCTAAAGATTTTTTACTGGCCAACCTTCCTTTAAAGTACAAAATCGACTGGTCAAATCCCAACAAACAAATACTTCCGACAACCAAAAGAAAAGTGCGTGAAAAATCATATTGGCCCACAATTTTCGGACTGTAGGATTTTGTCAAAAAAACAGTAAAACCAAATAAAAGAAGTGCTCCGGAAATTCTCAAAAACAAGGTAACAATACTTTGTTTTACGAAAGAATTGCTTCTGATTTTGTCAAAAATACTATTTGTTTTCAATTGATTTCATGATGCTTAACAAGTAAAATATGTTTTTTTTAAACTTTATTTACCTGAGATTTTAAAAGCTGGTTTTTATAGAATTTCTGAAACAAAATAATAAAAACAAAAAGTACAAGAAAAAAAACAGGTAATAAAAATTTGAAATTCCCATTCACAATTTTATTATCATTCATGTTTAGTGTTGTGCTTATTTCTTTAATCGTTTTGTCTGAACTTATTAGTTTCAATCTGTTTTTTCCTTGTTCAATAACCAAAGTCTGTTTGGTCTTAATAATATCGTTGAGTTGCGTGTTTTCACTGTAATACACCAGTTTATCACTTTTTGAATTGCTTTTTGCTGTACTCGAAAAACCATTCAAAACATTGTCAATCTGAGCAATTATTGTATCATTTTGAGTAATTTCCTGTTGAAGGTTTTTGTACCCTATTTTTTGAGCAGCAGTAAAATATTCAGAATCGTTTAAATATTTTAATAACGGCTGAATAACTTCTTTTTCATTTATCATTTTTTTCGAAACAAAAGAAATGGTATGAAGACTGTAATTTTTACTAGTCACGTTATCTTCCAGGACCTTTTTTACTTCACCAACCTCAGCCATTAATTTTATAAGTTCAAAGTTTTGCTCTTTGTCTTCAATAAATTTATAAACGTCTGCAATTGGTTTGATTTCAATTTTGTTGATTGTTTCCGGATTTGAAATTCCCACTACATTTTTCAAAAATTCGGCATCTCCGGCAGCAACTTTAGCCTGGATTAAGTCAATTTTTGAATATAAATAATCAACGCTTCCAAAATTTGGAGTTACCACTACCTGATTCTGGTAGGTCTGTTTGTTTGAATCCAAATACCATCCTAATCCAAACCCCAGAATAACTAAAATTAGAACCAAAATCCAGTTTCGTACAAAAAACTGAATTGACCTAAAAACAGAGGTGTTGATTCGATCAAAGAAATTGCCTACAGTTCTTGACAGCTGGAAAATATCAATTTCCTGATTATCATTATTATGGGGTACTTTTGTACTCATTTATACGTTTTATTTTTCGTTGAAGATCTGTTCCAAAATCTTAATAGTAATCAGATAAGTTGGTTTTACACCTGTAGTTCCCAATCCGCCCGATGCGAGTGTGCTTCCGGTTTCCAATGGATTATCTGAAGCATAATAAGCATAACGAACTTTGATGTCGTGAGGCACACTTTTTCTGATTTTTGATGCTGACTGTATTGCTTTTTGGTAATATGATCCCTCCATTTCAAGACCAATTACTCCCCAGGTCGATTCATGAAAGAATTTTAATAAATCTCTGTTTTGCAATGATGTTCCTAAAACGGTCACCATTGCACCTTCAAAAACGGCAATATCATTTCCTTCAAACATGGCGCCGGTCAATTCATTTTCAAAGAAATAATTATCTGCCGTTCCTTCGTTTATATGCGCTGTAGGGATCATAATATCTCCTTTTCCCCCTTCCAGAATTCCGGCTTTACCCATTATAGAAACTGATTTTACATTGAGCAAAGTATCTTTTTTGTATGGTTTTAACAGCTCGTCGATAGTCTCATAAGCCTGTTCTCCAAAAGCATAATCCATTACAATAATAACCGGTTTCTCATCGTTTATTTTTGTTTTTGAAAAAGCCGTTTTTGCCCAGTCAATTTTGGCTGTATCAAAAATCTGAACGTCGATGTTTGTTCCTGATGTATCCGGTAAAGAAATCATTCCGTTTTTTAGTGCCAGTTCTTCCACCATGCTTCTTGTTTCTTTCGCCCCTGCTTTACTTAACTCTTCATAAATAAAAAAGTCAGACTTGTCTTTGAATTTGGTTTTCAACAAGGGAGTTGCAAAAATAGAATTCATCACGCTGTGCATGTTTGCACTAATCACATGTATCGGACGTTTTAAAAGATTATTGGCTTTTAAAACTTCCTTGATATTTGTTGCCCAGATTTCTCCATGAATGTGATGCCCTAAACGCTCTCTTAAAACAGGACTGAAAGTAATCGTTCGTTTACTATTCTCGATTACCTCTTCGATTGCTAGTTTTCCAAGCCAATAAATTACATTTAAGAAACGATCCGGTTCGTTTTCAGAACCAAATGCATCGTAAATGTCCAAAACTTCTTCGAAAGTCCTTGCTAAAATATTGGCAACATGCGAAATTGCTTTTTCTTTTTCTATCTGAGGCAGTTTTTTTGTCTGCATAACAGCTTGCTCCAATTTCAGCCAGTCGCGTGAAACTTCTCCGCCATCATCTACCAGAACCCTGTTTTTTATTTTATGGGATTCTATAAAAATAAAAGTCAAATGCGTCAGGATATCATAAATGTCAGATCGCCCGCGGGTGATTTCAACATTCATTTGCTCTTCATCAATTCTATAACAATTTCTTCTTCTTTTTGGAGGAACAATAGGCTGAAAATGTGATTTTGAATATCCCTCATCTGATGTTAAATTAATAAAACGACATTGTTCAATTCCTATCGGAAGTCGCTCTATCACATACAAAAGCCCGTTTAACTCTACTTTTTCTTCTCCAATATTACCATAAATTTCCGGGCGCAATGCTAATAAGGATTCACGTAAACTATCGCCGGAAACTCCCATGGGTTTATAAAAGCCACGGTTGAATAAATGGCGCATTGTAATGTACATTTTTTCGATAGCTGCAGATGATTCCTGAGCTCTTGATCTTGATATATGTTTGGTTTCTTTCATGCTATTCTATATTTTCGAACTTATAAATATAAGTTGTTTTTTCTATTTTAAGTTATCTGCAATCTTTCTATCATTAGATAATCTCGGAATTTTATTCTGACCTCCCAGTTTTCCCTGCGATTTCATGTATTCCTGGAAACCGTTTTTAGAAACTTTTGTAACTACTACTTTCTGCAAAACATTTCCGGTAATTAAATCATCATAATAAATATTCTGCTTTCTCATGGCGTTGTCTATCGCTTCCGCAAAAGCGTCGAAATTTTCGGGTTCATTTTCAAATTCTATAAACCATTCATGATAAGGCAATCCTGTTGTTGGCGTAATTTGGGGTGCAACGGTAAATTCGTTTATTACAACATTGGTTTCGGTTGTTGCTTCTTTCATCGCATTTTCTACTTCGCTGGCAATAACGTGTTCTCCAAAAGCAGAAATATAATGTTTGATTCGGCCCGAAACAATAACACGATGTGGAAATAACGAAGTAAACTGAACTGTATCACCAATATTATATCCCCAAAGTCCTGCATTTGTCGATATAATCAAGGCATAATTGACACCTTTTTCAACCTCGCCAATGGTATATCTTTTTGGGTTTTCTGTAAAAAATTCATCAGTTTTTATAAACTCATAAAAAATTCCTGAATTCAACAACAAAAGCATTCCCTTTTCTTTTTGAGAATCCTGATAAGCAAAAAAACCTTCAGATGCAGGAAATAGCTCAATACTGTCTACTTTTTTGCCAATCATGCTTTCAAACTTAGCGCGATAAGGTTCATAATTTACGCCTCCGTAAATAAACAAATTGAATTTTTTGAATATTTCGCCAATTTTTTTTCCTCCGCTCTTTTCCTGCAGACGCTCAAAATACATTTGTACCCAGGACGGAATCCCGGAAATCACCGACATATCTTCGTTTATGGTTTCGCTCACGATTGCATTTACTTTGGTATCCCAGTCATCAATACAATTGGTTTCCCATGATGGCATTCGGTTTCGCTGTAAATATTTTGGAACAAAATGAGCCACAATCCCCGAGAGTCTTCCAAAGTTGATTCCGTGTTTTTGTGTCAAAATGGGACTTCCCTGCAAAAAAATCATTTTTCCATCAACAAAATCAGCATTTCCTGTTTCGTTTATATAATGTAGAATTGCATTTCGCGCTGCATTGATATGCGAAGGCATTGATTCTTTGGTCAGCGGAATATATTTTGCTCCAGAAGTTGTTCCTGATGTTTTGGCAAAATAAAGCGGTTTTCCTTTCCAGAGAATGTTTTCCTGACCGGTTTTAACTTTCTCAATATAAGACTTCAAATCTTCGTAATCACGGATAGGAACATTTTTCTGAAAATCTTCAATATTATTTATAGTATCAAATTGATGGTCTTTTCCAAATTCGGTTTCTTTGGCATCTTTTATAAGATTTTTAAAAACTTTCAATTGACTTTCGACTGGTTTATTAGCCCAGCGGAGTGTTTGGTTGTATATTTTCCAAGCAAATATTTTTGCCGCAATTGACTTAATTGACATTTTTAGTGGTATTATTTTTTGTCACTTTTATTTTTACTTCGGGAATTTTCGTCCGACTCTTTTTCTATTTTTTCTACTTCTTGTCTCAATTCGATCTCTTTTTCAGACGCTTTCATATCATGATCGGAGGTCTCCCGGGTTTCTGATAAAATAGAATCTTTATTGAACTTGGCATATTCCAGCTGCCCTGACAATACTTTTTGAACCCCTTTTATATAAGCTTCATTTTTCTGTAAAGCTCTTTCTAATGAGTCCGATTTTATTGCCAGTTCTGTTGCATCCTTTTTTAATTTTGAAGAAGAATATCCTGGAATAAATTCGCGTAAAGACGTAAAAGCGATAATGTAAGTTGTAATTAAAATAAGAAAAATTCCACCCAACGTAAAGGTTACGAATACGTTCATTAAAGTAAGTTTGAACGAAAAAATTTCTTCAAAGGTATCTTCATTCAAAATTACCAAGCGGTTTTTGACGAATAGTTTTTTTCTAAAATTGAATTTTTTCTTCTTCTTCATATCTGATTATACAAGCAAATATAGTAATTAATAGCATTGCTAATGCTGGTCAGCATTTTATGAATCTGCTAAATTTTTGATTTTATAAAATATTTAACGTACCTTAAAACAAAGATTTTAAACCAAAAACACTTTTTGTTCGTATATTTCTATATACCTTTGCGGTAAAATTAGAAAACAATTTGCTTCGGCATAAATATATACAGTCATGGGAAGATTAGGTCTTACAGAAATCCTCGTAATAGTTGGTATTGTAATATTACTTTTTGGAGGTAAAAAAATTCCGGAATTAATGAAAGGTTTAGGAAGCGGAATTAAAGAATTTAAAAACGCTGCTAAAGACGATCAATCTGCTCCTGCAGTTAAAAAAGAAGAGCAAGAAGTTAAATAATAATTTTTTCGTCTTAATTAAAATTCCAAGTTAAATCAATGATTTAGCTTGGAATTTTTTTTATACCCATTGATCCTTTAAAAAGGAGCTCCCAAATTCCAATTATAATCCGGAAGCTCGTTTATAGTTTCAAATTTTGGAAATCTTAAAGTACCATCGTCAGCTGGATACGTTTTCTGTCTTCATCAACCTCCGTAACTTTTACATCAACATGCTGATGGAGTTTTACCACCTCATTTACATCGCTCACAAATCCGGCTTTTAGCTGCGAAATATGAACCAGTCCGCTTTCTTTGATTCCGATATCAACAAAACAGCCAAAGTTGGTTATGTTATTGACAATTCCTGGTAAAATCATTCCGGTTTTTAGATCCTTAATTGATTTTACATTCGCATCAAATTCAAAAATCTTCGCAGACTTCCTTGGGTCCAATCCAGGCTTTTCAAGTTCTTTTATGATGTCTTTTAAGGTAAGTAAACCTATTTCGGGTGTTATATAGTTTTCGGCCTTAATTAGGGCTGTTTTTTCCTTGTTTGCAATTAAGTCGTTTACCGAAAGTTTCAAATCTTTTGCCATTTTCTCTACAACAGGATAAGCCTCGGGATGCACGGCAGAATTATCCAGCGGATTTTTTGCATTTGAAATTCTAATAAATGCCGCCCCTTGCTGATAGGCTTTATCACCCAAACGAGGCACTTTTTTTAATTGTTTTCTATCTTCAAAAGGACCATTTTCAGAACGGTATTGTACGATGTTTTCTGCTAGTTTCTCTCCTATTCCACTCACATAACTTAGTAAATGTTTACTAGCTGTGTTAATATTAATACCAACAGAGTTTACGCAGCGAATTACGGTATTATCCAGTTCTTCTTTTAGTTTGGTCTGATCAACATCGTGTTGATACTGACCTACTCCAATTGCTTTTGGGTCAATTTTTACCAACTCGGCCAAAGGATCTGAAAGTCGTCGTCCGATAGAAACTGATCCACGAACCGTAACATCATAATTTGGAAATTCTTCTCTCGCAATTTTTGAAGCCGAATATACGGAAGCACCGGCCTCAGAAACAATAAAAACCTGCACCGGCTTGTCAAACGCGATTTTTTTTATGAAAAATTCCGTTTCTCTCGAAGCCGTTCCGTTTCCGATAGAAATAGCATCAATCTGATAGGCGTTTACCATCGAACGAATTTTTTTTATCGCCATTCCTTCTTCATTTTGAGGCGCATGCGGATAGATGGTTTCGTTGTATAATAAATCTCCTTTTTCGTCCAGGCAAACTACTTTACAACCGCTTCTGAAGCCTGGATCAATTGCCAGAATTCGTTTTTCGCCCAAAGGCGGAGCCAATAATAATTGTCCTAAATTATTAGCAAAAACCTGAATCGAATTAGCATCTGCTTTTGCTTTTGCTTCCTGCAAAGTTTCATTTCCAATCGCCGGATTCAATAAACGTTTATAACTATCTTCTATAGCTAATTGCAGATGTGCAGTTGTATTATTTTGTTTTTTAATGATAATTTCATCAATTATATCATAGGCGTCATCAATATCAACATCAATTTTCATTTTAACAAAGCCTTCATTTTCAGCACGAAGCATTGCCAGTAATCTATGCGATGGCGCTTTTGTCAAAGGTTCTTCCCAATCAAAATACTGACTGAATTTTTGTGCGCCTTCTTCTTCACTTTTCTTTTTTACAACTTTGGTTCCGATAGTGGCTTTTCGCTGAAATAATCTACGAAGCTGTTTACGGACATAAATGTTTTCGTTGATCCATTCTGCCACAATATCTCTTGCTCCCTGCATTGCGGCTTCTTCATTGATTACATTTTCATTGATGTATTGTGTCGAAATAAAATCGATATCGACATCACTTTCAGACATAATCAATTTGGCTAAAGGTTCCAGACCAAATTCGCGTGCAACATCTGCTTTTGTTTTTTTCTTCTTTTTATAAGGAAGGTAAAAATCTTCTATTTCCTGTAAATCAAAACTATCTTCAATTTTTTTCTTCAATTCTGGTGTAAGGGCTTTTTGTTCTTCAATAGATTTTAGAACCGCTTCTTTACGTTTTATAAGTATCTCATACTCTTTTTGAAGTTTTGCAATCTGTTCAATCACAACTTCATCCAGGTTTCCTGTTGTATCTTTTCGGTAACGGGAAATAAAAGGAATCGTACAATCTTCTTCTAAAAGTTTTACCGTGTTTTGAATGTTAATCGGTGCTGTCTGTACAGACTTGGCAATGAATTGAATATTAGTCATACTTTATGAAATAATTTCTTGATTATAAAATGATATAATTTACTTGTTAAAATTTAAAACAAATTCATTAATCATTCTGCTAAAATAATATCTTTGTCTCTAATTTTAAGCCAATGAATATTTTATTATTGTTTTTTTTATTTATAAGCATCGTCGTTTTCGTTCTTGCTGGTTATGACAAATATTTAGCACGAAAAAATAAACGGAGAATTCCCGAAAATACATTGTTTTTCCTGGAAGCCATCGGCGGTACAATTGGTTTATTACTTGCCATGTTACTCTTTAATCATAAAACGAGTAAAACATCTTTTATTGTTAAGTTTTCTGCGATTTTATTGATTCAGATAGTATTGATTTATCTTATATTAACTCACAAGATTTAAACAATTTTATTGTTGATAACTCCGAAATCAGACTTATTATAAATTCAAAATGCTGGTTTTAAGATTATTACATAAATAAAAAACCGGATGGATTTAAAATCCGCCCGGCTTGTTTATTTTATTGGTGCGAAGCACCCGATTTTTTTTGACATTTTACGAACAGGCTATTTTATTCACTCTGTTTTGGTGCCTTCCGCCTTCAAATGCAGTTGTTAAAAACGTTTCAACGATTTCTACAGCCTGATGGATGGAAGTAAAACGTGCCGGAATACTCACAATGTTAGCATCATTATGTAAACGGGTCAAATACGCAATTTCTTTTGTCCAGCATAAACCGGCTCTTACTTTTGGATGTTTGTTAACCGTCATTGCAATTCCGTTACCGCTTCCACAGATTACAATTCCAAAATCAGCTTTTCCTTCAGAAACGTCGTTTGCTACCGGATGACCAAAATCAGGATAATCTACAGAATCTTCAGAATCTGTTCCATAATTGGTAACTTCATATCCTTTTGCTTTCAGCATTTCAACAATTGCTTTTTTATATTCTGGTCCTGCGTGGTCGTTTCCTATAGAAATTTTCATTTTTATACTAATTAAGTTGTGTAATACAAATTTACTCAAATAATAAATGTTCGCCATGAATTTGACTAATTTTCACAAAATTTCTTTTTATTATTTAAAATTATAATGAACTGCTTTACCAAAAATTTGAGTCTTTAAATTTGGTTTTATAACTAACTTCATATCAAAGCATTATTGGTTATTAACAATTTTGATAACTCCATAATATATTGATAATCAATAGATAATAAACAATATTTATATTAAAATTTTAGACTGTTAATACTAAAATATAAATCGTTGATATTCAGTTAACTTTAACTTAACATTATTTGTTAATAAGTTCAGATAGAAAATTAGAAGTTTTTTTTGGTCGTGTCAGAAAAAAACCTAATCCAAAACTGCAATTAAAAATCCTAATAAAGTTTCAGGAATTTTTAGAAAAGTTATCAATACTAAAAATATCATTTTCAACAGAAATCAACATGTCAACTTATCTACAATTTGAATTCATTTTTGGTTGTTAACCGTTGTTAATTAAAATAAGAAAAGGCTTAAAAATTAATCTTTTAACTTAAAATAACTATGTTGATAACTCCCAATAAATAAGTAAAACGAGATTTCAATGAATTAAAAAATAAATTTATTCGACATATTAACACGCTATAATAACCATCAAAAATTAATTAAATTTAAAATTTCTTTTTTGTTGTATTTAATATATGTTGAAAACTTTGAAAGTTGAAAATCAAAAAAAAATATTTTTGAATTGAAATTTAGTTTTGATTCAGACAATTTTGAGAGGATTGTTAAGATTGTCAAGAATTGCCTGAACCTGATCGAAATCGTTGGGATGAACTTTGAGTTTGATGCCACCAAGCGCTGCAGAATACATTGGAACGACTGATAAGGTGATTTCGTTTTCAAAGTAGTATGGAATCTCTTCCTGATCTAATAAGTGTTTAAGAATAACTGTTTCGTGGTCGTAATTGAATATGGCTATCGTTTTAAAGCTTTCCATAAAAGGTCTTTTTGTAAAGATACAAAATGAGGATTACTAATTTGTCGCGAGTATTATTTTACGATGTGATTACAAATGACCTTTGAAAATCAGTAAATATCTCCAATTTATAGTTATAATTTTAATAATTCTAATTGTTAAAATCTGTAATCTGATATCTTATTTGTAATTTTAAACTTTATAAGAAAAGATATATGAGTAAGAAAATTAGAAAGCCGATAAAAAATGAGAACGACTTTTCAGGAAAAATACTGAAGATTTTATCGCAAAGCCCTAATAAAGTATTTAATTACAAACAGATAGCCGCAAAGCTTGAACTTGATGATACAAAAAGCAGAAACCAGATTATAAAAGATTTAAAGCTTCTGGCTTCTTCTAAAAAAATAGTTGAATCAGAGCCTGGTAAATATTTAGTAAAAGCAGTAAGTCAGGATTATTACGAAGGAACAATTGATATGACTAGCAGAAAAACGGCATATTTTATTTGTGACGAATTTACAGAAGACGTTTTTATTCCGACCAATAATCTTAACAGGGCCTTAGATAAGGACAAAGTAAAGGTTTATGTTTATAACAGAAGAAAAGGAAAAAGACCGGAAGGTGAAGTAATTGAAGTTATAGAAAGAGATAAAACAGAATTTGTCGGAGTTATTGACATTCAGGCCAATTTTGCATTTGTTTCTACTGCAAATCCTAAGATGTATACGGATATTTTTATTCCAAAAGACAAAATTGGTGAAGCAGAAAATGGAGATGTAGTTTTAGTTAAAATTGAAGACTGGCCAAAAAGAGCAGACAGTCCTTTTGGATCTGTAATTAGAGTTTTAGGAAAACCAGGTGAACATAATACTGAGATTCATGCAATCCTGGCAGAATATGGCTTGCCATCAGATTTTCCGGTAGAAGTAGAGGTCTATGCGCAAAAGCTGGATACGACAATTCAGGAATCTGAAATTGCAAAACGTCGTGATATGCGTGATACGCTTACGTATACAATAGATCCAAAAGATGCAAAAGATTTTGATGATGCATTGTCTTTCAAAAAGTTAGAAAACGGGAATTACGAAATTGGTATTCACATTGCCGATGTTTCGTATTATCTTGAAGAAGGAACTATTTTGGATGATGAAGCATATCAGCGTGCGACTTCAGTGTATTTGGTAGATAGAGTAGTGCCAATGCTTCCTGAAGTTTTATCAAACTTTGCCTGCTCGCTGCGACCACATGAAGAGAAATATACGTTCTCTGCAGTTTTTGAAGTTTCTCCAGCTGCACAAGTTGTTAACCAATGGTTTGGCAGAACGGTAATTTATTCAGATCAGCGTTTTGCATACGAAGAAGCACAATACATCATTGAAACAAAAGACAATACGATTCCGGTTGATATTTCTATTACAGGAGAATCTTATGTTGTTTCAGATGAAATTGTTGAAGCAACTTTAAAATTAGATGAATTAGCCAAAATTTTAAGAAAGAAAAGAATGGCAAATGGTGCTATTTCTTTTGATAAAGTAGAAGTAAAATTCAACCTTGATGCTGCAGGAGAGCCAGAAGGAGTTTATTTTAAAGTTTCTAAAGATGCCAATCATCTTATTGAAGAATTTATGCTTTTGGCAAATAGAAAAGTTGCTGAATATATTGGGAAACAAAAGAAAACCTTTGTATACAGAATTCACGATGAGCCAAACGAAGACAAATTAATTGCAATGGCAACTGTAATTGCAAAATTTGGTTATAAAATAGATTTTAGAAACAAAGGCGATATTTCGAAATCATTAAATGCTTTGATGGAAGAAGTAAATGGGAAAAAAGAGCAAAATTTAATTGATACTCTTGCTATTAGAAGTATGAGTAAAGCCAAATATTCTACAGATAATATTGGTCATTATGGTTTAGCTTTTGATTATTACAGCCATTTTACTTCGCCAATTCGTCGTTATCCTGACGTTATGGTTCATCGTTTGCTGCAATACTATCTGGACGGAGGCAAATCTGTAGATGATGAAGTTTATGAAACTAAATGCCAGCATTGTTCAAATATGGAAAGTTTGGCAACCAATGCAGAACGTGACAGTATCAAATACATGCAGGTGAAATACATGCAGGATCATCAGGACGAAGAATTTTTGGGAGTTATCTCAGGAGTTACAGAATGGGGAATTTATGTTGAAATTATTTCTAACAAATGCGAAGGTATGGTTAGAATCAGAGAGATAAAAGATGATTATTATACTTTTGATGAAAAGCAGTATGCCTTGGTAGGAGCGACATCAAACAGTATTTTACAATTAGGAGATGAAATTTTCGTTAAGGTGAAAAATGCAGATTTAGTTAAAAAACAGCTTGATTTCCATTTTTTAAGAAGAGCGGAATAGTTATTAAATTTAAAAAAAGAAACATGAAAAAATTAATTATAGGAGCTGCAATATTAGTAGCACAATTGTCTTTTGGTCAGGTTACCAAAGAGTTGGGAGATTTTGATTCGGTTAAAGTTTTTGACAAACTAAGTGTAAAATTAGTTCAGTCTTCAGAGAATAAAATTGTAATCAAAGGTGCTCGTGAATCTGAAGTCGAAATTGTTAATAAGAAAGGTTTATTAAAATTAAGAATGCCTTTTCCAAAACTTTTATCCGGAGATGATTTAGATATTACCGTGTATTACAGACACATAGAACTAATCGATGTTAATGAAGGTGCAACTGTTACCAGTAAAGAACCTATAAAAGCTACAGCTTTTAAAGTAAGTGCGCAAGAAGGAGGAAAAATTAACGTAGATTTGGATGTTGAAAAACTAAATGTAAGTTCTGTTTCCGGAGGTGAAATTACCATCTCGGGTAAAGCTTCTAATCAGGATGCAAGTTTAGGCGCTGGAGGATATTTGCTGGCAAGTAAATTAGAAACCTCTCAGACTAAAGTAAGCGTTTCTGCGGGAGGAAAAGCAGATGTGAATGCTTCTACACTTGTTGATGCAAAAGTGAGCGCAGGAGGCTCTATTTACATTTATGGGAAACCAAAACAAATTAATCAAAAAACAGTTTTGGGCGGAAAAATTGAACAGGTTAAGTAACTAATTGTATTTGAATGATAAATGATATTTTAACTGGGCTGCCATGGGGACTTTTCCTAAGCTTTATGGTAGGCCCGGTATTTTTTATACTTCTTGAAACCAGTATTACAAAAGGATTCAGAGCAGCAATGGCTTTTGATCTTGGTGTTGTATTAGGAGATATTTTTTTTATAGGAATTGCTTATTTAGGAAGTTACAGATTGATTCAGAGTCTTAAAGATAAACCTGCCTTATTTATTTTTGGCGGTATTATCATGCTTGCTTATGGAATAATTTCTTTTGTAAGATTAAGAAATGAAGAAAAGATAGATGATGAAGAAATAGATCGTGATATCATTAAAAGAAATTACGGAAGCTTATTTATAAAAGGTTTTATATTGAATGTTATCAACATTGGCGTTCTTGGTTTTTGGTTGGCTGTAATTATTTCTGTTGGTCCAAAATTAGAAATGCAAAATACAAGAATGTTTACATTTTTTGCCTCAGTTATCATTACTTATTTGTTAGTTGATTGTATTAAGATTCTACTAGCCAAACAATTAAAATCTAAAATGACACCTAATAATATTTTAAAGATTAAGAAAGTTATTAGTATTGTATTAATGATTTTTGGAGTGGTGCTCATAACTCAGGGATGGTTTCCAAAAGAAAAAGAAATGGTTAAAAATGCTTTTGAAAGAATTGAAAAGTAGTTGTTAATAACTGTAATTATATAAATTAAGCCTCTGTATTTCAGAGGTTTTTTTATGTTTATAAGTTGCTGTCTTTGCGAGGAACGAAGCAATCTCACTAACTTTTTTTACTAAAAAAATATACTTAATTTGATTGCTTCGTTCCTCGCAAGGTCAAGGCATAAAACTCTAAGTTTATTTGAAGGTTTTAGAAGCACCGTCCGGATTCGAAGATATATTTTAATCTAATTTTTTTTAAAAATTAAACATAAAAAAACCTCTAAATTGCTTTAGAGGTTTTAGAGGCATCGTCCGGATTCGAACCGGAGTAGGAGCTTTTGCAGAGCCCAGCCTAGCCGCTCGGCCACGACGCCTTAATTGAACGGATGGCAAAAGTAACCAAAATCTTTAAAATTCAAAAGTTTAAAGTAAACTATTTTAAAAAATTAGTTTTTTGTATTAAAATATTATTTTCTGATTTCCGTCATTTTTATAGTAACTGATTCAACATCACCACCAATAGGAGGATTGATTTTGGAAACCCAAACTGTAGTTTTTATTATTGTTTCAATCTCATTTAAGACGCGAATGTTGATTCTTTTGGCTACATGTTCTAATAAATGGGAACGAATTGCCATTTCTTCTGTTACAATTTTATTCAAATGTACATAATCAACAGTATCTAAAAGGTGGTCTGTTTCTGCAGATTTCTGTAAGTTGGTTTTAATTTTTAAATCAACTGTGTAATCAGATCCTATTTTTCCCTCTTCGATTAAACATCCGTGGTAGGAGAAAGTACGAATGTTTTTAAGTTTTATAACTCCCATTTTTATAATTTTATTCTTGTAGTATTTGGATCCTGGTAGTTTGAAGTTACAGCATATATGTAAACTATATTTTCATTTTCGTTAATTGTAAAATGAATAGTATACGGAAACTTCTTTAGTGGTAAAGTACGAACAACATTATATTTTTCTTCAAAAAAAGGAATACTTTGTAATGTTTTGCGATAACTTTTAAATTCTAAATAGAATAATTTTCCTAATCCTTTACTTTTAGATTCATAATAAGTTGCTGCTTCGTCAATTTCAAGTTTTGCCCGTGAAAGAATTTGAATTTTAAAATTATTCAAAGCCATTTTTTATCCATTTCTTTCTCAAAATCTTCCCAGCTCGTAAAATCTTCCGGTTTAGCATTTTTCATGCGTTCTAGTACTATTTCCTGCTGCCATAGCGGAACTTCATTCGCTGTGTTTTCATTTATTGAAACATCTGGAACATGTTTAAAAAAACTAATAAAAGTTTCGTAGAAATCGTCTGGAATTGTAACAGTTAATTGTCTCATAACTTTCAATATTTATACAAAAGTACTAATAAATTTACTTTTATGTTTACTGATAAGTTTCTAAAGAAAACTGTAAACTGTAAACCGAAAACTGTAAACTTTTTTATCTTTGCTAAAATTACTATAAAATAATGGCATCAGAAGAGAAATCACTCAATTTTATTGAACAAATAATAGAAGAAGATCTAAAATCGGGTCTTTCAAATAACAAACTTCATTTTCGTTTTCCACCAGAACCAAACGGTTATTTGCACATCGGACACGCGAGTTCTATTGCTTTGAATTTTGGTTTAGGAATTGATTATCAGTCTCCTGTAAATTTACGTTTTGACGATACAAACCCAGAAAAGGAAGAACAGGAATTTGTTGATGCTATAAAAAAAGATGTAGAATGGCTGGGTTATACCTGGGCAGAAGAATGTTATGCTTCAGACTATTTTCAACAATTATACGACTGGGCAGTTTTATTAATCAAAAAAGATAAAGCGTATGTTGATAGCCAGTCTTCTGAAGATATGGCAATTCAAAAAGGAACTCCGTCTACAGAAGGTGTTGATTCTCCTTACAGAAATCGTTCTGTAGAAGAAAATTTAGATTTATTCGAAAGAATGAAAAATGGTGAATTTGAGGCTGGTACACATATTCTTCGTGCAAAAATTGATATGAAATCAACAAATATGTTGATGCGTGATCCTATTATGTATAGGATTTTACACAAGCATCATCATAGAACCGGAGATGCCTGGAAAATATATCCGATGTATGATTGGGCACACGGTCAAAGTGATTATTTAGAACAAATTTCGCACTCATTTTGTACGTTAGAATTTTTGCCTCACCGTGAATTATACGATTGGTTTTTAGATCAAATTATTGATGAAAATCAGATTCGTCCAAAGCAAAGAGAATTTGCAAGACGTAACTTATCACATACTGTTGTTAGTAAAAGAAAATTGCAGCAACTAGTTAAGGAAAAGCATGTTAACGGTTGGGATGATCCAAGAATGTCAACAATTTCCGGGTTAAGAAGACGTGGTTATACAGCAGCATCTTTGCGTAATTTTGCTAATACAATTGGTATTGCAAAACGTGATAATTTAATAAATGTATCGGTTTTAGAATTCTGTATTAGAGAAGATTTAAACAAAATTGCACCCCGTGTAATGGCTGTTTTGGATCCTGTAAAACTGATAATTACAAATTATCCGGAAAGAAAAGAAGAGTGGTTGGAAGCGGAGAATAATCAGGAAGATGAAAATGCAGGTTTCAGAAAGGTTCCTTTTTCAAGAGAATTATACATTGAAAGAGAAGACTTTTTAGAAGAAGCTCCGGCAAAGTTTTTCCGTTTGACTTTAGGAAAAGAAGTACGTCTTAAAAATGCTTATATTATTAAGGGAGAATCAGTTATAAAAGATTCAGAAGGAAATATTACAGAAATTCATGTTACTTATGATACCGATTCTTTAAGCGGAAGCGGGACAGAAGCAAGCCAGAGAAAAGTGTCTGGAACATTGCATTGGGTTTCTATTGCTCATGCCATTGAAGCAGAAGTTCGTATGTACGATCGTTTGTTTACGGATGAAGCGCCGGACAGCTATAAAGAGAAAAATTTCTTAGATTTTGTGAATCCAAATTCATTAGAAATTATCAAAGGATTTGTTGAACCAAGTTTGGCAACTGCTCAAAATGAAGATAAATTTCAGTTTCAACGTTTGGGTTATTTTACTGTTGATAAAGACTCAACTCCTTCAAAATTAGTATTTAACAAAACTGTTGGATTAAAAGATGCTTGGGAAGAAAAAGGTAAAAAAGAAGAAAACAGCATTAATAATTCTTTAAAAGAAATCAATAAATACTTTAAAGTTGAAACTAAGCCTGAACGAATTGCAATTGAAAGCGCAATAGGGGAGAGCATCAAAAATGTTTCTAGTTTCTCTTTATTACAGAATTCGTTGAAGAAAAATATCAACAATAATAAGGCTTCGTTGTTGTTTGCTCAGTTTATTTTGAAATATTCTCATTTGAAATCTGCTGATTTTGAAGAAGAGGATATCAAAAAATTATATACAATGTCATTAAGAAGTGAATCAACTTATGTACGATCAAAAGCACTTTTGAATTTAAGAGATTTAGAAAAAGATAGTTTCAGAAATCAATTTGAAGATGAAATTTTGAAATTATATTCAAATCCTCCAAAAAATGCATCAGAAAGAGAAATTGAAATTTTATCAGAAATGGTAAAGAAGTAATATCAGATAAATTTATTAAAAGCGCTTTTATAAGCGCTTTTTTTTTATTATTTATATTCTCTATTTAAAATAAAAATCTAATAAATTTTATAGATTAAAAGTGACTTTCATAAATTGATTTTAATACAATTTTTTAATTCTTCCGACTTAGTTTTCATCTTTTTAAAAATCATTTAACAGAAAGCTTTATTTAGTTTTTTGATATTTTGAGATGAAATTTAGATTCAAAATTCAAATTTTTGACTTTTCTATTTTTAAATTTTAGATTCATTTCTATAAACATTAAAAATCAATTTTAACTATGATTTTAATGAACAGAATGTTTTTAATTATAATTGTTATTACTAATGGTAAAATAATTTATAATAGTTTTTTATTATTAATAATTACTCTCATAAATCGATTTTAAGCTAATTTTTTAATTCAGTCGACACATAACTCGTTTTTTGAATTATTGTTTAAATATGATCTTTATTTTAATTTTTAAGGTCATTTTTGTCAGTTTAACGGGTTATTAACATACAATTGTTTATAAAGTTGCTATTTTTATCCAAAGGTCAAATGTGAAATTTTTTAATTTTAAAAATGACACTTTAGGAATCAAATCTGAGTTTTTCTAATATTCAAAAATGTAATTTTTGTTTTTAGATTTTATTCTAAGTCTGAATTCCGAAAATTGGTTTTATGGTCAATTCTAATTGTGTTTTATGTTTTGATAATACTTCATTAAAGTATTTTTTCAAAGTATATCATAATTTTCAAATTTCATGAAATTGGTTTTGTGATTTATAAATTTTGATTTTCATTTTGATCAAAGAAATTTTTAATCTTTAAATTTAATTATCATGAAAAATGTATTTTTTACTCTGGCTATTTTATTTGCAAATATTGCAATTTCTCAAACACATCAAATTACCAAACACAATGGAGAGCAACTTGATGTTAATTTCATTAAAAATGAAAATGGTTTAGTTTATTATTCTTTGAATGGAAGTTCAGAAGAAATAAAAATCAGTAAGCATGCCGTTTCATCTATTACGAATAAACAAACAAAACTGACTCAGAAAATTTCTGATAAAGTAATTGTAGATTCAAAAGACGATTATAAAATGGTTACTGTTTTACCTCAGGAAAAGACAATCGGATTAAAACAGGCTGCTAGTTTTACAGGAGTTTCGACAAGGACAAAAGGGGAACCGCCTATTGCAAATCAAAAACAGACTGCTTTAAGAATAAAAACGAAGTCTGCCGTTGGAGGATATCCGTTTGTTAGTATTGTAGAAAAAAGTAATGGCAGATATGAAGCTGTAGCTTATATGTATTAATTATATTGTTAATTTTTTATAAATTGCAATTGATGAGAATTTTATAAGTTCAAAAAAGAGTACCTTTAGTATCAATTTAAATTTATTATCATGTCAAAGAACTTAAATACGGCGGCGGCAATTTTGGCTGCTGCAGCTGCCGGAGCAGCGATCGGAATTTTATTTGCACCAGATAAAGGATCTAAAACAAGGGCAAAATTAAAAGAAGGAATTGACGATGCGAAGCACAATCTGCAAGATTCATTTGAAGCAAGTTCTGAAGTTCTTCGTGAAAAATTCACAAGTGCCACTCAAAATCTTGATGGAACCTTAAATGATTTATTATCAAATGTAAGTCATAAGACAGAAGAAGTTATAACTTTTTTAGAATCTAAATTATCAGAATTAAAAGCGCAAAACGCTAAGATGCAAAAATAATCACAACACAAAAGCACAAAACAATCTTATTACAAGGACGTTTTGTGCTTTTTAATTTAAATTACAAATATGGCTTTTGAAGATATAAAAGAAAACACAGATGCTATTCAGGATAATGCTAAAGCTTATTTTGAAAGTCATTTGGCATATTACAAACTATGGGGCTTTAAAGTAGCAATGAAATCTACTACCTTAATTTTTAAGTTTACTTTGATTTTGGTTTGTTTTAGCATGGTTATGATTTTTGGATCTTTTGCCGCTGCGTATGCTTTTGGTGCTTTGTTTGAAAGTAATGCGCTTGGATTTTTAGCAGTAGGAGGAATCTATTTTGTGTTTACGATTTTACTTTTTTTCATAAAAGATAAAATGATTGAAGGCCCGATCCTGGAGAAATTTTCTGAAATATTTTTTAATGATTGATTTTATGGAAGCAAAAAAATACTCTTCTTATGCTGAGATCGAACGTGATCTTGAAATTTTAAAATTGGAAAAGGAAATCAATTATCAGAAAATGGTTTTAAGTTTTCAAAGAACCAAAGAGTCTATAACACCACAAAACATTGTTAGTGGAATTTTTTATTCTTATAAAGATTATTTTTCGAATTCTTATGTAAGCATTTTACAATCGGTTTTACCATATATTATCCGTTGGTTTATTAATAAAAAAAGAGGCAATTAAGCCTCTTTTTCGTTTTATTATTGTTGTACATCTGGTTGAATGTCATCTTCATAACCAGATTGCGGTTGAATAGGTTTAGGTTTCTCGACTTTTTTATTTGTTTTTTTCATCATTTCACCAACCTGATTTGATGCTGTGAAAGAGGCAACCATATTATTTAGCATATCACTTCCGGCTTGTGGTGAGTTTGGTAACAAAATTAAATTAGAATTGGCATCTGCACCAATTGCTTGTAATGTATCATAATGTTGTGTAACTACGATTAGGGCAGAAGCTTCTTGAGAATTGATTCCAACATTGTTCAAAACTTCAACACTTTCTACCAGACCTCTTGCAATTTCACGACGCTGATCTGCAATACCCTGACCTTGCAAACGTTTACTTTCAGCCTCAGCTTTTGCTTTTGCTACAATTCTGATTCTTGAACTTTCAGCTTCAAATTCGGCAGCCGTTTTTTCTCTGTCCGCAGCGTTGATTCTGTTCATAGCATTTTTTACCTGAATGTCCGGATCGATATCCGTAACCAAAGTATTGATAATATCATAACCATAAGTAGTCATGGCTTCATTCAATTCTCTTTTTACAGCAATTGCGATATCATCTTTTCTTTCAAAAACATCATCCAATTTTAGTTTAGGAACTTCGGCACGAACAACATCAAATACGTAAGCAGTAATCTGATCGTGTGGATATTCCAGTTTGTAAAAAGCATCGTATACTTTTTCCTGGATAACTTTAAACTGAACCGAAACTTTCATTTTGATAAAAACGTTGTCTTTGGTTTTGGTTTCGATGATAACATCTAACTGTTGAATCTTCAAATTTACACGTCCGGCAATTCTGTCGACGATCGGAATTTTAAGTTGTAAACCCGAATTTCTTACGCTTAAAAATTTACCAAATCTTTCGATTACAACAGAGGATTGTTGTTTTACGGTAAAAAATGAAGACATAAAAATGAAGAATCCAAATACTAAAAGGATAATTAATGCTGTGTTCATGGTGATATAATTTAGTTTTATATGATCGGGTAAATTACGAATATTCCTCCAATTTAAATTTTTTAAAACATAAAAAAAACGCTAAGATCATTTTATCAATGTTTCTTAGCGTTATGATTTTCTTTTTACCATTATGGGATTAAGATAAATTAAGCTTAGCTTTATGAACTTAATATCTTAGTGGTAAAAATATTCTAATTATAAAGTTGCAACTGCTTTCTGAATTCTCGAAATAGTTTCTTCCTTTCCAATGATTTCAACAATGTCAAATAGGTGAGGACCTTTAAGAGCTCCAACCAAACTCAAACGGAAAGGCTGCATCACTTTACCCATTCCAATTTCATTTTTGGTCAACCAGTCTTTTACGATTGCTTCGATATTTGCAGAATCAAATCCATCAATATATTCAAGAGTTGAAATCAATTCCTGCATTAAAGCCGGAGTTTCTTCCTTCCAGTTTTTGCTTGCTTTTTCATCATAAGATGCTGGCGCTTCGAAAAAGAAATGAGTTAAATCCCAAATATCTGTTGTCAAAACCAAACGTTCTTTGATCAATGACATTATTTTTTCGTTGCGATCTTTACTAATTTCAATTCCTTTTGACGCTAAAACCGGTTCAAAAACTTCTGCTAAAAATGCATCACTTTTGTTTGATAAGTAATGATGATTTACAGATTTTGCTTTATCAATATCAAATCTTGCCCCAGCTTTATGAACTCTGCTTAAATCAAAAGCTTCGATTAACTCTTGTAATGAAAAATATTCTTTTTCTGTTCCGTCATTCCAGCCAATCATAGAAAGGAAATTTATTAAAGCTTCTGGTAAATATCCTTCACCTTTAAATCCTTTTAGTTCTTTCCAGTCTAAAGGAAATACTGGAAATCCACCAATTTCACCATCACGTTTTGATAATTTTCCTTTTCCGTTTGGTTTTAAGATCAAAGGTAAATGAGCAAATTCCGGTGCATCCCAACCAAAAGCTCTGTATAATAAAACGTGAAGTGGCATCGATGGCAACCATTCTTCACCACGAATTACATGTGAAGTTTCCATCAAATGATCATCAACAATATTGGCTAAATGGTACGTTGGCATTCCGTCACTTTTGAATAAAACTTTATCGTCAAGTAAACTGGTTTCAAATTTTACATCACCACGAATAATATCTTTTAAGTGTAAAGTTTCGTCAACCGGAGTTTTAAAACGAATTACATAATGTTCTCCATTTGCAATTCTTTTAGCAACTTCATCAGCAGAAAGTACCAAAGATGTATCTAGTTTTTCACGAATTGTATGATTGTAAATAAATGTTTTTCCTTTTGCTTCTTGTTCTTTTCTTAAAGCGTCAAGAGCTTCCGGAGTATCAAAAGCATAATATGCCCAGCCAGAATTGATCAGCTGATCTGCATAAGTTTGGTATAATTCCTTACGATCACTTTGTCTGTATGGACCAAATTTTTCATTCTTGCCAACAGTTTCTTCAGGAGAAATTCCCAACCATTCTAATGCTTCCATAATATAAGCTTCGGCACCCGGAACAAAACGTGTTTGATCTGTATCTTCAATTCTTAAATAAAAAACACCATTGTTTTTTTTGGCAAATAAATAATTAAATAGGGCAGTACGAACTCCGCCAATATGTAATGGTCCAGTCGGACTTGGTGCAAAACGCACGCGAACTTGCTTTGACATTTGTTTAAATTTTGATGCAAAGATACGATTCTAATTAGAGAATTAGAAAATGAGTTTTAATTAGAAAATGCCTTGCTTGTAGCTTAATGGACTAATTTTCTCATTGATAATTATCTAATTAAAATTACTACTTTTATGGGTTATAATCATAAGAGATTTTATTTTGAAAACAACGTCTGCTATATATCTAAAGCTTGAAGCTTTTATTAAAAAATATTACACAAATGAACTTATAAAAGGAGTGCTTCTTTTTACTGGTTTTGGGCTTTTGTATTTTTTAATTACGCTTTTTATTGAGTATTTCCTTTGGTTAAAACCTCTTGGGAGAACACTTTTATTTTGGCTTTTTATAGGAGTAGAAGTTTTTCTTTTGTTCCGTTTTATTTTGTTTCCAATATTTAAATTATTCAAACTTCAAAAAGGAATTGATTATAATCAGGCCTCCGCTATAATCGGAAATCATTTTACAGAAGTAAGTGATAAGCTAACAAACTTCCTGCAGCTGTCGGCGGCTGAGAATTCAGCAGAAAGTTCAGAATTAATGTTGGCTTCGATTGAGCAAAAAGCAAATTCATTACAGCCAATTCCATTTGGGAATGCTATTAATTTTAATTCAAATAAAAAATATTTGCCCTTAGCAGTTATTCCTGTTTTACTTTTTGCTGTATTTTATATTTCTGGAAACAGTACTATTATTTCTCAAAGTTTAAATAGAGTAGTTCATTTCAATGCTACTTTTTTACCTCCTGCACCTTTCAAGTTTGTGGTATTAAATCAGAATTTGCAAACAGAACAAAATAAGGATTTTGTTGTAAAGATGGAATCTGTTGGAAACATCGTTCCCGAAAACGTGATGATTCATATTGGCAACGAAAGTTATTTTATGGAATCATCTCAGCCAGGAAAGTTTGAGTTCAAAATTGAAAAACCAGTTGAGAATGTCTCATTTTCTTTTGAAGGAAATTCTGTTTCATCTACAGAATATGAATTAAAAGTGATCACAGTTCCATCAATTGCCAACTTCGAAATGATTCTGAATTTCCCACCTTACTTAAAAAAGAAATCAGAAACTATTCAGGGAACCGGAAATGCGATTGTTCCGGAAGGTACTTTGGTAACCTGGAAAATGAATACACAGGCCACTCAGGAGATTGTTTGGAAGAATGAAAACGCAACTTTTAAGTTTAATAAAGCCGAAAATGAATTTAAATTAAGTAAAAATATAGCTCAAAATACAGATTATCAAATTCTTACTTCTAATAATAAGATCAAAAACTACGAAAAATTAGACTATCAGCTGTCTGTTATCAAAGATCAGCACCCAACAATTACTGTAGCACCTGCACCGGATAGTTTGAAGCTGGATAAAAATTATGTTTTAGGAAGACTGGGAGACGATTATGGTTTATCAAAATTACAGATCGTTTACTACGAACGTAACAAACCACAAACAGCAAAGCGTGGAACTATTCCGGTAAAGCAGGCAGTATTTGATCAGTTTGTTTTTTCTTTTCCAAGTAACCTGCCGGTAGAAGAAGGAGTATCTTATGAATACTATTTTGAAGTTTTTGACAATGACGCCCCACATCATTTTAAGAGTACAAAGTCTTCTGTTTTTTCAGACAGGGTTTCTACTACAGATGAAGTTCATGATTTAGAATTGCAACAGCAAAATCAAAACATCAATAGTCTGGCAAAATCATTAAAGAATCAAAACAAACAATTTTCTGAAATGGACAAGATCCAGAATACAGGAAAAGAAAAAGATAATCTAGAGTTTAAGGATCAGCAAAAGATCAATGAATTTATCAAACGTCAGAAACAACAAGATGAATTGATGAAGCAGTTTGCTGAGAAGATGAATAAGAATTTAGATAAATTCAAAGAAGATAAAAAGGATAAAACTGCCGAAGATTTGCAAAAACGTTTAGAGAATGCAGACAAGGATTTAGAGAAGAATCAGAAATTATTAGAGGAATTAAAGAACCTGAATGATAAATTAAACAGCGAAGAACTGTTTGATAAAATGGAAAAGTTCAAGCAAATCAGTAAAAATCAATCCAGAAATTTAGAACAATTAGTGGAATTGACCAAAAGATTTTATGTAGAAAAGAAAGCAGGACAAGTTGCAGAGAAATTAAACAAACTGGCAGATAAGCAAGAAGAGCTTTCTAATAAGGATAAAGAAAACACGTCAGACAAACAGGAAGAAATCAATAAGGCTTTTGAAAAAATACAGGAAGATTTAAAAGACCTGAAAGAAGAAAACAAAACTTTAAAGTCTCCGTTAGAGATTCCTTCAGACGCTTCTAAAGAAAAAGACGTTAAAGATGATTTACAAAAAGCATCAGAAGAATTGAATAAAAAGAACGCTTCTTCGGCTAAGCCAAAACAAAAAAGTGCCTCAAAGAAAATGAAGAATATGGCGCAACAAATGGATTCAAGTATGGAAGGCGGAGAGCAGGAACAATTAGAAGAAGATGTAGCAATGCTTCGTCAGATCCTGGATAATCTTCTGGCATATTCATTATCTCAGGAAGATGTAATGAAACAATTTAAATCTATGAAACTAGGTTCTTCTGTATATACTAAGAATATAAAAGTACAGCAAAACCTAAAACAACAGTTTAAACATGTAGACGATAGTTTGTTTGCTTTATCATTACGTAACCCAAAAGTGGCAGAAGATGTAACGAAAGAAATTGGAAATGTACAATACAATGTAGACAAAGCTATTGAATCTTTGACAGATGTTCAGGTTCCAAAAGGAGTTTCTCACCAGCAATATGCAGTTTCGTCCGCGAATAAGTTGGCTGATTTTTTAAGTGATTTATTAAACAATATGCAAATGTCAATGTCTAAACCAGGAGCTGGAAAACCAAAACAAGGAGAAGGACAAGGAATGCAGTTGCCGGATATCATTCAAAAACAAAAAGGTTTGGCTGATAAAATGAAAGACGGAATGAAGCAAGGTGATAAACCCGGAGATAAATCTGGAGAGAAACCAGGACAAGGAAAAGACGGAAAGTCAGGACAAGGACAAACTGGTCAGGGAAAAGAAGGACAAGGAAAAGAGGGTCAGGGAAAAAATGGAAACAAAGGATCTTCTGGAAAAGATGGTAAAAATGGTAAAGGAGAAAATGGAGAAAAAGATGGCGAAGATGGAGAAGGAGATGCTGAAGCCATAATGGAAATTTACAAAGAGCAGGTTAAACTGCGTGAAGCTTTGCAAAAAGAGTTGGCCAAAAAGGGATTAGATTCTCAGGGAAGATCTGTAATTGATCAAATGAAACAATCGGAAAAACAACTTTTAAATAAAGGTTTTAAAAATGAAAACCTGCAGAGAATCTTAAATATTCAACAAGAATTATTAAAATTAAACAATGCAGTTCAGCAACAAGGTCAGGATACGAAGCGTCAATCTGAAACAAATAAGACTGAATTTACAAATAAAACAAATGCGCTTCCAAGCTCATTATTGGATTATTTAAACAGTGTGGAGATTTTAAATAGACAATCACTACCTTTGCGCTCAAATTTTAACCAAAAGGTTCAAGAATATTTTAATACAAAATGATCAATTTTAATTACGAAACAGATTTTAATTTAGATAACGAGGAAGCCTTTTCTGATTGGTTGAGTGCTGTAATTGTGTCTGAAAAGAAAAACGAAGGGGAGATAAATTATATATTTTGTGATGATGAATATCTTCATAAAATCAATGTTGAATATTTAGATCACGACACTTTAACTGATATTATCAGTTTTGATTATACAGTTGGAAATGAGTTAAACGGAGATATTTTTGTTTCTGTAGAAAGAGTAGAAGACAACGCAAAAGATTTTAATGTTTCTTTTGATGAAGAATTAAAACGTGTTTTAGCTCATGGCATATTACATTACTGTGGATATAAAGACAAGACTGATAAAGATGCAGAATTAATGCGCCAGAAAGAAAACGAGAAAATTACAATGTTCCACGTGAAACATTAAAAATTACCTCAAGTTTATAATCATGTTCCACGTGAAACATTTTTTAAATAATAGAAATTATATGTTCCACGTGAAAGAGGTTTAAAATCAGTCTTTACAATCGTTCCACGTGGAACAAAAAAAACTTAGTTTAAAGTTTAGTTTTAAGGCTTGTTGTTCCACGTGGAACGTTAGTTTTTTTAAACTTGAAACCTGAAACTTGAAACAAAACAAATAGTTCCACGTGGAACAAAAGAATAATAAAGTTAATTCTGAGAACCGACTTAAACGGTATTGCAGAGAATAAAAGATAAAATGTTTTTAGAAGAATACGATGTTATTGTGGTGGGTGCTGGCCATGCTGGTTCAGAAGCCGCGGCAGCGGCCGCAAACTTAGGATCAAAAACTTTATTGGTAACAATGAGTTTGCAGAACATTGCACAAATGTCTTGTAATCCTGCCATGGGTGGAATTGCAAAAGGACAGATTGTTCGTGAAATTGACGCACTTGGTGGTTACTCCGGAATTGTTTCAGACAGAACAGCGATTCAGTTTAAGATGTTGAATAAATCGAAAGGACCAGCAATGTGGTCGCCGAGAGTTCAAAGTGATCGTATGCGTTTTGCAGAGGAGTGGAGAATGATGTTGGAGGGAACTCCAAATTTGGATTTCTACCAGGAGATGGTGAAAGGTTTGATTATTGAAAACGGAAAAATAAAAGGTATAAGAACTTCTCTTGGAGTTGAGATTCGATCTAAATCTGTTGTCCTGACAAACGGGACTTTTTTGAACGGATTGATCCATATCGGAGATAAACAATTCGGCGGAGGAAGAGCGGGCGAAAGTGCCGCTTTCGGAATTACCGAAGATTTGGTTGCAGCAGGTTTTGAATCCGGCAGAATGAAAACAGGAACACCTCCAAGAGTAGATGGACGTTCTTTGGATTATTCTAAAATGAACGAAGAAAAAGGAGATGCAAAACCAGATAAGTTTTCTTATTCTGATTTGACTGTTCCCTTAACTGAGCAAAGATCTTGTCACATGACATATACGTCACTGGATGTTCATGATATTTTGAGATCAGGATTTGATCGTTCTCCAATGTTTAACGGAAGAATAAAAAGTATTGGTCCAAGATATTGCCCTTCTATAGAAGATAAAATAAATCGTTTTGCAGATAAAGAAAGACATCAATTGTTTGTTGAGCCAGAAGGATGGAAAACTTGTGAAGTGTATGTAAACGGATTTTCGACTTCTCTTCCAGAAGATATCCAATTTAAAGCGTTGCGTTCTGTGGCCGGCTTTGAGAAAGTGAAATTTCTGCGTCCGGGATATGCAATCGAATATGATTATTTTCCTCCGACACAATTGAAACACACTTTGGAAACTAAGCTGATTGAAGGCTTATATTTTGCAGGACAGATTAACGGAACAACCGGATATGAAGAAGCAGCATCACAAGGTCTGATGGCAGGAATAAATGCACACTTAAAAGTGCATGAAAAAGCGCCATTAATTTTGAAACGTGATGAAGCTTACATAGGAGTTTTAATTGATGACTTGATTACGAAAGGAACAGAAGAACCATATCGAATGTTTACATCAAGGGCAGAATACAGAACATTGTTGCGACAAGATAATGCTGACTTCAGATTGACTCCAATGTCATATGAAATTGGTTTGGCATCTGAAAAGCGTTTAAGAAGAATGGAACAAAAACTGAATGAGTCAGAAAAGATGGTTCAGTTTTTTAGAGAAACTAGTGTTTCGGTTGCAGAAACAAATCCAATCTTAGAAGCAAAAGAAACTGCATCTATTACGCAAGGTGATAAAATGTTTAAGGTTTTTTCTCGTCCGCAGATTGATTTAGAAGATATGATGAAATTTGAAAAAGTACGTGAGTACGTTTCTGAAAATAATCTGGATCAGGAAATTTTAGAGCAGGCAGAAATTCAGGTAAAATATTCTGGTTATATAGAAAAGGAAAGGAACAATGCTGATAAGCTGACAAGACTTGAGGAAGTAAAAATCCCTGAAAATTTTGATTACAATAAAATCAAATCAATGTCGATAGAAGCAAAACAAAAATTAAGCAAAATACGTCCTGTAACAATTTCCCAGGCTTCAAGAATTAGCGGAGTTTCGCCAAGCGATATTTCCGTGCTTTTGATTTATATGGGAAGATAGAAATTCCAGATTTCAGATTTCAGATTGAAGACGTTTGTCATTTTTAATCTAAAATTTAAACTCTGAAATCTACAATTAAAATTGTTCCACGTGAAACTATTTCTCATTTAAAATAATAAAATCGATTTGACTTATGAGAATTATCCAAACAGAAAATTTATCTGAAGAACAAAAAGAAGTTTTACGAGAACTTTGGAATGAGGAATATCCGGCAAGATTACATTTGAAAACTATCGAAGATTTCGAATCTTATCTAAACGGAATCTCAAACACAAAACATTATTTGCTGTTTGATGATTTTGATAAAATTATTGGTTGGACATTTACTTTTTTGAGAGATGGAGAAGATTGGTTTGCGATAATTCTGAATAGTAAAATTCAGGGAAAAGGAAATGGTTCGCTTTTGATAAATGAAATTAAAAAGGAAAAAACTAGTTTGAATGGTTGGGTAATTGATCAGGAAAACGAAGTAAAACAAAATAACGAATTGTATAAATCTCCGATGCCATTTTATATAAAAAATGGTTTTACAATTTTGACGGAAACAAGAATTGAAAATAAAAAAATGTCGGCTGTAAAAATAAATTGGAGAAGCTAAAATAAAAATATAAAAACTAAAATATCAAACCCTAAAAGTGAAATTTAGCTTTTAGGGTTTTGCCATAAATTAAACCAAAATACCTATAATTAAAAAATGGACGTTTTAAGCAAAAAACATTTTCTTACTGTAAAAGATCATTCTGTCTCTAAAGAAATTTTCGAATTGTATCATGACGAAACTTTAGATATGTTAATTACATCTCCGCAACCAGATTTAGAAAATCTTGGAAAATATTACGAAAGCGAAGATTATATTTCGCACACAGATAACAAACGTTCCTTATTTGAAAAAGCATATCATGTTGTAAAAAATATTGCTTTAAAAAATAAACTGAATCTGATCAATAAACAGCAATCTCAAAAAGGAAAAATTTTAGACATTGGTGCCGGAACAGGAGATTTTTTATTAACTGCAAAAAATGACGGCTGGGAAACTGTTGGAGTGGAGCCAAGCGATAGAGCAAAAGAAATTGCAAAGAAAAAAGGAATTTCTTTCGTAGAACAAATTAGCGAATTAGAAAATCATTCTTTTGATGTAATTACAATGTGGCACGTTTTAGAACACGTTCCGGATTTGCAATTACAGATTCAGGAATTAAAGCGTTTATTAAAGCCAACTGGAACATTAATTATTGCTGTTCCAAATTTTAAATCCTA